>Ga0208888_100004_pt1 | contig 583450 bp, 534 predicted proteins | sample LakWasM115_HOW13_2_FD_183929 | JGI IMG/M metagenome (GOLD analysis project Ga0208888, IMG submission 183929) | Freshwater sediment methanotrophic microbial communities from Lake Washington under simulated oxygen tension - Sediment Metagenome... | ecosystem: Environmental > Aquatic > Freshwater...
ATCATTTTTTGGTGGAGAGGGCTGGATTCGAACCAGCGTACTCAGAGAGAACGGATTTACAGTCCGTCGCCTTTAACCACTCGGCCACCTCTCCAAAAAATCGACCGCGATTATCGCGGTTAATGCCACTGACGTCAATGTCAGCAAACATAAATTTGGTGCCGGGTATCGGAATCGAACTGATGACCTTCGCATTACAAGTGCGCTGCTCTACCAACTGAGCTAACCCGGCATTTCAGGAAGGCGCAACTATATCACTTTTTTTAGGAACTGATCTAGTGCTTTTTAAGAATTTTTTATTTTTTGCTGAAAAAATGCCATGCCACTTCGGTGTAGTGGCCAATCGCGCCACACACGACCACAGACGGGCCTTTTACTACTTGACCACCTTCAGGTGAGATTTCTTCGCAGCGGGCACCTCCGGCGCATCATCCGCTGACATTGCAGCCCTGGTTCCCGGCTCTGGCGTCTGGCCATCCACCACTTCAAAAAACATGCCTTGACCATTTTCACGGGCAAACACGCCACCAACCCGACTAATGGGCACATAAATATGCTGTGCAACGCCGCCGAATCGGGCAGAAAACGCCACCGCATCATTATCAATATGCAAATCTTTCACTGCGGTGTAGTTCATATTGAGCACAATTTCGCCATTTTTCACATAGGCCATAGGCACGCGCGTATGCGCATCAACCTTCACCAACAAATGTGGCGTCAATCCATTATCAACACACCACTCATGAATAGCGCGTATCAGGTAAGCAGTAGTAGGAATCAAAGTGCTCATGCGACTTTCCTTAAAAAAACAGCGCGAAGGGTATTCGCGCTGCCTGGGGACTGACTGACGTTATTTACGCATCGCCTTTTCAGACGGTGTCATGGCTTCAGCATACATCGGGCGGGAGAACAGTCGCTCTGCGTACTTCAGCAATGGCGAAGCCTGGTTTGGCAACTCAATGCCGTAATGACCCAAGCGCCACAACAATGGCGTGATGGCAACATCAAGCATGGAGTACTCATCGCCCATCAGGTAACTTTGCTTGCCAAAAATCGGCACCAGTTGCGTCAGGTTATCGCGCACCATTTTACGTGCCTTGTCGGCCGTTTCTTCATGGCTGGATTCAATATCCTTGATATGGCTGAACAAGTCTTTTTCAAAGTTGTAGAGGAACAGTCGCGCCCGTGCACGCATCACAGGATCCGCAGGCATTAACTGCGGATGTGGAAAGCGCTCATCAATATATTCATTGATGATATTGGCTTCCGACAACACCAGGTCGCGCTCAACCAACACCGGCACTTCGCCATATGGGTTCAAAATGGCCAAATCTTCGGTTTTGTTGGTCAGGTCAACATCAATGACTTCAAAATCCATGCCTTTTTCGAACAATACGATACGGCAACGGTGACTGTAAGGATCCACAGTACCCGAATACAATCTCATCATAATTTATTTTCCCTATAAAAAAAGACACCAAGGCCTCACGCCTTGGTGTCGGACTTGGTTTGCAATTAGCGAATATCTTTCCAGTATTCGGTTTTGATTTTCTTCACCAAGACGAACAGCACAGACAGGAACAGCAACACCACAACACCCAGCCACAAACGCGATTGCTTAGCTGGCTCGGCCATGAATGCCAAAAAGTTAGTCAAATCACCTGCAAACTGGTCATACTCTTCAGGACTCAGCTTGCCCGCTTTTTCCAGCTTTAATGTGTGTGTTTCGTGATCCAGCACCTGCACACCTTGCAACTCATACAGCACATGCGGCATCGCCACTTTGTCAAACACCTGGTTATTCCAGCCGGTTGGACGCGTGTCATCCTTGTAGAAACTACGCAGGTAGGCATACACCCAGTCGGCGCCACGCGCACGCACTTCAACGCTCAAGTCAGGCGGTGCAGCACCAAACCATTTCTTGGCATCTTTAGGATTCATGCTGACGCGCATGGTTTCACCGACTTTTTCACCGGCAAACAGCAAGTTTTCTTTAATCTGTTTGTCGGTGAGGCCGATATCCTGCAAACGGTTATAACGCATGTAGTTCGCGCTATGGCAGTTTAAGCAGTAGTTCACAAAGTTTTTGGCGCCACGTTGCAACGAAGCCTTATCACTCATGCTAATTGGCGCTTTCACGTCAATGTGCACTTCATTGGCCAATGCCACGCCAGAAACCAGCAGTGTCAGGCTAGCGAAAGCCTGCAAAAACATTTTCTTCATCATTAGTATGTCACCCTTTCTGGCACAGGCTTGGTTTGATCTTTTTTGGTGTACCAAGGCATCAAGGCAAAGTATGCGAAGTACACGACACTGCAAATACGGGCCAGCACTGTGGCGCGGTCTGCACGACCCAACCATGGCCCGAATTGACCCCACACGTCACCCGGCACTGTTCCCAGGTAACCGAGGAGCACAAAGCTGATCACAAATGCAGCCAACCAGCGCTTATACAATGCACCACGGTAACGAATCGACTTCACCGGGCTCTTATCCAGCCAAGGCAAGAAAGCAAAAGCCACAACAGACAAGCCCATGGCTACCACACCCGGGAATTGTGAAATACCGATAGGCGGCACTGCACGCAAGATGGAGTAGTAAGGTGTGAAATACCACACTGGCGCAATATGCGGCGGTGTTTTCAGTGGGTCAGCCGGAACAAAGTTGTTAGCTTCAAGGAAGTAACCGCCCATCTCTGGCATGAAGAACACAATGGCAAAGAACACCATCAGAAACGCGACCACACCCACCAGGTCTTTCACAGAGTAATAAGGATGGAATGGAATGCCATCCAATGGGATACCAGTCGTTTTATCCTTGGTGGCTTTAATCTCAACGCCGTCCGGGTTGTTAGAGCCCACTTCATGCAAAGCAACGATATGCACAGCAACCAGACCCAACAGCACCAGCGGCAATGCAATCACGTGAAAAGCAAAGAAACGGTTCAATGTCGCATCAGAAACCAGGTAATCACCACGCAACCACTCAGACAAGTCAGGACCGATAAATGGCACGGTGGAGAACAAGTTTACAATCACTTGCGCACCCCAGTAGGACATTTGACCCCATGGCAGCAGGTAGCCGAAAAACGCTTCACCCATCAACACCAGGAAAATACCTACACCAAACAACCAGATCAGTTCACGCGGCGTTCTGTATGAGCCGTAGATAATGCCACGGAACATATGCAGATAAACCACCACAAAAAACATGGAAGCACCCGTCGAGTGCATATAGCGAATAATGTTGCCGCCGAACACATCGCGCATGATGTATTCCACTGAAGCAAATGCCAATTCAGCATCCGGCTTGTAATTCATGGTCAAAAAGATACCGGTGACGATTTGCAGCACCAGTACCAACAAAGCCAATGAACCAAAGAAATACCAGAAGTTGAAATTTTTTGGCGCGTAATATTCGGTCAGGTGTCCCTTGATAGTACTGGTCAGCGGGAATCTGGCATCAACCCAGTCCAACACACCAGCGGCAATAGTTTTTTTATTAGTTGCCATGATATTTACGCCTCCGCCTTTTTATCTTCGCCAATCAGCAGCGTTGTGTCTGTCAGGTATTGGTGTGGCGGAATCAACAGGTTTTTTGGTGCTGGTGAACCTTTGAACACACGACCGGACAAATCGAATTTAGAGCCGTGGCATGGGCAGACAAAACCACCTGGCCACTCTGCTGTTTCAACAAAGTTGTCGTTTGGCGAGCAACCCAAATGCGTGCATGTACCCAACATCACAGCGTATTCAGGTTTAATCGAACGATCTTTGTTTTTACAGTATTCAGGCTGTTGCGGCACTTCCAGGTTTGGATCAGACAACTGATCGTCATGCTTCACCAGTTTAGCCAGCATTTCTGGTGTACGGCGCACAATCCATACCGGTTGACCGCGCCACTCGGCCGTCATTTTCTCACCTGGCTTCAGCTTGCTGATATCCACTTCTACCGGTGCACCGGCTGCTTTGGCGCGCTCACTTGGCAACATGCTGCCGACAAACGGCACCGCGACAGCGGCAACACCCACAGCGCCTGTAGCGGCCGTGGCTTTTACCAAGAAATCGCGTTTTTGCAAATCCACCTCAGATGGCTGGCAAAACGACAAACAGTTGTTGTCAATTTTGTTTTCTGACATTGGCTTCCTTAATCTACCCTTTTGGGGCAACAGTGTGATCAAAACTTGAGTCGCGATTATACATTTTTCGCAGAAACAAGCCAAATTTAATTCAATAAGTCATTGATATTAATCAACTAAACCGGGTTATCCAACTCAACATAAATATGCTCAATACCATATTTTTCGGCAATCCACTGCCCCAGCGCCTGCACGCCATAGCGCTCAGTGGCGTGATGGCCAGCGCTGATATAAGCCGTCTCGGTTTCACACACGGTATGCCAGGTTTGCTCTGAAACCTCGCCACTGATAAACACATCCACGCCAGCATTTACTGCCTGCTGAATATAAGATTGTGCCGCCCCCGTACACCAGGCCACGGTTCGCACTGGCTTATGCGGATCACCCAGCAACTGCGCCTGCCGCCCCAGGCAAGTGCTCACATATTGGCCCAGCTGCGCCAGCGTCATTGTTTGCGGCAACTCGGTCATAGGCAACATATTCTTATCATCGAGATACCGTGTGACAGGCCACTCAAACACCTGGCCCAGTTGCACGTTGTTGCCTACTTCGGCATGCGCATCCAGCGGCAAGTGATAAGCCAGCAGACTCAGGTCATGCGTCAGCAAACGCTTGAGGCGATTGCGCTTGAGCCCAGTCACCTCAGCCGCTTCGCCGCGCCAGAAGTAACCATGGTGCACTAAAATCGCATCCGCATCGGCGGCGATCGCCGCTTCAATCAAGGCCTGGCTGGCCGTGACGCCACTGACAATACGCCGGACTTGCGGCCGCCCTTCTACCTGCAAACCATTTGGGCAATAATCTTGAAATTTGCCAACTTGTAAAAAATTGGCCAACTCAGTGACAAGAAGATTCAATTCCATCTCTGACTCTCATATATACTAGGCATTTGTTAAGACATTCACTTACTTTTGCAATTATGCGACATCTCTGGTCTATCTTCTCACAAGCCGTCACCGTTTGTCTGGGCATTTTGTTTGTCTTTAAGTTATTTTATCCCGGCGTACTATCCTCCCCCAGTCAGCCAGCGGTGAACAAACAAGCCACCATCAATACGACTGCCGCCATTGCAAAAAATGGCTACCGCACAGCGGTCAGCAAAGCCATGCCCTCAGTGGTCAACATATTCACCACCGCGCGTATCAGCCAGGATCCGCACCATGCCCTGAAAAATGACCCGCTGTTCCGTCATTTTTTTGGTGATGAAATGGAAGAAGAGGACGAGCAGCCTGAAAACAGCCTAGGTAGCGGCGTCATTGTCAGTGCTGATGGCCTGATTTTAACCAATAACCACGTCATCAGCTCTGCCGACCAAATTGAAGTGGCCCTCAGTGATGGCAGCAAATCCTCCGCGACCGTGGTAGGCACAGACCCGGACACGGACCTGGCAGTACTCAAGATTGACCGTAAAAACCTGCCAGCCATTACGTTTAGCAATAGTGACCAGATGAAAGTCGGCGACGTCGTACTCGCGATTGGCAACCCGTTTGGTGTCGGCCAGACCGTCACTCAAGGCATTATCAGCGCCCTGGGCCGCAATCATTTGGGCATCAATACTTTTGAAAACTTTATCCAGACCGATGCCTCAATCAACCCTGGCAACTCTGGTGGCGCCCTCATCGACGTCAACGGCAACCTGATTGGCATCAACAGTGCGATTTATTCGCGCAATGGCGGCAGCATGGGCATAGGCTTCGCCATCCCCGTCAGCATCGCCAAACAGGTGATGGAGCAAATCAGCTCCAACGGCACGGTCACGCGCGGCTGGATCGGCATTGAAGCACAAGATATTACGCCTGAACTGGCAGAGTCCTTCAACCTGAAAACCGCTAACGGGTCACTGATTGCCGGTGTGTTACTGGATAGTCCTGCTGATCGCGCAGGTTTGCGCCCCGGGGATATTTTGGTAGGCATTGATGATAAGCCCGTCGCAGACAGTCAATCCATGCTGAACATTATTGCCATGCTCAAGCCACGCGACAAAGCCACGTTATCCATCATACGTGCGGGCAAAAAAGTGAATATTGCGCTGGTTGTAGGTAAGCGCCCACTACCAAGCAAGATCCCGCAATAAACTAACTTGCAGCAGAATCGCTGGCTGGCATTTGTGGCAGCCAGCGCACCACCAGCAAACCAATCTCATACAGCAGCCATAGCGGGATGGCCAGCATGCATTGGGAAACAATATCTGGCGGCGTGAAAATCGCCCCCAGCACAAATGCCCCCACGATGACATAAGAACGTGATTCTTTGAGCTGCGCCAGCGTGACCCAGCCCATGAGAGCCATTAACACCACAGCAATAGGCACCTCAAACGCAAACCCAAACGCCAGAAACAGGCCAATGACAAAATCAAGATATTCGGCAATATCCGTCATCACCGTCACGCCTGCCGGTGCACTACCCACCAAAAAGCCGAACACAACTGGAAACACCACAAAGTAGGCAAAGGCCATGCCGATAAAAAACAAAGCCACTGCCGAGGCCAGCAACGGCCGAATTAACCGTTTTTCATGTGCATATAAACCGGGCGCCACAAAAGCCCAGCATTGATAAATCATCCACGGTAAAGCGATCAGGAATGCCGACAGCATGGTGACCTTCATCGGCACAAAAAACGGCGTCGTGACAGCGGTAGCGATCATTTGCGCCCCTTGTGGCAATTTGGCCAGCAACGGCGCCGCCAGCAAGCTATATAATCGATCAGCAAAAGGAAACAAGGCAGCAAATACGACTAACCAACCCACAATGGCTCGCAACAAGCGATGGCGTAATTCGATCAGGTGAGAGATGAAACTTTCGGTCGGCGTCATGATGAAAGGGAAATCCGGAACAGCTTAAGCAAGCGGTTTTTGATCAGACACTGGCGCGGTGTCTTCATTTTTCTTGGCAGTATTGCGCGGACGGCGCGGTTTCTTCGGTTCTTCGGCGGCGACAGCAAACAGCTGCGCCTGTGGATCAGCATCCAGCACGGGTGGTGCATCATGCTCAACCACTGGCTGAGCAACCTCAGCCGCCGCTTCGCCAGCGCCCGGCGTTTTACGCTGGCGCGGCTTGCGTGGTTTTTTCACCGCAGCAGCCTCCGCATCAACGAGGACGGCATCAACCACGGTAGCGTCCAGCACAGCCTGATCAGCCGCAGATGATTCCGCCATTGGCTCAACCGGCAGTATGCTTTGCTCAATCTCGTCATAGCCCTGACGCAAGCCGGACTGCACTTCCTGTTGCAGTGTTTGCAGTTCGGCAAAACGCGTTTCGCGGTTCACTTCGTCTTTCACTTGTGTGACAAAGCGTTGCAAGCGACCAAAAAAAGCGCCCGCAGTGCGGGCGACTTTTGGCAGCTTTTCCGGCCCGATGACGACCAGGGCGACCAAAGCAATGACCAGCAATTCTGAGAATGAAATATCAAACACAATGCGTCAGCACTTATTTGTTTTTGTCAGACAACTCTTCAGGCTTGGACTCGGCCTTGCCTTCATTAACGGCTTTTTTAAACTCATTCACCGCACCACCGACATCACCACCGATATTACGCAGCTTCTTGGTGCCAAATACCAACACCACAATCAGCAATACAATCAGCCAATGCCACAAACTAAATGAACCCATGGTAATCTCCTTTATCTTGTCTGGCGATACTAGGCAACCGCACCGCCGCCAAATACGTGTAGATGAATATGAAATACTTCCTGCCCGCCTTCACGGCCCACATTCATCATGGTTTTATAGCCAACCAGGCCTTGCTCAGCCGCCAGCTTTGACGCCAGCAACATCATTTTCCCCAAGAGGGATTGATGCTCGGCAGTACAGTCTTTCAACGTTTCAATGTGTGCTTTAGGCACAATCAGGAAATGTGTTTTTGCCAGAGGACGAATATCGTGGAACACAATGACATCTTCATCCTCATAAATTGTTTTAGACGGAATATTGCCAGCAGCGATTTTGCAAAAAATACAATCCGCACTCATTCGGTTCTGCTCGCTTTCTCTGCAATACCAGACAACCCTTCACGTCTCGCCAACTCATCCAGCACATCCTGTGCACTGAGCCCGGCATGACTCAACATCACCAGGGTATGAAACCACAAATCGGCCGTTTCATAAATAATCTCATCGGTGTTGCCGCCCTTGGCTGCAATCACGGTCTCAGTGGCTTCTTCGCCTATTTTCTTCAGGATACTGTCCATGCCTTTGGCATACAGCTTGGCCACATAAGAAGAAGCTGGATCAGCGGTTTTACGCTGCTCCATCAATTCAGATAGTCGATTTAATACATCACTCATGGTAAATCGCTTTCGGATCTTTAATCACAGGCTCTACCGTGACCCAGGTATCGTCTTGCAACTGCTGAAAAAAGCAATTGTGTCGACCGGTATGACAAGCAATGCCGCCCAGTTGTTCGACGGTGATTAAAACAACGTCATCATCGCAATCGAGGCGGATATCATGCACGATTTGTGTATGGCCAGACTCTTCGCCCTTGTGCCACAGTTTGTTGCGGGATCGTGAGAAATACACGGCGTGCCCGGTGTCACGTGTCAGTTGCAACGCCTCACGGTTCATCCAGGCAAACATCAAAATTTTGCCGGTGTCTTTTTCCTGTGCAATCACAGGCACCAGGCCATCCGCCGTCCAGGCGACTTGATCCAGCCAGCTCATCGTACTTCCAGCCCGTGTTCACGCATATAATCTTTGGCCTGTTGCACCGTGAATTCACCATAGTGAAAAATACTGGCTGCCAACACTGCATCGGCGCCACCCATCGTCACGCCATCCACCAGGTGCTGCAAGTTACCCACACCGCCAGAAGCGATCAATGGAACATCGACAGCATCACTAATCGCCTTATTCAGCGGGTTATTGAAACCAATCTTGGTGCCGTCACGGTCCATACTGGTCACCAGCAACTCGCCAGCACCCAGGCTCACCATTTTTTGCGCCCACTTCACGGCATCCAGACCCGTTGGGTTACGGCCACCATGCGTGAAGACTTCCCACTCAAACGGCTGGTTATCTACTTTTTTCGCATCAATTGCAACGACAATACATTGCGAACCAAAGCGGCTGGCAGCATCTTCAACCACTTGCGGATTGAGCACAGCAGTTGTATTGATACTGACCTTATCTGCGCCAGCATTGAGCAAACGACGCACATCCTCTACTTTACGCACGCCACCACCGACGGTGAGCGGGATAAATATCTGCTCGGCGACACGTTCGATAATATGCAAAATCAGGTCGCGGTTATCAGAACTGGCGGTAATATCCAGGAAAGTCAGCTCATCCGCCCCTTGATCATTATAGCGCTGCGCGATTTCCACCGGATCACCAGCATCGCGCAACTCAAGGAAGTTCACCCCTTTGACCACACGGCCATCAGTGACATCCAGACAAGGAATGATGCGTTTGGCACAGCCCATTATTGACCGCTCAGCTGATCAGCCAACTGTTGTGCTGCTGCGAAATCCAGTGTGCCTTCATAAATAGCACGGCCGGTGATAGTGCCGATAATGCCTTCATCCTGCACGGCACACAGTTTGCGCACGTCATCCAGATTGGTTACACCACCGCTGGCAATCACAGGAATGGTCAATGCTTGCGCCAAGGCAACCGTGGCTTCAATATTGACACCCGTCAGCATGCCATCGCGGCCAATGTCAGTATAGACGATGCTTTCCACACCGTAGTCTTCGAACTTTTTCGCCAGGTCAATCACATCGTGGCCTGTCAGTTTAGACCAACCATCAACCGCGACTTTGCCATCCTTGGCATCCAGGCCGACCATAATCTGGCCAGGAAAAGCGTAGCAGGCTTCGTGCAAGAAACCCGGGTTTTTAACCGCAGCGGTGCCGATGATGACATAACTGATGCCATCATCCAGGTAGCGCTCAATGGTGTCGAGGTCACGAATACCACCACCCAGCTGGATAGGGATATCGCCACCCACGGCGGCGACAATGGACTTGATCGCCTCTTCATTGACTGGTTTTCCGGCAAACGCACCATTCAAATCCACCAGGTGCAAACGTTTACCGCCTTTATCTACCCAATGTCTGGCCATAGCGCCTGGGTCTTCGGAAAATACTGTGGACTCTTCCATCAGGCCCTGCTTCAAACGGACGCAGTGGCCATCTTTCAAATCAATTGCTGGAATAATTAACATGTTGTTTTCAATAGATAAATAACGAGTAGTGACTAAAACGGCTGAAAAACTGTTTAGGGTTTCCAGTTTACAAAATTACGCAAAAGTTGCAAGCCTGCATTGGCACTCTTTTCCGGGTGAAACTGTACAGCAAACACGTTATCACGCGCAATCGCACCCGTATAATCAAACGGATAAGCCGTCGTGGCAGCAGTTAACGCGGCCTCTTCTGGTGCCACATAATAACTGTGCACATAATAGAAGCGCGCCAGATCCGGTATCTCGGACCACAAAGCATGTGCCTGTGTTTGATGCACCTGGCTCCAGCCCATGTGTGGCACTTTAAGTTTAGCGCCTTGCTCATCATGCATTTTGTCAGCAGGAAAACGCTTGACCTCACCACGGTAGACGCCCAGGCCAGGCACATCGCCTTCTTCAGAATGCTCAAACAGCATCTGCAACCCGATGCAAATCCCTAAAAATGGCTTTTGCTGTGTGGCATCAATGACTGCCTGACGCAAATGGCGGACATCGAGCTCACGGATACAATCCGGCATCGCACCCTGACCAGGAAACACCACACGTTCAGCCTGCGCAATCTGCTCAGGATCGCTGGTGACAGCGACAGAAACGGAAGGGGCCACCGCTTTAAAAGCGTTGGCCACCGATCTTAAATTACCCATGCCATAATCAACAATGGCAACTTGCAAGCGATTCATGATAAGCAATCAGGCGTTATAACGCACCCTTGGTAGATGGCATCAATCCTGCCATACGTGGATCTGGGGTCGTGGCGATACGCAATGCACGACCAAAGGCTTTGAATATGGTCTCAGCTTGATGATGCGCATTATGACCCTTGAGGTTATCAATATGCAGTGTAACCAGCGCATGATTGACAAATCCCTGGAAAAACTCATGAAACAGGTCCACATCAAACTCGCCGATCATGGCACGTGTGAAGGTGCAATCAAACGCCAAACCGGGGCGGCCAGACAGGTCTAGCGCAACACGGCTCAACGCTTCATCCAATGGCACATAGCTGTGACCGTAACGGGTCAGGCCTTTTTTATCACCCAAGGCTTTGGTAAAGGCCTGGCCAAGCGTGATGCCAATGTCTTCAACCGTGTGGTGCCCATCAATGTGCAAGTCACCTTTGGCATGAACTTTTAAATCAATCATGCCGTGACGGGCAATTTGATCCAGCATGTGGTCCAAAAAGCCCAAACCGCTGTGCAAGTCTGATTGACCGGTGCCATCGAGGTTAATCGAGACGGTAATTTGTGTTTCTAGCGTATTACGCGTGACTTCAGCTTGACGTGACATATAAGAGAGGAAAAGTGATCACAAAGAGTTTGCAAATATTGCGTTCATTTTACAGCAAGTCCTGCCACACTGGCAAAAAGCTGTCATGAAAAACAAAAAAGCAGCCCATCTGGGCTGCTTTTTCAAATCAGAAAGCGATCCGTGAGGATAGCAGTCGATTATTTAGCTTCTTCAGTTGCTGGAGCAGCCTCTTCGGCAGCTGGCGCTTCAGCAGCAGGTGCTGCGTCAGCTGGCGCAACTTCTTCAGCAGCTGGTGCTTCAGCAGCAGGCGCAGCTTCTTCAGATTTTTTGCCCAATAAAGAGAATACCAATACTGCAGCAACGGCAGCGATGATCCATGGCAGCAACTTGTTACCGCCTTTAGTAGCAGTACCTGCACCGTGAGCGATCTTGGTGATTTCAGTTGCAGCAGCCGCTGGGTCAGCAGCACCGTAGATAGCCGCACCGGCAACCACGATATCAGCACCAGCATCAACCACTTGTTTAGTTGTTGCAGCTTTAACACCACCAGCAACAGACACTTTAGCACCTGTTTTCAGACCGGATACCAGACCCAGGTCAGCAAATGGTGTTTGACCAGCCGCTTGTTGGTCCAAACCAGTGTGAACACCAATAATGTGTGCACCCAATTTAACCACTTCCAGCGTACGGGCTTTTTTATCTTTAACGTTGATCAGGTCGATTTGCGCTTCTTTGCCATATTTGTTGGCAGCGTCGATTACGCCTTTGATCGTACCGATATCTGCAGTACCCAAAACGGTACAAATATCAGCACCAGCTTTGTAGAATGGCTCAGCTTCGTAGAAGCCAGCATCCATAGTTTTCAGGTCAACCAGAATTTTGTTATTTGGGAATTTTGAACGCAATGCTTTCAACAATTCGATACCGTTGTGTTTGATACAAGGGGTACCAATTTCCAGAATATCAACGTGTGGAGCAACTTTAGCTGCCAAAGCGATCGTTGCGTCGAAATCCAATGAATCCAATGCCATCTGGGTTTGTGCCATTTTTCTTCCTCCGAGTTTGCTCTATTTTAAATCCAATGAATCAATGCGCAGCAGTTATGCAAACGCAACCCTCACTGCACATTATGTACAATAGCGTGCATGATAACCGTATTTTCAAAAAAATGACAATATTGCGACGATTTTTTTTAGGTCACGATGCAACCATTTGCGCCCTATTAGCAGGCAAATTACCGCAAATAGTTTGATTTTAACGACATCAAGCCTGCACGATTAATCGCAATGCCTGCATCAAGGCTTGATTTTGAGATGTGTTACCTATGGTAATGCGCAAAAAGTCGGCGATACGTGCCGGCTTTTTGAAGTGACGTACAATTACCGCCTGCTCACGTAAACTTCCGGCCAATTGCTCGCCCGTGTATCTTGGGTGGCGTGCAAAAATAAAGTTGGCACCAGATGGCAGCACTTCAAAACCCAATCCATGCAAATCAAGCACTAACTGATCACGCGCAGCGATCACTTGCTGGCGGGTTTGCTGAAAATAGGCTTCGTCTTGCAAGGCAGCAATGGCGCCTGCTTCTGCAAAGCGATCTATCGGATAGGAGTTGAAGCTATCCTTCACGCGGATCAAGGCTTCAATTAACGCTGCATCGCCCACAGCATACCCCACGCGCAAACCTGCCAGTGAACGCGACTTTGAATAGGTGTGCGTGACCAGCAGATTGGGATATTGATTCACCAAAGAAACGGCTGACTCAGTCCCAAAATCGACATAGGCCTCATCAATCACCACCACTGATTGCGTATTGGCTTTCAACAAACGCTCAATCTCGCTCAGCGCCACAGGAATACCGGTAGGTGCATTGGGATTAGGGAAAATAATGCCGCCATTGGGGCGCACGTAGTCGTCAATCGCGATCTCAAATTGCGCATTTAAGGGCACTGTTTCAAAATCTATGCCGTAAAGGCCACAATAAACTGGATAAAAACTATAAGTAATATCTGGGTAAAGCAGTGGCTGCTCATGCTTGAGCAAGGCTTGGAACACATGCGCCAACACTTCATCCGAACCATTACCCACAAACACCTGGTTGCTTTGTAAGCCATGATATTCGGCAATCGCCGCTTTCAGACGGCTGGAATCAGGGTCCGGGTACAAACGCAAACTGTCTGCCGCCTCCGCCTGTAACGCAGCAATCACCTTGGGACTGGGCCCATAGGGATTTTCATTGGTATTCAACTTGACCAGGTTTTGCAGTTTGGGCTGCTCACCCGGCACATAAGGCGTCAGGCTGTGTACCAGACTACTCCAATATTGACTCATAGGATTACTCTTAAATTCTGCCGACTATTTCAAGCGGTATTCAGCGCTACGGGCGTGTGCCTGCAAGCCTTCGCCATAAGCGAGGGTCGCGGCAATCTTGCCCAGTGTTTGCGCACCGGCGGAGGACACCATAATCAGGCTGGAACGCTTCTGGAAGTCATACACCCCCAACGGCGAACTGAAGCGCGCAGTACGTGAGGTTGGCAATACATGATTAGGCCCGGCGCAATAATCGCCCAGCGCCTCACAGGTATCGCGACCCATAAAAATCGCACCCGCATGTTTGATGTGCTTGCTGAACGCCAAGGCATCATCCATAGACAATTCCAAGTGTTCAGGCGCGATAAAGTTACAAATCTCGGCGGCTTCAGCCAAATCTTTCACCTGAATCAAGGCGCCACGATTTTGCAGCGAGGTACGGATAATATCCTGACGCGGCATCTCGACCACCTGGCGCTCAATACTGGCTTGGACCTGGTCAAGAAATTCAACGCTCGGTGACAGCAAAATCGCTTGCGCCAACTCATCGTGCTCAGCCTGGCTAAACAAGTCCATCGCTGTCCAGTCAGGATTACTGTTGCCATCACTGATGACCAGTATCTCTGACGGGCCTGCCACCATATCAATACCAACAACGCCAAACACACGACGCTTGGCCGCAGCCACATAAGCATTCCCCGGGCCGACAATTTTATCCACTTGCGGCACAGTCTGCGTACCATAAGCCAGGGCGCCTACTGCTTGCGCGCCACCAATACAAAACACACGATCGACGCCACACACTGCAGCAGCGGCCAGTACCAGTGCATTTTTTTCACCGTTAGGCGTAGGCACGACCATCACCAACTCTTGCACGCCAGCCACTTTGGCCGGGATAGCGTTCATGAGCACAGACGATGGATAAGCGGCCTTGCCACCAGGCACATACAAACCGACACGGTCCAACGCCGTCACTTGCTGACCCAGCAAAGTACCATCCGGCTCGGTGTACTGCCAGGATTGCATGACTTGTTTCTCGTGGTAACTGCGCACACGGTCAGCCGCCGCTTGCAAGGCTTCACGCTGCGCGACTGGCAAACCATTTAACGCTGCATGCAATTCAGCTTGCGGGATTTCCAATGCGGCCAGGCTGGTGGCATTGGTCTTATCAAAACGATTGGTGTATTCGAGCACCGCAGCATCACCACGCGCCTTCACATCCTTGAGGATATTGGCGACCACCTGGTCGATGTTGTCATCCTGCGCGGTTTCAAAAGCAAGCAAGGCTTTTAATTCAGAGTCGAAACCGGCGTCGCGTGTATTTAAACGTTTAATCTTCATAGATCTCAGTCAATTAATCTTTTCGAATTGCGGCTAATCTTTTTGAATGGCACTAGTCTTTTTGAATAGCACTCGCAAAACTGTCAATGATCGGTTGCAGCAGCGGACGATTGACCTTGTAAGAGGCCTGATTCACCACCAGACGCGAGCTGATTGCCCCCACCTCTTCTACGGCTTTGAGCTTATTGGCACGCAAGGTGCCGCCAGTGCTGACCAGGTCGACAATCGCATCGGCCAAACCCACCAGCGGGCCCAACTCCATGGAGCCATACAGCTTAATCAAATCCACATGCATGCCTTTGGCAGCAAAATGCTCACGCGCCGTTTTCACATACTTGGTGACTACCTTCAAGCGCGCGCCCTGACGGATGCTGGCCTCGTAATCAAAATCCTCACGTACGGCCACCATCATTTTGCAACGCGCGATATTGAGGTCCAGCGGCTGGTACAAGCCTTCACCGCCATGCTCATCCAGCACATCCTTACCCGCAATGCCCAAATCCGCTGCGCCATATTGCACATACGTTGGCACATCGGTCGCACGCACAATGATCAGGCGCACATCTGCACGATTGGTTGGCAAAATCAGTTTGCGCGAAGACTCTGGATCCTCCAGCGCCTGTATGCCAGCCGCCGCCAATAGCGGCGTGGTTTCCTCAAAAATGCGCCCTTTACTGAGTGCAATAGTAATCATGATTAGTTCGATCTGCGCACTTTGGCGCCCAATTGAGTCAGTTTTTCTTCCAGCTTTTCGTAACCGCGGTCCAGATGATAAATACGGTCAATCACGGTTTCGCCGTCAGCCACCAAACCGGCCAACACCAGGCCAGCTGAGGCACGCAGGTCAGTTGCCATCACATTGGCACCTTCCAGCGCAGACACGCCTTGCACCATGGCAGTATTGCCTTGCACATCAATATTGGCACCCATGCGCTGCAACTCTTGCACATGCATAAAGCGGTTTTCAAAAATGGTTTCGATCACGGTACACACGCCCTCCGCCACCGTATTCATGGCCATAAACTGCGCCTGCATATCGGTAGGAAAAGCCGGGTGAGGGGCTGTACGCACGTTGACCGCTTTCAATTTGCCAGTACTTTTGACAGTAATACTGTTGCTGTCATGGCTAATGGTCGCCCCGGCTTCGCGCAATTTTTCAATCACCGCTTCCAGCAAATCGGCACGTGCATTTTTCAAGGTCACTTCGCCACCGGTCATGGCCGCCGCTACCATATAAGTACCTGCTTCAATGCGGTCGCATACCACATGGTGCTGCGCACCGGTCAGGCGCTCAACACCCTCAATCGTAATCGTGTCGGTGCCCGCACCCTTGATTTTGGCACCCATTTTATTCAGGCACTCTGCCAGATCGACGACTTCCGGCTCCTTGGCGGCATTCTCCAGCACCGTGGTGCCCTGTGCCAGCGCAGCTGCCATCATCAGGTTTTCAGTGCCGGTAACGGTCACCATGTCCATATAGTATTTGGCGCCTTGCAAACGGCGGTTTGGCAAATGCAAGGTGCTGGCCTGGATATAGCCATGCGTAATATGCATTGCCGCGCCCATGGCTTGCAAACCCTTAATGTGCAAATCCACCGGCCGCGAGCCGATGGCACAGCCACCTGGCAGCGAAACACGCGCTGTGCCGAAACGGGCCAGCAGCGGGCCCAGCACCAGAATGGACGCACGCATGGTTTTCACCATTTCATAGGTCGCTTCAAATGAAGCCACATCACTGGCATCCAGCGTGACCTGGTCGCCATCTTTGCTTACCTTCACGCCCATGGTATCCAGCAACTGCAGCGTCGACGCGACGTCACGTAACTCAGGCACACCCGTTAAGGTAAAGGGGGTTTCTGCCAATAATCCGGCGCATAAAATGGGTAACGCGGCATTTTTAGCACCAGACACAACCACTTCGCCATGCAGTGGCACGCCACCTTCAATAATCAGTTTGTCCAAAATTACGCTTTCGCCAACAGAGTTTGCAGTTCACCGCTTTGATACATGCTGCGCATAATGTCGGCACCGCCAATAAACTCGCCATCCACATACAGTTGTGGAATCGTTGGCCAGTTCGCGTATTGCTTGATACCTTCGCGGATATCCATGTCTTGCAACACGTCAATCGCCACATACTCAGCGCCACAGGCGCTCAGAATTTGCGCAGCCACGCTGGAAAAACCGCATTGCGGGAATTTCGGGCTACCTTTCATATACAACACCACTTTGTTGTTGCTCACAGTGTCTTTAATTTGTGCTTGTGCATCCATGTTGATTGACTCCAAATATTCATTAAAACGCTAGGCTTGCTGTTGCTGCCATTGCGTCGGGGTATAGGTTTGCATAGACAGGGCGTGAATCTCGGCACGCATGCGGTCGCCCAATGCGGCGTAAACCAACTGATGCTGCTGAACCATGCGTTTACCTTCAAAAGCCGGGCTGACAATCACGGCATCAAAATGGGTGCCATCATCGCCATTCACTTTCAAATAATCGCATTCCAGTCCGCTGCGGATGTATGCCTCAAGTTGCGCTGCTGTTAACACAAGACCTCACTTATTCAACAAAATACAGAGGGAGAAGGCAGGAAGTGATTTCCTGCGCCTATCCTCTAACTGCGTAATTTATAACCGGATTTTAACATCTTTAGGCATAGCCACGCCAATGCCAGCAAGAAGCTGCCAACAACCGCGAGACTGAGCCAGGGTGAGACATCGCCATGGCCGAAGAAGCCGTAACGGAAGCCGTCTATCATGTAGAAAAACGGATTCAATTGCGAGACGGCTTGCCAGAACGGCGGCAAAGAGTGAATGGAATAAAACACGCCGGACAAAAAGGTCAGCGGCATAATGACAAAGTTCTGGAAAGCCGCCATCTGGTCAAACTTATCGGCCCAAATACCAGCAATAATGCCAAACGTACCCAGCAAAGCGCTGCCTAATAAAGCGAAGGCAAAAATCCAGCCTGGGTACACTGTAGGCACACTGACAAAACACAAGGCCACCAGGTAAATACTCAGGCCGACCAGCAAACCACGGATCATGGATGCGGCCAGGAACGCGGCAAAAAACTCCAGCGTATTAATGGGCGTCAGTAGCAAGAAAACAATATTGCCCATCACTTTGGACTGGATCAGGCTGGATGAGCTATTGGCAAAGGCATTTTGCAGCAAAGACATCATCATCAGGCCAGGCACCAGAAAAGCGGTATAACTGACTTGGTCATATACCTTGACGTGCGACTCCAGCACATGCGAAAAAATCAGCAGGTATAACAAGGCGGTGAGGATAGGTGAGGCGATGGTTTGAAATGCCACCCGCCAAAAGCGTAGCAACTCTTTTTTGAACAGCGTATACACGCCACGCCAGCGCGGACTGATCTTGTCATCTAACCAGAAAAAAGGATTCAGCCATTTCATGCTTGCGCCCCTTTCTGGTTACCGACCAGATTCAAAAATACGTCTTCCAAATCGGCCTCCTGCAATTGCATATCCTGAATCGCCACCTTGGCTTCTCGCAACACACTCAACACCATTTCCACCTGCGATAACTCGGACAATGCCAGCACCACTTCATCACCATTCTGCTGCTTGAGCAAAGGCTGCAACTGCGCTGGCAACGCGCCAGCCAGGCGCAAGGAAAGCTGCTTGGCGGCGTGACTCTTCAGTAAAGCACGCGTGGTATCCAACGCGACGATCTTGCCCTGCTTCATCATGGCGACACGTTCACACAAGGCTTCGGCCTCTTCCAGATAATGCGTGGTCAAAATAATGGTGTGCCCTTGCTGATTGAGCTTCTGGATAAACGCCCACAGCATTTGCCGTAACTCAACATCTACCCCGGCCGTCGGCTCATCAAGCACAATCACTGGCGGCTTATGTGCCAACGCTTGTGCGATCAACGCCCGGCGTTTCATGCCGCCAGACAGTTTACGCATATTGGTATGTGCTTTATCCGTCAGCCCCAAGCCTTCGATCACTTCATCGACCCAGACATCATTTTCAGGCCCATGTCCAAAATAACCGGCCTGAAAGCGTAACATTTCGCGCACATTAAAAAACGGATCAAACACCAGCTCTTGCGGCACCACGCCCAAGGCGCTGCGCGCACGCTGATAATCGGTCTGCACATCATGACCCATAATGCGGATATTCCCGCTGGTGGGTTGTAACAAACCCGCCAGCAGATTGATCAAGGTCGACTTGCCCGCGCCATTCGGGCCCAGCAAGGCAAAAAACTCGCCTTGCTCAATACGCAAATCGACGCCCCGTAGCGCTTCGAACTCGCCGAAGCGCTTGGTAATGCCTGAAATCTCAATGGCTGCTGCCACGTATGACCTTTCGCTATCCCACAAAAAACGAAACCCCACCTCGTCAGAGCTGGGGCTGTTAGACTTGATTTTCAACTAATTCAACAAGAATCCGTCGACACCGTATAGTTGCATCAGACTTCGCAGATTTTCCGGCACCCCAATCACCGACACTGCACTGGCTTCGGTATGCTGATGATGCAATTGCCGCTGGATTTCAAGAATCAAACTCACAGCAACAGTATCGACTTCATTGACCTTGGAAAAATCCAGGGTTAACGGCGACTCAAGACGCAAGGTTTGCAATTGGGTAACGGTTTCGCTGATATTGGTAATCAGCAAATTACCACTAAACTGCAACGTGTTTTGTTGTTGCGTAATTTGAGCCACAAAATTCTCCGAGTCTGCCTGAATGCAATCCTGGTAATTACTTACCGCTTGCTGCCTTGTTTTTATCAGCCAGTTTTTTAGTCAGGCTGTCCAGACCGTTCTGACGGATTTCCTGCGCAAACTGGCTACGGTAATTGGTCACCAGGCTCACACCCTCAATCACGATATCAAATACTTTCCAATCATCGCCTTTTTTACCCAGACTGTAATCCACACCAATTGGATCGCCGCCAGATTGCTGGATCGCTGTTTTCACCGTTGCAGAGTCAGCACCGGCTTCCATGCGGAAAGGTTTGTATTCAATGGTCTGGTTTTTATACTTGGACAAAGCCGTAGCGTATGTACGCAACAACAAGGTCTTGAACTCGGCCTGGAAAGCTGTTTTTTGCTCAGGTGTCGCATTGGTCCAGTTCTTACCCAGCACCAAACGAGACACTTTTTCAAAGTCAAAATTAGGCAGGATTTTTTCTTCTGCCAAGGCAAAAATCTTTTGCTGGTTACCGGCCTGGATGTCTTTGTCATTTTTAATGACTTCAATCACATCGTCCGCAGTCTTTTTCACCAGTTGATCCGGCGTCATACCAGCCATTGCCACACCACTTACCAGCCACATGGCAACTGCCATCCACCACTTTTTCATTGTGTTCCCTTTAATTGATTGAATTACTTACCAATTTTGTCCAAAGGACTTGCATCTAACGCATCAACTGTCGATTCGGTTGATGTAGACGCTGTTTTACTCGGCTTGTCATCGCTTTCAGTGGCCTTGCTGTAAAGAAACTGGCTAATCAGTTTTTCCAGCACGACTGCATCCTGTGTTTGCGAAATCTTGTCACCATTTTTTAAGCTAACTTCGTCGCCACCCGCTTCCAGCCCAATATATTGCTCACCCAACAAACCGGCAGTATAGATATTGGCAAAGGTATCTTTAGGAAAGTTGTAACGCGTGTCGATGTTCAGACTCACGACAGCCTCATAAGTTTTAGGATCAAACACAATTTCACTTACGCGACCAACCACTACCCCGGCACTTTTTACGGGTGCACGTGGTTTAAGACCACCAATATTCTCAAAGTTCGCCGTCACTAGATAAGTTTGGCCAATGCTACTGGTGGTCAGATTGCCCACTTTCATCGCCAGGCCCAGTAACGCTGCAAAACCGAGCGCAACAAAAATGCCTACCCACAAATCAATTGTTGTTCTTTCCATTGTTTATTCCCCGCGAGTCAGCGTACGTCCCGATTGCTAAACAGCAATCATGAACGACGTTAATATAAAATCCAGCCCCAACACGGCCAGTGATGAAGTCACGACTGTTCTGGTCGTGGCACGGCTCACACCTTCCGCTGTGGGTGGTGCGTCATAGCCTTCGAACAAGGCAATCATGGTGCATGCCACGCCAAACACCACACTTTTGAATACACCATTCAAAATATCAAATTCCCAGTCAACATTGGCCTGCATTTGCGACCAGAACGCCCCAGCATCCACCCCGATTAAAGGCACCGCCACCAGATAACCGCCCAAAATGCCGACCATGGAAAATAACGTCGCCAGCACCGGCATGGCAATCACGCCCGCCCAGAAGCGTGGCGCAATCACGCGCGCGATCGGGCTGACTGCCATCATTTCCATGGCAGATAATTGTTCGGTCGCTTTCATCAGGCCAATTTCTGCGGTAATCGCTGTGCCTGCGCGGCCGGCAAACAACAACGCCGTCACCACCGGACCGAGCTCGCGCACCAAGGCTAATGCCACCAGCACACCAATCGCTTCCGAGGATCCATATTTCTGCAAGGTGTGATAACCCTGCAACGCCAGCACCATGCCGACAAAGAAAGCTGAAACCAGGATAATAATCAGCGACAATACGCCCGTGAAATACACTTCACGAATGGTTAATCTAAAACGGCGGAAACTTTCACCGGATGAGATCAGCGTCAGCCAGAACAAACGGCCACCGGCACCCAGGCGCCAGATTTTATTGATACAGCCCGCGCCCAGTTTACTGAACAGGCGCTTTATTTTATGCAATACCATTAACGCGCCCCTCTCAACAAACTGGCATGATATTCAGGTGCCGCGTAATGGAATGGCACCGGGCCATCTTTTTCACCATGCACAAACTGGTGCACAAACGGTAATTCTGAGTTTCGCAGGTCTTCTGGCGTGCCTTCAGCCGCGACGACGCCATCTGCGACAAAATACACATAATCAGCAAACTGGAAAGTTTCTTCCACATCGTGCGTCACAATAATTGAAGTCGCGCCCAACGCGTCATTCAAGCTGCGGATCAAATCACAAATCACCGCCATCGAAATCGGGTCCAGACCAGCAAACGGTTCGTCATACATGATAATGCTGGGATCCAGCGCAATCGCACGCGCCAGCGCAACGCGTCGTGCCATGCCACCAGAAAGCTCGGTCGGCATCAAGGCGTGTGCACCACGCAAGCCAACGGCGTTTAATTTGAGCAATACCAGGTCACGAATCATGCTTTCAGGCAGATTGGTGTGTTCACGCATTGGGAACGCAACATTCTCAAACACCGACAAATCGGTGAACAAAGCACCATGCTGAAACAACATGCCCATTTTGCGGCGCAAGCGGTAAATACCTTCACGGTCTTGTTGGTGCACAACCTCACCACCAACCTGCACCTGTCCTTTGGTGGGCTTGAGTTGCCCACCAATCAGGCGCAGCAAAGTGGTCTTGCCACTGCCGCTACCGCCCATAATGGCAACCACCTTACCTTTAGGAAAGGTCATATTGATGCCTTTATGCAACAAGCGGCCTTTATACCCGAAAGACAGGTCTTGAATTTCTACAATTGCGTTTGCCATAGGAAGTGGGTGGTGTAAAACGGCTACCATTCTAAAACAGAATGTGTCTCAAACGTTGAATGTATCAGACATAAAACAAAAAGCCTGAGAATCCAGGCCTTTTGTGTCAAATTTATGTTGTATTCTACACTAAAAACTCATGCAGACTAGGTAAGCCGTCCCGGCAGCGGGCGCAGCCACACCCGTACCTGGTGTGCCATTGACCACGATGCGCATCACACCGCTATTGCCCACGCCATCATCCATCATGGTATCCAGCTGCAATGCATATCGCCCCAGAATACCGTCTGAACAGATGGCGTGCGCCGTGTTGAAGGCGCCAGTACTCACCGCTGTTAATGCGGCCACACTGGTGACGCCCAGTTGACCGCCCTCACTATTGCGCGGCACATATTGCGGGCTGGCGAGTACTGTCGAACCTGTGGCTAATCCAGCCAGCCGTAAATGTTCCCAGAGCAGAAATGATTCGTCTGTATTGGTGCCTGAGTTCCAGTCGCCTTCAATTAAACCGTTTTGCGTTTGCCCATTGGTACTCGCATTCGTGCCGGCGACATGAGTCGCTGCCGCATGGTCATCTCCCGGCAAGCTGCGGAACCTGTCCTGATAGCCATAAAAGTAAGTGGGTATGTTTCTGAAATCACTGGCCAGACTTTTCACTTTGGCATTGGCAATTAACTCCTGCCCTCGCATCACGCCCGCGAGTAACAACCCTGCAATCACCAGCACAATAGCCAATTCAATCAAGCTAAATCCTAATTGCTTTTTCATTTTGAATCCTCCTGTTACCGAATCATTGTAAGAAGTATTACCTTGTCGGCATCAGCATCTATACGATGCCGGCCCGGATAATATTAACATTAATTAATAATTGTTAATATTATCCGGCAAAAGAATTCAGGAAAAAACAAAAGAAAACGGGCAGATGCCTCTGCATCCGCCCGTGAATGAACCTCAGCTTAATCGTTATAGTGTGCCGTAGGAATGCAGGCCACTGAGGAACATATTCACACCAAGGAAAGCAAAAGTCGTGACCAGCAAACCAACCAGCGCCCACCAGGCCAACACAGTGCCGCGCAAGCCCTTCATTAAGCGCAAGTGCAACCAGGCGGCGTAATTGAGCCAAACGATCAGCGCCCAGGTTTCTTTAGGATCCCATGACCAGTAACCGCCCCAGGCTTCAGCGGCCCACATCGCGCCCAAAATAGTGGCGATGGTAAAAAAGGCAAAGCCAATCGCAATCGCCTTGTACATTAAGTCATCCAGTACATGCAGCGCAGGCAGGCGGCTGGCCAGCACGCCCTGTTTTACCAGCAGGTAAGCCCCAGCCACCATGGCCGCCAGCGAGAATGCACCATAACCAATAAAGTTGGCCGGCACGTGTATCTTCATCCAGTAACTTTGCAAGGCGGGCACCAATGGCTGAATCTCATTGGCATGACGGTCAAAGGTATACCAGAGGATAAACCCCACAGCCGCATTAATCACCACCAATACAAAGCCGCCCAACTGACGGGTATTGAACAGTTTTTCGTAATGCAAATACAGCAAAGAGGTGATCAGGCAAAACAGGATAAATACTTCATACAGATTGCTGATCGGGATATGGCCGACATCCGGCGCAATCAGGTAAGACTCATACCAGCGCACCATCAGGCCGACAAAACCGAACAGAGTCGCTGCCCACGTGAGTGCAGACGCCACTTTTGACGTAAACGCTGACTTCTGGAACAGCGCCAGCCAGTAGGTGAGCATGGCCAGCACAAACAGCACGTTCATCCACATCACTGCAGATTGGCTTGCCAGCAAAAATTTGAGCAGGAAATGCTGGCTACCATTGGCCAGATCGCCCTGGTAGCTATAGACCCCGATCAAACTCAATACCGCAACACCCAGCACCAGCCGTGCAATGGCCGACCAGCGCCAGCCCAGGTAGCTAAACAAGGCCACCGCCCCAAACAGAAAGCTGACTTCATAGACATCCATAAAGCCCGCATAACGCTGGTAAGAGAAAATCCCGCCCACCAGCAACAGCACGGCGTAAATCCAGTCAAACTTGCTTAACGATTGCCAAAACGTTGTTGGCTTCACTGATAATGTACTCATCGCATTCCCCTCTTCATTCCGTCAGGCCGTCGTTTGCAGCAGCGCCGTCAGTTGCTGCTGTACACGCACAAAGTCCTGATCCAGGTCCATATTTTTACGGTTAGACGACATCGCCAGCAACACTTCTTGCTGTGCAGGTTTGATCAACAACCACAGGCGACGTTCCTTGATATAGAACATAGAAAAAATACCCAGCACCAGCATCACTGAGCCAAAATATACCCAGTTTTGGCCAGGCGAACGTGTCAACTGGAAGCCACTGGCCTGTTTCAGCGTGTAATTCTTGAGCTGGAAATAATACGGCGTGCCATAAAAGAACAAATCATTCATGGCATTCAGGCTATCCTGAATAAACATCACCGTTTCCTGGTTTTCAGGCGCAGGCGGCAACTGGCGCTGGGCGCGGCTCATCTGGTAGCCTTGCAGCGCCGCGCGGTTCAGCAGTTTCAAATAGGTTTGCGCTGCCTGCTCACGCTGGTCTTTCGGCACAGCACTTTCAATAATGCGCGATAACTCACTGTACCCGCCATGCTTGAATGTCACCAGCAAATGTTGCAGGCTTTGCTCAAACTGCGCTTTCAAAGGTGCGTTATCGCCCGGCATCTGCTTCGCCACCTGGCTGGCAATCTCACGGATCGCCTGCTCGTTACGCAAGGTCTGGCGCAAATGCATAAAGCCGTTGATTTCGACCGCATCGTCAGCCGGAATCCGCAAATATTTGAACTCATCCTGCACGGTTTCGCGCATACCAGACACAAAGTAGGAACGGCCATCCAGTTGCAACGGCTGCATATAGCTCATGTACTCACGCGCCTGGCCACTGGCATTGCGCAGCTTCAAGGTGGTGTTGGGGCCTACATTATGCGGCTTGCCTTTGCCGTCGGCAGACAAGTTCAAAATATTAAACTGGCGGAACTCGTTAAATTCCACCGTCATTTTTTGCGTACCGTCGCCCAGCGAGCCTTTTTGCGACACCACGCCATCGATATCAAAGCCATCCTGGTTGCTGGCCGCTAAGTCCCATAATTTGAATTTGAGTTCCGAGCCACCATCCTGAAAGTCGGACTGGTAAATGGCAATGCCTTTATAAGTATAAGGATGATTGACGCGTATCGTCGCTTCGATCGGCTTGCTCAATTCAGGGTCGGTGATGACGATATCGCTTTCAAACGACTTCGGCATACCGGTTGCGTAGTGCTCAATGCGGAAATCCTTCAGCGCCACCGTAAATGGCAGGTCCTGCACCAGGTAGCCGTCACGCACACGCACAAACGCCACATTATCGTGCTCGCCTTCCGGCAAAGTCATATTGGCACGGAACGACAGGTTATCTACACCCAGGCGGCTCTCTGCAGGCACCTTGCGTGAAGAAATATCGCGCGTCTCGATTTTCTTCCAACCGAGCAATTCCTGCACCTTGAATGGCAGGTTGCCATCCAGCAAACCGCCAAAACAGATCACGACAATCGCCGCATGGGTAAAAATATAGCCCAGGCGCTGGTGCGTCCCCAACTTGGCAGCGATCAACACATCGCCATTGTCTTGCTGGCGTGTTTTAAAGCGATAACGTTCAGTGCTTAAAAAGTCAGTGAGTTGCGTTTGTAGCGCAGGCACCGGCTGTGTGGTCGTCACACTGGCCTGATGACCAAACAAACGCAGCGATTTTTCAGTGGCGTGCTCTTTATATACCTGCCACTCCTTGATCATGAGCGGCGCATTGCGGATCACACACAAGGTGGTCGACACCACCAGGAACAGCAGGATGATTAAAAACCAGGCCGCATGATAGACATCCAACAGGCCCAGCATTTCAAACAACTCAAACCAGAACTGGCCAAACTTGACGATGTAATTGGTATAAGGCTCATTTTGCTTGAGCACGGTGCCAATAATTGAAGCCACACCCAACAGTGTCAACAGGCTCACAGCAAAACGCATTGAGCTCAATAGCTCATGCACACGCTGCGATAAGGAAATGGGAGCTTTCAAAACGATCTCTTTAAAATTGACTAGTTAAAGGTTGTGCTTGTTAAGGTTGTGATTGGATGCACCAAACAGAACAACAACGCAAGACGCGCAGTTGTGGACGACATCCACCATAAAAGGTTGCATAGGCCTACAGTAAAAAAGGTGGCCGCAGCCACCTTTTTTCAATCAGCAAGCACTAGCGCAGACCTTGAATGTAATCTGCAACCGCCTGCATCTCTGCATCGCTCATTTTTGCCGCGATGGTCATCATCATCGGCGCATTGGCGCGCTCACCAGTACGGAAAGTTCTCAACTGTTGCACGGTGTAGTCGCTATGCTGACCAGCCAAACGTGGAAACTGTTTTGGCAAACCGGCACCTGTCGCACCATGACAAGCCGCACAGGCAGGCACTTGAGTGGCCGCAATGCCACCGCGGTAGATTTTCTCGCCTAAAGAACCCTTGCCATTGCTTTTTGACTTGGCCAGCTTAATGCTTTGGCTGGAGAAATATTTCGCCAGGCCTTCCATGTCTTCCTGACTTAACGCCCCTGCCATACCAGCCATCACCGGGTTAGCACGCGTGCCATCTTTAAAGTTGCTCAATTGCTTGAGCAAATATTCAGGATGCTGACCAGCTAATTTCGGGTTGGTGGTAATCACACTGTTACCGTCTGCGCCATGACAGGCTGCACAGACGTTCTGGACAATTTTCTCCGGCCCATTCACCACTGGCGCGGCTTCCGCTGAGGCAGCTTCCTCAGCAAACACTGGCTGCACACCCATCGCCAGCAGCACAAACAATCCTGCTTTAAAACTCTTTAACATAATTCAATGCCCCAACATTTTATTCTGCGCCATTTTATCAAACAAACCTTGTTCGTGATAGCATGCACAGCTGAATAGTCCATAAAACCTTGAGGCAACTCAACTCCATCATGCCAGTTTTCCAAAATGCCCGCTTTCACCTGTCGGCACACCATCTACGTGACCTGCCGCCTGCCAGTGGCATCGAAGTCGCTTTTGCCGGACGCTCCAACGCGGGCAAATCCAGCGCATTAAACACGCTGGCCAACCATAACCGCCTGGCATTCGTCAGTAAACAGCCGGGCCGCACGCAGCTGATCAACTTTTTCACGCTGGGCGACGACAAACACCTGGTCGACTTGCCTGGTTACGGCTACGCCAAAGTGCCTGAAGCCATGCGCATGCATTGGCAAAACGTATTGTCACGCTACCTCAGCGAGCGCCAAAGCCTGGCCGGACTGGTATTGGTCATGGATAGTCGCCACCCACTGACGCCGCTGGACAGGCAAATGCTGGACTGGTTTTGCCCGTCAGGCAAACCGGTGCACGTATTGCTGACTAAGAGCGACAAACTGTCACGCAGCGAATCCAGCATCCTGATCGGCAAAGTACGCAAAGAACTACAAGAAGGCTGGGGCGAAAGAATCACCGTGCAACTGTTCTCCAGCCTGAAGAAGCTAGGCGTAGATGAAGCAGAAAAAGTCCTGGGCGAATGGTTTTTCGGCAACGATACTGACGCACCAGAAGATCAAGCCGCCAGCGAATAAAAAAAGCAGACATCAGTCTGCTTTTTTATTTTTGTACATCCTCAATTTAACCCGCACGGCTAAACCCGCTTAAACACCAGATCCCACACGCCATGCCCCAACTTGAGGCCACGATTCTCAAACTTGGTTAGTGGACGATACGACGGCTTCTCGGCATAATCTGCCGCGGTATTCTGTAATTGCGGCTCGCCCTGCAATACTTCCAGCACCCACTCGGCATACTCCTGCCAGTCTGTCGCCACATGAATGTAAGCGCCCGCTTTCAATTTAGTACATAACAGCTGAACAAATTCCGCTTGAATCAATCGACGCTTGTGGTGGCGCTTCTTATGCCACGGATCCGGGAAGAAAATATGCACACCATCGAGTGAAGCATCCACCAGCATGTTCTGTAACACCTCAACCGCATCATGCTGAATAATGCGGATATTGTGAATATCCCCTTCTTGCATCAACTTGAGCAGGCTACCAACACCAGGCGTATGTACCTCGACTGCCAGGAAATCACAATCGGGCAAAGTTTGGGCAATCTTGGCTGTGGCATCGCCCATGCCAAAACCGATTTCGAGAATTTTTTTACTTTCCGTGCGGCCAAACGCCTGGTTTACATCCAGCGCCTGATCCGTATATTCAATGCCGAATGTCGGCCATGCTGTTTGCAAGGCCCGCTCCTGGCCTTTAGTCAAACGCCCCTGGCGCAAGACAAAACTGCGGATACGGCGCTGATAAGGGGCTTCGGAAGATTCTGGGGTTGGGTCGATTTCGGTCATGGGGCGCATTATACTTTAAGTGCTTTTGTTTACTGTATATGGGGTATTAATTTGAAATGTCCTTTTCGCCTTGTTGGCGAGTTACTTTTTTTGCTTGCCCCAAAAAAGTAACCAAAAAGAGGGCACCCAGCCATCACGGCCTGCGGCTCCCTTGCGTTGCTCAACAAAATAAGCGGTCACGAAACTCGCCCTGACAAGCCACACACTTCGTGGCTTGTTGCGGAGCTCAGACAGTCGCTCCCTTCTTCCTTATTTTGTCTCCGCTACTCAGCGTGATGAATGGGATGAATCTCACTTAAGCAGCATCGTAGAAGTTTGGATGGTTCAAAAACCAGATTCTTTTTCTTCAATTCGCGAATGGTTGCAGTCGTATGGTGTTCGGGGCCCCCATCTGCCGCGCCGAGCAACGCAGGGTTGACGGGAGTTTTCGGCAAGCAACTGTTTGAGCTCCGTAGGAGCGAGTTTTTGATTGCCGCCCGGCAAACCGAGTAGCACAGGAAACAAGCGGAAGTTGGGGTGCACTTTCTTTTGGTTACTTATTCTTTGTGCAAGCAAAGAAAAGTAACTCGCCTAAAAGGCGAAAAGAAACCTCCCCTAAACGCACACCCCTAACAATTACCTTCCTACCTCAATCCCAAACAGCCCACCAACTACAACTGATGCCGCTTATCCCCACTCACAAATCCCAGCAAAGGTTCACTCAACCCTTTACTCAGCGCCAGCACCTTAAACAGCTCTCCCATTTCCGCGGGTGACAACAATTTTTGCACCGCCGCGACCATAGGCAAATAACGCGCACTATCTTCTGGTGGAACTGTTTGCAGCAATTGCAAAATGCCACAATTCATTAAAAACTGGGCTTGTGTCGTATAGCCTGCGCAATCAATCCCCTGCACCAATGCAGCTTCTGCCATGGCAGTAAAATTAACGTGCGCGGTGATATCTTGCAAACCAGGATAGATCAACGGATCATCATGCGCATAGTGCTGAAAGTGGCACATTAAGGTGCCCTGGCGGCGTTGTGGGTGATAGTATTCACGCGCTGAAAAACCGTAATCCAGCATAAGAATGACGCCTTGTTGCAGCATGTTTGCCAGACTGGCAATCAACCCTGTTGCCGCAGGACAGACTTCGGTGATATAGCCGTCAGGTAGCTGGCTACTATCAATATCGGCCACCAAGGATAAGTCTTGCAGCGGCCGGGTTTGCCAGGTTAATTGCTGATCAAGTGTGAAGCCACGTGCTTGCCACTGCCCGGCATGCCATTCCACCATATGCACCGGGATGGCATCCAGCACTTCATTACCAACCACAATACCGGTAAATGCCTCTGGCAAGCGATCCAGCCATTGCACGCGCAGGAACAAGTCTTCTGGCAACAATTTCTGCAAGTAGTCTTGCTGCCTTTGGCGCAAGTTAGCACTCACCTCAAGAATACAATACTGCTGCGGCAACTGCTCCAGCTCGGCCAGCCGTTGCAACAAACCGGCTGCCAACTTGCCTGTACCCGCGCCTAGCTCCAACACATTGCCCGCCGTCGCCTGCAGCACCTGCGCGACCTGGTTGGCCAGTGCTTGCGCAAACAGCGGCGACATTTCCGGCGCAGTGACAAAATCGCCCCCTAGACCGAACTTATTGGCCTCACCGCTGTAATAGCCAAGGTGGGGCGTATAAAGTGCCATCTGCATATAATCGGCAAACGAGATCCAGCCGCCTTGCTGCTGCACTTGCTGGTGAATATGCGCGAGCAGTGTGTCGCTGTGTTGTTGCGCGGCGGCATCCAATGCCGGTAAGCGAGAAGAATTCGGTTGAGCAGTCATTCAGCCATTATAATGTGACCAGTCCAGAATAAAGAGACCACCGTGAATTTCCATTCCGTTCCCAAAGTTGTGCTGATTACCGGTGGTGCCAAACGTGTTGGCGCCGCCATCACCCGCGAGCTGCATCGCCAGGGTGCCAATATTTTGTTGCATTACCACACCAGCGCCAAAGAAGCGCTGGCCCTGCAAACCGAACTCAACCAGGTGCGCGCTGGCAGCGTGGTGGTGGCGCAGGCCAACCTGCTCGACCTGGCTGCATTAGCGCCACTTGTAGACACCGCACTGCAGCACTTTGGCCGCCTGGATACGCTGGTCAACAATGCTTCCAGTTATTACCCCACCCAACTCGGTCAGATTGATGCGACACAATGGGAAGAGCTCATGGGCAGCAACCTGAAGGCGCCCTTATTTCTGAGCCAGGCGGCGGCAGATGCTTTACGCGCCAGCCAGGGCTGCATCGTCAACATTACCGACATGCATATCGAGCGGCCGAAAAAACACTATATTGTTTACAGTGCGGCAAAAGCAGGCCTGGTCAGTTTGACCAAATCGCTGGCTCAAGAATTGGCCCCGCATGTCAGGGTGAATGCGGTCGCACCAGGCCCGGTGCTGTGGCCGGACGACAACCAGGAATTTGATGAAGGTTATCGCCAGCAAGTGGTAAACCAAACCTTGCTCAAACGCACCGGTGAACCAGCCGACATTGCCAAGGCGGTCAAATTTCTGATCGACGATGCGCCTTTTATCACTGGCCACGTGCTGGCGGTCGATGGTGGCCGCAATTTAAGTTTATAGAGAGGCATGGTGAGTGGGCTTGCTCGCTTTTTAGGCTGATTGCCAGTGGGCATAAGTGACATTACCAGCCACATCATCAAACGCTGGATTGCGGCGGGGACGGTCTGCGATGTCGATATGGTACTCCATGAATAAATCAATTCTAATAATCAAAGACTTAGCGTGACTTTACATCGCTTTCCGCTATAATGCGCGCCATGAAGATCAAACATTATCCAGACGACGTGAGCCAAAACTTCCTCAAACTGCGCAATCAGCTGATTAGCGCGACCGGGAAAGCCATTGGCGATTACAACATGATTGAAGAAGGTGATACCGTGCTCGTCTGCATGAGCGGCGGTAAAGACAGCCATGCCATGTTGATGATTTTGCTGGCCCTGCAAGAACGCGCGCCAATCAATTTCAAATTGATTGCGATGAATCTGGACCAGAAACAACCTGGCTTTCCGGCGGATATTTTGCCTGCCTACCTTGAAAAGCTGGGAGTAGATTTCCGCATTGTTGAAGCGGATACGTACTCCATCGTTAAAGAAAAAATCCCTGAAGGTAAAACGACCTGCAGCCTGTGCTCACGCCTGCGCCGTGGCATTATTTACACTACTGCGCAACAACTGGGTGCCAATAAAATTGCCTTGGGCCACCATCGCGACGACATCGTGCAAACCTTGTTCCTGAATATGTTTTACGGCGCCAAGATGAAGGCGATGCCGCCAAAACTGGCCACTAACCGTGGTGAGTTTATGGTCATCCGCCCCTTGGCCTATTGCGCCGAAAAAGATATTGCCAGCTATGCGCGCAGCATGCAGTTCCCGATTATTCCGTGTGATTTGTGTGGCAGCCAGGAAAACCTGCAACGCCAGAAGATCAAGGATATGCTCAACAACTGGGAGCGCGATCAACCAGGACGTATCAATAATATCTTCCGCGCCATAGGCAATGTGGAGCCTTCACACCTGGCTGACTTTGACCTGTATGATTTCAAGCACCTGAGCCAGGCCAAAGAAGAAGACGAAGATCCGATGTTTGACCACGAGAAATTTGCCAGCAATGACATGGCATTATCGATTGCCACTCAGGATGACAAACGCATCGAGTTTGCACGCAAACCGTTCCCGATGTCGGTCACCACTGAGGAATAACACAACGTTTTGATGCGGAAAGGCTTTAATTCATGACTTTCCGCACCGATATATTGTCTAGTAGTTAAAACGCTTGCTATTATCTAGCCAACTCTTACACAGACTGCTCAATGTCAAAACTGCTGATCGTTGAATCTCCCTCCAAGGCCAAAACCCTCAAAAAATATTTGGGCGGTGATTTTGAGGTCCTGGCTTCTTACGGGCATGTGCGCGACCTGATTCCTAAAAACGGCGCCGTGGACCCGACGCAGCAGTTCGCCATGAAGTACGACATCATCGACCGCAACAGCAAGCATGTCGATGCGATTGCCAAAGCCGTGAAAAATGCTGACAGCATTTACCTGGCAACCGACCCGGACCGCGAAGGTGAAGCCATCTCATGGCATATTGCCGAAATTCTGGCAGAAAAAAAACTGATCAAAAACAAGCTGGTGAAGCGCGTAGAGTTCAATGAAATTACGCAAACCGCCGTAAAACACGCCATTGACCACCCACGTGATATCTCCATGGACCTGGTCAATGCACAGCAAGCGCGCCGTGCGCTGGATTACCTGGTCGGTTTTAACTTATCGCCATTGCTGTGGAAAAAAATCCGTCGTGGCTTGTCCGCAGGTCGCGTACAAAGCCCGGCATTGCGCCTGATCGTCGAGCGCGAGCTGGAAATTGAAGCCTTTACCAGCCAGGAATACTGGAGCATCCACATGGGCGCGCTCAAACATGCCCATGGTTTTGATGCCAGACTGGTGCAACTCAACGGCCAAAAAGTAGAACAATTCACGGTCACCAACCATGACCAGCAAGCCGACATTGTCGGCAAACTGTTGCTGGCCTCAGCCGGTAAAACCACGGTTACCCGGGTGGAGAAAAAGCAACGCAGCCGCAGCCCGGCCGCGCCATTCACGACCTCTACCCTGCAACAGGAAGCCGTGCGTAAACTCGGCTTTACCACCAGCCGCGCCATGCGCGTGGCGCAGCAATTATACGAAGGTATGGACGTCGGCAGCGGCACTGTGGGTTTGATTACCTATATGCGTACCGACTCGTTCAGCCTGGCGGCCGAAGCCGTGATGCAGATCCGCGATTACGTGAAAAAGCACTTTGACGCAGACTACCTGCCCAAGTCGCCTATCATGTACAAAACCAAGGCTAAAAATGCGCAAGAGGCGCACGAGGCGATTCGCCCGACTGACATTACACGCACACCAGCCAGCGTGCGCCAATACTTGAACGACGAGCAGTTCAAGCTGTATGAAATGATCTGGAAGCGCACTCTGGCCTGCCAGATGACGCAAGCCAAATATGACGCAGTGAGCGTAGACCTGGCTGTGGGCACAGACGCTACCCTGTTCCGTGCCACTGGCCAAACCTTGGTCTTCCCTGGCTTTATTGCCGTCTATATGGAAGGCAAAGACGACGATAAAGAGGATGAAAATGCAGAAGCCAAGTTGCCGCATCTTGAGACCGGCGAAGTCTTGACCGTTGAGAGAATCTTTGGCGAACAACACTTTACCGAACCGCCACCACGCTATTCAGAAGCCAGCCTGGTCAAAGCACTGGAAGAGTATGGCATTGGCCGCCCTTCGACTTACGCCAGCATTATCTCGACCCTGCAAGACCGCGAATACGTGGTGCTGGACAAAAAACGCTTTACGCCGACCGATGTCGGTCGCGTGGTGAATAAATTCCTCACCGAGCATTTTACCCAGTACGTTGACTACGACTTTACCGCCAAACTGGAAAACGAGCTGGACGAAATTGCCGAGGGCAACCTGGACTGGGTGCCCGTCATGGATAAATTCTGGCAAGGCTTTAACCAGCAGATTCAGGTCAAAGCCGATGTAGAACGCCCCGGCAACGAGCTCATTGATGAAATGTGCCCGAAATGCGGCCGCCAGTTACAGAAACAACTGAGCCGCTACGGTAGCTTTATTGGCTGTACCGGCTATAACGCCACGCCTAAATGCGATTACAAACGCAACCTGGATGGCGAAGCCAATGCGGCCAGCGAGCCAGTAGTCATCGGGCAGGATGTAGACACGCAAAAAGACATTTACCTGATGAATGGCCCGTATGGTCCTTATTTACAACTAGGACTGCCGGTAGAGGGTGACAAGAAAAAACCCAAGCGCGTCAGCATCCCCAAAGAGATTCCGCTGAGCCAGGTCAATATCGACACCGCACACATGTTGCTGAGTTTGCCGCGCGACCTGGGCCAACACCCGGAAACGGGCAAAAAGATCGTGGCTAATATCGGTCGTTTTGGGCCGTATGTGAACCATGATGGCAAATTTAAATCCATCCCCAAAACGGAGAGTGTCTTTAGCATAGACCTCGAAGGTGCCGTAAAACTATTGGCTGCTGCCAATGGGCCTACACCCCTGGCTGACTTGGGCGAGCACCCGTCAGGTGAAGGACGTATTGAGGTATTTTCTGGCCGCTTTGGCCCTTATGTGCAGCACAACGGCATCCGCGCAACCCTGCCTAAGAGCATCGCGCCAGAAGAGCTCAATGTAGAACAAGCCCTGGAATTACTCGCAGAAAAAGCCGCCAAAGACGGTGGCAAAACCGGCAAGAAACCAGCGGCTAAAAAACCGGCAGCGAAGAAAGCAGCTGCACCCAAAACGACTGCTGCAAAAACGACTGCAACAAAAACCACCGTGAAAAAAACCGCCACTAAAAAAGCCAGCACGACCAAAACGGCCACCAGCAAGCGGACTAAGAAGGTGGCAGAAGAATAAACAACCCAAATTAAAAAAGGAGCGCTCAGCTCCTTTTTTTACGTCATTAACAATGGCTTAAGCTAATGGCTAGACCATAAATGATCGATATTGCCCACGCCCCAGGTTGCAGCAGAGTCGTTACCAATAATCTCATCCATGCCTTTTGACAAATCGAGCTCTATCACCGGGATATGTATTTTCGATTTAGTTGAGAAAAAGGCTTTGACGACTGGCTTGAGTAAACTGTCTGGCGTTTGCTCGACCACCACCGCCAAGCGGCCAGATTTCAGCATGACCACGGTGCCGATCGGATAAATTCCCAGGCTTTTGACGAAAGCTTTAAACACCTCCGGGTCAAAATGCCCGCCCCAACTCGCCATGCGCTTGAGCGCCATGCCTGGCTCCCAGGCTGGTTTATACGCACGCGTAGAAGTCACGGCATCATACACATCGCATATCGCCCCCATTTTGGCGAAAATAGTCATTTGGTCGCCGCTTAAATGCTCAGGATAGCCAGACCCATCCATTTTTTCATGGTGATGTAAACACACGTCCAGCGTCACCGAGTCAGAAATATTGGCCTTTACCAGCATGTCGTGCCCCAGTTGCGGGTGCTGGCGAATCACGTCAAACTCGTTATCGGTGAGTGAGCCAGGTTTATTCAGAATCTGTAACGGAATCCCAGCCTTGCCCATATCATGCATCAACCCGGCCAACCCGGCCTGCTTGACTTCGGTGTCGGACAACTTGAGTTCTTTCGCGAGCGCGGTCATCAGTGCACAGACCGCCACCGAGTGCATATAAGTGTAATCATCGACCGTTTTCAGACGCACCAGGCTAATCAGTGCATGCACGTTGCGTGTGACGGAGGCCGAAATCTCCTCCACCAGCGGCATCACGGCCTCGGCCTCAATGGCCTTGCCCATGCGCAAGTCTTTAAACATGGATTCAATGGCGCGACGCGACGAAGCAATAATTTTAGCGGCCTGCTCACGTTCGGCTTCCAGCGCGGCAGGTTTTAACTTTTTGGTATCCACACTATCGACGACAACAGGGCCATCCAGTTCCAGCATGGCCATTTCTTTATCTGTGAGTTCAAGATCGGCAACATCAGGCTCGGGCAGCACATCCAGGCCCTGACTGATATCAATCACCACCTGTTGCAAATGGCTGGCTCTTAATTTTTGCAAATCGGCAGGATCATTGAGTACAAATTTGGTACGCCAAAACGGATGGTCCATCCACGGGCCTTTCAGTTCCTGGATATACATCCCCAAACGTACTTCTTTGATTGCTATTGTTTTTAACATATTGCCCTGACCACCCCGCATAATGTTTACATCTTATAACTGAATATCGGAAAAAAATTGAAAAAAAAGAGGGCTAAAAGCCCTCTTCAAAATTACTTTTACATGCATGTTTTAACATGCAAGATGATCTGCCAAATTTACAGGCCTGCGGCTGCGCGTAATGCGGCTGCTTTATCTGTCGCCTCCCAGCTAAACTCAGGCTCATCGCGACCAAAGTGGCCATATGCTGCTGTTTTGGTATAGATAGGGCGCAACAGGTCCAGCATTTTAACGATACCTTTTGGACGCAAATCAAAATGCTCGCGCACCAACTGGGTCAGGCGTTCATCTGAAATCTTGCCGGTACCATAGGTCTCTACCATGATAGAGGTTGGCTGGGCCACGCCAATCGCATAACTGACTTGCACCAGGCATTTGTCGGCCAAACCGGCCGCGACAATATTTTTTGCCACGTAACGGCCCGCGTATGCAGCTGAACGGTCGACCTTGGAAGGATCTTTACCCGAGAACGCACCACCACCGTGTGGTGCCGCACCACCATAGGTATCCACAATAATCTTGCGGCCAGTCAGGCCACAATCGCCCTGCGGGCCACCAATGACGAAACGGCCAGTCGGGTTCACCAGGTATTTAATCTCGCCCTTAATCAACTCGGCAGGCAGGGTTGGCTTGATGATTTCTTCAATCACGGCTTCACGAATCGCCTCCAGAGACATGTCTGGCGCATGTTGCGTGGAAACCAGGACGGTATCAATCTTGAACGGTTTGCCATCGACATATTGAATAGTCACTTGTGACTTGGCATCCGGGCGCAACCATGGCAAACGGCCATCTTTACGCAATTGTGATTGACGCTCCATCACGCGATGGCTGAGCCAGATCGGCAATGGCATCAGTTGCGGAGTTTCATTCACGGCATAGCCAAACATCAGGCCCTGGTCACCAGCGCCCTGATCCAGTGGATCATCATTGGCGTTATCCACACCCTGGGCAATATCTGGCGATTGTTTGTCGTAAGCCACTAACACGGCACAACCTTTGTAGTCGATGCCGTAATCGGTGTTGTCGTAACCAATGCGCTTAATCGCATCACGCGCCACTTTAATATAGTCGACATTGGCTGTGGTCGTAATTTCACCTGCCAATACCACCAGGCCTGTGTTGGCCAGGGTTTCAGCAGCAACGCGGGCTGTCGGGTCTTGCGCCAGAATGGCATCAAGAATACTGTCAGACACCTGATCAGCTAATTTGTCGGGATGACCTTCGGATACGGATTCCGAAGTAAAAAGATATTCACTCATGTTTGACGCCTTGAAAAGTAATAAAGTTAATAAACGGCGCTGACTAAAGGCTGAAGCCAGCACCCAAATTGAGGCCCAAAGATTTTACCTGAGTTTATTTTAAGCAAGGAATAAATCTTCGCTCTCTAAACTTCTCACCGCTAAATTCCTCAACGATAGATGTCTTCAACGGCATGATGGAGTATCATCTTGAGCTATGAAATTACGATTTACCAAAATGCAGGGCGCTGGCAATGATTTTGTTGTGATTGATGCCACGCAAACCCCTGTGCATCTCTCGCATGGACAAATCCAGCATATCGCCAACCGTTTTTTCGGTGTCGGTTGTGACCAGCTACTCATGGTCGAATCGACCGAGACGGCGGGCGTGGACTTTCGTTACCGCATTTTTAACTCCGATGGCGGCGAAGTGGAACAATGCGGTAATGGCGCGCGTTGTTTTGTGCGCTTCGTGGTCGAAAAAGGCCTGACCCACAAACGCGACATCAAGGTGGAAACCGCCAGTGGCGTGATTGCGCTGATGCTGCAAGACGATGGCCAGGTGACAGTCAACATGGGTGCGCCACGCTTTATCCCTGCACAGATCCCATTCGAAACAGATGCGCAGGCAACCACCTACGAATTACCGCTGGCACATGAAACTATCACCATCAGTGCGGTTTCCATGGGCAACCCGCATGCGGTGACGCTGGTCGACAACGTGCATACAGCCGAAGTCGCCAGCCTGGGCCCGCAAATCGAATCACACCCGCGCTTTCCGCAACGCGTGAATGCCGGGTTCATGCAAGTGCTCAACGCCCATGAAATCAACCTGCGCGTCTATGAGCGTGGCAGCGGCGAAACCTTGGCTTGCGGTACGGGTGCTTGCGCCGCAGCGGTCAGCGGTATTCAACTGGGCACCTTGCAAAGCCCGGTGAAAGTACATACCCGTGGCGGCATTTTAACCATTCAATGGGCGGGCGATCATGCACCGGTCATGATGACTGGACCGGCAGAGATTGTCTTTGACGGCGAAATTGAGATTTAGAGAGAACAGAATAGCAGCATCATGGAAGACAGTATTAACGAAAACGATATCAAGCATTACCTCAAGGCGCATCCAGACTTTTTCGAAAGTCATGCGCACTTGCTCACAGAGCTGTTTTTGCCCAGCCCCCACGGCAAAGGCACCATCTCACTGGCCGAGCGCCAGCAGATTGCCCAGCGCGACAAGATACGCGTACTGGAATCGCGCTTTACCGAGCTGATTCTCACCGCTGAAGAAAACGAAGCGACGGCGAACAAAGTACATGAACTGACCCTGGGCTTGCTGTTTGCCAAAGATGTGCCAGCACTACATGCTCACCTGGTTGAGTTTTTAGCCGCCCACTTTCAGCTACCCAATGCACAATTAAAACTTTGGGTCAATGACAGCCATGCCGCTGACCACCTGTTTATCGACGCCGAAGACTCGCTCAAAAACTGGGTAAAAGACTTGAGCCAACCCTATTGTGGCACCTTGCCAACCATGGATATCGCCGGCTGGTTTACTGACACGCCCGCCTCACTGGCGTTGATTCCCATGCGCTATCAAGACGTCACGTTTGGCCTGATGGCAATCCCCAGCGAGCAACGCAGCCGCTTTTATGCCGGCATGGGCACCTTATTCCTCAACCGGATCGGAGAGCTGGTCAGCGCTTCACTGGCCAGATACATTATATGAAAGCCCCCGCTGAGGTTTCCGCCAAGAGGCATCTTCTTGCGGCAATTGTCAGCGTAGGGCCTATTCTTAGAGGCGGTCATCATGCATGAGCTGCTGGATGACTACCTCGACTTCCTGCACTTTGAGCGCGGACTCAGCGAGCATACGCGCAACAACTACCAGCGCGATATTGAGCGCTTGTTACAACAGCATGCAGACACGCTGCAGTCACTCACCCCGCAAGACATTCGTCGCCAAATCGCCAGCCTCAACAGCCAAGGCATGCATGGCCGCAGCATCGCACGTATTTTGTCCAGTTGGCGTGGCTTTTACCGCTATTTAGTCCTGCATAAGCAATTCCCGGCCAACCCAGTCATTGGCTTGCGTGCGCCCAAAGCGCCTAAAACATTACCGCAAGCACTCTCCATAGAGCAAACCATCAAACTGGTCGACATCGAAGGCGATGAAGCGATTACCGTGCGTGACCGCGCCATGCTGGAGCTGTTCTATTCCTCGGGCCTGCGCCTGAGCGAGTTGATTGACCTGAACCTGGACAGGCTGGACTTGCAAGAAGGCCTGATCACCGTCACCGGTAAAGGCAACAAAACCCGCATGGTGCCCTTGGGCAGCAAAGCCGTCACCGCACTCAAAGCGTGGCTGGCGATTCGGCCGCTCTGGCTCATCAAACGACCGGCAGAATTGGCCGTATTTGTTAGCCAGCAAGGTCGCCGCATTCATGCCCGCACCGTGCAAATGCGCATCAACCACTGGGTCACAAAACAAGGGTTGCATAATCATGTGCACCCGCACATGTTGCGCCACAGCTTTGCCAGTCATGTCTTGCAAAGTAGCGGTGATTTACGTGCCGTGCAAGAAATGCTGGGGCATGCCAACATCAGCACCACACAAGTTTACACCCACCTAGACTTTCAGCATTTGAGTAAAATTTACGACGCCGCGCACCCGCGTGCGCGCAAAAAATAAGCGCTTTCTTCCATATGATCGCACCGCCAAGGTTTTGCAAGTGGGCAAAATATGGCAAAATAACCCGACTAAATTGGTAAACCTTTGCCAGTCACGTGACTCTAACGTCGCATCGGCTTAGCTTACAAAAGCAGGCTTACATTTCAACAAACCTAAAAAAAGGAACCTCCATGGAACACGCCTTACCAGCATTGCCATTTGCAAAAAATGCATTGGCCCCACACATGTCAGAAGAAACTTTTGACTACCACTACAGCAAGCACCACCAAGCTTACGTGACCAACCTCAACAACCTGATCAAAGGCACTGAGTTTGAAAACGCGGCTTTGGAAGACATCATTAAAAAATCGTCTGCTGGCATCTACAATAACTCAGCCCAGGTTTGGAACCACACCTTCTTCTGGAACTGCCTGTCTCCAAACGGCGGCGGCGAACCAACAGGTGCTTTGGCAGCTGCTATTAACGCCAAATGGGGTTCATACGAAGAATTCAAAAAAGCTTTCCAGACTTCAGCCGTGGGTAACTTTGGCTCTGGCTGGACATGGCTGGTGAAAAAAGCGGATGGCTCCGTTGACATCGTCAACATGGGTGCTGCTGGCACCCCACTGACTACTGGCGACACCGCCTTGCTGACTATCGACGTATGGGAACACGCTTACTACATCGACCACCGCAATGCGCGTCCAAAATTTGTCGAAACATTCCTCAATCACCTGGTGAACTGGGAATTTGCGGCGAAAAATTTCGCGGCTTAATCGTATTGTTGAGCAATCAACGATAAGTAGCCTCTAAAAACCTCAAGCTTGCTTGAGGTTTTTTACTTTTTAGCAGGCGCCATAAGGACTCACCATGACCACGCTTGAAGCAACATTTGAACAGAAACTGTTTGAACTGATTCCGCAAACCAGGAATCTGGGCATCCATATCACGCAGATTGCAGACACCGAACTGCACGTGCGTGGCTCTTATGCACTCAATAAAAATCATCTGGATATTGTATTTGGTGGCAGCATTGCCGCCATTTCGATCACGACTGCCTGGTCGTTGCTGCAACACAAAATACAGCAAGCGGGCCTGATTGGGAGCCTGGTGATCAAGCAGCAGGAAATCAAGTTTCTGCTACCGGTACATAGCGACTTTGAGTGTGTTTCGACCTTGCAGTCAGCTGAGGACTGGCCGTTATTTTTGGAGAATTATCGCCAGCGTGGACGGGCCAAGCTGATCGTGAATGCGCAGATATTGTGCGACGCTAGAATCACATCGACCTTTCAGGGGGTGTTTGTATTATACCAACCGAGTTGAGGCACGTTAACGCGGAGTTTACTTGGTCTGAATTTAGTACGGTCTGAACTTACATGGCCTGCAATGCAGCTGTGTTCTTGGCAGGCTGTTGTGACTGCGCGACCCAGGTTTCAAACAGCGCTAATGCCAAAGGTTTGGTGAAGTAATAGCCCTGGAAAATTTCGCAACCCAGGTCTTTCAACACATTGAGCTGGGCTTCGGTTTCGACGCCTTCGGCCAGAATTTCCAGCTTGAGGCTTTGCGCCAGAGAAATAATGGCATTGACGATGCTTTCATGGTCGTGGCCATTGAGCATATCGCGCACAAAAGACTGGTCTATTTTCAACTGGTCAAACGGCAAGCGCTTCAGGTAAGACAACGAAGAGTAACCCGTGCCAAAATCATCCAGTGAGAAGCAAATACCCATTTGCTTGAGGGCGGCCATTTTGGCAATGATGTCCTCTACATTATCCACCAGCATACTTTCTGTCAGCTCCAGCTTGAGATTGCCGGGCGCTATGCCGGTTTCAGCCAGCATTTGCTGCACTTCTGCCACAAAGTCTGGCTGCAAGTATTGCTTGGGGCTGACATTGACCGAAAGCATCAAATGACGTAATTGTGGATGGGCAGCCCAGCGCTGCAACATGCCGCAGGCTTCTTGCAATACCCAGCGGCCCAACGCTACAATCTGGCCGGTATTTTCTGCCAGGCTGATAAATTGCCCGGGCATAATGACGCCATGGTCAGGATGCTGCCAGCGCACCAGCGCTTCAGCACCGACGATATGGTGTTGCTGGTCGTATTGCGGCTGGAAATGCAGGATGAATTCCTGTTTTTCAATCGCCGTGTGCAAATCTGCTTCGAGCGCAGCGCGTTGACGCAGCTCGGTTTCCATTTGCGTATCAAAAAATTGATAGCCATTGCGTCCGGCTTCTTTGGCTTTATACATGGCCATGTCGGCACGGCGCAGCAGTTCGTCTGTTTGGCTCATGTGCTCCGGGTCAAACAGCACGACGCCGATACTGGGCGTGGTGTAGTGCTGGTAATGCTTGAGGTTAAACGGCTTTTTAAAGGCCGCCAAAATCTTTTCGCACACGCGTCTGGCCTGTTTTTCAGCCTGCGCAGCCTCATGATGCAAGTTGTCGAGTACAACCACAAACTCGTCACCGCCCAAACGGCTGACAGTATCAAAGCGTCGCACCGATTGCTTGATGCGCTTGGCGACTTCAACCAGCAAGGCATCGCCCACATCGTGGCCATGCGTATCATTGAGCGTTTTAAAGTTGTCGATATCGATAAACAGCAAGGCGCCACCCGTTTCCTTGCGCATGGCTTTGCGCACGTGCGAAGCCAGCTTTTCCTGCAACAACATGCGGTTAGGCAAGCCGGTCATGGTGTCGTAATAGGCCAGTTGGCGAATTTGCGCATCAGCCTGTTTGCGCTCGGTAATATCCCTGAGCACTGCCACCCACTGCGTGACCACGCCGCCTTTATCCAGCAACGGCAGCGCATCCATTTCAAGTGAAATGCCCACACCGTCCTCATTCACCGTTACCACCTCGGTTTTAACCGGGCGCATATGCTGAAAGGCTTCTTTAATCCGCTCCAGTTCACGCCCAGGCGTCGCCTCCTGAAGCAACTCAAAGGGGGAAATACCGCCCAGCAAGTCGATTGAGCGGCCAGTAATCCGGGTAAATGCATCGTTCAAAAATACGATTTTTTGCTGCATGGGGGCATGCAGTGGTGACTCGGTAATCATCACAATGTCATTGAGCCTGGAAACGCCATTTCGCAACAAATGTAGTTGCTCGTCCGACTGTTCACGCTCAATGGCCAGCCCGAGAATCTGGGCGTAGCTGTCAATAAAATCCAGTTCAGCGACTGGCGGGCTATGCCGCTGCTGGCGATACATCGCCAACATCCCCAGCACACGGCGGCTGCGCGACAAAATCGGCATGGTCCAGCAGGCGCGCAAGCCATGGGTGATGGCCAGTTCACAGCATTGCTGCCACAAGGGGTGCGTGCTGATGTCTTCAGCAATCACGCGGCCTTCTGTCAGCGCGGCAATGCCACAAGCGCCCAACTCGATACCATCGATGGCTTTTGCATAAGCCGCAGGCAACCTGGCGGAAGCGGTGTGGCGTAAATGCTGGCCTTCTTTATCCAGCAGCAACATCGCACAACTGACATCCGGGAACTGCTGCTCGATTAACAAGACAGCGGCGTGCAAAATTTCTGGCAACGCCACATCCGCCAGCATCATGGCCTGAATTCTGTCTTGCCCCTGTTTGATGGCCGCGAGCTGTTTGTGCGCGGTAATGTCTTGCAACGACCCTTGCAGCTTAACAATCTTGCCTTCGCTATCGCGCACCGGCCGCCCCATGGCGCGCACCCAGAAGCGGCGACCATTGGCAGTGATCTTTTCCATCTCCAGGTCATAAGGCACACCTTCATCGATACATTGCCGAATCGCACTACACATCAATGCCTGGTATTCAGGCACAAACATGCTTACCCCCTCCTCTACCGTTGGCGAATAGCCTGGTGGCATTTCATGCAAAATCGCCACTTCGTCAGACCAATGTATCAGGTTGGTTTTAAGGTCGATCACCCAGCCGCCGATTTTTGCCACGCTGCCCGCTACCTTGAGCAGGTACTCAGCTTGTGTGCGACGGTCAATTTCGTTTTGCAATGCCTGGGTGCGATGCACCACTTGCCGCCTGATCTGCAAGTTCCACAGAAAAGTGGCACCCAATATCAGTAGCAGAATCGACACACCACGTACCAGCCACATCATATAGGGCCGTTTCACCAGCACATCGCCCTGATACATAAACCCGTTCAGGTTATAGTGCTGCGGCACCAGCTCCAGATCCGCCAGTGTTTGCGCAATCGCATACCAGCGCTCTTCGTTCATGTGCCCCCAGGGCACCACATCGGTGAGCACGTAAGGCACCATCATATTGGCTTCTTGCAGCAAGGTCTGCTTGGTCACCCCGCGCTTGGCCACGCCTGGCATGCTGACGATGCGATCGGCCATGATTGCCTGATGGCTCAAGGCATACATCCAGCCTTTTTTAGTGGCGCGCAAAAATGCTTCAACACGTTCGGGATGCTTGGCTAATTCGCGCTCGCTGGTAAAGAGCACATCACCGTAAAAATCCACACCATAGGGCTGGTTACTGATGACGGCTGGTGAATAGCCCATTTGCTGCAACTGCCCCGGTTCATCCATGGCATAGGCGGAGACCACATCGACTTTGCCTTCAATCAAGTCTTGCAGGCGCCAGCTATGTGGCACGATGGTCATCTGCTTGATATCCAGATGCTGTTTTAACAACATGGCTTTGAATTGATATACGCCCTGCCCGTCAGTCGACATCATGATGCGTTTGCCAATCAGGTCTTCAGGCGTTTGAATATTGCTTTCTTTCAGGCTGAGCAATATGCCGGGAGAATGTTGAAAAATGGCCGCCAATGCGACCACTGGTTCGCCAGAAATCCGCGATACCAGGATCTCGGCATCGCCTATGCTGTACTCTGCCTGGCCTGACAACACCTGTTGTAAAGGCGGCTTATCCTTGCTGCCTTCGATAATATCGACGTCGAGGCCTTCATCACGGTAATAGCCTTGTTGTTGCGCCGCATAATAACCGGCAAACTGAAACTGGTGATGCCACTTGAGTTGCAGCCTGACATGCTCGGACGCAGCGGCAACAGTAGCAATCGCCAGGCACACGCATGCCAGCAGCCATTTGCATAATGTAAGAGTCAATCCGCGCTTCATGAGTATCCGAACAACGTGAAAAAAACATGGGACTGGCCGGGCACGACCAATCTCACCCAACTGTGTTTATACCGCACAGCGGGCTGATCACATTAAGCAAACAGATCACAATTTATAGCTGTATCAATCGAATTGACGACTATGCGCTTTAGCCTCCATCCATCGCCCCTGCTCAAAGCAGGCTAAGTCCTTCATTAATCACCTGAAGCATGGCCAGGCTTCAGGGTAAATGCAAGCAACAACATCAGGCACGACACCAGGCATAACAATTGAAAACCACTCTCGAAGTGACCACTCACATCACGCATACGACCGACAATAAAAGGACCACATGCGGCAATCAAGTAGCCTACGGTTAATACGAAGGCATTCCAGCGATTAGCCGCGTCCGGGGTATGGGTATGGTCCAGCGGCAAGGTCATGGCCAAGGTAAATGCCCCGCCAAGACCAAACGCCGTCAACGGCACCCAAAACCACGGCCAGGCGCCAGGTGTAGCCATACCGGCCAGGCCAATGGTAGATACCAGTGCGCATCCCGCGAGCCAGCCACGTCGATCAATGTGTCGGCTATACATGCCAACCACCGGGCTGGCCAGCATGAAACAAAAAGTAAAACTGGCCAATACAGCTCCGGCCTCGGCAGCGGGCATGCCACGTTCCTGATACATGGCCGCGGTCCAGGTGAGGATGGCATAAAACAGGAAGTTAACACAGGCAAAGAAGAAGGCAATCATCCAGGCCACTGGCGTGCGTAAAGGCAGGCGCGAGGGTGCTGCCTGCATCGGCGCCGCATTAACCGCACGTGTGGTGACTGATTTGCGTATCACCTGCCACCAGGCCACCATGGCAATCACCCCCAGTACTGCCCACACACCAGTCGCGATGCGCCAGCCCGCACTTTGCAATATCCAGCCAGTCAGCCCGGCCGACAAAGTGCTGCCCAATGACAAAGCGGTGGCATAAATGCCCATGATGAATGCCGCGCGGTTGGCAAAACTGGCTTTGACGATGCCTGCAAACATGGCACCCGCGACGGCAATACCAGCCCCCACACCAACAGTGGTAGCCATGAGCAAGCCACTGCCAGGAGAGTAAGCGCGCACCAACATAGATGCGCTCAGTATACTCAAAGCAAACATCAGCACTCGATTGACGCCAAACCGGCGTACCAGCCACGGCGTAGGCAACGCCAACGCCCCCATTAATACATCAGGAATCGCCGTCATCATCGACGCCATGGCGTGACTCAATTGAAAAGTCTCTATGATGGCAGGCAATGCTGGTCCCATGGAAACAATCCCTGGCCGCAAAGCGATCGCCACCAGCACAATCGCCAACACCAACCCCCACTCAGTTCTGGAGAAACCCGCCGGGGTTCCCTGGCTGCTTTTCATTCTTTACTCCTGATATCAAACCATACAGGCCACACTGTAGCCGGGAGTTTATGATTGAAAAATACGCCATTTGTCTGATATGTTGCAGCGCAAGCTATCCACATGGCCGTCAGCAGATGGGGCTTGAGTGACGGCACCACTAAAAGAGTCGTGTAAAATGCGCGTGTATTCTTGGCGCATGTGCGCGCCTTTCGCCCAACTTTTTGTGGAGAACATTGTTGAAACTGGCTACCTGGAATGTCAATTCCCTGACGGTGCGCTTGCCGCACGTGCTGGACTGGCTGGCTGCCAACCAGCCGGATGTATTATGCCTGCAGGAAACCAAGCAAGAGGATAGCAAGTTTCCTTATGCCGCCTTGCAAGAAGCTGGGTTTAATGCGGTACATAATGGCCAGAAGACCTACAATGGGGTGGCGATTATCAGCCCGCATCCTCTCAACGATGTACACCTTGACCTGCCAAATTTTGTTGATGAACAAAAGCGCATTATTGCGGCCACGATACAGGGCGTACGCGTGATTTGCGCCTATGTGGTGAATGGCCAGGCGCTGGACTCAGACAAATATCAATACAAACTCAATTGGCTGGCGGCCTTGCAGAACTGGGTGACGGACGAGTTGAAGCAACACGAAAAACTCGCCTTGTTAGGGGATTACAATATTGCGCCAGATGATAGAGATTGCCATGACCCGGCCGCCTGGGAAGGGCAAGTGCTGGTGAGCCAGCCCGAACGGGAAGCCTTTGAGCGGCTATTGACGCTGGGTTTGCACGATAGCTTCCGCCTGTTTAACGACGAGGCCGGGCAGTTTAGCTGGTGGGATTACCGCATGGCCGCTTTCCGTCGCAACATGGGCATGCGCATAGACCATATTCTGGTCAGTGACGCCTTGCAAGCGTTGTGTCAGAGCTGTGTGATCGACAAGGCACCACGCAAACTGGAGCGCCCCAGCGATCACACCCCAGTGATGCTGACGCTGGCAAACGCGTAAGTTAAACCGTAGGCATCACAAACTTGATGCCCTGCAACACTTCCAGAATGCGTGACTTGAGGCGCTTGTTCATTTCGGCCTCCACTTCCTGCAATTGCACGGCGACCACAGCTGCCACTTTCTCCTCCAAGGCAGGCGCGGATGCCGCAAGCTCAGCTTGCATGCTCTGTTTAAACTCAGCCATTTGTGCAGCGTTTAACTCGGCAAATGCCTCTTGCAGTGATTGCTTGTAGTCTGCCACCAGCGTGGTAGCAGCTGATGCCTGACTATCAGACAAGGTTTGTTTATTGGTTTCTTGCAATTGTTGCAAATGATCGACCAGGCCCTGCTCGAGCTGCTCACGCAAAGATTGCAAACGGCTTTCCATTTGCGCCTGCTGCGCATCTATCAGCGGTGACAAGGTCTCACCCAACCATTGATGGCCGGTTTTATCCACCGTGTCACGGACGGTTTGCTCAGTGGCCGCCAGCAATTGCTGCTGGGTGTCTCCCAACTGCGACAATTTTTCTTCGACCGCCTGTAATTGTTGCTGGATATTGTTTTCCAATGTGGTCTGGAACGATTGCTCACTGGCCTGCAACTGCGCTTGCTGCGTTTCGTTCAAGCGGCCGACCTGCTCTTCAAACGCTTGCAACTGTTGCGTGCTAACATTGCCCATAGCCTCGCGGAAGGCTTGCTCTATGGACTGAATGCTATCACCGACCTGCGATTGCGCCTTTGCCAGCACTTCTTGTTGCAAGGTATTGGCGTAGTCGGCAAGCGATTGCTGACCGGCTGCAAGTGTGCCGGGGCTATTCTCGGCCAGTTGCGCAGTCACCAATTGTGCGATTTCCGGCAACAAAGCCTGTTTAAGCTGCGCCACCAGTTCGTCCATCTCGACTGCAGGTGCTGCCGCTTTTTGAACGACTTTGGTTAATACCGGAATTTCTGAAATATCCACACCATCCCCTTTGCAAGGCTTGTTATTGCGTTTGCTTATTCATGTGCTGAATCTCGTAACCACGGTCACGATAAAATGCCCAACGTTGCCGCCCGGCGACTTTGTCAGCTTCTTCAGTGCCTATCAATTCGAATACATGCCGAAAACGGCTGAAAAACTTGGGCAGGGCCGCCTGGCAGTTAAACAGCAGATCATCCTGGCGAATCTGCTCCGGCTGCCAGGCCAGTTGCACCGGCGTCAATGCGGCGTGCTCGTCATCGGCCAATGCATTCGGCCAAAAGCTGTCCGCCTGTTGCTGCCATAGCTGATCAGCTAGCCTTTGCGCCTGCTCGCGGTCTGGCACATAAATGGTCACACTGCGCTGCCGTGATAATGCCTGGCTCACCAGGTGTTGGATCAATGCTGGTGAGTCAGTGACATCAGTGTAAAAACGGATTTTGGTCATGTCGCGTTTATTTGGCGGCCTGTTCCAGCAAATAAGTCACCAGCAATGGTACCGGACGGCCCGTGCCGCCTTTTTCCTTGCCAGATTTCCAGGCTGTACCGGCGATATCCAGATGCGCCCAATCATATTTCTTGGCAAAGCGTGACAAGAAGCAGGCGGCAGTAATACTGCCCGCAGCACGCCCACCGATGTTGGCAATATCGGCAAAGTTACTGTCCAGCTGACCTTGGTAGTCGTCCCACAATGGCATTTGCCAGGCGCGGTCATTGGCTTGCTCACCCGCAGCCAGCAAGGCCTTGGCCAAGGCGTCATTATTGGCAAACAAGCCGCTGACATGGTGTCCCAGCGCAATCACGCAGGCGCCAGTCAAGGTAGCAATATCGATCACCGCTGCTGGCTCAAAACGCTCGGCATAGGTCAGCGCATCGCACAAAATCAAACGGCCTTCCGCATCGGTGTTCAGCACCTCAATGGTCTGGCCAGACATACTGGTCAACACATCGCCAGGCTTGGTCGCGCGGCCACTTGGCATGTTTTCGCACGTAGGGATCAAACCCACCACATTCAGCGGCAGCTTCAACTCACCCAAGGCCTTAAACACACCCAGCACAGAGGCCGCACCGCACATGTCATACTTCATTTCATCCATGTCAGCGCCCGGCTTGAGCGAAATGCCACCAGTATCAAAGGTAATGCCCTTGCCTACCAGCACCACCGGTTTTTGCGATTTTTTGCCATGCAGATGCTGCAATACAATAAAGCGCGGCGGCTCTTCGCTGCCACGCGTCACGCCGAGGAAAGAGCCCATATTGAGCTTCTCAATCGCCGCCTGATCCAGCACCTCGACCTTGAAGCCATATTCTTTGGCCAGCTTCTCTGCTTGCTTGCCCAGATAGCTAGGTGTGCAAATGTTCGGTGGCAAATTGCCCAGATCCTTAGCCAATGCAACGCCCTGCCCTACACTGCTCCCCTGGCTAACGCCTTCTGTCGCAGCCGCTTGTTCGGCTTTTTCCGCCAGCACGATCACTTGCTTAAGTGGATGCGGCTCTACAGACTTCTCTTTCACCGCATTTACTTTATAAGTGGCGTCCAGCGCCACTTCAGCCAGAGCAGCCGCTTTTTGCTGTACCGTTGTTTTTTTGATACTCAGGCTAGCAAAGTCTGTCGCCACAGTCTCTACGCCAGCAGGCAATGCTTTCACCGCCGCACGGAAGCTGTTACGCAAGCCTTTCAGGCTCGCATCGTCCGCCTTACCCAGCCCCACCAGCATGACTCTAGGGGCCACGACACCTGACAGTTGACGCAATACCAAGGTGCTACCGGTTTTACCTTCCATGTCACCGGACTTCAGTGCGGCCGAAATGGCTTTTTCGCTCACGGCATCCAGCGATTTCGCCAAATCTGTCAGTTTCCGGCCTTCATAAATGCCGACCAGCAAGCAATCCGTACGCAATTTTTCCGGGGCAGCGCTTTTTATGCTAAATTCCATCTTTATCCTTTGTGATTCATGCAATTTGCCTGAGTGATGGTTGTATTATCTAGTGTTTTATGCTGATTTCAAAGCGGTGCATTTAAATTGAAAATATTCAAACGTGCATTGTCTGCAGAGCTGATGTCCTCAGCGTCTGCCATTTTCCTGATTATTCTGGGTATTGTCGTGGCGCAGCGCGCCGGTAACATCGTGCGCCAGGTTTCTAAAGGCATTTTACCCAATGATGCCATAGGCACCATCCTGACTTTCAGCCTGGTGCAGTTCATGCCCATGATGTTATCCCTGGCGATTTTCCTGGCAGTGCTATTAACCTTGACCCGCTGGCACCGCGACTCAGAAATGGTGATCTGGATGAACGCCGGGCTGAGTTTGCGCCAATGGGTGCTCCCTATCTTGCGTTTCATTACACCGATTGTGCTGATCATCAGTGTGTTCAGCCTGATCATCATGCCTTGGGCGAATGAAAAAGCCGACAATTACCGCGCACAGCTGAAAAAGCGTGATGAGTTGTCCTCAATCAGTCCGGGTACCTTCAAAGAGTCGAATAACGGCGAACGCATCTACTTTATCGAGAGCTTCGATAAACTGGGCTATGAGGTCAAAAACATCTTTGTGCAATCCAAGCAAAATGGTAAAACCGGCATTATCACGGCCAATAGTGGCAACCGCTACAAAGCGCCGAATGGTGATAATTTTTTGCGCATGGAACACGGCAGACGTTATGAAATCACGCCCAATACGCTAGAGGTGATGACCACCGAGTTTGAGCGCTATGACATCCGTGTAGAAATCAAGGAAGCGGCGCCCGCATCCAGCACCGCACAGACCAGGACGACACAATCATTAATCTTTGGTGCAACGACAGCAGACCACGCTGAGCTGCACTGGCGGTTGGCCATCCCGATTTCCACCATCGTCATGGTATTGCTTGCTATCCCGCTGAGTTTTGTCGACCCGCGCGCCGGACGTTCGCTGAATATCATGTTTGCCATCCTGATATTCATCATCTATAACAACATGCTAAGTATCTTTCAGGCCTGGATCACCCAGGGCAAGATATCGATTTTAGTTGGCTTATGGCCAGTCCACCTTATTTTCGTGCTGCTCGGCTGGTATCTCTACCACCGCCGGAAATATCTCAAACCATTGATTCCCGACTGGTTTAAACGCCGGTCCAAGCGTGTAAAAACATGACGCTGACTATCCTCAACCGCTATTTCTGGAAAGAAATCAGTTTCAACATCATGCTGGTGTTGCTGGGCTTACTCGCCATGTTTTCTTTCTTTGACCTGCTGCAAGAGCTGGACAGCCTGGGACGTGGACACTATGGCATCAACAGCATGCTGATTTATGTCGGCCTGAGCATTCCTGGGCATATTTATGAAGTCGCGCCCGTGGCCGTGCTCTTAGGGATTGTCTACACGCTGGGTGCCATGGCTTCCAGTTCGGAACTGATCGTGATGCGCACCAGCGGCATCTCTTTGCAAATGATCGCCAAAATGCTGTTAAGCATTGGCCTGGTATTTGCACTGATCACTTTTTTAATTGGCGAAGTGATTGCGCCAATCAGTGAAAAAATGGCGCAACGCATCCGCATTCAGGCCACAGATTCGGTGGTGGCGCAGGATTTCCAGTCCGGCTTGTGGATCAAGGATGGCAGTAGTTTTGTCAATGTAGCCACCGTCATGCCTGATACTAGCCTGGTGGATATTCGTATTTATGATTTTGACGCGCAATTCCGTTTGCGCAATATCAGTCATGCAGACAAAGGCTACTTTGAAGACGATCACTGGGTGCTGTCGAATGTGACACAAACCAAAATGCACACCAGCAAATCAGCACAAAACAACTCCGTTACCTCGCAATTTTTCAAGCAGACGAAATGGGAGTCGCTGATCCGGCCGGAGTTACTCAATGTACTGCTGGTGCTACCAGAGAAAATGTCGGCCTGGAACCTCTACAGCTTCATCCAATACCTGCATCAGAACGGCCAGCGCAGTACCCGTTACCAGGTCGCGCTGTGGTCCAAACTGGTGTATCCATTGGCCTGCCTGGTGATGGTAGTGCTAGCACTACCATTCGGCTTTTTACAGCAACGTGCAGGCGGCATCAGTGCCAAAATCTTTGCTGGCATCTTCCTGGGCGTGGTCTACCAGATCATGAACCGCGTGTTTGTGCATTTGGGCGTGCTCAACGACTGGTCACCACTGGTCAGCGCCATCAGCCCGACGCTACTCTTTTTAGCGGCCGGACTCGGCATGCTTTACTACGTTGAGCGGCGTTAATATCAACGCCTAAACTGGCGGCAATACAACAATACGCGAGCCTAGCATGCGATCATGCAAGAACTGTTGCTCGCGATCCAGCAATGCCCACCACAAGGTCAACCCGGCAGGCAATAACAACACGCCAGCCAATACATAACGCATCACCGCTTGCGGCATATCGAGCAACTGCCCACGCTGATCCACCACCTTTAACTTCCAGGTTTGGCTAGCCAAAGTTTGCCCGGTTACCACCCAGCAACGCACGAAATAAGCCCCTATCACCAACCACAGCAAGGCCTGCAAGCCCAGCCTCTTCCAGCCGTGACTTGCATCGCCCATGATCATGATATAAGCAGCAGTGAGTGCCAGCGCCAACGCCAGCAGCAACAGCGCTTCATACACAACCGCCAGATAGCGTTTCATTAAATACTTCATGTTTTAAGTCCACATAACAAAAACCCCGCAATTGCGGGGTTAGGCAGAAAAAGCAGGATTATTTTTGATCCCAGCTGTCTTCCCACATACAGTGTCTGATTTTGTGACGGTTAGCAATCAACTCATCAATGCTAGGCTCGTCGTTCAAAGCGCGTTTCAATGCCAGCTTGATCGCTTCGTAATTGTTTTTGTACAGGTCAGCCTTGTCCAGGTTCGCTTCTTTGGCGCAGCCCGGGTCAACCCAAAGCAATGCCACGATGCACAAATCGTTCACCAGCTCTTTAGGAATAATGCCTTCGATCACGGCATCAGTAATGCCATCAGCCACACCGGCTTGCACCACGCCACCGAACAATTCAATGTTCAGTGAATCTTTCAAAGTCACTTTTGGTACCATCATGGTCGCTGGGCGTACCATCTGGTTGATGTCACGTACAGCAAACATGGCTGTGTGACCTTTGGTCTGCGCCATCATGTTGGCAAATGCAGCGCCCACTGGGCCATCTACAGAACCAATCAAGATTTCCGGCATGGCGGCGGTAACGTCTTTACCTTCAGAAAACACGGTTGCTTCACCGGCTTTAAATACGATTTTTGACATGAGAATTCCTTTTATGTCTGCAAGTTGGAGAAAAACTGAAGCCGTAATTATACCAGTTCAAGTTGCATATCTATATGTAATATATCGGCATCACTATAAGGCTCGCCGCAGATTTCAAAGCCAGCTTGCTGATAAAAACCAATGGCATGCGTTTGCGCTGACAAGCGTGCATGGGTGACATCCAGCTGACGGCAGATTTGTATCGCTTGCAGCAATAGCGCCTCGCCCACACCCTGTCCACGCCACTCTGCCAACACCGCCATGCGGCCAATATGCCCGTCTGGCAGCACCCGGGCACAGGCAACTGGCTGCGTATGCCGGCAAGCCAGCAAATGGGTCGCCGTTGCATCGGCCTCATCCCACTCCAGCGCCACCGGCACCTGTTGCTCATCGATAAAAACGCGCTGCCGAATGTTGCGGCATTCTGCCCATAACGGATCACTCAGCGCGAGGATGTGAATACTGAGTTGAATACGCTGTACCGACATGCACGGCCCCTGATGAAATATGGCCATTGTACCGAGTATTGCAATTGAAGTTGGCCACAGGCATCATACGTCCTTTATTAAAACAGGATTTGAGGAAAAGCTATGTGTCGTTTTCAAACCGCAGCGGCCAGAATTTTGCTGGGGCTGGTGTTTTTTGGGGTAGTGATTTTAAAGTTGATGGCGATTCTGAATACGCCTGATGGCTATCTGCAATATCAAATGACCCTGGGCCAATTTGGGTTGCCAGCGGTATTTGCGCCATTGCTGATCCTGGTCCAATTTGTATTTGGCTTATTGTTAATCATTGGCTTTAAAACCCGCCTGTCAGCCCGCGTACTGGGCGTATTGGCAGCGTTCATGGCCGTGATCCTGGCCCAAGCTTCACTGGATGCGTTCTTTGCCTACATGGGCATCGCCGGTGGCATGTGGCTGCTGAGCATTTATCCTGACACGGCTTGCAGCCTGGATAACCGCAAGTAATCAGCGACCATCTCAAACAAAAAAGCCGGGACTCCCTGGCTTTTTTATTAACGGTAACCAGGCTTAGCCTTTAATCTTAATGCCCAACTGCTTGAGTTTACGATACAAGTGCGTGCGCTCCAGGCCAGAAATCTCAGATAAACGGCTCATATTATTTTTCACCAAACGCATGTGATACTGGAAGTAAAAACGCTCAAACTCATCACGCGCTTCACGCAAGGGCTGGTCGAGGTTAAGCGGCATGTGCTGTTCGGCTGATTCGGTCGCCTGGCCTTGAAAATTTGCCAACACGCGCTGTACGTCGGTTTGCGTGATCGTATCGGCCAGGCTGGTCATCAGCAGGTTCTGCACCACTGACTCCAGCTCATCCAGGTCACCTGGCCAATCGGCATTGCGCATGGCATTCAGGGCAGCCACATCAAATGATTTGTAGTCAATTTTGCTGGCTTCCACCATCAAGGTCGCCATGGCATTCACCAGGTCAGGAATATCCTCCTTGTGCTCATCCAGACACGGTACTTTTACGGCCGCACCAGCCAAGGTTTGCAATAAAGACTGCTCCAGCATGGCTTTCTCAATCAGCTGCGGCAAACCATGCTCACTGGCACAAATCACGCGTACGCCATATTTTTCAGACTTATTAATCAGCAAGCTCAGGCCTTTTTGCTCAGTCTTGCCCAGCCTGGTGACTTCATCCACAAACACCACGCCTTCACGCGCCTGCTCCAGGATTTCCATAGGCGCAGTGACTAACTTGTCATATTCGGTGAGCGCCACCCAGGGGGTATTGTGCGGACGCAGGAATTTGGCGCATAAAGGCACACTGCCGCCTTTTTTACCAATCAGGAACAAGGTATTTTTATGCCGTGCCAGTTGCTCCAGGCGCTGCTTGAGCTCCTGGATCACCGCGCTTTTGCCAAAGCTGGAGAGGTTGATTTCGGTGTGCGCGAGATGCTCGGTGTGCTTAATCGCCGCACCCACGGTTTTGAGCAACTTTTGCAGCGCGATGGGCTTCTCGAGAAAATCAAATGCACCGAGGCGTGTCGCCTCCACGGCCGTATCAATCGTGCCATGACCAGACATCATGATCACCGGCATGGTCAGCAATCCGGCATTGGCCCACTCTTTGAGCAGGCTGATCCCGTCGCAATCCGGCATCCAGATATCCAGCAAGACCAGATCCGGGCGCTGCTTGAGACGTTCGTCCCTGGCAATCTGCGCGTTCTCCGCCAAGCGCACAATATGCCCTTCATCTCGCAAGATGTCGCTCAACAACTCCCGGATGCCTATTTCGTCATCGACCACCAAAATATTACGTGAAGCCATGGTACTTCCTTACACGATGCGCTCAACGCGCCGACGCTGTTGTTGTTTATCTACCGGCAAGCTGATGGTGACGCTGGCGCCCCCTTGTGGCAGATTGTCTATGCGAATCTGTCCACGCTGCTCTTCTATCATTTTTTTCACAATGGCTAATCCTAACCCTGTCCCGTGAGACTTGGTGGTGACATAGGGCTCGAACACCCTGGCCATCACATCGGTCGGAAAACCACTGCCGTTATCGGTCACGGTTAATTTTATACGCTCGCCATCATAATCGGTCAAGATAACAATGTGCGGCTCACTCACTTGTGTCAGGGCATCCTGGGCATTTTGCAGCAAGTTATGCAATATTTGCCGCATCATGGTCGCATCGGCATGTATCTCAGGCAGTTGCTCATGCAGGGTTAATACCAGCTTGACTGCCGAGGCGTTATACAGGCGGCTGACATCACGAATTAAAGCATTTAAATCCAGCTTTACCAACTGCACGGCCGGGGTTCTGGCGTATTCACTAAACTCGTTGACCATGTTCTTCATGGCCTGCACCTGGTTGACTATGGTGTCCGTCGACTTGAATAGCATCTCGGCATCTTTACTATCCAGCTTATCTTGCAATTTGAGTTGCAAGCGCTCGGCTGAAAGCTGTATCGGCGTCAGCGGATTTTTGATCTCATGCGCTAGGCGCCTAGCCACTTCAGCCCAGGCCGCATCACGCTGCGCCTGCGCCATGGCGGTCACATCATCAAACACCACCACCAGGCCATGCCCTGCACCTTCTGGCAAACGGGTCACGCGCAACATGAGTATCTGCGACCCATGTACGCCTTCAATTTCGATCTGGCTGGTCAGGTGCCGCTCATGATGGTCAAACTGCAAGGTATCCTCGTAGTGCTGCATCACCAGCTCGGTGAACGGGCTGAGATACCTGTTTTCGGCAGCCACTTCGGTAAACACTTTGTTTTTAAACCCGACCAGCGAAATCCCCAGAATATTGGTGGCCGCCAGGTTATACACGCGCAGCTCCGCACGCTCATTAATGGTCATCACGCCAGAGCTTAAATGCGACAGGATCGCTTCCAGGTAAGCGCGTGCGGACTCTACGTGCTGGCGGCTTTGCTCGGAGGCATTTTTCGCCTCCTGCAACTGTCGCGTCATACTGTTAAACGACTTCACCAGCACACTGAGCTCATCTTTACCAAACGAAGGCAGTTGCTGTGAGTAATCGCCACTGGCAATCAGGCGCGTGCCTTCTGCCAGCACAGTGAGCGGTTGCGCCATGCGACGGCTGAGGGCAAACGCGATGGTCAATGCGCCCAGCATGGATAACAACAGAATCATGGTCAGCGTCAGCATGAAAATGTCTTTCAAGGACTGACGGCTGTAAGAAAGCGTTTGGTACTCGCGATAGACGTCCTGCACCGACTCGGCAGTATTCGAGAGGGCTTTGGGCACAGGCTGCATCAATTGCAAAATACGCAGTTCGCCTGTAATGCCCAAGGGCTCCACCGGCGTCAGCACCCGCATATACAGGCCCTTGCCGGGGATGGGCTCAATCTTTCCGTAAACGCCACTCCTGGCCTGGCGTAACTGTGGCACCGACGGCAATTCAGGCAAGAAACTACTGGGGTCAGAACTGCTCACCGCCAGGATGGCGCCTTGTGCACTGAGCAAGGCCGCGTCCTGAATACCTGCTTTTTCCCGTAAATCGTTGATCTGGCTGTAATGAGAACGCGCAGGCTGCAGAGACAGGGATACCGCCATGCTTTGCGCCTTCTCCTTCACATCCCCCAGCATAATATCCAGTGCACGCTGGCCCAAATTCAAGCCACCATCCAGCGCAGACTCTACCTTGACGTTAAACCAGGATTCAATCGAACGTGTCAGGAAATTCACCGATACCAGATAGACGATCATGCCGGGGATGAGCGCCATCAGCGCAAAGGTGACCAACAACCTGAAGTTGAGTTTGCTGCCGACTTGCTTAGTTTTAGTGGTACGGTAAAGATGGCGCAGTTGGTAAGCAATCACACCGAGCAAAAGCAAGGCCAATCCTGCATTGATATAGAGTAATACCAGGTAGTAATCGCCGCTGATGGCGGTATTGGCACTGGCCAGCGACAGCAGGTAAAGCAAGGCTGCTGCCAGCGCAATAGACAGAATCAGAACATAACGCATAACGTTAGCGCAGTGTTTCCTTCACCCACCAGCTAAACGTGGGGGTCACCAGCTCCCAGTCGCTTTCACCCAGGGCATCCAGTTGCAGGGCTTTAGGAAGCTTGCTGGTATCCAGGTGCATTTTGAGCGCTGCCTGGTAAGGCTGGTTTTTTTCAAGGGTATTATGCGGTACCAGCCGCCAGTCGTGAATTGCACCCAACTCGCGTCGGGCTTCACCCAGGCTATCAAACACTTTTTGCTGTTGTGGATAATTGAGCAGGTATTGCTTGGTGAGCGCATGATAATTCAGCGTCACGGCACGGCGCTCGGTCACTACCTCATCGTCGAACCAGTATTTGAGCGGTTTAACAATTTGAAACTCATATAAAAAAGTCAGCGCGACGCCTTTGCTCAGCGCCTCTTCCAACGCACGACCAAACTGAATATCAATGTCCGCATCCAGTGTCCATACTTCATCCCGTAACACCAATTCTGCAGTACGAATATGCGCATGATTGCCACCAGCGATCACCACCCAGGTGGTGAGGCTCAGCAACAGCGCCATCCATAGCCAGCGATTAATGTTTTTGCAGCAATGCATAAAACAATCCGTCATGCGCAGACGTGGGCAATAATTGACCACCCGCCTGATGCTGACAAGGTAATATCGACACATCAAAAGCGACTGGCAACCTTGTCGCATCCGCGTGCGTGGTTAAAAATTGTTGAATTTGCATTTCGTTTTCTTGTTGAAATATCGAGCACGTCACGTAGAGCAATTTACCGCCTTTTGCCAGCATTTGCCACAAATTCGATAAAATTTCCTGCTGTGTTCGGGCAAATGTTGCCAGATCCTGAGGTCGGCGCAACCACTTCATATCGACATGACGGCGCACAATGCCCGAGGCGCTACAAGGCACATCGGCCAGAATACGGTCAAATAACTGGCCATCAAACCAGTCCGACTTGGCAGCATCGCCTGTGACCACCTTGGCTTGCAAACCTAATCTCTGCAGATTTTCGTGTACGCGACGCAAACGCTCAGCTTCTACATCCAGCGACAGCAGTTCAATATCATTTACCTCGAGCAGATGGCAAGTCTTGCCACCTGGTGCACTGCAGGCATCCAGCACACGCATGCCAGGTTGCAAGTCTAGCAAGGGCGCTGCCCATTGTGCACCGGCATCCTGCACGCTGACCCAACCCTCTTCAAAATACGGCAGTTTGCTCACCGGCAAAGGATGCTGTAACTGAATGGCTGTGCCGCCCAAATGGCTAGCGGCGATGCCCACAGACTGCAACAACTGCAGATAAGTCGCAGCATCTGTCTTGCGCAGATTTACACGCAAGGTCATCGGCGGATGGCTATTCCCCACTTCCAGAATCGCTCGCCAATCCTGCGGATATTGCTGCTTCAGGGTATCTATCCACCATTGTGGATAGTTAAATTGCACTTCTTCGCGCTGGGCGATCTGAGATTGCAACTCCGCACGCTGACGCAAAAAGTTGCGCAGCACGGCGTTGACCAGGCCCTTGGCCCAGCGCTGCCCGGTTTTACCAGCCGCCTCTACTGCCTGGTTGACCACGGTAAAATCATCATCGGTGCTATGCAATAATTGCGATAACGCCACCAGCAATAAGGCGTTCACGCGCTCATCCGTGACTGGCTTGGGCGTCAACGCTTTTAGGTAAGCAGCGGCTTCCGCATAGAAACGCAGCGTGAGATAGCTGTAATCCTGCGCAGCAGCCTGTTGTTGCGGCGTCGCCGCTTTGACCTTGCGCAAGGCCTTGGGCATGGAAACAGTCAGGTTATGTCCGGCCAATACTTCGGCCACCGCATGTGCGGCAATGAGCTGGGCAACTTGCAACGATGATCTCTAGGCAAAAAAAGCTATTCTACTTGATGCGCCCCGATTGCACAGTGAAAAACGCGCACAATAAAAAAGGCTTTCATCAGAAAGCCTTTTTTCAACCATAGACCGGCAATTAATACTGGTTAGCCAGCGCCAGTAAGCGACGGATACGTTCTTCCGTTTGCGGGTGTGTGCTGAATAATCCTTTCAGATCCGCACCAGATAATGGGTTGATAATCATCATCTGCCCGGTTTCAGGATGCTGCTCCGCCGTCATGTTCGGAATCTGGTGGGCGTAGTTATGGATTTTCTCCAAAGCGGCCGCCAGGGCTTTCGGGTCACGGCTGATATCTGCCCCCATACGATCTGCCTCATATTCACGTGAACGTGAAATCGCCATCTGGATCAGTGAAGCTGCCAAGGGTGCCAATACCATGATCAGAATACCAATCATGGGGTTAGGCCGGTCTTCACCGTCACGATGGCCGCCACCAAACATCAGGCCAAATTGCGCAATCGATGAAATCGCACCGGCTACTGTGGCTGAAATAGTCGAAATCAGCGTATCGCGGTTTTTGACGTGTGCCAGTTCGTGCGCCATCACGCCACGCAACTCGCGCTCGCTTAAAATCTGCATAATGCCGGTGGTCGCTGCTACCGCTGCATTTTCCGGGTTACGGCCGGTGGCAAACGCATTCGGCTGACTCTCGTTCATCACAAACACGCGTGGCATCGGCAACGCAGCGCGCTCAGCCAACTCTTTAACCATGTTGTAATAGTTGCGAAACTGGCCATTGCCAAAATTATTGTCGGCATTAATCTCAACCGCGCCATACATCTTCAGCACGGCCTGGTCACTAAACCAATAGGCATAAAAGTTCATGCCACCTGCCAGCAACAAAGCCAGCAACATGCCGCCCTGGCCACCCAATGCTCCACCCACTGCCACAAACAGGGCAGTAATAGCCGCCATCAGCACAAAGGTTTTGGTCCAGTTACCTAACATACTTACTCCTTGAATACACTTAACACTTCCATCCTAATATGCGGTGATGACAGTCATTTTTCAATGGCTGCTCTCGGTCATGATATGACCCGCAATCAAGAAAACTGGTCACCCACCTGCACATGCTGCCCTTGCACAAACTGCTGCGCAGTCTGGCGCTTGCCACCCGGCATTTGCAGCTCGTGGATTTCCAGCACACCGTCACCGCAAGCTACGCGCAAGGGCTGCGTTTCCACCACCGCTCCGGGCTGACCTTCGCCAGTTGCAGATTGCGCAAACCATACTTTGCATACTTGATCTTTAAACTTGGCTGTTGCCACCGGAAAAGGATTAAACGCACGCACCTGGCGTGACAATTGCTGCGCAGAGAGTGTCCAGTCTATGGCGGATTCGGATTTCTCCAGCTTGTGCGCATACGTCACCAGCGATTCATCCTGCACTTCAGACGCTAACTCACCGGTGCTTTGCAGTATGTGCATCGCCTCCACCATCAAGCGCGCACCTTCGCGGCTGATAGCATCATGCAGGCTTTGGGTAGTATCAGCCTCGGTAATGGCGACCGCCCATTTGCTGATCATATTACCGGCATCCAGCTTGGGTACCACCTCCATAATGGTGACACCCGTTTCAGCATCCCCTGCCAGAATCGCTCTATGAATCGGTGCCGCACCGCGCCAGCGCGGCAGCAATGAGCCATGGATGTTGTAACAGCCACGCGTGGGGATATTCAACACAGCGGTCGGGATAATCAAGCCATAGGCAGCGACGATCATGACATCGGCATTCACTGCCGCGACCTCTGCCTGTACTTCGGCAGGTTTCAGGCTCTCGGGTTGAAACACACGCAAACCATGTTGCAAGGCCAGTTGTTTCACCGGGCTGGCTTTCAACTGCATGCCACGGCCAGCGGGACGGTCTGGTTGTGTTAATACCATCACAATCTCATGACCGGCATCAATCAAACCCTGCAAAGCAGGCACGGCAAACTCCGGGGTTCCGGCATAAATAATTCGCATGCAAATCCCCTGTGACTAATAACTATTGCGTTCGATTTCGCGCGCGTGCTTGACCATCTTGCTGCGGATGCGGTTACGTTTGAGCGTTGACAGGTATTCAACAAACACCTTGCCCTTGAGGTGATCCATCTCATGCTGGATACAGACGCTGAGCAAACTATCGGCATCCAGCCTGAATGTTTTACCGGTCGCATCCTGCGCCTCAACTGTGATGAACTCAGCACGCGTGACATTTTCATAAATGCCGGGCACCGACAAACAGCCTTCCTCGTAGTCCTGGCTGCCCGCCTGGGCAATGATTTTCGGGTTAATCAGCACCAGCAAATCATCCTTTTCCTTGCTCAAATCAATCACAATCAATTGAATATGTTGATCGACTTGTGTCGCAGCCAAACCAATGCCAGGCGCATCATACATAGTCTCGGCCATATCGCTTACCAGCTGCTGCAACGCTGCATCAAACACTTGCACCGGCTTGGCCACGGTGTGCAAGCGCGGGTCAGGATATTGCAAAATTGGAAGTAGTGCCATGCTCTACAAATCTTTCCATTCAATTAGTTTGTGGGAAAACGGGGTAAAACGCCCGCTTTTTCACCTTGATAAGAACTTTAAACCCATGCTAGATTGGTCGACATTACGCAGATGCTGCGCACCGTCGGTGCTGCCCATCATATAGTGCCGCATATTACAGAGACGCCATATGACTAAAATTGTTCAAATTATAACCTTGCTTGCGCTGGCTTGTAGCAGCTTGTTGGTGCGTGCCGAAGAAATTCCTTTGCGCCCGCAACATCCCGATCGCCATGTGGTGGTCAAAGGCGACACCCTGTGGGACATTTCGGCCAAGTTTCTCAAGAACCCCTGGCAATGGCCACAAATCTGGCAACTCAACCGTGAGCATATCAAAAACCCGCACTGGATTTATCCCGGCGACGTGATTGTACTCGACACCAGCAGTGGCAAACCGGTATTAAAATTGGTGCGTGAAGCCGTGACGCTGGAGCCCGGTGTCATCGTCACGCCCATTAAAGGCGATGCGATTCCGGCCATCCAGCCGAACACGATCCTGCCATTTTTAACCAAACCCATGCTGATTTCGCCGGAAGACCTGAAAGCGGCACCGCGCATTATTGCGGCACAGGAAGAACGTGAAATTCTGAGTCCTGGCACCCATATTTATGTGCAAGGCTTACCGGAATCTGCGAGATCTACATGGGCGATTTATCGCGAAGGTGAGCCGGTCAAAAACCCTGAAAATGGTGAAATTCTCGGTAACGAAGCCCATTACCTGGGGGAAGCCAAATTATTGCGCCCAGGCCAGCCTGCCACATTAACAGTGACCCAGGCCAAAGAAGAGATTGCAGTCAAAGATAAACTGATTGCCATGGAAGATGAACTCAACCCGGCTTATATCCCCCATGCGCCAGACATGCCGATTCAAGGCCAGATTGCACGCGTGAGTGAAGGCATTAACGAAACCGGTTATGGGCGTGTAGTGGTGCTTAACCGCGGTGAAGATCAAGGCCTGGAACGCGGCCATGTATTGGCAGTGCTACGCAAAGGCGCCAGCATGATAGATCCCGAATCAGATCCAAAAAAACCGGTGACCATCCAGTTGCCTGATGAACCGGTCGGTCTGGTCATGGTGTTCAAAACCTTCCCAAAACTGTCTTATGCCTTGGTGATGCAAGCCTCACAACCGATTCACGTCGAAGATGTGATCAGCACGCCATGATATACAATCACGCTAGTGACGATAACGACTGAACACACCGCGCCCTGGATTGCGCTCAGCCTGGTAAACGGGCTGGGCAGCGTCACTTACTGCCAGTTACTGCTTAACTTTAAAACACCTGAAGCCATTCTGGCTGCCCCCTACTCAGCACTGCGCGACCTGGTCAGCAAAGAAGTCGCTGATGGTATCCAGCGCGCCATGGACGACCCACACATTGCGCATACGCTGGCCTGGCTGGATCAAACCGATAACCACCTGATCACCCTCGGTGATCCTTATTACCCGCAGCGCTTGCTGGAGACTGACCAGCCGCCACCAGTTTTATATGCCAAAGGCAACCTGCAAACGCTCAAGCGCCCCGGCCTTGCCATTGTCGGCAGCCGCCATGCCACCCCACAAGGTGAAGCAACTGCCGAGAACTTTGCTGAAAGCTTATGCCGCGCCGGATTTACCGTCGTGAGTGGGCTGGCACTAGGTATTGATGGCGCTGCCCATCGTGGTGCGCTGAAAGCAGATGGCGCCACTATTGCCGTGGTCGGCACCGGGCTGGATATTGTGTACCCGGCCAGGCACAAGGCGCTGGCGCACCAGATTGTGCAATACGGGCTGATTCTCTCCGAATACCCGCTGGGCACGCCATCGCTCACGCACAACTTCCCGCGGCGTAACCGCATTATCAGTGGTTTATCTGAAGGCTGCCTGGTGGTAGAGGCCAATATTGATAGTGGTTCGTTGATCACGGCCAAACAAGCCATCGAACAAGGGCGTGAAGTGTTTGCCATTCCCGGCTCCATTCACTCGCCAGTGGCCAAAGGTTGCCACGCGCTGATCAAGCAAGGCGCGAAACTGGTCGAATCGACTGAAGACATTTTGAGTGAGTTACGGCATATCCGCCTGCCTAACCAGGCCTTGGCGATTAGCCCGAACGGGCCATCACCCGATTGGACTAATTTACCCGCCGAAGCAAGCCCAGTCTTGGTTTGCATGGGATTCGACCCCCTGTTTGCAGAGCAGATCTCAGCCCGCTCAGGCTTGACGCCAGAACAAGTTTCCACCATGCTAACACTACTTGAATTAGAAGGTGTGGTCAGCCATCTCGCCAGCGGTCAGTTCCAGCGACTCGCCTGAAGAGTGACTCAGACTCACCCCAACAGCGCTGTCTATGCAACAGCGTGTTTGAGGAGACTATATACATGTTGGAAGTATTGATATTTATTTATCAAAATTACTGGGACAAACATGATGCGCTCGAGTTGAAAGAAACCGACGAAACCATCATGGCTTACGAGTTATCCCAGGCAGGATTTAACCATCAGGACATTTTACACGCGGTAGACTGGGTCAAGGACCTGCGCCGCTCGGTACAACAACCGCAATACCTGCACGACCCTGCTGCCATCCGTATTTTTTGCGAGATGGAGCGCAGCAAAATCAATGACGAAAGCTTAAACTTTCTCACTCTGTTGCAACGCAGTGACATCATCACCGCCTACGAGCGCGACTTGATTGTGGATCGCGCCATGGTATTGCCGCAAGAGACACTGAGCATGGAGGATATCCGCTGGATCACCATGATGGTGCTGTGGGATGAAACGCGTAAGCAGGACTATCTGTTTGTCGAGGATGCCTTGTTTAACCCGCTGGGTCTTTCACTACAGTAGGCTAGGCACATAAAAAAGCGCGACCTGTATAGGCCGCGCTTTTTTTGTTTCTGGCGTTATAGTCGCCGAATAATCTGGCCAATAATACCGGCCTGGTTGAGGGTATAAAAATGCATTTTATCCACCCCTGCGGCAATCAGCTTGGCACAAATATCCGTCACTACATCGGCACCAAACGCCCGCAAAGAAGCCAGGTCGTCACCATAAGCTTCCAAACGCAAGCGCAACCAACGTGGAATCTCAGCACCACATACATTCGAGAATCGCGCTAACTGTGTGTAATTATAAATAGGCATGATGCCTGGAATGATAGGCGCGGTCACACCCAGCTTTTGCGCCGCTTCAACAAAGCGGAAATACGCATCCACATTGTAAAAATACTGCGTGATGGCAGAGTCCGCCCCCGCGTCGATTTTACGTTTGAAGTTGTCGAGGTCTTTTTGTGCAGAGCCCGCTTCAGGATGAAACTCAGGATAAGCAGCCACTTCGAGGTGAAACCAGTCACCGGTTTCGGCGCGGATAAAACTCACCAGCTCATTGGCATACTTAAAGTCACCTGCGCTCACCTCACCTGAAGGAATATCGCCACGCAAGGTCACCAAACGTTTGATGCCTTTAGCTTGATAGGTGTGCAACAACTCGCGGATTTCTTCTTTACTCGAAGAAATACAGGAAATATGCGGCGCGGCGCCATGGCCTGCGGCCTGGATCTCGAGCACGCTTTCCATGGTACGGTCACGCGTGGAGCCACCTGCGCCAAAGGTCACAGAGAAAAACTCTGGTGAGAATGCGGCCAACTCATCGCGCACATTGCGCAGATTCGCCATGCCTTCCGCGGTTTTAGGCGGAAAGAACTCAAAACTATAAGAGGTTTTAGGATTCACTTGTTTAATCTTTTATTTATGTTGCGCAACCCATATTGCACAACCGATGTTCGCAATCAGGGCTTAGTCTTTTTCATTCAGCACAATCGCGCTCAATATCCATGCAATCACGCTATACACCAGCGCACCAATCACGCCTGTCAGCACACTATTGACCGAGAAGCCTTGTAACAGATGGCCAGCAAACCAGAACAGCAAGCCATTAATCACGAATAAAAACAGCCCCAGTGTCAACAAGGTGATCGGCAACGTTAAAATCACCAGTATCGGTTTGACCAGCACATTGGCGAAACCAATCACTAATGCCGCCAGCAAGGCAGCTGTAAAATTCGCAACATGAATGCCTGGGACCAGATAAGCCACCGCCATCAGTGCCAACGCATTTAACACCCATACAACCAACAGTTTAAACATGCTGATTCCTCATGATTGACATGGGGAGAGTGTACACCCAAACCCGCGCCAGTACATCTGACGCAGATTCGGGGGGCTCATGCCGATAGTTTAGTAACGATAGTGGTCTGGCTTGTATGGGCCGTTTTTGCTCACGCCGATGTAGGCCGCTTGCGCGTCTGTCAGCGTGGTCAATTGCGCATTGAGTTTTTTCAACTGCAAGACGGCCACTTTTTCATCCAGGTGCTTAGGCAAGGTGTAGACGCCCACCGGATACTTACCTGTTTGCGTAAACAACTCAATCTGCGCAATGGTCTGGTTAGCGAAGCTGGAGCTCATCACATAGCTCGGGTGACCAGTGCCGCAACCCAGGTTCACCAGGCGGCCTTTGGCCAGCAGGATGATACGTTTGCCATCCGGGAAAATCACGTGATCCACTTGTGGCTTGATCTCTTCCCATTGGTATTTTTCAATACCGGCAACGTCGATTTCATTATCGAAGTGGCCAATGTTACAAACGATGGCCTGGTCTTTCATTTTGGCCATATGGTCATGCGTAATCACATGGTAGTTACCGGTTGCGGTGACGAAAATGTCGGCATGCTCGGCCGCATAATCCATAGTCACCACGCGATAGCCTTCCATCGCCGCTTGCAGGGCGCAAATCGGGTCAATTTCAGTCACCCAAACCTGGGCAGACAAAGCACGCATGGCTTGCGCCGAACCTTTACCCACGTCACCGTAACCAGCTACCACAGCGATTTTGCCTGCGATCATGACGTCAGTCGCGCGCTTGATACCGTCAACCAAAGACTCACGGCAACCATACAGGTTGTCAAACTTGGACTTGGTCACAGAGTCATTGACGTTAATCGCCGGGAAGGCCAGTTTGCCTTCTTTATGCATCTGGTACAGTCTATGCACGCCGGTAGTGGTTTCTTCGGTCACGCCTTTAATCGCAGCCAAACGCACTGAGTACCAGTTTGGATCTGTTTTCAGTTTGGCTTTAATAGCGTTGAACAGGCAAATTTCTTCTTCAGAAGTCGGATTGGCCACCACGGACAAATCCTTCTCGGCACGGCTACCCAAATGCAGCAACAAAGTGGCATCGCCACCGTCATCAAGAATCATGTTCGAATAGCCACCGTCCGCCCATTCAAAAATGCGGTGAGTGTAATCCCAGTATTCTTCCAGTGTTTCGCCCTTGACGGCAAACACAGCAGTGCCAGTCGCAGCAATCGCCGCAGCGGCGTGGTCTTGGGTAGAGAAAATATTACAGGACGCCCAGCGCACATCGGCACCCAGGTCTTTCAGTGTTTCGATCAACACTGCGGTCTGGATAGTCATATGCAAAGAGCCGGTAATACGCGCACCCTTCAGTGGTTGTTGAGCAGCGTATTCTTCGCGAATCGCCATCAAGCCCGGCATTTCAGTTTCGGCAATCGCAATTTCCTTGCGACCCCAAGCAGCCAGCGACATATCAGCAACGATGTAATCTTTGATGTCAGCTACAGTATTCATGTTTCAAATCCTTAAAAAGATGAAAACTGAGCAGGGAAAGTTCTAAGAACCGGTGGAAACGTTTGTTCACCTTTTTTCCGTGCTCGCACAGTGAAAAGTGAACGCCGTTGAGATGCTTTGCAGCAAATGCTCTGAGCCTGGGAGTCGAGTGACTCTCGCAGCGTTCCTCAGAAGTTGCGAATTATACGCCAACCCGGGCATTTTACAAAAAAGCGGCTGGCACCAAGCGTGAAACAGCGGGCTAAATCACACGCAAATAAACCGTCTGCCGGCCTCAAAACACCATCTCTCAAATTGACACGCTTACACCTTGCTGCTCTGCAAAATCACTGTCACACAGCTGTGCCATGATGTCATCACGGCAATAAGCAGACAACCAGACTAGGAAAGGTGGCTCGTATGACAATGTATCAAGTGATGGACGAAGAGAACCATTGCATCGCAACCTTTCATCATTTTCAGGAAGCGATTTATACCGCACAAGATTTCACCCTGTGGGATGATGAACATTACTACCATGTGGAAGAACTGGACATGGCAGTAGCATAAGCGATTGCAAACCCGATTTAAATAAGAAAGCGCCCGGTTGGGCGCTTTCTTATTTGGGTCTCAATTAAACAAATTTAAGTGTTGCAGCTATTACGGCAGGCTCTTCATGGCAACCGTCAGCGCTTCAGCCGCTTCCGCATCCAGTTGCTTTAGAGCATCCACACTGGCCATCGCTTCACCATGTTTGCCACTCGCTTCAGCAATCATGCCTAGGTAGTAAAAAGCCTGGCTATGTTGATCGTTCATGCTCACCACGCGATGCAGATGTTGTTCTGCCAGCGTCAAGTCTTTGGTTTCATACTCTGCCGCTGCCAGGTAAAACCAGGCTTCGGTGTTGTGTGGCTCTTGTTTGGTCCATTGCTCGGCAATCACTTTCAAGCCACTCCAGTCCTTATGCAGGTATGGAAACACCACCTTCATGAAATATGGCCATTCAGCAGCAGGCTTGCCCCAGAAAGGCAACTCACTTTTGACCACAATCGGGCCGGCCGGTTTACTGATCAGGGCTTTCACCCAGTCCACTGACATGTAGTAGTAATAAGCGTCTTTGCCAGGGCTTTTCAGGGTAATCAAGCCAACCAGTGCACCGCTGTCATCAAACAGGCCACCACCGCTGGCACCTTGTCTAAAGCTGCTGGTTGCCCGTACGATCACCGAGTCATCCATGGTAAACAAGCCTTTTACTACACCGCTGGTGCTGACTGGTGCGGCCACAAAGCTGGGGTAGCCAATGGTGAATACTGGTTGTTCATATTTGAGTTCACTGCTGGATTTCATGCTCACGGGGGACAGCGGCAAATCGTCCATTTGCAATATGCACACATCATGTTCCCAATCGGGTTTCACGCCGACCGCATGATAGGCTGCACCGCCGCTGACCACGCTGATACTGCTGGCGTTGGCAACCACATGGCAGTTAGTCACGACCTGGTTTTCAGCGACAACTACGCCAGAACCCAAACCATATTGACCGTTTTTCAAACCGACTTGCACGCGCAACACACGACTATTTAAATCGTGCACCAGCGCTTCTGCTGGCTCTGCCATGAGCGATGCGCTCATGCATCCTAACAATAATCCGATCAGTAACTTCGTCATGTCGTGCTCCAATCTGTGACAGCAGGTGGGTGGTGTTACCCGGTTGCCGGTGATACGTTGGAAAGCCTGTTAAGCTTATTTAGCAAGACGTATTCCAACCCACATACACACTGGTTTTAGCACAGAGAAACTGCTCTCAGGCCAAGCACGAAATTCAACAATTACATTAATAATCAAATAGTTATAAAATTAACTCCTGTTACAGACAAACTAAAAACCAGATTAAACAAGCACGGCGACTTGCGCACAGCAACACGCAGTCGCACCAAAAAAGTGCACCGCATAGGTGCACGCACAATAAACTGGCATTTTGAATAAAATCGGGAGAAAACAGGAGAAAGTAGCGCCGACTAAGCGCTACGGCGGCAATGGAAATTAGTGGTTGGCGATATAGACGCGGTTACGGCCTTGCTGCTTGGCCGCATACAGGGCGGCATCGGCCATTTTCATCAAATGTGCCAAGCCTTGTTGCTCACTGAGTTGCGAGGTGGATACCAACCCGAATGACGCCGTGTAATGAATTTGCTCGCCATGATCACTCATGACACTGTGATCTATTTCGGAGCGCAAGCGCTCGATCACGCGCGCAGCTTCATGCAAATCAGTCATGGGCATCAAAATGCCAAATTCTTCACCACCCAGTCGACCGACCATATCACTGGTGCGCAGGGCACTGACGCAGCGCAGGCAAAAGTTCTGCAACACCAGGTCACCGGCGTAATGCCCGTATTGATCGTTGATTTTCTTAAAGTGGTCAATATCCACCATGGCAAACGCAAATGCCGACCCATAACGCTGACTGCGCCTTATCTCGGATTCAAGCTCGTGAATAAAATGCCGACGATTGGCAATACCGGTTAAAAAATCGGTAAACGCAAACTTGTCTGCCTCAATATGCAGTTGATAGATACGCCAGGCAACGAAAACACCGACAACCAAAAACAGGCTGAGCAGCAATGCGGCATAAGTTAAGCCATGCGTCGTGTGCTTTTCCAGCCGCTGCTGGCTTTCATTTACATATTGGGTTGCGCGTTGATTGGCATTTTTAAGCACGGCCTCATTCAGGCTTGCCACCTCGCTAAAACGTTGTGTCCACTGCGTTTCTATCAGGCGGTTGGCATCCGCATAATGTGAGGTTTCCAGCGCATGTACAATCTGGTCACGCACCTGATTCAGCAATGCCAGCTTCTGTTTGAGCTGCGTCACTTGCTGCAGGTCACCAGAATAACTGCGGGCAATGATGGCGATTTTTTGCTGCGCCAGTTGCTCGCGCGCCGCAATAAAATCTACGGTGGTTGCCAGTTGCTTGCGATCAGCCTCGACCAGGGTGGCATACAGCAAACTGCCGCGAATCTGGTAGAGATCAGCCTCTAACGCCAGCGCCGCGTTGGCCACGGCAAAAGGTTGCTCATAGAGCTTGCGTGTGGTTTGGTGCATCTCACGCATGCTGGAGAAATAAATCCACACAAACAGCAATACGCCGACAAAAGCAATCAGGAACCCGGCGACCAGAATATACAACACGGCATTTTTGCGCTGTCTGTTCATAAGCGGCTCTATGTGAATAATGCGTCTGTCATTAGGTAGTTTTCCTGATCAAGCCAGCGATTACTTCGCCAGTAATGCAGAAATATACGCCCACTCCTTGGGGTCGACAGGTGTAATCGACAAGCGGTTCCCTTTTTGCAAAGTACGCATATTGGCCAGTTCTGGCGCTTCTCGCATTTCCTTCAGACTCAGCAACCGCGTTTTGCGTACCAGTTTGACATCCACATTCACCCAGCGCGGATTTTCCGGCGTGGATTTTGGATCAAAATATTTATGGCCTTCGACAAACTGGAACTTGTCCGGATAAGCCAGCTGGCTGACTTCACAAAGGCCAACAATGCCAGGCGTCTCGCAATTGGAATGGTAAAACAGCACGCCATCGCCCAACTTCATCTGGTCACGCATAAAATTGCGCGCCTGATAATTACGTACGCCATACCAATCGACCGTCTGGTTCGGGAACCCTGCCAAATCATCAATAGAAACGTCCGAGGGCTCGGATTTCATCAACCAGTAACGCGCCATGCCTGAAAACCTTCTTATGTCTAACAAATGCCAGTATCATAAACCAAGTTACAGTACAGCTGACAATCATGGCAAAAAACGTTCTTGGCACCCTACTCATTCCCTGCAGCATGCGCCCGATCACCGGCTTTGTGCGTGATGGTTGTTGCGGATTTCACCCTGAAGACCTAGGCAGGCACACCGTGTGTGCGGAAGTGACGGATGAATTTCTGGCCTTCTCACAGGCACAAGGCAATGATTTATCCACACCCATGCCTGAATATGGATTTCCTGGCCTTAAAGCTGGTGATCGCTGGTGCTTATGTGCAAGGCGCTGGTTAGATGCCAGTGAAGCTGGCTATGCGCCGCCGGTGATTCTGGAGTCTTGTGATGAAAGTTGCCTGGAAGTGGTCAGCCTGGCCGACCTGATGTATCACGCATTGCGCTGAAAAATGAAAGATGTGCTAAGGGGTTACCTGAGCCGTGCATCCTGAACCAAGAAAGTTCAGGTGGTAACAGCCTAAGGTACATTAGGTTCGCACGCCAAGGGGGTTTTAAAAAACCACCCAACTTAGTGCGATCTCACAGCACCTGATGAGCCGAAACCTATAACAAAGACTAGTTCAAGGAATTTTAGACTCAGGCAACGCCTTAGCACACCATTTTTATGATACGCCAATTCAAAAAAATGACGATGAAAATTTTGTGAATTGAAGCGGATTACAACAATTTGTGCTGGCCGGATAATACATCATCTATCTGCTGCTGCATGGTAGAAATACGTTTTTTTACGTCACCCACATCCACACCGCCGCTACGTGTATTCAATAACTCATGCGTAATATTGAGTGCTGCCATAATGGCAATCCGTTCAACGCTGACCATTTTGCCAACATCACGAATTTCGCGCATTTTGCCATCAAGATAACCCACGGCCTGCAGCAAGCTGTCACGCTCTTCATCAGTACAGGTCACGCTCAACGCACGGCCCATGATTTCGATATCAATCGGTTGACTCGCCATGATTAACGACCTTCCTCAGGCAATGCCGACAATAATCGCTCTAACTGAACGCTGGCTTGCGTCATATTCAGCTTCAGCGATTGAGACTCCTGATGCAGCCGTGTGACCTCCTGGCGTAAGTCAACATTTTCGTCACGCAGCTGGCCGCACAAAGCAATCAGCTTCGTCACACGCTCTTCAAGACTTTTTAAATCGGCATCCATCAGCCCATTATCTTTTAAAAAAATGAGTGTGGTCAATAGCTAAGCGCATTTTTTCAAAGTAATTTGATAATTTGAGCGCACCTGCCTACAACAGGCCGACTGGCAAAAAAGCAGGCTTTAGACTAAAATAACGCCCAGTTGTCAGGTGCCTTTGCTGTATTTCTACAGGCAAGGTGAAACTGGGAAACAGGTGCGTGAACCACTATTCACAATTCCTGTGCTGCCCCCGCAACGGTAAGCAAGTGCGGGTCTATCCATATGCCACTGAGTTCAAACTTGGGAAGGCGATAGATCAAAACTTGCAAGCCCGGAGACCGGCCTCGCAACCAAAACGCATGGAAATACCGCGGGGTGACGGTGACTCTAAAAAATGGCACTTTTTTACTTGAAGTGCCTGGTTCGGCTTTTAGTCGTCACTACACATCCCAGGTTTCCACTTTATGTTCTGCATGCGGGGTCGTATGCATTATCGGAAACAAATATGAATAAAAAAATCATTTTGGGACTCATCGCCCTTTACCCAGCCATGTCCTTGGCTCAAGAGGTTTTTTCAGAAAACACCTCAAATCATGCCTCACTGTCATTGGACGAAGTGAGCGTGACCGCAGCAAGAATACCAGTTTCAACCAAGACGGCGACTGGTGACATCACAGTGATCACGAATGACGAGATTGAAAGAATGAAAGGCAGTTCGCTGCCAGACCTACTCAGATTACAGCCCGGCTTGCAGATTTCCACCAATGGCGGCATGGGAACGGCCAGCAGTATATTTATACGTGGCACCAATGCGGAACAACTGGTTGTGCTTATCGATGGATTGAGAGTCAACTCCGCGACACTGGGAACCACTGCCTTTGAAAACCTGCCATTAGCCTTGATAGACAGAATCGAAATTCTACGTGGTCCTGCTTCCAGCCTCTACGGTGCAGATGCTATTGGTGGCGTCATCCAGATTTTCACTAGACGAGCAAAAACCGACCAGACTCTTTTCTACGGTAGTGTAGGTGCCGGTAGTTACGACACATACACCGGCAGCGCAGGATTCGATAGTCGCTATCAAGCACTACGATTTGGCGCTCAGATGAGCAGTTATGACACTCGCGGCATTTCCGCAAAAAAACGCCCACCACAAGCAATTGACCGTGATCGTGATGGTTATAACAATCTGAGTGGCACTGCCTATGCAGACCTTGAGCTCGCAGAGGGCCATAGCCTCGGCTTACGCTTTATGGAGTCTGATGGGCAAAACCAGTTTGACAATGCCTACCGTAACTACTCCACCACCAACCAGCAAGCCTATGGTGCAACACTGAAAAACCGGCTGACTGAGCATTGGACGAGCACATTGAAATATGGCATCGGTCGCGAGCGCTCATTCAGTTTAAACAGCGCGAGCACTCGTAGCAAATTCGACTCGGAACAAACGCAGATTACCTGGCAACATGATTACACGCTGCCCTTCGGCACATTGACCTTTGCCTACGACAGACTGGAACAAGATGTCCTGACTTTTTCTAATGGAAACCCCAGCATAGACAAGACTCGTAACGATGACGGCTTCATGCTTGGGTTCGTTGGCAATCACGAAGCGCACAGCATTCAACTCTCTGCTCGCGAAGACCACAACACCCAATATGGCAACTACGTCACCGGTGGCGCAGGTTATGGCTACGCGATCTCACCCGAGTGGCAAATCACTGCTCAATATGGATCAGCCTTCAGGGCGCCTACGTTTAACCAATTGTATTTTCCAAGTTTTGGCGACCCGGCCCTGAAACCTGAAAAATCGGATAACGTTGAAGCCAGCCTACGTTATCAAACCTCGGCTATCCAGGCCAAGCTGACCGTATTTGAAAACCATATCCGCGACCTGATACAGAATGCAGGCCCGGCGACGTCAGGCTGTAGTTTCGCAGGATTCTGCCCAACCAATGCAGGCAAGGTAGAAATTAAAGGGATCACTGCTGAAAGCAGCATCGTGTTGAATCCTCAGTGGCAACTCACAGGAAACTTAACCATTCAGTCTCCACGCAACGATGACACAGATAATTTACTGGTGAGAAGAAGTCAGCGCTACGGCAACCTGCAATTGCAATACAAGTCTGGCGACTGGGATGTTGGCACCGAAGTTACTGCCTCTTCACAACGCTACAACGACGCGGATAACAACTTAAAACTAGGAGGCTATGCCCTAATCAACGCTTCGCTCGGTTATAAACTAAATAATCACTGGAAACTTTTGGCTCGAGCCAACAACATCCTTGATAAGGATTACGTGCTGGCAGCAGCCTCATCCACAGTGGATTACAACACCATGGGTACTAACGTATTCGTCAGCCTTAACTACGACATGAAGTAACCCAGTAACGGGTGGATTTTGCCCAAGCCTGATCGAATTGGGCTAAAATTCACCCCTAGTAATTAACCCCAGTCATAAAACTTAGTAATTAATCTTAAATTTTGGAGTCGTTGGCATGCCACGTAAAATTTCAACTCAATCTCTGGCAATCGCATTTGCCATTGCACTGATGGTCATCGTGACACGCGGCCATCATTTCGCTTCTATCGAGTTCTTGCCTAGTGCGTCCTACGCGGCATTCTTTATTGCGGGCTACTACCTGCGCTCTACCCTCATGTTTGTCGCATTACTGGCCTTGTGTGCTGGCCTGGATATGGCGGCAGTGACCTGGGGCGGCGTCAGCAACTTTTGTGTGACGCCGGCTTACGGTTTCCTGTTACCGGCTTATGGCACCATGTGGCTGGCAGGCCGCTGGACCGCTAGCAATACGACTTGGGCACTGAGCAGTCTGTTTAAACTGACTGGCGTTGTTGTGATTGCTGCTGCGGTTGCTGAATTGTTCTCCAGCGGTGGTTTCTACTTCTTTGGTGGCCGTTACCCAGACCCAACCCTGGTTGAGTTTGTGCCACGCCTGGTTAAATACTTCCCAAAACAACTCGAAGCGATTGCGTTCTGGGTAGTTGTGGCATTGATCGCTCATGTCGTGTTTGGCCTGGCCAAGCGTTCCGTGCGCGAAAACGCTTAAGTTTTACGCATTATCATGGAAACGAATGACCGCGACAGCCGCCATAAGGCGCGCATGGTACGAAAAAAAGCGGTCATTGATGAAAAAATCGAGCAGGCCAACCAGGAAAAAGGCCTGCTCCTGATCCTCACCGGCAACGGCAAAGGTAAAAGTTCTTCCGCCTTTGGCATGGTTGCGCGCTCCCTGGGCCACGGCATGCGTGTCGGCGTCGCCCAATTCATCAAAGGCCGTTCAGATACCGGCGAAGAAGCTTTTTTCCGCCAGCACCCTGCTGTCACCTGGCATGTACTGGGTGAAGGCTTTACCTGGAATACGCAAGACCGCCAGCGCGATACCGAAACCGCCATGCGTGGCTGGCAAATTGTGGCGCAGATGCTGCAAGATCCTGCGATCAACCTGGTGGTGCTGGACGAACTCACTTACACCTTCAAATACGGCTACCTCGACGAGCAAATAGTGCTGGACGCTATTGCCAAGCGGCCACCCATGCAGCACGTGGTGATCACCGGCCGCGGCGCGTCTGAAGCCTTGCGGAATGCGGCCGATACCGTGTCTGAACTCATGGACGTCAAACACGCCTGGCGCGCAGGCATCAAAGCGCAAGCAGGGATAGACCTGTAATGCAGCAGAAGACACGCTGCCATGCCATGTTGATGGCAGCCCCGGCTTCTGGCCAGGGCAAGACCATGACCACCGCAGCACTGGCGCGTGCTTACAAAAACCGCGGCCTGCGTGTGCAGGCATTTAAATGCGGGCCGGACTTTATTGATGGCATGATCCTGCAAGTTGCTACCGGCAAACCAGTTTACAACCTTGACCTTGGCATGTGCGGTGAAGCAGATGCGCAACGACTATTGCACCAGGCTGCCCAGGAAAATGACGTCATTCTGCTTGAAGGCGTGATGGGGCTTTACGACGGCACACCATCTTGTGCCGATATTGCCGAGCGCTTTGGCATCCCGGTCGCCTTGGTGATTAACGCCAAAGCCATGGCGCAAACGTTCGCCGCCATCGCCTATGGGTTATACGCATTCAGGCCAGCACTGCAACGCGCTGGCGTCATCGCCAACCAGGTTGGCAGCGAAGGCCATGCCAGTATGATTAAAGCCGCCCTGCCAGCGGATGTGCCATGGCTGGGTGCTATGAAACATGACACACAATTGAGCTTGCCAGAACGCCACCTAGGCCTACATCTGGCGCAGGAAATTAGCGATATTGACCAGCGCATAGAAGCTGCCGCGCAACTACTGGGTCCAGATATTGCATTGCCACCAACCGTGGATTTTTCGGCACCGGCCCAACAAACAATCACGCCATCATTAGCAGGCAAAACCATTGCCGTGGCCAAAGATGCCGCGTTCTGTTTCACCTATCAGGCCAATCTGGACTTGCTGCAAACATTGGGGGCAACCATTCAGTTTTTCTCGCCCTTACACGATACGCAATTGCCTGTAGCAGATGCTTACTGGCTACCAGGCGGTTACCCGGAGTTGCACCTGGACCAACTGCAACACAACCACAGCATGCGCGATGCTTTGCACACCGCCGCCCAAGCGGGTAAACCTATCCTGGCCGAATGCGGCGGCATGCTGGCGCTGGGTGACACACTAAATGGCCAGCCTGTGTTCGGGCTATTGCCAGGCAACAGTGAGATTCAACCCAAGCTACAAGGCCTGGGCACGCAACACGCCACGTTTGCAACTGCGGCCGACGACGCGGCCAGCATAGGTGCACACACCTTTCACTATGGCCGCTTTGACACTGACTTGCCAGTAATTGCACAAGGCAAAGGCAAATACGGCGCGGGCGAAGCGGTTTACCGCCACAAAAGCATCACCGCCAGTTTCCTGCACTTTTACTTCCCGTCCAATCCCACCCTGGCCGCACAATTTTTCCTGTCATGAGTTTTGCTTACGCTGAAGCCGACAAAGCGGCGATATACAAAGTGATTGCCGAGCGGCGCGATATGCGGCATTTTTTGCCCACGCCTATCGCCCCTGAGTTATTGCAGAAGTTATTGCAAGCCGCGCACCACGCACCCAGCGTTGGCCTCATGCAGCCCTGGCGCTTTATCCGCATCAGCGATGTTGCGCTACGCCAAGCCATACACAAACTGGTAGATGAAGAACGCAAACGCACTGCACAAGCCATCGGTGAAGTTGAAAACACGGCACGTATGGCCGAGTTTATGCGCCTTAAGGTAGAAGGTATTCTGGATTGTGGTGAGTTGCTAGTGGCGACTTTGTGTGACCAGCGCGAGAAATATGTATTTGGCCGCCGGACATTGCCAGAAATGGACTTGGCCTCAGTCAGCTGTGCCATCCAGAATCTGTGGCTGGCGGCGCGCGCCGAAGGCATAGGCATGGGCTGGGTCAGCCTGTTTGATCCACAGGTGCTGGCTGCATTGCTTGGCATGCCGGGTGATGCCAAACCAGTCGCCATCTTATGTTTGGGTTACGTGAACACCTTCTATAAGTCACCCATGTTGGTGGAAGAAGGCTGGGCGACAGAAAAACCTTTATCCGAGATGCTCATGGAAAACGGCTGGCAGAATCACGAGGCGCAGCCATGAAACGCTGGCCGCAACGCATCGTCTGCCTGACCACGGAAACGGTAGAGGTGTTGTACCTGCTGGGTGAGCAAGACCGCCTTGTCGGCATTTCTGGCTTCACCACGCGCCCGGCGATTGCGCGCAAAGAAAAACCCAAAATCAGCGCCTTTACCAGCGCCAATATCGAAAAAATTCTGGCCCTGCAACCAGACCTGGTGCTGTGTTTTTCTAACTTGCAGGCTGACATTGCCGCCTCGCTGATTAAAGCTGGTTGCCAGGTGCATGTGTTTAACCAGCGCAGTCTGGACGAAACCTTGCAAATGATACTCACCGTTGGCGACCTGGTTGGGGCCAGCAACAACGCTGAGAAACTGGTAGGAACTTACCAGGCACAACTAACTGCCGCGCGCCAGCAAGCCGCAGCTTGGTCACGCAAACCCAAGGTCTATTTTGAAGAGTGGGATGCGCCTATGATGTGCAGCATCCGCTGGGCGGCTGAATTGATTGAGGCCGCAGGCGGTGTGGATTGCTTCCCCGAGCTCAGCCAGTTTCACAGTGCACGTGACCGCCAGGTCACAGCAGAACAAGTGCTGGCCAGGCAGCCCGACATTGTCATCGGCTCCTGGTGCGGCAAGAAATTCCAGCCGGTAAAAGTGTCTGCACGCGAAGGCTGGCAGGCCATGCCCGCCATACGTGACGGGCATATATATGAAATCAAGTCAGTAGATATTTTGCAACCAGGGCCCGCCTTGTTTAGCGAAGGTTTGCCGCAATTGCAGGCCATTATCCAACGCTGGCAACAGCAACAGGAGGGTGTTTCATGAGTAGCCATTTGATTTTAGGTGGTGCGCGTAGCGGCAAAAGTGCTTATGCCGAGCGCCTGGCGTCTGCACTTGAGTTACCGGTCACTTATATTGCCACCGCACAAGTGTATGACGACGAGTTTGCCAAACGCGTGGCGCATCACAAAGAGCGCCGCCCACCTTATTGGCAGTTGGTAGAAGCGCCATTCAACCTCGGGCAAACCCTGCTGGACAACGATGCAGCAGATAGCTGCTTGATTGTTGATTGTTTGACGTTATGGCTGGCGCAATGCATATGCCCCGATTGCGACAAGCCAGCGCGGCTGGACTGGCAAGCAGAAAAACAGGCCTTGCTGGCCGCGTTGCCACAATTGCAGGCGACAGTGTTTTTGGTGAGTAACGAAGTCGGCATGGGCATTGTGCCTCTCGGTGAAATCAATCGCCAGTTCCAGGATGAGCAAGGCCGTTTGAACCAGCATGTCGCCGCCATCGCCGATCACGTCAGTTTTATTGCGGCAGGCTTGCCGTTGAAGCTTAAATAACAAGAAAGAAATCGCATGAAGAAGTTTTCCCTAGTCGTCCTCGCCTTAGTGACCTCGCTGGTTGCCGAGGCGCATGTACCATTTTTAAAGCCTAACCAGTTCAAGGTGACACATCACCGGCTGACGATTGAATCTGCGTTTACCGAGTTTCCTTTCCAGGCCGACTTTGCCATGGACTCGCCCAACTTTACGATCACTTCACCACAAGGCGAGACCACAGCCATCAAACCCATCGCCAAAACCAAGGCTGCGGTGTATCTGGAACCAGAACTAAAAGAAGAAGGCACTTACCGTATCAGCACCGGCCAGAGAGTAGGCCCAGTCTACAAAGCCGTGGAAACGGCAGATAAAAAGCTGTATTTCGCCGCCGACATGCAGCGCGTGACTGGTAAGCCAACCACTATGAACTACTACAGCTATGCTGACACCTATATTTTCAAAGGCCAGCAAAAGTATGTCGCCAAACCATTTAACAAAGGCCTGGAAATTATTCCGCAGGCTTCACCGAATGGATTGTTACTGGGCGGTGAGTTAAGCTTCCAGGTCTTGGAAAATGGCAAGCCGGTGCCCAATGCGCGTATTATTGTCGTGACGGATAACGAACACTTCATCAAGCACCGGATTGAAGACCTGTACGATCTAGACAATGTCAGGGCCTCTAATATTCACGCTAATGCACAAGGTGAGTTTAGCTTTCATCCGCAAAAAGCCGGGCTGAATTTCCTGTTTGTCACCGTACATCACCAACTCAATGAACAACTGTGGGAAAGCCAGAATGCTTCGTTGACGCTGGAAGTGAACTTGCCCCCAGACACACAGGGCAAGCGTTAAGCGCTCGCCCCAGAAAGGAAACCTATGGCCACATCCACATTTCAACTCAAAGGCGAATATATCGCCCTATGCGACCTGCTTAAACTGGAAGGCGTGGCTGACAGCGGCGGCCAGGGAAAATCGATGGTTGCTGAAGGCTTGATTAAGGTCGATGGCACCATTGAGCGCAGAAAAACGGCCAAAATCCGCGCCGGGCAAGTCGTGCAGGCGTTTGAGCAGACCATTACCGTCGTTGCGGGTTAACGCGGCTTAAAGCCTTCCGGTAGATAAGCGGCCAGCGCTGACCAGTTCAGGTGTTGCCGCAAGCTTTCTGCCAACTGTTCCAGGCTCTGTTCGCGCAATTGCGTGTAGTCGTAATCCACCTGGGTAGACAACCCTGCCCATTGCAACCAGGCGGCACAGGCTTGTGGGTGATCAAACAGGCCATGAATATAACTGCCTGCAACCTGGCCATCTTCTGACAGCGCCCCTTCTGCCTGATTGTTCACCAGATGCACCGGACGGGCCAGCGCAGCCCCGCTACTCACGCCCATATGAATTTCATAGCCGCGCAGCTCAGCTTCGGCAAAAGCGAGTTTGCCTGAGACTTGCTTAAGCTGCTTGTGGGCCTCCAGCGTTGTCTCCATCTCCAGCCAGCCAAAGCCAGCACTACTGCCAGTCTCACCCTCTAGCGCCAACGGGTCATGCAATTGCTGGCCGAGCATCTGGAAGCCACCACAAATCCCCAGCACCTTGCCGCCATACCGTAAATGACGTGCAATCGCGGCTTCCCAGCCATATTCACGTAACGCCGCTAAATCGCCGCGTACATTTTTGCTGCCAGGCAAAACAATCAAATCAGCGGCGGGCACAGGTTCACTCAAGCGTACAAATTTGAGGTCTACTTGCGGATGCATGCGTAAGGCATCAAAGTCCGTGTGGTTGGCGATATGTGGCAACACGGGCACCACCACGGTCAGCTGAATATCTGTTTTTTTAGTATTAGTGTTAGCAACCGCATCCTCGGCTTCCAGGTGCAAGTCATGCAGATAGGGCAACACCCCGATCACGGGTTTGCCGGTGCGCTGTTCCAGCCAATCCAAGCCTGGCTGCAGCAAGGCAATATCGCCACGGAATTTATTAATCACAAAACCGACCACCCTCGCTTGTTCGCTTTCAGATAACAAGGCCAGCGTGCCAACCAGGTGCGCAAACACGCCACCTTTATCAATATCGGCGACTAACATCACCGGGCAATCCACCGCTTCGGCAAAGCCCATATTGGCAATATCATTGGCGCGCAGGTTGATTTCGGCCGGGCTGCCCGCGCCTTCAACCACCACGCAGTCATACTGCTGTTGCAAGCGCTGGTAGGATTGCAGCACCGCCTGCATGGCGGTCTTTTTATAGTCGTGGTAAGTACTTGCCTCCTGGTTACCCACCACCTGGCCGTGAATAATCACTTGGCAGCCAGTATCCGAGTTAGGCTTGAGCAACACGGGATTCATATCAGTATGTGGCGGCAATCCGCACGCCATCGCCTGCACTGCCTGCGCGCGGCCAATCTCGCCGCCATCTTCAGTCACTGCAGCATTGAGGGCCATGTTTTGCGGCTTGAATGGCGCCACCGCCACCCCGCTGCGGTACAATACGCGGCATAATCCGGCCACCAGCGTACTTTTACCAGCATCCGACGTGGTGCCCTGAACCATCAATGTTTTCACTGCTTGTTTATCCATCACTCGATTATCTCACACTCGCCGTGCTTGCCTGCGGCGCGGTGCTGCTGGATGCCTGGCTGGGTGAGCCCAAGCGCTGGCATCCGCTGGTCGGCTTTGGCTGGCTGGCGACCCAACTTGAAAAACGATTGAATCCTTTATCCAGCCAAGCACGGCGCGGCCAATATCTGAGCGGTGTGCTGGGTGTCAGCTTAGCCGTAGTACCAGTCGTCATCATCAGCGTCATGGTCATGCAGCTTTCATTCTGGCTAGCATTAGCCCTACACCTCTATTTGTTGTACTTTGCCATCGGTCACCGTAGCTTGCGCCAGCATGCCCTAGCCGTATATCACGCCTTGCAGGCAGGCCAATTTCAGCAGGCGCAGCGTGCCACCTCGTATATGGTCAGCCGCGATGTGGAGGCGATAGAACCGGTGAGCGCCACCATAGAATCGGTGCTGGAAAATGGTAATGACAGCGTGTTTGGGGCACTGTTCTGGTTCTTGGTCGCAGGCGGCCCCGGTGCGCTGGCTTATCGTTTAGTGAATACCCTGGATGCCATGTGGGGCTATAAAACCCCGCGTTATTTTTACTTTGGCTGGGCAGCCGCACGGCTGGATGATGGGTTGAATTACATTCCAGCACGCCTGACCGCGCTGACTTATGCATTGCTGGGAAATACCCGATTGGCATGGCAAGCCTGGCGGCAGCAAGCACCGTTATGGGATAGCCCGAACGCAGGCCCGGTGATGGCGGCAGGGGCAGGCGCACTCAATGTGCAACTGGGCGGGCGAGCCAGTTATCACGGTGAATGGCATGACCGCCCGCGCCTAGGCACGTCTGTCGCTCCAAGAGTTGAAGATATTCCCAGAACCTTGCAATTGGTACGCAATAGCATGCTGAGCTGGCTGGCACTTGCCGCCTTGATAGGCGTCATGACCTATGCTTGAACACGGCGGCAACTTACAGCAAGCCGCGCAGCAATACGGCAGGCCACTGGCAGACTGGCTGGATGTTTCTACCGGCATTAATCCGCAGCATTACCCGATTCCGGCCTTGGCCCCTGCGCTGTTTCAGCGCCTGCCACCTGTAACTGATACGCTGCATGCAGCGGCACGCGCCTACTACGGGTGCCAGCATGTGTTGGCTTGCGCGGGCTCGCAAGCGGCCTTGCAAGTGCTGCCGACCTTACGCGCGCCCTGCCGTGTGGCGATGCCACGCACCATGTACCAGGAACACGCACATGCCTGGCGGCGTGCCGGGCATCAGGTGCAATTTTTCGACCAGATACCGGATGACCATCTGTTAGAAAATACCGATGTATTGCTGCTATGCAACCCCAACAATCCCACCGGGCAGTTATACCCAACCAACACGCTATTAGCCTGGCATGCACAACTGGCCGCACGTGGCGGCTGGCTGGTGGTAGACGAAGCGTTTATGGATACCACGCCAGCACATAGCCTCGCCAGTCATAGCGGGCAGGCTGGCTTATGGGTGTTACGTTCGCTGGGCAAGTTTTTTGGCCTGGCCGGGCTACGGGTAGGCTTTCTGCTTGGCGAGCCACAAGCATTGACACAAGTAGAGTCATTGCTAGGTCCATGGACGATCACCGGGCCGAGTCAATTGATCGCCAGTCAGGCGCTGGCCGACCATGACTGGCAACAGCAAATGCGGGCGCAACTGCCACGACAATCCGGGCAATTGGCACAACTACTCAGCCAGCATGGGCTCACGCCTACGGGTGGTACAGATTTATTCCAGTATGTGCTGCACCCTGCCAGCCACGCATTGCAGCAGGCATTGGCCACAGAAGGGGTATGGACGCGTTATTTCGCCTCACCGCAAGCGCTGCGGTTTGGCTTACCGCCCGCGAGTGACTGGCCTCGATTGGCGCAAGCGCTCAGGCAAGTGACGCACCATTTAAACCATTAACCGCTGCGACTACCGCCGCCATGTCATGGCTATGTGACGCATCACTGGCACGCAAACCTTGTAGCACTCCCTGTTGATTCTCAAGTGGCTGATTCTGGCTCACTTTCCATTTGCCCGTCAGTTGCGTAATTTCAATTTCAATCCCCACCACGGCCTGCATGAGTTTGTCGATAAACCCTACAGGCGCATCTTCAAGTTGCCAGGGTTGCTCAAACGCCGCCTCCAGTTGTGCAGTCAGTGCCGTCAAATGGTCGCGCAACCACTGGGCATCCTCAATCACCCGCAATTTGCCACGCACATGCACCACGACATAGTTCCAGGTCGGCACCACCATGCCGTTTTGGACTTTACTGGCATACCACGAGGGTGTCACATAGGTGTGCGGTCCATGAAACACCACCATCACCTCCTGCTCAGGCTGTGCGTCTTGCCATAATGGATTCGCGCGTGCCACATGCCCGCCCAACACACGGTCACCATCTAAATACAGTGGCAAATGATTGACCTCCACACCAGTTGCAGTCGTTGTGATCAAAGTTGCAAACGGATAATCCCGAATCAGTGCCCGCAGTACCGTCTCACTTGGAGCAGAAAAGTGTTTGGGGGTATACATGGTGACGATTCCTGCGTTTAGGGCTTGGCAGGTTGCAGTGGCAGCAGCTGCCCTCGCACCAACACCATGCGTTGTTGAATGCTTTGTTGCGCTGGCACAGCAGCATCACACCCCTCCATCCCATGCAGATTGCTCAGGCATACCGCTGGATTAGCGGTCTCAGCGCGGTCATCACGCACAATCTGATTCTGGCCGTTTAACAAGAGTGGCAAAGCCATCATTGCCAACATAAATAGTGCAACTTGATATTTCATCGGGCGGATTATCCTGAACATATAAATCACATACTAATGCCACATACATGTACACTACATATACAGTTAACCTATCAATCTAAGATACTGTATAGGCCCAGACACCATGCCAGTTAACCAAGCGTTGATCACTATCAACCCCCAGGACTCCGTGCCCTTAGTTGAGCAAATTGTCACTGGACTCAAGCAACTCATCGCGCAACGCGTGCTGCGCACTGGCACCCGCCTGCCTTCTATCCGCGACTTTGCATTGCAACATGGCATCAGTCGCTTTACGGTGGTCGATGCTTACGATCGATTAGTCGCGCTCGGCTACTTATTGTCGCGACGTGGTTCCGGCTTTTATGTCGCACCATTGGCTCACGCTGAAACATCCGTTGCAAGCACCTCTTACCTGGACAGGGCAGACGATGTGCTATGGCTATTGCATAACACTTTCAGTGATGTACCGGATGCGATCCGGCCGGGCTGTGGCTGGTTACCGAAAGACTGGCTGGATGAAAGAGTCATTCAAAAAAGTTTGAATGAATTATCGCGAAAATCGGGGTATTTTTTAACCGGCTATGGCGACGTGAGTGGGTACTTACCTTTGCGTCAACAGCTGGCACAAAAGAATCTGGCAGATATTGGCATCCATGCCGAGGCCCAGCAAATCCTCATGACCAACGGCGCTTCGCATGGCCTGGATTTAGTCGCACGGCTGTTTATCAAACCTGGTGATGTGGTGCTGGTAGACGACCCGGGCTATTACACCTTGTTTGGTTTTTTGAAATCCATGGGCGCGCGTATCATGGGGGTGCCACGACTCATGAATGGCCCGGACGTTAGCGCCTTGCAGCAGCTCCTGCAAGAACATAGGCCCAAACTGTTTTTCACCAACACCGTATTACATAACCCCACAGGCACGAGCACCAGCCTGGCGGTGGCACACCAGATATTACAACTGGCAGAAAAATACGGTTTATATATTGTAGAAGATGATATTTACGGTGACTTTCATCCGCAAAACGCCACGCGCCTGGCGGCACTGGACCAACTCAATCGCGTCATCTACGTGAGCAGTTATTCCAAAACCATTTCAGCCAGTTTGCGTGTGGGTTTTATTGCCTGCCAGGCCGAACTGGCAAGTCGCTTACTCGACCTCAAATTATTGACAGGTCTCACCAGCTCAGAAATCAACCAGCGGGTGATGTATCAGATTCTGGTTGAAGGCCGCTACCGCAAACATATGGAGAAAGTACGCAACCGGCTGGAAGTGAAAAGAGCACAAGTGATACACGCCCTGGAAGAATGTGGCTTAAGCATTCATGCCGAGCCTGCGGGCGGTATGTTTGTCTGGGCCAAGCTGGCCAACGACAAGAACGCGGCGGAGGTAGCTAGCGAGGCATCGAGGCAAAACATCATGCTGGCCCCCGGTAACCTGTTCAGGCCTTACCAGGAACGCTCGTCGTGGCTACGTTTTAACGTGGCCCATTGTGAGCATGACAAGGTATTTGAATTATTGAGAAAAGCTTAGCGGTTCACAAATTCAATTTTGGGAATCACGCCCGACAGATCCAGCCGCGTCAGGCTGGCGTAATCGACGTGAAACCGGAACAAGCCTTTGAGCTGCATATTGAGCACGTGCGCGATCAGGGCGCGTATCATGCCGCCGTGCGTGACCACCAGCACGTGCTGGCCTGCATGGCGCGCCTGCACCTCCTGTAAAAAGTCCACACCGCGCTGTTGCAAACCGGTAAAGGTTTCGCCATTGGGTGGCGCCAACTCCGCGTAGTTCTGCGCCCACACGTCAAATAATTCACGTGGAATATCGTTCCACGACTGCATTTCCCAATCACCGAAATGCAATTCCTTCAGGCGATCATCGTGCGTAATGCCGTCGAAACCCAACGCATACGCCAGTTTGCTGCAACGCTGCAAGGGACTGGCATATACCGCATCAATTTGTTCGTGAATCAGCTTCTGCTTGAGTTGTGATAACTCACTGGCAAAGTTAATCGAAACATCAATATCACTCTGACCATAGCAAATGCCCTCGGCGATTTGCAAACTGGTATGGCGGACTAAGGTCAGTTTCATGCTAAATGTTCCCAGGCCAATAACCCTAAATAAAAGGCCAGCTCAGTCAATTGTTGTGTTGCTCCCAAGGTGTCGCCGGTGTAGCCCTGCAAATGGCGCAAGATCAGGCGACGCCACCACCACCAGATGGCCAGTACAGGTAAGCCGGTGATCAGCGCAAAACGCATTGCGCTCAGCGCAGAATGATTCACGCCCAGCATCAGGCAAAAGCCCAGCCAGCACACCAGACCAAATGCACCGGCACACCAGATATCCTGTTGCGTGAGTGTGGTCGCCAGGGGTTTGGACTTACCGGCAAAGCGCACATAGCTAGCACTCGCCATGATGTACACGGCCGCCAGTCGGCTAAGCGCATGCGCAGCGATCAGGGCAAACGGCAAGATGGCAGGCGTGAGCGCAGATAAAGCCTGAAACTTGAACAGCAACACGCCAACCAGCACAATCGCGCCGTAGCTGCCCAGGCGTGAATCCTGCATGATCTCCAGTTTGCGCGCGCGGTCCATGCCGCCACCGAGGCCATCGGCGCTATCTGCCAGGCCATCTTCATGAAATGCGCCAGTCAGGTAAATAGTCACCGCCATGCTGCATAACACCGACAAGGCTGGCGGAAATACCCAGCTCGCCAACCACCAGGCGATGGCAGCCAGCAGGCCAATCAACAACCCTACCAACGGGAAATACCTGGCAGCGTGATTAAGGTCAGACTCCTGGAAATCTGTCACCGCAGGCACTGGCAGTCGCGTGAAAAAGCCGACTGCCAGCAGAAAATAGCGCCATTGCAGTTTCACTATAGATTCCTCACTGTAGCTACCTTCACTCTAGTTGCCCGCTGACGCCAGCACTTTCAAAACTGGCCATTTCATTGAGAAAAGCCACGGCCGACTGCAACAAGGGATAAGCCAGCACCGCACCAGTCCCCTCACCCAAGCGCAGGGAAAGATGCAGCAAAGGCTGTGCATTCAGGTGCGCCAGCATCATGCTGTGGCCACTTTCGTCCGAGCAATGGGCAAATACGCAATAATCAATCACTTGCGGATATAGTTTGCTGGCGACTAACAAGGCAGAGGTGGCAATAAAGCCATCAATCAGCAACGTCGCCCTGGCTTCTGCTGCAGCCAGCAGCGCGCCCACCATCATGGCAATTTCAAAACCACCAAATACCGCCAGGGCTTGCAACGGATCATCGGCTGACACATGATGCGTTTGCAAGGCAGAGGTCAGGACCGAAAGTTTGTGCTGCAAGCCTTTGTCACTCAAACCAGTGCCGCGGCCGACGCACTGATGCATAGGCAAACCGCACAGCACGCTCATGAGGCAACTGGCACTAGACGTATTGCCTATGCCCATTTCACCCAGCGCCAGCACATTACAGCCCTGCGCAATCGCATCCCGGGCAATTTGGGCCCCGCGCGCGATCGCTTGCGCACATTGCTCGGTTGTCATGGCTGGTTGATGGCGGAAATTTTCCGTGCCCATGCCCAGCTTGGCATCTATCAGCAGCGGATGCGGCTGGAACACGGCATTCACGCCGCTATCGACCACGTGTAAATCAAAGCCATGCTGGCGTGCGAACACATTAATCGCCGCGCCGCCATTGAGAAAATTCAGCACCATTTGCGCAGTGACCGCTTGTGGGTAAGGGCTCACGCCTTCTGCCACAATGCCATGATCCCCCGCAAACACCAGCATGGTCGGCTGCTGTAAGGTGGGCCGCTCGGTTTTTTGCACCAGGCCCAACTGCAAGGCCAGGGTTTCAAGTCGGCCCAATGCGCCTAGCGGTTTGGTTTTTTGATTAATTTGACTCACCAGTGCGGCTTGCAAAGGCTCGTTGTGAGTAGGCTCAATATGAAATGTCTGCATAGTTTATTATTTTACCGAGCAAAAACGAAAGCGTAGCAGAATTATGCAATGCCCGGCCTGAATTGCCCAGCATATAAAAAAGCCCCGCAATCGCGGGGCAAGGCTCGAAGGATCACACGCAAAAATCAACTTATCTTCACTGGCACGTAAATCTTGCTTTCACCACGCATCACCAGCAACGCCACGTTCTTCACGTTTTGTGACAGCTTGTCATGCAACTGATTCACGTTTTTAACCTGGTCACCATTCACGGCCAGAATCACATCGCCTGGCTGTATCCCTGCCAACGCCGCAGGCCCTTTAGCCACCTCTTCAACCAGCAGCCCTTGTTTGAGTTGCGTTTGTGCCAACTCTTGCGATGTTAGCGGGCGCACGCTGACACCCAGTTTGGATTGCTGGCTATCTGGTATCGCCGCAGGACCGGCCTGTGCCGTTTGCATTTCATCAATGCGCACAGATAATTTCTTCAACTGCTTGTTACGCCACACCTCCATACTCACAGTACTGCCCGGTTTCACGTTGGCCACCATCGGTGGCAAATCGCTGGAGCGATCTATGCTTTGACCATTGAATTTGACGATCACATCGCCAGGTTCCAGGCCCGCTTTATCGGCCGGGCCATTTTTCTCAATATTGCTGACCAGCGCACCACTCGGCGATTGCAAGCCAAACGAACTAGCCAAGTCCTGGTTGATAGACTGCACACCGATGCCCAAACGGCCACGGCTGACTTTGCCTTTTTCCAGCAATTGCTGCTCAATGCCCATGGCGACATCAATCGGGATGGCGAATGACAAGCCCTGATAGCCGCCACTACGGCTATAAATTTGTGAGTTAATACCAATCACTTCGCCATTCAGGTTAAACAGCGGACCGCCCGAGTTACCCGGGTTGATCGCCACATCGGTTTGCAGGAAAGGCACATAGCCTTCGTCTGGCAGCGCACGCGATTTGGCCGAAATAATGCCTGCGGTCACCGTGTTATCAAAACCGAATGGTGAGCCGATGGCCACCACCCAGTCGCCGACATTGCTGTTTTTGGTGCTGCCGATATGCACGGTAGGCAAATCTTTGGCCTCAATTTTCAGCACCGCGACATCGGTTAATTTATCTACGCCTATCACCTTGGCCTGGAACTCACGCTTGTCAGACAACTTCACGGTCACCACATCAGCCTTATCCACCACGTGGGCATTGGTCAGGATCACACCATCAGACTTGACGATAAATCCTGAACCCAGGCCGTTCATGGGCGTTTCAGTTTGTGGCAGATTGGGTTGAAAACGGCGGAACAGCTCAAACATCGGGTCGTTAGGATCCACACCCGGAATACCCGCCGTTTTCACCGTCCCGGTGACGCTGATATTCACCACTGCTGCGCCCTGGCTGGACGCGATACTGGCAAAGTTAGGCAAGGTAATATACGCACTCGGTGCCGTCATGGCTTTTGCCGATACCGGCGCAGTGGCCTGTGCATGATTCACCAGCGTATTGCCCTTAATGAAATAGCCTGCGCCAAACAAAGCGGCTACAGCCAACGGTACAGTCACCCAATGCGTGAGTCTTGATTGTAAAAACGATTGCATCACAACATCCTTTCTTGCTTTTTTAATATTGGCACTTCATTCAAAGAGCCTCTGCGCATATGAGCAATAAAAATGTGCCGAAGTTTCACTGTTTTTGTATCTTGATGTATCAGGCGCACCGGCGCGCACGGCACAGCCCATGCAGCGGCATAAAATAGAAAATGCATTGATCGTGATACACTTCACACTCTTTGTTTTTTGACCAGGCAATGACAGAGTTACCGTCTTTTTTAAAGCCCTATTGGCCCCGCCGAATGACAGGCACGCTACGCGATTATGCGCGGGCGGCCATTGGTGCCGGATTAGGGATTTTGTGTACTGGGCTGATTGCCCTGAGTGTCGTGCCAGGCGACTGGCATAGTGCGGTGTTTCTGATTGCGCCCATGGGTGCATCAGCGGTGATCCTGTTTTGCTTGCCGTCCAGCCCGTTGGCACAACCGTGGGCCATTTTAGCGGGCAATACCGTGGCAGCACTGGCCGGGGTATTTTTCGCACAACTGTTACCGCAACAATTGGTCTTTGCTGCAGCACTGGCCATGCTCAGTGCGATTGCCCTCATGTTTGCACTACGCTGCCTGCATCCGCCCAGTGGTGCGGTCGCCCTGACTGCGGTGTTGGGCGGCGAGGCCATTCACAGCCTGGGCTACAGCTTTGTCTGGTGGCCGGTGCTAGCCAACAGCCTGTTACTGGTACTCACGGCCTGGCTATACCACACGCTCACCGGCTATCGCTATCCGGCCGCACATCACGAGCATGCACCAAACTCGCCCACCCATATGCACTACCAGTTTGGCTTCAAGCAAGAAGACTTGCAGACCGCGCTGGGGCAGTTTCACGAAGTACTGGACATTCACCCGGAACAATTACAAAGCTTGCTGGAACAAACCGAGCTCATCGCTTACAGACGCAAGCTGGAAGCCATTGAATGCCGCGAAATCATGCGCCCGCCATCAACCATGCTTGAATTTGGCGATGCGCTGGAAACTGCCTGGCAAACCATCCTCAAACAGACCGAGCCAGCGATTCCGGTGGTGAACAAGGCCCAATTGGTGATAGGCCTGCTCAGCGTGTCTGACTTTATGCGCCACGCCAAGGCAGAAAGCTACCGCGAAGTGGCGCCTGCCTTAAAACGCCTGATCCGCTGGTCACCCACCACGCATAGCAATAAACCGGAAGTGGTCGGCCAGATCATGACCACCCCGGCGATCACCATCACTGAGCATATGCACCTTATGCATACCATTCCGCTCATGACCAGCCACCATTTGCAATTGCTGCCGGTGGTCGATGAATCCAACAAGCTGGTCGGCATCCTGACGCAAACAGATGTGATTCGCGCGTTATATCGTTAATGTTTGACAGGCTTTTCGCGCTGCTGGAACGGCACGATTACTTCGCGTGACGCCAGCACGATCTCGCGCAAAAAGCATAACAGGCCAAAAATCAGCGAGGCCATCGAAATAATAAATGACACCATCACCAGGTGCGGCAACCGCAAACCGGTCTCTACCGACAAAAACATACTGGCAATCGACACACAAATACACAAGGCAGCAAAGGTGGCCGCAGCAATTGCCCGCCGCAACCATTTTGTGCGACGCACAATAATCCGCAACTCATCTTTAAAGCGCTCACGTTTTTCTTCTGGTGCATCGGTCAAAAAACGGGCGCGGTCTATCGAGCGCCCCAGTCGGCCAATCAGCACCCCTAAAATCGAGCCGATACCGGTCAATAAAAATACCGGCGCTACCGCATCACGGATGGCTTCAGATACGCTGTGAATTTCAATCATGGTATTAATCATAGAAGAGATGCCGAAAAATCATGGAGTTAAGCACTTAATCTGCACTGTTTTGGTTATTGACGCACTAGAAAAAGGCATGGAGAAATGAATTTGTTGAAAAAGAAGTGATTTAAAGGCCAGTTCAGTCCTTGATAAGCGATTTTTACGCCATCTTCACGACATTTATAGCCTTAATATTGTAATAAAAGCATTTTTCTTGCCATTGTTTTTCAATTCAAAGCACTCAAACGGGAATCATTTTTGCTGTATATGCCCTGGCAACAATAAAATATGTATAGGGAAAGAGGCAACAAGATGCACCCGCAACCGTTAACCGAGGACTTGGCTAACCACTTCAAGAAGGTCAATGACTTTCGTTCAAATATTTACCAACTGCAACACGCCTGGGATAGCCTGGCCCTAATGGCACAACTGTCCGGCACAGGCTCCGAAATGGAAGAAACCCGCAGTGCGTTTAACACCATTTCAAATGATGTATTACGCCATTTATCACAGGAAACCCTGCATAAAACGGCTGCACAACTGTCATCAAAAGCGTTTGAAATTATCAACCTGCTGGTGCGCAACCTGTTTGAGCGTACGGCTGACATTGGCTTTTTCGCCACCGACAATGAGGTGCGCGACTATCTCGAAAAGCAGGCTGCGGACATCGTGGAAGATGCCGACCAGGACAGGCTTGCGTTTCGTTTCCAGGAATACCAGAAAAAATACACCGTCTACGACAACATTGTGCTGTTTGATGAAGAGGGCCAATTGCTGCATCAACTGGATGACACGCAAACCACTTTGTTTCATTACCACCCGATTGTGGCACTGGCGCGGCAATCAACAGAGCCATATGTAGAGCGTTTTTATGAAACAGAGATCGGCGGCAAAATGCACAAGTCGCTGGTCTACGCGCATGCCGTACGCAGCAAAGACGGCCAGCGTACACTGGGCGTGCTATGCCTGTGCTTTAAGTTCGTCAATGAGCTGGATACCATCTTCCACAACCTGATTCCGCATCATGACTGGACCATAGGCGTGTTGCTGGACGAAGAACGCCATGTGATTGCCTCTAGCGATCCCTACCAGATTCCGCTGGGTATTTCGCTATGCGTGGATACCGACACGGACTGGTTTATTACGCGTTTTAGCGGGCGCGAATACCTGTGCGTGACCAAACAGTCAGAGGGCTACCAGGGTTACCTGGGGCCGGGCTGGTTAGGCCAGGCCATGATCCCGATAGAGCATGCGTTTAACCAGAGCATTCGCGACATGGTCAACAATATTGATGCAGACATTCTGCGCAAAGTGATGCGTAGCCCGCTGATTTTCTCTGAAAGCTTGTTGAATATTCCCAAGCAGGCCGCCAATATCCAGAGCAAACTGAATCAGTCAGTGTGGAACGGTAATATCCGGCAAAGCAATGATGTGAATACCCAGCAGAAAAACTTTTCCAAAAGCCTGCTTTCTGAAATCAGCCATACCGGCCACAAAACACAGCAGATCATCGAAAACATGGTCTCTGAGCTCTACCAGACCGTGGTGTCGGTGATGCTGGAAAACTCCAGTTTTTATGCACAGCTGGCGGTAGAAATCATGGACCGCAACCTGTATGAACGCGCCAACGATGTGCGTTGGTGGGCGTTAACGCATGTGTTCAGGGATTTGCTGGCGAAGACCAGCCTGCAGGCTGAAGATAAAAGCACCATGACGGAGGTGCTGCGCTATATCAATAGCCTGTATACCGTGTATGACAACCTGATTGTGTTTGACCGCAAAGGTGAAGTGATGGCGGTGTCTAACCACCAGTACAACCATCTGCTGGGCACGCAGCTGGCGGATGAATGGGTAGGCCGAACGCGTAGCTGCACCTCGACACAAGATTACGTCGTCTCCCCGTTTGAACCCACGCCGCTCTACAACGACAAACACACTTATATTTACGCCGCACCTATCCGGCACCTGGATGGTAGTAGTATCGGCGGCGGCATTGCCATCGTGTTCGACAGCACCCCGCAATTCCAGGCCATGCTGCGCGATGTGATTCCGCGTGATAGAACAGATACACCGGTCAATGGCAGTTTCACCCTGTTTGTGAATGAACAGATGAGTGTGATTTCAAGCACCCATAAAGACTTTGCCATGGGTGAAATATTTGAATTGATGCCCGCCATTGCTAAGCTTAAAGACAGTGAGCAGCTGTTTGATATTGCCATTTACCAGAACACCTATTACGCCGTTGGCGCCCGTGCAGCCTATGGTTACCGTGAGTTTAAGAGCGAACAGGACAGCTACCGCAATAAAGTGGTTGCGCTGATTTTTACGCCGCTGGGCAAGGTAGATGAAATTAACCAGCGCATCCACGCCGAAGCCCAAGTCATCCACAACAAGTTCAACCCCAACCTGTTTGCGCAATCCGGGCAGGACTGCCAGGAATATGCCACCTTCTACGTCGGTGATTCGTGGATGGGCATAGAGGCGCGCTTTGTACGCGAGGCGATTGATGAAGACCAGTTGCGCACCTTGCCGGAGTCGGCACCGTTTATCGCCGGTATGCATGCCTACCGCGGAGAGGTGATTCCGGTGATCGACCTGGCGCGCATGCTGGGGCATCCACACTATTTCACTGATTACCGGCAGATCATTGTGATTGAAGACAAAGCGGCCTCGCTGCGATTTGGCCTGTTTGTCTCCGCGCTGGGCGAAATCCCTTACCTGGCGCCATCGCAGATTCAGCCGATGACGACCTTCTTCAGGGGCGCCAGCCATAACCCCGGCATTGCCATTGCCAATATCGCCCAGAACAGCATGCTCACCCTGATCACCGCACAAAGCCTGTGGGACAAAGTGCTTTCCGTGCGCTCGCAATCTGCAGAACAGGTGTATGCCTGATGAATAGTCAGACAACCCTCTTCGGAATCATGCAAAACGACATCATGGAATCCTTACTCACCGCGCAGCAACAGCGATTGCTGGATACGCTGCTGGATAACCTGGATGGCATGATTTACCGCTGCCTGTATGACAGCAACTGGACCATGATTTATGTAAGCAAGGGCTGTGAAGCGCTGACTGGCTATCCGGCGCCGGAATTGCTGCTCAACAAAACCACCTCTTACGAAAGCATCACGCACCCGGATGACAGGGAAAAAGCACGCACAACCATTGATGCCGCCATTGAAAAGGGCGAGCGCTTTGAGCTGGAATACCGCATTGTGCGCGCCAACGGCGACATCACCTGGGTGGCCGAGCGCGGCAGCGCGGTGTTTGATAGCTATGGCAAGCCGGTCGCGCTGGAAGGCATTATCCAGGACATCAGTTGCCGCAAACGCATAGAGCACGAGCTGTTCAGCACCGAACAAAAGTACCGCTCGATGTTTGAGAATTCCACCCTGGGCATGTTCCAGACCACGGAGTCCGGCACCTACCTCAACGCCAATCCGGCCCTGGCAAAACTGTATGGCTACGCTTCCCCGGCGGCCTTGATCAGCGACCTGAATAACATCAGCACCCAGCTCTATGTGGCCGAAAGCAGGCGTGGCGAATTTACCGAAGCCATCCGTGCGCAGGGCCGGGTAAATAATTTTGAATCCGAGGTTTACCGGCTCAATGGCGAAGCCATCTGGATCTCGGAAAATGCCCACGCCGTGTGCGACCCGCAAGGCCAGATTCTTTACTACGAAGGCACGGTAGAAGACATTACCGACCGTAAAAATCATGAGCTGCAAATCCGCCAGTTAGCTGTCACTGACAACCTGACCGGCCTGCTCAACCGGCATGCGTTCAGTGGCAAATTGGCCAGCCTGATTGCCGAGGCGGACAAAACGCAAAACAAAATTGCCATTGCTTTTATCGACCTTGACCACTTCAAGCTGATTAACGACACACTGGGTCACCGCGCTGGTGACAAACTGCTGGAAAATGTCGCACAACGGCTAATCCAGAGCACGCGCCCGACCGATGCCATTGTGCGCTTTGGCGGCGACGAATTTGTCATGCTTTACCCCGGCCTGCGCGCGGCCGAAGATGCTGAACCCTTGTTAGCACGTGTGATGGAAGCCATTTCGCAACCGATTGCCATTGGCGATTATGTGTTTAACATGACGTGTAGTGTCGGCGTCAGCATTTACCCTGACCATGCCAAAGAAATAGATACCTTGCTCAGCTGCGCTGACTCGGCGCTGTACAGTGCCAAAAACGCAGGCAAGAACAAGGTGCAAATGTTTAGCGGTGCCCTGGCGCAGCAACTGGGCGAGCGCAACGAAATTGAATATGGCCTGGGCCATGCCATGCAACGGCAAGAGCTCATGCTGTATTACCAGCCGCAGATCAATATGCAGCATGGCAATATCAGCGCACTGGAAGCCCTGATCCGCTGGCAACATCCAGAGCGCGGCCTGATTCCACCCGACCAGTTTATCCCGGTGGCCGAAGAAACCGGCCACATTTTTGCCATTGGCGAATGGGTGTTACAGACCGCCTGCCAGAAGATTAAATCCATGCAAACCGAATGGGGCTACATGGTACCGATTGCGGTCAATGTGTCGCCGATTCAGTTTTTGCGTGGCAACCTGGTTGAAACCGTGCAACGCGTGTTACGGCAAGAGCGCGTGCCGCCACATTTGATTACACTGGAAGTCACAGAAAATGCGCGCTTCAAGGATGAAGCCATGTTCACACGTACCCTTGAGCAACTGAAACGGCTGGGCGTATGCATTGCGATTGATGACTTTGGTATTGGCTACTCCAATATGGCCTACCTCAAAAACTACCCGATTGATGAGCTAAAAATCGATAAGGCCTTCGTGCAGGATCTGGAACAAAGCGTGACCAACGGCAACATCCTGCTGGCGCTGATTAACCTGGGCAAAAGCTTGCATAAATCGGTGACGGCGGAAGGCATAGAAACCGAATACCAGCACCGCTTTTTATTGCACAGCGGGTGTGATGTCGGCCAAGGCTTTTATTACAGCCGACCGTTGTCTGACGAGGCGCTAGCGCAATTTATGCGCGAACAGCAGCCAAAATTTGATCATTTTCAGCAGGTGGCCAGGTAACACTGGCCACCCTGCGTTTTGACATGGGCGTAATCAGGCGACCGTTTGCTCAATCTCTGGCAAGGCCTCATTTTTGATCGCTGCTTCAAAGGCGGTCAACCGTTTGTATACCGAGAGCAATTCGACAATCGTGGTCCAGGAGTTGACCAGGTATTGGAACGAGTTACTGACTTGTGAAAACGCGGTCAGGATCTGCTGCAAAATACCAAAGGTAATGCGGCCAGCCGCAATCGTCGGCACCAGGATCAGGTAGGCGAAAATATTGTCCGCCTGCAAATACAGGCTGCGCGCCACGTTGAAATACATATAGTGAAAATAGAGGCGGAAGTAGTTTTTACGCACATCCATAAACAGCGACTTCAGCGTGGCCGGTTGCGCGCGCTCAATGTTGTCTTCACCATACACCAGTTCTTTACGATAGGCGGCTTCGACACGCTGGTTCCTGAACTCCAGGCCTGGCAATTTAATCCCCACGGCGGCCAGCAATAAAGTCCCGAAGACTGACCAGGCAATCGCCGAAGTAAACAACGGCGCTGGCACGGTGCCAAACACTGGCAACTCGCTGACATAAGCAGACAAACTCCAGAGCACGGGCAAGAACGCAAACAGCGTCATAATTGCCTCCACCATAGACACACCCAGGCCTTCCATAATGGTGGCAAAGCGCATGGTGTCTTCTTGCACCCGTTGTGAAGCACCTTCAATGCGTCGCACTTGTGACCACTGGCTGGTATAAAAATCGTTCATCGCCGTGCGCCAGCGGAAAATATAATGGCTGACAAAAAAACGGGTGATGACGTAGATAAAAATCGCCACGAACGCAATTTCGGCAAACTGTAGCATCAAGGTATAGAGCTCTGCGGTGGTCACTTTGGAGTTAGGTGACAAAGCCGCCTGCACGCCATCAAAAAACGGCCTGCGCCAGTTATTAATCGCCACGGACACTTGCACCGAGTAATAAGTCGAAAACAGGATAAATGCAGAACCGACAATAGACCACCATTGCCAGCGACTGGGTTTGAGCTGAAACCAGGCCAGCGCAAACAGGGCGACACTCACGGCATAGTAACCATAAAACAACTTGAATGAATCTGTCACAAAGTGGCCCAGGCCAATAACCGGCTGCGCTTCGGCCACCGATAACCCAAATACAGCGCCAATGGCGCTAGAAAACTCGAACCAGACACCACAACAGATAGTTGCCCACACAATGACAGAAGGCCAGAACCAGCGAGAATCAGGGAAAAAGGATTTAAACATAGCGCTTTCTTTGACGATTTTTGTTTAGATGTTTTTGGAAGTCATTTTCTGCCAGTGTATTGGCTCTTGAAAAGACCTGCAACAAAAAAGCCTCCGCGAGGAGGCTTTATGTTTTAAAACGGGTGCGAACCCTAGATGCGGTTGCCGCGGAAGCAGCAGCCCAGCGGCGTATTGCTGGTGTAGTTGGCCTTCAATACCATCGCATGCGGTTTGATTGCCGAATGTTTTTGTTGCACTCGTTTTTTGTAAACAGCTGGTTTTTTCATGGCAGTCTGTTTATCTTCATCGGCTTTACTTTCCTCTACCGCCGCCACTTTTACCGCAGGCGGTAAGGTATTCGCGGCGACCACGACGTCAGCCGCTTGCGGCTTTGCCACCACCTGACCGGACTGAGCGGAACTCAATAAAAGATTATTGTCAGCGGGGACTTCGTGCTCGAAAGTAATCATCATCAAGGCAAGCATGTTCAGGAAAATCAGCTTGGGTAACATATAGGACTTGGTTCGTTGCATATTTAATACTCAATTTCGTTTCAGGCTATCTCATGCGCTATGGTAGTGGGCCAAGGTCGGCCGAATAAGTAGGCAGGTGCCGATTTACTTGTCAGATAAGGCCTACAAAATAACTACCGCAGAAAACATTTACGCGATACGCTGGTCAGAGTGCTGAGAGTCATGCATCATGCATGACAGGACTTTCACTACGCGATTCACCATGAGGAGCCGTTATGAAACAGTTATTGCTATTGTCGGTCATGTGCTTAGAGGTTGGTCATGTGCAGGCACAGCCTAGCATCGTCGACACCCTGGAGTTAGGCCACTCGATTGTCATGGTCACTACCGATATGCCTGGCGGCTCTAATGGCCGCGGCTCTGGCGTGGTGGTGAGCCCTGAATATGTGGCAACCAACTGCCATGTGGTTGCCAATAGCAACGGTGCCAATATTGCCAAGTTTCGTGATGGCTACCGGCCCATCGCCCTCAAGGCTAACTGGAAGCGCGATGTCTGCCTGCTCAAGTTTGACCCGCTACCGTTTAAGCCACTCCCCATGCGCGATAGCAAAACCCTGCAATACGAAGAAGAAGTGTTTAGTTTAAGCTTTCCGGCGGCCGCACCAGTGCCTCAATTGTCTTATGGCAATATCAAAGGCATCTACCCTTACGATGGCAGCATGATTGTGCGCTCTAACGCCGCCTTTCTCATGGGGTCTAGCGGCGGCGCCCTGTTCGACCAGCATTTCAACCTGATTGGGCTCACCACCTTTAAAAGCCCAGGCCACCAGGCGTTTTATTACAGCCTGCCGGTGGAGTGGATCAAAGAGCTGATGGATGCGCCTGAAGTCATCTCGCTTAAAACCAATGAGGTGCCGTTTTGGGCCTTGCCACTGGAACAACGGCCTTACTTTATGCAAGTGGTGATTCCTTATCAAAATGCCGACTGGGCTAACCTGAAGTCAATTGCCAGCCAGTGGACGAAACAAGAGCCGACGTCGGCTGATGCCTGGTATTTTCTGGGGCTGGCGGAAGAAGGCCTGCAACAGTTTGCGCAGGCCGAGCAAGACCTGAAACAGGCTTATGATCTGAACCAGCGCGATTATGACGCTATGCTGGCGTTATCACGCGTGGCGTTTACGCAAAAAGACCTCGGCACGTTGCAATCCCTGCAACCCGCCATCAGTGCCGTGGATAAAGACCAGGGCGAAAAAATCTCGCAACAAATTATTCAACTGAAACAAGGCAGCTAACAAGCAGTGTTAAGCTTCCAGAATATGTCAGAAAAAGTCTTGCTTGCGGGAACTCTCTCTGGAAAATGCTGTTCAAGCATGCAGCTAATCATAATAACGGATACACACCCTCATGAAACACGCAGTCACACGCACGACCACCGGACTAACCATCGCCTTATTTAGCGCGATGGCTGAAGCAGAATCTCGCATAGACCGCCAAACTGAAACCGCGGTGCCCAGAGCACAAAACTTGTATGGCATAGGCGTAGGTGTATTACCAAAAACGTCTGGCTCCGATGAATACCGCGCGCTGGTATTGCCCATTATTAATGCCAACTATGGCGACCGTTTTTTTGTGAATGCGTTGCAGGCTGGCGTCTGGCTACTGGACAGCGATGACCAGCGTGTGCGCTTTGGCCTGTCTGCAGAAGCCAAATTTGGCTGGGATGCCAGTAAAGGCGATCGTACCCGTGGCATGCATGACCGCGACTTTTCGATCTTTATCGGCCCTTTGCTACGCTGGCAAACAGACTACGGCACCTTTAATGCGCAATGGACCACGGATGCCAGCGGCAACAGCAATGGCCAGCAAGTGCAGTTGCAATACATTAAAAGCCTGGTCCGTGCACCGCAATTACGTTTAAATGGTGTGATTGGCGCCACCTGGAACAACCAGAAGTTTAATGACTATTATTTTGGCGTCGACAGCAGCGAAGCGACCGCCAGCCGCCCGGTTTACCGCGCAGGCGCTGGCGTTGAATGGCAAGCTGGCGTCAACGGCATGATGCCTGCGTTTAAAGATCACTCACTGCTGTTTGGCGCCTTTGTAACCCGGCTAAGCAACGCACAGCATAACAGCCCGATTACCGAGACCAGAATACAACCCATGGCTTATGTCGGTTACAGCATTCCCTTTTAAAAGCTAAGGTCAGCGTTAAGGTCGGCCATTGGCATTAAAAAACTGCCAGATCACATCGTTGGCTACCATCGCGTCTGACCCAGCACTGCCGCCTCGCGGTTTGCTGCCGCCCGGCCATGAATGGCCGCCAGTGTCGGTCACGCACAGTTGCACCGGCGACAGCCCGCCACGGTGGATTTCGCAATAGGCACCGGGCACATCCAGGATGCGCTCGGCCTGCGTGTTAGCCTGGTTGAGCTGCACCCACTTCTGTATCGTCGCGGGCACTGACACAAAACTCACATCGGCCATGGATTGCTGACCTTTGCCGCCATGAAACGGCACATGGTCATCGTCTTTGGCATGGATATGCAGCACCGCCACCGGCCTGGCAGGCTGGCAACGCTGTGTGTTGTCGGTGCCTGCGACTGAGGCAATGGCACTGATGCTGTCAGATAACTCACAGGCTAAACGGTAGCTCATCATGCCGCCATTCGACATGCCATCGACAAAAATGCGTTTGGCATCGACATGGGCGCGCTGTTGCATGTCCTGGATCATGGCGCGGATGACGGCCACATCATCACTTTGCTTTTTGACCGCAGGTCCACAGCAATTGCCCGCGTTCCAGGTCGCAAACTTGCCACCCGGCAAGCGGCTGTAGCCATTAGGGAACACCACGATATAGCCGTATTTTTCAGCGGCCGACACTTGGTGGTAAAAACGCTCATTGGCCTGCACTTGCATATTACCCAGGCCACCATGTAGCACCAGCACCATAGGCAAGGCCTGGCCAGTTGGCTGCGCCGGCACATGGACCAGATAAGGCCGTTTGTCACCATTCACCGTGACGGAAAACTCATAATCGCCCGCCGCCATACCGGCCCACACCAGCGCAGGAAAACACAGCAAACCCAGCAACACACTGTAATATAACCGTTTAGGCAAAGTCATAAATGCTCCAGACAAGATGATGGCAAGCATACATGAACGCGCCAGTGAAGTGAGTTGTTGACTACCCCTTAATCCATCTTCGTGATCGTAAACATGGCGCACTCCAACCTATCCAATTCTTCCATCATCGGCATTTTGCTGGCTGGTGGCTTTTCACGCCGTTTTGGCGCGCAGAACAAGCTGCTCCAGCCTTTGCCCAATGGCCAATCTGTCGCGTTGAGTGCCGCACAAGCCTTGATCAGCGCGCTGCCAAACAGCGTTGCCGTGATACGCGCCACTGAATCCACACTGGCTAACCAACTGAGGGCACTGGGTTTTAAAGTGGTTGAGTGTGAAACGCAACACCAACACATGTCAGACAGTTTGAAACTTGGCATGGTGAGTGCGCAAGCTGAGTTTCCACAACTGACCGGGCTGGTGATTGCGCTGGCAGATATGCCTTATATTCAGGCAGAGACGATTGCGCACGTCGCGCAACAACTGACGCAGGCACGCTTGGTGCAGCCCATGTATCAGGGCCAGCCCGGGCATCCGGTCGGCTTTGCCAGTGACTTGATTGCGGAATTACAATTGGTCGAGGGAGACCAGGGCGCACGCGCAGTGTTGCGCGCGCATCAGGCTGAGGTTTTAAGATTTGAATGCCAGGACGCAGGCATTTTAAGCGATATTGATACGCCCGCAGACCTGGCTAGAACCCACTAATTTAGTGTCTCAAGCCGCCGCGCGATCGGCACTGGCTGGTGAGAGCCCAACCTGTTGTAACTGTGACCGCACCTGGATCAACTCAGCCAGGATAGACACTGCAATTTCAGCGGGCGTGCGGCTACCAATGCGCAAACCAACCGGGCCATGCAGGCGATTGACTTCCTGTTCGCTGAGGTCAAAACTGCGCAGGCGCTGTTTGCGTTTTTCCTGGTTTTTAACTGAGCCTAAAGCACCGATGTAAAACGCCTCTGACTTCAACGCTTCAAGCAGCGCCATATCATCCAGCTTGGGGTCATGCGTTACAGCCACAATCGCCGTGTGCGGATCAGGTGCAATATCCAGCACCACATCGTCCGGCATGCCAGGCAACCAGTCCGCGCCTTCTACATGCCATTCGGCACGCATTTCTTCACGCGGGTCACAAATCATGACGTGAAAATCCAGCGCTTGCGCCATGGCTGCCAACACCGAGCCTAACTGGTTGGCACCTATGATCAGCAACCGCCATTGCGGGCCAAAATAGCTATGGAACCAGTCGTTGTCCAGATAAGGCAAACCTTCTGGCAATATCGGCTGGTGACATACTTCGCCACTCTGCAAATTAACCGAGCGCTTTAACAATCGGCGTTGTGCCAGGCTTTGCAGCATGGGTGCCAGTTGCGCCGCATCGGTCAGCGGCTCAGCAAATATCTTCAGTTGTCCGCCACACGGGATGCCAAAACGCTGTGCTTCGTCCTGGTGGATGCCGTATTCGAGAATGGCTGGCTGCGTGGGCAACTGCTGCTGACTGGCTTTATCTGCCAGGTCATCCTCAATACAACCACCCGATACCGAACCAACCAGATGGCCATCTTCACGCACCACCAGAATGGCGCCCGGCAAACGCGGTGCCGAGCCCCAGGTCTGGATCACGGTGAACAGGTGCGCCTTATAGCCTTGTTGCAGCCAATCGCTGGCGCGCTGTAACACTTCCCAATCTGATGATTGCATACGCTTAAGCCAGCTGGTCGCTGATCGGTAAACGGCGGATACGCTTACCAGTGGCTGCAAATACCGCATTGGCCACCGCAGGGGCCAATGGCGGCACACCAGGCTCACCGACACCGCCCATTTTCTCGGTGCTTGCCACAATATGCACGTCCACCTTGGGCATATCTTTCATACGCAACACTTGGTAATCGTGGAAGTTGGATTGCACCACTTGCCCGTCTTTAAAACTGATTTCGCTGCTCAGCGCCGCACCCAGGGCATAAGCCACCGATGACTCCATTTGCGCCTTCACACCATCCGGGTTCACTGCCAGGCCGCAATCAATCGCCACCACGACACGGTGCACTTTAACTTCGCCTTCTTTGACGGAGACTTCAGCCACTTGCGCCACATAGCTGCCAAATGATTCATGCACAGCGATGCCGCGGAACACGCCCTTAGGTAATGGTTTGCCCCAACCTGCTTTATCAGCGGCCAGGTTCAGCGCTGCCAGATGACGCGGATGGTCTTTAAGCAACTGGCGTCTATAGGCCAGCGGATCCTGTTTGCTGGCGTGTGCCAACTCGTCAATCAGGCTTTCCATCACAAACCCGGAATGGCTATGGCCGACCGAGCGCCACCACAACACAGGCACATCACTCTGCACTGAATGTAATTGCACCTGGTGGTTGGCTGTGCCCTTCACATAAGGCGAATCGGCCACGCCTTCTACCGAGGTCGCGTCAATGCCATCCTTGATCATGACACCCTCGAACGGTGTACCTTTGATGATGGACTGACCGACCAGCGTCTGTTGCCAGGCTAATGGCTTGCCTTGCTTATCCAATGCAACCGTGGCGCGGTGCACAAACATCGGCCGGTAGAAGCCGCCCTTGATATCATCCTCACGGCTCCAAACAGTTTTCACTGGCAACCCAGCGGCTTTTGCCACTTCTACGGCTTCAGATACGAAGTCGGCGCGCGGATTGGCGCGACGGCCAAACCCACCGCCTAGAAATTGGGTATGGATGTTCACTTGTTCTGGCTTGAGACCCAGAATCTTGGCAGCAGAAGCCTGGTCCGTAGTTTGCATTTGCGTACCGGTCCAGATTTCGCAACCCTGGTCAGAAATTTTCACCGCGCAATTGAGTGGCTCCATGGGGGCGTGAGACAAATAAGGTAATACATATTCGGCACTCACCGTCTGCTTGGCCTGTTTGCTGGCACCTGCCACATCACCTGCTTTGGCTGCCTGCACGCCTGGCTGTTGTGCCAGCGCCTGATATTGCTTCAACAAAGCAGCCGAGTCTGGCTTATCATGCCCGGCCAAATCCCACTCCGCTTTGAGCGCTTCACGGCCTTGCTTGGCGGCCCAGTAATGCTCGGCAATCACCGCCACACCCGTAGGCACTTTGACCACCTTGATCACACCCGGCACTTTCAGCGCCGCGCTGTCATCTACACTTTTCAGCTTGGTGCCAAACACCGGCGCACGCGCCACCATGGCAATTTTCAGACCATCAAACTGCACATCCTGGCCGAATTTGGCCGTGCCATTGATTTTTTCCTTGCTGTCCAGGCGCTTGGTGGCTTTGCCAATAAACTTCCATTGTTCCGGCTTTTTCAGTGTAACGCTGGTCGGCGTTTCTAGCTTGCTGGCAGTTTCTACCAGTTGGCCATAACGCAATGTCTGCGTGCCATGTATCACCGTGCCATTTTCAGTGCGCAACTCGGCTACCGGTACATTCCACTGCTTGGCCGCCGCGTTCAACAGCAAAGCACGTGTCAAGGCACCCGCCTGGCGGTAACGGTCGAACTCGGACCAGGTGGTGGATGAACCACCCGTGATCTGGATGCCATAAGCGGTATGGATATAAGCCGGTGCAGCAGGCGCATGCTCTACCTTGACCGTATTCCAGTCAGCATCCAGCTCATCGGCAATCAGCATGGGCAAGGTGGTCCATACGCCCTGCCCCATTTCGCTGTGTGCCAGCATAACGGTGATACTGTCATCGGTACCTATGCGCAAAAAGGCATTTGGCGCTGGCAAGGGCATAGTTTCAGCGGCATTGGCCACGTTCATAAAGCGCTTGGCCTGCGGAATGCTGAAAGCCACCACCAAACCACCGGCGACCAGCGCCGTGCTTTTAATAAAACTGCGGCGAGAGAAGTTGATCATATCGTTCACCATGTCTCTCCTTAAGCCAGGCTAGCAGCAGCTTCGTGTATCGCTGCGCGTATGCGTTGATAAGTCCCGCAACGGCAAATATTGCCGCTCATGGCCGCGTCGATATCGGCATCGCTGGGTTTAGGATTTTGCTTGAGTAAGGACGTCGCCGACATGATCTGGCCAGACTGGCAGTAGCCACATTGCACCACATCAATCTGCTGCCAGGCAGCCTGCACGGCTTGCCCGACTTTGTCTTCCTGCATGGCTTCAATCGTGGTGATTTTCTTACCCACTGCAGCGCTTACCGGCGTCACGCATGAACGGATGGCCTGGCCATCCAGATGCACGGTACAGGCACCACACTGCGCCATGCCACAGCCAAATTTGGTGCCAGTCATGCCAGCCACGTCGCGAATCGCCCACAAAATAGGCATGTCTTCGCTGACATTTAACTCGGTCTCTTTGCCATTAATCGTTAGTTTCATCGGGTAGGTTCCTTGTGAATATCTGTTTTGCCTGGTGGCTAAACCAATCTGAATGTTGGCTATGATGAAAAATATACTAACATACACATCTGTATGTATGTGTGTTTCCTGCACGATAAAACAGGAACTTTAACGATGTTAAATTTTATCTACAGGCCCGCTATATAAGGCCATATATAACGAAGGGGCTGAGAATTTACATCGTCATCACAACACGGCACAATCCAACTATCACACGCATCCGATGATGATCATCATCACATTCATTGAGGAGACCAACAATGAGCAAAGCTATCATTGTGCAACCCGGCGGCGGCTACCAAAACGTGACTATAGGTAACCGTGAAGCGGCCGCCCCCAAAGCAGGCGAGATCATGGTCAGGCTACATGCCAACTCGCTCAACTACCATGATTTTGCCGTGGTTAGCGGCATGTGGGGGCCGACTGAGCCACGCATTCCGATGGCCGACGGCGCCGGGGAAGTAATTGTCGTAGGCGCAGACGTCACTGAATTTAAAGTGGGAGATGCCGTCGTCAGCACCTTCTTTCCCACCTGGCAATCAGGCGAGCCACTGGTTGAAGGCTTTGCCACCGTGCCGGGTGATGGTATCGATGGTTATGCTCGCGAGCTGGTCACCGCATCCGTGGAGTCGTTTACCCTGGCTCCCAAGGGCTGGAGCCATCTTGCCTCCTCTACCCTCACCACGGCTGCCCTCACCGCATGGCGGGCCCTGATGGCAGATGACAACCTCAAACCGGGCGATACCGTGCTGGTGCAAGGCACAGGCGGCGTGTCTATTTTTGCGCTGCAATTTGCCAAACTGGCCGGTGCCACCGTGATTGCCACGTCGTCCAGCGACGCCAAACTAGAGAAACTTAGCGCCTTGGGTGCAGATCACCTCATCAATTACAAAGCCACCCCGCAATGGGGCACACTGGCGCGTGAAATATCGGACGGTCGCGGCGTCGACCATATCGTCGAAGTGGGTGGCCCGGCAACACTGGAACAATCCATGCTGGCAGCGCGTGTTGGCGGCCATGTGTCGGTCATCGGCATATTGACTGGCCTGGCAGGCGATTTTCCGCTGGTGACAGCGCTTATCAAGCAATTACGCCTGCAAGGCGTACTGGTCGGCAATCGTGAACAGCAACAGGCCATGATCAAAGCGATTGATGCTAACGGCATGCAACCGGTGGTGGATAAAGTATTTGCTATAGAAGAAATCGTGCAGGCGTTTCAATACCAGGAAACTAACCAGCACCTTGGCAAAATCTGCCTGCAAATTTAATGTGTTAACCGCGATGGTTTGTCTGTCTATCGCCAAGAAATCATGACGATTGATTAATCACTTGCCTGCCGCACGACTGGTTGGCTGGCAGTGCCACCGCCATCTGTTTGGGCGTTGCCAGCTTCAGGTTAGCCATTAGTTGCACAAATGCCGCCCGTGAAATCTGGCCGCCCAGGCGCGGGTTATCCTGCTTTTCTTTACCCACCGTCGATACCGTTTGGCCATGATAATCATGGCCGGGATAAATCAGGGTGGCATCCGGCAGGCTGAAAATTTGACGATGCACACTGTCGTATAGCTGACCGGCATCACCCTTCTGAAAGTCCGTCCGACCACAGCCATTAATCAGCAACGCATCGCCGGTAAAAATACGGTCACCCAGGTAGTAACTGACGCAACCGTTGGTATGGCCAGGTGTGTATCGTACCTCGATATGCAGTGAACCCACGTTCAATTGCATGCCATCGGTCACCAGCAGGTCACCGCAGAGCACCCCCGCATCACGGTGGACAACACTTTGGCTGCCCAAACGCTGGCGTAGCGCATCCGCCGCAGTCACATGATCGGCGTGCACATGGGTTTCCAGCGTATAGGCCAGCGTGAGCCCCAGGCTATTCAAGGTTTCAATATAGCGTGCAACCTCGCTTTCCACCGGGTCTATCAACACCGCCTGTTTGCTTTGCTCACACCCGAGCAGATAGGTATATGTGCAACTCTCTGCTTCAAAAAACTGTTGGAAAATCATGCGTCAGTGCCTCAGGAGAGTTTTATGAGAGACGGTGAAAAGCGAGCGATTAAAGCCAGCCGCGGCGCACGGCCAGCGAATGCAGCGCCATGCCCGCCAACATGCTGGCGACAAATATCCACACGGCAGAACCGCCAACCAAGAGCGAGGCCACCGCCGGACCTGGGCAAAAACCAGCCATGCCCCAGCCTGCACCAAACAGTATTGCGCCTATGACCAACTTGCGATCAATCTGTTTGCTGGCGGGCAATTGCATCGCCAAGCCCAATAGACTGCGCGATTGTTTAGCCGCCGCTTTAAACGCAAAAAAGCCGACAGCAATCGCGCCCATCATGACAAACGCAAGTGAGGGATCCCAGTCACCGCTGATATCCAGAAACGCCAACACCTTGGCTGGATTCGTCATTCCGCCCACGATCAAACCGAGGCCAAAAATTACACCCGCTAGCAATGCAATCACAATGACCATCATGTGCCCCTATCCTGCCACCAGCACATGGCGTACCAGCCAGACCACGATTATTGCGGTCAGCATAAACGTCAGCGTTGCCACCAGTGAGCGTAACGATAAGCGCGATAGCCCACACACACCATGACCACTGGTGCAGCCAGAGCCTAATCGAGTCCCAAAGCCCACCAGCAGGCCAGAGACCATTAACCAGGGTGTACTGGTAGCAATCTGCATGGCGGGTAATGGGGTAAACAATGCATACAACAATGGCGCCACCAGCAGACCTGCCACAAAGGCAAACCGCCAGGCACTGTCACCAGCAGCCGCTGACCACAACTGACCGACGATGCCGCTGATACCGGCAATCTGCCCCAGCCAGCGGATCAACAGCAAGGTAGAAAAACCAATCAGCAAGCCGCCGATCAGCGATGACAAAGGGGTAAACGTGGTCATGCGAGACTCAGTGTGAATGGTTAAATATCAAAGACTGACTAATCAACTTCATCCGCCATATCTTCATGCGGCGTGGGCGAGTTACGGTTACATTCAAACCCTGCCTTTTCCAGCGTCACGCGGTATTCACAACTGGACAAATGCCCCTCGAGACGACCATTGATTTGCGTGGTCTCCTGTTTGCAAAACACACAACGATAACGATGCGCCTGCCCCTCATAATGCTCTTGCGGATAATCAATATAAAACAGACGTTTCATCATGGCCTCCTGATTTGCAACGGTGATTAGCCTATGCTACGCCGACGACTTCAGGCTGGCAATACACAAAAAACAGCCCTCAACAAGCATTTTGCCAAAATAATTTTGGCGTGCAGATTTTAATCACCCCTGTTTTACATCATAAAATCATGCACTTACAGCACTCACCCACAACACATCTAAAAAGTTATCCACAAAAAATGTGGACAGCGCTGACCTAACCCCGGCTATGTAAAGCCGCTATTTCCTGGATATCCAGGTCTCGCTCCATCATATGCAGCAACTCATCATGAATCTGCCCGGAGCGATGCAGCTTGAGCAACTCCTCGCGACCAGCAGCCACGGCGGCCAGCACCACATTAAAATGTGCTTTACGGATATCGTCCGGCAACATGGCATCATTTTTATGTTTGTCTGACAGGCTTTGACGATAGCCATATTGCTCTAGCAAACGTGGGTGCTGCAAGGTGCCTTGTTCGTCATAAGCCAGCTTATTCACCACCGCATATTGCGCCTGCTCTATACGCGCCCAGGTTTGCGGTTCGTTCAGGTAAGTCCGCTCATGCACGGTGGCCTTTAATTTGAGTACGCGGATCACCCAGCCAATGGTGGTGCCCTGAAACAACACGGTGACCAGGATGACGGCAAACGCGCATAGCAGCATCAGGTCACGCCCCGGCACCTCGGCAGGCACGGCCAGTGCAGCGGCCAATGTCACCACGCCCCGCATTCCGGCCCAGCTGGTTACAAAGGACTCACGCCAGCTGTTTGACGCAGACGCTGCGCGTTTGCTGAATAATCCGGCCAGCCCATCGACAGCAAACACCCAGACAAAACGCGACACAATCACCACCGCCAACACCAGCAATACCTCCATGCTGTAATCAGCGATAGACTTGCTGCCTTCGGCGATGCGATCCCACACCCCGCGCAACGAAAGGCCGATGAGGATAAATACCAGCGACTCAAAAACAAAAATCATAATCTCCCAAAAAGCGGCGCCACGACGCCTGGCGGTAGCCGTCATGATTTCATGCTGGTGCCAGCCCAGCATCATGCCGTAAGTGACGGTAGCGATCACGCCCGACACGCCAATATGTTCGCCAACCACATAGCAAATCCAGCCGGGTAAGGCAGAGGCGAGAATCATGAGCTCGGTGTCGTGCAAATAGCGCAAGGTTTTATAGACCAGATAGCCAAAGGCGCCGCCGAGCAGGATGCCGCCGACGCTGAGCCAGGCGAATTCTTCAATCGCTCCGGTCATGGAAAACACACCAGTCAGCATGGCCACAATCGAAAACTTGTATAACACCAGGCCAGTGGCGTCATTGAGCAGGCTTTCGCCCTCCAGCAGCACCAGCAACTTGCGTGGCAATGCCACCCGCTGCAACACCGCTTTGGCGGCAATGGCATCTGGCGGCGACACTATCGCCCCCAGCGCGAAACAGGCGGCCCATGGTAGCGCTGGCGTCAGGCTATGCAGCGCCAGCCCGACTGCCAGCGTGGTAAATAGCACTGCGCCTATCGCCAGCAGCAAAATGCCCACCAGGTGACGCCTGAATTCATGCCAGACCGTGAAATACGCCCCCGCCATCAACAGCGGTGGCAAAAACACCACCAATACCAGCGCAGGGTCTATCTCAAACGCAGGCAAGCCAGGAATAAAGGCAATCAGGGCACCGCCGATGAGCTGCGCCACGGCAGGCGGCCAACGTAATTTTTTGGCCAGGACTTCCAGCGCAATAATCGCCACCAGAAAAAATAAAATCAGATTGAAATAAAACGCGTTGGACATAAATTTGGATGCGCTTGTCTGCACACAAAGCGGACAAGAAAACACTTTCGGCTGCAAAAAATAAAATGAGATGAGGCAAGGACGATATTTCCCTGCTGATGCTGGATGAGTGTAATAGAAAACCCTCAGCACCGTTTCATTAAAACACGTAAAAGCTGATTAATGCGCAAGCTTTCAGCTCAGCCATACGCGTCACGCACAGCCATCAAAAAACATCTGCCACCTGCCACAAAACAAATATTTACATTTGTTATCAAAGCGGTTTTAATAGCGACTCTGAAGTTTCTATTGTGAACATTCCCCCTCACAGGAACCAACATGTCTCCGTATGCATTGCGCTGGCAATACCCATGAAACTTCACTGGAAATCCTTTTGGCTCACCGGGCTGCTGGCCATAGGCTGCTTGCCGCTACTCAGCCCACTCGGGCTCAGGGATAGCTGGTATTTTTTGATTGCCATTTCGAGCGTCGTCGTCACCTGGCTGGGGATACATCAACAACGCCCACAAGCCGCGCAACCATGGCGGTATTTCGCAATCGCCATTACAGCACAATGCCTGGGCGGGCTCATAGAGGCGAATACCGATGCCAATGGCGGCTTTGGCATGCACCTGTCATTGGCCGATGTGTGTTTACTCGGCGGCCATCTGGCGCTGGTGAGCAGCTTGTGGCATCTGGCTTGCCAGCAACAACCACAATTTCCCCGCCATGGCTTTTTCCAGGGCTGGATTCTGGCCACCAGCCTGATGCTGATTGGCTGGCAATTCCTGTTTTTACCCACTATTCTGCATCACGGTTTTTCACTGGATCGGCCACAGGTGTTTCGCATGCTGTACCCCACCCTGTCATTTATAGAGTTGGGCATGCTGCTATGGCTCTGGACCAGCAGCGCCGCCTACGCCTCACGGGTGTTTGTGCAGCTATGCCTGGGCACGCTGTTTTTTGCGCTGGGCGAATGCATTTTTCATGGCACCAGCAATAGTTTGGCCGTGCCGCACAACATCAACCTGATGTTCTGGCTCATAGGTTACGTCAGTTTCGGCAGCGTCGCCCTGCATCCAGACCTGGCACAACTCGGCCAAGCACGCAGCAGCGAAGAAGATCGTCATGCCAGCCATATTCTAACCCTGCTATTACCGCTGGCTTTGCTGTTTCCAGTCGCGCTGTTATTACGCTACTTTCAGGCTTTGCATCCAGCCACCATCGGCATTTTGTTGGGATTTTTCATCGTCTTTATCATCGGCTGGTATCAACTGAGAACGACCTTACGCAATATCATCGACGTCAAACAACAACTGCAACTGCAAAACCGCACCGATTACCTCACCGGCATCCCCAACCGCAACTACCTCGAGCAAGTGGTGGAGAACAGCATTTACTCCACGCGCGTGTTGCCGCATAGCCTGAACGCGATATTGCTGATGGATATTGATGGCTTTAAGGCTTTTAATAATATTTTCGGCTTTGGCCTGGGCGACCTGATTTTGAAAGCGGTGGCCAAACGACTGTATCACGATAGCCAGATACACGGCGATCACTTCGCCCGTGTTGATGGTGACGAATTTATTTTGCTGATGCTCAACGTGCCCGAAAAAGCCATGGTAGAACAGCAAGCCTGGCATATTCACCAACTGCTGGAACAACCATTTGTCGTCAATGGCTTAACCGCCAAAGTCAGTTGCAGCATCGGCATCTCAATGGCCGACTCTTTTACCAAACATACATTTGCCAATATGCAACGTGAAAGTGAGCGTGCACTCCTGTGGGCAAAGGAAAACCAGTCGCAAGTTGAGTGCTACCTGGCCATGCGCGATAAAACAGACGACAAAAGCTGGGTGATCAGCGAATTCAGGCAAGCCATACATCACCAGCAAATTGTGGTTTACTACCAACCCAAAGTGCATTTGCAAACACAAACGGTGATGGGCGTAGAAGCGCTAGTGCGCTGGCAGCACCCTGTGCGCGGCCTGATTATGCCGGGCGAGTTTGTGCCGCAGATTGAAAACACTGACCTGATTCACACCTTGTTCAAACGGGTACTTAATGAAGCTACCCGCCAGTGGCAATTGTGGCAGCAACAGCAGCTTGACCTCACCATTGCAGTCAATGTCACCGCCCGCGACCTGATGAACTTTGACCTGGTGAAAGAGGTGGAGCAAGCGTTGGAAAAACATGGCATGCCCGCCAGCAGGATAGAGGTTGAAATCACCGAATCGAGTGCCATCGCCGACCCCAGGCGCGTGAAAAAACTGCTGTCAGACCTGATTGCGCTAGGCGTCAAAATCAGTATTGATGACTACGGCACTGGCTACAGTTCATTGCTTTACCTGCAGCAACTCTCTTTGCATTACCTTAAAATCGACCAGCAATTTATCCGTGAAATGCACCACGACGCCTCCAGCCTGGCCATCGTACGCTCTACACTGGAGCTGGCAAAGAACCTGCAGCTAGAAGTGATTGCCGAAGGCATACACACCATCACCGGCTTGCACCAGCTGACGGCCCTGGGTTGCTATGGCGCACAAGGCTTTCTATTTTCAGCGCCGGTCACCGCCAGCGCGGTTGCAGCAACCATCACCCGCATAGAAGCCACACGTTATGCGCTGGACGAGTGATACGCTAGGCTAGCGAACGACAAACTAGCTCGATGAACTCGTTGCACCCTTCAGACTCCAATCAATATGCGCATTAAACTGGTCACAAGTGGTTTAATATGCTGACAGTGATATGAAAACCGCGGGAGTTTGTATGTTTACACTGAAAAAATGGATCTGGACACAATGGCAGAAACTGCGCGGTGCAGACCGTGCTTACGCTAAATATCTGGCACATTTTCAACATTACCAGACACAAGCCGTCGATGATGAATTACGGCAATCGCTCAATATTCAACCCATGAGCAAAGAAGCTTTTTTAAAAGCGTGGCAAAACAAAGGTTTGAAACCGGCGGGCAAATCGTGCGGTTGTAAAACAGGCGGTTGCTGCTAAGGGCTTGGCATGGAAATGATCAACACCCACTCTGGCAAACTGCGCGCCATCGGTTACGATGCTGACAAACGCATCTTACGCGTAGAGCTAGAAAATGGCAGCGCGCTGGAGTATGCCAATGTTGGGGCAAGCATTTGGCGCAACTTTAAAAATGCCAGTACACCCTGGAGCTACTACCGCGACAACATTGAAGAAGAATTCACCGCCAACCGCGCCTCTGGCAAAACGAACCCCAGCGGCAAAAATCCACTGGATGATTTGTTTAACTAGTTTTTAACTAGCCCGTCTTTCCCAGTTACGACTCATTTGTTTGCCTGTAAGGCGTATCCATATACGCTTTAAAGTAGCGCGTGGCAGACAGGCCTAACGGTGTGTGGTGCTTGGCCGGTGATAGCCAGTCTACGAGAAAGTCCATGCGTTTCTGGCCCAATCCTTGCAAATATCGCTCCATCGACAACTGATCCTGGTTGACATCGTGACGGGCGTTGGATGCGGCAGGCACAGGACGGCCTGATCGCAAATCGTAGACATTGCTCTGCAACTTGCCAGCAGGCGAGATTGGCAAAGCCGCTGATTCAGTCATCCGCCAAGGCGAACCCAGCCTGGCCAGGCGCGGCAAACTTTCCAGTGCATCGCCCGCAATCCAGTCATACAGCACCTGTCTTTCATAAGCCGTAAATACGCCAAACATCGGCGCTTTCTCTGCGCTAATCACTTGCCAGAAACGGCTTTGCTCGGGGTCCTGGTGGCGGTTGATCCAGCCGGTTTTTTGCATGACGTATAACAACCTGGCAATTTGATCGCGGTCAGCCAGCCATTCATTGATGGTTTTCCCCTCAATCACACAGCGAGTCGAGTGCATATACTGGCCGAGGCTCGCTTTGCTTTGTAACACGCGCACCACCTCGCCCAGTAAATCGAAGTGCCGGATAATATCCAGCGTACTTAACCCGGCATCATTTAACTTCACCCCGGCCATGATGCGCGCCATATAGTGCCTGCTTGAGCCAAACGTAGGCATGGCCTCGCTCACTGCTGCGATCGCCGCACGGGCATGCCCGGTGTGCGCATTATCAATCGTGGTATGCAACGTGAAATAATAAGGGTCTATATTCAGCTCTTTAAGCTCATAAGCCGTGATCAGCAAATGCAGCGGTAACTGCTCATAGCCGAGATTAAAGCCTATCACTTCCGGCAAATGTGTTTCAGTATTCGCCGCCAGCGCCAGTTGCACAGCCCCTTGGGTGAAAAACCTATCGTCCAGCGTGCGCCAGTCGTCACACTCGTTTACTGTTAACAATTTGCGGTACAGCGCCACATGGTTCATGGCCTCAATGCCATTGCCCAGCTCTTCCAGATAAATCTTTAATAAAGAAGCAAAGCGCGAGTCATGCCAATGACGTGTCAGGCCGTATAACCAGGCGCCATCGATCATTTTTGTCGGTGCCACTGCGCGCAAAAAATATAAGGCATGGGCTTTACTACTAAAATACCAGCGCGGCGCGCCCTGCTGTCTCGCCGCAAGGTATTCCTGGAATTGCCGTCCTACCACTTCCTGGTGCTCTAGCAGCCAACCCTCCAACTGCTCAATGTGTGCGGGCATATTGCTAGCATGCTGGCTGGTTTCACGCAGATGAGCCGCCAGAAAACCAGCGCTATCCGCACGGCCTTTGCTTAAGCCATAAGGCGTCAACAGCGAAAAATACATGGATTTCGCCGACCAGCTATGGGCCATTTGCTGATGCTTGCCGTACTCATTGCGGATGATCGCCATCGCTACTGTCTCCAATCACTCACCTGCCAGATGTCATGGCAAGTAGAAAGCAAACAAGTTACGTAGATGTGATCAAAGCCCCTATCGGACAATCGAGGACAGTCATGTAGGAATCCGTTTATCAGCACAAGAACCAGCCTCTGTTTGGCTTACAGAGGCCTTTGGCCAGGCGCCAGGCGCGATGAAAAAGTCTGTTAAGGTGGCCTCCCAGCATCTGGCACAGGGAGGCCATTTCCACTATCAAACTTCTTGGTTGCTAAGCCTATCCAGCGTCTGCCATAGCAAATACACCCGGCAATCAAACTCATACTGCATATAGTTGGGCTCCATATGCAGACACAACTGGTAAAACGCCTTATCGTGGTCACGCTCTTTGAGATGCGCGAGCTCATGCACGACGATCATCTGCAAAAATTCCAGCGGTGTCGTTTTAAAAAAGGCAGAAATACGGATTTCTTTCTTGGCCTTGAGTTTGCCGCCCTGCACACGTGAAATCGCCGTATTCAAGCCCAAGGTCTGCTTCTCAATCGTCAGTTTGTTATCAAAATGCACTTTATCGAGCAAGGGCGCATTTTTTAAATAACGTTGTTTGAGTTCAATACAAAAGTCATACAGGGCTTTATCACTTTGAACGGCATGCACCTGCGGATAGCGTGTTTGAATATAAGTGCCCAATTGTCCCTGCGCATGCAATTGCGTAATTTGCGCACGTAAATGGGCTGGGTAACCAGGGAGATATTGTTGAATTAATGCCGCAGACATACCGCCATTTTAAAGAGCCCGCACCATTGAAACAACCCGCATATACTTTTGACTTTGTCGAATGCATGTACACAGCAAACTTTGCAGCCCTCAAACGACTCCAACATGAAAGGCCTTGATATAAGCCAAACACAGGCGGCCAAAGCCTGTTAGAGTAAACACATCTTGTGAAGGGGATCGAACATGACCAACGAACTCAAAGCAGCCAAACTGGAAGCGCATTTAGAGGCAGTTGAAAAACACAAAGCCCTGTTAGAAAAACTGCACCTGAACGGCAATGCGCACCTGGACGAAGTGAATAACTCGCTACAAGCACTGACCTTGACCCTTGAGGAATATCTCAAAATTATTGGCATTCCATAAGCGCCATTCATCAGGTCAACAGCCATCACCCATTGAGGCAATCGTTACCCGATCAGCCTCAATGCTGGCCATACGGCCAATAAAAATTCATCACAAACATCGGCTTTACACATTGCATTCCCAACGACGACATGGATATACTTTAACGTAAATAGAATAAAGTATCCGTAACACGCATTCCAGAGACACTCGCAGTTAAATTCACACTCGTCAGACAAGTTTTTGTTGGTTCAAAAGGGGTCTGTCATGCATGATGACATTGGGGATATCGAACGCGCCAACCTGCGCTTGCGCCAGGTGGTAGAAGCCGCACCGACGGCGATGGTGATGGTGAATCACACTGGCATCATTGAAATGGTAAATACCCAGACAGAGAACATCTTTGGCTATAGCCGGGTCGAGTTACTGGGCCAATCCATCGACATCCTGTTGCCAGAGCGCTTCCGTCATCAGCATCCACATCATCGCGCCTCTTTCTTTTCTGACTTAAGCCCTCGCGCCATGGGCACTGGCCGTGACTTATTTGGCCGCCGCAAAGATGGCAGCGAGTTCCCGGTGGAGGTCGGCCTTAACCCCATTGAAACCGATGATGGCGTGAAGGTGCTCTCGGCGATTACCGATATTTCGGCGCGCAAAAGAATGGAGGAGCGTTTTCGCCAGGTGGTCGAAGCCGCCCCCAACGCCATGGTGATGGTGAATAAAAACGGCATCATCGAAATGGTCAACAACCAGACCGAAAGCATCTTTGGCTACAGCCGGATCGAGTTGCTGGGTCAAACCATAGACATGTTGTTACCCGAACGCTTCCGCCATCAGCACCCGCATCACCGTGCCTCGTTCTTTTCTGACCTGAGTCCACGGGCAATGGGCACTGGCCGCGACTTATTTGGCCGCCACAAAGACGGTAGCGAATTCCCGGTTGAAGTCGGGCTCAACCCGATTGAAACCGATGATGGGGTCAAAGTACTGTCGGCGATTACCGATATTTCTGCCCGGGTCAAAGCCAGCGAAAAATTAGCCGAACACCGCGATGAGCTGGAGCGCAGCAATAAAGAATTAGCGACCTTTGCCTATGTTGCCTCACATGACCTCAAATCTCCATTGCGCGGTATTTTCCAGATTTCACACTGGATTGAAGAAGACCTCAACAACGGCCAAATCGACGCGATTCCACAACACATGAACTTGCTACGTGGGCGCCTGCGCAGAATGGAGCGCCTGCTGGATGACTTACTCGCCTATTCGCGCGCAGGACGCATGGAAGGCAGCGTCAGCCAGGTCGACCTCGGCAAATGGGCACAAAATATTTTTGAGTTACAAGCACCACCTGAAGGCTTCACCCTGGCCGTGGCCCCAGATCTGCCGATCTTCAATACACTAACCACCCCACTGGAACAAGTGTTGCGCAACCTGTTTGCCAACGCCATCAAACACCATGATAAAGCGCAAGGGCACATTCAGCTGAGCGGTCGCATCGCCAGCAAAGCGTATTACGAGTTTAGCGTGACCGACGACGGCCCCGGCATTTCGCCCGAATACCAGGAGCGCGTCTACATCATGTTTCAAACCCTGCGGCCACGCGATGAAGTAGAAGGCAGTGGCATGGGGCTGGCGCTAGTGAAAAAGATTGTGGAAGCCTACGGCGGCCACACCAGTATCGCGTCCGATGGCATCCGCGGTTGTGCTATCCGCTTTACCTGGCCAATCAATATAGAGGAAAGGCTAAGCCGTGCAAATCCTGCAGAAGCAAAACTATAAAGAAGTCACGCTACTCATCGTTGACGATGACGACATTGACGCCATCGCCCTGGAACGTGCACTGCGCAAGCTGCGGCTGCTAAATACCGTGCTGCGTGCACGCGATGGCCGCGAGGCGCTTGAGTTATTGCGTACTGGTGCCGTGCCAGCACCCTATATTATTTTGCTAGACCTCAATATGCCACGCATGAATGGCCTGGAGTTTCTGCAAACCCTGCGCACCGACCCATTGCTGACCCATGCCGTCGTGTTTGTCCTCACCACCTCAAAATCTGATGAAGACCTGGTGGCCGCTTATCGCAACCATGTCGCAGGTTATGTTTTCAAGCAACACATGGACCGTGACTTTCTTGAGGTCATCGGCTTTATTGAGCATTACTGGCGCCTGGTCGAACTCCCGGTCACAAAGGAATAAACATGCGATTGCTACTGGTTGATGACGATGAACTGGACCGGATGGCGGTCATCCGCGTATTGCAAAACCCCAAACTCGTCAAAGACATTGTGCAGGCCAATACAGCCGTGAGAGCGCTGAAGCTTTATGATGAAGACACCTTCGATGTCGTGCTGCTGGATTACCGCCTGCCTGACATGGAATGCCTGGATGTATTAAACAAGCTCACCCAACACACGGAAAAACATGCTGCTGTCGTTATCCTCACCGGCATGGAAGACAACGAAGTCATAGAGCGCAACTGTATCTTCGCCGGTGCGCAAGACTTCCTGCTGAAAAAAGAGCTTTCTGAGCGCCACCTGACCAAGGCACTGGTACATGCGCAAGCGCGTCACGCCCTCAACAGCAAGCTGATTGATACCCACAAACGCCTCAAATACCTGGCCGAGAATGACCCCATGACCGGCTTATCCAACCGCTATTATTTTGAAGAGCATCTGCGCGGCGCGATTCAGCGCGCGCATCGCCTCAACTTTCAGCTAGGTTTAATTTACCTCGATATTGATAACTTCAAACTGATCAACGATAGCTCAGGCCACGACTGCGGCGACCAGTTGTTGCAGCAAATTGCGCAGCGATTACTGGCCGTGGTGCGCGACGGCGATGTGGTGTGCCGCCTGGGCGGAGACGAATTTGCCATCGTCGTCCACGACCTGGATACCGAAACTTCAGTCGGCGCGCTGGCACAACGGGTGCTCGAGAGCGTACGCGAACCCATCACCATCCAGAACACCGAGCACTTTGTCACCTGTAGCATAGGCATTGCCACTTACCCCAAGTGCGCCATCAATGCCGAAGACATGCAAAAACGTGCAGACCTGGCGATGTACCAGGTCAAACGCGAGGGCCGCAACGGTTTTCATTTTTATAGCGAAGACTTGCAAGACCAGATCCTGCACAGAATCATGCTCGAAGGCGAGTTGCGTTCACAACGCCTGCAAAACCAGCTGGTGCAATATTACCAACCGGTGATCAATGCCCAAAATTTCCAGGTCTGTGGCGCAGAAATGCTCATGCGCTGGAACCATCCCACCAAAGGCCTGTTAGCACCAATAGCGTTTATCGACATCGTTGAAGAACTCGGCTTCCTGGCCGCCATCGACACCAAGAACAGGCGCTTGGCGTGCATGCAGGTCGCGCAATGGCGCAGTGATGGGCTCATCAACAATGCATTTGTATTGGCCGTGAATGCCAGTGAGCAGTTGCTACAACAAGAGAGCATGTTCAGCGACATTCAACACGACCTGGCCGCTGCGGGCCTGCCAGGTGAATGCCTGTCCATAGAGGTGACCGAAAGCGTACTGGTGTCCGATTTCGATAAAACCTCCGCTGTGCTCAATCACCTCAAAGCCTTGGGCGTACAAGTCGCGCTGGATGACTTTGGCATCGGTTATTCATCCATGTCCTATTTAAAACGCCTGCCCGCTTCGGTCTTAAAAGTAGATCGTTCTTTTGTGCAAAACGTGCCAGAAAGCGAAGCCGACAGCCGCATCTTAAAAGCACTCATCGTCATGGCAAAAAGCCTGGATCTCGACGTGATTGTGGAAGGCATAGAAACCATAGAACAAGCCAGTTTATGCCGCGAACTAGGCGCGGATATGCTGCAAGGGTTCCTGTTCTCCAAGCCACTGTCGCCAGAAGACTTTGCCGAGTTTTTAAAAGGACATGACCCGGCAGGTCACCACCTCAATATTTCCTAAACCATGGCCTTTTCCTGCGTATAGATCAGGCAGCTGTAAGCGCCTATTGTGACCGCGGCTGAAAATGCATAATCATCGCGCGCCTCTTCATGGGCGGTGATATCGCCGGATGGGGTGTCGTCCAGTTGCGCGTGATATAACCTCGCATCACTATTAAAACGCAATTTCCACTCGCCTGCCTGTGGCAAGCCGATCACATAGTTGTCTTTACGCCCCTCGGCAAAATTAAATACCACAATCACATCATCGCCGCCGTCTTGAGTCCCGCCATCTTGCCAACGGTGCATGGCGATTAGTTTGTCATCATCATTGACGTGATACACAGACGTATGTTGCCCACGCAAACCCGCAGAATCGCCGTGGTGGTTTAAGCGCAGGCCGATCAAATCGCGGTAGAGCGAGGTAATACCGGCATATTCTTCAGCGCGCTGCCAATCGATAGGGCGATCATCGCGAAACCATTGATCACGCAAAAACTCCTGGCCCTGAAACAACATCGGAATCCCCGGTGCTGTCATCACCAGCGCAGCGCCAAGGCAAGCGCGCTTGATGGCATAACGACCTGGTTGCTCGCTGGGGTCTATCTCAGACACCAGGCGTTGCTTGCCATTTGCCACCTCGTCGTGCGACTCGGTATATACCACGCGCTCAAATGCATCGTCGTTATAACGCTTGAGCAAGGCATCACGCACGGCGGACATAGAGCGATTGGCATCGTCAATTTCAATCAGTGCAGTGCGTATCGGGTGCACAAAGGCAGCATCCCACTGGCTGCTAAAATGCGCCCCGCCATCTTCGTGTTTCAGCGTCAGTTCTGCGCTGCTTTGCAGGTCTTCGGCAATGGTGATTTTGCCGGGGTGGCGCCGCTCCACCTCGCTATTAATCCATTGCAGCAAGCTCCAGCCTTCCACAATCATCTGCTGCGCACTTGCCTCCACACTGCGGATATACAAAGTCATGTCATAACGCAAACCATCGGCGCGATAATCGTCCAGCCACATCATGGCATTATCAAAAATATACTGGCGCACCTCGCCCCGGCCATAATCTGGCCGTGTATCGCCCCACGGCGTCGCCGAGCGCCAGTCGTTATAAAAATAAATACCGCCCTTGTTATCCTCATGCCAGCCATCAAATTGCCACAAGCTGATGTCAGACGGTCCAAAGTGGTTGTAGACCACATCCACAATCACGGCGATGCCCAAGTCATGCGCAGCGGCAATAAAGCGCTTAAACGCCTCAGGCCCGCCATAAGCACTCTCCACCGCAAACGGATGCGCCGGGTTATAGCCCCACGAATAATCGCCGGCAAACTCGGCAATCGGCATCACTTCTACCGCATTAATGCCCAGCGCTTCGAGGTGCGACAATCGTTCAATTGCTGTATCAAATGTGCCCACCGTATCGTCTTTGGCATTAAACGTGCCTATGTGTAGCTCGTAAATCACCAGTTCGTTCCACGGCGGCATCTCGAAATCAGGCGCAGACCGGTCAAAAAAGTCCAGCGCAGGCACCACCGCATTGCCCGCCGAGTTGGTAACGATTCTGGCGTAAGGGTCTATGCGTTGCAGTTGCTGCTCGCCGTTAATCAAATGATATTGGTATTCATCGCCCGGCTTGGCATGCGCCAGGTCGGCATACCAGTAACCGTTACCTTCGTTCTCACAAAGATCCGTGCCGGGTTGCCAGTCATTAAATGCCCCAATCACCGACACCTGCTCGGCATGCGGCGCCCATACCCTGAAAGCCACGCCCTCCGCATGCGGAATCGCCCCCATGCCAGGTAGTGATTCAATACACGTTTCAGATTGCAATGCAGTGTTGCTGGATACCATGATGAACAACCTCCAGAGATGAATAAATACGGGCTGCGCAGCCTGGGCGAGAGGCTGGCTAATGACACCAGTGTATAAAATCAGCAGACGGCAAAAAAGACGATCCATGCTGACATTGTTGTCAGTATCGTCTGTCATGATTTGCGTCCGCGACCCGCCATCATTCCAGCCGCGCCATGTTAAACTGGCCTCCAGTTTTCATCAGGCAACACCATGATTCAATACAACCCCAAAGACTGGCTCACCTTCATTTTCCGCTTTCACGAGTCCGATACCTTCCGCCAGCTCATGCCGATGATGCTGTTAATCGGGTGCTATGCAGGCGGTATTGCCTATCTTGAGATCGAATACTGGAAACTGGCAGACAGCAGTCATGTGAAGAACCTGTCTTTAATCCACACCACCGTCGGCTTTGTATTGTCATTGCTGCTGGCTTACCGCACCAACACCGCCTATGACCGCTGGTGGGAAGGCCGCAAAGCCTGGGGCGCACTGGTCAACAATAGCCGCAATCTGTCGATGAAGCTTTCGGCCTATTTAGCCGATGAAAACGACCGCGATTTCTTTAAAAAAATCATCCCGACCTACGCCGCCGTGCTGTCAAAACATTTAATGAATGAAGACGTCAGCAAAATGCTGTTTGATGGCCTGGATTTAGAAATCGACCACCACGAACACCACCCCAACCAGATCGCGCAACGCATTTTTCAAAAAGCCAATGAGCTTTACACCACGGGCAAAATCACCGGCGACCAGTTCTTTATCATCCACGAAGAATTGAAGTCTTTTACCGACGTGTGTGGCGTATGTGAACGTATTAAAAATACACCTATCCCATATTCATACAGCGCGTTTATCAAAAAATTCATCTTCTTCTACGTGATGACCCTGCCATTTGGCTTTGTGTTTAGCCTGGGCTACTACGTGATTCCGGTCGTGGTATTTATTTTTTACGTACTCGCCAGCCTGGAACTGATTGCCGAAGAAATTGAAGACCCGTTTGGCACGGACACCAACGATTTGCCAACGCCAAAAATGGCGGCCAATATTAAAAAACACGTGGAAGAGTTACTTTGAAATCACGACTTTAGGAGTCAGCCTCATGGAAGCGTCATTACACACCCTGAATAACCTGTTCGCCCAACTCGGCTTGCCGAATACTGATGCAGAGATCGAAAGCTTTATTAAAACGCATAGCCATTTGGCGGGCTATATTTCACTGGCTGAAGCGCCCTACTGGACACCAGCACAAGCCACCTTTTTGCGCGAAGAGATTTTGAAAGATGCTGATTGGGCAGAGGTAATTGATCAGTTGAATGCAAGATTGCATAAGACGTAAATTCCAAGAAAATTTAAATAAAATATCTGCCTATGCCTTACATCATCATAATCATCGTTGCCTTCATGACTTCAGGCTTTGCTAAAGCGGAGGCAGAGCTAATATTCAACAAAGCTCAATTTGATGAGACAAGTTTGGATTACGATAAAAAAATCAATCAAAGCGCAAAGTTGGCAAAATTATTTGAAAGCAACAAAAAGACCTTCCCAAATGCAACGAACCTTCCCGATCCAGAGGAAGCCAATAAAAAATATACTTCCCCCAAGATGCGCTCTGTCAGTGCTCCCGTATACACACGAGAGTTAAGGCGCTCAGGGCAGGAGGGTCGTGTTGAGGTCATTCTATTAATCAGTGAAACAGGTGATGTTATTGATGCCTTGATATATAAATCGACGAATAACAATTTAAATGAGGCTGCTATTCAATCAGCTCAAAGCTGGAAATTTTCACCTGCATCGTTAGATGATGTATTTCGTCAGTCGGTAGTAATTGCGCCAATTAGGTTCGAGCTAAATAACAAGGAGCCTCCTCCCAAAAAACCTCATGCATTCGATGCTCAATTACCCACTGTCGACTATCTCCATTAGTCCTAAAACTTCTATACTCACACTGAACATCTCTTCCGTTCACCTCTGCTTATCAATCAGTGAGCAGTGATCAAAATGGCATAAAAACACATCGCCATTTCCCATCATTTGAATTTCAATCATATTTGGTTATAGTTCTTAAAAAATCCTTATAAGGCTTAATCAATGAAAGCTATTTCAGTCGGGTGTTTTCTTGCGGTATCCATGCTGCTATCAGGCTGCGTCACTAACAACATGACGGGCAGATCGCAATTGATGATTGTGTCCGAAGATGCGGCCATCAATAAAAGCTCCTCACTTTATAGCTCGATGATTGATGCTTACGATAAAGAAAAGAAACTCAGTGGTGACGTTGAAACGAATCAGCGTGTACAAAAAATCACTAACAGGCTGGTTGAGCGTGCCGTTTTATATAAGCCAGAATCGCAAAAATGGAAGTGGCAAGTCAATGTCGTTGAGTCCGACGAGATTAATGCCTTTTGCATGGCTGGGGGAAAAATGGCGGTCTATACCGGCCTGCTAGAAAAGGTCAAACCAACAGACGATGAGTTGGCGCAAGTTATGGGCCACGAAATTGCGCACGCACTGGCTAACCACACCGCAGAAAAAATGTCGGTCGATATCCTGACCAAAATTGCCGTCGCAACAGTCACCGTGGCTGTCGCCGCATCGAGCAACGGCACGCAACAACAAAATAATAACAATGTGCAAACCGCCAACCAGTTAGCCATTCTGGCTGGTGGCGCATTTGTGACGTTGCCTAACAGCCGTGGCGCAGAAACCGAAGCAGATAAGCTTGGCATCGAAATTGCAGCACAGGCAGGCTACAACCCGGCAGCCTCAGTGACTTTATGGGAAAAAATGATGGAAGCCACTGGTAATAAAAGCAAAGGTGACTTTTTAAGCACCCACCCTTCGCCGCCAAACCGTATCGAAGCCTTAAAAGCCCTGCAAGAGCCAATGCTGAAAATTTACGAAGTCAGATTACCCGTCTATGCCGACTACAAACCTGAGTACAACTATGTAAGAACCGCCAAAAATGACTGGCTGGAAAACTCGTCTAATGTCAGGGTGATTGAAGAAGGCAAATCCAGCCTGGTTGAACCGCCAGCGATAGACTCCGCCAAAGCCATCGCCTTTTACTCAAGTGACTTTGAAGCCTTTAAGGCAGGCACGCTCGAAATGAAATGCGAAACCTGCGGGCTTAAGTTTTATATGAATACCAGTGATTTAAAAACGCTGCACAGTAAACAAGACTGGCGCGGCCTGGTGCATAAAGTCGTTCACATCAACTACATGTTCGACCTCTCCTATTACTACCTGGCCCAGGCCGCATACGGCATGCAAAATAATCAAGCGGGCGATATATACATGGCAAAAGCGAGAGAATTGGCAACCACCGAAAAATACGCCTGTGCCACGGCCAAAATGAATAAATGCGGGGAAATCAACATCGGCGAAGCGCCTGAAGTGTCCGCCGTCGCGAATTAATACTCAGCAACCTGGAACCCTCCCAATCACTAAGACAGTTCGCATGCCAATGACTCAAGGTGAGCCCAAGAAAATGGCCTACGACTTTACCCTGCCACCAGCGTACAAAACCATACGGCTGCAAAACTTAAGTGTGGCCGAACAAACCCGACTGTTACCGCAAGTGTTTGCGCTTGCCAGAGAACAATACCCAGAGTGGCCAGCCGAGCAATTGCAAAACTGGCTCGATGCTTTGGCGGGCGGTAATGGCAACGGCACAAAAATGGCGGTTTCTGTGGTGCTGGATGCGCAAGGCGAAGTGGCCGCCACCAGCGCACTGGAGTTGTATTGCAATGGCACGGCCATGATCAACTACAGCCTGGCCCGCAAAGATGCTGGCAACCATGCTTTCCCTAGCTATGCCGCGCTTATCTACGCCGCCACTCAAGACATGGCCACAGGCATTAAAGCGCTACAAGCACGCGGTGAAACCATCCACTTTGTGGGCAAAGAGCACCATTTACAAAGCCTGCGCGCGATTGCTGGCTATCATGCGGTTGGCAACGTGCCGATTGATGGCCCGACCTCGCTACTCACAGACGAAGTGAAATATTACGAAGTGGCCTATGGCGACCCAAAAGAGGTAGAAAACCAGGCCAGGATAGACCATGCATTTATGCTGGCAGATCCGAAGAACGGCTATACCCAAGAAGAAGATGTGCACTTGTGGTTGCTGGGTGATTTCACCCCCAGCGACCCAACCAAACCTCTCGCCGAATCTCTCAGGGCGCTGGCGGAAAGCTATGCCAAAGAGCACAGCATATTCCGCGAAAAAGATATCCGCTTAGACCCCGGTTATATTTCGCTACACAAACTGGCCGACCATTTGCCAAAGGCTGCCACCTACCAACAAGCCGTGCGCGCTTCCGCACTTGGTGCCGCTCAGCGGATGGGCCTGGCTGAATAAAGCACTTATCAAAATCACTGAAGTCTGAGACTATTGATTGACGTGATTGATTGCGATGCACACCACCACACACAAGGAACAGGCATGACGCAAATAGGCAAAACGATACTCACCTGGATGATGCTATTCGCACTATGCTCGACCAGCTTGGCGCAGGCGAACACCCTAGAAGAAGCCAAAGCCAAACTCGCAGAAAAAGACTACGCCGCCGCCCACGCCATTTACTTGTCACTTGCGAATCAAAACGATGCCAAAGCCTGTTACAACCTGGGCCTGATGTACCAAGATGGCGATGGCGTGACCAAAAACATGGACGAAGCGGTCAAGTGGTACACCAAGTCGGCAGACCTCGGTTACAAAGAGGCGCAATACACACTGGGCTCATTAGTGTTTCAGCGCCAGATTCAAAGCATCAGTTACCCGCAAGCGGTCACCTATTACGAGCAAGCGGCCAAGCAAGGGCACGTGAAATCACAACTGAATTTAGGTATGTTGTATTTTAGAGGCGACGTCATCGCGCAAGACCTGCCCGCCGCCGTGCAATGGTTAAGCCTCGCCGCAAGCAACAATAATAGTGAAGCCCAAGGCTACATGGCCCAACTCTACCAACAAGGCGCTGGCGTTGAACAAGATAGCGTTAAAGCGGCAATGTGGTTGATGCTGGCGACGCAAAACGAAGATAAGCACTTGTTGAATCGCCACACCAAAATGCTTAATTATCTTTCTGCGCAAATGACTGAAGAGCAAAAGGCCGCTGCCACTCAATTGGCAGCGCAGTGTAAAAGCCAGCAACTACACGGGTGTTGAGTGCAAGAAAGGACTAATCAAATCAATCGGTAGGCTTTAACTACCATAGCAGCATTAGCTTCGAGCAATGAAGCCTGATTAGGCTTTCAGCTTTTACAAGCGCGAAACCCGGCAGCTTCTACAGCTTTAGTGGTCAGAAAAAACAACATTTTCAGGACGTGCCGGGCGAGCGCCACATGATGGGGGGCAATAAACACCCGTGGTTTTGACTGAATAATAGAACTGACCATCTGCTTGAGAGTCCCTCGCCAGCACTTGCTGCCAGCGCGGGGCCTTTAGCGTTCCTTGTGCTGCTGCATCTTTCATTTTTGAACTCAACATACCTTGATCTCCATGTGATAAGTGAAAGATACAAGTTAATTTAGCTAAGAATCCATGTGTCGATTGGACTTAACCTAAATCTGACCACCTTTTTCTAGAAACTTCCAACCAACTCTCCAATAATGGTAATACTAAAGATGAAATTTTATTCAAGTAGTTATCTATGCTAGGGCCATCTATTAGAAGCTCTTCTCGATCTTCAAAAATAGTTTCATGCCTCCCGCCACTTGAATCTTGTATCAACATCCGTCCTAATGCAGTCGCTATTGCAAAATTGTTATTTATATCTTCATAGTCCGGATTAAACCAAACTCCAAACTCTAATCTGAGCCGCTTTTGATTTGTAGTTTTTACGGGGAACCAAGCGCTAACCAAAGTTCCCAAAGTGTAGTTATCAGATTTGGGACCTACAACATCTCTGAGATCAGCGGCCTCAAATACATCTTGCATTTCTTCGTAGAGCGGTCTCAAATTAGCGTGAAATTTATCAGATGCCGCTCTTAGAGCTTCATTACGTTGATTGTTACTGTTTATTGCTAAATCTTCAGAACGAGATGCATCAATAACCTCTTTCCATTCATTTCTTAACTGAAGATTCACTCTTGATGTCGTAATTTTAGTTTGTTTGTTGGCAGCCCCTAACCATACGGTTAATTCTTTCTCAAATTGCTTCATAGTTGGCCTGGAATTTGGTTTTGGATTAGTGCAGTTTTCAATTAAACAATCTAAAGAAGTGGCACCTTGCACATCGACATATGTACTGACCTGATATATTTTGTCTGCGGCACGGTATGGTCCTGGTATAGGGAAGCGTTGTCCAACCAATAAGGCCCAAAGCGTTTTAGCCAACGAAAATACATCCGCAGCTTTTCCATCATTACTGCTACCTTCTATAAACATTTCAGGTGCTATAAAATAAATTGGGCCGACACGCTCACCGACTTGTGTCTCATGTGTTTTACCTTCAAAGTCCACGAGCCCAAAATCTCCTACAGTCCATTTTGAGTCATAGTGGAATAAGTTATCGGGTTTGATATCTCGGTGTGAAAATCCACGATTATGAATTTCAATTAATACCAACGCTAAATCTTTGATAGCTTCAACTATTGTCACTGGTAGTGCATCTTGCCCTAGAGCATTTTGCAAAGGAGTTGCCACAGGCATTGCGAACCAAGCAGGATTTTTATTTGTTGGACTATCTGGAATAAAACAATCAATAACTGGCAATACTCCATGAACCCCAGTTAATCTACGCATACTCTCGACTTCGTCCTTAAATCTATCTACACGGCTGGACTCATGTAGCACTTTTATTGCAACAATTTCTTCCTCAAAAATTGCACGATAGACTTGACCATTGCCACCTCGGCCTATTTTTTCTTCAATTTTCCAGCGACCAATATTTTTACCAATAAAACTCATTTGTATTTCTCAATGTATAAAAGCTTTTGAGTGAAAAAAGAACATAAGCCGAGGTTCATTAGGCTACAAAAGACTTTTTCATGGTTATTAAAAGTGAAAAATCAGATTAAATATTAAGCAATCTAATTTCGTTCAAATCAAGACCGGCTGCTGCGAGTAGCTCTGGTGTAGAGTCTTCTGGAATTTTTTCAAGCAATAACGCTGCTATTGCTTGATCAAAGGATTTTTTTATTGAAAGCCCGAACCCTATTGATGAGTAAAATTGAGCCGAAAATATTCTAGCAGCCTCATCTCCTATAGATGTATTCATTCCAATAGCAGCTGGAATATATTTAACAATTGCCTCCGCTTGGCCGCGAGAATAACAAGTATTAAAGAAAACCAATTGAATATCCCCTGAAGCAGCCGCCATTGTTTGTACGATAGCCTCTTTGGATACCATTTTTGTATTTCCAGAACTATCTTGAAAAACAATTTCGTCTTGATCAGACCCATGCCCACTAAAATGTACAATTGTCGGCTGGCATTCATTGATTGCTTGTAGTACATCTAATGGTCTAACAGCCCAGCGAGACTCTAATTTGACAGCATCTCTATGCTTAGACTTTCTAATCATCTCAGAAATCGAACGAACCTCTTCATCAAGCCTTAACTGCTGTTGGTCTATAGGATTCGCCGCGAGGAAGAGAACAGTTATTTCACTGGGCAGTTGCTGAAGCTTGTGAATTGCCGACAAAGCCAAAGAATGCATCTCATCGTGCTGTGACAATTTATGAACGATATGGCTAACTTCACGCTCATGCTTTTGTTGCGCTTGCTTTTGTAGCTGAGCATTACGCCTATCAACTTGTTGCTGCGCATTATCTAAACGTTTAGATGCATCAAAAAGACGCCTTTGTATGTCAGCTATTTTTGACTCTAGCTGTGCAACTTTTTGCTGATGCCTAGCAGCATCACTTTGATATCTCTCTGACTCTCGTATCTTAGAGTTAAGAGTACTTATGTTTGACGACTTCGCCGCAGCTGATGCAGCGGCATTTGCTTTTCGATTTGCGTCAGCGGTCTGCGTAACCTCTCGACTCTTATCTTGTTGTAACCTCGCTAACTCTTGCTGATATCTTTGTATCTCACGCTGATAACTATCGACACTCACACAAAAACCCCGAACTCTATTTACTAAATATTTATATATTCTCTTCAAGCCAACGATTCATATACTGAGCGATTTCTAGAACTTGCACATCATCAACAGACTGATGCCCACTTCCTTCAACAAGCTCATCATACAAAAATGCATGAAACTCGTTATATCTAGCCCAAATTAAATTACCACTTGGGGCGCCATGCATCCCTTCTGTAGTCACGAACCAATCTCTTATTACTTTTACAATTTTAACTGGCTCATCATCATGGTTTTTAATATCAGATCCCGATAGGTCAGAAAGGGCTCTTTGATAACGATATCGCTCTTTTTCTAGTATTAGTATTTGTTTTCTAGACCAAACTCCCTCTTTGAGCTTTTTGCAACCATAATCAATACCAAGTTCAAATGGCATATTCATTCGATAATGCTCATTTTCAGCCTCTGAAACCATTCTAGATAAATCATGAATTCCGAATTTTGACTCTACGATAAGGCCAACTATTTTATCGATTCTTGTTTCAGCTGAGTCCGCACGCTCCAAAGATAATCTAGGAATATAGCCCAAGCATTTAATCGTAAATATAGCGGATAATAAAAGCTGCCTATAGTCATCATCAAAAGGGCAGTTTAAAAATACATTTCTCTCGAAATTTTCCATCACTACTTTTTATCTTTAGGAGGAAGTGGATCGTTTCCATAACTATCTTTAGTTCTAATCTTTCCATCTTTGCCATGAACATAAAATTCAGCCCCTTGATTCTTTGCGACTTGTCTTCCGTAATCAATAGCTTCCTTTTGCGTACCAAAAACTCTACTGGCTTTCTCACTACCACCTTTCTTAACTGCCCAACCACCGTCCGTGCCTTTAACAACATGCTGAGTATTTTTACTCATATGCCTCTCCTTCCAAATTTTTTAATAAAATGTGCCTATCCACATAAGGTGCAACTAATCAGTGCTTAGTATCAAATACTTTGCCCCCTATTAAAACATCAACTATTACAACAAATTGATGCCATAAATTGCAGCACCATTGCTCATCCTACACAAAAGCTGCAACCAACTCATTGAATAGCGATTTACAAAAAAATCAGCACGCCCTCCTTAACGAGATTCAGTACACAATAAAAAAGCTCGCACAAGGCGGGCTTTAATTTCCTAATTTACGTCCAGTAATCGAGAGTTATGAAGATGGTAAGCTACTGTCAATACTGGCAACCAATCAAACTAAGCAGCCAGCCCTATAACGTTTAAATAGATTCATAGCATTGACGGTCACTTTTATATCTCATTTTTAATCTCTTTCAGCCAATCTAGAATTTGGTTCTCAACATCAGCTGTTGTATGTCCATAACTTGTTTTAAGCTGGGCCTGGGGAGACGAAATATTTTCTTTATCATTCTTGGATCTGTTTAATGAAGTCTCAAGCGGTTTCTTTAATGACTTATTATCCATCATTAAAAAACAGGTTTTAGCCTTTAGTGTATTCATTTTCAGTATCCTTTATATGTATAAATTTTAATGGCTGCGATCATAGTCTTAGCCAGCATCGGAAGTGTTCTGTTGGCTAGCACAGGAATAAAACTCTGTACTGGTCGTTAACTTATTTTCTTACGTTATCCAGGATTGCGTGCATGCATGTTTATATGGCGAAACATCTCGTGTATATGTCTTTGTCGTTGGCATAACATTGGCATGCCACCTTGAGCAATGACGCTCGGTTAATGATATGCATATGTCCACGGCTATATTTCAGAATCTGCATCTGTTGTAAGTTAATGGCCACATTGTTGATACCCGAGCGGCGTACACCTAGCAAATTGGCCAACAGGGCCTGTGTCATTTCAAACTCTAAAGCAGAAGCACAGTCACTGTAGGCGAGCAGTAAACTGGCCATGCGTTGCTGCACATTGTGCTGGCTGTGACATAAAATCGCTTGTGCAAATCGTGCATACATGACAGCCACATATTTATCCAGCACACGGCAAAAAGTACTATTTTTGAGCTTGATCGCATACAACTGTTTGACTTTGATACGGAAAGCCTCGCTAGGAGTAAGTACTGTGGATGCATAGGACTCCACATCCACTCCAAGGATATGCGAAATGCCTACCATGCCTTCAGCACCTACGAGAGCCAGTGCCATCTGTTTTTTCATATTCTGTTGCATCATCAATGCAATCACGCCTCCAGTAGGGAAATAAGCGTACTCGGTCGTTTCTCCTGGCGTATTCAATCTTTGACCTGATGTCAGCTCTACCCAGCCGCCATGTTTAAAAAGCTGATGATGACAGTGACTATCTAATGACTCTATCAGCTGATTACAGTTAGGATGGCCTTTCATGATCAAAAAATAGCAGAATCCTGCATGTGCCTCTGTTCGATTGCACACATGCGCAGTGAGTTATGAGAAGAGATGAGTCTCTGTGTGCTGGCAGACGGATGCACAGTGTCTCAAGCCTATAATGATCTTTTATGAGAGACCTAAATAAGCTCAAAAACTGACCGTATAAAGGATGATTATGAAACGAAGACTTGGACTAATGACGATGAATACCTTGAAGCTAAATGGCGAGCACTCCCATTATTTAAATACATCGGAAAGTGCTGGCGTCAAGCGGGGAAAATTTCAGCCTTATGATCCCAAGCAGCCTGCTGTCCTGAGAACCAAAATATGGATTGAGGGATGGCATGGCGTGATGTATGGCGGAGGAATAGGACTGCTTCTTGGCTTGTACGTATTGTTTTTCCCTTTATGGATGACGGTTTCACCGGCTTGGTACACCTATACACAGTGGTATGTCATTATGGCCATCACTATCCTTTCCTGCATGACGATACTGGGGCTTGGTGCAGCAGTGCTGGGATCAAACATTATCAATCGCGAACGTAAACCGCAGCAGCCAGCTATTCCGGGTGGATAGGGAAATCACAGCTTTCGAGTTTTGGACCGACGACTATTGATGATGCCTATGCATGTCAGGAAGCAGGCGGTCAAATTCAGTTTTAACGACTTGGTAGCATTCACAGACGGTTTTCTCCAGCTTGACACGATCAAGCACCCGGATATGGCCTCGTGTATATTCAATCAAGCCCGCGCGCTGCAATTTACCGGCGGCTTCAGTAACTCCTTCACGTCGTACCCCTAGCATATTGGCGATCAACTCCTGTGTCATGTTCAGCTCATCTGAGGATAATCTATCTAGGCTCAACAATAACCATCGGCACAATTGTTGTTCAATCGAATGGTGTCTATTACACACGGCCGTTTGAGACATTTGAGTAATTAAGGCCTGTGTGTACCTTAACAATAGGTACATCATGGGTCCTGCACGATTAAATTCCTGCTTCAACAAACTGGCTCGCATCCTGTACCCAAATCCGGCGCTTTGTACGACAGCCCTGCTTGGCGTCGTTTCCCCCCCCATAAAGAGTGAAATCCCCAAAATCCCCTCATTGCCCACCACTGCGATCTCTGCAGAGGCTCCGCTCTCCAGCACATACAGCAAAGAAATAATGGCAGTCGTTGGAAAGTAAACGTGTTTTAAATGGCCTCCAGACTCATACAAAGCCTGCCCTAGAGGCATCACTACAAATTCGAGTGCATCTTTGATCCGCAAATAATCCACTTCTGGCAATGCGTTGAGCAAATGATTTTGGCTCGGTGCGTTGAACGAGTTCATAGTGATCTCTTTGATTTATAAGACTGTGCATCATAGAAGAAATCACTATACGCTTATGTACGATATCGTACATAAGCACTTGTCTGCCCTACGTACGTTAGCGCACTGAGTATTGTGTAAGCAAGCATTAACCTGTTGCCTGAATGCGCTGAACCTCGACAGAGTGAGGCCTTCACTTCGATTGTATCTGCTCATATTTCATAAGGAACCATCATGACTAAAACACTCTCCTCGCTACTCATTATTCTTCTTATAGGCAGTCAAAGCTTATTAGCTGAGGCTCGCGATATGAAAACCAAATCCTGTGAAGGTCATCTTCAGTATAAAGAAATGGATGGCAACAACGATGGAGAAGTTTCAAAAGCCGAGTTTCTAAAGTTTCATGAAGAACGTTTCGATAAGATCAAGCAAAAAAATGGCACGATCAACTTGGAGAAAGTTGATAAGGATGCACACAACAGTTCTATGAATAAAAAAGCACTGGGTACCACTTCTGATAATCCTGAGGTGAATGACAGGGATGCGACAAACGGAAGCAAATACTAGCTTGAGTTCATTTCGACTCGTGGAGCGTACTGATGAAACCTCTCAAAAAGCTACTGACTTTTAAAATCTGGTCTGAAGATCCCTCAGCTTTAATGGTGAATATGCTAAGAAGCATCTTTGATCAATTTGATGGCCATTTGCAAATACAGTTATGGGATGGCCAGCGCGTCAATCTGGGCATGCAAGCTGCGCCAGTGAATGGCAGCCCTTTTGTGTTGATTTTTCATACGCCTGCCATTCTTGAGACATTTCTAAAGCGCAAAGACCCCCTGACATTTGCCGAATCTTATTTTAAATGCGAGATGGGCATAGAGGGTGACCTGGCAGCTTTGCTAGCCTTGCGAGAGCAATTTAATCGGTTGCACTTCGATTGGCGGCTGAAAGGCCGGGCGCTAATCGATCAACTCATCAAGCAAGTAAGGCAACCGGTCTCGTTTAGGCCTTTTCAGCTCACGCATTTAGCAGCTGCAAAAGAGGTACTTACGCATAGCCGAAACGAAAGCAAGCAATCCATTCAATTTCATTACGATGTCTCAAACGAGTTTTATGCTTTGTGGCTCGATCCGAGGATGGTCTATTCCTGTGCTTACTTTCTCACTGAAACACAGGAACTTGCTAGTGCTCAAACCGCTAAGCTCGATTTAATCTGCCGCAAACTACAGTTGACGAGAGGCTATGCTTTTCTGGACGTGGGTTGTGGCTGGGGCGCACTTATCCTCCATGCCGCCAGATACTATGGTGTGAAAGCGCATGGCGTGACATTGAGCTCACAACAGTATGACTATGCTCAGCAACAGATCAGAAAAGCAGGCTTGGTAGGGCGTGTCTCCGTGGAGTTACAAGATTATCGTGATATACCTGGTCAGGCCCAGTACAATAAAATTGCGAGTGTGGGCATGTTTGAGCATGTGGGGATCAAAAATCTAGCTGCGTATTTCCAGACTATCCGGCACTTGTTAGCGAGGGATGGCCTTTTCCTCAATCACGGCATCACTAGTGATACGAAGGGTTGGCCAAACAACCTTGGTCATACTTTTGTCAACCGTTACGTATTTCCAGACGGACAACTGGAAACAATCAGCCATATTCAAACGCTGATGGAGTTAGCGGAATTTGAAATCATTGATGTGCAGTCAATGCGCAGACATTACGTCCTGACTTTAAAGAGCTGGATTTCACAGCTGGTTAATCAGCACGAGCATGCACTTAAGCATGTCAGTGAGGCGACGTTCCGAATTTGGTTATCCTATATGACTGCAAGCCGCCTATCGTTTGAAAACGGTCACTTGGGTCTTTACCAGATACTGGTTGGCCACCGAACTTCTGATCACATGAAGCAACCGCTCACCAGAGACTATATGTCAGTAAAGTCGCCCACTCGCCCAGCCATTTTGCAGTTCTAAAGAGGAGTATTCGCGCTGCAATTTAGACACGCGCCGAATTCTCAAGTCCCTTGACGGCCGGGGATGTGAGGCGAGTGCCCAATACCATATCCCAAACGGTAGACGTCACCCCAAAAGAGTGATGGGGGGATGCATGATGCAAACAATGAATCGCCCGCCTGTTGTTGAGCCATGCGACCCTTGAATTGGGCCAGTGGTGGATCGCATGATGTGTGACGGCGTAAGCGAGATAGCCGATTAATAACCCTAGTGTAAAGCACGTTGCCACTTCAGCGGAGGCTGCCCAATACAGCGGCAAGTAGACGGTCAATGCAATCGCGCTCAAGCTGACCAAAGTGGCTGTACAAATCAATGCCTTTGGTTGCCGGTGGTGCTCGTGATGCCATTCGCAAAAGGGAGGCCATTGATGTAGCACCCAACGATGCAATATATATTCCATCAGCGTCCAGCTGAAACCGCCAAGTATTATGTAAACGACAATAGATAGCGCTGACATCCTCACCGGGAAAATGATCAGGGAACTCGTCATCAAGCCAATCAAGAGAGCATACACAGCAAAGTCCGCCATATAGGCGACTTTACTATGTTTTATGATGAGTAACTTTTGTAGTGGAGATTGCATACATTTTATAGCGGCCTGCGCTAGGCGACTTTAATCTCATTGATCACATTTTGGACACCAGGGGTGTTCCAAGCAGAGTGAAGAATAGCTTCACTCTCCTCCCAACTGCTCACATGACCTGCGAGCAGCACCTCTGTACCGTTGAGCTTAATAGAAACATGCTTTAACTCAGCTAAGGCTCTCCGCTTTAAAACTTGCTCTATATCATCCCTCACGTTTTTCAACTTAACTTTGGGTTCTATTTTCAAGTGGTTACTGACCCCTGTCACACCTAACAAGTTACAAATTGCATATCCAAGATTCTGTTTCTGGTATGCCCATTCAACAAAACCCGTCAAAGTGATCCAACCTTTCTCAACCATCACTTGTACAGAGTTGTTGTGCAAATCATTAGACCAGAGCAACACATTATTTGCCGATCTGGCGATATCAGAATCTGAACGCTCGAATCCCGCTAGCAATTGAACATGGATGTCTATCGCCAGGGCTTTTACGCCATGCACCCGTTTTGCAGCGTTTTCAGCACGCCATTTCTGGGCAAAGGTATCGACATGTCCTGACAGGGTGACAATGCCCTCATGAACCTCAACCCCTATATGCGCAGCATTGACCGAAGGCTCCCAATGCAGCTCTTTCATCACATCTTCTTGGACTTGCAAGTCAGCTTTCACTATATTCTCCAGTTGTATTTTGAGTCATCATGGTCTCTCCATCGTCAGTGCGGCTCAGTGCGATAGCGTACATTGCAGGATGCTTAATGCAAAAAAACGCCTGTTGAAAGGCGCTTTATGGAGTGGCAGCTAATTTTTTAGGAATTAATCATTCATCCGTTTGCCACTAATCAGCCCTAGCAAGCCCAAACCTAGCAGCATCATTCCATATGTAGAAGCCTCGGGGACTGTCGTTGCTGGACTAAAGCCCGCGGCATTAGAACCAATCCCATCGAGAATGCCGAAGTTACCTGGCTGATAATTAGTAGCGCTGGTACGAATTATCTGAATAAAGCTAGTCGTTCCCGGGGGAATATCAGCAATACTAACGGGGGAGAAGTTAAAACCGATCACTCCTGCCATCGTGCGATCAGCATACTGTGAATTTTCCGTCCCATTGCTAAACATATCAAACCCGGTGGCTGTTTGATAAACATTCACGACGCTACTCCCAAGGCTGCCGAAGTCAAACGCAGTCATGCGATCAATACCGTTTTGTGAGCTGGCATTGTTTGTAAATTGATAATAAAAGTCTAGACCGGTAGCCGTGCTGTAAACTGCCGCACGGGCAGTGCCATTGTAACTAGCGTTACTTACCAACGTGGTGGCACTATCCAGCAAAGTCCCCCCAAATCCAGAAGCAACAATGTCTACATTTGCTGTGGGTAAGTTGACTAAGAGTGGGGTCGCGTATGCCTGTCCCAAACCTCCTGCGAATGCGAGTCCAACCAGAAAGTGCTTCATATTAGCTTGCATAATGTGCTCCTTTAAAGGGTGATGATAGAGCAATGGGGTCATTGATCTGGTTACATCTTCACGTAAAGAAAAAGCCTGTTCTGTGCGTTGACGCACGTTTAGCACGAATCAAGCTCTACTATTGAAGCGTGTCCCGTCTAGTTCTTTATGAGTGTTTCTGGTTCGGTAGCGAACAGACCCAGCGCGCGAAATCTTTGATTATGGTGAACATTATTATTTCGTTGATTAAGGCGCCTCTTGAACTCATATCGCCACCATATTTCTGGGGTATTCGAACAGAAATTTAATGCTCGTTTAGCGAAAGATGACCTAATTAAAAAAGGAATCCTTGACTCACAGATTTCAATTACCAAGCATCTAACAAATACATTTGGGTCAGACCCAATCCCCCAGCCTGACAATGTCAGTGAAAGGTTGCTGGTGATGTCTTGTATTGGTGCTATCAGTGGCATATTTTTGGCCTGCCTGATAGAGCTGGCCTTAGTCATCATGGATCAGAGTCTATTGCATTCCAGATGGGGCGTTTCAACTATGTGGTTGTTATGCTTAGGTATCATCATAGGCACCCTCACAGGAATGTTGGTGGGAGTAGTGATGGGAGATAGCCAAACAAATAATCATCAGCCCTCTAAGCCTCCAGCGAGGGGCTTTCAGTGGATACGCATGCTTATGGGCAATAAGAAAGTAATGCTCTCGGTGATGACCTACTCGATTGAACAAACTGCAATTGTAGTGGAGGTGATGCATCACTCAGCGCATGACTATTGCGACCTGAAGATACTCCCATCATGAACTTGCCAACGAGAATGCTTGATCGTGCTCTTAAACAGGGGCTCTATTTTAGAATACAGATGATTGCAGTGTTCTGTATCGCAATTTCTGCTTGCAGCGACCCTGGCGCCACCTCAGCACAGATTGCTGAAACTCACCGGCAATCAGACGGTACAGAGCGTAATCAGAGTGAGCATACTGTTCAGCTGGAAATCTGGGGAGAACAGAGCGCATTATCTGATGCATATATTACAAAAAAAATAAACAAAGCCTTTAAGAACGAAAAGCTACTGATAGACACGACTATACGTGTAGAAACAAGGTCGGGCGTAGTCACCTTAACAGGCTATGCCGATTCACTTGCGGTGAGCGAAAAGGCCTCGGATATCTGCAGACATATTGCAGGGGTCAAAAAAGTGGAAAACCTATTGATCATCTCTACATGAGCATACAAACCTTCTAACACTAAGGAGAAAACCATGGAATGGCGACTGATACAAGATCATTGGATGGAGCTTGAGTGTGTGATTCTCGATAACTGGGGGCGTCTGACAAAAGACAATATTTATGATATTGCTGGCAAACGGGAAATACTCGCCAGCAAATTGCAGCAAATATACGGCATCAGCAAGCAGGAGGCCAATAAGCAAATCAATGTATTTGCCGAGTCGGTACAAGACATCAAATACCATTAACATCATAGTGCATGACCTCACATGTCAGAGAGGAGTCTTATCGGTACTCTCAGGAACCACCTATCTGCAATGTGACGCTTCATGACGCTCAGGAAATCGTTTATGCATGGATATATCCAAAACCTTCAGCAAGCCAGTGTTATGAATACTGACTTCAGACGAGTCTTATACACGGGAAAGTATAGTCAATTACTACTGGTCTCACTAAAACCTGGTGAAGAAACTGGCTTTATAGTGCATATGCAGGATCAGTTCTTAGGGGTGGATAAAGGCATGGGACATATCATCATCAATGGCGTCACGACTGAGGTTGAGACGGGATACGCCATTATTGTCCCCGCCGGAGTCAATCACAACCTTATCAATACGGGAAAATTTGATTTAAAAGTACATTCAGTATATTCACCACCTAACCATTTAGATGGAACGGTCTGTCATCTACGAGTGTATGCTGATGTAACGAAGCAGTTGTTTGATGGTGTGACAACAGAATAATCAAAGGGGTGTTGGCTAGCGAACAAACATGCCTAAAAATTGATTGTAAAGTATAAAGACTGGCTTTTGAATTTCCAAAGGCCAGATTGATTTACAACATAAAGGATTAAGTCATGTCAATTTCCAATCAAGCCAGCGGATTGCATCAACAAGCCGCAAGCGATCATGAAGCGGCAGCGAAACATCATTTGAGTGCTTCTGAGAGTCATAACAAAAATAATGTTTCAGAAGCAAAAGAAAGTGCTAAAAAAGCGATGGAAGCCTGTAATTCGGCTCAAAAGAAAACTGAATCGGCCTGCAGCACAACTGCAAAATAGGCAAATACTTTAAGCTCTGACTATAGTCATCCCGCTCTGGCGGGGTGCATTTAATTAATACAAGTTTATTAAATGAAAGCTTAATTAAGATGAGTTTTGATCATCTACCTGTCTCACAACTAATCCGCATTTTGAAGGCTGGACTAGGCTTCACTCTGAACCGTCGTACAAAATGCAAATCCGACATAGAGCAGCTGGATAGAGTCGCAAAAACAAGCGGGGCAAAGATTACCTGGATAGAACCACTCTTAACAAAATATGCCGTTGTCACCATCATCAAAAAGCCCACTAAAAATGGGCTTTTTGATGGATATTGGTGCGTAAGGTAGATAAATACATATCTGCACATTTTTCTAATTTTGTTATAGCTCTTTGTTGCACATTGAAGGGTTAACAAACATGATCCGAGATAATCGCAACATGTCTTATGGAACAACTGAGTTTAAACAGCTCCGCCATAACTGATCGCACTTAGTATTTTCTGAACCTCAACAAATCCAGAGGGCGATTCTGCCACAACGATAGGAGCGGCACCTAACAAGGCATGGTATTGATTGAGCCAGGACTCTGCCACCGACTCAGAACCAAAAGTATCAACGGCTAAAGCTCGAATCTTTGCCAGATTTTGTGCAGGATTAGATTCAATAGTCATGGCAAACTCAGCGGCATAATACGTAACCACTCCCCCAAGACATCTTTAAGGCAATGCTGGCAGATGTCGACTGAAATTCGATTGCCATCCCCAAAAATTGAGCCATACCCGCACACTTGCTCAATAGAAATGAACTCTTCGGCCTCTTCGCCCTGAGCTTCGGCTTCACGGCCACAACGATCACACACATAGCTAGATATTTCCTGAACCACTTTTTCTCGAAATTTTTTCATCATGCAACTCCTTCAGCTATTGGGCTAAATCATGCTCGATTGACAGAATATTCCTGCATGCAGGATTGGTTAAATTCAACCACTGAGTCTTCAATCACATAGATGCCATAATCCGTAGAGCATGCCTCAAACGCATTCGCCTGGATCAAGTTTTTAACAACCTTGGCATCTACTCCCAAAATCTCACCAGCATCTTCCGATGAAATCATGCCAGAGAAGTTTTGCGTTAGCTTATAAATGGTCTCATCAATTTGTGAGCGCTTGAACAGCAAATCTCCAGGCTTATCGCCAGCGATGCCAACAGGCATAATCTCTCGAACTCTAATGGCTTCGATTAATGCGGCCTTGAGGACTGAGGGCCCCAATTTCTTGAGCATTATCTGCTTTAAACTGATGTACCGAATATCTTGCGGTGAATTAGATATCAACTCAACACTCTCCATCAACTCCTGTCGCAATCGCTCCACATCCCGCTCATGAAATAGCTTCATTGGATTGGTCATGAAGTGTGCCTGGTAATACCCCTTTTGGCGATATACATTCAAAATGGCCACCGGCAAATCCAACCGCTCCGCAGCTTCTTTAATTGAGAGGCTTTGGCCTGCGGCAAACTCAAATACTAACTGCTCAGTGACTTCAAACAGAGCCTGTCCTTTGGCGTTAACTGCACGTACAGGAATCAGTCCTGCACAGTAATTTCAGAGGGCCCATAATCGAATATCTTGCTATTTTTCAAATAGGCAACGCAGACACTTATTGCGTCTCCATCCCCAATGAAAGCAAGTCGCTTTCCATCGGTCCACTTCGCAACCAACTCACTCTGCAAAACCATGTCGCCAGCTTTCATGTAAATCTGATCAAAGGTTCGGATTGGTCTAGGTCTATTTTGAATCACATCGGAAATTGCATTGATTGCCGCTCGCAAATCAATATCTCTGTAGCCTGCCATAGTGGCCTCTCTGTGAGTTGAACGATTATTATATTTCTTACTTCGTTACAGCTTTTAAGCTCTTACTGGACTCATCAAACATAATCCTATAGGTCGCAGAACCTAGCCAAATTAAGGTAAAGCAAGTACTAAATATTTCGGCTAAAATCAGTTATGGGAATACAATTAATTTTTATAAGCCCATGTTTTATTAAGCATCTATCGAGTCGTATTATTAGCTTTAATCTTAATCATAGCAAAGAACATCAATAAAAAGGGAGAGCTCCATTGAGTAAAGAAGACCGCATATTCAAATGTATTCATTTAATATAAAACTTCGTGGTCAATTCCCTTATAGGTAAATGGTATGAAATTTTACTTACGTATACTTCCTTTCCTTCCAGTAACAACGGAAAGAAGGCTTTCAATGAAAAGACGATGGTTGCAGTCTGAATACTCAAAAGATATTAAAGCTGCTCAAAAAAACATGGAGTTTCAAAAAGCAAAAGAAATCAGAGATACCTGCCGCATGGAGTTAGATCTTCATGATGAGGAAGAAGATGAATACATAACGCAGCAACTGTTGGATAAAGCTCGCAAATTTAGAGTGCCAATTCCTCACAGATTCAATTCCGACAATACGGAATCTGATCATTGGTATGAAGGGCACTATACCGGTCAATGGTACTTAACCCCTGTTGGCGTTTCAGCATTGCGTCATGAAATAAGAAAAGAACAGAAGGCTAGGCATGAGATTCGTGCTCAATGGGTTGTCTGGCTATCGGGTCTTACTGGGTTGGTAGGTACAGTTACTGGGTTAATCGCATTATTAATCACAAAATGATACCTTAAAGCCCTTCAATTACTTATGACAACAAAAAGAAAACGTACCCAATCAACAAGTCGAGAAGGAATCAACTTTGTACGTAGTTTGGTCGAATCTCAAAATTCCACTTTTCAAGAAATCGACCTAAATAATGATCTTGGAAATGATGCATATGTAGAGTTCGTAGTTGATGAAAATGCCACAGGATGTTGCGTTGCTCTTCAGATTAAATCAGGAAAATCTTATCAAACGGCTAATGGTCAATTCGCATTTCAATCTGACCGTGATCACTTTGAATATTGGTCGTCACATACACTTCCCGTTTTAGCAGTCATTTTTGACCCATCAAATAAAAGAGCGACCTGGGTAGATATTACCAACCACCTTACGCTTAACCCCACATATATAACGAATGGGCCATACATAATCTATGCCTATAACGAATTCTCAGAGTCAACCTTCCAAGAGTTTAGAAACCACTGCCTTCAATATCGAGACCATTACAGTCAGGAATCTAACTTTGGTAGAGCTCTAAAGAGTTTTTCCATTCGAGAGGATATTGAGCGCTGTTATGATGGCCTATCCGCTCTATTTGCTTATCACCGCAATCAACTCCCAACTTGGTACTACCTTATTTCGTGTCTCTCCAATTACAAGGAACATCCGATATTGCGTTCTCTAATAGCTCGCCTTTGCCACATTCCAGGCCATGGAGACATTTTCTGGAATAAAAATAATAGAATTGATGAAGAGGTTAGACTAAATGCAAGAGCCTTCATGAGAGAGCGATTTAATCGCACGGATGCACTAACTTTACTTTCCGCTATAGATGAATCAGGAATTGATCGCGGAACTATAGGACAATCCGTACATTCACTTATTGAGATGCTAGAAGATTCAATCGCAATTATGGAATCAATCGCTATTGATCCTAACAATAATGAACGTGTTCGTCACAGTGCGATATTGTTTGCGACAAGCTCAGCTCAACAATACTCACCAGAGGTTGCACTTCAGTTATTGGATCGTCTTCGCCCCTTTATTGAGGACAATGGCCTTAAAGATGTAATTGATTGGCTTGAATGGGAAATAACTCAGCACGGTTACGCATCCTTTTATTAATGATAATGGCTCGAGTTTTTATGTACTCAGTACTGTTTTTAAACAGGGCTCCCAAAGCATTAACTGCTCGCTATCCTAAAGGTATCTCGTGAGTGCAAAGAGAGGAAGTTCAAAGTCGCACCTTCCCCTCTAGAAAGACAATGTTAAATCCCATCAACGATTAAATCAAAAGGACTGTCAATTAACAAAATTCGCACATACTTGACAACTCCAAAAGCAATAAAGATTGACAAAGCGGTCTGATTGAGTTAGATTTATAACTCTATTCGGTGCCAAATTGGCACCAAACTACTTGGAGTCCCAAAGACTCCTCTATTATCAGAGGGCGCTTTTGCGCCCTTTGTGCTATCTAAGGGTTGTATATGCGACGTGTGGCTGTATTTGTTGATGCTGGTTATTTTTGGGTGCAAGCAGCACATATTGTCTTAGGCGGACGAGGTCAGCGAAATCAGCTTACTGTAGATTACAACAAACTTAGAATAGAATTATTAGCACGCACTAAAGACCAATTTCCAGATGCAAATCTTCTACGAGTTTATTGGTATGATGGACCCGGCCCAAATGGTAAGAGTCCAGATCATCAAGCTCTTGAGCAGTTAGATGATATTAAACTGAGACTCGGTACCAGAAATGGCTCTGGCGCTCAAAAAGCTGTGGATGGACTGATTATTGCTGACATGATTAGCTTAGCTCAAAGCAAGGCGATTACAGATGCAATGCTTATTTCTGGGGATGCAGACCTTACTCCTGGAGTGATTGCTGCACAGAATCTAGGCATTCGTGTTCACTTACTTTCAATGGGGCCAGCAGCAGCCACATCTCCATATCTACGCTGCGAAGTGGACTTAAAAGAACATTGGAATGATAACAACGTCAAGCAGTTCGTCACTCCAGCAAAAACGACTCCCCCATCCACTACAAAGGCTGACACTACCAGCGGTATGGAGTCCGCTGCACCTGTTAAGGCAGCAACCAACAAGCCTACATCTACACTCAAAGATGCCGTGCAAAAAACTCACGCAGGAATCGATCCTGCACTACTAAAAACTGCAACACCTGAGGGTGCACTTCCAAAAGCAATTGACAAAAAGCTTCTTGCAGAAGCAATGGCAATCCTGGGCAGACCGCTAACAGAAACAGAGAAACGACAAGCACGCGTTGAGTTCAGAAAGTTACTGTAGATGTCATTCAAAGTTATCAGACTCGGATTCATAAAGGAAACAAGCAACAATTTCCAACTCACCACCCATCGCCTGGATGTGGGTGCGTAAGGCAGACAAATACTTAATCTGCACGTTTTTCTAATTTCGTACTGCTCGCTTGGACTGCTTGAGCTTAAATTGTTCCACCATAACCAATCGCACTTAGTATTTTCTCTACCTCAACAAGCTCAGAGGAGGATGCAGCCGCAGCGATAGGGCGGCTCCCTAGCAAGACATGATGTTGATTGAGCCAAGACTCAGCCGCTGACTCTGAACCAAAGGTATTAATAGCTAAAGATCAAATTTTTGTCAGATTTTGTGCGAGATTTGACTCAATAGTCATGGTAAATCTCCTAAAGAAAAAAGCACCATTTTTGATTACCACAAACCCTCACCACCTCCGCCTCGCCGCCAAGTAAACGAAGCCGGACAGTGAGGTCAACCTACCGAGCGGTTGACCAAGTGACGCAAAACCAATACTATGTCGAGTAACAACTGACCCATAGTATATTGTGGCATGACCACTCTGACCTTGGGGGAAAAGGCCAGCGAAAGCTGGTTTTTTCATTTGTCAGTACTCACGCGCGATTGACCGAAGATTCCTGCATACAGGATCGGTTAAATTCAACCACTGAGCCCTCAATCACATAGATGCCGTAATCTGTAGCGCAGGCTTCCAACGCACTGGCCTTGATCAAGCTTTTAACAATTTTGGGTTCCAGCCCCAAAATCTCGCCAGCGTCTTCCGATGAAATCATGCCAGAGAATTTCTGCGTTAGCATGGAAATGGTTTCATCAATTTGTGAACGCTTGAACAGCAAATCTCCCGGCTTATCGCCAGCGATGCCCACAGGCATAATCTCACGGACTCTAATAGCCTCAATCAATGCGGCTTTGATGACTGAAGGGCCCAATTTCTTGAGCATTATCTGCTTTAAACTGATGTAACGAATGTCTTGCGGTGCATTGGATAAGAACTCAACACCATCCACCAACTCCTGCCGCAATCGCTCCACATCCTGCTCGTGAAAGAGCTTCATTGGATTGGTCATAAACTGTGCTTGGTAGTAGCCTTTTTGGCGGTACACATTCAATATGGCTACCGGCAAATCCAATCGCTCTGCAGCTTCCTTAATCGTAAGACCTTGTCCAGAAGCAAACTCAAACACCAACTGCTCAGTAACTTCATACAGCGCCTGCCCTTTGGCATTGACCGCATGGACAGGAATCAGCCCGACAGCCACCATCTTTCTTAGTGTTGCAGGCTGCTTACTCAACGCCTGTGCCAGTCCGTAAATACCAACGATATTCGATGAACCTCCTTGTTGGAGCTTAGGATGGATCAGTGCTTTACGCCACTGGCTTTGGCCAAACTCAACGAAAGCTTGATGCATGAATGCCACCTCATCCTTGGGTAGCCCATTCTTAAACAAGGTTTCATAGATGGGCAGAAACTGCTTGCGTAGGCCTGTACTTGCCATATTGGCTTGCGGCCCTTGTGTTTCCTCCAGGTATTGATAAAAACCCTTAGGCCAGTCCGTAAAGATGGAAGCCGCCAAAGTGACTGTATCCATTAAGTCGGCATTGGGTTGTATATCCGCAGAGCGTCCTTCCAATCTGTACAACAAACTCAGCATTGTGGTTAGAGACAATTGAGTAATGGCCGCGACAGGAAATCCCAATGGCTCAAGCAACGCCATGTCCAAATCCTGATTTTCAAGTTTGGCTTTGAGGATATGCATCAAGCCAATCACAGCAGAGTTTTTAATCTCATTACCCGTTGCATGCTTAAAATCGTAGCCACATTGGCATTTGGTGAGGCCTGGTCGGAACACATCCAAGCCCTTACCGCAGCTTGGGCATTGGTCGATGGTTTCAACCTTATGCGTAGGGCAGACAACCGCATATTTAAACTCTGTAAAACTGGAGATGTAGCCATTTTCAGCGATACAGCTAGGACAAACTCTCGCATGCTTGGAACGCAGATACAAAGTCGAAAGACGATGTCCAGAAAGCACCTGATACCGACTACGCTTGGCTTGCTCAGGAAGGAAGTAAAACTCCAGTAGATCGCTTCCGAGTAATGGCTTCAGCTTGTCAGGAGATGGCGTTGCCGAGCGGATATCGTTTTCAGTCATTCCGGCATGCCGGAGCATGCCGTGAATGGAACGATAGCCGTTAGCCTCGGCCACCCTCAAAATATACCCTTTATAGCTTTCAAAAGGCATCGGTTTGGGCGTGACTACTAATGGCTGAACGTTATCAAACATCACTTCTACAACCCTCCTTTCGGCATGAATAATGCACCTTTGGCATTGAGTTCACGCATGCGTAGATTCTCCAGGTCTGCAGCCGAGACACCAATCCTTGCCACCTGATCCATGAGTGCTTTAGTTGGAGTAGGGTCGAATGATGAGGCAAACGGGTTATGCGCAAACGAAACACCCTCTAGCCATATAGCATTACTGAAAGCTTCCTCCAGATGTCGCATGGTGATTTCGGTTCTATGATCCTCAATGGCATCGCATACCGCCTGTTTGAGAATTTTGACGACATAACCAATCAAACCGCCAGAGGCGCAGAAAAAACGGAAGGCGATATTCTCATTACCGATCACCGGCAGTTTGAAGTCAACCAATCCAGACTCGAACCCTTTCAGAATTCTAATGAACTCATGCTGGGAATCCTTGTTCGACCAGTCGTAGCGCTGCATTTTGATAGAACCCAGCATACGACCACTCAACTGCTCATTCTGGTTAATCACATGAATAGCGGTTGGCAGACCAACAACGACCAAAAAGATCTTGGTTTCCTCCAGCAGGTTCTTCAAGAAATCAGACAGGTGATGCTGAACCTTACGCGAGCCACGATCATAGAAATGCTGAAACTCTTCAATCACCAGCAACGTTGTACCGGCCTGTTTTAGTAGTAGCTTCAATCGCTCTGTTTTCGTGATTTCGGTTTCACGGCCAGTCTTGACGCGGTCGCCAATGGCATACAGCATCTCGTCCACGAATCCTTTGACAGTCGGTTTGGCTGGCGTCGTAACCTTAAGAATGGGCACGCGCAATCCTTGTTCAGTACGCTCCTGACCATGATTGAGCATCAGGGTATCAATCACTCTGGATTTACCACTGCGAGACTCCCCAACAACCGCAATCCCCAGCGGTTCAACCGCCGTGACAGAGTTATTAAAATGCTGCTCCAGGCGCTTTGAGGCCATCTGAAAATTGAAACTTGGTATCAATAAGTTATCAATACAATTACGGATATTTGTTTGGTTCATAGTTTGTGTATTCATTTACGACGCTCCTGGACAATTGCGGAAAAACCTTCAACTTCATTGACGGACAAAGACACCATCACTGCCTCGGGCACCAACTCAGCCTCGGCTAGGCAATGCTGTTTGATCCCGTCTTGGGTCCGTTTCTGGTCTTCGATCAAACGGCCACGCTTGGCTCGTATCCTTGCATTGGTCTTTTTAAAATCACCCTCCGCCAAGACAATTTCGTTGATATCCATCGAGGCCCGCATCCATCCTTTTTCGTTATCTTGACCAATCCTGTTTTGGGCATATTTGCGATAGAGCTTATGCTGCCAAAGCGATAAACCCTGGGCATACTCCTGATTCAAGGCCGGCACTGCCACATAATGTCCATCCACAGGATGCTTGATATGAATCTGGCCTAAGTTGCCTTCATCCACCAAGACTTCCACCGTCAATTTGTCACCGCACTGCTTGCGCCAGTCAATCATGTCCCGAGAGTTATAGAGCAACTGATTGACTTGAACCCCCTTATGCGTCAATGAACACTCTTCGTGCCGGCCTAGTAACATATCGATGACTTCAAGATTCGTGGCGACTGGGGTATTGCTAACAGAATCAGCATTCCTCCAAGCATCTGCTGGCTTCATTCTTTCCAGTCCTGCGTGAGGTTTTTGGTGGTAATAGTCGGCAATCCACTTAAAAACAATTTCCTTGAACACCGAGTAGCGAATCACCGCATGCTTCTCCGGGTTGTAATCCTCTTTCTCAAAGATATTGCTGAAAGTGGTACCGGGGTTACCATGGCTCACACCGTCATTGATGGTTCTCATGAACCGCTCCACCGTCCCTTTGAACCAAGGAGATTTACGTGGTGTGTACTTGATTTCAATATCAAATTGGTAACAGGCCTTTTCGAAGCTGTGGCTATGAAACTCCATCCCGTTATCGACAACCAGAGTTTTCATGACTCCGAATGCTTCCCAAGTATTTTTGATGCTTGGGTACTCAGTTTGTAATGAAAGCTTAGGCTTCAAGGCATGCTTCAAGCATCTTGCAACAGAGAGGTAGCTAGGAGGCTCGAAACCAATATAGGTACCCAAGATGCAACGAGTATGTTTATCGATGCAGACTGTGAGCCATGGGCGGCCTAAAGGAACCCCATCATCATCCACCACAAAGATATCCAATTGCGTGTGATCAATCTCTGCCACTTCCAACCGCTGATTGGTCTCAATGTGATTTAACTTGCCGCGATATTTCTTACGCGCCTCAGTAGCCCCGTGACGGGAAACATCCCTGTCAAAGGCTGGGATCTGCTCTATTAAATGCTTAACCAGCCGTGCAGAGGGCAAAGGTAGCTGGGAATTCTGCATCGCCCATTGATTAACATCCTGAATCTCTGCGGTCGCTAATTCCAGAACCCTCGTCTGCGTCGGACGGGATTTGGTCAGGTAGACGTTATCGATGATTTTTTCAACCACCTCTATGACCTCATCAGGATATCGATTTCTACGATTACCTTTTCGTTGGTGCTGCTCCAGCAGCGCCTGAATATCCCGCGCCCCTTTGATAAACTGCAAAACCCATCTGCGCACAGTGATCCAGTGGGGGATTGGCTGCGTCAGTTTGTTTGCATCCCAGAGCTCTTGCATCGCTGCCTGATACATGTACTTGGTCGCAGGCAAATTCTCTACCGCTTTGATGCATTGACGTTTGAGCTTTGCGCGATCAAAACTCTTATCATTGGCATCAATCAGCAATGCTTTCGATGGTGGCGTTTTGTAGAGTTGGTCAAGTTCCATAATGAACTTCAACTCACCACACTCAAGCGACAGCAGTATTTCTTTCACCGTCTTGGTCTCAAGATACCCGGTCCGGTTATCTTCAAGTTGCCATGTGTCTTCACTTACCTCGCGCTTAAGCGTCGCCACACGATTTTCATATGAAACTACTGCACCTTTTTGGATATAAGCGATGCCCATGTTCCTTCTCCTTCCGCACGTGGATGATTAGCCCAAGTAACCAATGTTTCAGCCGTGATTGGGTTAGTTAGATCAATGACGAGCAACCCTTCCAGAATCAGTTGGCAGACGTATTGGTTGAGGTATTGGTTTTCAGGGGTGCTTTGTAACGAGCGCCACGGGATGCCACCCATGCTCTGAAAAAGCTGTCGAAGCTGCTCACGAGCCAACACAGGCATTTGAATCTTGCCGTTGCGCTTGATGTACCAGGCATTGCTCAGAAACACAGGGTTATCAATCAACTCAGCAATTACGACGTGGTACTGGAACCCGTGATTCGGCAGCAGCTTTGTCAGCAGATCTGAGCGATCACAAATATGCTGATCCAGGCCAGACAGGGTTTTAACCTCAATGAAGTGTTGACCACTATGCGTCTCAACAAAGAAGTCCGGATAATGCACATGCACTTGGTCATGCATGACATAGTCGATGACACAGGGCTGCGGCCTGAAGCTGATGACATTAGGGCTCATGTCCAGATACAGCATGCAGTTGCGTTCGTTTTCTGATTCGCACTGCAGACTGGTCTGCATTTTCCAGCTCGGGTATTTGAAAGTGACCCTGGCATTGGACCGCTTCACGACCTTGCGGCTTAATTCCCCTGGCGGGGCAAAAGCGATGCTCGTTACCGAGCACTCTGATGGTATTAAATAACTCATAAAAGTCTCCTAGAAAAAATCTAGAGACGATCTAGTGAGCGAATTGAAGATGGCCTCAGCAATATTGCCTGCTGAAATCACCTTTCCAGAAGAAATGCGAGACTACCCGCGTTAAGGCTCTTGACTAGCAGCTAACGTGTCGTAGAATAGAATCATCTGGTACGAAAACAGATGTTCTTAAAAGCGACTCAAGTATTGGCGTACTTGGGTCGTTTTGCATTTCATGTCCGCAAAAGACATTCTTGGCTATATCAACTCTTCTGAACTAGTTCCTCTCTTGTTTACAACAACCGAATGGTTGCTGACCGTTTGAGACATCCAGCATTTAGTTGCACTTAATGCCGCTCTCAATACAAAACTATCCTAGGACTTTCAATAATCAAGACTTGCCATTAGTAGCAAGTTATTAATGTAAAATATGACACTATTAGCATAAAATACTTTTAAATTCCTCTGCATATACTCAGAATTTGTGATGGCCGAAGCAAAAACAGTAAAAAAAAGATCAGTTGGCAGGCCAAAAAAGAACAAAGCCCTGCAGCAATTGCGAGTGCAGACCTGGTTTAACGCTGTTGCAGAAGCCAGTGGAAAAACAGCCTATGAATTAGAAAAAGAATTTGCACCGTCCACTGTGGACAGGGAAAACTTCAATAAACAGCGGGCGCGGCTGTGGGAGAAATACCGTCTTGGCAAGACAATGCCGACGATTAAGGAAAAGAAGGGTGGTAGAAAAGGCATCGCAAAGTTAGTTGATGATAAATATCCCACGACGCTTCAATTGCTCGAGCATCCGCTATGGAACTTACTCGATAAGACGTATGATTTTACGATGAATGATTTTAAAAACCATTATGAAGAACTAGATCCAGTCCTAGCCCTTTTATTTATAAACCAAAATTCAAAAGGTAAATTTTTCTGGAAAAATCAAGAGATTGATTATAGAGTTCGGTTAGAAGAGGTTTCTAAACACGCAAGCCTAGATTCCATAACAGCCATTTTCATTATGATGAGAGAAGCTTTGTATTGCCAGAACAATCAATTATTTATTTTAATAATCGACTTTATAAAAACTATCAAAGCAAACAATATCCCACCTTGTTTAGATATTCATAAGTTAAAAAAATATATTGCTAAAGAATTTATAGCCTAATCCGCTTGCAGGTAGTTCTAAATAATGAGGTAAAAATATGACTGCACTGTCAACTAACAACATTCAACCACAGAAAAAGCTTTTCCATAACCAATGGGTTGATGTTTATCCTACAGAGTTACCATTAGATAGTATCGAATATTGGAAAGACAATAATCGAACGATTTTTACTTTTCAAAGATTGTCGAGAAGTTTAAAAAAAGAACTTAATCAGATTTCCACTGAAGAAATAACAAAATTTATAGCACTTCAAGATATCCATAAACTTGAGGTTCTATCAGAATCAATTAAACGTAATGGAGTTCAAGTACCTTTAATAATTCGTAGCGATGGCAAACTATTGGATGGGAATAGACGGTTCTTTGCATGTCATTGGTTACGCATTAAAGCTCGCGAAGCAGGTGAAGCAGAACCCTCAGCTCTTTCAAACATCCCAGTACTTATCATCAAACATGAAGATCTTGATCATAAAACTGAATTAAAAATCTTAGCTGAGGCTAACTTCATTCCGGATTTAAAAGTTGCCTGGCCATTAGATGCACAAGCCAGAGCAGTTGAAGATTATTACGAGTCAATAATTGAAGAAAAAAACCATGACCGAGACACAGCTCTTGCAGAGGTTGTAAGTATATTTGGCATATCAAGACAAAGAGTCATTGATTTACTTGACTCGCTCAAACTAACCAAAGCCTTCATTGATGAAGGTGTTGATGAAGACGACCAAATAAGACGACGCGAAATTGTGGAAGAAAAGTTTGTTTACTTTTGGGAGTTTCTTAACAAGGCCATGAAAGGCAGGGGAGCCTTTACTAATCCTGGCGAACTAAAAGAAGTTAGAGAAATGTTTTTTGAATTGATTGGTAAAGGAAGAGATACTCCAATCAGAAACGTTAAACAAGTTGAACCCCTCGTACAATCCAGACGTGACGAAACCGCTTGGAGTATGTTGAGTGAGTCTAAAGGAAATAAGCTAAATGTAGTAGTTTCAATAATGAATGATAAGAAAGAACTACGCAAAGCTGAGGATCAAATTAGAGTATTTCTCGCTTGGTTAAGAAGTGCAGAAAATCTAAGCTCGAATGCAAAATCACTACTTTCACAAGTAGCCCATCTTGCAACCGAAAAGTCTCAAGGGTGAAATTATGACAGATTTGATTTATTGCCCTGGAGGTCAAAGTAGCCAAACAGGAACCGCTGTCAAACAGCGCTGGCCAGAAATAGAAATACGCAATGCCGGCGAGAAAATAACTGATGTAGAAGTCGCAATACAAAGCAACCAACCGGGACCTTACGCAGTACCGATATGGAACTCGCATCAAGGCGAGGTTCCGCCAGCAGTTTTCGTATGGAATCTGATTGAAGATGCAAAGGTTAAGCTTTCCGCAATTTGGGCAAAACAAATCGAATTTTGGCAACTTAAGAAAAAAGAACATCCATCAAACAACAACATTGTCGGAAGTGTACTTGTTGCCCGTACACAATGCTCCGTTTTTCTACGAGATAATAATTTTGAGCTTCAAGACTACCCATTAACAACGGTAGCCTTTGACTCGTATAAAAATGGAGCTGAGTTACATTCGGTACTAGTTGCACCAGGCCAGGGTGAAAATGACCCTCACTTTGACATCATCAACAAGCAAACTGCCAATCCAAACAATTTCACAACCTTTGTGAAATTATCCCCATTTCAAGCAGTATCGGATAACACAAGTATTTTCTTATCTGCTGTTGCTATGCGCCCACTTAAAGTCAATTTGGGGGAGGCTGAGAGATCTTTCTTTGAAAGCATTTTTAACTCTGCCAAAAACATTACAGATGTACCTAAGCTCATTTTTGTACTCAAAAGAGAGGCCAAAGTCGGGCTACTCTTTGAGGGTGAGAAAATATATTCAGGTGACTTTCTAGATGCAGAAGAAATTGAAGCCAATGATATTGCTGTCTATGAAAATGCTGGTGCACTCAATCGGCTATACTCTGATGAACTTTATGAAATGTTCCGTGACAGGTTTCAAGATTTAATTAGCGATGACTTTATTATTCATCAAGGCGTCAACTCCTGCTTATTTATTTGCCCCGAACTTGGCTTATGTACTCATGGATACGAAATAGAAACTGTAGAGCCTGTAGTACGCTTCTATATAAATAAGTTTTTTGAGCTCATCGATGCCGGAGTAACTTGTAGCGAGTCTCAACTAGCATTCTTTGAGAGGCATAAAGAAAGCTGGCAAGACAAGAGGTCTGAGTTTATCCAATTTAAAACAATTGAATAATTATTTTAAAAACTCGAAAAGATCAACCTCGGGTTTTTGAATATTTTTCAGCCACTCTTTGCTTTGGAGATTCCATTTATCAATCTCTTCAGGAGTACTTATGCCATTCATTTCAGGAGGATTAAGTTGAGTCAAATTACGGTGTCTTAATCTCTGTACAAGAGAGCTGTCATTACATACAACCAACCCATCAATCTCTGCAGGTTCATTTTGCTGGATAGCATTAATTATTGCCTGTCCAACGACTCGCCCCAACCCAATGGGCACAGCATTTCCGATTTGCTTATACTTACTTGAAATCGGACCTTCAAAGACCCAATCATCTGGAAACTGTTGGATTCTTGCATATTCCTTTACAGTTAAAGGCCGATTCAACTGTGGATGAGTGAAAAGTGTAGCTTTGTTAATCGGTGAGGTAGTTAAAGCTGGGCTAGGCTTATCCCAAGACAATCTTCGCAGAAATCCTGTTCTCCCTCCCCATGATCTATATACCCCTTCACCAACTGCTTCTCTCTGCAAATTAGGGGGAAGGCTACGCCAATTTTTCCCTTCCGGGATCAATGGCAAATATTTTGAAACAGTTGATGGTAAATTAACAAATTCTGGAGCTGGATCGTCTAAACCAATTAAAGCATCTCTTAATGTAGCCCAACCAGCCTGTCCTAAATTAGCTATTTCACCATGTGTTTTTGCAGGAAATGTTACTTTTAGACCATTAAGGGATCCAATAAAAATAACTCTTTCTCTTTTTTGCGGAACCCCATAATCTACGGAATTTAGGAGATCGAAAGTCGTGTAGCCTCCTAAAGATGCAATCTCCCTGGTAACAATTGTGAAAGCGGAACCCAGCTGCTCTTGCCATGACAATGTTGGATACCCAGGCCCTCTTTGATTGAGAGGCCGATGTTTAATTGCTGCTGACAGCAATCCCTTCACATTTTCCATTACAAAGAACTGCGGCTTAGCCTCCCTAACAACACGTAAAAAGTGTCGGAATAATGTGCCACGATCATCTGTAAAAGACTCTCGTTTTCCTGCAGTACTGAACGCTTGGCAAGATGGCCCGCCTACGACAAGAAAAGCTTCACCAACTTTTAAACCAGCTGCATCAAGAATTTGCTGAGTCGACAGGTTCTCAATACGGTCTTGAAGTACTGTAACAGAAGGACGATTTCTCCTAATGGTTGCAGCGGCATATTTATCATATTCAACTGCAACTCTAACATCGAAGCCAACACTCTCTAGTCCCAGGTCTAAACCCATCCCGCCAGAAAAAAGTGAAATTACAGGTAAGTCCATCCGTAGAATACTTTTGGTATTAAGTTGCTGGAATTTTATATGAAATAATTCATATGGACCAGTTGTAAGTGATTATTTTTGTGAATAACCGTGTCGTTAATTGAACATCGCACTCTTAGGATTTAGCAATATTTTGTTGAGTATAAAAAGGATAAAGTTATGACTCAAAAAGCTAGGGAAGTTCTAAAAGATTGTCATAAAGCACTATCGTTCATGGAGTCAGAAACCGACTATGAAACATGGAAGATCTTCTGGGCAGGTGCAATCGCTTTAATCAGAGCGGTAGGCCATGTGTTAGATAAGATTGATGGGGAGGATCCGTTAGTAAAAGCAGTCGCTAAAGAAGCCTTCTCCAATTGGAAAAAGGATAAAAAGCACTCTATCTTAACAAATTATGCCGTTAGCACCATCATCAAAAAACCCACTAAGAATGGGTTTTTTGATTGCAACTTATGAAGTCTAAAGTTGCAGCTTTTAGGGACAAAGTTGCATCATATGCTGCGACTCACATAAAAAAAGAGGCTTTCGCCTCTTTTTTGATTAACCGCACTTACTATCACCGCAGTTCAAACAAGTCATACATCCATCCATCAGGATGCTCGCTTTGGTATTACACTTTTTACAAAGCTGCGCCCCTTTTGGGAAGCCTTCATCATTTGACTCTTCACCTGACTTGGCGTGTTTTTCCAGGTATTCCGCTTTTTTCTCTTCAACCAGTTTTTGCTGGTGTTCGTCTAACCCTGGTTTTTTCAGCATGCCGATTTCTTGCAGGTGTTTTTCTACTACTTCACCAATTTCGGCAACTAGGCTAGGCACAAACTTGCCGCCTTTTTTGAAGTAGCCACCTGAAGGTTCAAACACGCTTTTGAGTTCTTCTACCAAAAAGGTGACATCGCCACCTTTGCGGAACACGGCAGACATCACTCGGGTCAGCGCGACTATCCATTGAAAGTGCTCCATGTTTTTGGAGTTGATGAAGATTTCGAACGGACGGCGGTGCTCTTGTGGCGTGCCTTCGTACATGATGACGTCGTTGATGGTGATGTAGAGCGCGTGCTCGGTCACCGGCGTTTTGATTTTGTAGGTGTTGCCCACCAGCATATCTGGGCGGCTCAAAGGTTCACCCATTTGAATGATATTTGCGACAGGCGCTGCTGCGGCCTCGGCTGCTTTTTTGTCTTCATCGGTCACCAGTTTGTAGGCGGTGATTTTTTTGTCGATTTTGATTGCCATGTTGCTCTCCCTATTGGAGCTTAATTTTTCAATAAATTCAATAATCTAAACGTTATAAATTTTAGATGGTTGCCGTCGCGAGCGATGCCAGTGCCAGACGAAAGCGGTTTTAAACCGGAGTTTACAAACAGTACATGAGGATTTAAAACTGCTTTTAAACGCCGCAATGGCGAGCGCAGTCGGCAAACACTAAAACTTTCCGTAGTAACCTTCTTTGAAGGCATCAAACAGATTAGCCGCCGTATGGATTTCTCCGTCGTATTCAATCTCTTCGTTACCTTTGGCTTCGATTTCGGTGCCATCTTCCAGCGTGAACTTGTACGTGGTGCTTTCTAGGTCTTTCTCGGTCACCAATACACCCTGGAACGCCTCTGGGTTGAACCTGAAAGTCGTGCAACCTTTCAGGCCTTTGTCGTACGCGTAGAGGTAGATGTTTTTAAAGTCTTCAAAGTCATAATCGGTCGGCACGTTAATGGTTTTGGAGATGGAGCTATCAATCCATTTTTGTGCGGCGGCCTGAATATCCACGTGCGCTTTGGCCATGATGGTGGATGAATCGAGGAAGTAATCCGGCAATTGCTCTTCTGGCTTGTCGCTGAACGGCATGGCGTTCGCATTCACCAGTTCGCGGTAAGCCAGCAGCTCGTAGCTGAATACATCGACTTTCTCTTTGGATTTTTTGCCTTCACGGATGACGTTACGGGCATAGTGGTGGGCGAAGCTAGGCTCGATACCGTTGCTGGCGTTATTCGCCAATGACAACGAAATAGTGCCAGTTGGCGCGATGGAGCTATGGTGCGTGAAGCGCACGCCCTTGGTCGCGATCTGGTTACGCAGGCCTTCTGGGAACTGCTGCATATAGCGACTGTATTTACCCAGCAACACTTTGCCCGCCAGTTTTTGGCCGACTTTAATACCATCGGCCGCCATTTCCGGGCGCACGCGCAGCATGTCGGCGGTGACTTCAAACTTCTCGTCCATGATGGGTGCCGGGCCTTTTTCTTCGGCCAGTTGCACGCCGACTTCCCAGCCCACCTCAGCCATGATGCGGGTGACTTCTTCAGTAAATTTGACTGAGTCTTCTTCACCGTATTTCATTTTCAGCATGGTCAGGGTAGAACCCAAGCCCAGGTAACCCATGCCGTGACGGCGTTTACGGGCGATTTCCTGGCGTTGTTGCTCTAATGGCAAACCGTTAATTTCAACAACGTTATCCAGCATGCGGGTGAATACAGACACCACGTTGCGATATTCTTCCCAGTCGAAATGCGCTTCGTCAGTGAATGGCTGGCGCACAAATTTGGTCAGGTTCACAGAACCCAGCAGGCAAGCGCCGTAAGGGGGCAATGGTTGCTCGCCACAGGGATTGGTGGCGCGGATGTTTTCGCAGAACCAGTTGTTGTTCATTTCGTTGACGCGGTCGATCAGGATAAAGCCTGGCTCGGCAAAGTCGTAGGTGGAAGACATAATCACATCCCACAAACGGCGCGCCTTGATGGTTTTGTAAATGCGGCAAGCCACTTTACCGGCTTCCGGGCCATCCAATTTGGTCAGGTATTTCTGTTTGACTGGCCAGTCGCGCCAGACCACTTGTGACTCGTCATTCACATTCAGGCCATCGATAATGGCTTCTTTCTCAGTGACAGGGAAAGCCAAACGCCATTCGTCATCGGCTTTCACCGCTTCCATAAACTCTTTGGTAATCAGGCAGCTCAGATTGAACTGGCGCAAACGGCCATTTTCACGTTTGGCTTTGATAAAGTCAGTCACGTCAGGATGCGAAATATCAAAGGTCGCCATTTGTGCGCCACGGCGGCCACCGGCAGAAGACACGGTGAAACACATTTTGTCGTAGATATCCATAAACGACAGTGGGCCGGAAGTGTAAGCACCGGCACCGGCGACAAATGCGCCTTTTGGACGCAAGGTAGAGAACTCGTAACCAATACCACAACCGGCTTTCAGGGTCAGGCCGGCTTCGTGCACTTTGCCTAAAATATCGTCCATGCTGTCTTCCACCACGCCAGACACGGTGCAGTTAATGGTAGAGGTGGCTGGCTTGTGCTCTTGCGCACCGGCGTTGGAGGTAATGCGGCCTGCCGGAATCGCACCACGGCGCAACGCCCACAGGAATTTTTCGTGCCATTCGTGCTTTTTCTCTTCGGTGGTTTCGACGTCAGCCAGCGCGCGTGCCACGCGGCTATAAGAATCGTCCATGTCCAGGTCTACATGCTCGCCAGATTTGGTTTTCAGGCGATATTTCTTATCCCAGATATCAAGCGAAACAGGTTGCACCGGAATATCCACGGCGACCTCTTCTGAATGGACTTTCTTTTGTTCAACGGCTTTCAGCATCGAGTTCTCCCACCTTTGGCGATTCTTATTAATTGATAACGCGCTGTGAACCGGAAAAACCCCTGCGGCTGACAACGCGTTAGAACAAAGATTGGCTTGAAACAAGCGTTTGCACGCTTATCTGACCGCACGCTATGGATTGAGATGCGGCTTCAACCAAACACAACATCTTGTGTTGCTGGCAGTAATTTATGCCTATAGTTTGTTGACGTCAATTGATTTTTTACGCCTTTTTTTGGTGCGTGTTGCTTGCATTTTGTGAATCACTTTAACTACAAGGCCTCAGGCATAGGTGAGTCATCACTCTCGTGTTTTGCATGCATTTGATTGGTGCGCGCCAGCGAGATGTCAGCGCAAATATGCGAGAATAGCGCCATGCCAAAATTCGTTTATTCCCTGCTGATGTTTGCCGTGGCGCTGCTGCTGCCAATCAAGCTATTCTGGCGCGGCCTCAAGCAGCCTGAATACCGCCAGCACGTTGGTGAGCGTTATGGCTTTTACACGCAAACTGTCCACGCGCCTGTTATTTGGGTGCATTGCGTGTCTGTGGGTGAAACGCGCGCCACACAGCCGCTGATTTTGGCCTTACTGACGCATTACCCAACGCACCAGATCCTGATCACCCACGGCACCCCAACTGGCCGCGAGACCAGCAGCCAGCTGTTTCAGCAAGAAATCGCCAGCGGCCGCGTGCTGCAAGCCTATTTGCCCGTAGATACGCCCGGTGCCGCCAAACGCTTCCTCAAGCATTTTCAACCTGGTTTAGGGTTGTTAATGGAAACCGAGCTATGGTTTCATTTAATTGACCAGGCCACACGATTAGACATTCCCATGGCATTGCTGAGTGCTCGCCTGTCGGCAAAGTCTGCCGCCGGATACGCAAAACTCGGCAGCCTGACACGCCAAGGCTTGCAACAACTCGCGCTGGTCGCCGCCCAAACTGCTGCCGATGCCGAACGTCTGCAAGCACTAGGCGCGCAACACCCAGTGATTTGCGGCAACCTCAAATTTGACGTCACGCCGGCCGCAGACAGTGCAGAAAAAGGCGCTGCGTTGCGCCAGTTGCTAGGTAAAAACCGCACCGTTTTTATGGCGGCGAGTACACGTGAAGGTGAGGAGTCATTAATCCTCGACACCGTGCAAGGCGCCGATGTACTCACCCTGCTGGTACCGCGTCATCCGCAACGTTTTGCTGAGGTTGAGTCACTACTCAAAGCACGCGGCTTGCGTTATGTATTGCGTACCGAACTGGTGCAGGCCTTGAATAAAGACGTGCAGGTGGTACTGGGTAACAGCATGGGTGAGATGTACACCTATTACGCAGCGAGCGACTTTGCCGTGATGGGTGGTAGCTTGCAGCCACTGGGCGGGCAGAACCTGATTGAAGCAGCGGCCATGGGCGTGCCGACGATATTGGGGCCGCATATGTTTAATTTTGCGCAGGTGACACAAGCGGCGGTGGCGGCGAATGCGGCGGTGCAATTGGGTCATGTGGGTGAATTGCATGGCATGATTGCGGCATTGGCGGCGGATAAAATGAAAGTGCAGACCATGGCGCAAGCGGCGAAGGGGTTTACTTTGCAGCATAGAGGAACGACACAGAGGTTGATGGCTGCGATAGCGGAATTACTGAAAAAGTAATTCTTAGAGTACACAGCGACTGTAGCACTCAATCAAGTTTTCGCTCTATTGCGATATTCCTTTTCGCCTTTAGGCGAGTTACTTTTCTTTGCTTGCACAAAGAACAAGTAACCAAAAGAAATGCACCCCAACTTCCGCTTGTTTCCTGCGTTGCTCGTCAAAATAAGCGGTCACGAAACTCAACCTGGTAGCTCACACAGAACGTGAGCTACTGCGGGATTCGAACAGTCGCTCCCTTTCTCCTTATTTTGCCTGCGCTACTCGGCGCGTCAAATGGGGACCCCGAACACCCAATGAGCGCAACGATAAGTGATTTTAAGAAATGAATCTGGTTTTCAAACTGTCCGAACTGAAGTGATGCGAGTTAGACGAGATAAATCCCATTCCATCACGCTGAGTAGGGGAGACGAAGTGGGGGTAGTCGGCCATCGGCTGTCCGAGTTCCGCAACAAGCCACGTCTAGTGTGGCTTGTCAGGGCGAGTTTCGATGGACGCCCGGCAATTCGAGTAGCACAGGAAACAAGCGGAAGTTGGGGTGCATTTCTTTTGGTTACTTATTCTTTGGGCAAGCAAAGAAAAGTAACTCGCCGAAAAGGCGAAAAGAAACGCGTCAATCATCACGCAAAGAATCCCCTTCCCTAAGCATCAAACAAAAAAAGGCGCACCTCTCAGCACGCCTTTTTAATCAACACCTAAACCCTACCCTAAGTTAGGCGCTAACCAGCGCTCCAACCAAGCCTTATCCACATTGCGTCTCTGCGCCATGTCTTCCAGTTGATCATTGCCAATCTTATCCACACTGAAATACCTGGATTCAGGATGCGCAAAATAGAAACCACTCACCGCTGCCGCTGGCAGCATGGCGTAACTATCGGTGAGTTGCATATCGATCTCGGTGGCTTGCAGCACTTTGAACATATCCTCTTTCACCGTGTGATCCGGGCAGGCCGGGTAACCTGGTGCCGGGCGGATGCCCTGGTATTGCTCTTTAATCAGTGCATCTTTATCCAAGGCTTCGCCCGCTGCATATCCCCACAAGTCCTGGCGCACGCGTTCATGCATGTATTCGGCAAAAGCTTCGGCCAAGCGATCAGCCAATGATTTGAACATGATGGCGTTGTAGTCATCATGGTTTTTCTCAAAGTCGGCCAGGCGTTTTTCCATGCCTAAACCTGCAGTCACGGCGAACAGGCCGATGTAGTCATCAGTACCTTTAGGTGCAATAAAATCGGCCAGGCACTGGTTAGGACGCGCCACACCATCAATGACCGGTTTTTGTGTTTGCTGGCGCATGCCGTACCAGGTGAGGGCGACCTGGCTGCGGGTGTCATCGGTATAAATCTCGATATCGTCACTGTTGACCTGGTTGGCAGGGAACAGTGCAATGACGCCGTTGGCACTGAGCCAGCGGCCATCGATAATGCGCTTAAGCATCACTTGTGCTTCGGCAAATACTTTGGTCGCGGCTTCGCCGACGATTTCATCTTTCAAAATCGCCGGGTAGAAACCCGCCAGGTCCCATGTCTGGAAGAACGGGCCCCAGTCTATATATTGGGCGATTAACGCCAGGTCGATATTTTTGAATACGCGGCGGCCAATAAATTTAGGTTTGACCGGGGCCTTGTCACCTGTGAACTCCACTTTGGCGGCATTGGCGCGTGCATCAGTCAGGCTCAGCATGGGCACGCCTTTTTTGTTGGCGTGCTGATGACGGGCTTTTTCGTAATCGGCCTGGATCTCGGCCAGGTAAGCGCCACGCGTTTCCGGCGTGAGCAGGTTTTGCATCACGCTCACCGAGCGCGACGCATCCGGCACGTAAATGACCGGGCCTTCGTAGTTAGGCGCAATTTTCACCGCCGTGTGCGCACGTGAGGTGGTCGCGCCGCCGATCAGCAATGGCGTCTGGTTTTCGACAAAATGCGGGTCGCGCTGCATCTCTTTGGCGATATAAGCCATTTCTTCGAGTGACGGCGTGATCAGGCCGCTTAAGCCAATAATATCGGCATTCTCGGCTTTGGCCATGGCCAGGATTTCAGCCGCAGGCACCATGACACCCATATTCACCACTTCGAAGTTGTTGCACTGCAACACCACCGAAACGATGTTCTTACCGATATCGTGCACATCGCCTTTAACGGTGGCAATCACCACCTTGCCTTTAGGCTTGGCAACCAAACCCGTACGGCGCTCTTCAGCAGCTTTTTCTTCTTCAATAAACGGAATCAAATGTGCCACGGCAGATTTCATCACGCGCGCAGACTTCACCACTTGCGGCAGGAACATTTTGCCCTGGCCAAACAGGTCACCGACCACATTCATGCCGTCCATCAGTGGGCCTTCGATGACGTGAATCGGGCGACCGCCATTATTCATGATGTCCTGACGCACCTCCTCGGTGTCGGCGACAATAAAGTCGGTAATGCCGTGTACCAGCGCATACTCGAGGCGTTTGCTCGCAGGCACCGGTGCTTCCGGCGTACCGCGCCAGGCCAATGTCGCCTCTTGTTTTTTGCCGCCTGCTACCAGCGTACCGGCAATCTCGATCATGCGCTCGGTCGCGGCCAGTGGATTATCAGGGTCAACCACACGGTTGAGCACCACGTCTTCCACACGCTCGCGCAGTTCGGCCGGGATATCGTCATAGACACCGACCATACCCGCGTTAACGATACCCATGGTCATACCGGCCTGGATGGCGTGATAAAGGAACACGGTGTGGATGGCTTCACGCGCAGGCTCATTGCCGCGGAAGCTGAAACTGACGTTAGACACACCGCCAGAAATACGCGCGTATGGCAGGTTTTGCTTGATCCAGCGCGTGGCTTCGATAAAGTCTACGGCGTAGTTGTTATGCTCTTCGATACCGGTGGCCACGGCAAAAATATTCGGGTCGAAGATGATATCTTCTGGCGGGAAACCGTTGCCGACCAACAAGTCGTAAGCGCGTTTGCAAATCTCGGTTTTGCGCGCATAGGTATCGGCCTGGCCGGTTTCATCAAACGCCATCACTACCACAGCGGCGCCATAGCGCTGGCACAGTTTGGCCTGACGCAAAAACTCGGCTTCGCCTTCTTTCATCGAAATCGAGTTGACGATGGCCTTGCCTTGCACGCATTTGAGGCCCGCCTCGATCACCGCCCATTTTGACGAGTCGATCATGATGGGCACACGCGCAATATCCGGCTCGGAGGCAACCAGGTTAAGGAAGTGCGTCATGGCCTTGACCGCATCCAGCATGCCTTCGTCCATATTGATGTCGATGACCTGCGCGCCATTTTCTACCTGCTGGCGCGCCACGCTGAGTGCTTCTTCGTATTGCTCGTTGATGATCATGCGCGCAAACGCTTTAGAGCCAGTGACGTTGGTACGTTCGCCGACGTTCACGTAAAGCGAACTTTCATCAATAATAAATGGCTCTAGCCCAGACAGCTTGGTCGTCACTGGCAGTGTAGGCACCTGGCGCGGGGGCAAGACTTTAATCGCGTTGTAAATCGCGTTGATATGGTCTGGCGTGGTGCCGCAACAGCCACCGGCAATATTAATAAAACCGCTCTGAGCAAACTCTTTGACCAGACTGGAAGTCACGTCCGGCGTTTCGTCAAAGCCGGTATCAGACATCGGATTAGGCAAACCGGCGTTGGGGTAGATACAGACGAAGGTATCGGCCACTTTGCTCAGTTCTTCGGCATACGGGCGCATCAATGTCGCCCCCAGCGCACAGTTCAAACCTACCGTCAGCGGTTTGACGTGGCGCACGGAATGCCAGAAGGCGGTCACGGTCTGGCCGGACAAAATACGGCCAGACGCATCGGTCACCGTACCGGAGATCATGATCGGCCAGGTTTTACCTTGTTCGTCAAAAAAACTCTCAATCGCAAACAGCGCCGCTTTACAGTTGAGCGTATCGAAAATGGTTTCCACCATGAGGATATCGGCACCGCCATCGACCAGACCGCGAATCTGCTCCATGTATGACGTCACCAGTTGATCAAAGCTCACATTACGTGCGGCCGGATCATTCACGTCAGGCGAAATCGAAGCGGTTTTTGGTGTAGGGCCTAAAGCACCGGCGACAAAACGCGGTTTGTCCGGCGTGCTGTATTTGACGCAAGCGGCTTTGGCCAGCTTGGCAGACTCGACGTTCATCTCATAGACCAGCTGCGCCATATGGTAATCGTCTTGCGCAACGCTGGTGGCACCAAAGGTATTGGTTTCGATGATGTCGGCCCCGGCGGCCAGGTATTTTTCGTGGATTTCCTGGATCACGTGTGGCTGCGTCAGCGTCAGCAGCTCGTTGTTGCCTTTGACGAACAGCTCGCGCTCGCCCGGCGGGCCTTGAAAGTCTTTGAAACGCGCACCGCGATAATCAGCCTCAGTCAGCTTGTATTGCTGAATCATGGTACCCATTGCGCCATCCAGAATCAGGATGCGCTGTGAAAGCGCGTCACGTAACCATTGTTCAGTGGCGGAGATGGGCAGTTGCGGCATGCGTATCAACTTGAAAACAAAAGCGATATTTTATCACAAGGCAGCGCATGGCCCGGCAAACGCCGCCTATGGCAAAGCAAGCACTAGAAGTTGAAGCGCAGTGTGGTCATTAATACATGATTTTCACGATCGACATTGCGCGTATTGATGTACTGATGCAGGTAACCTGTTTCCAGGTTGGAGAAATCGCTGAACTTCCAGTTGGCGCCGATAAAAAAGCGGTTTTGGTCTATGCCTCGGTGTGCACCCCACTCGGTCTGGTTGAGGTTAATAAACAGCTCATCAAACATCACCAGCGATAATTTGGGATGCACGGGCAATGGCGTGGTCGCACGCACCATCTGCCGCAAGCGATGACCGACATCCTGAAAATCTTCACGGCGCCGCTGCTCAAAGCGCGTGCGGCTGGTGAAAGTAACATCGGCAATGGCATCAAACTGATACTGGAACTGCTCCCACAACCGGTTTTCGCGCTGCGACGACTGGCCGGGTGGATGGCTGATAATGGTGTCATAGCCCAGCCAGACGCTGGCTTTGGGATTGAACTTGTAAAACACCGATGGCCGCAGGATCAACTGGTCAAAATGCTGACCTTCGTTACGCCAGCGCGGATGCGTATCCATGCTCCAGTAAAAATTTTCTGCCGGTAACTTACCCTGGGTGTAGATGCTAAACCAGTAACGGCCATCCTCCTCGGTATCGGCCACCGCTGGCGATACGCCGCTCACGGCGAGTATGAAAAAAGCACAACTCAAAAAAATATGGTCGAATCGGAAAAATGACATTAACATCGCGGCATTCTATTGGTATAAATCAGCATGGCAGAAATCGGCTGCCATCAGCAGCCAGCTATGTAAGGGGATCGCATGATATCAGGTTTGGTTCAACTCTTTTTATGGCAGGGCCTAGGCGAATTGCTCAGTAAATTCTTTTTACCCGGCATTCCCGGCCCGGTACTTGGCCTGCTGTTGCTACTGACTTTTTTATGTGTGAGAAAACAGGTGGATAGCGACTTAGCCCTGGTCGCAGATAGCTTCCGCCAGCACCTGGGCTTGCTGTTTGTGCCAGCATCGGTCGGCGTATTGCTGTTTTTACCAGAACTGCAAACCCATGCGCTGGCCGTCAGTACCGCCTTGCTGGTCAGCGTGATTCTCACCATTGCGGTGACGGCACTGGTGCTTAAAGTATTCTGGTACGTGTCGCTCAAGCGCAATAAAGGCCACCGCCATGAATAAGCGCATCCCGATTTCCGACATCTGGGTTTACCTTTCCGGCGACCCGCTATTTGCACTGATTATCACGCTGGCCACTTACCAGTTAGGCTATTTGCTCTATGTGCGCGCCAAGCGACACCCGCTGGTCAACCCGGTCGCCATTTCGGTCATATTGACCTGTGTCGCCATACACTTGCTGGATATGCCCTATGAAAAATACTTTGAAGGCGCGCAGTTTGTGCACTTTTTACTGGGCACGGCGACGGTAGCGTTGGCAGTGCCGATTTACAATGGCTTCAAGCGCATGCAAGGCAAAATCTTTCATATCTGGGTAGCTTTGACGGTGGGCAGCACGGTCTCCATCGTCAGCGCGGTAGCGATCGCCAAATGGATGGGCGCCTCAGACAATATTGTCGGCAGCATGTATGCCAAATCGGTCACGGCACCGATTGCCATGGGCATTGCCGAGCGACTCAACGTATCGCCGACGCTGACGGCCGTGTTTACCGTCATCACCGGCATGCTGGGCGCGATCCTGGCACCCTATATCCTCAACAGCGTCAAAGTGCATCAATGGTGGATACGCGGCACGGCGATTGGTGTGGGAGCGCATGGCCTGGGGATTACGCGCGCCTTTAGCGTCAATGAAGAAGCCGGAGTATTTGCTAGTATGGCGATGGGGTTGAATGGCGTGATTAGCGCGATAGGCTTACCCATCGTGTTGACTTATCTGCGACCGCATCTGGGGTTTTAGCCATGCTGAAACTAAGTATGTATTAAATAAATTTCAGCGGCTGATACCACATTCTTCTTCGCCTTGTTGGCGAGTCACTTTCTGATGCTTGCCCCTCAGAAAGTAACCAAAGAGGAGGGCACCCAGCCATCACGGCCTGCGGCTCCCTTGCGTTGCTCAACAAAATAAGCGGTCACGAAACTCATCCTGGCAGCTCACACAAAACGTGAGCTGCTGCGGGATTCGGACAGTCGCTCCCTCTCTTCTTATTTTGTCTCCGCTACTCAGCGTGATGGGATGGGATTATTCTCGCCAAACTCACATAGTAGAAGTTTGGATGGTTCAAAAACCAGATTCTTTTTCTTCAATTCGCGAATGGTTGCAGTCGTATGGTGTTCGGGGTCCCCATCTGCCGCGCCGAGCAACGCAGGGTTGACGGGAGTTGTCGGCAAGCAACTGTTTGAGCTCCAAAGGAGCGAGTTTTTGATTGCCGCCCGGCAAACCGAGTAGCACAGGAATCAAGCGGAAGTTGGGGTGCACTTTCTTTTGGTTACTTATTCTTTGTGCAAGCAAAGAAAAGTAACTCGCCAATAAGGCGAAAAGCAACCTACCAAACATCCACAACCAAGTGGGCATCCATGCCGACCCTACGACAACTGCTTTGGTGACTTTCTGAGAGGCAAGCATCAGAAAGTGACTCGCCAACAAGGCGAAAAAGTAGGTGGACATCTCCAAACGGCGCAATCCAACGCACCAACTTGGTGCGCCCAAAACTGACAACCAGCTTACAAACGCCGCTTTTCTGCGAACTACGCTTGATTGCGTCTTGTCATTCGCTATGTAAAAGCGTTTAATGTAAGCAATGTAAAGAGCATTTACGATAATACATTTTAGGCTGTGTCGATGTTGAGCGATCAGCCATCTAATTTGAATAAATACTGCGCCTAAGGCGATATAACGCACACACCACTACAGAATTGACATTTGATCTCCGTTAACTGATTTATGCATAAACATCTGAATACCGCCGCGTTGCAGCTCAGACTGTGGGTCGTCACAGTGCTGTTGGCTGTGCTCGGCTTTGCATTGGTCGCGGAATTCTCTGATCACTCGAGCTATAGCGACGACACCGTGCGTGTACGCGTAGCCGAAGTTGTTGAATACTCCGGTGATGGTGAAACACCCTTTTCTTCCCTCACGCCCTTGATTTCCCCACCCGCAAGCATGACAGTTGCTTGCGTGATTCTGTTTGCGTTGCTGGCCTTGCCTCGCCGCCGCGTGACCCCACGCCCGGTGTTTGTTCGTCACCTGCACTCGCGCGCACCACCCGCCTATCCACAGGTGTAATCCGCGTTTGCGCCCTGCACAACGCCGCTGATTGCCACTCTTCCCCTCGTTGTACCAGCACTCTCTCATAAGCGTCCTTCCAGGACGGCGCCTAGGCTAGCGGTTGTGGTTTGCAACAAGAAAGGATAGTCTGACGATCAAGACAGGCCCCTGCAGCCAGGCATCCGCCAACCACCTGTTTTTTGCAAGTATTTCTCTTCATTTTTTAAGATAAGAACACACTATGATTAAACAGAACTTAATCGTTTTAGGCTTGCTTGGCTCCCTGCTCAGCGCTTGTCACCAGGAGGAAGCGCACGAAGAAGCGCCACCGAAACTCGAGGTCACGACCCCATGGCACAAAGACACCATGATCACCAAGGAATATGTCTGTCAGATTCATGCCATCCAGCATATTGAATTACGTGCGCTGGAGCGTGGCTATTTGCAGGATGTATTCGCTGGTGAGGGCCAGGTGATCAAACAGGGGCAGCCCATGTTCAAGATCATGCCTAATGTCTACCAGGTCGACTTGCTGAAAGCACAGGCGGAAGCCAAAACGGTGCAGATCGAGTATGAAAACACCAAGGCACTGGCTGAGAAAAACATTGTTTCGCAAAACGAACTGGCGCTGGGCAAAGCCAAACTGGATAAAGCCAATGCCGAAGTACAACTGGCGCAAACCCATCTCAACTTTACCAATATCAATGCACCATTTACCGGCATCATGGACCACCTGCTGGTACGAAAAGGCAGCTTGTTGGACGAAGGTGACTTGCTGACGACCTTGTCTGACAACAGCCGCATGTGGGTCTACTTTAACGTGCCTGAAGCAGAATACCTGGACTTCAAGATTCACCAGAAAAATGAAAAAGGCGTGCCGGTGAAATTGCGCATGGCCAATGGTGCCTTGTTTGACCAGGCTGGTGCGATTGAAACCGTCGAAGCCGACTTTGATAACAAAACCGGCAACATTGAGTTCAGGGCCGACTTCCCCAACCCGCACAGCTTGTTACGCCATGGCGAAACCGGCACCATCTTGCTGGACGTACCTTATCCAAACGCGATGCTGATTCCACAAAAAGCGACGTTTGAAGTGCTGGATAAGACCTTTGTCTATGTGGTGAACAAAGACCACAAAATCGAACAGCGCATGATTCAAATCGCCGCTGAACTGCCCCATTTGTTTATCGTGAAATCCGGCCTCAAAGACACTGACACAGTGTTGCTGGAGGGCTTGCGCCGCGTCAGAAACGGACAAAAAATCGACACCGACTACAGAGCACCTGAAAAAGTCGTTCCTGAGCTGGAACTGTACGCAGAATAACCATTAAGGTGAAAAAGACATGTTAAACATATTCCTCAGACGACCGGTGATGGCGATTGTGCTATCGCTGGTGATGGTTTTCCTCGGCTTTCTGTCGATCAAAACCCTGCCGATTTCGCAGTTTCCGGAAATTGCCCCGCCACGCGTGATCGTCACGCTGGCTTTCCCAGGCTCAAGTGCCGACGTACTGGTGCAGTCTTCACTGATCTCGATCGAGCGCGCCATTAACGGTGTGCCGGGTATGAAATACATTGTGTCTGACGCCACCAGTGCCGGTGAAGCCACGATACAGGTGATTTTTGACTTGGGCGTAGACCCGAACGCCGCCATGGTGCTTGTAAAAACCAGGCTGGACCAGGTCATGAGCAAACTTCCGCCGCTGGTGCAGTTAGAAGGCGTCATCGTCAATACCGTACAGCCCAGCATGCTGATGTATGTGAACCTGTACAGTAAAGATAAAAATGCCGACGAGAAATTCCTGTTTAACTACGTCAACGTCAGCGTGATTCCTGAAATTCAGCGTGTGCATGGTATCGCACAGGCGCAAAACCTGGGTAGCCGCCAGTTTGCTATGCGTATCTGGCTCAACCCAGAGCGCATGCGTGCCTACAAGGTGTCGAGCAAAGAAGTGATGGATGCGATTAGCAGCCAAAGCGTGATTGGCCGCCCGGGTCGCCTGGGTCAGAGCTCGGGCATTTACGCGCAGTCTAAAGAGTACGTACTGGTTTACAAAGGTCGCTATAACAAACCGGAAGAATACGGCAACATTATTATCCGTGCCGATTCCAACGGCGAAATCCTGCACCTGAGGGACATTGCCAAAATCGAGCTGGGCAGTGAGTTTTTTGATATTTACTCCAACAAAGACGGCTACCCATCCGCTGCGATTGTCCTCAAGCAAAACTACGGCACTAACGCTAGCGAGGTAATTGCTAACGTCAAGGTCAAGATGGAAGAGCTGAAGCAAAGCTTCCCGGCGGGCATGGACTATGAAATCAATTACGACGTTTCCAAGTTCCTCGACGCCTCGATTGAAAAAGTGATCCACACGCTGGCAGAAGCTTTTATCCTGGTGGCACTGGTGGTGTTTATCTTCCTCGGTGACTGGCGCTCGACGCTGATCCCGACACTGGCGGTGCCGATTTCGTTGATTGGTGCGTTTTTCGTCATGAAGGCGTTTGGGCTCAGTATCAACCTGGTCACCCTGTTCGCGCTGGTGCTCGCCATTGGCGTGGTGGTGGATGATGCCATCGTGGTGGTGGAAGCCGTGCATGCCAAGATGGCCTCTGACCATGTTGGCCCATACAAAGCCGTACAGCGCGTGCTGGGTGAAATCGGCGGCGCGATTGTTGCGATCACACTGCTGATGACTTCGGTTTTTATCCCGATCACCTTTATGCCAGGCCCGGTGGGCGTATTCTATCGCCAGTTCGCCATTACTATGGCTTCATCGATTGTGTTGTCCGGTGTGGTGGCGCTGACATTAACGCCCGTGCTGTGCGCTATGATCCTCAAAGACACCCACGGCCAGCCTAAACGTAAAACGCCGATCTCGGTGTTTTTAGATGGCTTTAACTGGGTATTTGAAAAAGTCACCGGCCGTTATACCAACTTCCTGGAAAAAGTCGTCACCCTGCGTACGGTCACTTTTATTGTATTAGCGCTGTTTTCGGCGGGTATTTTCTATGTCGACAAAATCTTGCCTGCCGGGTTTATTCCCGGTGAAGACCAGGGCATGATTTACGCCATTATCCAAACACCACCGGGCTCAACGCTGGAAACCACCAACAAGGTGGCGCGTCATCTGCAAACCCTGGCCAAAGAAGTAGAAGGCGTGGAATCCGTGTCCTCACTGGCTGGTTATGAAGTGTTGACCGAGGGGCGTGGTTCAAACGCAGGTACTTGTATTATCAACCTCAAAGACTGGTCCGAGCGCAAGCAATCAGTGAAACAAATCATTGAGGAACTGGAAGAGAAAACCAAGAATTTCGGTGCCGTGGTGGAGTACTTCCAGCCACCAGCAGTGCCTGGTTATGGTGCGGCTTCTGGACTGTCACTGCGCTTGCTGGATAAAACCACCAGCGCGGATTACTACGTGTTCGACAAAATCAACAAGGAGTTCATGCAGAACCTAGGCAAGCGTAAAGAGCTGACCGGCCTGTTCACCTTCTATGCCGCAAACTATCCGCAGTATGAGTTGATTATCGACAACCAGTTGGCGATGCAGAAGAAAGTGTCTATCGAAGATGCCATGAACAACCTGGACATCCTGATTGGTAGTACTTATGAGCAAGGCTTTATTCGCTTTAACAACTTCTTCAAAGTCTATACCCAGGCTGGCCCTGAGTTCCGCCGTTACCCAAGTGATGTGCTGAACTACTTTGTGAAAAACGAAGATGGCGAAATGGTGCCCTACTCGGCCTTCATGACCTTGAAGAAACGCCAGGGCCCTAACGAGATCACGCGTTACAACCTGTACAACTCAGCGGCGATTCGTGCCGAACCGGCACCTGGCTATACCACTGAATCGGCCATTAATGCCGTGAAAGAGGTCGCACATGCCACCCTGCCTAAAGGCTACGACATTGCCTGGGAAGGCCTGTCTTACGACGAAGAAAAACGCGGCAATGAAGCGCTGATGATCTTTATCGTGGTGCTGGTGTTTGTCTACATGGTGCTGGCGGCGCAGTATGAAAGCTTTATCTTGCCGTTTGCGGTAATTCTGTCCTTGCCTGCAGGTATTTTTGGCTCGCTGTTCCTGCTCAAAATACTGGGGCTGGCCAATGACATTTACGCGCAGGTCGGCCTCATTATGCTGATTGGCCTGCTGGGTAAAAACGCCGTGCTGATTGTGGAATTTGCGGTGCAGAAACATGGCCAGGGCATGTCTATCCGTGATGCGGCAATTGAGGGGGCTAAAACCCGCTTCCGCCCTATTTTGATGACCTCGTTCGCTTTTATTGCCGGCTTGATTCCGCTGGTGATTGCCACCGGGGCAGGTGCGGTGGGCAACCGGACGATCGGTACCTCTGCCATGGGCGGCATGCTGTTCGGTACCATCTTCGGTGTGATTGTGATTCCTGGCTTGTACTATATTTTTGGTACGCTGGCCGATGGCAAATCCATGATCCGCAAAGAGGAAACTGAACCTCTGACCGAGACCTACAAATACAACTCCCATCAGGATGATGATGACGATGAAGAATAAGCATTTAACCTGGATGGTCGCTGGCGCAGTGTCGTTGATGCTGCAATCATGCGCCATCCCATTTATCACCAGTAAACAGGCAGACACCACGCTGCCTACGCAATACCAGGAAGCGGCCACGCCAGCAGGTAACAGCGCCAGCGTGAAATGGCAGGACTTTTTCGATGACCAGAAGCTGGTGGCGCTGATTGATACCGCGGTTAACAACAACAAGGAAATTCATATCATGGCGCAACGCATTACGGTTGCCCAGAATGAAATCCAGGCCCGTAAAGGTGAATATTTGCCATTTGTCGGCATCGGCGCCAGCGCCGATAAAGAGAAGGTCGGCAAATATACCCGTAACGGTGCGGTTGAAGAAAACCTCGATATCAAGGAAGGCCGTTCCAACCCCAGATTCCTCGGCAACTACCAGTTTGGGCTGGTTGCATCGTGGGAGCTGGACGTGTGGAAAAAACTACGCAATGCAACCAAAGTGGCCGTCATGGAATACATGGCGACCATTGAGGGCAAAAACTTCCTGGTCACCAACCTGGTGGCTGAGGTGGCACATGCTTATTACGAGCTGATTGCATTGGATAACGAGCTGACCACGCTGGACCAGAACATCCAGATCCAGCAGAACGCGCTGGAAGTGGTGAAGCAGTTGCAACAATATGCGCGCGCCAACTCACTGGCGGTGAAACGGTTTGAAGCTGAAGTACAAAAGAACCAGAGCCGCCAGTATGTGTTGAAGCAAAGCATTGTGGAAACCGAAAACCGCATCAACTATCTGCTGGGGCGGACACCGCAACCGATTCAGCGCGCGTCAGCTGATTTTATGCACATGCAAAACAAGGTGATGCAAACCGGTGTGCCTTCAGAGCTGTTAGCCAACCGTCCTGATATCCGTCAGGCCGAGCTGGAACTCTCCGCGGCCAAGCTGAATATTGATGTGGCGAAAGCCAATTTCTACCCGTCCTTCTCTATCCGGGCGGGCCTGGGCTTCCAGGCGTTTGATCCTAAATACCTGCTCAATATCCCGGCTTCGGTCATGGCATCCTTCGGCGGCGAGCTGGTCGCGCCACTGATCAACCGGAACGCGATTGAAGCGCAATACAAGAGCGCCAATGCCGTGCAGATTCAGGCCGCGTATGACTACGAGCAAAAAATCATCAATGCCTATATGGAAGTGGCTAACCAGATTGCCAATATCGACAACCTGGATAAAAACTACCAGTTGAAAAACAAGCAGGTGGAAGCATTGACGCAATCGATTGACGTAGCCAACCAGTTGTTTAAAGCCGCACGTGCCGATTACATGGAAGTGTTGTTGACACAACGTGATGCGCTGGATGCCAAAATGGAGCTGATTGAAACCAAGCAGCAACAAGTGGCTGCCGTGGTGGATTTGTACCGCTCACTGGGCGGCGGCTGGCAAACGCCTGACGCAACGCCGACCAAGCAATAGTAGTTAAGTAACGCCGGAAAGGGAGAAGTGCCGATGGCCTTCTCCCTTTTTTGTTTTTAAGGCGGTTGATGTACTTCTGGCGTTTGTAAATAGCGCAGCAACCAGTGCTCAATCACCACCACGATATACGCCTGCTCTTCCAGCGTCAGCGCACGGCCTGCAGGCAGCCGATGCCATTTGGCGAGGCAACCACGGCAACAAGTCGCCGTTGCATGCTGTGCCACAAACACCGGGTGGCCGCGCATTGGCGTTTGCTGGCCATCATTGGCAACCACTGCCGGTGCCAGCCGGTCAGCGATAAAGCTTTCAGCATGGTCCAGTATCGTGGGCAGGCCTTTTTGCTGCAAATAGTGCAGGTCTTTTGCGTTTAAGCGGAAACCGGTACGAAAAGTAGAGCGTTGCAGGGCTTGAAACAACGACTCCAGATCGCGCATGGGTTGTTAATGCAGATGAGAAAGGTGCAGGTCGCGCAATTTAGGCGCCTTGATGGCGGTGACACCAACCACGGCAATCGTCATACAACCGCCAAATATCACGGACGGCACCAAACCCATGAGCCTGGCTGTGAGGCCGGACTCAAAAGCCCCTAGCTCATTGGATGAGCCGATAAAGATACCGTTGATCGCCGAGACACGGCCACGCATATTATCTGGCGTCGCCAGTTGCAGAATGGTTTGGCGCAAGATGACAGACACTGCATCCATCATGCCTGAGATCGCTAAAATCACAATCGCCAGCCAGTAAGTATTGCATAGGCCAAAGGCGATCATGCATAAGCCAAATCCGGCCACCGCCAATAATAACCAGCGGCCACTGTGCTCATGAATCGGATGTTTTGCCAGCCAGAGGCCAGTCACAATCGCCCCCAGGGCAGGCGCCGCACGCAACACCCCCAGCCCTTCCGGGCCCATCTGGTAAACATCATGCACAAAGGCCGGCAACATGGCGACCGTGCCACCGAACAACACGGCAAACATATCCAGCAATTGCGCGCCCAGCACCACTTGTGTGCGCCGCACAAAACGCAAGCCCTCTCCGATGCTGGCAAACACTTTCATCGGCTCATGGTTGTGATGCTCCTGCACACGCAAGGTCGTTGCGGCAATGGCCGCCGCCAGAGCCAAGATGGCCGACAACCCATAGGCAATCGATTTATCGGCAAAGCCGATGAGCAGCCCACCGATGGCTGGCCCGACAATCAAGCCGATCTGAAACATGGAGCTACCGATACCAGATGCTTTGGCAATTGAGGCGCGCGGAATAATCAGGGCGAATAAGGTGTTATAGCTAGGCGAAATCAAGGCGCGGGCAAAACCAGTGAGTGCCACCGTGCCATAAATCCACCATACAGTATGCTGCGGCTGCTGGTGTGTAATCAACACCAGTAAACCCGCATTCGCCGATAAGAATAGTGCCGACACCACGGCAAAACCACGCCGCGAAAAATAATGATCGACCGCATGCCCGGCAAACAAGGCACTCCCCATGTAAGGGATCACTTCCGCCAGGCCGATCAGGCCCAGTGACCAGGGGTCGTGGGTGATTTCATAAATGTGCCAGCCAATGGCAACCATCATCATTTGGTACGAAAGCACCATAAAAATACGATAGGTCAGCAACTTTGGGAACGCATAGCCCTGATGGGCAAGAATCTGACGAACGGATAAAGACATAGCGACTATTATACGCGATCCCCCACCAGCCACCTGCGCATTGGCGTCTTGCGGCAGAATCGCCTAAAATAGCCAGGCGGGTGCAGTGAATCAGGCAGTAGGCGGTCACGCTGATGAGCCGTCGTTGACCTCGTGCGACCCTGCCGATATAGATGAGGCGCACCCGCCAATCCTCCGCCTGAAAGGAACGCAACCATGCGCCACCTTTATCAATACTTGCTTATCGCAATACTTTTGAACTTGCCAATGCCGGTGCAAGCTCAAGAGGTGATGCAAGTGTGGGTGACGGTCGACTGGGAGGGCTTGTCACTGCAAGAAGACAACCTGCAAGCCATGCAAAAATTTCGGCAGCAGTTTCCGCAGATTCCCTTACTGCACCTGATCAACCCGGTTTACTTTATTCAGCCCGGCGTCAACCGCGCACAAATCGGCAGCCAGATCCGCAGTACCTTTTTGCCGCAAGACACCATCGGCCTGCATATACACCCCATGCGCACGCTGGTGAAATATTGCGGTATCCCCTATCAGGCCGAGCCCTCTATTTCCGATGCGGATGAGCACTGCACACAAGCCAGCTGCGGCCATACGGTTAGCCTGGAATACGCTTACAGCCAAACCGAGCTCACACACCTGGTCAGCTGCGCTAGCGAACTGATGATCAGCAACGGCTTCAACCGACCGCGGCATTTTCGTGCGGGCGCCTGGCAGTTTGGCCCTAAATTGCAAGCGGCGCTGGAGGCCAACCAGTTTTTATGGGACAGCTCGCGTATCGATGCCAACTTGCTCACCACGCGCTGGCATGTCGACAGCCCATTAGTCAAACGGCTACAACAATTGCACCCGCAAAGCACACCGATGGACCAACCCTATGCGCTGGGCTACAAGTTGATGGAATACCCCGACAACGCGGCGATGGCCGATTACACCAGCACAAAACAATTGCTGGCACTGTTCGAACAACTACTCAATGCCCATCGTCCAGTGATGGTAATGGGCTTTCACCAGGAATCAGCCGCTGACTATCTGCTGCGCTTGGAGCGTACCATCCCACGCATGGAGCAGTTGGCCAAACAAAAGAATGTCAGCATCGTATGGATGCCCTAAACAATACCAGGCGCGATGGATTTATTTGCTGAACACACAAGCGAGCCTGTCGCGATCACTGCTGGCGCCTGGTGGCTGCCCGGCTTTGCCCTGCCAGAGCTGACACCCCTGTGGCAGGCGTTACAGCAGCATCTGGCCGCACATCCCGCACAACAGATGATGACGCCGATGGGCCACCTGATGTCGGTCCATACCAGCAGCATGGGGCATTGGGGCTGGGTGAGCAGTCCGCAAGGCTATGGTTATCTCGCGCACGACCCGGACACCGGGCAGCCGTGGCCCGCGATTCCGCCAGCGATCTTGCAACTGGCAGCAGCGGCTGCCGCACAGGCAGGGTACTGCGACTTTGTGCCAGACAGCTGCCTGGTCAACATTTACCAGGCGGGCAGCAAAATGGGCTTGCATCAGGACAAAGATGAACAGGACTTTTCACAGCCTATCGTCTCGGTATCCCTCGGCATCGCGGCCACATTTTTGTTTGGCGGAGCCACACGTAGCGACAAACCGGTACGCATACCGCTGCAACATGGCGATGTGGTGGTCTGGGGAGGAGAAAGCCGGCGCTTTTATCATGGCATCGCTGCGGTCAAACCTGGAACGCACCCGCTCACGGGTAGCAGGCGTATCAACCTGACATTGCGCAAGGCAAAATAATGCGCCTTCAACCGCCAGCAGACGCTGATGCAGACCCAAAAAAGTCTGCACAATTTCTGATTAACATCAAAAATCCGCTTCACTTCCGGGTTGCATCTGTTTTTCAAAAGAGTAAACTGAAATTGTCTTATCGGAACTTTCACTTCTTTTTTATAGGTGAAAAACTCAGGTGGGATAATTTCAGAAAAAGGAGTTTGTCATGAATTTACAACTTACAGGACATCATTTAGAAATCACACCGGCATTGCGCGAGTACGTCTTATCCAAGTTCTCCCGCATCAGCAATCACTTTGATCATGTGATTGATGTCAAAGTCACCATGTCTGTTGAAAAGCTTGCCCAAAAGGTTGAAGCCACACTGCATGTGCCAGGCAACGATTTGCACGCGACCTGCAGCGATGAAAATATGTACAGTGCCATCGACATGCTTACTGACAAACTTGACCGTCAGGTAGTGAAACACAAGGAAAAACACGGCGACCACCATAAATCCGGTGGTGCAGTAAAACACCAGTTAAGTTCCTAAGTCTTGCCTCACGTTCTCTGCCCATCCGGGTAGAGAACTCAAATCTGCCACACCTCACCTTTACGTCGTTTCACCGCTTTTACGTCAATTCACTCCCGGCACGCTGCATTCAGTTGTAAAATGGCTGTTAATTCCATGTTTACATGTTGATACCGCGTATGGCGCAAATCTCAGTCGCTGATTTGTATAAACAGATTCGCAGCAAACTCAAATTGAAATGGGTGGCAGGCGAGTCTGGCAGTCAAAAAATACTGAACTCCGGCACCGTGACCAAGCCATCTTTGGCCTTGGTCGGGCATTTGAATTTTGTGCACCCGAACCGGGTGCAAGTGCTGGGCTGCGCCGAAATGGATTATATGGCCAGCCTGAGCATACTGGCGCTACAACAGGCCGTGAGCAATCTGTTCTCTACCGACCTGGCCATGGTAGTGGTCGCCAATGGTGAGAAAGTGCCACCCATCATGCTGGAAGCCGCCCAGCAAACACAAACCCCTTTATTTACCACGCCCATGATCAGCCCGCAGCTCATGGAGCTGCTCAGCCATTACCTGGCGGTGGCGACCGCAGAAACCACCAGCATGCATGGTGTGTTTATGGAGGTGCAAGGCTTTGGTGTACTGATTACCGGCAGCGCGGCGATCGGTAAAAGCGAATTGGCGCTTGAGCTGATCTCGCGCGGTCATCGCCTGGTCGCAGATGATATTGTCGACTTTTACCGTACCTCACCCGAACGCATCGAAGGCCGTTGCCCGGAACTGCTACAGGACTTCCTGGAAGTACGCGGGCTGGGCATTCTGAACATTCGCGCACTCTATGGCGATAATGCGGTCAAACCTACCAAGCCACTGGACATGATGATACAGCTGGAACTGGCCGACGAAATGAAGCCACAAGACCTGGATAGGCTGAGCGCAAATCGGCAAACCCAGCGCGTGCTGGATGTCGAAATCAGCAAAGTGATTATCCCGATTGCGGCCGGACGCAACATCGCCGTGCTGGTCGAAGCTGCCGTGCGTAACCACATGCTATTGTTACGCGGCGTCAACGCCACCCGGCAACTCACACAGCGGCAAAAGCAAATCATGCTAAGAGAAAGCAAGTTAAGATGACAAGAAGTGGATCACGCACATGCAACTAGTGATTGTCACCGGCTTATCAGGCTCGGGTAAAACCATCGCTTTGCGGGTATTTGAAGACAGCGGCTATTACTGTATTGATAACCTGCCCGCCACACTCCTGCCGCATATCCAGAACCATGTGGCTGACCGTGATGCCGCCAAGGTCGCCGTCAGCATTGATAGCCGCAGCATTGCCATTGAGTCGTTACCTGACATTTTGCAGACCCTGAAAGCACAGGGCATTGCCGTGCATTTGTTATTTCTGGACGCCAGCCTGGAAACCCTGGTCAAACGGTTCTCCGAAACCCGCCGCAAGCACCCACTGAGCACGCCGGACCAGGCACTTTCTGAAAGCATTAACCACGAACGCGACCTGCTCTCCGGCCTGAATAACCTGGGCCATCATGTAGACACCAGTAACCTGTCGGCCAATGCCTTGCGCCACCATACGCGTGACTGGATGCTGCAGATCGAACAAAGCTACCAGGAAGCGCGGCCGCATTCGCTGGTCTTATCGTTTATTTCGTTCGGTTTCAAACATGGCATTCCACTGGATGCCGACTTTGTGTTTGATGTGCGCAGCCTGCCTAACCCGCATTACGACCCGGTTTTGCGCCCTTACAATGGCAAACAGGCGCCAATTCAGCAATTTTTGCAAAATGAAGCCATGGTGCTTGAAATGCAGCGTGACATTCAGCACTATATAGAAAAATGGCTACCAAGCTTTTATCACGACCATCGCAGTTATGTCACCATCGGCATCGGCTGCACAGGGGGGCAACACCGTTCCGTCTATCTGGTGGAACAACTGGGGGCATATTTCAAGCAACAGCATCAGGTCATGATACGTCATCGTGAGTTACAGGATGCACATGCCACGGTTACCCCTTAAATTACGGAGTCTGAGAGCAAAATTATGATTGGTGTATTGATTATTGCGCATGGCAGCCTGGGCCCAAGCCTGATCGATTGCGCAACCCATGTGATGGGTAATCGCCCGGCACAACTGGATTTCCTGGAAATTTCCAAACATGACGACCCGGCCAGCGTATTACCCAAGGCCCAAGTGCTGGTGAAGCAACTTGATAGTGGCCAGGGTGTACTGGTGTTGTCAGATATTTATGGCGCGACGCCCTGCAACATTGTCACCCGGTTGCTGACACCCGATGAAATTGAGGGCGTGGCCGGGGTCAACCTGCCCATGCTGGTACGCGTATTGAATTACCGCCACGAAGGCCTGCACTCCTGTATCCAGAAAGCCCTCAGCGGCGGCCGCGATGGCGTTGTCCACTTTACAAAAACTACTTGTCACCACGCACAATAACATTCCCCCTATGGTCAAACTCTCTTTAGAAATCATCAACAAACTCGGCTTGCATGCACGCGCCTCTACCAAATTCACCCAAACTGCCAGCCAGTTCAAAAGCGAAGTCTGGGTAGAGAAAAATGGCCGTCGCGTTAACGCCAAAAGCATTATGGGGGTGATGATGCTGGCGGCTGCCAAAGGCAGCATCATAGATATCGAAGCCACAGGCGCAGATGAAGAGCAAGCGATTGCGGCCTTGCAGGCCCTGGTGAACGACTACTTTGGTGAGGGCGAATAATTGACCAGTTTCAGCATGCACGGTGTCGGTGTTTCCAGTGGCATTGCCATTGGCCATGCCCACCTGATTTCACATGCCCTGCTGGAAGTAGTGCACTTTAAAATTGATGCCGACGGCGTCAGCGAAGAGATTGCGCGCTTTGAACGTGCCATTGACCTGGTCAAGCAGGACCTGGAACAACTCAAGTCGCAGTTGCCCAAAAATGCGCCCGCCGAACTGAGTGCATTTATCAACACACATTTGGCCATGCTATCGGACAAGTCGCTCTCCGAGGCACCCAAGACGATTATCCGTAATGAATTATGCAATGCCGAGTGGGCGCTCAAGCAGCAAATGGACGACATTGTTGCCCAGTTTGATGCTATTGAAGACGCCTACCTGCGCGAACGCAAACAGGATGTCGTGCAAGTTGTAGAGCGCGTGATCAAGGTATTGCTGGGCCGCGACCAATTAGCGGCTAGCGAAAAGAAACTGCAAGCCAAGCAAGAGCGCGCCATGATCCTGGTGGCGCATGATGTTTCACCGGCCGACGCCATCCAGTTTAAACACCACCAGTTTGCTGCGTTTATCACCGATGTCGGCGGCGTGACCTCGCATACAGCCATCCTCGCACGTAGCCTGAATATTCCGTCCATTGTGGCGCTGCAACGCGCACGCGATTTAATCAACGACGGCGAACTGATGATTGTGGATGGCGCGGCAGGCGTGGTCATCGTCAACCCAGACCCGGAAGTCCTGTCCGAATATCAACTCAAACAAAACCAGTGGCAACTGGCGCAACAAAAGCTGCAACTGATCAAAACCACCAAAGCGGTGACCGTGGATGGCGTGGCGATTGATTTATTCGCCAACATTGAAGTGCCGGAAGACGTGATCAGTGCCAAAGCATCAGGTGCAGTGGGGGTCGGTTTGTACCGGACCGAGTTCCTGTTTATGAACCGTGCAGAAATGCCCGGCGAGCAGGAGCAATTTGAAGCCTACAAACACGTGGCCGAGGCCATGAAAGGTCATCCGGTGACCATCCGCACACTGGATATCGGTGCGGACAAGCAGCTCAACCCTGATGAAGTCGTGACCGCGACCAACCCGGCATTGGGCTTGCGCGCCGTGCGTTATTGCCTGGCCGAGCCGCATATTTTCCACAGCCAGTTCCGTGCCTTACTACGCGCATCGCATTATGGCCAGGTCAAAATCCTGATCCCTATGCTGTCGACACTGGCTGAACTGCGGCAAACAAAACTCTTGCTGGAACGGGCCAAAGAGTCATTACGCCAGCAAAAAATCCCTTTTGACGAACAGATCCAGCTCGGCGGCATGATAGAGATTCCTGCTGCCGCCATTAATGCCGATGCTTTCGCCCAGGAGTTAGACTTTCTATCCATAGGCACCAACGACCTGATTCAATATACGCTGGCGATTGACCGCGCGGATGATGCCGTCGCGCATTTATATAACCCCCTGCACCCGGCGGTGCTGCGCTTGATGCAAATCACCATTCAGGCTGCCGTCAAATATGGCAAATCAGTCTCAGTCTGTGGCGAGATGGCGGGCGACATCAAGTTGACGCGCTTGCTGGTCGGCATGGGTATGCGCCAGCTCTCCATGCACCCAGCCCATATTCTGAGCGTGAAATCGCAAATCCTGCAGAGTGAAGAGAGTGTGCTGGCTAAACAGGCAAAAAAAATCCTGTCATTCAATGACCTGGAAAAAATTGTGCCGCTGATTAAAAAATATAATGGTGAGCTGCTGTAAGCAAGAGGCGTCAACCTCTTGCATTTAGCAAACTCATCGCCATCATCAATATATACAATCACCCAAACGCGAACATTTGGCCAATAATAGGCCTCTATCAGATATTGCAAACCCTCAGAGGATACCGTTGTGAGCACTAATCCATTACTCGTTTTTAACGGCCTGCCAAAATTCAATGACATCCGCCCCGAGCATGTGTCTCCGGCCATTGACAGCCTGCTGGCCGAAGGCCGCGCCCTGGTGGAGCAATTAGCAACTGCCAGCGAGACGCCTGACTGGCAAAATTTTGTGCAACCAATTGAAAGTTACTCAGAAAGACTGTCACGCAGCTGGGGCCCGGTCGGCCATATGAATGCCGTGGTCAACACTCCCGAACTGCGCGAAGCCTACAATGACAACCTGGCCAAACTGACTGACTTTTATAGCGACCTGTCGCAAGACGAGCGCCTGTATAACAAATACAAAGCCATCCAGGCCAGCGCAGGCTATGCCACACTCAGCCGTGCACAGCAAAAAATCATAGACAATGAAGTGCGTGGTTTTAAACTCGGTGGTGCTGAGTTACCTGCCGCAGAAAAAGTGCGCTTTAAAGAGATTGCTGAACAATTATCCAAACTGGGCAGCAAATTTGAAGAGAACATTCTCGACAATACCAACGACTTCAAACACTTGGTTGCAACGGCAGATGAACTGGGTGGCCTGCCGGAAGACGCTTTGCAGGCGGCTGCCGAAGCCGCCAAAGCCGAAGGCAAAACAGGCTATCTGTTCACTTTGCACTTCCCATCTTATATGCCGGTCATGCAATATTGCGAAAACCGCGCGCTGCGCGAAACGCTTTATCGTGCCTATGCCACGCGTGCCTCAGAGTTTAGCAAACCGGAGTGGGATAACACGCACCTGATTGCTGACCTGCTCAAACTCAAACGCGAAGAAGCGCAACTACTGGGCTTTGGCAACTATGCAGAGCTATCGCTCGCGACCAAGATGGCCGATACACCAGCACAAGTGATCGACTTTTTGGACACCCTGGCAAAACGCGCCAAACCCTACGCTGAAAAAGACATGGCCGAATTGAAAGCCTATGCCGAGAAACTTGGTTTTAGTGATATGCAAGCCTGGGATGTGGCGTTTATCAGCGAAAAACTGCGCGAAGAAAAATACGCCTTCTCCGACCAGGAAGTCAAACAATACTTCCCTGAAGACAAAGTGCTGGCTGGCTTGTTTAAAGTGGTGGAAACCATTTTTGGCGTACAAGTACGCAAAACCGATGCACCGCTGTGGCATAAAGACGCCAGCTTTTACGAGATCAGCGACCAGCAGCGCCAGCCAATCGCCTACTTTTACCTGGATTTATATGCCCGCCAAGGCAAACGTGGCGGTGCCTGGATGGACGAATGCATCACGCGCCGCAAAACCGCCAACGGCATTGAGCTGCCTGTCGCCTACCTGACCTGTAACTTCTCGGCACCCGTCGGCGACAAGCCTGCCCTGTTTACACACGACGAAGTCATCACCATGTTCCATGAGTTTGGTCACGGCCTGCACCACATGCTGACGCAAGTGGATGAATACAGCGTGTCTGGCATTAAAGGTGTGGAATGGGATGCGGTAGAGCTGCCCAGCCAGTTTATGGAAAACTTCTGCTGGGAATGGGATGTTTTGCGTCATATGACTGCCCACGTGGACAGTGGTGAGCAGTTGCCGCGCGCCTTGTTCGACAAAATGGTGGCGGCTAAAAACTTCCAGGCCGGCATGCAGACCGTGCGCCAAATCGAGTTTTCACTGTTCGATATGCGTTTGCACAGCACCTTTGACCCGGCGAGCAAACAAACCGCGCTGGATATACTGGAACAAGTGCGTAACGAGGTCGCCGTACTGCGCCCACCAGCATGGAACCGCTTCCCGAACAGCTTCAGCCATATTTTTGCCGGTGGTTATGCTGCAGGCTACTACAGCTACAAATGGGCGGAAGTACTATCCGCCGATGCCTACAGCCTGTTTGAAGAACTAGGTGTACTGTCTGAAACGGCTGGCAGCCGCTTTAAAAATGAAGTCCTGGCCCAAGGCGGCGCCCGCCCGGCCATGGAATCGTTTGTCGCCTTTAGAGGCCGTGAGCCGAGCATGGATGCTTTGCTCAGGCATAACGGCATGACACAATAACCCTCCTCATCGCCAAGCCCCTCCAGGCTTGGCTTTTTAATATTCATATTAGAGTCATTCAAGGATACCTTTATGCTATACACCGCTCGCTGGCTGTTGATTGTGTTATGCCTGTCTTCATCGTATGCGTTTGCCGCCAAGGAAGAGGCTGACGATATTCAAGCCAAAACACCAGAAGGCGATGAAGTAATCCTGCATTCCAACGGCTATTGGGAATTTAAAGATGCGAAAAAAGCAGCGGTGGCCAAAGTGAAAGTTGAGGAGTTCGAGCACAGCAATGGTTGCCCGATTGGCATGCGCCCGAGTTTTCTCGGCATGGGGCGATGTATTTCTTATGATGACCCGCTTCTTAAGCGCGGCTCTTTAAGTGGTAAAGGCCGTTAAAACGGTAAATATCAGGCACTAAAACAGGGCAGCCATGGCTGCCCTGTTGCTTTTTCGTCAGCAGCACATCAGGTTTATCGCGACACCCAAGCCTGCGCCTGCGCCATTTGCCTGTGTTTTGGCCATGCAATCAAGGTCAGGTACGCCACTTGCTTAAACATGATTTTACATTTAACGTTTGCGCATGATGATTAACTCTCTCGACTTTGCCCGCCACGGCGACAAACAAAACTCAGCCTTCTTTGAGGAGTATCTACAAAAACTGCTCGAAGAACGCGACCAGATGGGCCTGACCGAGATGATTCAGGAAATTGATGCCTTGATGATTACGGTGGATCCGGATCACTCGATTCAATATATCGCCGAACTATCGTTGATGACGTCTTACCACTACCTGGTGACACTGGAGAGTGAAAAGCACTGGACGCATGTGTTACGCATAGACCTGAACTCACCAGACTTGCTGGTGCGCGAGGTGAAAGACCCTAACCTGCGCGGCATTTTCCGCTCGCTGAATGAGATTTATCCGGTAGGTGCGCGCAAGCCTAACAGCCGCTACATGGGGGAAATAATCCGCGTCAGCAATATGCATGAAGTGGTTAAATTACAGGAAGAACGCGAGTTCCGCTTCTTTACGCAAGACGAGGTACGCAAGCTGGAATTGCCAGGCAATGTAGCGATCAGCAAGCCGTCACCGTATACGCATAATATCGTCGGCTATATGAAACGCGAGCCTGGTGAACTACGTGTGTATTCACTGGGCATCAGCACCATACGTCAGGATGTACAGGCCGCCTATGAACTAGCCAAAGAGCAGCAGGCCAAGCTGCGCATCGATGACCTGATTTTGCCGGTGGACCACCTGGCCACACGTGTGTATAGCCAGAACCGCGAGGTAGCCATTCTGGAATACCTGTCCTGGTCGAGCTATTTCTTCTGGGGCGCCTATAACATATGGGATCAGAACTCTTCCACCAACGTCACCAAGAGCGTGCATGGCTTTGCCGAAACCAAGAGCCCGGCCAAAGTGTTTACTGCCAATAATACGCCTTACTTCGTCAACCACCTGGAAAAACTGCCTTCACCCACCGAAACCTTTGTGCGCAACTATGGCCCGCGCCTGCACCACATTGCCTTGTCGGTGAAAGACGGCACGCGCGATGGCAAGGAAAATATCGATTTTGTCGTCAATGCCATCGCCAGCCAGGGCAAAGGCTTTTTGCTGGATGTGATAGGCTCCAAAGAAGAAGGCCTGAAACAGATATTCTCCAATGCCTCAGAGCATTCGTCACTGATTATTGAATACGTGCAGCGTTATGATGGCTTTGATGGTTTTTTCACGCGCGACAACGTCGCCAAACTGACAGAAGCCGCAGGGGTAGAAGAAGGTGTACTGGAAGCACAAGCCAAACTGAGCCAACTCGCAGGTAAATAACGTGGCCAGTGTCATGGCTTATACTGTGCGCTATTCTTAATAGACGCCTTGCCCATGCATCACGACTTCTGGCACCAGCGCTGGCACAACCAGCAGATCGGCTTTCACTTAAATGCAGTGAATCCGTTTTTATTGGCGCATTTTCACGCGCTCAATTTGCAGGCAGGCCAACGTATATTGGTGCCGCTGTGTGGCAAAACGCTGGATATTCATTGGTTGCTGGCGCAAGGCCTGCAAGTAGTGGGTGCCGAACTCAGCCAGTTGGCCATAGATGCCTTATTTACCGAACTCAACCTCACCCCAACCATCACGCAGGCAGGCGCACTCAGGCACTACCGCGCAGCAAATATTGAGATATTTCAAGGTGATTTTTTCGCACTGGATCCAACGCGACTCGGGCCTGTGCATGCCGTGTATGACCGTGCGGCCCTGATTGCCTTGCCAGAGGCCATGCGCAAGCAATACAGCCAGCATTTAATCCAGATCACACACACCGCGCCGCAGTTGCTGATCAGTTTTGCCTATGACCAATCGTTAGTGCCCGGGCCACCCTTTAGCGTGAGCAAAGAGGAGGTCAGCACACACTACCAGGCGCATTACCAATGCACAGCGCTGGCCAGTGTCTTTATGGAAACAGGCTTGAAGGGACAATATCCGGCAGAAGAAACCGCCTGGTTACTGTCGCAGCTATAACGCTCTCGCTACAACACGCAGCCAGCGAGCGTATCATGCTGCGCCAGCCAGTGCTGCAAGCTTTCTACCACCTGATGCGCCCCCGCGCGCACCTGGTCGCTAGGCTGCCTGAGGTCTGGCACCACCACCACGCGCAAGCCAGCGGCAATCGCGGCTTGTGCGCCCAACTCACTGTCTTCAAACGCTATGCATTCCTCAGCGGGCAAGCCTAGTTTTTCCAGCGCCAGCAAATAAATATCCGGGTGAGGCTTGCCGCGTTGAACCTCCTGCCCGCTGGTGACATGGCTGAAATAATCCAGCACACCGGTGTGGGTTAAGCGGTGCGTAATATGCGGCATGGGCGAAGAAGACGCCACGCTGCAGACAATGCCTTGCGACTGGTAATACTGCAACAAGGCATGCGCGCCATCCTTGAGCGGAAACGCATGATCGCGCGCTTCCAGGAATGCATTCAGCCCCTGCATCACATGCTGGAAGTTGGCCTCACTGCCTAACTGTTGTGTCATCAGGCGGGTCGAATCCGACCATATGCGCCCCACCAGTTCGACATATTCGGCCTGGGTATAAGTGATGCCGATGGTGGCTGCTGCCTGTATGCAGCCCTGCATAATAATGCGTTCGGAATCGATCAACAGACCGTCCATGTCAAAAATAGCCGCTTTAATCACTAACAACGCTCTTTGTGCAAATAAAATCGTATTTTACCGCGACTGAGTTGCGACCAAACATACACTTTTGGACATGGATGCGTTTATTTGTCGTCAACATCCTGCCAAATCAACACAATTTAACAAAGTCTAGCTAATATAAAACCACATGACACCAGCACAGGCTGGCATGCCATACAGCGATCGCCACAGCAGGGTGGATGAACAGGTGGCGGCACTTAAACAATCAAGGAGCCCCTGATGGACAAAGCAAAACTGTATACCTTGCGCTGGTCAGCCATGCAAATTGCCAGGCTGTCTGCCGATCCCAAAGTGGATGCACTGGCACTGAGCCAGATTGAAATCCTGTCGCAACTGTTGGAGGAAGCGGTGCCTGAAGAGTTCAGGCCACCCGAGCCTCCCCGCCCCAGCTTGCACCCGGAAGAGGTCGTCACTGAAAAAAAGCGCTATCCCGTCGGCGAAAGAAAGTTGTGGTATCCGGAAGCCGTCGTGCGCACGGACATTAAACGTGCCGCACAGGGCGAGTACCCGAAATCCTATCCTTATGGCGCGATCGTGCACTTCACCGCCGGGCAATACACCAAAGGCCTGGAAAATGCAGTGAGCGCGATTTCCAGCAGCCCTTATTTCTTTTGCTGTATCAGCGCCGATGGCAAACTGGTACAAGCCAATCCGCTCAACCAATGGGGATATCATGCGGGTGAAAGCGCCTGGACCATTGCCGGTGAAAAGCGCAATGGCGTATCCAATTTCCTGGTCGGGATTGAAATCACCAACCCGGGACGGCTGGAGGTGCATAACGGCAAGTATTACACCTATTGGGATACCGGCCACAAGCAGCCCATAGACGCCAAAAAAGTGCGCGTGATTGATAAAAACACCGACAACATCCTGGCCGGCGCTTATTTACCTTATACCAAAGCGCAGGAAACGACACTGATTGAGTTTTTGCTGTGGGCCAAGGCGAACAACCCCAGCGTCTTTGATTTTGATTATGTGCTAGGCCATGATGAGGCCGCGGGGCCCAAAGGCATAGGTCGCTGGCGCAAAAATGACCCGGGCGGTGCTTTGTCGATGACCATGACCGAGTTCAGGCAATTGCTTAAAGACGAATATAAAAAGCGCTATGGCTAATCGCGACAGGTAAAAAAATGCCCCGACAAGTCGGGGCTAACGTGGACTTTACGACTTACCCACTCCTCACAAGCCGTAGATTAAACGACACGCACCTCCCGAGGTTTGATCAATATCAAATCGCGTGCTAAAAGCTGCCGCGAATGAAGCTAGGCTGTCGCGTACTCTAATGGCGTCACCGTGACATTCACGGTCAGGTGTTGTTGGCCACCGCCCAGCACCACCCCACGCATGGGAGAGACATCGCTGAAATCGCGGCCCCAGGCCACGGTAATATGCTCTTGCTGCACCAGGCAATTATTGGTTGGGTCAAAATCTACCCAGCCATACACCGGGCAATACACCGACACCCAGGCATGCGAAGCATCTGCGCCCACCAGTCTGGGCTGCCCCGCTGGCGGATGCGTGAGGATATAGCCGCTCATATAGCGGCAAGCCAGGCCCAGCGAACGCAGCGCACCTATCATCAGGTGTGCAAAATCCTGGCAAACGCCACGGCGACCTTTGAGCACCTCATCCAGCGGCGTGGAAATATCTGTCGCCTGCGGGTCGAACTCAAACTCGGTATAGATGTGCTGGGTCAACGCCATGGCGGCGTCCAGCAACGACCTTTGCGGCGTAAAACACTGGCGCGCAAAGCTGGCCAGCGCCTCACTGACCTGGACTTTAGCCGTGGCATACACAAATGGCGTCGCATTTAGGTGTTGCGTGGCCTGCGATTGCAGCATGTCTTGCACTGCCTCCCAGGCCGGGCTTTGTGATAGCTCAGCCATGACTGGCCGCGGCTGCACATCGACCTGAAAGCGCGATGTCACCTCGAGTGACTCGTGTGGCGCCAGCAGGGTGACATAGTCATTATGATTGCCAAAAAAATCCAGGCGCCGTGATTGCTCGGCCGGGATCGGCTCGCAGGCCAGCGTATAAGACACGCACTGCTGGAAATCCGTCTGCCGCGGCATCATGTGCAGTAACTGCTGCGACTGGATCACAGGAATATCGTAGCTGTATAGGGTTTGGTGTTCAACCTGATAGCGCATCGTCCATCCTTAATAACGCGGTATCACCAGTGGGCTGGCATAACTGAAAAAACGCAGGCTGAGCCGGTCTGACAAAGTGAGTGTCACGGCATAGGTACGGTTAAGCCACTCGGCCAGGGTAGCATTACCTGCCGTAAAGCATTGATCTGGGTCCAGTTGCAGCAAGGCCTGCCAGCAATCGTTAAGCTCGGTCGCAATGCCGCCAGCGTTATCTTGCGCATCCATTTCTTCCAGGTATTTCACCAGGCCTTTAATCTGGAACACCACAGAATTAGGGTTATTAGCATCCATCAACAATAGGTCCAGTACCGGCAACCACTCTGGCTGCGCGGCATAGCGGGCACGATAGGTCACCAGGTTATTGGTCACTTGCAGCAGCCATTCCAGATTGCTGTGTTGCGGCATACTGAGTGCGCGACTGAGCAATACGCACATAAACTGCAAGCGCTCGATGCGCCGCCCCAGTGACATAAAACGCCAACCCAGGTCACGCGTCATCCAGTCCATGGCAAAGCCGGTCAGCGTGACAAAATGATTGATCGCCTGCTCAATGTACGACAGGGCATCTTGCAGTGTCGCATGCTGGTGACGGGTAATAAACAAGCGCGATAATACGTTCACGGTACGCCAATGGTCATTGGAAATACGCTCGCGCAGGTTAAATGCCTGCTGGAATAGTTGCTGCACACTGGTGGCCAGGCTATTGGATTGTTGTGAAAACACCGCCTGAATTAACAATGGCTCAATGTCATCGTCTGTCCATGGTTGCCAATTGGCCATGGCCTCTTCGTCCTCGGCACAAGGCAGCAGATCAAACCACTGACACAGGCCTTGCATGGTGACCCACTCACCATCACGCATTTCCGGCGTGTATTCGAGCAAGGCCCGAATCGTGGCGCGTAACATCATGGCTTTTTGCAGATTGCGCACTGAATAGCGGCCATACCAGAACAGGTTCTCCGCCATACGGCTGGAAAGATAGGCGTTTTCACGCACCAGGTCCTGGCTGGAGCTGGTTTTACGCAACAGACTGAACGGCGGTTGACTGTCATGCGACAGCACCCAGGTATCTTTGCTGGTACCGCCACGCTGCATGGTCACGACGCGGGCGTCTTTGCCACTGGCCACGCGTGACAGGCCGCCCGGTAAAATTGCGTAACCATTAGGGGTGGCAAACGCATACACCCGCAGGCTCACCGCCAGCGAACCGATTTGCGGCTGATGCTGGTGACTGCTGAGCACCGGCGCATGTGAAATATCCACTTGCTCTTGCGCAATATAATGATCAGGCTGCGCCCGCAGGCGCTCAATCAGCGCTTCTTTCTGGCCGGGGTTTAAATCCTCGCCAAAAATGGGCGAAGAGCGCACTTGCGGATAAGCCGGTTTAATCACCAGGTCATCCAGATGCTGGATAACATATTCCAACGCAGCAGGCTCACCACACCACCAGGTGCCCACTGACGGCATGCGTAATGTTTCACCCAGTAACGACTGGCATAAATTAGGCAAAAAGCCGAGTAAAGCACCTGATTGCAATAGGTTGGCACCCAGCGCGTTGGCGATCAGCACATTTCCCAGGCGGGCTGCCTGCGTCAGGCCAGCCACGCCCAGCAATGAGTCGGCATTTAACTCCAGCGGATCACAATAATCATCATCAATGCGCCGCAAAATTGCATGTACGGGCTTGAGTCCGGCAATGGTTTTTAGCCACACCACACCATTGCGCACGGTGAGGTCGCTGCCCTGCACCAAAGGATAGCCCAGGTAACCCGCCAGGAACGACTGCTCGTGATAGGTTTCGTTGTAAGGTCCCGGAGTCAAAATAACGACCAAAGGCGGCTCACCCTGTCCCAGTGCGGCAATGCCGGGGACAGTTTGTGCCTGATTGTCGGCGACACGATGCCCCCAATGCGCCAGGCTATCGCGCATGCTGGCAAAAAAACCACTCAAGCGCTCAATATTGAGGTCGCGGAATAACTCTGGAAAAGCACTCGAAATAATTGTGCGATTTTCCAGCGCATACCCTGCACCCGTCGGCCCCTGCGTACGGTCAGACACCACCCACCATTGGCCATTGGGCGCGCGCGCAAGATCGACGGCGTAATGATGCAGCGCAATATTATCGTAGTGCGGAATGCCCACACAGGAAGGCAGAAAGCCGTTATGGCCGTAAATGAGGGCCGGTGGTAATTGACCGCTGGCCAATAAATGCTGTTCGCCATACACATCGAGCAACACCCGGTTAAGCAAGGTAGCGCGTTGCGCGACCGAGGCCGCGATATGTTGCCATTCATCCTGCGGAATGATCAGCGGCAACACATCCAGATCCCACGGACGCTGCACGCCATGCGTGTCGGCATAGACGTTATACGTTACGCCATTATCACGCACCTGCCTTTGCACCGCCTCGATCCGCTTGCGCATCGCTGCGGGCTCTTCGGACTCAAGCTGCGCCAATAACGCTTGCCAGTGCGGGCGTGCCTGACCATTGCTATCCAACAGTTCGTTGTAGCGGTCAGAAAAATACAACTGGTTAAGCACTGATTGCATGCTGGGTAATGAGTAGGCAAAAATACATTAGTTAACAGAAGACATACATTTAGATGACACCCAGTGTAACAGGATGTTCAACAAATGGCCTGGCAGCGTAGGTCTAGCGTGAATGGAAAACGCGGATTCGGTGGTTCTTTTACCACATCCACCTTACCCGGCGTATGCCCATGCGCCCAAAAACGGGCAAAGCGACGCGCCTCCGCCTCATTGGCATTGACCGGGAAGGTATTATAATTTCGCCCGCCCGGATGCGAGACATGGTAAGTACAACCGCCCAAGGATTTGCCGCTCCAGGTATCCACCAGGTCAAACACCAATGGCGCCTGTACCGGGATAGTCGGATGTAGCGCCGACCACGGATTCCAGGCACGGAAGCGGATACCCGCGACATGCTCCCCGGCGTTGCCGGTCGCTTGCAAGGGCAAAGGCCGCCCATTGCAAGTCACCACATGACGGCCATCGGTCAGGCCGCGTACGCGCAACTGCATACGCTCCACGGACGAATCCACATAACGCGCCGTACCACCGCCGGAGACCTCTTCACCCAGCACGTTCCACGGCTCTATGGCCTGCCGCAACTCCAGCTCTATGCCGTGATAGGCCACGGTGCCATAGCGGGGAAACCTGAATTCGATGAATGGTTCAAACCAGCGCTGCTCAAAGGCATAACCAGCAGCGCGCAAATCTGCCACCACATCCGCCATATCTTGCGCCACAAAGTTTGGCAACATCCAGCGGTCATGCAACTCTGTGCCCCAATGCACCAATTTGCCGGTGTAAGGCGTTTTCCAGAAACGTGCCACCAGCGCACGCAATAACAGGCTTTGCAGCAAGCTCATGCGCGCATGCGGCGGCATTTCAAACGCCCGGAACTCCACTAGCCCCAGGCGCCCGGTCGGGCCATCTGGCGAATATAATTTGTCGATGGAAAATTCGGCTCGGTGCGTGTTGCCAGTTAAATCGACCAGCAGATGCCGCAGCAAACGGTCCACCAGCCAAGGCTGCTGGCTTTCTTCGCCCGGTGTCAGCATTTTTTCCATTTGCTGGAAAGCAATGCCGAGTTCGTATAGATTATCGTCACGCGCCTCATCGACGCGCGGTGCCTGGCTGGTGGGGCCAATAAAAGTGCCTGAGAACAAATACGACAGTGCCGGGTGGTTTTGCCAGTAGGTAAGCAAACTGCGCAGCACATCCGGGCGGCGTAACATGGGGCTATCTGCCGCCGTCTCACCGCCCAGCGTGACATGGTTACCGCCGCCTGTGCCTGTATGGCGCCCGTCCAGCATAAACTTCTCGGTACCCAACCGGCACACGCGCGCCGCTTCATACAATGTGCTGGTATTCGCCACCAACTCCTTCCAGCTGTGGGCCGGGTGGATATTCACCTCAATCACACCAGGGTCCGGCGTCACACTGAGCAATTTCAAACGGCTATCGCGTGGCGGTGTATAGCCCTCCAGCCATAATTTAAGTTTGAGGTCGGCGGCGGTCTGCTCGATGGCACTGAGCAAGTCAAGATAGTCTTCCAGCCGCGTCACTGGCGGCATAAAGATATACAGGCGACCTTGCCGCACCTGCACACATAAGGCGGTATGAATCACCTCTCGCGCCGTGGGCTGACTGGTTTTATGTTTCAACCGGACTGTAGGCGTACTGGGCTCGCCCAGCTCGCCCTGTTCAGCGAATGAATCCAGGGCGAATGCTGGCTCAATATCGGCAGGCAATTGCCATGGCAACGAAGACAATGGCAATCGTAAGCCCATGGGCGAGTCACCAGCCAGTAAATACAAATGCTCACGTCGCAGCGGCCACTTGCTGGTGAGCCACTCACCAGCCTGTTTTGACTCAACCGGCTTTAGCGGCATGACATAGCCAACCACCTTGCCCAAGCCCTGATTCAGCACATTGGCCAGGCGCTTGCGCTCGGCGTCATCGGTCAAATCCGCTTTGAGCGGATCCACATTGTGTGACAACTGTTGCTCCTGCTGCGCCAACGACCAGACATCCTCATAGGCAGGCACCACACAAGCCTGCGGAAAGCCCAGCATGGTAGCCAAATGCGTGGCAAATGCCTGTGCCTGCTTGACCGTATACCCATCCTTCTCTGACTCAACAGAAAACAGGCTGGCATCTCGCCACACCGGCTTGCCATCTGGCCGCCAGTAGATATTAATGGCCCAGCGCGGCAAAGGCTCACCGGGATACCATTTGCCCTGGCCATAATGCAGAAAGCCATTAGGTGCAAAATGCGCCTTGAGCCGCAACGCCAGTTCACCCGCCAATTGCCGCTTGTGGTCACCTAATGCCAAGGTATTCCATTGCGCGCCATCCATATCGTCAATCGAAACAAAGGTTGGCTCACCGCCATGCGTCAAGCGCACATCCATCTTGGTCAACTGCTTGTCAACCTGATCGCCCAGCTTCACAATCGCCTGCCAGTCTGCTTCACTATACGGCTTGGTGACGCGCGGGTCTTCATGAATGCGGGTGACCGTCATTTCATGACTGAAGGTCACGTCGGCCACGTCAGAAAACCCGACCACCGGTGCAGCGGAAGAAGGCAGTGCGGTGCAGGCCAGCGGGATATGCCCTTCACCTGCCATCAGACCTGAGGTGGGGTCCAGCCCCACCCAGCCAGCGCCGGGAATAAAGACCTCGGTCCAGGCGTGCAAATCGGTAAAATCTACCGTAGTGCCACTAGGCCCATCCAGCGCCTCAACATCCGCTTTCAGCTGTATCAGGTAACCAGAGACAAACCGCGCTGCCAACCCGAGCTGGCGCATAATTTGCACCAGTAGCCAGGCCGAGTCACGGCATGAGCCTGTGCGTTTTTGCAGGGTTTCTTCCGGCGCCTGAATGCCAGGCTCCATGCGCACGTTATAACCGATATCGCCTTGCAGGCGCTGGTTCACTGCCACCAGAAAATCCACGATGCCAATCTCGGGCTGCACCACCTCACTACGCACAACGTCCATCCAGCGTGCGAGCAAAGGCCCCATCGGCTCAGCTTGCAAATACGCTGTTAACTCAAACGCCTGTTGCTCGGTATAGTGAAAGGGGAAATGCTCGGCATATTTCTCGACAAAGAAATCAAACGGGTTGATCACCGTCATGTCTGCCACTAAATCGACCGTAAAATCGAGCGCACGCACCATTTCAGGGAATACAAACCTGGCAATGTAATTGCCATAAGGATCTTGCTGCCAGTTCACAAAGTGCTTTTCCGGATTCACGGTCAGTGAATACGACAGCACAGGCGTGCGCGCATGCGCGGCAGGCTTCAGGCGGACTTCATGCGGGGACAAATTGACCAGGCGGTCGAATTGATAACGAGTGCGGTGATGTAAAGCAACACGAATAGCCACTGCCTATCCTCATTGTAATTATGATTTTAAGTAGTGAGATGCATGAAATATGCCAGCTGCGCACAGAAGCCCGTAAGCGCAGCCGGAAAAGTAAGGTGAATGATTCAGGACGACAGGCAACGGCTATTTGCCGCCACCTACCAGGCTTTTGACGGCACTGACGACATCGCCAGGCATGACCACAATTTTACTGTTATTGGAATCCGCCATTTTATGCAGTGATTGAATATAGCGGTCACCGAGCAAAAAGGTAGCCGATGCATTATTTTCTTTCACCGCTTCGGTAATCATTTTAATCGCTTCAGCCGAGGCTTTGGCACCCACCATTTGCGCTTCGGCATCTTTACGTGCCGCTTCCAGGCGCGCTTCCGCATTCAGGATCAGTGACTGCTTAGCCCCTTCGGCCTCAGTCACCACGGCCACACGCTCACGCTCGGCAGCGGCCTGTCTTTCCATCGCATCCTGCATATTGGCAGAAGGCTTGATATCCTGAATTTCAACGCTTTTCACGGTCAGGCCCCAATCCAGCGCCTCATCAGCAATCGCCTCTTTCAGCTCGGCCTTGATACGGTCACGCGAAGTCAGCGCATGGTTTAAATCCATGCCGCCAATAATCGAACGCAAACTGGTTTGCACCATATTACGCATGGCTTCACGGAAGTTTTCAATGCCATACACGGCGCGCTCAATGTTGGTGACTTTGATAAACGCCACCGCATTGGCCAGAATCACCGCGTTATCGCGCGTAATGACCTCTTGTTCAGGCACATCCAGGATAATATCTTTGGTGGTGACTTTATAGCTGACGGTACTCAAAATCGGGTTAATCACATGCAAGCCCGGCGTTAAAATACCGGCAAACTTGCCCAAGCGCTCTACCACCCACTCTTCGCCCTGCGGCACAATGCGCACGCCTTTAACAATGGCAATAATCGCCAATATCAATATGATGATGCTGATTTCCATGTATATTCCCTTGCTGAAAAATATTGATGCTGCATGCAGCAACCCTAAAAGTCTTGTGCTAGTGTCGCTTAGTGCTGTCTCAATGGCGCAACACGCAACCCATTGCCTTCCACTGCCATGATTGTGGCCGGCTGATCGACAGCGATGTCTACGTCAGCATAAGCAGTCCACTCTTTGCTGCCCATCACGCCTTGGCTAAAACGAATTTTGCCTGGCTGCGCCGGGCTGACAGCAACGGTAATCGTGCCATGACGGCCAATCTCCTCTCCTTGCGCCTGCCCGACACGCGGGGCAGGATGGGCTTGTTCCCGTTTGCGCCAAATGGCGACGGCCAATACGGAAAAAATGGCATAGATGACGATTTGCCAGGCAAGACTAAAAGCTGGGAACAACAAGGAAAACAAGGCCATGACCAAGGCAGCGACGCCTGGCCAAAGCAAATACAAAGTACCGGACATCATTTCCAGACACAATAAAATCAGGCCGATAATGCCCCAACTCCAGACCAGTTGCACCGTGCTTACCCCTCTATTGTTTTTAATATATCCTACCAGAAAAGAACGTATTTTTGCTGCCTATTGCATACATGGCAATGACGCTACTTGTATTAGCATGCCCTAGGTTATCCGCTTAACATCGTTACCAAACAGGGAGAATTATGGAGATCGTCACCTTAGTCATATTCGCAGTGTTAACGCTTTATATCATCATGCTGTATAACAGTTTAGTCAGCGTTAAAAACAACATAGCCAAAGCCTGGTCGAATATTGAAATACTGCTGAAGCAGCGTCATGACGAGTTGCCTAAACTCATTGATACCTGCAAGCAATACATGAAGCATGAACAAGAAACCCTGGAGAGGGTCATGCTAGCCAGGTCACAAGTGTCTAAAGCGCAGCAGTCACACGACGTAAACGCCTTGGGGACAGCCGAAGGCGCATTACGCACAGGATTAGGCAATCTGTTTGCCGTGGCAGAAGCGTATCCTGAATTAAAAGCCAACGAGAACTTCCTGCATTTGCAATCTCGCATCAGTGGGCTAGAGAACGCCATTGCTGACCGCCGTGAGTTTTACAATGAAAGCGTAAATATCAACAACGTACGTATCGAACAGTTTCCCGATCTGTTAGTGGCAAAACTATTTAACTTTCCCCGCTTTGAGCTCATGCGTTTTGCCAGCGAAGAGCTGCGAGACATTGATATTGGCAAACGCTTTAATAGTTAAGTTGCACGATGTTGCAGTTTTTACGCGGTCACGATAACGACGCGATTACATCCGTTGGCCATCTGACCTTATTGCTGATGGCCGTGTATGCCCATAATCAACGGGTATGGATAGGCTGTTGCAGTTTGATCGGCCTCATCAGCCTCTGGGCCTGGGCAGCCAACTACCAAAGATGTCGCGTCATTTCAGACACCCCGACCTCACGCATCGCCTCCGCTGCTCAAGGCTATGTTGAACTGTATGGGCGCACTGCAATGACGTACAACAATTTACTTATTAGCCCCTACAGCCATACGCGCTGTATTTGGTACCGTTATCGCGTCTACGAAAAAGAAGACAAAGGCTGGCGCCAGGTCACTAATCATACCAGCGACAGTACGATAGAGATTAGCGATGGTACGGGCAGCTGCGTGATCGATCCAGATCACGCAGAAGTCATTTCGCCAGATCGCCGTGTGGTGAACCAAGGCAGCTTTAAATACGTGGAGGAGCTGCTGAGAAGCGACTCAGTGTATGCATTAGGCGAGTTCGCAACCATAGGCGGCGCCAACTCCATACTCGATTTGAAATCAGATGTGGCTGTCTTGCTGGCATCCTGGAAGGAAAACAAACAATCTTTATTGCAGCGCTTTGACCTGGATGGCAATGGCGAGATTGACCTTAACGAGTGGGAATTAGCACGCAGGGCGGCGATGCGTGAAGTCGAGAAAGAACATAGAGAGATTCGCGCAGCAGATGGCATCCATGTGCTGCGGGCACCAAAGAATGGCCGACCATTTCTATTATCCAACCTATCCCCACAAAAATTACGCAATACCTATCGATGCTGGGGTGCGGTGCATTTAACCATTCTCTTTCTGGCAGTTGCAGGCGCACTATGGTTCTGGCAAGGCCATACGCTGATCGAACTGTTTACTTAAGTGCCTGAAAGCGCGCAATGTAAGCAGTCGTGTTGACTACCGGTGGATTGTACTCGGTGGCATTCAGTCCACGGCCAGGCAGCCACTGCCCAAGCCTCCCCCCTCCTGCATGCATAACCCACCCCTGAGCAACGATGAATTTTTGAAGGCATGGTATTACTACTTGTGTCAAAATGTTGCAATGACTCAACCGCCTACGCGTATCACGCTTGCCTCTGACCGTTACGAACGGCTGGCACAAATCCGTGACTGCTTTCCGCAAGCATCCGGGCCAGACTTATCCCTGGCATGGCAAGGCGGCCGCACGGCTGCGCTTCAAAAGCTCTCAGCAGTGGATGCAGAAAGCTACGCGCGTAGCCGCAACCAGCTCACGGGCGCGGTGACCGGGCTCTCGCCCTACTTGCGCCATGGCTGCCTGTCACTGCCGGAAACCGTGGCAGACATTCAAGCCCGCTTTGGCAAACGCGCGCACAAGCTCACGGCCGAGCTCAGCTATCGCGATTATTTCCGCCAAGTCTGGTACCGGTTTGGCGAAGCGATCATGCAGCCCATGGAACAACCCAAAGTAGCTTTAGGCGAAAAACCCATGCCAGACTTTATTGCACAAGGCTTTACCGGGCTGGTGTGCATGGATGAAATTGTGCGTCAATTGCAGCAGCATGGTTATGTACACAATCATGCACGCATGTGGTTTGCCGCCTATGTTATCCATTGGCTGAAGATAGATTGGCGCCAGGCCGCAGACTGGTTTGAAACACAATTGCTGGATGGTGACACGGCATCCAACCACCTGTCCTGGCAATGGATTGCCTCCAGCTTCAGCAGCAAGCCCTATCTGTTCAATAAAGAAAACCTGATCAAGTTTGGCGGGGAATCCTGGTGCCAGCAATGCCGTGTTGCCTGCCCGTTTGAAGGCAGCTATGAGCAACTGCATCAGCAACTGTTTACGGATACCGTGGTCGCCAACAAACCAGTCACGCACCACCTGAGCCCGCCGGCCCCCGAGCCCAAAGGCGTCGCCAGCCTGGTGTGGATCCACGATGAAATGCTGTCGCCATCGCACGCCCTGCATGCCTTTAACCTGCCTGCGGTGTTTGTGTTTGACCCGGTGCTATACCAGCACTGGCCACTCAAGCGGCTGCAATTCATGGCAGATTGCCTGGCTGAAATGCCAGGTGCAGAAGTGTGGCTTGGCGAGACCGAGCAAGTGCTGGCGCAGCGTGCGCAGGGACGTATCCTCACGCAGAACACGCCACAACAAGTACTCAAACAAGCAGTAAAAACCCTTAATATGGAGTGGCGCGACCCACCCCACCTGACCGATGCCGCACTGAGTGACCATCAACTGATGCGTTTTAGCCGCTACTGGAAAGCTGTCGAGCCGACACTGGTGCGTTAGTTTACGCAAACTAGCCTGCGCCTGCGCTGCGGGCCTGCCCGCCTGTGGTAAAATCCCGCGCATGAATACTTCCAACCCCAACGCTAATACCCCGCGCGAACTCGCTAAATCTTTTGACCCAAAAACCATAGAAAGCCAATGGTATGCTTTTTGGGAGGGTAAAGGATTTTATGCCGCAGGCATGAACCCGCAAGTACAAGACAACTTCTGTATTTTGCTGCCCCCGCCTAACGTCACTGGCACCTTGCACATGGGCCACGGTTTTAACCAGACCATTATGGATGCCTTGACCCGCTACCACCGCATGCGCGGTGACAACACCCTGTGGCAGCCAGGCACAGACCACGCAGGTATTGCCACGCAAATCGTCGTCGAACGCCAGCTTGATGCCCAAGGCGTCAGCCGCCATGACCTCGGCCGCGAAAAATTCCTGGAAAAAGTCTGGGAGTGGAAAGAATATTCTGGCGGCACTATCACCCAGCAAATGCGCCGCTTAGGCACCTCGCCGGACTGGAGCCGCGAACGCTTCACCATGGATGCAGGCCTGAACAAAGTGGTCACCGAAACCTTTGTGCGCCTCTATAACGAAGGGCTGATCTACAGAGGAAAAAGACTAGTTAACTGGGATGTGAAACTGGGCACTGCCGTGTCTGACCTCGAAGTAGTGCAAGAGGAAGAAGACGGCTCCATGTGGCATATCAACTATCCACTGGCCGACGGCTCCGGCTCGCTGACCGTGGCGACAACGCGCCCGGAAACCATGCTGGGCGATGTGGCAGTGATGGTGAACCCGGAAGATGTTCGTTACAGCCACCTGATAGGTAAAAATGTCATCCTGCCACTGTGCAGCCGTGAAATCCCGGTGATTGCTGATGATTACGTGGACAAAGAGTTTGGTACTGGCGTGGTTAAAGTGACGCCTGCACATGACTTCAACGACAACATGGTGGGTCAACGCCAGGGACTGGATAAGATCGTCATCCTGAACCTGCAGGGTTTTGTGCCTGCAAGCGCTGAAGTTTATGCCGCTGACGGCAGCGCCAAAGCCGCGATCGACTTGCCTGCCAACCTGGTCGGGTTGGAGCGCTTTGCCGCCCGCAAACAAGTCGTGGCTGACCTCGAGGCCGGTGGTTTCTTAGTCAAAGTTGAAAAACACAAATTGAAAGTACCGCGTGGCGACCGTACCAACGTGGTCATCGAACCCATGCTCACTGACCAGTGGTTTGTTGCCATGAGCAAAGCTGGGGATGACGGCAAGAGCATTACTGAAAAAGCGCTCGAAGTCGTCGCCAACGGTGAGATCAAGTTCTACCCGGAAAACTGGGTGAATACTTACAACCAGTGGCTGAATAACATCCAGGACTGGTGTATCTCTCGCCAACTGTGGTGGGGCCATCAAATCCCGGCCTGGTATAGCGATGCCGGTAAAGTCTACGTGGCGCACGATGAGGCTGAAGCAAAAGCCATGGCAGCCAAAGACGGTGACACCGGCGCACTGACGCGCGACAACGACGTGCTTGACACCTGGTACTCCTCTGCATTGTGGCCGTTCTCCACCCTGGACTGGACGGGTGATGACGCGCTTGACGCGCAAAACCAGGCCTTGCAGCAATACCTACCCTCATCTGTGCTCGTCACTGGCTTTGACATTATCTTCTTCTGGGTCGCACGTATGGTCATGATGACCAAACACATCACCGGCAAGATCCCGTTCAAGCATGTGTATGTACACGGTCTGATTCGTGATGCCGAAGGCCAGAAAATGTCCAAGTCCAAAGGCAATGTGCTGGACCCAATTGACCTGATCGATGGCATTGACCTGGCGTCGTTGCTAAAAAAACGCACCACCGGCCTGATGAATCCCAAAGATGCCGAGAAAATCGAGAAGCGCACGCGCAAAGAATTCCCGGAAGGTATCGCCGCTTATGGCACGGATGCCCTTCGCTTTACCTTTGCCAGCCTGGCTTCACCCGGTCGCGACATCAAATTTGACCTGCAACGCTGCGAAGGTTACCGCAACTTCTGCAACAAACTGTGGAACGCCACGCGCTTTGTGTTGATGAACACAGAGGGACAGGACAACGGCTTTGGTGCAGAAAGCTGCGAGGATGGTGGCCGTAAATTCAGCCAGGCGGACAGATGGATTGTGTCGCTGCTGCAACGCACCGAAGCCGAAGTGGAGCGCGCGTTTAACGATTACCGCTTTGACCTGGCGGCCAAGGCCATTTACGAGTTTGTCTGGGACCAGTATTGCGACTGGTACCTGGAAATCGCCAAGGTACAAATCCAGGGTGGCAGCGAGGCTGAGCAACGCGCAACCCGCCGCACCTTGTTGCGCGTGCTGGAAACCATTTTGCGCCTGGCACACCCGATTATTCCGTTTATTACCGAAGAAATCTGGCAAACCATCGCGCCGATGACCGAGCTAAAAGACAAGTCACGCGGCACGGACAGCATCATGCTGCAAGCCTACCCGAAAGCGGACCTGGACAAAATTGATGAGCAGGCGGAGGCGTGGGTCGCCACCCTGAAAACAGCCGTAGAGGCTTGCCGCAGCTTGCGCGGTGAAATGAGCATTTCACCTGCGGCCAAAGTGCCATTGATTGCCGCTGGTGACGCGGAGCAACTGGCGGCCTTCGCCCCCTACCTCAAGTCACTGGCCAAGCTGGAAAACGTGGACATCGTCGCTGACCTGCCAGAAGCTGATGCGCCGGTGATGCTGGCAAGTGACTTCAAGTTGATGCTCAAAGTGGAAATTGACGTCGCCGCGGAAAAAGAGCGCTTAGGCAAGGAAATCGCGCGTTTGCAGGGCGAGATCACCAAAGCCAACAGCAAACTGGGCAACGAGAGTTTTGTCGCACGCGCACCAGCCGCTGTGGTTGAGCAGGAAAAAGCACGTTTAGCCGAGTTCAGCACCAGCTTGGAAAAACTGCAAACTCAGCTGAACAAGCTCAGTTAAGCACGCACGCTGAACGCACCGCAATGTGGCATCGCACCTAAGCCTATTATCTGGGGATGATTAGGCGACGGTGCCACACTTGTGGCAAAACTTGGCAAACGCATTTTTTCTGGCATTGCAGCCCACACAGTAATTGTGCAAACAAATGCCGCAGTGCATGCAAAAATCATTGTGTTCATTTTTCAGGTCTACCTGCCGCTCACAGCCCGGGCAAATACTCTTGCCCAAACGCTCTAACGCAGTGTCATACCCCAACTCTTCACGGCGCTGGAACTCAGGTTGCGATTCAGCCAGTTGCTGCTGCGCCAGATATTGCTGCAATGCGGCAATGGCATATTTGCCGCCAACCACAGTGAGTACAATGCCGACGATATAGCGCACATAACCGCCATAATCTGGCAAATACGGCACCAGTTCAACGAAGAAGGCCATCAACGCAAAGATAATAAAGCCCCAAACGAAAGGCCAGTATTGCGATTTACGCTGTTTGACAAATAACCAGGCGGCGAGCCCTAGCAAAGGTAGGGTCAGCAACAACCGATACAAAAACACGCGCGTCGCCTTGTGCTGGTAAGCCTCGTCAAATTTTTTACGTGCCACCTCTTCCATGGCATTGATCTGCGTTTGCAGTTGCGCCTCATGCTGGAACAGGTTTGTTTGCTTCTGCTGAATCTGCTCTATCGATTTTTCAGCATGACGCTCCTGCACTTTGAGTGCATCCAGCTGTTGCGTGCGCCTGACCAGTTCATCATCCTGCGTTGATAACTGCGTCACATCTCGCGTAGCCACCCAGTTATCAAAAGTACTGCGCGCAGCCTGATAGTCTTTTTGCCGTATCGTCAGCTGCAAACTGGCTTGTTCCTGTTGGTCAGCCAATCTCTGCCGCTGCTGGGCAATGTCGCCCAGTTGCGTGCGCAATGGCTCAATGGCACGCTGGTTAACATAGTGCTCGGTAGTATATTCGGTTTCCACACGTGGCAGGTCACCGATAATATTCTTACCCAACCCCGTTAAAAACCAGGCGAAGATAAAAGCCACGGCCCACAATGCGCGGTTAAACCACTTTTCAGATAAACGAACGCCTTTACTCATCTGACAGTCCTCTCATAGAGATGTTATGCATGCTAGCGGTCTTTCACCATCGCAGCAAGTATGTGCAAAAGTTGTAGAAACTGGCACAGCAAGGCCATCTGCCTTAAAATTCAACTTTAAAGGATAGTATGCGGATGGCGGACATTGAAGAAGAAAACCCTAAAGAAGTCTTGTGCAGTTGCAGCGGCACAACGCGGGGCTTGATTATTGAGCTGGTCGCCCAAGGCAAAGACCTGGACGCGATTTCACGTTATTCAGGTGCACTGAGCGGATGTGGCGGTTGCGAATGGGAGATTACAGAACTGGTGAATGCGCTCAACGCAAAGACTTAAACACGCGACCCACACACCACGCACGACGGGTCTTTTTTCAGCCGTATCGTGCGCCATTCGGCGCTCAATGCATCCAGTAACAGCAACATACCCTGCATGGTTTGGCCGATATTGAGCAAAACCTTGATGGCCTCCGCGGCCTGCGCCGTGCCTATCATACCAACCAGCGGCGCAAACACGCCGTTATCAGCACAACGCAATTCCTGGTCATCCCCCACATCAGGATACAGGCAGTGATAACACGGGCTCTCGTCATGACGAAAATCAAATACGCTTAACTGCCCTTCAAACCGGATGGCCGCGCCCGACACCAGCGGTGTTTTGTGGGTAAAGCAAAGCTGGTTGAGCAAGTAGCGCGTGGCAAAATTATCCGAGCAGTCAATGATCACATCGGCGGCGTCAACACGTGCGGCAAGCGCGTCACCACTCAGCCGCATGGTCTCTACATGCACGTTGACCTCAGGATTTAACCTGGCAATTGTCGCCTGCGCTGACAGCGCCTTGTTCTGCCCGACCGCAGCAGTCGTATGGATAATCTGGCGTTGCAGGTTGGTTAAATCGACTTGGTCAAAATCACAAATGGTTAAAGTGCCCACACCTGCGGCAGCCAGGTACATGGCCACGGGCGCACCCAAGCCTCCCGCACCGATAATCAGTGCATGGCTTTGCGTGAGCTTTTCCTGCCCGGCGTATTCAACCTGTGGCAGCATAATGTGCCGACTGTAACGTAACAATAAATCGTCTTGCATTAAAAATCCGTTTACTCAAGGCAGGCGCTGCGCCTGCACCATCTGCTGTATCAATATTTTGGGCGACAACATCACCAAACGGTCATCAAACACTGCGCCACCTGTCTGCTGCTGCGCTTTATCAACAAATGCGAGGTCGCCATCAGCGTTTTCCTGCTCATCGGCATGCATGGGTGCAGCCATGGCATGTGCTTGCCCGCCAGACACCGATTGTATGCCACCCAGCCCGTTTTCGCCATGCGAAAGGACAATGGCTGCAGGGCGACTAGGGGCACTGGTCAGCAGCCCATTTTCACCTATCACTTGAATATTGCTGGCATTTTCTGCCGCAGGCACCGAGAACCACTGCGCGTGGTGCGTAAAGGTGCTATCCGCCCGGTAGCGGAAAAACCGCCCCCAGGCATCAGTCGCAACCAGGCCCAGTTGCAGCCAGGGCAGCACGCCCTCATCGCCGGTACAACTTTGATTTGCCGATACATTTTCCCAGCCATCTGGCGGTTGGTCGGTATCCGGACATGGCAAATAATGATAAATAATAGCGTGGCCGATCAATGCCTGCTGCGCGGCATAAAGCCGTTGTTCTGTTTGCTGGTATTTTTGCAACGCGTGCTGCACCCGCAATGGCGTCATCAACCAGCCCATCATTAAACTCAAAATCACCAATGCTAACGCCATCTCGAGCAAGCTAAATCCAGACATTGCAGCCCCAATAGCGATTGAACGACCTTTCGGCAGCAGACTCATGGCCGACTTGCCTTGTCCTGCAGGTCATTACTCGGCAGATTAAGCGCAGATGCATCTTGCACATGCAACGCAAGCAAGGTGGACGCTTCAAGATAGGCGTTGAGATGCAGTTTATCTGTAGCGCTATCACGGACTTGCCCCGGCAAGCGCTCCCCGGCCAAGATAATAGTGGCCTGCGCCTGGCCTGGCAGGTAAAACACTTGTTCGCGCCATGCATTCTGCTGAAACCAATGATGTTGTGGATTCCCATCCAGCACATGCTGTGTCGCCCATGGCCAGTGCGCATTCGCATCCAGCGGCAAGCGCCCGATGCTGGTCGCCGCAGAAAGGCATTGCCCGGCACTCAACGACTGGCTGCCCAAACAACTACTATCGTCGACAGCCGCAGGCGTCGGGTAACTCAGGCATGGCAACGTAACACAGCGCAGGCTGCGCTTCACCTCTGCCAGCACTTGCTTTTGCATGACCTGGTGCATTTGGCTCGCAGTGATCGGCCAAACAACATCGTTAAAGTGTATGGTCGCTGCCGCCCTGACAAAACCACGCGCCGTGCCCTCCTGCGGATTGGCATTATCTGCCGTGCTATTGATATCCAAGTAATGCCTGGCAATCTCGGTGGTCGTTTCCAGGCGCTGCTGTAGCCAGCCATCCTCACGCACCAGTGGCTGCATGGGGGCGATTAACACTGCCACCACACCATTGCCTTGAGTTGCATCCCACACCACACCCTCTGACGAAACCAGACTCCAGGTGCCTGCCGTATCCAGATTCAGCGGCCGCAGGCGCGGATTATTTTTATAACGCTCGGAGACTGCATACCATAGGCGTTCGCCACTGCCATCACGCACATCACCCACGCCCAGGGTTTTCCAGGGCAGCCGCCCCATGCGCGCAGTATTGCTACATGAGGTTTCAGCAATGCCATCATTATTGCGATCAGGACAAGGCAAATCACCAGGACGCGGACAATTCAACTCACACGGAGTCGTCGCCAAAGCCTGCTGGGCATAAGACAGTAAGGCTTGCTGCGCCAACGCGAGTGACGCGATGGTTTTTTGCATCATCCGCTGCCGCGTAGCATAAGCGCCCTGTGTCGCATATAGCATCCATCCACCCATGCCAGATAATAATAGCAACACCACCCAAATCGCGACGCCGGCTTGCATGCTACGCGCAACATGGGCAGGCATCATTTCTCGCCCATCAGGTCATCGGGCAACACATGAGGGAAATTAAACAGCGCCAGTTCACATTGCGCAGTAATCACCTCCTCACCTTTTGCCAACCGCCAGCCGCAACGACGCACCAGCAACAAACCGCCAAATGCATGCTCAAGCTGCTGCAACCAGTCCATAACGGCAGACTCATGAGAGACTGACCAGGTAAGTTGTATGGGCGTCATCGTGAAGTTCAGTGTCGGCGGCTGACTGGTCGGCCATTGCGAACGACAGGTCACTACTGAGCAAGACACCATAGGCTGTATCTCATAAGCGACATGGGGCAACGCAAATTGCTGCTGTATGGCGACCAACGCATGATCCCAATGGTCAAAATCGGGCGGCTGCATGAAACCAAGCTCCTGCCAGCTTGCACGATGCATCAGAAAATAATCTACATCAGGCTGATAACCGGCCTCAAACGCAATACGTTGTTGCTGTTGTTGCAATTGATTCCTGGCCTGACTCAAGTCCTCTTCAGCCCCCGATTGATCATGCAACACGATTGCTAGCGCCGCAGTGGCCAGGCATAGTGCCACCAACCAACTGAGCACAGTCGCACGCAAGGCAGGCCAATAATGGTGTATTGCTTTCATGACGCGGCCACCTGACTCACATCGCGCAGGATCAGCTTAAGCACAGGTGGCTGATCGAGACTAGGTACTTGGCCGGTATTGCCCTGCCGCTGTGCGCCGCTTACGGACGCAGACGGCATGAGCACCTCGACCTTTTCCACCTCAGGCAAACCACGCAATCGCGTGAGCAATTGTTGCCACTCTATCGCGGCCTGCTCACTTTGATCACCCTGCGACCAGGTCACAGTGAGCGTTTCCTGCCAGGCAACAGCGTGCTTGGTAGCTGCATCAGCGGGCGCGTCACTGGCTGAAAACCCCCACTCCAGCGCAATCACCTGCCAGTGAGAGATACCAGTTAACGCCTGTTGCATCATCGTCACTGCATGGTCAGGCAACCTGACAGTCGACTGCAAACCATGCATGGCCTGCGTCAATGCTCGCACATCCGGCAACTGTGCCTGCTTGATATGTTCAGCGGGTTTAAGCTGGCGCCTTATCTGCTGGCTTTGCACTTGCGCCTGATGCATGGCTTGTACACCCGCCCAGCCTGCCAAAACCATCAAGCCCATCATCACCGCTCCCGCCCAATGCAGGCGGCGTTTAATACGCGTGCTGCTATCCAGCAATAACACAGACTCTGGGGCAAGGTTGGGTAATGGCCGATCTTTTAATATAAGCTGTATCGTCGCCCACTCTGTAGCATGCAACCCCTCTGGCAATACATTGCCCTTTAAATGCTGCACCATCTCTGGGGCTTCCACCCATACACAGGCGGCAGGCAGTTGCGCTTTTAATAACTGCGCGGGAAACAAATGCGCTTCGCCAGGCGCCTGGTTTAGCCAGATAATTGACAATGCATCAGCCTCTTGAAGCCAATGCTGGTGTATCAAAGTCATGCGAATTTGAGTGATCTCATGCGCAATACGAACCACACCATCCTCAGGTGCAGGGAAAGTGTCTGGCGGCAACAGGATCAAACGGCTAAAAAATAACCGCTGCTGCTGGATGTAACAAATACGGACTTGTTTGGGCGCATATTGAACGCAGAGCACATGCGTTAAACCATGGCTGGAGGGCAGGCAGCAAACCAGACCAAGGGCCTGTGTGTAGACGCCCTGGATTCGAATCGACTCTTTTTGCAGCACAGATAACCAGTCAGCCAAAAGAGGATAAGTCAATGCCGCAAACAGAAAGCGACTTTCCCGGCGCAGCCCTTGCACATTACCCAGACGGCACACGGCATGCATGCCTTGCGCAAAAGGCCATGCCGCCAACTTGCGCATCAACAACTGGCGCCCGGCGGCCCCTCGCACCTGCGGCAAGGTTTCAACGTGATAATGTTCATCTGCATGATTAGTCAGGAACGAGACTGTAGCTCTCGGAAACTGTTGCCACCAGTCTAATAGTGCTCTGCGACTACCTTCGTCACTCTCAAACACACGCATGGCTAACACCTGCGTACCGCTCGCATGCACGACGCGCCAGTGGGTTTGATCAAGCAGGACGATGAAATGCTGCTTTGCCATGTTTAATAGCGCAGACTTGAAAAACTGTCGTAGACCGGCAACATCACCGCGGCCATTAAAAACAACAACATCATGCCCAGCGCAATGGTGAGTGCTGGCTCAAGTAACCGTAATATCATCTGCAACTGCGATTGCACCTCGCGGTCGTAAAAGACGGCCAGCTGAAATAACATGCGATCTAGCGCACCCGTTGTTTCACCGACACTTAACATGCGCAACATCAGGGGTGGAAACTGTTGTGTGGCGGCAAAACCAGCCGTCAGGCTTTCCCCGGCCTGAACGTGCTGATGCACCTCCGACAACGCCTGCGCCATGACGCGCTGTTGCACCAAGGGCTGACACCATGCCAATGCTTGCAACAAGGGGATGCCTGTCTGATACATCAATCCGAGAAAGCGACAAAGCCTGGCCAATACCAGTTGATGCAACAATCGCCCAATCACGGGTAATTTCAAGAGTCGTTGGTCAAGAAAAAACGCGAAGACCGGCGATCGACGCATCGCCAGCATAAAGCCTCCCACTAGGACGATGATGCCGAGTAACAGCCATGCACCATAAGCCATCATTCCGTCTGATAGTGACAGCAACAGACGGGTAGACCACGGCAACTGCTGGCCCAGACTTTGCAAAAAGCTGGCCATTTGTGGCACCAGAAAGTTCAGCATGACATATGCAGCAAGCGCCACCATCACACACAACACTGCCGGATAAGTCAGCCCACGGCGAATTTGTGACAGCAGCTCGGCCTGCCACGACAATGTACGCGTCAAATGTCCGAAAATTTCGGGCAACTGGCCGGTACGCTCACCCGCATCAATCAGTTGCCCCAATAAGGGAGGAAAGATATTGGGTTGCGCCTGCAAGGCTTGTGACAACAGCTTGCCAGCCTCGAGATTACGTTGTACGGTGCGCAACGCCGCCATCATGCCTTTATGTTCATTTTGGTCTGCCAGTTCAGCAACTGCCTGCAACAGTGGCACGCCAGCTTGCAGCAATTGCTCCATTTGCACACAAAATAAAATCAATGCCTGCGAATTTACCTTAGGTTGCCGCCAACCCCATGGCCGGCCTGACTTGAAAGTCAGCAACTCCAGGCCCTGTTGCTGCAAAGCGGCGATGAGTGCCTGCTCATCGGCCACCTCTAATACGCCACGTTGCCGCTGGCCATACTGGTCGATAGCGGTATATCTATAACTGGTCATGTTGTCGCCGCCACCGCCTCAAGCGCACTTAAATCGACAACCCGACGCAGCTCCTGCAGGCTGGTTTCTCCGGCATTTACCCACTGCAGCCCTTCTTCTGCCAGCGTGGTATAGCCATGCACCCGTGCCTGCTGCTGCATAGCCAACGGTTGCGTCAGCATCGCATGCATCTCGGCATGCATGGTCAGCACCTCCATAATGACCAGCCTGCCGTGGTATCCGCTCATGCGGCAATGCACGCAACCCTCGGCCTCAAACACGGGCCGTGACCAGGTTTGCGCTGGCGCACAGGTTTGGCGCAACAACTGCTCTAGCACACGATCAGCCACAGTCTGGCGTTTGCAGTGACGGCATAAACGCCTTAGCAATCGTTGTGCAACCACACCCACCAGGCAACCCGCCATCATATGCGGGCTGACCTCCAGATCTTGCAGCCGTGAAAATGCGGCTATGGCACTATTGGTATGCAGGGTGGTCATCACCAGGTGGCCAGTCATGGCCGCCCGCACCGCCATGGCCGCGGTAGATTCATCGCGCACCTCACCGATCAGGATGATGTCAGGGTCCTGCCGTAGAATCGCCCGGATACCATTGATAAAATCCACCTTGTTTGCAGCATTCACAGAGGTCTGACGCATGAGCGAATGCGGATACTCCACCGGGTCTTCCAGCGTCATGATGTTGACGTGCTCATGATTGAGGTAAGCCAACATAGAATACAAGGTGGTGGTTTTGCCACTGCCTGTGGGGCCGGTTAAAATCAGCAGGCCTTCCGGCTTTTCCAGCATGGCTTTAACGCGTTGCAACTGTGGCGCGCGCAAACCCATGGCCTCCAGCGGAATAATCGCCTTGTCGCGGTCCAACACCCGCAATACCAAATTTTCACCATGCAAGGTCGGGTGGCTGGACACCCTGAAGTCAATTTGACGACCGCATAAAAACATATTGACCCGGCCATCCTGTGGCGTGCGCTGCTCGGCAATATCCATCCCTGCCAGTATCTTTAACCGCACACACATGGCGGGCCAGTAGCGGTCATGTAAACAGCGTATCTGCCACAACACGCCATCAATCCGGTAACGTATCCTGAGAAAAGCATGCTCAGGCTCAAAATGGATATCTGACGCGCCTTGCTTGACGGCGTCTATCAACACAGCATTGACCAGCCGGATGACTGGTCGTGATGCTTGCTGCGTAGAGGCTGAAGCGGGTGCGTTAGTCTCCTGCTCAATTTCGCGCAACAGACTGTCAAGTGACAGGCTATGTCCATAACACTTATCCAGTGCATGCTCCAAATGTGCTTCGGTCGCCAATACCGATTGGAGCTGTATGCTGCCACCCAGCATATGCCGCAGTGCATCTAACACCAGCATATTATTTTGCCCGGCCAGGGCCACACGCATCACTTGTTTGTCTGCTGACAAATCCAGCGGTAGCAATTTATGCTGCCGGGCAAAGGCTTCCGGCACCATCGCCAGTGCTTCAGGATCCACAATCACCTGCTGCAAATCAATGCTTTCCTGCGCATGATAATGCGCCAACACATCGCGTATCATGGCGTCAGTCACAAAATGCAGCCTGACTAATTGCTGCCCAAGCAACAGCCGGTGTTTTTGTTGCTCAATTAAAGCGATTTCTAGCTGGTCGGCGGTAATCATGCCTTTTGCCAACATCCATTCCCCAATTCTAGTGTGGTCTGCGGCGGCAAGCATGTTCAATCCTCCAACTGCATTAAAAACAGATCATCCTCAGGCGCATAGTCTGGAATCTCCTGGCGGATTCTGCTTAAGTAATCTTCACGCTGCTGAATCTCGCCACGCTGGCTGGTGACAACCAGCATGCCAGCCAGGGCAATCACCTGATGCGGGTCTTGCTGTAACACCTGCTCAAACGACTCACGTGCCATTGCTAACTGACCCGCCAGTAGTTGTTGTGCCGCGATGCTTAACTGTGACTTCAGGCTTGCTTGCAATGACGGCGCGGTTTGAATGTGCAACGCCAAACGTAATGGTTTTGGAGATGGCTGTTCTGTTGCCGGCATCGCCACTGGTGCTTCTGGTGCCAGATGGTTTAAGACCGTTGGTAAGTGTGCTGTCAGGGGTTTGAAATTAAACAGGCTGGGCAATGGGTTTGATGACGCCACCTTTGCCAGCGCAGGTGCGTGAATAGGGTAAAACGCATCCACTGGCTTATTCAAGCCAGCAGGCAACTGCCTGACAATCCCATTTTCGCCGCCAGCCCACATCTGGCAGCCCTCCTGCCAAACCAGGCCACTCAGCAATACAACACAGCCCCACAACAAGTAACTTAAGCCAATCTCCACGCGTCTGAGGTCTGTGACTATCAATGCGTGGCGATACCCTTGTCGCGTAGAGTGGCCGGATACAGGCCATGATGCCAACAACCTTAGGATTCGATTCATGAAGGCTCTCCTATGTTGATCTCAAATGCATCAGCAGGTAACTCATCGGGCAACAAAGGCTGAAACGATTGCAAGTCTCCCGACCGCACATCGGCACGCCCGATGACGGTGGGCCGGAGAAACACAATTAACTCAGTCTTTTTTGCCGCCTGATTTTTGCCCGTAAACACTTGCCCAAGCACCGGCAGCTTTGATACACCAGGCACACGGTCGGTGAATTCACGCTGATCCTCCTGCATCAAACCACCCAACACAGCAATATTGCCGCTGGCAATATTCAGCACCGACTCCATTTCACGCACCTGTATTTCCGGGATGCTGCTGACGATACGCGTACTACCGCTGCCCAATTGCGGATTGGGATCTTCGATATAGCGCAACACCTTGGACACCGTGGGGCGCACGTTCAAATTCACCCGCTGATGACTGTTAATTTGTGCGGTGACTGCCATGACCAGCCCCACTGGGACAGTATTGGCGGTAGTGGTGACGGCCTGTAAATTACTGCCGCTATTGCTGCTGCTTTGGGAGATTTGCGATTGAATCGTGAAATACACCAGATTGTCGACGACCTTGAGAATCGCGGTCTGGTTATTCAGCACCATTAATTTAGGGCTGGATAACACGCGTGTTTTGCCAAACTGCTCAAGCAATGTCACGCTGGCACTTAAATTACCCAAGCGACTAAACGGATTAAAGTAACCCAGCATAAACGCCACACTGCCATTATTCTGGCCAAGTGCATTTTTGCTGTTGTTGCTCCCCCAAGTGCCCGCCGCACGATCAAACTGTGCCGCATCATTGCCAAGCGATTGCGCCATTTGCCAGCCGCGCTGCTGTGCAGAGGCCGACAAACGACTCCAATCTATACCCATCTGAAAGCTCTTGCTCAGCTCCACTTCGACAATGGTGGCTTCGATGAGCACCTGCCTGGCGGCCACTTGCATCACTGACTCTAGGTACGACCTGACTTGTGCCTGCTGGCTTTGCGACGCCCGGATCGTCAAAATACCGGTTTCAGGATTGGCAATCAGCCGCGAAGCATGCCAGCGGACATGCGCCTGTTTTATTTTTTCTAATGCAACGGGTGCATTGGCTGTCAGTTGATCTGGCGCTTCACGCGCATGGCGGGCAGCATGCTCGCTGTCGACTGGCTCCGCCATCTGTGCTGGCAAGTCCAGGCTGGATGTCGCGCTCTCCAGCACCTCATCACGGGCGGTACCGGCCTTGTCCGTCTCTTCTAGCAGTGCCTGTATATTCTCAACAACGCTTTCCCACAAGTGATAACGCGATTGCGAAGTCACTGCTGTTCTTGAGCTATTACTATTACCGCCTTGCGCTACCACTGCCTGCGCGCCACCATTACCCGCAGCGCCCGTCGCTGCTCTACCAGCACTATTGATCTCACTGGCGACGCCAATATAGCCAGTGGTATCCCGACTCATATTGACGTAATTCAATTTATAGCTGCGAATGACTGGCATGTCTGGCGTGATTAACCACACGCCATGCGACCACTCATAATACATATCCAGTTGCCTGGACATGCGCGCCAAAATTGACGGCACCGATTGCTGGATCGCATTCAGGCTCACCTTGCCACGCAAACCAGGATGCACATCGATATTCAACCCACTTTCACGCGCAATCGCCAGCAATACCTCTTGCACGGGCGCATCATGCACAACCAGGTTAATCAGCAACGTGGGCGTAGCCGACTTTAAAGGTGGCCTGATCGCACGCGTAGATTCAATCTCAGAGATATCAACTTCAGGATAAACTGCAACAGGGCTTGTTTCTGCCGGGAGACTGTCAGGCAAATGCAACGTGGAGTGTGTAGACGCATCGAGTGGCTGCCGCATGCATGCGGCGAGCCAAACACAACACAGCAGGATGATAGCGGAACTCATCGACTTCCCCCGTTACAATATTGACATTTTTTAACACATATTAAATAACATCAATATGCAATGTCAAATCATCACGAGAGAAAACGTAGATTACCGACCAGATTGTCGGCCGATTGTCAGTTGACGGACACTTTTAGTGCCCATGCTTAGAAATATGAAGTAAAGATTAGAACAACTCGATTTCGCCGGTAATCACGCTGTCTTTGAGCAACCCTTGCGCAATCAGCGTTTCATAGTAGCAAATTTGATTTCTACCGTGCTCTTTGGCGTAATACAAAGCTTCATCTGCATGCTCAAGCACGGTATTCGGCAACACATTCAGTGCCATCTTTGAGCAGCCAATGCTGATAGTGACCTGCCCGACTTGCGGGAATAAATACGCGGCCAGCGCTTCTTTAAACCGCTCAAGCAACGCGACAATGTCATGCTCTTCGGCACAGGAGAACACACCCACAAACTCTTCGCCACCAAAACGGAACAGCAAATCACCATCACGAAAGGCTTCTTGCATCAGCCGTGATAACAGGAGCAACACTTCATCACCGATCAAATGACCGTAGGTATCGTTAATTCTCTTGAAAAAATCAATATCGAAGATCACCAGGTAGTGGTGTAAAGGGAATCTATATTCCGGCTTATAGTCATTGAGCAGGATTTTGCCGACGCATTGATCAAATGTTTTGCGATTAAGCAGGCCAGTCAACGCATCGCGCTCGTTTTCAATAATCAGCCCGGCGTAATGCTGGAACATCTGCAAGCATTGCTCTACCAGTTCAATCTCTTGCGTCGCAAGCGCTTCGTGCTGAATCAGCAGAATGGCATTTTTATGAGAAATACTTTGCTGGAGCGGGAACACATGCAATTTGCCACAGGCGGTATCAAAACAGGTGTGCTGACGATGTTCTTGATTCAAATAATTCAATAACATCGTATACACCTCTGGCGGCCAGGCCTCAAAGGTCGGATCAGTACTTGATTTCTGAGTATCCATCACCGAAACAAGCTGCCGCTTGGACAATACCTGCATCCTGACCGGGGGCGCCTGGGTTGCAAACACAGACATCCAGTGCTGCATCAATGACAGCAATGCCGGATCAAGCGCAAGACTGTCCCTGACCTTGGTCAGGTCAATCAGGCTTTGCATAAATTTTTTCAAATTCAAAGGGGTAGTCATGTTCGCGACAATGGTTGTTTCGAACACTGTATCAAAAGCAGGTTGTTGGCCTATTGGTAAACAGAGCCAATTTTAGTGACTATTTTTGAATTTAAGACAGAGGGCAATAAGAATGGGGTGGCTAATGGGACTCGAACCCACGACAACCGGAATCACAATCCGGGGCTCTACCAACTGAGCTATAGCCACCACTGGGGGAAATTTTGGCCTGCCCGACAGGAATCGAACCTGTAACCCCCAGCTTAGAAGGCTGGTGCTCTATCCAGTTGAGCTACGAGCAGATAGAAGTTACTTGCCGACGGGCAATCCAGAGAAACTTGGTCGGCGTGGAGAGATTCGAACTCCCGACATCCTGCTCCCAAAGCAGGCGCGCTACCAGACTACGCTACACGCCGAAGACGGAAATATAACCGATTTTCTGATTTTGTGTCAATGTCGATGTGATAAAATTCTATTTTTTACGACAAATATTTTGTTCATGAGCGCTCATATTATTGATGGCAAGCAAATCGCCAGTCAACTGCTAGAGGATATTAAAACCAATATCGACCAACGTGTGCAGGCCGGAAAACGTGCCCCCTGCCTGGCGGTGATTTTATTAGGCGATGACCCGGCCTCTGCGATTTATGTGCGTAACAAACGCCTTGCTTGTGAAAAAACAGGCATCGTTTCAATCGCGCATAACTTACCTGCCAGCACCTCTCAAGAAGAGTTATTTGCGCTGATCAGGCAATTGAATGCTGATGATGCCACCGACGGCATTTTGGTACAGTCTCCGTTGCCGCACCATATTGATGAAACAGAAATCCTGGCCCTGATTGACCCAGCCAAAGATGTGGATGGCTTTCACCCTTATAACATTGGTCGCTTAGCTGTGCGCCAACCATTGCTGCGCTCTTGCACACCGTATGGCGTGATCAAAATGCTGCAAGCCAGTGGCATCGGCCTTAAGGGCCTGGATGCCGTGGTGGTCGGTGTCTCTAACCACGTGGGCCGTCCAATGGGCCTGGAACTGTTATTGGCAGGTTGTACCGTCACCAGCTGTCATCGCCATACTAAAGACCTGGCGGCCCATATTGGCCGCGCTGATTTAATTGTGGCCGCCGCGGGCAAAGCGGGGCTGATTAAAGGCGAGTGGATCAAACCGGGGGCGATTGTGGTAGATATTGGCATCAATCGTTTGCCCGATGGCAAAATCACCGGCGATGTGGATTTCGCGGTGGCCAGCCAGCGCGCGAGCCATATCACCCCCGTGCCAGGTGGCGTGGGGCCGATGACAGTGGCAACACTGATGGAAAATACATTAAAAGCATTAGAGCTACGCGAGCAAGCTGGCGCTTCGCGTGTTTAAAACACCGCAAAGAGCCTTTGCATGCCCTTGGAAACTGGTGTAAACTCGCGCGATTGTTGATAGACCTAATGCAGTACAAGCGCCTTTTTTGGCAATAACTATTCAGTAGTTTCGTTCTTTGGAACCATCATGGCAGATACCGTTAACAAATCCTTCACCCCTTACCAGCCAGCCGCCGGTGAGGAATACATGAATAAAAAGCAGCAGGATCACTTCCGTAAAATCCTGAATGACTGGAAATCAGAACTGAGTCACGACATTGACCGTACCGTGCATACCATGCAGGACGAAGTCACCAGCTTTGCTGACCCGAATGACCGCGCCAGCCAGGAGTCAGACATGGCGCTGGAGTTGCGTAACCGTGACCGCGAACGCAAGCTGATTAAAAAAATCGATGAAACCCTGCGCAATATTGACAGTGGCGATTATGGTTATTGCGAAGGCTGCGGCATTGAAATTGGCCTGAAGCGTCTGGAAGCACGTCCGACAGCCACATTGTGCATCGACTGCAAAACACTGGACGAAATGCGCGAAAAACAAGTCGCGAAATAACCCTGGCAAGCAATCCTTCATAAAAAAGGCTGCAATAGATTGCAGCCTTTTTTATTACATGCAGCACTACCAGCTTTCTTCAACAGCAAACAGGCGCCTGTGCTCCCGGATTGCGTAGCGGTCCGTCATGCCAGCGATATAGTCAGCGACGGCACGCGCCTGAATTTGCTTGGCGGCTAATTGATACTCGTCTGGCATCAGTGCAGGATTGTTCATGAACGCCGTAAACAGTTCTTCAATAATGCGGCGCGCTTTGGCACTCATGCGATTGACGCGGTAGTGCTGGTAAAGATGCTTGCGTAAAAACTGCTTCAGTTCCAGGTTCTTTTCATCCAGCGCCTGGCTAAACCCGACCAGGTAAGCAGGCGCTTTACGCACATCATCAATACTGGCTGGATTCAAAGCGGAAATGGCCTGCTTGCTTTGCTGGCATAAATCGACCACCAGCACATTAATCATGCGGCGTATGGTCTCATGCACCAGCCGCTTTTCTTCTATGTCACCATACAGCGCTTTCACCTCAGCCATATTTTCAGCGAATAGCTGAATGCCGGCCAACTGCTGGATCGTGATTAAGCCAGAGCGCAAGCCATCGTCGACATCATGATTGTTATAGGCAATTTCATCAGCAAAGTTGGTGACTTGCGCCTCCAGGCTGGGTGACTCGCCACGCAAAAAGCGCTCACCAACATCGCCCAGCAACTGTGCATTTTTGCGTGAACAGTGCTTGAGGATGCCTTCACGCACTTCAAAAGTCAGATTCAGGCCATCAAAGCTGGCATAACGGTTCTCCAGCACATCCACCACACGCAATGACTGCAAGTTATGTTCAAAGCCACCGTAATCGCGCATGCAATGATTAAGCGCATCCTGGCCGGCGTGGCCAAACGGCGTATGGCCGAGGTCATGCGCCAGTGCGATGGCCTCTGCCAGGTCCTCATGCAAACCCAGCGTGCGCGCAATACCGCGTGTGAGTTGCGCCACTTCTATGCTATGCGTGAGACGCGTACGGAACAGGTCACCCTCGTGATTGACGAATACCTGTGTTTTGTACTCAAGCCGACGAAAAGCGGTTGAGTGAATGATGCGGTCACGATCGCGCTGGAACACATTGCGCAGTGGTGACTCTTGCTCGCTAACCCTGCGGCCACGTGTTTTTTCAGGATATGCGGCAAAGTGAGCTAAGGTCATGACGGCTCTCTGTGTTACGCCGCCAATGACAGCGTTTGTTTCAACTTTTCGGCATCGTAATCGGCAGTGATCACAGCCTTGCCAATATCCTGCTGCAAAATCAGGCGGATACGGCCATCAGCGACTTTTTTATCCAGCTGCATTAAACGCAGATACTCGTCTACACCGAGGTCCGGCGCCTCTATTGGCAACTTTGCTGCCTGCATAATGGTTTTAATGCGCGTCATTTGTGCCGCGTTGAGCCAGCCCATACGTTGCGACAAATCTGCGGCCATCACTGTACCGGTTGCGACCGCTTCACCATGCAGCCAAACGCCATAACCCATGGCGTTTTCGATGGCATGGCCAAAGGTGTGGCCCAAGTTGAGCAAGGCACGCTCGCCCTGCTCATGTTCATCGGCCACCACCACCTCGGCTTTATTCTGGCACGAGCGGTAAATGGCATAACTGGCGACGGCAGTATCTAAGCCCATCAATGCGGACATATTGGTTTCCAGCCAGTCAAAAAAGTCAGCATCGCGAATCAGGCCATATTTAATGACTTCAGCTACCCCTGCGGACAATTCGCGTTGCGGCAATGTCTTTAAGGTGTCGATATCTGCCAGCACCAATTTTGGCTGATAGAACGCGCCTATCATGTTTTTGCCCAGCGGGTGATTAATGCCGGTTTTGCCGCCAACACTGGAATCTACTTGTGACAATAAAGTGGTCGGCACCTGGATAAATGGCACACCACGCAAATAAGTGGCCGCCGCGTAGCCGGTCAAGTCACCAACCACGCCGCCACCGAGCGCAATGAGAGTGGTGTTACGCTCACAGCGATTTTGCAGCAAATGATCGTAGATAATTTGCAACGTCTGGTTATTTTTATACGCCTCGCCATCGGGCAGAATAATCTCGATCACGCTCACACCTGCATCGCGCAAGGGCTGCGCAATGGCCTGCATATATAAAGGCGCCACTGTCGTGTTGCTGACAATCGCCACCTGCTTGCGTTTTAAATGCGGCAAAATCAACTCGACCTGGCCCAGCAGGCCATTGCCGATATGAATAGGATAACTACGGTCAGCCAGGCTGACGGTTAAGGTTTGCATGAGGGCTCCAACGCGTTGAGGGCGTTTTCAATTTTTTGGATGATCACCGCTACTGGCTGATGGCCGGTATCGACGATCAGGTTTGCGGTTTCGGTATAGAGTGGATTGCGGGCGTGAAATAACTGCTCCAGCTTGGCTTTCACATCCACATTTTGCAGTAAAGGACGGTTTTTATCGTTGCGGGTACGTAAATACAGCTCGTTGACGTTGGCCCGCAGGTAAATCACATAGCCATATTGCTTGAGGATATCGCGGTTTTCCTGGGCGATAATGGCACCGCCCCCTGTCGCGAGCACAATATTGTCCTGCTGCGCAAACTCTTCCAGGGTGGATGTTTCGCGCTTGCGGAAACCGGCTTCGCCTTCCAGCTCAAAAATAGTCGGAATCTTGACGCCAGTGCGCTGCTCAATCACATGATCGGTGTCATAGAAGGTCTTGCCCAGGCTTTTGGCAATCAACTTGCCCACCGTGGTCTTACCTGCCCCCATCAAACCGATCAGAAATATATTGTTTGGTATTTGCGCACCCATAAAAAAACCCAACTGTTTCAGTTGGGCATTTTAAGGCAAAGCCTGTCGGCTGTCAGTAATCGCGCGCGTTTGCCTGCGCTAATTAGTTTAAAGCCAGGGTTTCATCCATCACTTTAGGCGTGATAAAAATCAACAATTCGGTTTTATCCTCTTGCTTGGTGTTGCGTTTAAACGCATAACCAACCACGGGCAAGTCACCAAAGAAAGGCACTTTGTCAGTAGACTTACGGGAAACTTGCTCGTAAATCCCGCCTAGCACCACGGTCTCGCCATTCCCCACCAGCACCTGGGTTTGTACGTTTTGCGTATTAATCGCCACGCCGCCAGGCAAGGTTTCACCACGGCTGTCTTTACGTACATCCAAATCCATAATAATTTTCTGATCAGGCGTAATTTGCGGGGTGACCTCCAGGCTCAATTCAGCCTTTTTAAAACTCACAGCCGTCGCGCCGCTACTCGTTGCGCTTTGATAAGGAATCTCGACACCCTGAGCAATTCGGGCTTTTTGCTGATTTGCCGTGGTCACACGCGGACTGGAGATTACTTTACCGCGGGAGTCTGCTTCCAGTGCTGACAACTCGAGGTTAAGCAACAAATTAGCCGACAGTTTAAGCAAGCTCAACGCAATACCACCATATGCGTTGGTCACGGGTAGGTTAGACATCAAATCAGGCTGGCCATTGGAACTGACCGTGTAATTGCCCAATGTCGCACTTTGCACGGTGCCACCCTGCGTACCCAGCGTATATGTGCCCGTGCCACCTGCAGTGGTTGGCGCAGTATAAGCCGTTGCCTTATTGCCCAGCGAGCCACCAATCGATAAGTTGGTATTGCTACCCGGCGTACCAGTTTGCGAGATACCAAAGCGCGCACCAAGTGCTTTAGAGAAAGTATTGGAGGCAATCACCATGCGTGATTCGATCATGACCTGCTTCACAGGCACATCGACCTTATTAATGATGGTCTGGATCTCTTCGAGTTTTCTTGGCGTGTCTTGCACGAAAATGGTGTTGGTGCGCGCATCAAAAGTCACACTACCGCGTTGCGACAGAATGCGGTTCATACGCCCCCCTGACGAGCCGCCAGACGAACCGGTAGACATGCCAGACGTAGAGCCACCTGTACCACTGCTGCTACCACCGAGCAACATGTTTCTAAAATCCATGGCCTTCTGGTATTTCAACGAGAATACTTCTGTACGCAGGGTTTCCAGAGTCTCGCGCTCAGCCTCAGCCGTGAGTTGCGCCTTTTCCTTGGCGGCAAACTCCTCTGCCGGTGCAATCGAAATCACACTGCCGTTGACGCGCATATCCAGGCCTTTGCTTTTCATGATTACATCCAGCGCCTGGTCCCACGGCACATCTTTCAGGCCGATGGTCACACTACCAGTGACGGAGTCACTAACTACAATATTTTTACCAGTGAAGTCAGCGATCACTTTCAATACATCTCGCACATCTACACGCTGGAAGTTCAAAGAAAGTTTTTCACCAGCATAACCTTGCTTGGAGCCCTGAATGAGCTTGTTAGGGTCTTTTGCCAACGGACGGATATCAACCACCAGGCGCTTATCGGTCTGGTAAGCAGACTGCTCCCAATCACCTTGCGGCTCGATCACGATTTGTGCCTGGTGATGATGGCGCAATGCATCCACATACAATACCGGCGTATTAAAATTAATCACATTCAAGCGACGTTGCAAGGCTTCTGGCAATTCGGTATCGGCAAAATCAATCACCACCGTTTTGCCTGCGTTGCGCACATTGACACCCACGCGGCTATCGGACAGATCCACCAGAATGCGACCTTCGCCATTTTTGCCACGTACAAAGTCAATTTTCTGGATTTTGTGTCCAGCAGCCACTTCCTGCTCAGAAAAACGCTTGGCAGCCACTGCGGCAACCGGGGTCTCTACGCCTTCTTGCGTCAGACCGACCAGCAGGTTTTGATCCTGCACTTGCAATTGATGCTGCACAGGTTTGGACAAGTTAAGCACGACACGGCTGCGGTCACTGGCTTGCGCCACTTGCACCGATTTTAATACGCCCTGATTGACAGGCAGCACATTTTTGCCGGTAGCGTTGCTGGCATTCGGGATATCAAAAACGATCCTGGGCGGATTGCTCAAGGTAAAACTGAGTGGCGCCGCTGCAAGAGGTTGCGCCATCTGCAATTGCACATTCAAGCGCCCGCCCGGCAGTGCGGTGACATCCACGGCTTGCAGTTGGTTAGTCGCCGTCGGCACATCTGCCGCAACGCCCCATCCCGGCGTGGCGAATGCCACTGACAAGAATGCCACCCGGGCAACAAAATCACTTAATTTTTTCATCATTGATGTTCCTGCAGTTCCAATGTTGTCAGTTGCTCGGCCCATTCCCCGCTCACCGGGTCCTGAATCGTCTCTTTGATTTTTAACTCGTATTTCAATGTCTGGCGGTTTTCTGCCAATGCCGTAATCACGCCAAACTTTTCTCCCAGGCGTGATCCAGGCTTCACCTGATACACCATGCCGTCAGGGGTTTGTATGGTGGCAAACATGCTGTTCTTTTTGCTCAGCACGCCTACAAATTTAAGGCTTTCCAGGGGATATGCTTCCAGCGGCTCCTTGGGGCGCTTCAAATCGGGCTGATTGGTGTTCTGTACCGATGCCTTGCGCGGCGCAAACGGATCATGCAACACGCCATCAGCGTTATATTGTTTGGGAGAGAAGCCCTGCACCTGCGGCAGCGGCTCCACCGGCGCCACCATGGCCTGGTTGGCCTCATTCATAAACTGGGTCAAATCGTCATCCTGTGACGCACCACAGGCCGCGAGCAATACGGCCGGAATCAAACAAAACAAGTGGTGGTTGCACATTATTTCTTCCCTGCCTTGCTTTCTAGCGCTTTACGCGCAGCGACTTCTTCAGCGTCCAGATAACGGTAGGTTTTAGCCACGGCTTCCATCACCAGCATATCTTTATGCGGCTGCTTATCGTCTTTACTGGCCGGCTGGATTTGCAGATTATGCAAGGTCACGATGCGTGACAATTTAGCCACCTCGGTGACAAACGCACCCAGGTTATGGTAATGCCCTAACACTTTGATATTGATCGGCTTTTCAGCATAAAACTCGGCAAAAATCTCTGGCATCGGCACAAACCCTTCAAACGAAAGACCCTGACTCACCCCTGCCTGGTTAACATCGGTCAGCAAACCATCCATCTCAGACTTATCCGGCAACTGTTTGAGTAAAGTGCCAAACGTGCGCTGAATCTCAACCACTTGCTGCTCATAGGCCTTGATCTTCATCGCCTGCATTTTTTTGCCCAGGTACTCGTCACGCAAGCCTTGTTCTTTTTCTTTTTCAGCCTTTAACTCCTTGAGGTTAGGGCTGAGCAGAAACACGTAGCCGACAGCGAACAATGCCGCCGCCAGGGTCGCCAGCAAGACAGCTTTCATTGGCATCGGCAAATTGCCGGCCGTTTTGATATCTATATTATTAAAGTCAGAAAGTTGCATCTCTGGGTTATCCTTTGGCAGGCGCAGGCTTCTGCTTGGCAGGGTCTTCTTTAGGGGTATCGCGCTTCAAAGACACCCGCAACACAAACTCATACTCTTTAATCCCCAGCGCATTGGTATTGGCCTTGATTTCCACCAGGTTAGGGCTGTGCATAATGGGGGATTCGCTCAGGCTATGAACCAGCGTCGCAATCCTGGCATTGGTGTCAGCCACGCCCTTGAGCTCGATCTCATCCTGCAACTGCTTGACGCTTTTGAGGAAGACGCCTTCTGGTAGTTGCCTGGCCAACTCGTCCAGAATCAGCACAGCCTGGTTGCGATCACTTTGCAAGCCTTCAACAATTTGCTTGCGCTCCAGCACGTGCTTGATTTGTTCTTTCAAGCTACCAATGATGGCAATTTCCTTGTCCAGGCGCACCATCTCATCTTGCAAACGCTGGTTACGCGACTGCTGCGTCTGGATTTTGCTGTGGATATAACTCCAGCTCACAAACAAAATCGCCGCAGCGGCAATGGCCACCAACGACGCCATCAAGCCAAACTCACGCTGGCGCTCGGCGCGCTTGATCTGGCGATGCGGTAACAGGTTAACTTTAATCATGCGTCCACCCCTCGCAGTGCCAGGCCACAGGCGATCATGAGCGCTGGTGCATCCGTTTCAAGCTGGGAGGGTTTGATTTTATTGGCCAGCGTCATGCCCTGAAAGGCATTCGCCACCAAGGTATGCGCACCGGTTTTTTGTTCTATCAGCGCCGCCAGGCCTTCGGTTGCGGCTACGCCACCGGCCAGCAAAACGTGGTCGACGCTGTTGTATTGGGTTGAGTTGGTAAAGAAGGACACGGCACGCGCGGCCTCGCCTGCCAGGTTTTGCAAAAACGGCTGCAACACTTCCTGTTCATAAGAGTCTGGCAAACCGCCCTGACGTTTGGCAATCTCGCTTTCTTCTGGCGACAGGCCAAACCGGCGCTGAATTTCCTGTGACAGCATGGCGCCGCCAAATGCCTGTTCCCTGGCATAGACGGAATGCGCACCGACCATCACATTGATATGCGTCACATGGGCGCCGATGTCCAGCATCATGGTGACAGTTTTTTTGCTATGTTGCGGCAGCTGTTTAAGAATCTGGCGGTAGGCCGTTTCGGTAGCATAGGCCTCAACATCGACGATGCTCACCTTCAGGCCTGCTTCTTCCGCCACGGCGACACGGTCATCAATTTTTTCTTTTTTGGCCGCCACAATCAGCACTTCGACTTCATCCGTGCTTTTGCCCATGGGCCCCAGCACCTGAAAATCGAGGTTCATTTCTTCAAGCGGGAACGGAATATACTGGTTGGCTTCTGACTCCACCTGCAACTCCAGGTCTTCATCGCGCAACCCGGCAGGCATGATCACCCGCTTGGAAATCACTGCCGCTGTCGGCAGTGCCAACACCACCTGGCGCGCGCGCGACCCGAGCAAACGCCAGGCCGATCGCATCGTATCGGCAACTTGTACCAGATCATTAATATTGCCATCGCTGATGACCCCTTTAGGCAAGGTCACATTGGCGTAGCCGTCCAGTCGGAATTGTTGTTTGCCAACGGCACTCAGCTCCACCATTTTGATAGCGGTTGCGCTGATATCAACACCAATAAAACTGGTTTTTTTGCGTTGTAAAAAGCCCAGACTCAACTGTATTGCCCTTTTTAAGTATTTGAATGTTCGTTGGGTTATGCATCAACCATGCCAACTCACACTATTTCATGGCGACAAGCAAATTCCCGGCCTTCATGGTAGCCAGAAGAATGCTGATTATTTGCATGATTCCATAATTAACTGCCATTGAATTGGCAAAAAAAGATTACAATTCATGGGTAATTCTCACGATGGCAGCAAGACGCATGAACTCAAGAAACTGGTTGCAGTCCCTTCTTTTTCTTTCCATTACCGGCAGCCTGATCGTCGCCGCCCTGCTGGTGTTGATGATCAGCATCCTCTATCCCTCACTGCCTTCACTGGACGCACTCACGGATTACCATCCGAAATTACCGCTGCGTATTTACGATGCCGAAGGTGGCCTGATAGCCGAGTTTGGCCAGGAAAGACGCGCCTTTGTGCCGATAGAGCAAACGCCCAAAGTCATGAAAGACGCGATCCTGGCCATTGAAGACCGTCGCTTTTACCAGCACAACGGCATTGATACCACCGGCATTTTGCGTGCCATCCGCAACAACCTGACTGGCCGCGGCCATGAAGGCGCCAGCACCATCACCATGCAGGTAGCGAAAAACTTTTTCAGCAGCCCGGATACGCCGCGTAACATCTGGACCAAGATTAAAGAAGCCATGCTGGCGATCAAGATTGAAAACGCCATCAGCAAAGACAAGATTCTTGAGTTATACCTGAACCAGATTTACCTGGGCGAGCGTGCCTATGGCTTTGCCACGGCGTCCAAAACCTATTACGACAAAGACCTGAAGCAAATCAACCTGGCGGAGGCTGCCCTGCTGGCGGGTTTGCCGAAAGCACCGAGCAAGTACGACCCTTACATTCACCCCGACTACGCGATCAAGCGCCAGCATGAAGTACTGCGCGATATGCACCGCTACGGCATGATCAGCGACCGTGAATTCGAGCAGGCGATGAACACGCCGCTCAAGTTCCAATCATCCAAACGGCAGGTGCAAGCCCTGGGTGGGGAATACGTTGCTGAAATTGTGCGGGCAACCTTGTATAAGCGTTATGGCGAAAAAGCCTATACCAGTGGCCTGCGTGTCTATACCACCATCAATAACAAACATCAGGCAGCCGCAAACACGGCTGTGATCCAGGGCATTATCAATTTTGAATTACGTCATGGATTCCGTGGTGCCGAGCAAATTATTTCACTGCCAACGGGCAAATTAACAGCCAGCGGCGCCAGCGAACTGTTGCGGGATTTTGTCACTTACAACCAGTTTGTGCCCGCCTTGGTCACCAAGGTTGAGCCTAACCTGCTCACTTTGGTCACTAACCGTGGCACCGTGCTCAAATTGCAGGACAAAGCCATTCTGCTGGTGAAAAACCATATGCCACCCGCCAAGCGTACACCCTTGTCGCTGGTACCTGGTGCCGTGATCCGCGTTTACCAGCAAAATGATGGCTGGTCAGTGGTGCAACTGCCAGAAGTGGAAAGTGGCTTTATGGCACTCAACCCGGAAACCGGGCAGGTGCAGGCACTGATCGGTGGTTTCAGCTTCCAGCGCAACAAATACAACCATGTGACGCAAGGTCGCCGCCAGCCAGGCTCCAGCTTCAAGCCATTTATCTACTCGGCAGCGCTCGAAAAAGGCTACAGCCCGGCCAGCGTGTTTGAAGATGCGCCGATCAGCTTCACCTCTACCGAAACGGGGAGCAACAGCAGCTGGGAACCTCGTAACTACGATGAAAAATACGCAGGCCCGATGCGCTTGCGTGAGGCCCTGGCGCAGTCAAAAAACACGATTTCTATCCGTCTGATGAATGCGATTGGGGCCCGCTATGCCCAAAACTACCTGCGCAGATTCGGTTTTGACCCCAAAGATCATCCAGCTTACCTGTCAACCGCACTGGGCGCGGGCTCTTCATCAGTGTGGCAAATGGCTGCTGCTTACGCCACGTTTGCCAACAGCGGCTACCAGGTGCATCCTTACCTGATTGAAAAGATTATCGACAGCCGCGGCAAGGTCATTCAAGCCGTGCAAGCAGGCAAACATGTGTCACCAGAACGCGTGATTGATCAACGTAACGCCTTCATCATCACGACCATGTTGCAAGATGTGGTGCGCGACGGCACGGCCAGGGCAGCGCTTTCATTGCGCCGCCCGGATATCGCCGGTAAAACCGGCACCACCAATGACCAGTTTGATGCCTGGTTTGCTGGTTACCATCCGAAAGAGGTCGCGGTAGCCTGGGTTGGCTACGATAACCCGCACAACCTGGGGCGTGGTGAGACTGGCGGCCGCGCGGCGTTACCGATCTGGATCAACTACATGCAACAAACCCTGACTGGCTTGCCGATCTACCAGTACAAAGTGCCTGATGGCGTATTACAACTGAAAGTGGATGCTTACACCGGCGCGCAAGTGGGTGAAGACGACCCCGGCATTTATGAATACTTCTACGAAGAACATTTGCCGCAGTCACAACCTGAAAACCTGCCAGGCTTATTTGACCCGGAAGCAGAACATGCGCCAGAAGATAACGAACCCTCTTTTCTGGAGCGCCTGATTGGCGACCATAGCGGCGGCAACAGTGAGGACAAAAAGCTGCAGGTAAACCCAGCAGCGAAGTTACTCAGCCCGAATTAGCAACGAATTCAACCTAAAGCCTGATGCGATGTTTGACGACTTTTCAAGTGATCTAAGGCAAGAAATAGCACAGTCCGCCGCGCGCCTGATGTTTGAGGAAGGCATTAGCGACTATGGCCGCGCCAAGCGTAAGGCAGTCAAGCTGATGGGCATACAACAGGATGCGCCATTACCGACCAACGCCGAAATTGATTCAGCCTTGCGCGAATATCACGCCCTGTATGCCGATGAAAATGATGCGGCGCACCTGCTGGAGTTACGACAAGCTGCCTTGCACACCATGCAATTGCTCAAAAAGTTTAACCCGCACCTGATTGGCTCGGTGATGGAAGGCACGGCAGGCCCCTATGCAGACACCGATATTCATGTGTTTGCCGAAAGCGGCAAAGAACTGGAGATTTACCTGCTCAACCAGAATGTGCCTTACCGGCTGGATGAGCAGCAATTCCGCATGTCAGATCGCCCCGGCAAGCAAAAGCATGACCTGGTTCGCAAGCGGGTGCCGGTGTTACTAGTGGAGACGCGATTTGGCACGCAACGCATCAGCGTGTTCGGAACTGACGATATCCGCACCGCTCCGCGCAAAAATGGTGAAAAGTCAGGCATACACCGCATGAACCTGCTGCAGCTGACCGAAGCCCTCTACCCAGGTAAAACCGCCAGCGAGTAAGCTTATTGCAGGCTGATCTGGCCGTGTCCAAGCACGGTGCCGGTGGCATACGCCATATCAACAAGCGCCACCTGGTAATCACTGATGGCGCGGATTTCTTTGAGTTGTGCCTCGCCTAAACGCGTCAGCGTTTCCAGTACCTCGGTCATGGTGCGCAAGCCCTCATTAAACTGCTTGAGCTCGGCCTCGTAGTTAATGCCCGCCACCAATACCTGCTGGCGTGCGGCAATAATGCGCTGCCAGTTTTGCTCGACCTTATCCAGCGAATCATGAATCTCGCGTTTCACTGTCAATGTTTGCAGTGTTTTGGTCGTCAGGCGCTGCATGCGCTGCGCCACAGCCCGGTCCAGCTTGGCTTTGCGCGCCTCATTACTCACCGGCATTTCGAACTTCAGGCCCACTGACCAGTCGCGATAGCGGCCACCAAACAAGTCTTGGCCAATATCGCCGAAACGATCACCCGAGCCAGATAAAGCACCATACTGGTAGTCCAGCGTGAACAACGGCAAGGTCTGGTTTTGCAGATAATCAATCTGCACCAGGTCCGCACTCAGCTTCAGCTCCTGATCCAGCAACTCAATGCGGCTATCCAGCGCATCGCGAATCAAATGCGCACGGTCAAACTCAAATTTGACCAAGCTAGGCGCCGTCATCGGCACCCAGGGCGACTGGCCCGCCTGGTCGTCAGGTAAATCATTGAGTAAGAACTGTAGTTGCCGCTGCGCCAGCTTGAGGTTGGTTTCTGCCACAATCAGCGCTTCCATGCGGTCGGCCACACCTATGTCGGCACGATTGATTTCGACGGCAGCAGTTAAGCCTTCCTGTACGCGGCGTTTGACCATGGCCAGGTTCTGGCTGGCATATTCAAACTGGTTTTTGCGTACATCCAGCGCCGCCCACGCTTCATACAGCTCCCAATACGCCTTGTCGACGGTCGCCACAATGCGTATGGTCTGTAAACGGGTTTTCAGTTGCACGCTGTCACGGTCCAACTCGGCGACACGGATACTCGCCTCATTCACCTGCTGGCCGGCATTGCGCAGCAAAGGCTGGCTAAACGAGAAGCGCAAGGCGCTGCGGTACTGGTCGCTGGCAAACTTGCCCAGGCTCTGCCGGTTTTCCAGCGGCGCACTCAAGGTCACCGTGCCACCTGTGCGCAAAGGCACTTTGACACCCGCTTCGACATCCCAGAATTCTTTTTTTTGCGCATCCAGGTTGAGCTTCGCCAGCTCGCCATTCAACAATGCATTGTCTGACTTGAGAATCACCTTATCCCCGGACATGGCTGGCGTGTCTTTTTCGGCATATTTGGCATAGGCAAAAATCACCTGGTCAAACTTGGCCTGCTCTTCACGAAGGGATTGCCTTGCCAATTCGGGGTCCATTTTGGCGACCTTGATCTGCAAATTGTTTTGCAGCGCGCGCTGGCGAATATCAGCAATCGTCACTTGTGAGCCTTGCCCTGGCGGCGCGATGCTATCGCTTTCCGGGTTATCAAACGGCTTTAATGCACTTTTCAGATCGACGGTCACCGACGACTTGCGTTGCTGCTGTTGCTTGACCGCATCATGCAGCGGCACGCCCGGTTGCGGGCTATAGGTTTCCAGTGCACGCCCCTCGGTTTTTTCCAGGCGTTGCCGCGCACGCGTGTCCGTGACTTCATCTGCCAACAGCGTTGCCCAGGGTGAAGCAAGTGCTAACAGGGTGACCAGCCAGCGCGTCATGCGGCTTTGCCTCCGGCCTGCTGCAAAGGCACAGGCTCTGGCGGGATGCGTGGCGGGAAGCCATTGAGCAAACGCCATAATTCGTAGCCTATGGTGACGCGTTCAAGCAATACCCAGCCTTTCGCGCTGATGCCCTGGCGCAAAAATCTGGCTGACGGCCATTCCGGTGTACCGGCTTTGTGCACGACCATGATACGGAAGTGGCCAGAGCCATTATCTGTCGGGTCGACAAATGAGATCTCACCTTCAAAGGTACCGACGCCGACCTGCGCCCAACCCGGCACTTGTATCGCTGGCCAGCCTTCAAACTCCAGCCTGACGCTGCTGCGTGACGTAATTAATGGCGCATCGCGGCCATCGACCCACAGTTCGACTGCGCGTTGCGAGGTATGCGGCACAATCACCAGCAAAGGGTCGCCCTGCTTGATGATTTGTGATTGCGAATTGACTGGCAACCTGAAAATCGTGCCATCCCTGGGCGCGACAATACGCTGCATATTTTGCCGCGCCAGTGAGATTTCGGAATTATGCAGGCTATTTTCACTGTCTGCGATTTCACCGCGAATCTTGTTGATCACGGCAGAGGTCGAGTCCAGATAGGCCTGGGTATCCGAGCGGGTTTGCTGGATATCGGCCGCGGCAGAATTGGCCTCCGCTTTGGCCGACTGCCATTGTGCCTGTGCGCTATTGAGGTTACGGCTGGCAATAATATGGTCACGCTCGGCGACTTCAAGATCGCGCTTGGAAACCAGGCCATCGCCAAACAGGCGTTGCAGTCGCTGGACTTGCTGGCTGGCGGCATCCAAGGTCGCCTGCGCGGCATTCACCGCCTCCTGGCTACTGCGGATTTTCTGGTTAGCCACATCCAGCTTGTATTGTGCGGCTGAAATCTTGGCATCGCGGGCCGCAGTCAGGCTCTGCTTCTGCAATTCATAGGCGCGCAATTCGTCTTGCTTGGCGCCCAACTTGCTTTGCAAATTATCGCGCTGCGCTTCCAGGCGTTGCTTAAAATTAGGATCCGTATCGGCGATTTCCAGCAATAAATCGCCCTCTTTCACCTGCGAGCCTTCTTGCACATGCCAGCGATTAATCATGCCATTGACCGGTGCATCTATGGTTTGCACGCGCTCAGAAGGCGAATAAGCGGTCACCTTACCCAAGGCCGTCACGTTCTGCTGCCAGGGTAAAAACAAAAACATCGTTGGCAACCCTACCAGCAACCAGGCCAGCCGTTTGATCCAGACGCGTAAACGCTGTGGCGTTTGCACGGTGCTCATCAGTGTGTGTCGCAATTGATTATGCATGATAGTCTCCCGCCTGGCCGCGCTGGCTATCCAGCGTCATCACCTGCTGGAATTGTTGCGCAATATGGGGGAAACGTGTGGTGACAATCAACATCCATTGCGACTGGTGGCGCTTGAGCAAGGTCAGCACCTGGTCCAGCTCCTGCTGGCCGAGTCCATCCAGCAAGCCATCGATGATCAGCAAATCCGGTCGACCTATCATCGCCCTGGCCAGCATCAGGCGTTGCAACTGGGTATAGGTCATGGGCGCACCATAGTCGGTCAATACCGTATCCATGCCCTTGGGCAATTGGCTGATATCTTCCCACAAGCCCAGCATTTGCAAAATATCGACCATGGCATCCAGGGTGATATCGGTGCGGGTCAGGCGCAGATTATCCAGAATCGAGCCATGCTGCCACTCTACCTTGTTGGCCACGCCAATCCGGTCACGCAGATGATCCAGGTTCAGCTGTCGCAAGTCTATGCCACCATAAGTAATATAGCCTTGCGCAGGCTGCCTGAGCGCGGTTAACAGCTCTAGCAAGGTACTTTTACCGCTGCCCAATGCGCCCAGAATCGCCATGCTCTGGCCACGCTGCAATTCAAAACTCACCTGGCGCATCAATGCTGGCTGACCATGATGGCTAAAACCCAGGCCGACCACTTTTAAAGGATGATAACCTTCGAGGCTAGACTGATGCTCACCAACCGTCTCCACTGGCATGGTCTCCAGCACACCCAGTTTATCGACCGCCGCCAATAAATCGTAAAAGTACTCCAGCTTGGTCACAAAGCGCACAAAGGCAGACAATACGCCAAAAATAATCAACTCTGCCGCCACAAATTGGCCGAGGTTAATCTGGCCCTTGATCACCAAAGTGCCGCCCAGAATCAGCATGCCAGTGCCGATCACCGCGTACATGCCAACGGCACCTATTAGCTGCGTCATTAATACCCGGAAATGTTTTACCCTGGCACCCAAATAGTTTTGTGCCAGCACCTCGGTGTTTTCTGTGGTCCGCTGCCGGGCGCCATAAAACTTGGATAACCATTTATTACGGGCAATATTTTCCAGCCAGGCTGCCATATCGTACTTGGCCTTGGACTCCTTGAGCGCGGTGGTTTCCGCCTGTTTACCCAGCAAAAATACAACGGCCCACAACACGATCAGCATCAAGATGACCAGAATGCCAAAGTACAAGCTGTAAAACAGCAAAACCACGCTACCTATCAAGCCTTGCAGCAAAGCGGTCAGACCCACCGTAAGCAGCGTTGCCACGGATTTTTGTACGGTCTGGATATCAAAGTAGCGGTTTACCAGTTCAACCGGATTGTGCTGGTCATAAACCGAGATATGAATCTGCTGTGTGTTTTGCGCAATGAGCAAGCTATGGCGTACAAATACCCGGCGTTGGATCAACTCAACCAGGAAACTCTCAATGGCATAAATGGCCCCTGACAATGCCAGCAGGCAAAACAGGATAAAGCCAACCACATACAGGGGCTGCAGCACGCCACCCATGGTGACGATATTGACCATGGTTTGTACGGCAACAGGCGTGGCGATGCCCAACACGCCATAAGCCAGCGTCAGGTAAACCAGTAGCAAGATATCCTGCTTTTCAAAGGAGGCGAGTTTTAATACCCGTTGTACGGGGCTCAACAGGGAGGGAGTTAGATTTGCCATAATTTAAGAGTTATTGTAGTTCAGGCCCACTACAGGGATTGCAATGTATTTTATTAAGTTCAAAAAAAAACGGCTCATTGAGCCGTTTTCTTTTTCACATCACGGATTACAGGCTGTAAGCACGCTCACCATGCTCAGTTGTATCCAAACCTTCGCGCTCGTATTCTTCACTGACACGCAAGCCTACAACAGCGTCTACAACTTTGTAAAGAATCACGCTCACGATACCAGTCCAGATCAACGTCACCACCACTGCGATGATTTGGGTAGAAACCTGACCACCCATAGTCACGCCTTCGGCATAACCAACACCACCCAAACCAGGAGACATCAACACACCAGTACCAACCGCACCCCAGATACCTGCCAGGCCGTGTACACCGAATACGTCCAGTGAGTCATCATAACCCAGCGCACCTTTCAACTTGGTCACGCCCCACAGGCTGATAAAGCTGGCGGTGAAACCCAGGATGATAGAGCCCATCGGGCCGATGAAACCACATGCAGGTGTAATCGCAACTAGGCCAGCTACCGCACCAGATGCAGCACCCAACATGCTTGGTTTGCCTCTGAACAACCACTCAGCCAGGATCCAGCCCAATACCGCAGCAGCAGTCGCCAACTGTGTATTCACCAGTACCATGCCTGCAGTTGCATCAGCAGCTAGTTCACTACCTACGTTGAAACCGAACCAACCCACCCACAGTAATGAAGCACCAATCATGGTCATCACCAGGTTGTGCGGAGGCATGGCTTCTTTACCGTAACCAATACGTTTGCCCAACATCATGGCACCAATCAGCGCAGCCACACCAGCGTTGATATGTACAACTGTACCGCCTGCAAAGTCTTTGGCACCTAATTCAGCCAGGTAACCACCACCCCACACCATGTGTGCGATTGGGATATAAGCAAATGTCACCCACAATGCTGTGAACAGCAATACGGCAGAGAACTTCATACGCTCGGCAAAACCACCCACGATCAATGCTGGTGTCAGCGCAGCAAAAATCATCTGGAAAGTCAGGAACACATACTCAGGGATCGTGCCAGTCAAGCTATCAGTGGTAATCCCTGACAGGAATGCCTTGCTCAAGCCGCCAACGATGGCATTACCTTCACTAAACGCCATACTGTAGCCGTAAGCCGCCCACAATACAGAAATCAATGAGAACACCACGAAAATTTGCATCAACACGGAAAGCATGTTTTTCTGACGCACCAGACCGCCGTAGAACAAGGCCAGGCCAGGAATCGTCATTAAAATCACCAGCACAGTCGCCACAATCATAAAGGCTGTATTGCCCACATCCAGTGTTGGCGCTGCCTCAGCGGCAGCTGGCGCAGCTTCTGCAGCAGGAGCTTCAGCCGCCGGTGCTGCATCAGGGGTCACTGTTTCTTGTACTGTGATTGTTTCTGTCACAGTTTCTTCAGCATAGCTGACTGGGGTTGCCGCCAGGCCAATCAAGGCAACCAGCGATAACATGGAAAGAATTTTCTTCATAGCTGAAGCCCTTTCTTATAGCGCATCCGGACCGGTTTCGCCGGTACGTATACGGTAAACTTGTTCCAGATCGAAGACAAATACTTTGCCATCACCGATTTTGCCAGTTGCAGCGGCTTTCTCAATCGCATCAACGACTTGATCAAGCATGTCGTCCTTGATGGCGACTTCAAGCTTCACCTTAGGCAAAAAATCCACGACATATTCTGCCCCACGATATAACTCGGTATGCCCCTTTTGACGGCCAAACCCTTTGACCTCAGTGACTGTGATGCCTTGTACGCCAATGTTGGACAAAGCCTCACGCACTTCATCAAGCTTAAATGGCTTGATTATTGCGGATACAAATTTCATTTGCTTCTCCCGTTATTAACTCTGGCAGGCACAATGCCCGCCAGATCTAAACTTGCTTATTAGAATGTACGTCCTACGGTTAATACCAAACGACCGTCATTCAGGTTTTTACTTTGAGCTTTGGTGCTAGTCCCTTTGCCGTTAAAGCTTGTGCCGCCGTAGCCATTTTCACCCCAGTAACGGGAGTTATCTGACTCAACCCAGTATACACCGGCGTTCCAGCCTTCTGTTGCACCGATTTTGAACGCTTTACTCAGACCAATTTTCCAGTCTGTGTAATCTGGATTAGTTGCCCCAGAAATGGAAGTACTCGGCAAGTTTACCCCACCATCTGGGCTAAATGATTTGTCCAGTTTACCAGCGACATTCAGACGACCAACGTGAGCAACCAATGTCAACTCCCACCATGGCAATGGATAAGCCGCGTTCAATTCAAAATAGGTAGAGCCTTTAGTACTGCCATCCCAACCTGTAGATTTATCCGCGCCCCACCAGTCAGTCAAGGTGTAAGACAACTTACCACTTAACCAACCGTAGGATAAACCAACGTTAGCTTCATAAGTGTCCCAACTACCACCTTTAGGTGTCAATACATCATTTGGGTTAGCCGCATTTGATGCACGGTATTTTTTCCATGAGCCACCTGGATACAGGTAACCATACAGACCAGCACTCCAGCCCAAGCCTTCCACCGCTGTTACGCTACCGTTGTAACCAGCATAAATATCGATTTCAGTGGTTGCATCTGGATAAGTGTTTGGTGACACGCCTGAACCCCACACACCAGCATAGAAACCGCTGGAATGAGTGATATCCATACCACCTTGTGCAGTTGGCTTGTGCCATGTTTGTGAAATACCACGTGAGTAGTAGTCTGATACAAAAGAAACGTTACCAGTCGCAGACCAGTCAGATTTAGCTTCTTCTTTAGCCTCTTCTGCCGCGTATGAAACTTGTGCAAAAGACAATGTGCTTAACACTGCTGTGAGCAAAATAGATTGACGCATTTATGAGTCCTCTCTCTGTGAAATCTTTAATCGAATTGTTGTAAACGAGAATGAAACAACAATGACCACAAAGCAAAGCACGTGCCAACCTACATATACAAATAAAATCAAATATTTATAATATATATATAATCTTTTTTATTAAAAAAACATTGCAATAAACTGTTTTTAATTAATTATCCACTTAATACATTGCGGTAATTATATTTCCAACCCCGTGATACATGCTAAAATATTGTGCAAAGGAGCGCTCAACATGCTATTTACCAATGAAAAAATTAAAGAATTATCTTTTAAAATCAAACAACTAGTTGATTCAAGCCCCATTTCAGAGCTAGAAACCAATTTGCATGCACTATTTCAGGGCGCGCTCACCAAAATGGAACTTGTTTCACGCGAAGAATTCGATATTCAGTCGGCATTACTGGCACGCACGCAACAACAATTAAAAACACTTGAAGAAAAAATCAGCCAGTTGGAACAGGCGCAATCAACCAACAAGTAAAAATTAATTTACAATTGTTAGCATTCCAACATTCAGGGGTGCGCAATGAGTCTGGCGGTGTTATATAGTCGTGCATTAAGCGGCATGGACGCGCCAGAGGTGGTGGTAGAAGTGCATTTGGCCAATGGTTTGCCTAGCTTCACCATCGTTGGCCTGCCCGAAACAGAAGTCAAAGAGAGCAAGGACCGCGTGCGGGCGGCGATACAGACCGCACAGTTTGAGTTTCCCGCCCGCCGCATTACGGTCAACCTGGCACCGGCCGACCTACCCAAAGAAGGCGGACGCTATGACCTACCGATTGCGCTCGGCATTTTGGCCGCCTCCGGCCAAATACCCAAGCAACAGCTAGCGAATTACGTCATTGCTGGTGAGCTGGCGCTCACAGGTGCATTACGGCCGATACGTGGCGCCCTAGCCATGACCTACCAACTGCTACAAGACAAAAACAGCACAAGGGCGGCTATCCTGCCCCAAGAAAGTGCATACGAGGCCAGCCTCGTTGAAGGCTGCACCATTTTTGCAGCAGACAGCCTGCTTGAGGTGTGCGCACATTTGTCCGATAAACAATCTTTGTCACAACACCCGTTGGTGACGCCTGCAACAAACTCCTTGCTACCAGACTACCGGGAGGTAAAAGGCCAGCTACGTGCCAAGCGCGCACTGGAGATCGCGGCGGCCGGCCAGCACAGCCTGTTGATGAGCGGCCCACCAGGCACGGGTAAGAGTATGCTGGCGCAACGCTTTGTCGGCATCCTGCCAGAAATGACGACGCAGGAGGCGCTCGAGAGCGCAGCGATTTTGTCACTCACCGGGCAATTCCCCGCTAGCGACTGGAAGAAGCGTCCCTTTCGCGCACCACACCATACCGCCTCAGCCGTGGCATTAGTCGGCGGTGGCAGCGTGCCACGCCCGGGGGAAATCAGCCTCGCGCATCATGGCGTGCTTTTTTTGGACGAGTTGCCGGAGTTTGACCGCAAAGTACTGGAGGTATTACGCGAGCCGCTCGAAAATGGCAGCATCACGATTTCACGCGCCGCCAGGCAAGCCACGTTTCCGGCCCAATTTCAGCTGATTGCCGCCATGAATCCATGTCCCTGCGGCTATTTTGGCCATTACAACCAGCGCTGCCGCTGCACGCCAGAACAAATTTTACGGTATAAAAACAAGCTTTCCGGCCCCCTACTGGACCGCATTGATATGAATATTGATGTCCCTGCCCTCAAACCTGAAGAGTTGAGCCAGCCTCAGCCCAGTGAAAGCAGCGGCAGCATGCGTGCACGCGTGATGCTGGCGCGGCAACGGCAAATGCAACGACAACAAAAGCCTAACGCGACCCTTGGGCCGTTAGAACTTGCGCGTGTTTGCCAACTCGGCGAACACGCCAGCCAGTTACTACAAACCGCCATGCATAAATTCTCCCTGTCCGCTCGTAGCTATCACCGCATTCTCAAAGTCGGCAGGACCATCGCCGACCTGGCCGGCACAGAACACATCAGTGATGCACACATTGCAGAAGCGTTACAATATCGGCGTTATGACTATTAAAGGAGTTACGCCATGCATTTATATGATGTCAGTATCGCGCCATTGTTGCGCACCTTACAAAACCTGAAACACATCCTGCAACAAGGCGAGCTGTATGCTGAGCAGAAAAAAGTGGCGCCTGAAGTGCTGCTGAACAGCCGCCTGGCTATCGATATGTATCCCCTGACCAAACAAATACAACTGGTCAGTGACATGAGCAAAGGCGCGGGTGCAAGACTGGCTGGATTAGAGATTCCGCAATATGCCGATGATGAAACCAGCTTTGAGATGCTGTACGCCAGAATTGATAAAACCATAGATTTTCTGGCGCAAATAGAGCCAGAACAGCTGGAAGGCGCTGCCAGCAAAGAAGTCGTGCTGACGATCCGTAAGGTGGACCTGACGTTTACCGGGCTGGACTACCTGCAAAAATGGGTGATGCCCAACGTCTATTTTCACACCACCACGGCCTATAACATATTACGCCATCTGGGCGTGCCACTCGGCAAAACCGACTACCTCGGCCAAAAACGCTAACCACTCAGGCAGGTTTGCGCCAATAGCCGGCCACGCTTGGCGCAGCCTCTAGCATGGATTTCCGGCGCAGCGTTTCATACGCCTCAGCCTCAGAAACCCCTTGCTCGTGCGCAATACGCTGCGCTTGCCGATTGGCCTCAGTCACCCAGGCCGGATTCTGCGCATAACCACGATCTTGCATGCAGCGATCCAGCACGCGTGACTGTCTGGCCGCTTTTTCCAGCTTTTGAAACGGCAACACCTCAGGCAGCTCGGCCGCGGCCTTGCTGGCAATCAGATCACATTGATTAATTGCCTGCACCACATCGCTCTGCTGACTGGCTGGCTCAATCTCGGTCAGCGATTGCCAGTACCAAAATCCCGCATAACCCAGCAACAACAAACCTAGCACAGCGAATATCCTTGAAGCCTTCATCACCCTGCCCTCACTTTAAGTGCCTTTATTGTGCGCCATTTGCACGCAGATGAATAGCAAGGTCGCTGTCACCTAAAAAGCGCATTCACTTCACGAAAGCGTCACACAGGCTGGTTAACATAGTTTTAATCAATGGCGGCATCGATAAGCGCCATAAACCAGGATGGCCGACTTAAGAATGGAACAAGCATGACGTTAATACAGTTATACACATCAGCAAATAAAGGAAGAATCATGAGCGAATGGCAAGATGAGCCACTGACCTACACCGCCAGCATGCCTGAGCTGATGACAGCCCAGGACATTATGTACCTGGCTGAAGATATTGTGGCTGACAATAATATTCAAGCGATTTACAAACCTGCAGAGCTCTCCCTGGAAGTGGTATAAAAGCACGCACTGTTGCCCGGCAACCAGCCGCGGCAAATCTGTACCAAACTCTCACAGCACCTCTGCCACACCTCCGTGTGGGCATGCGTTTCGGCCACGCCTAGACACTGCCCCTGTGTTTGCCTAAAATAAAACTTCGACCATCACCATCACAGGAGGCAACCATGTTTTTAGGCGCGGTAGGCATCTATACCCTGATTGGCGTTGTTGTAGCTATTTGTGTGATTTTATATGTGTTTGCAAAGCGGGTGAAATAACCCGTAGGTAACAAAAAAGCCCCGCTAGGGGCTTTTTTAATGGTGTCATTCTTACTGTATCAACTCATGCCAGCTTTGCTTAGTGCCATAGCTGCCATTGGTTTTTTGTTTGAAAATTTCGGTGGACTTGCTCGTCGCAGACAGCCCGAAAACCTGATCATCCAAGCTCAATTGTTGTGGCGTAGGGTCATTACTGCCAGTGACCACTACATGCGGCACACCATTGCCATCATAGACAATATTGTAACCAACCGCTGGCGTGGTCATACGCTCAGAGACGATGCCGCTGGTCAGCAAAGAGCCACCTTTTTTGTAATTAAAGAAATTAAACCAACCATAGCCTGCCCCATTACATGCCTCACTACTAGGCACCATGGTAGGCATCATCAGTGCACCATTTAATAATAGTGGATCAAGATTGACGCGCTCGCCCGCTGGGAAATCCAACACCCAGCCATAACCTGTATCAAAATTAACCGCCTGGTCTTTGTTCAAAACCACAGTACGATCACCGCCTAGTACTTGTGTGGTGAGCTGGCTACGTCCAATCGGACTAATTTGTCCATTATCCTTAAAAACATAAGCAGAGTTTTGCGGCGTGTTGGTCAAGTCTGCTGGCTCAAGAAACTTGCCGGTACCAACCATCACCACTTTATTGTTGTCCACCTTACCTAATTCGGGTTGTGTGGTGATTTTTTGCACGCCACCCCCGCCTTCAGTCAAGGTCGCAATTTTAGTGACTGCGCCTGTATTAACATCAAAGCGCCAGACGTTGCCGTTCAAATCACCGCCATAGACATTTAAAGCCGTATTGTTTTCAAATATCTGGTCAGCATATGCCGAAATTCTTGCTAACCCGCTAGGCTCGGCAGCGCTACCAGATCCTGTAGACAGCGTTTTCAATACACTGCCCGTATTCACGTCAAGGACATACAAATACCCGCCACCATTACCTGTCGGATTATTTACCACAAACGTGCCATCACTCTTCTTACTCGCGTTCAAGCCATTGTTGTAACCAGAGGTGAGCAGCACAACCCAGCGACCATCTTGCATTTTAGTCACCAGCGGGTTGCCAAAGGTATAGCCCAGCGTGCTGTTCGTACCAGAGGTTTGCGTATAAAACTCCCACAATAACACTGGATTTTCTGGCGTTGTCACGTCGATCGCGAAGTACCCACGACCACCGCCATTAAGTCCGGAAATCAGGACAGTACGCCAAACAGCACCATCACCACTGCAGCCAGAAACACAAACATCGGTCACCACCGGGCTGCCATTGACATAATTAGTATGGTAGTTAGCGCCGTATTCCTTATCAGCCAGGTTGGCAAGATTGGCAATCACTGGCGTCGGAATAAATGCCCATAACTCATTGCCGTTTTCAGCGTTAAACGCATGCAGCATACCGTCGTTGGCTCCCACATATACAGCTCCGCTTGGCAGTAGCTTTCTATTCGCCTTATAGGCTTTATACCCTGGGTCAAGATAATCTACATTAGATGCCTTGAAGTAAGCGGGGCGAGATTGTGAGATATCCCCCAACGTTGCAAGGCGCTCACGGAACCAGCGATTATCTGCCACCGTATTCGACCCAGTATCCTCGTAAGTTTTATTGCCCCGGAGGTAATCCACCAACTTGCCGGCCTTGTTTGGCTCTGTCATTCTGAGGTCGCTGTTAGGCAAGCCTTGCATCTGGCTCAAGGCTTTATAACCTTTTTCGAGCGCATCGCGATGCAGCGCAGGCAAGTTGGCATCAATAAAAGGTGTCATTGCGTTATTAACATTAAAAAGCACTTTCCGGTTCGCACCTAGTTGATTTTGCAACTTGCCAGTACAACTGGATGCAATCTGGACATAACAAGAGGCTGGCTCACTCATACCGATCGCCGAGCCTAATGCGCCCCCAGCGCTACCACATGCAGTCTGATCAGAGTTAGTCGTCTTACAATAAAGCTTGCCATCCTGACTGGCTGACGTCGCAGGGGAAGTGCAGGTTTCTGCGGCCACATTTTCAACACACCACACGGCATTTTCAGAGGTTTTCAAAGAAGTGGTATCTACGGTGCGCGCCTCCAGATTGCCTATCCATTTAACAGACTGATAACTAGCCACATACTGGAAATTATCGCCGCTGGTTGGGGCCAGGCTGCTGGCGGCCGCTGCCGCACTTGCCCCTTGAATAGCCTTGATCTCGGACAAGCCCTTGGCCAATGACTCTCTTAACAGCTTGGGATTGCTGGCGCTATAATAAGTGCCGCCTGCATTCACCGCCGCATGCCACAAGTCATCAATACGGGTACCGTCCTCGTTTAGAGTCGGGTCTGGCCAGTTTTTCGTGCGCGTATCGGCAATATCCTTGTAGTCACCTGACGTCCGCGTTTTGTAGTCTTCGGTGTACACCAGCGTCCCATCAATCCCCAGACCTAATGTCATGGTCACCATATTTTGCTTGGGATAATCGTTGGTCGTGCCACACACGGACGAACCTAAGCCACCGTTACAATTTGAGAACGTATTATCACGAATATCGGTATCATAAAAATACTTGGCCGTATCCGCCAGCGTGTTTGACTTGCTGCTACTGTCGTATTGTGGCCGCGGGCTAGCGCCATCCTGGTCACCGATGGCAGCATTATTAATCCGTGTGGGATTACTGCTGTCGTTCCAGTAACCGTCCGTCGTCAGCAAAGTAAAGTTCGATTGGCAGGCGTACTGCATTGGGTCGTCGTTACCCAGCGTTTGTTTACCCGCAAAATGTTGCCCTACGCTAGATAACGCAGTACGCAAAGGGGTGCCGCCACTGGCGGACACCGCAAACAGTTTTTGGTACCAGGATTGTTTTTGGCTGGTATTAAAGGGGGCCAGCGCCAAATAGTTGGACTTTGGGCTATTGATAGTCACCAACCCGACGCGATAGCGGGAGTCCAACGATTTGAAAGCCTGACTAGCCGCTGTTTTCATGGATTGCATGCGCGTACGATAATAAGCCCACCAGTTCGCATAATTAGTCATCTCCTCAGTGAGGGTGCATGTGGATGCGCTGGCACAATCTAATCTATCCAGTCCTTTGGTCGTTTTGCCAGGGGCGGTATAAGCCACATTACTGGAAATCTTGACATAAACCATGCTACCGGGAATGTCAGAGGTGGTGTTGGTCGTGAGCTGCGCCGTGTAATTACCACCAGTCATGGTGACCTGAATCGGGGCGGAGGTGTTCACAGGCTCACCGGCCGGTGTAATGATCGTCAGTACATTACTACTGATGTTGACCGTGTTACCACTCAGGTTGCAATTACCAGAGAGGCTGGTACGGCACATGTTATTTCGCACTTCACTGGCAAACTGGCTGCTGTTATAAGAGTTGTTCACCGAAACGGTGCCTGATAAAAGCTCAATATTATTGATTTTGATGCTCTGTATCGACGCATTATTGCTGGTTTTGTTCAGCGTTAATGTATAGGTAGAGATTGGCCTGCGCAAATTGGTATAGGTATTGCCATCATTCACAGTAGTGCTGGCATTGCGAATCTTCTGACAGTACATAGAGCCGGTCAAACTGCGTCTGGTCGCAGCGGTGCTGGTGTTACACCAGCGGATATTAGACGCGTAAATGTAGTTTCCAGTCGCCTCTTTCGAAACCACACAACTGGTCAAACCAGGCGTGGAGCAATATTCACCTGGAATAAACGCATAGTAATTTGCATCTGACCGGATATCAGTGGTACCGTTTTTGCCAGCGCCCAGATCATTGACTTCATTAGGCACCGCGGCAAAGTTAGTCTGGCTTGCCATACTGGCACCCAAATAAGTCAGCGGTGGGGTATATTGCACCTCTGGGTTGTAATACTGAGTGTTGTAATCCGCATTGTTAAACAGCCATGGCGAAGAAGAGTTCGACCAGTCCGGCGCATAATCCCAACCCATACTGCCGGAGTTATCGAGCACAAACATCAGGTTGGGTTTGACATCAGAGCTACCGGACGTCTGCAACGGCATCGTCGCCAAATCCAGAAATTCGGCGCGCAAAATCCCAGGCAATAACAAGCCCAGCCAAAGAAGTTTTTTGATCCAGTGTTGGCTTTTCATCATTCCACCTGTTTAGTTGGAAATAAAAGATTGCATAAACGTCACCGTATTTTTGGGACCGGCAATACGGAGCGTCACGCGATACAAGGGGGAGTCCGAACTGGCAATACAACGTTTAAATAACTCAACATTGGTTACGTTATGAGAGCAGTTCTCTCCATTACTAGGCGAGCTCGCCATCATGCAACGCGAGGCATCGTTGGTCGCAGCGCCTGCGTTGATTTCAGCATTACTGTAGTTACACATGCGCTCAACCACATAGCGAATTTCGTTACCTTGGCGGTCAACACCATTGCGGATTTCATCGTTACCATCTGTCTGGTTAGGGGCAAGACTGCTGTTGCCATCACTCCAGGCCATAGTGGTTAACTGGCTACCATCGCATACCAAGGCATCTGGCTGGTTATCAAACTGGCTGCAATTGGCGTAATACCCTTGGGCCGGATGATGAATAAGGCTCGCTGTCAGACTGACGCCCTGGGCAATATTTTGTGCAATTCCTTCCAACGCCACATTAGATGCCGTACTGGCAGACTGGCGAAACACCAGGTTGCCTGATAACAAGGCATTAGTATCTACGCTACGGATTAATGCCACGCCCGCAATCGACATGACTACCAGTGCCAGCAGGGCAAAAAACAGCACAATGCCGCGCTGGCGTAACTGCGACCGCAGTGTCATTCCATAGAGTAAATGGCTATAAGGCATCGCGATTCCAAATAATGTTTCTGAGTGGAATAGTGGCTTCAAAACTACGGTAACGGTAGCGCTGCCAGTTAGGCACGCTCGTTAAATCGACACTCGCAGGCGCCGCATCTGCTTGCCAGATACAGACCCTGCTAACACCGGCGGCGGCACCATCACAAGCCTGGCTGACAATATTTCGCTGCAAATTGCCATCCCTGGCGACCACCGCAATACGGATCGCCCGGATACGGTTACGGTCAATCAGTGTCATCGTCGGCCCAAACGTACCTGTTGCGTCTACCCATTGATCAACCCGGTTTAGAAAGCGCGAGGCTGTTGTGGTCGTCGCGGCTGGATCTACCGTAGTGGTAATCCCATATTGCGCCTGTAAGGCCACAATATCACTGGCGACAGGTACTGCCGCACTGTTTGGAAAAGAATTAGTCCCTGGGGTCCCGCCTGTACGCGTGAGCTCTAGCGCAGCATTCACGGCATATTCGTATTGATTCCACACACCCAGGCAAGAAAAGCGCACCCAGTCGGCACCATTCAGAATGCTCACCGGGCTGGCCGTGGGTGGTGTATTGATCTCAGACAAGGTATTAATAGTGCGGTCCGCACGTAATGATTGCAAACGCCCCAGGCTGCAATTTGGGTTTGTTGGTGTTTGGTGAAACAGGACAATATCATTTTCCTGGCAACCGATCAGGCGGCCATCTAAGGTGGGGGCTGTCATGGTGCCCGTCGCGCGTAACGATGCACCGCCACTGGCAGGATTGCCATAACGGATACGCACAATATCATTGCCCGTGCCGCCCTCCACAATCAACACAGGTGACAGATTAATCACCACACCGCCCTGATTGATTGAGGTATCAATAGGACATAACAATGGTGAGGGGTCGGTGCTGTTATAGAGCGGCAACCCATACCCCGCATTCTGCGCATCACGCTGCATGTAATACATGGCCAGCACACCGCTCGATTGTGCATCCGCACCGCCGGCAATCATGCGTTTGCGGGATTCAAAACCACTGAACAAGTTACTGATAGCCAGCGTTGCCACCAGGCCAATCAAAATACCCACCAGCAACTCCACCAGGCTCACACCTACCTGAAAACGCTGGCTGCGTAAGCGTGAAAACATGTGCGTAGGCTGATTCATCATGGCATCACATCAAACAAATAACTGGAAGCATTGACCTGATGGCGGTTACCCCCAGGCACTTGCCAACCCACAGTCACTGTGACCATGGTATTGGTCAGCGCCGAAAAAGTCAGCGTCCCATTTGGTAGCTGTGATCTGATTTTGCTCTTATCCACCTGGGTAATATAGTTTGCCGCATCTCCGCCATACGCCATCATATTGGCGATATGCGTTTGTGCAATCAACTGCGCTTCAGCGCGGTAGCGGTTATCGCTGCTGTTTTTAATCATGGCACTTTGCAAACCCACCAGCGCTAACACACCCATGCTAAAAATCACCAGCGCCACCATGGCCTCGATCAGCACCGAGCCTTGCTGGCGGCGAGTTGATGATGGACATTTTTGCCGTGCAATATTTAACATGCTCTGGAATCTCCTGCTGTAGTGACTGCTGGATCACACACCCTGACATTACCACCAGCTGCTAGTAACACACGCAACGTCCTGCGCTCTTCAGCCCTGACTTGAGAGTTAGTGATATTCACCACTGAAAGTCCCACAGGCGTGGCAGGGTCTCGTGTGCCAAAACCACTAAACACAGCGGTGCTATTATCTGCCGCCACCGTTGTATTACTGGAAGAACCCTCGGTCGCGCTCTTTTGCGTAATCGTCGATGGGCAACTTGTTGTCGGCGTCACACAACCAATCTGCCATGCACTATTGGTTTGCAGGGTAAATTTGACTCGGGCATTACGCTTGATCGCCTCCATCCTCGCTTGCTGTAAACCGCTATGGATAGACTCAGCCACCGTACGAATCTGAGCGTTACCGATGGAAGTCTGAAATGCCGGAATCGCAATTGTCGCAACCGACACCAATACCACCATGGTGACGACCAGTTCAATTAACGAGAATCCCTGTTGGCGCATGACGAATACTGAACCTGTTAACAACTACCTGAAGATGAATTCAACCAGCAACTGCCACCGACAGTACCGTCAAACTTGGAAGTTTTAGCGTTATCCTGATTCACTGTAAATTCAAAATTACCCATATTATTAGCTGCCCTGCCTGCAGCTTTTAAGGTATAGGTCGTGGCTGATTGGTTATCAATGGAGTAATCAAAACTTTTGGCATCACTAGGCACACAGGCAAACCCAACATAAGTAAAATTATCCTGAAAAAACTGCTCAGCCTGCACTCGGCAATTGGCCAGATTCGCTGGCGCTTCTGCCGCATTGCCGCTTTTCACGTAATCCTGATACCCTGGCACGGCAATACTGGCCAACAAGCCAATAATCGCTACCACAATCATCATTTCAATCAGGCTAAAACCATGTTGATTTGGGTGCTTCATCATCAAACCCCTTTTTAGATAGCCTTATCATGCAAACAGCTGGCTGTCATGTCCAGCAGCAGCCGACCAGCGGTTGGTATTGCCCGACAAGCGGTCAAGTCGCAGTGCCGCGACATGAGCCACTGGCGGTTTAATGGTAAAATGGCGCACTATTTATATTGGACGGTGAATCATGCTTTCCTGCTGGACGAGATTACTGGCTGTTGCCTTATTGTTGGCTCAATTGAGCGCCTGCGGTCTCAAAGGCGATTTGTATATTCCTGAGCGCCAATACCCTCAAACCCCTCAACAAGATAAATCCTCATCGTGACCACGCCTTCAACCCAACCTTTTTCCACTCAACAAGGCGTGCTATATGCTGAAAATGTAGCACTGCATGAGATCGCCCAGGCACATCAAACGCCGACTTACGTCTATTCACGCGCCGCATTAACCCAGGCTTTTGAGCGCTTTCAGGCAGGCTTGATCGGCCATGATCATTTAATTTGTTTCGCTGTGAAAGCCAACCCCAGCCTGGCGATTTTGAACCTGTTTGCCAGGTTAGGCGCCGGGTTTGACATCGTGTCTGGTGGCGAACTGGCACGCGTGCTTGCTGCAGGCGGTGACCCGAAAAAAGTGGTGTTCTCAGGCGTGGGCAAATCGCACGCTGAAATTAAAGCCGCACTCGAAGCGGGTATCTTTTGCTTTAACGTCGAGTCCGTTAATGAACTCGATCGCATCCAGCAAGTCGCGGCCAGTCTGGGCAAGCAAGCACCGGTGTCATTGCGCGTGAACCCGAATGTGGATGCAAAAACCCATCCTTATATTTCTACCGGCCTGAAGAACAACAAATTTGGCGTCGCTTTTGAAGATGCGCTGGGTTTGTATGAAAAAGCCGCGCAATTGCCAAACATTGCAGTGCATGGCGTAGATTGCCATATCGGCTCACAAATCACCGAGCTGTCCCCTTTCCTGGATGCACTGGATAAAGTCCTGGGCCTGGTAGATGCACTGGCCGCCAAAGGCATTCATATCCAGCACATAGACGTGGGCGGCGGCGTGGGCATTACCTACAGTGATGAAACGCCACCAGACTTTGCTGCCTATACGGCCGCTATCTTGCAAAAACTGGCGGGCATAAACGTGAAAGTGCTGTTTGAACCTGGCCGCGCACTGGTTGGTAATGCAGGCGTCTTGCTGACCAAGGTCGAGTACCTGAAGCCGGGTGAATCCAAAAACTTTGCCATCGTCGATGCGGCCATGAACGACCTGATGCGCCCTGCGCTGTATGACGCGTTCCACAACATCACCACCATTGCGCCATCAACAGCGACCGCACAAGTGTATGAAGTCGTTGGCCCGGTCTGCGAAAGCGGTGACTTTTTAGGCCATGACCGTACACTGGCGATTGCAGAAGGTGACTACCTGGCGATCCACTCTGCCGGTGCTTACGGCATGAGCATGGCCAGCAACTACAACACGCGCGCGCGCGCCGCTGAAATACTGGTGGATGGCGACCAGGTGCATGTGATCCGCGAACGCGAGCAAATTACCGATCTGTTTAAACTGGAACGTACGCTGCCATAAGACTCACCGGCAGCCAATAAAAAACCGAAGCTTGAGGCTTCGGTTTTTTATTGGCTAGCACAAATGGCTTAATCAAAAATCACGGTCTTGTTCGCATAGAGCAGAATGCGATGCTCAATATGCCAGCGCACGGCTTTGGAGAGCACCACGCGCTCCAGGTCGCGACCTTTCTGGATCAAGTCTTCTACCTGGTCGCGGTGCGAAATACGCGCCAGGTCCTGCTCGATAATCGGGCCCTCATCCAGCACTTCAGTCACGTAGTGGCTGGTAGCACCAATCAACTTCACCCCGCGCTCAAACGCGCGGTGGTAAGGGCGCGCACCAATAAAGGCGGGCAGGAACGAGTGGTGGATATTGATGATTTTTTGCGGATAGCGCGCGACAAAGTCCGGCGACAAAATCTGCATATAGCGCGCCAGCACAATCAAATCGACGCCATATTGGTCAAACAAAGCAAACTGCTGCGACTCGACCTCGGCCTTGGTGTCTTTGCTCATAGGCAGGTAGTGGAAATCAATACCGTAAAACTGTGCCAGCTTTTCCGTATCTCGATGGTTGCTGATAATCAGCGGAATATCACACGCCAGCTCACCACTATGATGGCGGTGCAACAGGTCGACCAGGCAATGATCATATTGCGACACCATGATTGCCATACGCGTTTTCTGCTCAGACAATTTGAGTTGCCAGGTCATGTCAAAACGCTGCGCCACCTGGCCAAACGCCTGTTCAAAATCGGCCACTGCCACATTAAAATTGGTCAGGTCCCATTCCACGCGCATCAAAAACAGATTATTTTCCGCATCCTGATGCTGGTCTGCGTGTAAAATATTGGCATTGTGCTCATACAAAAATTGCGCAATCGCCGCCACAATCCCTTTGGTATCCGGGCAGGTAATCAGCAAAGTAGCAGTGTTTTTCATAACATGGGCTTCTACGAGCAACAAAAATGCAGATTATACCTGATGCCTGCCAGACCTTGTGGTTGATTAGGCTGTGCGGGCGCAGACTGCAGCAGTCTCTTGATGGAATTCATTATGCAAACAGAAGTGACACCTAATATTGTGCTGGCTAACCCGCGCGGTTTTTGCGCCGGGGTAGACCGCGCCATCATCATTGTTGAACAAGCGCTGGAAAAATTCGGCGCACCGATTTATGTGCGCAATGAAGTGGTACATAACAAATTTGTCGTCGGCCAGTTACGTGACAAAGGCGCAATTTTTGTCGATGAACTGGAAAAAATTCCGGCAGGCAGCATTGTCATTTTCAGTGCGCATGGCGTGTCCAAGGCCGTGCGCGCAGAGGCAGAGTCACGCGGCCTGACCGCCTTTGATGCCACCTGCCCGCTGGTGACCAAGGTGCATATCGAAGTCGCCAAGATGCGCAAAGATGGTATGGAAATTATCATGATCGGCCACAAAGGCCACCCTGAGGTTGAAGGCACCATGGGCCAGTCTGAAGCAGGCATGCATTTGGTCGAAACGCCGGAAGATGTGGCCGCGCTGCAAGTGGCAGATCCTGACAAATTGGCTTATGTCACACAAACCACACTGTCAGTGGATGATGCCACCCAGGTCATCAACGCCTTGAAAGTGCGCTTCCCAACCATCAAAGCGCCGAAAAGCGATGACATTTGTTACGCCACGCAAAACCGCCAGGATGCGGTCAAAATCATGGCCAAAGATTGTGACCTGGTGATTATTGTCGGTTCACCCAATAGCTCAAATTCTAACCGCCTGCGTGAAGTCGCCAAAAACCAGGGCGTGGAAGCCTATATGGTCGACAACGCCAGCCATTTGCAAGCCGGGTGGCTTATAGGTAAACGCAAAGTCGGCATTTCAGCCGGCGCTTCTGCGCCTGAGGTGCTGGTGAAAGAAGTGATTACGGCGTTGCAAAACATGGGCGCCGCCCACGTGGAGGAACTGCAAGGCGTGGTTGAAAACGTCGTGTTCCAGTTACCCAAAAATCTGGTCAACGCCGAAAAGCGTAAGCAAGGTTAGTCAAACGGGTTCAAACCCGGATTCTGGGCAAAAAAAACCCAAGCTCGAGAGCTTGGGGCAAGCAATATCCTCGGGAAAGGATAATCGGGGAAAAATTGCTCATTGTTGTGGTTATATGCAGTTGCTTCAATTTGCCATTTTGGAGATTGCAAAGTCTCCCAACCTGCAAGCTGAGTGACTAGCTCTCTTACTGCATGTAACGTGCCAACTCCCCGAAAAATGCAAGCCGTTGATTATTAAACAATTAATTATTTAAAAAATTGATACGTGATCGCGACTGGCTGAAATAAACCACCAGTTTGGTTTTCTAAAACCAGCCCATCAGGATTTACGGCGACGGACATCTGAGAACAGCGGGAACAACAAGGGCAGCAATAGCAAGGTAAACAGGGTGGCGGTGATCAAACCACCAACAATCACCACGGCAAAAGGCCGCTGTGTTTCCGAGCCAATGCCATGTGAAAGTGCCGCGGGCATCAGCCCCAGTCCGGCCATTAACGCTGTCATCAAAATAGGGCGTAACCTGGCCACGGCACCGTCGATCACAGACTCCGTCACACTGCGGCCTTCGCGCATCAGGTTTTTGATCTGTTCGACCATAATCACGCCGTTTTGCACCGAAATGCCAGCCAGTGCAATAAAGCCCACCGCCGCAGACACAGACAGGTGCAAGCCTGAGACTGCCAACCCCGCCAGGCCGCCCACCAGGGTGAACGGAATCATCAGTAACACCAGCAAGGCATTTTTCACCGACTTGAACGCCCAGAACAACAACACAAAAATCAGCAGTACCGACAAGGGTACAATCACCATCAGGCGCTTCATGGCGCGCTGCTGGTTTTCAAACTGGCCGCCCCAGGTCATGGTGTAGCCCGGTGGCAATTTGACCTCAGCCTTTACTTTTTGCATGGCTTCTTTGACAAAACTACCCTGGTCGCGGTCGGTGATATTGGCTTTAATAGAGACGATACGCGCCCCGGCCTCACGGCTGACACGCGAAGCCCCTTGCTTGATTGTGACCTCCGCGACCTCGCTCAGCGGAATACTGCCGCCGCCATTGGGCAAGGCAATCGGCAACTCATCAATATCATCGACAGAATCCCTGAATGGCCTATCCAGGCGCAAGGTGACGTCAAAATGGCGATCACCATCATAAAAGGTATTGGCAGCATTACCGGCCAGCGCCGTTTGCACGGTATTGTTGACGTCACTGACCATCAATCCATAACGGGACAACTGGTTACGATTCAACGTGATGTCGAGCTCGGAGTTGCCAGAAATACGTACCGCAGCCACATCGGTCGCGCCTTGCACACCATTCATGCTGTCGACCACTTCAGCCGCTTTTTGCTCAAGGATTGCCAGGTCGGGGCCAAAAATCTTGACCGCAATTTCGCCCTTTACGCCTGACAGCGCCTCTTCAACGCTGTCCTGAATCACCTGGGAGAAGTTGGTTGGCACACCAGGAATCTCGTGAATACGGCGTGACATGTCTTTAATCAGCGCCTCTTTATCAGCAAACTTCCATTCGCTATGTGGTTTGAGATCAGCCAGGATCTCCATGTGATATGGCCCTTTAGGATCGGTGCCGTCATCTGGTCGTCCGACATGCGCCACCACCAGCCGCACTTCCTGGTAACTATTGAGAATCTTCCTGATCTCGCGCTCGACGTCCTTGGTTTTCTCCAGGCTGGCAGAAGGCGGTAAATCGACCGTGAGCCAAATATTGCCTTCATCCAGCTTGGGCAAGAACTCAGACCCCAGCATAGGCGCAGAGACCACAGATACCACCAGGATGGCGACGGAAACAATCACCACCAATGCCCGCGATTGACTACCTTTAAGCAGGATATTGCGATAGGTTTCCTGTAGGCGATGCATCCAGCCGCTGTGTTTTTCCGCCATATCTTCGCGGCTCATGGTGTATGACAACAAAGCAGGGACTAATGTGAGGGTTAAAATAATCGCGCCTAGCAACGCAAAACTCAGCGTAAACGCCATGGGGGAAAAGATTTTGCCTTCTACGCGCTGGAAGGTAAAAATAGGCAGGAAGGCGGTGATGATAATGGCCTTGGAGAACAATATAGGGTGGCCCATATCAATCGCCGTGCTTTTCAAGGTTTGCATACGCCAGGCCAGGCCGGTGTGGGTCGGGTTTTTATCCACCTCAGCCACGGCAAGGCGCACCATGAGCGCCTCGACCAGTACCACCGCGCTATCGATAATAATGCCAAAGTCCACCGCGCCCAGTGAAATCAGGTTGGCCGAGACGCCACGCAAATCCATCACGATAAAGGCAAACAGCAAGGACAGTGGAATCACCGAAGCCACAATGAGCGCGGCACGCCAGTTACGCAAAAATACCACCAGGATGGTGACCACCAGCAAGGCACCGACAACCAGGTTTTCCGACACGGTATGCACGGTGTGCTGCACCAGGCCAGTCCGGTCATAAAAAGGCACTACCTTCACGCCCGGCGGCAATGACTCATTAACCACCTCTACCTTGGCGCGCAAAGCCTCAATCACCTTGGCCGCGTTTTGGCCTTTGGTCATCAGCACGATGCCTTCGATAATGTCATCTTGCTGATTAAATGAAACAATGCCTGAGCGCGGCCGGTCACCAATCACCACCTGGCCAAGATCACTCACCAGGATCGGCTTGCCATCGCGCGTATCGACCACCGACTGCGCAATATCATCCAGGCTGTGAAACAAGCCGATGCCACGCACCACCAGCGATTCATCACCGCGGTGCATTAAACCGCCGCCGACGTTGCTGCTGTTATTGCCAACCGCCTGGTTCACCTGGTCTATGCTGACGGCAAATTTTTTCAGGCGATAAGGATCCAGCTTGATTTGATATTCCTTGACCGTGCCGCCAAAACTGGTGATATCGGCCACACCAGGCACCATGCGCAATTGCGGGATAATTTTCCAATCCTGGATCGCACGCACCTCGCGTTGCGGCATGTCCTTGGGCGCCTCAACCAGGTAGCGATACACTTCACCGACGGCTGTGGTCAGCGGCGCCAGGGTGGGTTGCAGGCCTGTGGGCAGGCTCACGCCTTGCAAACGCTCCAACACTTGCTGCCGAGCAAAATAGTCCTCGGTGCGTTCGGCAAAGGTTAATGTCACCACTGATAAACCGGTGATAGACACCGAGCGGATTTGCGCCAGGCCGGGCACCCCACTCATGCCGTGCTCTATCGGCAGCGAGACCACGCGCTCGACCTCTTCGGGTGCCATGCCTGGCGATTGCGTGACAATAATGACGTGGACATCTTCCACATCCGGAAAGGCTTCAATCGGCAAATTCTGCACGGCGACCCAACCAAAAATGGTCAACACCACTGCGCCTATGAGTAAAAATACGCGTTGTTGCAGCGAGAAAGTGATTAAGCCTTTTAGCATGCTTTATTTACTCACCGACAAGTCAGAGTTCAATAAAATAGCGCCGCCGACCACCACACGCTCACCCGCTTTTAAACCCTCTTTCACCGTGGCGTATTCTCGGCGCTGCAAGTCCAGCGTGACTTTGCGCTTTTTAAAATGCAAAGGGCGCTCTTCCACAAACACATAGCTATACAGGCCCTCTGTAATCAAGGCGCTATTGGGCAACCTGATCACGCGATGCTGGCTGTTATCCAGCGGTGTGATGCGCGCATACATTTCTGGCTTCAATTTGCCATTGCTCTCAACCACGCAACGCACAGGAATACGGCGCGTGGTCGGATCGACCATGACGCCTATGGTTTTAACCTCGCCACTGAAGACTTCATCCGGATAGGCATCTACCTGCACGCTCAGTTTCTGCCCTTGCGAAATTCGGCTCAACTCGCGCTCGGGCAAGTCTATGCTGGCCCATAAATAGCCAGGATCGGTGACAATAAATAGCGGGTCTGCCGTATCTGGCCGCACTTCGCTGCCAGGATTAATTTTGCGATCGACCACCACCCCGGCAATCGGCGAGCGTACCGCATAGTTATCATTGGCGGCCGTTGAAACCCCCAGATTTTTTAACCTGGCACCAGCCCGCTCGGACTCCGCGCGTGAGGTAGCCCAATCTGCCTGCGCCACCTCTACCTCTTTCTTCGCCAGCACACCGTGATCCACCAGCATACGGCTGCGTTCCAGGGCCTGCTGCTTCAGTTGCATATCCGCCTGCGCCTTGCGTACATCGGCAACTGCGCCACCTACATCCGGCGAGTCCATCACCAGCAAGGTCTGCCCGACTTTAACGCTATCACCCACTTGCGCCTTGATAGTGAGTGCGCGCCCGGCCACAGGAGAAAAAATCCGCGCCGTGCGGTTTTCATCAAACACAATCTTGCCATTCAAAGGTTCAGTCACCGGCACCGGGATTTCAGTCACCGGCTCAACCTTCAAACTGGTTAATTGCGGTGAGCCTGCCGTCAACACAATTTCATTGGCATCCCTGGCACTATTTGCGGGTTTGTCTGCCGCATTGGCCAGGTTGCAAAACAGTAGCGCGGCCAGTAGCTCTACCAGCAACCCCACCAAACACTGGCCACTGGGAGACGTGATGCGCATAAGGTGTTGCTTACTTTTGGACGTGGTCATATGATTTTTAGTCTTGATTAGTAAATGCCTGGCGGGTCGCCGCCAGCCAGGCAGACAGTGATTTGGCATAATCCGCTTTGACGCTGACGGCTTCGAGTTGCAGCGCACGTAAAATTCGTCTGGCATCCAGCAAATCCATCACGCTCATGGCGCCATGCTGGTAAGCAAACTCAGCCGCATCCGACGCTTTTTGTGCTTCACTGAGGATATTCTGGTCAAAACGACGATTCTTATCTACCGCCGCCTGCAGATCCGCTTTGGCACGGCGCATTTCAGCCACAGCGGCCGCCCTCACCTGCTCCTTGGCCTCCATGGCGCTGGTATAGCCGACCTCTGCGCGCGCCGCTTCGCCTTCATATTGATAATTGGTAAATAGCGGAATACTGACAGAAGCGCCCACGGTATCCGGCGCAGAACCGGGCTCTTGCCCTGGAAAATGTTGATAAGCCAGCGACCAGGTCAGGTCTCTGGTTTTGAGCGATTCAGCCAGTTTTCTGGCCTGTTGCGCCTGCTCCATACGTGCATCAGCGGCTTGCACGTCTGAGCGTTGTGGCAACCAGCTATTTTCTGCAGCCGCCAGCTGCTCTGAGGCCAGGTTAGGCCATGGATCAGTCGCATATAATTTAGCCGCATCCTGATCTTTACCCAGTAGATAGGCCAACATGGCTTGTGCTTTTTGCACCGTCGCCTCTGCCTGTCGTAAATCGTTACTGGCACGCAAGGCGTCGACACGGATACGCGCCACATCTGCGGATGCCACATCCCCTGCCTTCAAGCGTAATTGCGCCGCCTGCAAGGTCTTATCATAAGAGCTGACATTTGCCTGCTGAATCAATAGGGTTTCTTGTGCCAGCTTGAGGTCGTAATACGCGGTGGCCATGGTCAATGCTTGCTGGCGATAGGTTTCTTTGAGATCAAAGCCAGAGGCTTTCACCGCACTTTCGGCCACAGCCGTCCGCAGTTCACGCTTGTTACCGCGTTCATACAACTGGCTGACTTGCAAGGCAGAGTTATAGGTCTTGTCCCACAGGCCATTCGAACCGTTCTGGTTCATATTGCCCTGCCCACGATTGACGTTAACACTGGAGAGCCCTAGCGACAGTACTGGATTTGGACGCTGCCCCGCGATCAGGGTGTCCGCCTCGGCGCCTTCGACGGCACGCTTGGCCGCCAGCAATTCACGATTACCCCCTGCAAATAGCTGTTCCGCCTGCCGCAAAGACAATTGATTTAATAAAACAGGGTCAGCGATACCAGCAGATGTCGCATCGGCCGCCAGTAAACACTGTGCGTTCATCATCAGCATGACGCATGCCCAGCCTAGCTGACGCCTCAACATTGAATCATTCCCTATTCTCTTATGCTTTAGTTTTTTTGATCATAATACGTGACACGGCTTACGACAATCTTTCAGTGCACTCAATTTGAGATGTCGTCATAGACAATATAACGGCATTTATAGACAATACTTGCATGACACAACAATACAAGACGCCCGTTTCTGCCCTGATTTTGATTCACACGCCTGATTTGCAGGTGCTATTACTGGAGCGCGCTGACAAAATCGGCTTCTGGCAATCCGTCACAGGCAGTTTAGAAGCTGGCGAAACACCCTACCAGGCAGCGATCCGTGAAGTCAAAGAAGAAACCGGTCTTGACGCCTTGGCTTATGATTTTCAGGACTGGCAGGCCAGCAATGTCTATGAAATTTATCCACACTGGCGCCATCGCTACGCCCCCGGCGTCACCGAAAATATCGAGCACCTGTTTGGACTATGCCTGCCATCAGCCCTCGCAGTCACACTGGCGCCTGACGAACACACACGCTACCAATGGCTGGACTGGCGCGAAGCCGCCCCAAAAGTGTTCAGTTGGACCAATGTCGATGCCTTGCGACGTCTCGGTGAAAAACACAATCTGGTTTTATAAGGCACTAATATGATTGGGATTCAGTCTAATCAGCTGTAAAATAACGTTTTATCGCATCGGGCCCGGCCCTCTAGACTTTAAGCATGCAAACAGCCACCATCCAATTTGATAAATTCCAGGCCGCCAAAGACGATGATTGTCAGGCGCGCATCCTTGCTGCCCGCGAAAAACTGGGCAAGCGACTAGTAATTCTGGGTCACCATTACCAGCACGAAAGCGTTTATCGCCACGCGGATTACTCCGGTGACTCACTCAAACTATCCAAATATTGCGATAGCCTGGATGCCGAATTTATCGTCTTCCTAGGTGTGCATTTCATGGCCGAAGTCGCCGACATTCTGAGCCGCCCCGAGCAAATTGTTGTATTACCAGACCTGGCCGCCGGCTGCTCCATGGCAGACATGGCCAACCTGGCCAAAGTCGAACGCAGCTACCGCGAACTGAATAAAGTACTCAACTTTGATGAAACCATCACGCCGGTCACTTACATCAACTCGGCAGCCGACCTCAAGGCCTTCTGTGGCGAGCATGGCGGCATCGTCTGCACCAGCACCAACGCACCAAAAATCCTCGAATGGGGCTTTAGCCAACGCGAAAAAATCCTGTTCTTCCCTGACCAGCATCTGGGTCGCTGGAGCGGCCATAAAATGGGTATCCCATTAGAACAAATGCCGGTATGGGATCCTGACCTGCCGATGGGCGGCCTGACCGAACAACAAATCAGGGACGCCAAAATCCTGTTATGGAAAGGCCACTGCTCGGTGCACCAGATGTTCCGCAAACAGAATATCGACCAGTTCCGTGCCCAGCATCCCGATGGCAAAGTCATTTCGCACCCGGAAACGGCATTCGAAGTCTGCATTAACTCAGACTACGTCGGCTCTACCGAATATATCCTACGCACAGTCAGTGAAGCTGAACCGGGCACCAAATGGCTGGTTGGCACCGAGCTCAACCTGGTCACCCGCCTGGCGGAAGAAATGAAACCGCAAAACAAACTGGTGCAATTCATGAGCCACGTCGTTTGCGAATGCTCAACCATGGCGCGTATCGACCCGCAACATTTGGCCTGGTGCCTGGAAAACCTGGCCGAAGGCAATGTGGTCAACCAGATCAAAGTGCCGGAACACGAAGCCAAACTGGCCAAGCTGACCCTGGACAGAATGCTGGCAGTCTCATAAATGCTTGAGTGCGCACTCTGCACCCCCACGCCACACGACCTGCTGTGGCAGGATGACTTCTGCCGCGTGGTGTTATTGCACGACGCCGATTATCCGGCCTATTGCCGCATCGAATTACTGGCACACGTCAAAGAAATGACCGACCTGCCCCCCGCTGACCGAGCACGCACGATGAAAGTCGTGTTTGCCGTAGAAAGTGCCGTGCGTGAAGTGATTCAACCGGACAAAATCAACCTGGCAAGCCTGGGCAATAAAACGCCGCATATGCATTGGCATGTACTGCCTAGATTCGAGAGTGACAAGCACTTCCCGAATAGCCACTGGGGAGAGCCTGTAAGGGGCTCCGAGGTGCAGCCCCTGAGTGCTGCAGTCAGGGATCAGTTGCAACAGATAGTGATTGAGCGTGTGGAATGTGCGTTGAAGTCCTGATCTAATGAATCTCAAATTGTGTTGTTAATTCGATAAACTTTTTTCGCCTCTCGGCGAGTCACTTTCTGATGCTTGCCCCTCAGAAAGTAACCAAAGAGGAGGGCACCCAGCCATCACGGCCTAAAGGCTCCCTTGCGTTGCTCAACAAAATAAGCCGGTCACGAAACTCATCCTAGCGGGCTGCAAACGACGCAGCCCACCGCGGGATTCGGACAGTCGCTCCCTCTACTCTTATTTTGTTTCCGCTACTCAGCGTGATGAATGGGATTACTCTCATTTAAGTAACAGCGTGGAAGTTGGAACGGTTAAAAACCAGATTCTGTTTCCTTGAATTCGCTTACGGTTGCAGTCGCATGGTGTTCGGGGTCCCCATCTGCCGCGCCGAGCAACGCAGGATTGACGGGAGCTTTCGGCCATCGGCTGTCCGAGTTCCGCAACAAGCCACGTTCTGTGTGGCTTGTCAGGGCGAGTTTCGATGGACGCCCGGCAAACCGAGTAGCGCAAGGATGAAGCGGAAGTTGGGGTGCATTTCTTTTGGTTACTTATTCTTTGTGCAAGCAAAGAAAAGTAACTCGCTGAAAGAGCGAAAAGCAACCCACCAAACAACCACAACCACGTGGGCATCCATGCCCACCCTACGGCTCGCCTAAATGGCGAAAAAATACCTCCCGCAATCCCGCCACCAAAACAAGAAACTAAAGAATCATCTTCCCTCGCATCAAATAAACAAGGCGCACCTCTCAGCACGCCTTGTTTTACGTTAACGGGCACGTCTACAAAGATTAAACATGCTTGCGTGCCAATCTCCCCACACCTCGCAACCACCCCAACAAATCATCCACATAGGTATACAACACCGGGATCACCACCAGGCTGAGCAAGGTAGAGGTAATCAGCCCACCAATCACCGTAATCGCCATCGGTGCGCGGAAACTAGGATCAGCACTCCAGCCTAGCGCAATCGGCATCATGCCCGCCGCCATAGCAATGGTGGTCATGATAATCGGCCGGGCGCGTTTGTGGCAGCCATCGATAATGGCATCAAATCGGCTGAGCTTACGTTCTTTACGCGCCATGATGGTGTATTCCACCAGCAAAATGGAGTTTTTGGTGACCACACCCATCAGCATCAACAATCCAATCACGCTCGGCATGGAGAAGCTGTTATGCGTCACCAGCAAGGCGAAGAAGGCGCCGCCTAATGACAGAGGCAATGCCCCTAGAATAGTCACCGGCTGCAAGAAATCGCCAAACAGCAACACCAGCACAACATAGATGCACATCACGCCGATAATCATGGCGCCACCAAAGCTGCTGAACAGCTCATTCATGCGCTTGGCATCGCCCGCTTCGAGCTGCTTGACGCTAGGTGGCAGGTTTTGCATGGCCGGCAGTTGCTGCACTTCGCGCATGACTTCGCCAATCTGGCGCTTGTTGAGCTCAATATCGAAGGTGACATTGCGCATACGGTCCATGCGGTCGATTTGCTGCGGACCACTGCCCATGCGTACAGTGGCGACGGTTTCCAGGCTGACGCTACCGTTGCGTGAAGGCACGCGCAATTGCGCAATCTCCTGCAGGCTGCTGCGCACACTGGGGCCCAGGCGTACACGAATCGGCACCTGGCGCTGCGGCAAGTTCAACTTGGGCATGGTGTTGGTAAAGTCGCCCGAGGTCGCCACGCGAATGACTTGCGCAATGGACTCGACCGTCACGCCTAGCTCTGCCGCCTTGTCAACATCGGGAATAATCTGCACCTCTGGCCGCTGCAAACTGGCGCTGGAAGTAATATTGCCGACGCCGTTCAAGGTGCGTAACTGCTGTTGCAACTGCTGGCTGGCGCTGGCCAGCGCATTGGCGTCATCGCTGGCCAACGTTATTTGCAGTTTCTCGCCGGATTCGCCGATACCAACGGTCACCCGTGCGCCGGGCAGGTTTTTTAACTGTTCGCGCAAGTCCGCTTCAATCTCGGATTGTTTTTGTTTGCGCTCGCTACGGTCGGTCAGGCTGATCACCAGGCTACCCTTGCGCACGTCAGTGGTATTTTGCGAAGCATTTGGCCCACCACCGCCAGTGCTGGCAGAACCAGCCGCGCTGAAAACGGCCTTCACTTCATGATGCTGTTTGACGATCTGTTCGGCCATCTGTACCACATGCCGCGTTTGCGCCAGCGGCGTGCCTGGTTGCAACTCAATATTGACCTTGGTCTGGCTGCTGTCAGACGACGGCACAAAGCCTTTAGGCAGCAATGGCATCAGGCTCAGCGAGCCGACAATAAACAGTACAAAGCCTGCCACCACGGTTTTGCGGTGTTGCAGGCACCAGCCCACCCAGCGCAAATAAACGCGCATGGAAGAAGAGTCCTCTTCCTCTTGAGCCGCATGCGGCTTGAGCAGGTAGGCTGACATCATGGGCGTTAACAAGCGCGCCACCACTAATGAGCCCAGAATAGCGATGGCCGCAGTGATGCCAAACTGCTTGAAAAACTTGCCAGGGATGCCGCCCATAAAGGCCGTTGGCAAAAAGATGGCGACCAGGGTAAACGTGGTCGCAATCACGGCAAACCCGATTTCATCGGCGGCCTCCATCGCGGCCCGATACGGCGTTTTACCCATGCGCAAATGGCGCACAATATTTTCAATTTCCACAATGGCATCATCAACCAGGATGCCGACCACCAATGCCATGGCGAGCAAGGTCAGCACATTGAGTGAGAAGCCAAAATACTGCATAAAGGCAAAAGTAGGAATCATGGACAAAGGCAAGGCCACGGCAGCAATGATGGTGGCACGCCAGTCACGCAAAAACCACCACACCACCAGAATCGCCAGCAGCGCACCTTCATACAACAGGTGCATGGAGCCTTCGTAGTTATCTTCTACCGGCTTGACCATGTTAAACGCTTCGACAATCTTTACCTGCGGATGCAACTGCTCAAACTGCGCCAGCGCTGCGCGCACATCTTTGGCAACCGTGACTTCGCTGGTGCCTTTGCTGCGCGTGATTTCAAAGCGGATCACCGGCTTGCCGTCATAACTGGCATAGGTGGTACGCTCGGCATAGGTATCCAGCACCTCGGCCACCTGTGACAACTTGATATGGCGGCCATCACCGAGCGGAATATCGAGATTGCGCACTTCGTCCGCACTATGCAACGCGCCCAAAGTGCGCACCGACTGGATATTGTCACCAATATCGCCGCGGCCACCAGAAGCATCCTGCTGCACACGCTTGAGCTGTGCCGACACATCGCTGACATCGACACCCAACCCAGCCATCAAGGTCGGCTCCAGGTTCACCTGCACTTCGCGATCCACACCGCCGGTACGTGAAATCTTGCCAACCCCATTCACCGCCAGCATGGCTTTGCTGACCTCGTTATCAACAAACCAGGACAGTTCGCCCTCGTCCATATTCTCGGCCGAAGCGACAAATGTCAAGATCGCATTGCCTGAAGTCGTGAGCTTGGACACTGTTGGTGTCGTGACTGCGGCAGGCAACTCAGAACGCGCGCTATCCACCGCATTACGCACCAGGTTGAGCGCCTCTTCACTCTTGGTATCAATGGTGAACTGCACTGCAATGCTGACACTGCCATCGGTGATGGTCGTCGTCATATGCTCAATGCCACCAATGGTCGCAATTTTGTCTTCAATCTTGCGCGCGACTTCGGTTTCAAGTTGCGGCGGTGCAGCGCCTTCCAGCGTTGCACTGACGGTGATGACCGGCAATTCGATATCTGGAAAGTTTTGCTTGCCCAACTGATTGAGCGATTTGAGGCCGAGAAAACTCAGCACCACAAACAGCAAAATCGCCGGAACCGGGTTACGGATAGACCAGGCCGAAAAATTCATACTTAAGCTCCGCGCTTGGCCATGACAACCACTTTAACGGTGTCACCATCATTTAAAAAGGCACCGCCGCTCAATACCAGTTGCGCTTCGCTATTCAGGCCGCCCAGCAACTCAACCTGCTCGCCATGAGTACGTCCGGTTTGCACCTTGCGTTGCGTCACATGACGCAAGCCTTGCGCATTCGCTGCCGTCAACTCAAACACATAGGCAAAGCCATCGCGATATGTCACCGCGCTCAATGGCACGGCCACCCCTTGCTGCTGGCCAATATCCACTTGCCCCTGTACATACATGCCAGGCTTGGCGCTGTCTTTAGGAATATCCACATACACCAGCGCATTACGCGTATTGCTATCTACGGTGGGGGAAATCAGGCGCACCTTACCGGTGACGGCTTTACCCCCTGGCAGGCTCAAACGCACCGCTTGCCCAGCGTGCAATGCCGTTTGCTGGTCGGCATTCACCTCGCCACGCCACTCAACACGGCCCTGGCGTACCAGGCGGAACAGTTCGGCGCCAGAAGACAGCACATTGCCCAAATTGGCAGAACGTGACGAAATGACACCGTCATCAGGCGCCACTACCTTGGTTTGGCGCAAACGAATTTTCTGGTTTTCCAGCTCAGCCTCGGACAACGCCAGGTTTGCCCTGGCAGTCTGTTCGGCAATCATGTATTCATTAATTTTTTGTGCCGACAAAGCGCCGCTATCTTTAATTTCACGCGCACGGTCTGCATTGCTCTTGGCCTCAGCCAGGGCTGCCTTGTCTTTTTCAACCGTGGCCAATTGTTTTTGCATATCGGCTTTAACAGTTTCATCGGCCAACATCACCAATGGCTGCCCCTTGCTGACTTGCGCGCCCACATCAGACAACACTTGCTGGATACGCAAGCCGGAAATTTCAGCACTCACCAATGCCTCCTGCCACGGGTAAATACTGCCATTAAGCACCAGCATCATCGGCCATTGCACAATCGCCGGCCGGGTCACCTCCACACTCAGCGCAGCCTTGGTGATCGGCGCGCCGGCAGGCGGCTGACTGGCAGCCGGGGCAGCTGTCTGCCGGTTACCGCGTTTCTCGGCCAGTTCGGCCTGATGCAAAGGGTGTTGCCAGAACCACACACTTACCCCCACCAGCAAGGCGGAAATAATGAGGAAGGTGGTTTTTTTTGTCAGTTTTTTTGCCATCGTACTTACCTTTTTTCCATGGGCTTGAGCGGTTTGCTTGTCTGCTTTGAGGATTGCTGTGTTTCCAGCCAGTCACCGCCAAATGCCTTATACAAAGCAATCCACTGTAATACCCGATTCTTTTGCTGCGTAATCACATTCAATTCAGCGTTGATTTTCTGTCGCCGTGCATCCTCCAGCGACAGCAGGTCGAGACCGCCTGATTTCCAGTTAATTTCAGCCGCTTTAAAATATTGCTGATATTGCTGCGCACTGGCCTGTTCGGATTGCGCACGTCGGCTGGCACTATCCAGATTCACCAGCGCCTGCTCAACCTCTTTCACAGCACTCCGCACATCTTGTTTGTAGGTCGCCAGCAAACTGTCGAAATTGGCACGTGCTTCAGCCAGGTCTGCCCGTAAAGTGCCACCGTCAAAAATCGGCAATTTAAGCGTCGGGCCATAAGACCATGAATCCGTGCGCGTCACCGTGCCGTTAAAGTTGGTGCGTCGGTAGCCAATCGAGCCGGTCAAGCTCAGGCTAGGGTACATTTGTGCTTTAGACACGCCAATATTGGCACTGGCTTCAGCCAAATTGCGCTCATCAATTACCAGGTCTGGGCGACGGGTCAGCAGACTTGCTGGTAGCGTACTCACATCAAACATCGCCGGTTCCGGCATCCCCTTGCCTTTAGCGAGTAAATCGCGCAAGGCAGGTTCTGGCATATTGGTGAGTTCCACCAATGCTTTGATTAAGCCATCACATTCCGCTTGTTGACCGTCTAAGGTCGACTCACTGGCGCGTGTGGCTGCCTCTGCCAATGCCAGGTCAGACGGGGCAGAGAATCCTGCCTTGGCTGAAATGCCTGTCAAACGGGCGGTTTCATAACGCGAATCATAAGCCTGTTGCAACGCCTGCACCGAGGCTTGGCAGGCACGATAATTGACATAGTTATTGGCGACTTCTGCTGCCAAGGTCAGGCGTGCATCGTGCCAGGCAATCTTTTTCGATTCGAGCTGGGCTTTGGCCGCTTGCTTGGCCGCTTTCACCTTGCCAAACAGGTCTATTTCCCAGCTGGCATCCAGCGACACGGAATCGATTTCTATGGTGCTGGATGGAAAAGCAGCATTACCGCCGCCACCCTTACTCTTGGTGACACTGCCTGTGCTGGTCAAATCAGGAATGCCTTGCGCACGCGCCGACAATACGTTGGCACGTGCCACACGAATATTGGCCAACGCAATTTCCAGTGAAGGACTTTCTTTTTGCGATTCTGCCAATAACTGGTCGAGCACCGGATCCTTGAATTGTGCCCACCAGTCTTTTAATGCGGCCACATTACCGCTGTGCGGCAAAGGCGCTTGCCACTGCTCGACCGTCACAGGTTTGGGGCGGATATATTCATCAATCACCGAGCAACTTGCCAACGGCACACACAGCAATAGCCAATACCAGTATTTATGACGCTGCATGAACTGGCTCCATTCCTTCTAATCCCCGTAAAAACAAATTCACCACAAATGCCACATGCGCCTCGGCATCCCAGTCTGGCTCCAGCACGCCAAACAACGCTTTCATGCGCGGTGTTGCGATCAACAATTCACAATAAGACTCGGCCGCACGCGTAAAATCCTGCTCAGGCAAGATGCCCTGCGCGGCATAAAAACGGAAAATATCGGCCAGCATCTGGTGGATACGCTGCGGGCCGACCGCTTTCATCGCGCGTGAAAGCTCTGGGATATGTGCCGCCTCGGCAATGCCGATACGGAAAAAAGACAGCATGCGTGGCTCCATCACCCGATGCAGCACAAAGCGGCCAATATCCGTGAGCACTTGCTGCAATGACTTGTTGGGCAGGTCTTCCACTTTAAACATGGCTGACACATCCTGCTCCACCATGTGCCGCATGGCCGCAATCAGCAACTCATATTTATTGCTGAAGCGCTCATAAATGGTTCGCGTAGACACGCCACACACCGACGCAATATGCGCCACACTGGTTTGTGCGACGCCCTCCGTCATAAACAACTCCAGCGCCTGCTCCAACAACAATACATGGCGCTCTTGCTCAGTCCCCAACCTGGGACGGCCGACCTTGGTTTTCACTTGTATGGTATCCAGCATAAAATAAAAATAAAACGTTTCATTTTTATTTTACCCGCGTGATTGCAAAACGCGCAAGCGATTTGTTGTAACCCGGCAGATACATGCACTGCATGTGCCATGTTCGCGCACAGGTTTGCTATACTCGCAGCACCTTTTATTTAGACTACACCGCACGGCATGGCCCTGAAATCCACCATTTATAAGATAGAAGTCAATATTGCTGATATGGACCGGCATTATTACCAGCAACATCACCTCACCTTGGCCAAACACCCGTCAGAAACGGATGAGCGCCTGATGGTGCGCCTGCTGGCTTTTGCGCTCTATGCCGATGAGTCGCTGCTGTTTGGCAAGGGCTTGAGCGAAGATGATGAACCAGACCTGTGGCAAAAAGACCTGACTGGTGCGATTGAGCGCTGGATTTGCGTAGGCTTGCCTGACGAGCGCGATATCCGCAAAGCCTGTGGCCGTTCGGCGCAGGTAGTACAAGTGCTCTACGGCGGCAGAACGGCGGATATGTGGTGGGATCAGAACCATAAAGCGGTGCTCAAGCACGATAATGTCACAGTGATTAATCTGCCTGAAACCGAGCAATTGGCCGCCGCCGCGGCACGCGGACTCTCAATCAGCTTCACCATACAGGATAGGCAAATCCTGGTCAGTTATGAGGGCGGTAGTTTTGAAATCAGCCCGATCTGGTTAAAAGAGGCCAGCTAAACAAAAAGCCAGCATTGCTGGCTTTTTTCATATCAGGTCAGTTTAAGGAAACAGCTGGTGCTCTGCTGGCCAAACCCCGCTGTACATGGCTTCTGGATGGTGCCGCATCAGCCGCTGACGCACCTCGCTCAACCTGCGCAAGGGCACGGACACAATCATTAAGATATTGCCCTGCTCAATTTGGGCAGAATAGGATTTGATACGGTAACTAGGTGCAGAGGTCGCCACCGTCGCTGCCCAGGCCGCACATGACAAGGCACCCAACACCATGCAATACGGGATCACCATCAACGTGACCTCACCAAACCACCATGGCACCAAATAAGCCAGCATGCCGCCTAACAGGCCGAACACAGCACCAAATACAAACCCGGCCAGCGCACTGTAAACCACATCAGACTTTTCTACCGCGTTGGCTTTAGGCAAGTTACCCAGGGCCTGTTCATTTTTTGCATGAAAGTGAATGTGATCTTCATCAATCCTCTCCAGCAGCAGCTCATTCATCATCGCCTGCGCACTTCTAATATTGGGTAAAACAAAATAGAGCCTGCGTCTCATGTCGTTCTCCTATCAATATTGCCAGTATTTGCTGGTATCCGTTTGATAGTATTTAAACGCAAAGATTCACTTTTTAACACCTGTTGGGCGAAGTAGCCCTAGCGTTCATACCACGCTGCTTTTATCTGTCATCCAGCTTACCGATCCAGACACTGCGCAGCTTGGACAATTTATAGCGCAACCCCGCGCCTTCGTTAGACAGCGCATCCAAAAACAGCGACAGCCGCCTGGATTTAATCACCGTGTAGAAAGTCAGCAGGCTGACCGGGACAAACACAATCGAAAAATAAGCCAGCTTCTCCAGCGTGCTGGATTGCGTGAGGTCTATCAGGTTCATGCCAAGCAAACCCGTGGTCATAGTGCCTATCAAACCGAGAATGGTCACCACCGTCAGGCGGACGACGGTATCGGCCTGGCGCTTGATTTCTTCGCCCTCAAGATACTCGGCCATGTCCATAATACGGCGGCGGGTTTTTTCAAACAGGCTCACAGAATCGAGCTGTTTTAGCATCAGCGTAAACAGGTCTTTGGCCACCGCCTGGTCAGAGACATTTTCAAACCAGTAACGATGCGTGAAGCGTAAAAACACCGCCGTTGCTTGACGGATGCGGTTACGAAAGTTTTTTACCGAGTCTTCACTGTGGATATCAAGGCGGCTGATGGCTTGCACCATGCGGTCTGACAACATCAGCAAAGCGGCTTTTTGGAAATGTGCAATCAAAAACAGCAGGAAATACTGGTTTTGGTAATGGCGTTTGATGCCCGTCCGCTCATTGGTAAATACGCGGTGCTGGTGACTACCGACCACCACAAAATTTTGCCCGGTGCACATGATACGCGTCGTGCTCCAGGGGTCTTGCCGGGCCTCGTCCCAATAACGGTCATAGCAATTATTCTTTTCGAACTCCTGCAAGAAATGTTCGGTAAACGGCAAGGTTTCCGAATGCCAGGGCTGGCAAACCAAGCCAAGGCGGATCAAGTCACCGCGGCTGAGCTGGCTCACATCATCAAACGACAGATAGACCATCAGTGGCATGCGCTGATATTCAATTTCACGATAGCGCAACTCACCCTCCTGGCCAGAATAATGTGGCACCAAAGGATGCAACAGCGCCAGCCAGTGCAATGACACGCAAGGCACATGGTTTTCTTTCACAAAGGCGAGATAGCGTGACTTGTCCTCATAATCAGAACGGGCAATCACCTGCCCTTGCGCATCCAGCCATTCAATGAGCTTGGCGCAATGACCGCCCTCGCCAGTGTCATCCCAGTAATTAGGATAGGTACGGCCCAGGCGGTACATCACCTCCATGGTGGATTGCAAAGGCAGGTCTTTGCCTGTCACCTCGAATGCCAGCATGGCGACATCAATATCAAAGAAGAAATAAAGCTCCACATGCGAAACCCGCAACAGCAATGGCTCAGCTTCACCCTGCAGGGTAATACGTACCTGGCTGATATCGCTGCGGGTAAAAATATGGATGGGTGACTCACCATAGCCGCCAGACTCGCGGCCATGCTTGCCTTCGCCATACAAAAAGCGCTGGGCAAACGGTAAAAAGGTGACGAATTCCTGGTACCTGGTTTCACTCAGGTGTGGCGAATCCTGTAAAAACTCGTCTTGTATCTCGACCCAGGGCGAGTCAGGTGCGGCTTTGAGTAGCTGCCAGGGATAATGCACCTCACCTGCACGGTGATGGTCGGTCATCAGCTGTATCGGCCACAATAATGTTTGCCGGAAATCTCGTACGATACTGCTTTGCAGGTTGTCAGCCATAATGGATGCCCTTTAGCCGCTTGAGTAGATGGTGGACTATAACGCGGGTTGGCAGGACAGAATCAGCAAATAAGCGCCGCAAATACCTGCCAAATAGGTCATCCGCATTGTCGGTACAAATCCATCATGGTGCGCCCGGCATTCACCAGCTCATATACCAGCGTGCCTGCCCCAGTAAATACCACCAGCAATACCGTCGCCAATACCACCTTGCCTGTACTGAGAGTATGGCCTTGCAGGTACAGCGCCCACAGCCGGGCCGACCAGATTAGCAGGATAAGCCATGCCAGCAATTGCAGGCCCGTGGCCAGTTTAAACAAAGGCCGGTCAGTCGCCTGCAGATAAGCTGCCTGCATCGCCGCCAGTTCCACTTGTAATTGTGTGCCCAATGCGGCATTGGGGCTCACTTCACCGCTCTTGGCGTCGGCGGCACAGAGCACGCCTTGCTCTAGCAGTGGCTTGAGGTCTACCATGCCTTTTTCCAGTTGTATCCACGCTTTTGCCGTCACTGGGTCGGCCAGGCTGATATTGGTCAGCGCAGCGGCAAATACCTGTATCACCAACATCACGCCGCAAGCGGCACACATCAGGCCAAAAAAGCGCTGAAAACCGCTTTGCACACCTGCAATTTTAGCGGCAAGATAAGCCAGCGCAGACAACCCCAACATTTCAAATAGTAAGCGGATGGCCGCAAATGCATGGGCGACCATGCCTGCCTCATCACTCACCAATTGCACTGGGTTAGTCACCTCGGGGAAAACCACTGCCAGCACCAGCGCCACCGTGAATGAAAGCAGTAAGAACGCAATCGACTGCACTAGCCTGGCCTGGGGTTCTGCAGCGTTGAGGTGATCAGTCACCAGTTGCTTGGGTTGCGTCAGCATATGGGTAAAGTTGCCCAGATACACAGGTAATTCTTTCAACACATTGTCCAGGATAGACGGCATCACACCTCCCTTTGACTCAGATAGACAAACCTTAACACTGTTGCCATGGCCGGTGTTGATCCCAGGGCCGTTTGCAGCAGGCAGGCCACATTTTGTGTGGCAGGTGTCGCAAATAGCCATAAAAAAGCCAGCATCGCTGCTGGCTTTTAAGGAGCAATCAGAGGGGCTTAAACCTTCTGATACACTTCGCTGCCTTTTTTCACGAATTCAATCGCTTTTTCCTGCATGCCTTTTTGCAATGCAGCCTGTTCGTCTACCCCCAATTTGTCGGCGTAATCACGTACGTCCTGCGTGATTTTCATTGAGCAAAAGTGTGGGCCGCACATGGAGCAGAAGTGGGCCTGTTTGGCACCCTCTTGCGGCAAGGTTTCGTCATGGAATTCCTTGGCTTTTTCCGGGTCCAGGCCGAGGTTGAACTGGTCTTCCCAGCGGAATTCGAAACGCGCTTTGGATAAAGCATTGTCGCGGATCTGTGCGCCTGGATGGCCTTTGGCCAAGTCCGCGGCGTGTGCTGCGATCTTGTAGGTGATGATACCTACGCGTACGTCTTCTTTGTCTGGCAGACCCAAATGCTCTTTTGGTGTCACGTAGCACAGCATGGCACAACCGTACCAGCCGATCATGGCCGCGCCGATACCGGAAGTAATGTGGTCATAGCCTGGCGCGATGTCTGTAGTCAATGGGCCTAAGGTGTAGAACGGGGCTTCGCCACAGTGTTCCAGTTGCAGGTCCATGTTTTCTTTAATCAAATGCATAGGCACGTGGCCTGGGCCTTCGATCATGCACTGTACATCGTGTTTCCAGGCAATCTGTGTCAGCTCACCCAGGGTTTTCAACTCGGCGAATTGCGCTTCGTCGTTGGCATCGTAGATAGAGCCAGGACGCAGGCCATCACCGAGTGAGAAGCTCACATCGTATTGCTTCATGATTTCGCAGATTTCCTCAAAGTGGGTGTAGAGGAAAGACTCTTTGTGGTGTGCCAGACACCATTTGGCCATGATGGAACCGCCACGTGACACGATACCGGTCATACGTTTGGCCGTCATCGGGATGTAAGCCAGACGCACGCCAGCGTGGATGGTGAAGTAGTCCACGCCTTGCTCCGCCTGTTCAATCAAGGTGTCACGGAAAATTTCCCAGGTCAGGTCTTCGGCCTTGCCGTTCACTTTTTCCAGCGCCTGGTAGATAGGCACGGTGCCAATCGGCACTGGTGAGTTGCGGATGATCCATTCACGGGTTTCGTGGATGTTTTTACCGGTGGACAGATCCATCACGGTATCGCCGCCCCAACGCGTGCCCCATACCATTTTCTCTACTTCTTCAGAAATAGAAGAACCTAAAGCAGAGTTACCAATGTTGGCGTTGATCTTGACCAGGAAGTTACGGCCAATAATCATCGGTTCGATTTCAGGGTGGTTGATATTGGCAGGAATAATCGCACGGCCGCGGGCTACTTCATCACGCACGAATTCTGGCGTAATCACTGGTGGGATGCTGGCACCATAGTTCTGGCCAGGATGCTGGGTTTGCAGCAATTCGCTCATGTTTTCGCGGCGCTGGTTTTCGCGGATGGCAATAAATTCCATCTCCGGCGTGATGATGCCTTTGCGCGCATAGTGCATCTGGCTCACATTTTGGCCAGCCTTGGCACGCAATGGTTTGCGGTGCAGGTTGAAACGCATTTGCGACAACTCTGGATCTACCAGGCGCTGGTGACCAAACTCAGAAGTCGGGCCATCCAGTTGCTCTACGTCGCCACGCTCCATGATCCATGGCGCGCGCAGTGCTGGCAAGCCGTTACGGATATCAATGTCGACGGTCGGGTCGGTATAAGGGCCAGACGTATCATAAACCACCACTGGCGGGTTAGTGTCACCGCCAAAACTGGACGGCGTATCACTCAATGAGATTTCACGGAATGGCACCTGGATATCAGGGCGGGAACCTTCAACGTAGATTTTGCGCGATTTGGCAAACGGTTTGGTGGCAGCTTCGTCAACTTTGGCATCAGCGTTGACGAATTTGATATTTTTATCAATAGCATTCATTAGAGCATCCTTAAAAGAAAAGACGTAAGGATGCATATGGAGGTTTGCATTCCCTACGGTGGTCTCAACCACATCAGGTTCGAAGGGTAACTCTCACTGCAAAACCTGGAATAAATCAAGGATGTACAGACCCCTAGCAACGGACGGATTGTGCGTGAAAACGCCTGATAAGGCAAGCAAAACAAAGTTTTGCATGTGCCCACCATTGACAAATAGACAGACCTGTCTACAATCACTGCACCCGACGATAAAAATATACGGGATTTATTTCAATCAGGAACTCAGGAGAGATCATATGGATGCTTTACTCATAGGCGCAGTCGCCTGTACCACCGCTTTAATTTTGTCAGCATGGCTCATGACATTTGCCCGCTGGTTTCCCATTAAAGGCATAGACGGCGACTTCTTGGTCGACTACAAAACCATGATACGTGCCCACGTTGACTATGCCTTGATGGCCTTGTTTAACCTGGGTTTTTTTGGCGCGGCCAAAGCGGCAGGCGTTGAGTTGCATTACTTCGCCTGCGTCTGTGTCGCCATTGGCGGCTTTACCAACCCAACCGTGTTCGTGATTGCAGCGTTTGACCCGGACTTCTGGAGCAAAACCAAGTGGAAAGTATTCTCCGCGATCAGCTTCGTCATCACCACTGTGGGCTTTATGACCATTTGCTACCAGTTGATTTGCCACGCCCTGTGCACACAATAAGCGCAGTGACTACCGTGCCTAAAACCCTGCTGCGGCAGGGTTTTTTAATGAGGGTTAGCACCACCCATCCCCTAAATAAGCGATTGCATAAACTAAGCACAGAACCTCCAAGTATTCCGGCATTCGCCACCAAGGCACGTCCATTAGACTACGCGTGGGAAGTAGTAAAGCATCAGGACTCACAAGGCGAAACGCATGGATTTGTACGATATTTTCTTTTTCAGGGCAGGCTCTCCAACAGCCCTGCTCTATGGCAGCTATGATGACTGGCTGGTGGTGTTGTCGGCGCTGGTCGCCATTGGCTCGTCTATTCTGGCCCTGCAATTAACGCGCCTGTCACAAAAACAGACGTCTGTGGTGTCACGCCGATTTTCAATTATCGCCAGCTCAGTGTCCTTGGGTGCAGGCATCTGGGCAATGCACTTTATTGGCATGCTGGCCTATCAAATCTGCACACCCGTTTCCTACTATCCGGATGCGACCCTGGTGTCCATGATGCCGGGCATCCTGGCGTCGCACTATGCCCTGAGCCTGATGTCTGAAAACCAGATTGACTACCGTAAGTTGCTTAAAGGTGGATTTGCAGTGGGTGCCGGCATTGGTGCCATGCATTATATCGGCATGCTCGCCATGCGCATGGAGCCCGTGCTCAAGTTTGACCTGGTATGGGTGCTGGTTTCTGTGGTGGTGGCTGTTGCCTTATCCACGCTCTCCCTGTGGACAGGCGTGTTCTTAAACCAGAAAGGCAAAATCCCGCCCAAAGTGAGCATCATCCTGGGCGGGGTGCTGATGGGCAGTGCCATCACCGCCATGCACTATACCGGCATGGCCTCTGCACGCTTTCTGGGGGAGGCCAAACCCGGCTTTAACCCGGATGACAACCAATCGATCACCATGGCGCTGGGCATTACGCTGGTCACCATCCTGATTAGCATTATCGCCACGGCGATCAACGCATTGATACGCTACCGGCAAATGCTGGCGACTATCCAGGCCAGTGAAACCCGCTTGTCGACCATTCTGGATACCGCAGTAGACGGTATCGTCACCATCAATACCACAGGTGAAATGATCGCTTGCAATGACGCGGTCGAAAGACTGTTTGGCTGGACCAAGGCAGAAATGAAAGGCAGGAATATTTCGCTGCTGATGCCAGAACCTGACAGCTCCAATCACCTTTATTACCTGAAAAACTACCAGGCCACCGGCCAGGCAAGAATCATGGGCGAAGGCCGTGACCTGGATGCCATGCGCAAAGATGGCACCACGTTCCCGATCCGGCTGGCGATTGGTGAAGTGAAACTGGCCAATGAGACGCTATACGTGGGTTTTATCACTGACCTTAGCCACCGCAAAGCCATTGAAGAGTCTGTACGAGAAAAAGATCAGCAGATCCAATCCATGATGAACAATATTCCCGGCGTGACTTTCCGTGTCAGCCTGGAGGGTGATTGGCGCATACAACTTATCAGCGACGCCGTATTACAAATGACAGGCTGGCCTGCGCAGGACTTTCTCAGCGGGCAATTACGCTTTTCGCCATTGATGCACCCTGACGATATTGCGCGTGTGCGCCCGATTGCGGCACAAGCCATTGCGAAGCTTGAAAGCTTTGAAGTGGAATTCAGGATCAAGGATAGAAACGGCAATGAAAAATGGGTATCAGCCTTCGCCTCCCCGCTGTTGAATAAAGGCGGCATGCCTTATGCCATGGATGGCGTATTGTTGGACGTCACTGAATCCAAGCAGAAAAATGCCGAATTTGAAGGCATTGTGAATGGGATCAATTACTCGACCAGCGTGGCCGAATTCACCATTGATGGCTTTGTGATTACCGCCAACAAGAATTTTCTTGACCTGCTCGGCTATCAACTCAGTGAAATTGAAGGTCGCCATCACTCCATTTTCTGCCCGCCTGATTTTGCGCTGACGGAGACCTATAAACAAAAGTGGTCGTCGCTACGTCGTGGCGAATTTGTGCATGGTGAATTTTTGCGTTATGGCAAACATGGCAAAACGGTGTGGATCAATGCCTCTTACAACCCGATTCGTGACGTCGACGGCAAAGTAATCAAAGTGTTGATGTTTATGATGGACATCAGCGAACGCAAGCAAATGGAACAGGAAATGCGGCAGGCGAAAGAAACCGCAGAGCAAGCGGCTCATGCTAAAAGTACTTTCTTGGCCAATATGAGCCACGAGATCCGCACGCCGATGAACTCGATTATCGGCTTTAGCGAACTGCTGCTGGATACAGCCATGCAACCCGAGCAGCGCAATTACTTATCCACCATCAGCCAGTCAGCCAAGTCTTTGCTGCATTTGCTCAATGACATTCTGGACAGTGCCAAACTGGAAAAAGGCATGCTGGAACTGGAGATGCTGGATTTCTCCATGCGCGAAATGGTCGATAGCCTGATCTCATCACTCTGGTTGCAGGCACGCAAAAAACAGCTGGACCTGAAGTTAAATTTAGCCGAAGAAACAGCGGGTTACTACATCGGCGCCGAACACCGCATACGCCAGGTGCTCACCAACCTGCTGGGCAATGCCATCAAGTTCACAGAAACTGGCCATGTTGAACTCAAGGTGCACCTGACACCACAAGGCGAAGTGCAATTTGACATTATTGACACCGGCATCGGTATTGATGAAGACCGGCTGGATGTGATTTTTGAGCCATTTACGCAAGCGGATGCCTCGATGAGTCGCCGCTTCGGTGGCACCGGGCTAGGCACGACGATTAGTAAGCAATTGGTAGAGTTAATGGGGGGCCGCATTACCGCCAACAGCAAAATTGGCCAAGGCAGTTGTTTTTCAGTGACGCTACCACTGGCTGAAGGCAGTGCGCCGGAGAATTCAACGCAAAATAATGCTGCAGTATTGACATTACCTGCGCTAAAAATCCTGGCGGCGGATGATATTGAGCAAAACCGCAGGTTGCTAAACATTGTGCTGGAGAAGCAAGGCCACCAACTCACCCTGGCCAGTAACGGCCAGGAGGTCGTCGACGCCTGGCAAGCCCAGCCATACGATGTGATTTTGATGGATGTGCAAATGCCGGTCATGGATGGCCTCAGCGCCAGCATGCATATACGCGCACTAGAGCAACAGTCTGGCCGGGCCAGAACGCCGATTATTGCGCTGACGGCCAGCGTGCTTGATCAAGACCGGGTGGCAGCAGCCGAGGCTGGCATGGATGGCTTTGCGTCGAAACCGATTGAACTGCCATTATTACTGGCAGAAATTCAACGCGTGTTACAGCTGGAACCTGTCGCCATCACCACCGACACCAGCCCATCCATCCCGGCAACGACGCATTTTGACCTGAAAAAAGGCATCCAATTGTGGGGAGACCAGCAAACCTACCTGCATGAAATCAATGTCTATGTGCAAGAATCCCGCAAGCATATCACCACCATTAAACAAGCGATTGCCATGCAGGATCAGGCGGCATTGAAGCAAATCGCGCATGCCAATAAAGGAGTCAGTGCTAACCTTGCATTGTTCAACATTCAAGACAGCTACCACGCACTGGAACAAGTCAGCGCTGATGAATGGCACACTTGCACGGCACTGGTGGCACAACTGCAAATGCATGTGCAATCACTGCATGCATCCATCACGCCCCTGCTATTACAACAAGCAGTGACCACCGCCACCAATGAGGCGCAACTGCCAACTGAGCAACTATTGGGCTGGCTGCAAGAACTACGCACACTCATTGTCATGAATGAGCTGGATGATGCACTCGTCAGCAAACTGCTTCAACACGCCCCGGCTGCCTGGCGCCAGGCATTGAACACCATTGCGCAGCGACTAAATGACTTTGACTTTGAGCAGGCGACCGTGCATATTGACCAGCTACTGGCAATCCAGACCCAGGAGGCTTCTTCATGATGGACAACACCGCGCAACAAGCAAAAATCCTGATTGTTGACGATGAACCACTCAACCTTAAAGTGTTGAAGCAAGTGCTACAGGACAATTACCGCTTGAGTTTTGCCAAAAACGGCATGGATGCGCTGGAACTGGTCAAAAAAGAAAAGCCCAGCCTGATTTTGCTAGATGTGATGATGCCGGGCATGACTGGCTTTGAAGTCTGCAGGCAACTGAAAAGTGATCCGGAAACAAACACCATCCCGGTCATTTTTGTCACCGCCCTGGCCGAAGAAGCAGATGAGTCTGAAGGCTTTGCCGCAGGCGGCGTGGATTACATCAACAAACCGATTTCACCGGCCCTGGTACGCGCACGCGTCAAAACCCATTTATCGCTGGTACATATCGACGAACTCAAACGCACCCACCTGGAACTGATCCAGCGTTTAGGCCGCGCTGCCGAGTTCAAGGACAATGAAACCGGCATGCATGTCATGCGCATGAGCCATGTGTCTGGCAGGCTGGCGTTGCAGATGGGCATGGATGCGCATTTTTCAGAGCAACTGATTCATGCCGCACCCATGCATGACATCGGTAAAATCGGCATTCCAGACCATGTCTTGCTTAAACCGGGAAAACTGGATGAGGAAGAACTGGTATTGATGCGAAAACACCCGGAAATGGGGGCTAAGATCCTCGATAACTCCACATCTCCCCTGATCAAGCTGGCTCACTCCGTCGCCCTCTACCACCATGAAAAATGGGATGGCAGCGGTTATCCCTTTGGCTTAAAAGGGGAGGCTATTCCTATTGAAGCGCGCATCGTCGCCGTCGCTGATGTATTTGACGCCTTACTCAACAAACGTCCTTACAAAGAAGCCTGGCCAGTAGAAGATGCAGTGGCAGAAATAGAGACGAATCGCGGCAAGCACTTTGACCCTGCCGTCGTCGACGCCATGTTGCAGTGTCTGCCAGATTTGATCGCCATTAATAACAACTGGCTCGAAGAGGATTAAGGGGCAGTCAATATCATCCTGCGACAGGACAGCAGGATGATAGGCATTAACCCAACTTGGCTTTGAGCAATTCGTTCACTTGCGCCGGGTTGGCTTTGCCTTTGGAGGCTTTCATACACTGGCCGACCAGCGCATTAAAGGCTTTTTCCTTACCCGCTTTATACTCATCCACCATGGCCTGATTCGCCGCCAGCACTTCATTGATAATCGCTTCAATGGCACCGGTATCAGACACTTGCTTGAGGCCTTTGGCTTCAATAATAGCGTCCACTTCACCTTCACCTGCCCATAAGCCTTCGAATACCTGCTTGGCAGCATTGTTAGAAATGGTGTTATCAGCAATACGCTTGAGCAAAGCAGCCAATTGCATTGCAGACAGCGGACTGTCAGCGATGGTTTTTTCTTCAGCATTGAGCTTGGCAGACAATGCGCCCATCACCCAGTTAGCAGCCTGCTTGGGCTCAGCCCCCGCATTCACGACTGCGACAAAATAATCTGCCAGACTACGCGAAGCCGTCAAACTACTCGCGTCGTAGCTGGAAAGCTGGTATTCACTGCTAAAGCGTGCCTGCAAAACCTGCGGCAGCTCTGGCATATGCGCTCTGACGCGTGCTTTGTCAGCTTCGGTCACTTCCAAAGGCAACAAGTCAGGGTCAGGGAAGTAGCGGTAATCGTTAGCTTCTTCCTTGCTGCGCATGGCGCGTGTTTCACCCGTGTCCGGGTTAAACAGCACCGTGGCTTGCTGGATGGTGCCGCCATCTTCTAGCGTTTCAATCTGCCATTGGGTTTCATATTCAATCGCCTGTTGCATGAATTTGAACGAGTTGAGGTTTTTGATTTCGCGACGGGTGCCTAATTTTTCAGTGCCTTTTGGGCGCACCGACACGTTGACATCGCAACGGAAAGAGCCTTCTTGCATGTTGCCATCACAAATGCCTATCCATTGCACCAGTTCGTGCAATTTCTTGGCATAGGCCACGGCCTCGGCCGCGCTACGCATATCCGGCTCGGTCACGATTTCCAGCAACGGCGTTCCCGCGCGGTTCAGGTCTATGCCTGACATGCCTTCTACAGCGCCGTGTACGGATTTACCTGCATCTTCTTCCAGATGCGCACGCGTGATATTGATGACTTTTTCGTAGGCTTCGGTATTTTTAGTCGCAGGCACCTGAATGGTGATTTTGCCTTTACCTACCACCGGTAACTCAAACTGGCTGATCTGGTAGCCTTTGGGCAAATCTGGATAAAAGTAATTCTTGCGCGAAAATACGCTGCGTGGCGCCATTTCAGCATCAATAGCGAGGCCAAATTTGATGGCACATTCGACGGCCTCTTTGTTGAGTACCGGCAAGACCCCCGGCAACGCGATGCTCACTTCACAGGCCTGCGTATTGGGCTCAGCGCCATAGGTGGTCGAAGCGCCGCTAAACTGTTTGGATTTAGTTTGTAACTGAGTGTGGGTTTCCAACCCGATGACGACTTCCCACTGCATTATGCGATTCCTTCAGGCATTTGCGTATGCCAATCCGTGACTTGTTGATAGGCGTGGCCGATCTCCAGCATACGCGCCTCATCAAAATAATTACCGATAATCTGCAAGCCCACCGGTAGCGCTTTACCTTCACTGTTTTGCGCAAAACCAGCCGGGATACTCATGCCTGGCAAACCCGCCAAATTGACGGCGATGGTGTACAGATCTTCGAGGTACATGGCGACCGGGTCGCTGATCTTCTCCCCGGCTTTAAAGGCTGTCGAAGGGGCAGCAGGCCCCATGATCACATCACAGTGTTTAAATGCTTCTACAAAATCCTGCGCAATCAGGCGGCGGATTTGCTGTGCCTTGAGATAGTAGGCATCGTAGTAACCGGCACTCAGCACATAGGTGCCAATCAGGATACGGCGCTTGACCTCTGCACCAAAGCCTTCGGCACGCGACTTCATGTACATTTCCAGGAGGTCGTTGTATTCGGCAGCACGATGACCATAACGCACGCCATCAAAACGTGACAGGTTGCTCGAGGCTTCTGCCGGTGCCAGCACGTAATACACGGGAATAGACAGGTTGTTGTTAGGCAAGCTGACTTCAACAATCTCTGCGCCCAGTTTTTTGTATTCGGCAATCGCGGTTTCGATCACCTTGGCCACATCAGCACTCAGGCCTTCGGCAAAGTATTCTTTAGGCAGGCCGATACGCAAGCCTTTGAGCGGCTGCTCACCAGTCATATTGGCCAGGCCGCGGGTGTAATCTTCTTTTTCACGATTCACGCTGGTGGAATCGCGCTCGTCAAAGCCAGCCATGACATTGAGCATCAGGGCACAGTCTTCGGCTGATTTGGCCATCGGTCCGGCCTGGTCTAAAGATGATGCAAAGGCAATCATGCCGTAACGCGACACCAGGCCATAGGTAGGCTTGAGGCCGGTAAAACCGCACAATGAAGCGGGTTGGCGAATAGAGCCGCCAGTATCTGTGCCAGTCGCGGCCGCACACAAACGCGCGGCCACCGCAGCGGCTGAACCGCCCGAGCTACCGCCCGGTACGCGGTCGAAATCCCACGGGTTTTTCACGCCACCAAAATAGCTGGTTTCGTTGGAGGAACCCATGGCGAACTCGTCCATATTGGTTTTACCCAGATTCACCGCACCCGCAGCATCAAACTGGCTGATGACATGCGCGTCATATGGGGAGATAAAAGTCTCCAGCATTTTTGAGCTACAGGTAGTGCGCCAGCCTTTGGCGCAGAAAATGTCTTTTTGCGCCAGCGGGATACCGGTCAGCGGCCCAAAATCACCGGCCGCGATACGGACATCTGCCGCTTTGGCCTGCGCCAGGGTTTTATCTTCGTCTATGGTGACGTAGGCATTGATACTCGGGTTAAGCTGCGCCATACGCTGCAAATAGGCTTGCGTCAGCTCGACACTGGAAACTTGTTTGCTGGCCAACTGCTGGCCTAGCTGCTTGAGACTACTGTTAATCATAATGAGAACCGTAAAATCGCGTAGAAAATACGCTGTTATTCAATGACTTTGGGCACCAGGTACAGGCCATCCTGCGTGGCCGGTGCAATAGATTGAAACAGCTCGCGCTGATTGGTTTTAGTGACCACGTCTTCACGCAGGCGCTGCGTCACATCTTGCGAGTGTGACATGGGGACGATGCCGGTGGTGTCGACGGCCTGCATTTGCTCGATCAAACCGAGAATGCCGGAAAGTTTGTTCAGGGTTTCTTGCGCTTCACTCTCGCTGACCTCAATGCGGGCCAGATGCGCAATACGCTTGATATCATCTAGATTCAGTGCCATGTCTGGTTAATTGTCTGTAAGATTTTGAAAGCACATCTTAATTTCATGTGCGTTTTGCGCTATTATACCTTGATTTTATGCCGCACTTAGCGAGCAGTTCTAAAGTCGGAAACTTCACAGGATAAAACATGTTCGGTTCACTCAACAGCTACTTCTCCAATGACCTTGCCATTGACCTTGGCACCGCCAACACCTTGATCTACGTGCGTGGTAAGGGCGTCGTTCTGGATGAACCGTCGGTGGTGGCGATTCGTACCGAAGGCGGCCCCAACGGCAAAAAGGTGTTACTGGCCGTCGGTTCAGATGCGAAAAGCATGCTGGGTCGCGCACCAGCCAACATCCAGGCCATCCGCCCGATGAAAGATGGTGTGATTGCCGACTTCACCATCACCGAGCAAATGCTCAAGTTTTTTATCCGCAAAGTACACGAATCCCGCTGGTTCTCCCCTAGCCCACGCATCATCATCTGTGTGCCGGTCGGCTCCACCCAGGTTGAGCGTCGCGCGATTAAAGAGTCTGCCGAGCGCGCAGGTGCCAAACAGGTATTCCTGATTGAAGAGCCAATGGCAGCGGCGATTGGTGCCGACATGCCAGTGGCTGAAGCAACAGGTTCTATGGTGGTAGATATCGGCGGCGGCACCACTGAAGTAGGTGTGATCTCGCTGGGCGGTATCGTTTACGCCAAATCTGAGCGCGTCGGTGGCGACAAGTTTGACCAGGCAATTATCGACTACATCCGCCGCAACTACGGCATGCAAATCTCTGAACCAACCGCTGAAGCCATCAAGAAAAGAATCGGCTCTGCATTCCCGGGCTCGGAAGTGCTGGAAATGGAAGTGACCGGCCGCAACCTGGCAGAAGGTTTGCCACGTAAATTCACCATTTCCAGCAATGAGATTCTGGAAGCACTGACTGAGCCACTGAACTCTATCGTTGGTGCGGTGAAATCTGCGCTGGAACAAACCCCGCCAGAACTGGGTGCCGACATTGCCGAAAAAGGCATGGTACTCACCGGTGGTGGCGCCTTGCTGCGCGACCTGGACCGTCTGCTGGTGGAAGAAACCGGCCTGCCAGTCATTGTGGCCGAAGATCCGCTGACTTGCGTCGCCCGTGGCTGCGGTCGTGCACTGGAAGAAATGGACAAGCTGGGCAACGTTTTTGCTAGCGAATAATTCGGGGCAACGATGGCGCGCACCCGATTATGCTAAAAGGCATACACCAACAGCTTGATCCGCAGGAGTCCCCGGCCTTTTTTATCCAGGGACCCAAGCCCTTCTCACGCCTGATGTTTTTTTGCACGCTGTCATTGGTCATGATGGCGGTGGACGCGCGCTTTGACTACCTGAGCCAGGTTAGGCAATGGTTCAGCACGGCCTTGCACCCCCTGGAGGTGCTGGCCAGCGCCCCCAATGAGTGGGGTCGCAACATCAACACCTACTTCACTTCGCATAATCAACTGATTCAAGACAATTTCAAACTCAAGCAGCAGTCGCTGATAGATAACGCCGCCTTGCAGCGCCTGGCGACCGTGGATGCCGAGAACGCCCATTTACGCACGCTACTGGCTGGCGATGCGCCTATTATTCCGCAAGCCACACTGGGCGAAGTGTTACACATGGGGCGCGATCCGTTCAGCAATATCATCACGCTCAACCGCGGCAGTCGCCACCACATCACCCCAGGCCAGGCCGTGGTCGATGAACAAGGTGTAGTTGGGCAAATTACGCGCGTGTATACATTTACCAGCGAAGTAACGCTGATTACCGATAAAAAACTGTCGATTCCCATTCAGATCGAGCGCAACCAGTTGCGTGCAATTGCCTTTGGTGAAGGCAAGCGTAATACACTGGACATCCCCTACTTGCCAACCAGCGTGGATATTAAAGTGGGCGACAAGCTGGTCACCTCCGGCATTGATGGCGTCTACCCGGCTGGTCTGGCCGTGGCCGTGGTCACCCAGATCAAGCAAAGCCAGGATTCGCCTTTTGCCAAAATCATCAGCCGCCCGATTGCGGGCGTCAATAACCATAAGCATGTGCTGATCCTCAAAGTGCCCGAATCGCCTGCCATTCAATCCAGCGAAAATAAACCCGTGTTGCCGCGCAACAACGCGCAGCACCTGGATCAATCGGTGGTTGAAGTACTGCAAAAAAATAATGCCGCCGTTGACCCGCATCCAGCGACCGAAACACCGGTATTGGACTCTCCCAGCACCGAGCCTGGCGCAGCCGCCACGCCAGGTGCAAGCCCTGACACCACTACGCCCGCCGCACCGGAGCATCCATGAAACCGGTAAAATTCGGCACATTCCTATTCACCATGTTGGTCGGGCTGATATTTCAGCTCTACCCCTGGTCTGACACCGGCGTCATTATCCGCCCTGATTTTTTGCTGGTGATCATGATTTACTGGGTGCTACAAGCCCCTTACCACTGCAACATTGGCTGGGTCTGGTTTGCCGGGTTATTGGTTGACTTATCCACTGGCAGCCTGCTGGGCCAACATGCCCTGACATTCGCCATCACGGCTTTTCTGGGCCTGATTTACCAGCGCCGCCTGGTGCTGTTTAACCGCTGGCAACTCTATTTGTACGTGATATTCCTGTTTGGTGTACAACGTGGATTGATCTTATTGCTCAAACTGTTTGCTGGCGGCGAGCTGCCAGACTGGACTTACAGCCTACCGGTGGTGTCTGACCTGATCCTGTGGCAATTCATGATTATCTGGTTTGGCGAGCTGACCCGCCCGAAGAAGTTATAAGCACATGGGGTATAGCACTGAACTCAAAAACCATCAAAACGAACAGCACAAGTTCCGGGTTCGTCTGGTTTTCCTGATATTAATGGTCCTCAGCGCATTTTCTGCGCTGCTTGGCCGTTTCTATTTCCTGCAAGTCTACCGCTATGATTACTACCAGACACTGGCAGAAAACAACCGCATTTCGATTGTCCCAATTACGCCAAACCGCGGCCTAATCTCAGACCGTAATGGCATTATCCTGGCCCATAACTTTTTTGTTTACACGCTGGAAATCACGCCATCCAAAACCGATGGTCTACAGGACACCATTACCGAACTGGGTACACTGGTTGAAATCTCTGCCACCGATTTAAAACGCTTTAAAAAATTGCGCGCACAGAGCCACACTTTTGAAAGCATCCCGATCCGCACCCACCTCAACGAATACGAAGCGGCCAAGTTCGCCGTCAATCGCTTCCGCTTCCCCGGCGTTGAGCTCAAATCACGACTGTTCCGCCACTACCCCTACGGCACCTTGGGCACACATGGCATCGGCTATATCAGCCGCATTAACGAAAACGATCTCAAGCAGCTTAAAGAAAACAACCAGCTGTCTAATTACAAAGGCACCGAACACATCGGCAAAGCCGGGGTTGAGCAGGCTTACGAAGAAGATTTACATGGTGTGACCGGTTTTCAGCAGGTAGAAATTGACGCCGACGGCCGCGCGGTACGCGTGCTTTCGAGCGCATCACCCACCTCAGGCAACAATATTGTGTTGTCTATGGATGCCAAAATGCAGGAAATTGCCGAGCATGAATTTGCTGGCAGGCGTGGCGCATTGGTCGCCATCCAGCCGAAAACAGGTGAAGTACTGTCCATGGTGAGCATGCCGTCGTTTGATGCCAACCTGTTTGTAGACGGCATTGATTTTGACAACTGGAACAATCTCAACAACTCGCCAGACAAGCCGCTGATTAACCGTAGCCTCAAGGGCATCTACCCACCGGGCTCAACATTTAAACCCTTCGTTGCACTGGCGGGGCTGGAATCCGGCAAGCGCCAGCCACCGTTTACGATTAGCGACCCTGGCTACTTCACCCTGCCCAATAGCCGCCATCGTTACCGCGACTGGAAACCATCCGGCCATGGCGCAGTGGATATGCGCAGGGCGATTACCGTCTCTTGCGACACTTTTTTCTACGGACTGGCGGTTGAGCTCGGCATTGAACGCCTGACAGATTTTGTACGCCATTTTGGCTTTGGTGAAAAAACCAATATTGATATCCAGGGGGAGTTGTCCGGCTTGCTGCCTACCCCGGCCTGGAAGCAAAGGCGTTACAAACAACCCTGGTACATGGGCGAAACCGTCATTGTCGGCATCGGCCAGGGCTACACGCTGGTCACGCCCATGCAGTTGGCATATGCCACAGCCACACTGGCCAACAATGGCAAGGCGATTCGCCCGCACCTGGTCAATGCTATCGTCAACGCCAAAACCAACCAGGTGAAAATGTTGCCGCACACCATTGCTGACCAGCTCAATTTGAGCGGGCAAAATCTGGAAATTGTGAAATTGGGCATGATGGATGTGACGCGCCCCGGGGGCACGGCTGCGGCAATCGGCGCCAATGCTGGCTATGACATCGCAGCTAAAACCGGCACCGCGCAAGTGGTGGGGATCAAGCAAAACGAAAAATATAACGAAAAACTGATTAATGAACGTCACCGTGACCATGCCTGGTTTATTGCCTACGCACCAGCCGAAGACCCCAAAATTGCAGTGGCGGTGATTGTTGAAAACGGCAGCCACGGCGGCTCTACCGCAGGCCCGATTGCCCGCAAGGTGATGGATTATTACTTGCTGGGTAAAATCCCGGTTGACCCAGCTGCAGCGGCACAAGCCGCGGCAGAAGCTGCGGTCGTTAATGCGCCCGAAGTCGAGGAGGAGCCTCATGATTAGACAATGGATAGGCCATTTTATCCGCCATATCGACTCCATTTTGCTGGCCACGGTGCTCATGGTACTGGTGGTGGCGCTGATGGTACTTTACAGTGCTTCTGGCCAGTCACTGCTGAAGGTAAATGCGCAGCTCATCAATATTGTGGTGATGCTGGGCGTGATGTTCCTGGTCGCTAATACCCAGCCACAACATATAGAACGCATTGCACTACCGGCCTACCTGCTTGGGCTGGCCTTGCTGATTGCGGTCGCATTGGTCGGCGATATCAGCCATGGCGCGCGGCGCTGGCTCAACCTCGGTGTGACCAAAATCCAGCCTTCAGAACTGATGAAACTGGCAGTCCCCATCATGCTGTCGTGGTACTTTTCCAAACGTGAAAGCATGTTGCGCACCGCTGATTACATTGTCGCGGGCGTCATTTTGCTCACCCCGGTGTTGCTGATTGCCAAACAACCCGACCTGGGCACGGCCACACTGGTATTTGCCTCCGGCTTTTATGTCATCTTTCTGGCCGGTCTCAGCTGGAAGTTTATCTTTGGCAGCGTCGTCGCATTCGGTGCAGCATTGCCCATTCTATGGTCCATGCTGCATGATTATCAGCGGCGCCGGGTGGAGATCCTGATTGACCCCAGCCAGGATCCGTTAGGCGCCGGCTATCATATTATTCAAGCCACCATTGCCATCGGCTCTGGCGGCACCACCGGCAAAGGCTGGCTCAATGGCACACAGTCTCAGCTGGACTTTGTGCCGGAAAGAACAACAGACTTTATTTTTGCCGTGTTTTCTGAAGAGTTTGGCCTGGTGGGCTGTAGCCTGTTATTGCTACTGTTCACCATCATTATCGGCCGCGCCTTCATTATCGCGTCACAAGCCAAGAGTACCTTTTCGCGACTGCTGGCCGGTAGTATCGCCGCCACTTTCTTTACTTATTGCTTTGTGAATATGGGCATGGTGAGCGGCATTCTGCCGGTGGTCGGCATTCCGTTACCGCTGGTCAGCTACGGCGGCACCTCACTGCTAACGCTGGGCCTTAGCCTGGGTTTACTAATGAGCGTTCAATCGCACAAACGCCTGGTCGCGACGGATTAAACGCGTCAATACCGATTAAGGAACAGGATGTTTTTTTACTTGCAACGGTTATGCATCATCACACTGGCGATCTGGCTGGCAGCCTGTAGCAGTAGTATGCCACCCCGGCAAACCCCGCCGTCAGCGCCGCCAACAAAGCCTGCCACCAGCGGCCCAGCAAACACGGCACCTACACCAGCCAATAACAACCCAGCCGCCAATGGCGCCATCATGGGCGGGCCAAAAGTCATCAACATTGACCCCAAACCAGAGACTACCGGCAACCCGACTGACGGCATAGACCCGAATACCCCACTCGAAACCTCCGTCACCCCCAAGCTGGAGCCTATTGTCAAAGGCACCACCAAACCCTATATCGTCAATGGTGAAACCATGACGCCCATGACTGAAGTCAGCACGCCGTTCACCCAAACCGGGCATGCCTCATGGTACGGTAAAAAATTCCATGGCCGCCGCACGGCCAGCGGCGAACCCTACGACATGTTCAAATTAACCGCTGCGCACAGAACGCTGCCGATTCCAAGCTACGTGCGCATCACCAATCTCAGCAATGGCAAAACCATCATGGCGCGCGTCAATGACCGTGGCCCGTTTGGTCGCGACCGCATCATAGACCTCTCCTACGCGGCGGCCAAACAACTGGATATTATTCGCCACGGCTCGGCACAAGTTGAGGTCTCACTGATAGATCCGACCCAACAAACACAACCACTACAACCCTCGGCACAACCCTCAACACAGCCAGTAGCCAGCAATGCGCCTCTCCAGGCAAACGCAGCACCCGCCGCCGCATCCACCAGCGCGCTGACCACACTGGAAGCCGGCGGCATCTACGTGCAAGTAGGTGCTTTTGGCCAGGAAGAAAATGCGGACCGCCTGCACCAGCGCATTTTCACCACCCTGCCGGAAACACAATCCCTACTCAACAAAGTGTATAATGGAAAAACGTTCCAGATTGTGCTGGGGCCTTATCCAGATCACGCATTAGCAGCGCAGGCCGCCAGTCAGATGCGTGACAAATTGCAGTTACCTGCACTGATATTTTCGCGGTAGTATTTTCCCGTTAGCAGTTTTTCTTCTCATTAATTTTTATTCTCGTATAAATGATGACCATGTGGCGTTCCTGTATTGCTTTTCTACTTTCCATTCCTTTAATGACCGTGGCGGCTGAGGCCATCACTGGCAATGTGCCGACCCCCACGTTGGCCGCTAAAGCCTTTGTGCTGCGCGATGCCAATACCGGCAGCCTGCTGGCAGCGAGCAATCCGGATATGCCGGTGGAGCCTGCATCGCTGACTAAAGTGATGACGGCTTACCTGACGTTTGAAGCAGTGAAGCAAAAACGCTTGGCACTGACACAAACCTTGCCGGTTAGCCAAAAAGCCTGGAAAGTCGAAGGCTCTAAAATGTTTATCGACACCACCATGACGGTGACAGTCGATGAGCTGTTGCATGGCCTGATTATCCAGTCTGGCAATGATGCGGCCATTACACTGGCAGAAGGCATTGCGGGTAGCGAAGAGCTGTTTGCTTCATTAATGAACAAAAAAGCAGCGGCACTTGGCATGAAAAACAGCCATTTTGTGAATGCCACAGGCTTGCCAGACCCCACGCACACCACCACCGCGCGTGATTTGTCTATTTTGGCCAATGCCCTGATTCGCGACTATCCGCAAGATTATGCGCGCCTTTACTCACAAAAATCCTATACCTATAACAACATCACACAGCCTAACCGCAACCGCTTATTGTTTATTGACCCATCAGTAGATGGCATGAAGACCGGCCACACCGAATCCGCAGGTTATTGCCTGATTTCTTCAGCCAAGCGCAGTGACTTCCGCTTGATTTCTGTGGTACTTGGCACCACTTCAGATAATGTACGCGCGGCCGAAAGCCAAAAGCTGCTGAATTTTGGCTTCCAGTTTTATGAGTCCAAGCTGATTTACGCAGCAGACAAAGCCATTACGCGTCAAAAAGTCTGGAAAGGCACCGAAAGTGAAGTCGATTTAACGGTCGCCAAGCCAGTATATTTAACATTACCGCAAGGTGAGTATGCCAATATGAAGGCGAACCTGCGCATTGCAAAACCACTGGAAGCGCCATTAAAAGCGCATCAAACCGTGGGCGCAGTTGATTTTAGCCTGGGTGGCAAAGTGGTACATAGTGTGCCGCTGGTGACCGTACATGCTGTTGAGGCGAGCAATATTTTCTCACGCATGATCGATCAGGTCCGCCTGTATTTGCAGTAAACCCTTGTTGTCATAACGCTGACAAAGCACAAAGGTAGGTGACCCCATGACCCAGCAAGCACAAACGCCTCCGGCAGAAGAAACCCTGATTGAGTTTCCGACCAACTTCCCGATCAAGGTCATGGGTGAAACGCATGATGACTTCACCCTCGAAGTCACGCGCATCATCCAGGACCATTGGCCAGAATTCGATACGCACCTGATAGAGATACGTGGCAGCAGCAATGGCAAATACCTGAGTTTGACCTGCCTGGTGTATGTCATCTCTAAACCGCAACTGGACGATATCTATCGCAGCCTGACCGCGCACCCGATGGTCAAGGTCGTGTTGTAACCTGCTTCGCCTCCATGCCTGCTCTGCAAATCCGCCAGTTGGGCTTGACTGATTATGCGGCCACGCTGGCTGACATGCAGGCATTTACCGCCGGGCGCAGCCAAGACACCCCGGACCAGCTGTGGGTCACCGAACATCCACCCGTCTATACATTAGGCCTTAACCGCCGTGGCGTACGCCTGCCGCAAAACGACATTCCGGTGGTCAATGTAGACCGCGGCGGCAAAATCACTTACCACGGCCCCGGGCAACTCATTATTTACTGCCTGTTCGATCTGGCACGCACCCACTTGAATGTACGGCAACTCGTCTCCATCTTGGAAAACAGCCTGATAGAGTTTCTGGCCGTGCATGACATTGCCGCCGTCGCGCGTGCAGATGCACCTGGCGTCTATGTGGATGGCAAAAAAATTGCCTCCCTGGGATTACGCCTGAAAAACCACTGCTGCTATCATGGCCTGAGCTTGAATATTGAGATGGATTTACAACCGTTTGCCGACATTGACCCATGTGGTTATGCTGGCATGCAAATGACGCAAACCCGGGATTTAAATATCGCGCTGACCATGACTGAGATCGCAGCGGATTTAACCCAACGATTGAAAGAGAAACTGACGCATGTCAGATAATGCCAACCCAGAACAACCGGCCGTACGCCCGGCCAAAAAGGTCGCAGGCGTCAAAGAAATCGACGCGGCTAAAACAGCGCGCATCCCGATTAAAATCGTCCCGCAACCCATGCTGCGCAAGCCGGAATGGATACGCATGAAAGTGCCGGATTCGGCGCGTTTCCAGGAAATCAAACAGGTATTGCGCGACAATAACCTGCACACAGTCTGTGAAGAAGCCAGTTGCCCGAATATTGGCGAATGTTTTAGCGGCGGCACGGCGACCTTTATGATTCTGGGGGATATCTGCACCCGTCGTTGCCCGTTTTGTGACGTGGCACATGGCAAGCCCTTGCCGCCTGACCCGAACGAGCCGGAAAACCTGGCGCGCACCATTGCCCAAATGAAACTGCGTTATGTCGTGGTCACCTCGGTTGACCGCGATGACCTGCCTGACGGCGGCGCCCAGCACTTTGTCGATTGTATCCGCGCCATTCGCGCCCAATCCCCACAGATTAAAATCGAAATCTTAGTCCCGGACTTCCGTGGCCGCCTGGATGTGTCACTCAAAATTTTGCGTGAGGCCCCGCCGGACGTCATGAACCATAACCTGGAAACCGTGCCACGTCTCTACAAACAGGCACGCCCAGGCTCTGACTACCAACACTCGCTAGACCTGCTCAAGCAATTCAGCCAAATGTATCCCGATGTGCCCACCAAGTCCGGCCTCATGCTGGGCCTGGGCGAAACTGACGAAGAGATTCTGCAAGTCATGCGTGACTTGCGTGCACATAACGTCAGCATGCTCACCTTAGGGCAATATCTGCAACCCAGCGTGCACCATTTACCGGTGTTGCGCTATGTGACGCCAGACACGTTTGACTGGTTTAAACAGCAGGCCGACGCCCTGGGGTTTGACAATGCGGCCAGTGGCCCTATGGTACGCAGTAGCTATCATGCGGACCAACAGGCACATGCCGTCATCGAGCAAGCCTCATCGTAGCCTTAACCAGCCAACAATAACAAGCACAGGAGCAACCATGGTTCCACACTTAACAACGGCCTTGAGCGGACCACTATTCACGCTGGAAAAATGCGTGTTGCAGGCGATGCCGGACATCGAGCACTGGTTTCGCACCAAATGGCAGGAGATTCCCGCGCCGTTTTATGCCAGTGTGGACCTGCGCAATGCCGGTTTTAAAATCGCACCGGTAGATACCAATTTGTTCCCGGGCGGTTTTAACAACCTGAATCCCGAATTTTTAAGCTTGTCTGTACAAGCGGCTCAAGTCGCGGTCGAAAAAATCTGTCCGGATGCGCGCCGTTTATTGCTGATTCCGGAAAACCACACCCGCAATACCTACTACCTGCGCAACGTGGTTGAACTGTGCAATATCCTCAAAGCTGCGGGCATGGAAGTGCGCGTCGGCAGCCTGTCACCAGACATCACCGAAATCACCCGACTGGAAACCCATGATGGCCTGCCCTTGATTCTGGAACCGCTGGTGCGCGTCAAGAACCGCCTGCAATTAAACGCTGCTTCGTTTGAAGGCGTGGATTACCCGGCGTTTGATAGCTGTGCCATTTTGCTCAACAACGATTTGTCCGGCGGCGTGCCCGACATGTTGCAAAACCTGGAGCAAAACCTGATTCCACCATTGCATGCAGGCTGGTTTACCCGCCGCAAATCACAGCATTTTGCCGCTTACGACAGAGTGGTCGACGAGTTTTCGCAATTGCTGCAGATCGACCCGTGGTTGCTCAACCCCTATTTTGACACCGCTAGCGGCATTGATTTTCATGCCCGCGTCGGTGAAGACTTGCTGGCGGAAAAAGTGGATGCCATCTTGAAAAAGATTCAGGCCAAATATGACGAATACGGCATCACGCAACAGCCGTTTGCCATCGTCAAAGCCGATGCTGGTACTTATGGTATGGGCATCATGAGCGTCAAATCGGCCGACGAGGTGCGCGACCTTAACCGCAAGGCACGCAACAAAATGTCAGTGATCAAAGAAGGCATGGAAGTGTCTGAAGTCATGATCCAGGAAGGCGTATATACCTTCGAGAACATCAACGATGCCGTGGCTGAGCCAGTCGTCTATATGATGGATCACTTTGTGATTGGTGGTTTCTACCGCGTGCATACTGGCCGCGGCATTGATGAAAACCTCAATGCCCCAGGCATGCATTTTGTGCCGCTCGCGTTTGAAAAACCCTGTACCCTGCCCGACTGTGCTGGCGCGCCCGATGCACCACCCAACCGTTTTTACGCCTACGGCGTGGTTGCCCGCCTGGCCTTGTTAGCCGCAGGCATGGAGTTGCAGGAAAACGATCCGTTAAACGCATAACCCTCCCGAGGCGCACGATGAAACTGCTGTTTATTCTTGACCCGCTGGCATCCCTCAAAAGCTACAAAGACACCAGTCTCGCCATCATGCGTGCCGCACAGGCACGTGGCCATACCCTATGGGTATGTGAACAGCACGACTGGCAGTTGCAGCACGAGATAGTGACTGTCGATGCGCAAACCTTTGTCTTTAACGTGGATGGTAGTTGGAAAATCAGCGACAAAGCCACGCTGGCGCCGACACACTTTGATGCCGTGCTCATGCGCAAAGACCCGCCGTTTGATAACGAATATCTCTACAGCACCTATTTGCTGGAACTGGCGCAACAACAAGGTGCACGCATCATTAACGACCCGGCCGCCATCCGTGGCTGGAATGAAAAACTGTCAGTGGCGCGTTTTCCACAATTTGCGCCACCATTTATCGTCACCAGCCAGCAAGCAAAAGTATTGGCCTTTTTGGCCGAACATCACGACATTATCGTCAAACCCCTGGATGGTATGGGCGGCAGTGGCATTTTCAGATTACGTAAAGACGACCCAAACATCTACGCCATCCTCGAAACACTGACGCAATTGGAAACGCGCACCATCATGATACAGCGCTATATCCCAGAAATTGTCAAAGGCGACAAACGCATCCTGATCATCAATGGCGAACCGTTGCCATATGCGCTTGCCCGCATCCCCAAAACTGGTGAAACCCGTGGCAACCTGGCCGCTGGCGGGAAAGGGGTCGCCCAAGCACTCAGTGCCCGCGACCAGGAAATCGCTGAAACTGTAGGAAAAATACTTAAACAACACGGCCTGTTTTTAGTCGGGCTCGATGTGATTGGTGACTATTTAACCGAAGTAAATGTCACCAGCCCCACCGGCATGGTGGAAATTGCTGCGCAAACAGACTGCGACCCCGCCAAGGTGATGGTAGAAGCGCTGGAAAAACTCACGGCCTAGGGCGATAAAAACACAAACCTTACGCATACTTGATTATCAAGTTTGATAATATGGCTGATGTCATTTAAAACATAAGTGATATCGTCAGTTGCAGTCGTAGGAGTGTCTTCATGCGTGTGTTGGTGCTGGGTTCTGGTGTTATTGGCGTCACAAGTGCTTATTACCTGGCATTAAAAGGGTTTGACGTCACCGTAATAGACCGCCAGCCTGCGGTTGGCCTGGAAACCAGTTTTGCCAATGCAGGCCAGATATCACCGGGCTATGCAGCGCCATGGGCAGGCCCGGATGTACCGCTAAAAGCACTCAAATGGCTGTTCCAACGCCATGCCCCACTTTCACTCAAACCCGATTTCAGCTTATGGCAACTGCAATGGATTGCGCAATTTCTAGGCAATTGCTCCACCGCACGTTACGACCTTAACAAATCACGCATGGTGCGCCTGGCAGAATACAGCCGCGACTGCCTGCGCACCTTGCGTACCAATACCGGCATCCAATATGAAGCGCGTAGCCGCGGTACCCTGCAAGTCTTCCGCACACCTAAACAACTGGCCGCTGAGGCCAAGGATATTGCCGTGCTCAGCCGCATGGGCGTGCCTTTTGAGCACCTGGACCCTACAGGCTGCACGCACATTGAGCCTGCACTGGCGCACGTGCAAGACCAGCTACTGGGTGGGTTGTACCTGCCTGGTGACGAAACCGGCGATTGCCAGTTGTTCACCACGCAACTGGCAGCGAAGGCACAGGCACTGGGCGTACAATTCAGGCAGGGCGTCACCATCCAGCGCCTGATCACGCAGCAGAGCCAGTTAGCAGGGATGGAGATACATACTGACCATGGCATCGAAACCCTGCAAGCTGACCATTATGTGATTGCACTGGGCAGCTATTCACGTCAACTCACCCAAACACTGGGACTGAACCTGCCGGTGTACCCGGTCAAAGGCTATTCGCTCACCATTCCTATCTCCAATAGCGATGCAGCGCCTGTCTCTACCGTCATGGATGAAACCTACAAAGTCGCCATTACGCGCTTTGACCAGCGCATCCGCGTCGGCGGCATGGCTGAGCTGGCAGGGTTTGATTTAAGCCTGAACCCGCGCCGCCGCGCCACGCTGGAAATGGTATTCAACGGATTGTTCCCTCATGCGGGTGATGTCTCACAGGCCTTATTCTGGACCGGCTTGCGCCCGATGACGCCAGACGGTACGCCTATCATAGGGCAAGCGGACTCTCGCTATTCAAATGTGTGGCTGAATACCGGCCATGGCACGTTGGGCTGGACCATGGCCTGCGGCTCAGGACAGGTTTTAGCTGACCTGATGGCACATGACCAACCTGCCATTGAGACGCAAGAATTAAGTAACAAACGCTACTCTTCTTAGCGCCTGCTTTCAAAATCAGCTGTGCCAAAATGACTTCTTGATTATCCAGACTCCAATAACCGTTATCGATATTCCTGAAAGAATATAGCGATACTAGAATTTCTACCGTCGATTGCCTGCTATTCATGCGATGTCAGAGCATAAAGTAAAGCCAGCATAGTGACCATCGACTAAAGACACCCTAATAATCACGAGAGGACAACCCTAGTGAACCACGTAAAAGATCAGGCAATATACATTGCCACAGGCCAACAAACGCCTTTTTCACGCGTTAAAAAAATCACCGCTGCCGTCAGCACGGTGATGCTGGGTTTAAGCATCACACCCGCCTGGGCGGACGCAGAGACAAATGCCCGTATTGCACAATTACAGCAGATGCTGGAAGCGCAACAACAGCAAATGCAAATGCTGGCGAACGAATTGAAAGCATTAAAAGCTAACTCCAGCAAACCCGCCGAACCGCCACATGCGATCGCGACAGAAGAAAAACTGCAATTGCGTGAGCAACAATCAAAAATTGAGGCTATGGCAGATCAGTTAAAAACGCTGCAAGCAGCGCGCGGGCAGTCTACAGGTCAACCTGTATATGCCAACTTTAAAAACGGCTTGAGTTTTGAAGATGGCAGCGGTGCGTGGAAACTCGGCATTAACGGTCGGGTGCAAGCCGATTACCGCAGCTTTGCACCCGACATTGCCGCGCCTGATACATTCAATATCAGACGTGCGCGTTTGGGGGCCAATGTCGCAATGAAAGATTTCGCAGCCAGGTTAGAAGCTGAGTACAGTGGCACCGCTAACAATGGCAGCGTGGGTTTAACGTATGCGCACGTCGACTATATCCACTTTAACGGTTTTAAATTACGCGCTGGCCAGTTCAAACCTTTTTATGGCCTTGAGCGGGCAATGAACGCCAACTTTACTGACTTTCAAGAACGTGGCTCTACTGACTATTTGTTAGGCCCGACCTTTGACCGTGGTGTAATGGTATTCGGCGAGCCGATCCCAGGCCTGTTTTATAACGCGTCGTGGACCGATGGTAAAGGCGTGAATACGACCACGGCTAACGGTGATGAAACAGATGCCAAATATGACAACAAAGACGCTTTAGTACGCGTCGTTGGAAATATTGCTCAATTCGCAAACTGGAAAGACAGCGTGGTTCACCTCGGTGGCTTTTATGCCAAAGGGCAACAAGAGCCTGGCAGCATTACCACCCTCAATGTGCAAACAGAAGGCCGTGGTTATACCGTGTTCTCCACAGACACCTTCACCCGCGCAGTTGACCGTAGCCGCCAGGGTTATGAACTGGCGCTCGCACACGGACCACTCAAATTTCAAACAGAACATATCCATGAAAAATTCGATGGCAGTGACTTTGATCGCGACTTGACCGCGTGGTATGCCAGCGTCAATTGGATAGTGACAGGTGAAACATTTGCCAGCACTTATAAAGACGGCATGTTTGGGCGTTTGCGTCCCAAGCAGGACTTTGCCTGGGGCGGCGATGGCTGGGGTGCATTGCAATTGGGCGCGCGATACAGCAAATTTGATGGCAGTGACTTTGTGACCACCAATACCGCGGGCACTGGTCGCCTGGCTGCTGGCCGTTCGAATGAGTTCGATAGCTGGACGATTGGCGCGAACTGGATGCTGACCCCTTATGTGCGTTTAGTCGCTAACTATGTGCATACTCACTTTGATACACCCGTGACCGTCACCACGCCTGCAAGCAGCACCAATAAAAGCTACACGTTTGATCACGAAGATGCGATCACCATGCGTGCCCAGTTCGACTTCTAATTTAATCTTTTAAAGTATGCATACGCACCACTCACAGCGGTGCTATCTACGATTGCTACATCAATACAAAGTCTTTCGGCACCGGCGATGCAGGTAGCGCCTCATCGCCCAACGCCTCCCTGAGCTCAATTTCAATCAAATCGGTCAGCGCGTTAATCGGTAACGCGTTAGCAATCGGCGCAAAAGGCTCCTCCAATTCATTGCCCAGGGCATCCAATCCAAACAGGGTGTAAGCGGCTAGCGCGGTCACAAAAGGGGTTGCCCAGCCCAAGGTGTTGGCAAAACCAAATGGCATCAAAAAGCAGAAGGTATAAGCGGTGCGATGCAACAGCAAAGTGTAGCCAAATGGAATCGGCGTATTTTGGATACGCTCACAAGCCGCCTGCGTCAGCGCCAGTTTCTGAATTAACTCCTCAAGCAGGTTAAACTGGATAGGCTGAATGCGACCATCCCTTAACGCTTCGATCAGAATACGCTCCATCGCACGCAAAATAATCTCAGGTGGATTTTTGCTCTGGGTAAATGCGCTAGCAATTTCTGCAGGCAACAACCGCGTGATCTTTGGCAGCTGATCGCCTGGCCTGAGTTGCAAGAGCAACGCATGCGCATAAGCGATGTTATATTCCAGCAGTTGCCTGCGTGACGGGCTGAGACTGCCATCCAGATGATCTAGAATCTGGCTCAACCGCGCCAGGTTTCTCGCTGTGAGCATAAACTCACCCCAGATTTTTCTCGCCTCCCACCAACGCTCATAGCAGGCATTGTTCCTGAACGCGAGAAAAATGGACAAGGTAATGCCCAGCAATGCAAACGGCCCGCCATCAAACTTGGGCAACCAGCCGGGCTTAAAGGTGTACACAGTCACTACCGCGGTAGACAGCGTTGCAACGAATACCAGCAGCGGCATGATCCTTAGCACGATCGAACCTTTGATGATAAAAAACAGCTCTAATAAATGTGGTCTGGGTCTGACGATCACGGGAAGCCTCCTGCCTGGCGAACCATTGCGATAATGTTATACTCGATAGTCTGTAGTCTATCTGCCAGTGCCGCACCTGTATGTTTGAAAAAGACAGGGGAAACCACTGGTTAAGCATTTTTTGTCGTCTGTGCCGTGCATCATCGCTAATGGATTAACATCATGTTGAAATGGAAAGATATTCTCAAACTCGCCAGAGAAGGCAACCTAGCACCCGATCACAAATTACAGAAATCCATACGCGCCTGGCGTGAAATTCTGGATGATGAAGTATTTGCGATTACCCGCCTGAGTGCGACCGAGCGGCCGTTTTCTTCTGAAATGTGTGTCGCTTTTACGCCGGGGCGTTACGCCTGTACCTGCTGTGAGCAAGTACTGTTTGATTCTGGGCAGAAATTTGAATCCGCTTCTGGCTGGCCCTCATTTGACCAACCATTGGCGAGCAATGCGATTGCCTACTTTGCTGATGAAAGCCACGGCATGCAGCGCGTTGAGGTGAAATGCAATGTGTGTGACGCGCATCTGGGGCACGTGTTCCCCGATGGCAAAACAGAAAGTGGCTTGCGTTATTGCATTAACGGTAAAGCCATTACGTTTGTGGCCAATTAAACCACAAAAAAATGCGCGGCCTGACACCCCGGCCGCGCATGACTCATTTTAAGATTAATGGGCTAAACGTCTGCCAAAACTCACAGCATAAGCGGTTGGCCGTGCCAGCAAGATCGGATCCTGGCTAGGCGCAATACCGTCTGTCAGTTGCAGTGGGTTAAACATAATCGGTTTTTCTGCCGCTTTGCTATCTGCCACCGCTTTATTCAAGGTTAGCGTACCCAGCTCTACCGTTTTACGGCTGTCTGGCCATACCACGGTCGCATTGTTCACCTCATCCCCTGGCTCAGCCAATTGCAGCAAAAGCTTATATTGCACACCTTTGGCCTGCACGCGTTCTACGATATCCGTCATCAAATAATCCGGCGCCGCTTTGTCAGCTGCCGCCTGATTTAAATATTGTGCGCCTGCAACCGGCACAATCTGGTAGCGGCCATAGACTGCTTTACCTGCTGCATTGGTAAATTGAAATGCATTCACACCAAAAAATGGCTGCGTGGCAAAACTCACAGGTGCTGGTTTGGGTGTGGTCACAAATTTAAGCGCTGCCGGATGTGAACCTAAAAACTGCTCCACCGGGCTAGGCTTGGCCGTGCTGCCTTGTGAATCACGCACCGCATTGAGCAAGCCCAAAAAGTCTTCTGGTGTGGCGGCCGGAAAACCATTCACCGAAATACTCACAATGTCTGTCGCTGTGCCATCTGGCAATTGAAAGCGAATAGCGATGCCTTTAGGGAACGCGTTACCATTAGCGTCAGGAATATTTGGCACGCCGGTGGCATTAGAAAAACGCACCAGCACTGGCGAGGCTTTCTGGAAATGGGCCGCCTGGCTAATACCTGCCGCCTGCGCCGTTGGCGTAAATGTACCTTCCACCATCACGCCTTTTGCATGGTTGGCACGATAGCCTGCGTGCGGGCCGCCAGAGAGTGTCGTCAAGGTGTCGACCAATTGCTCGGTCACCGGTTTATCATCCGCCCAGGCTGGATTCGTGGCGGCAAAAGCGGCTGCAAACAACACGCTTAGGATGGCTTTTGTTTTCATCTTCATTCCCTTCTGTTAAAAGTGTTCCAAGGTTAATAACGCAAAATTAAATCGTGCACTACTTAAATGTCAAAAAAATGAACACCCGCTTTTTTTAATTGCCCGGGGCCTAGGCAACGTGCTGAATCAAATGGTTACGCAAGCTATTCAAGCGTTCACGCAAGGCACCCAGTTCTTCTAGCGAACAACCCATGGCACATAGCATGTCGTCCATAATCGCGGCTGCCTGCTGGCGTAATTGCCGACCTTGCTCGGTCAGGCAAATAATCACCTGGCGTTCATCCTGGCTGGAGCGTATGCGCTGCACCAGCGCCGCAGACTCTAACCGCTTCAACAACGGCGTTAACGTTGCCGAGTCTAAAAATAGCTGCTCACCGATATCACTGACCGTGCGCTGATCACCTTCCCACAATACCAGCATGACCAGATACTGTGAATAAGTCAGGTCCAGCTTTTTTAACAATGGTCGATAAACCTTGTTAATCGCCAATGACAGCGAATATACAGAGAAGCACAGCTGCTCTTGCAATATCGGTGTTTTGCTTTTCACTTGCTGATTCATATGTTCCGATTATAAATAGCACACTATTTAATATCAACATATTTAATGACTATTTGTGAAAAAATTGATCACATAATGAACAATGAAGTTTGCTTTTTTATGCATTCTAATCTGGCTCATCTCAATCTCCTATGTATATGAGTAACCATCATAAACCCGATATTGGCTGAAATAAAATTGAATGTTTTTATGGGAAATATCAGTAAAACTTATCAGTAGACAGTAAAAAGCCCCACGTGCGGTGAGGCTTTTTACAGGTAAGCTGCGCTTAATCGCCGAGCGTATCCAGCTTGAAAGGATCTGGTGGTTGCTGGTCGATATCCAGCGGATTAATGGCGTATGACAGGTCATCGCCTATATCAATGTCGATCTCGTTTTGGCCTTCCCAGCGCTCCAGCCAGACAGAAAAGTCTTTTTCCGGCATCGGTTTACCAATAAAGTAACCCTGGCCTTCATTACACCCCAACCTGGCTAACTGGTTGAGCACAAACTCGTTTTCTATGCCCTCTGCCACCACAATCAAGCCCAGGTTGTGCGCCAGGTCTATGGTCGACTTCACGATGCTGGCATCGCCGCTATTTTTGTCCATAAACATGACAAATGAACGGTCAATCTTGAGCTCTTGTACTGGTAATTGCCGCAAATAGGCCAGCGATGAATAACCGGTACCAAAGTCATCAATCGACAGGTGCAGCCCCATCGCAGCCAGTTTTTTCACCACTAACTCGGCGCGCTCGGGGTCCTGCATCAAGCTACCTTCAGTGATTTCCAGCTTCAGCGACTTGGCATCCAGGCCATGAGAAGATAATAAATGGCCAATCTGCGTCGGCAATTCCATATTATTCAGGTCACGCGTAGACAGGTTGACCGCCAGCGTGATGTGCAAACCTTGCTTTTTAAAGCTCGCCAACACCTGGCAGGCACGTAGCAACATCCAGTTGGTCAGGTCACTGATTACTCCGGTTTGCTCGGCAAATGGAATAAACTGGTCCGGGAAAATCATGCCCTTTTCAGGATGCACCCAGCGGATAAGCGCTTCGCCACCGAGGGCACGGCGTGTTGTCACGTCGATCTTGGGCTGGATATACAGCAACAACTGGTCATGCTGGATGGCTTCCTTCAAATCAGAAATCAGGGTTAAGGTTTCTGACTGGTCGATTTCCAGCGCCGTGTTATAGACTATCCAGGGCGATTTCTTGGCCCGCGATTCCTGCAAGGCGGTTTCTGCATGGTTTAACAATGACTCTTCATCCAGGCCATGGTCGGGATACAAGGCAATGCCAATACCGGTACGCACATCAATCGCCTGCCCTTGCACGCTGACTGGCCGCTCAAATACCTGCTGAATCTTGTCAGCATAACGTGTGGCTTTGGCCTGGTCGGTTTGCTGCAACAGCACGGCGAACTCATCCGCGTCCAGGCGTGCCACCATATCTTGCTCACCGAGGACATTTTGCTTTAATACCTGGCCGACATGACGCAGCAAGTCATCGCCAAAATCACGCCCCAATGTTTGATTAATCGGTTTGAATCGATGGATATTAATTAAAATGACACTCAGTTTTTGCTTGCTGTCAGCGTGTGTCATGATGGCTTGATGCACGCCCTGGTTGAATGCCAGGCGATTGGATAGCCCGGTCAGTTCATCGTTAAACGCCAGACGCTGGATACGCAAGGAGCGTTGCAACACCGCTTCGCGCATGCTGTTAAGCGCTTTGGCCAGATGGCCGACTTCATCGGTGCTATTCACCTGGATTTCTTTTTCGTAGTCACCGATGGCAATGTTATCGGCATCTTTAACCAGCGCGGCTATCGGCTCGGTTGTTTTACGTGACACATACCAGATTAGCACCGCAAAAATCAGCACACCAATAAAGGTCAATAAAATCATCACTTTGAACAGGGTGTTCAAGTCTTGTGTGAAAGGCTCAACCGAGCCTTGCAACACCACCAGCAAGGCATCGTCTTTGGTTTCATGCAGCGAACGGATTTTTAAATGATAGGCCTGACCGTTGAGGTCGACACTGTGTAGCGACAGCTTTTGCCGGTAAATATCGGCCACGGTTTTCACCAGTAAATTAGACAGCTCAGGGGTGGAAGTGCTACTCACCAGTTGCCAGTCGCGCTGGTGCATTTTTTGCACAAAAGTGACGTCTAGGTGCGTCAACTGCTTGATCTGGCTGGCCAGCCGGCCATCCACGGCAAAGCCCATGACAATCCAGCCTATGGTCTCCGGCGCCTTCACCGGCACCGTAATGAGCTGATATGGTTTGCCTGCCACAATATCAAATTTAAGCGTGCCACTCTGGTTCTCCAGCATCGCTTGCCTGGCATCTTCTTTGGCATTTGCGCCAAACAGTGTCTGCTCATTATCCGTGGTGCCTATTACCAGGTTGTCGTTATTGCTGATGTAGTAGGCGATCTGCGCGTGAATACGGCCTTGATAGCTTTCAAGTGCGGATTCAATCGTTTCGGCATCATTGGTCGCCACCGCCTCCCTAAAAGCAAAGTCTGCCGCCAACACTTGTGTCGCCTGTTTCAGGCTTTGGGTGTTATGTTGCAACAAACTCACAAATACGCGTTCACCAACATTGATCTGCTCTTCGGCCAACGTATCGGCATGCTTACTCAGGGCATATTTAAGCGGAAGCAGCCCGGCCAGCTGAATGGCAACCACCACCGTCAGAAATGTGAAAGCGATGCGCGAGCGTATATGTTTGAACTTGATCATGCAGTGTGGTTGTTATGGGAGGGTGATTTTGACCTCAGTCACACCCTCTATGGTTATCTTTTGTTCTGCGCCAGGTTTGTTCTGGCCCGGTAGCCAGGCCTGGTAATTGTATTGCCCGTCGTTTAACTTGAGAACGGCTTTGCCTTTTTCGTCTGTTTTGGCGAAAAATGGCGTATCCACGACATAGATGTACCCTACCATAGAATCGTGAATGTTGCATCCCAAGGTCACCACCCCGGCCTGCTCAAAGGGCACAGGATTGGTGGGTACACCAGCATAGAGTTTTAACTCAAATTTTTTGGCGGGTGAAAAAGAATACACATGATGGCGGACAGTGTCTTCATTCGGAAAATTGATGCTGGTGCCCGTTTGCACAATGGTCACTTTAGGATTGAACATTTTGTTCTTTTGCACAATTTTGCCAGCCGCATTTGGATTCACCGCAGGCGTTTTGCCGTCATACAACGCCACGACAGCATCTGTGACCGGTTTGCCATTAGCATCGCTGACCAGCAGCGTCAGCTCGGCAGCTGGCACGGATGGGCTCATGGCAACCCACACCAGCACAAGCATCCATCTCAACCGAACAATCGCAGATCCCATAAATGTCCTTTGCAAAGTGATTTAGTTAGTCACAACTTCGCGCTTCATGGGCGCCAGTATTTTCAACAATTCATTCTTCTCTCTGGTACCGACCCCGTTGATATCCAGCCGTTCGCGCAATACTTCTACCATCAGTTCAAATTCGGCCGTGGTGATATGCAGATCTGCGTGTGAGTTCTTCATGGTTTCGCCTTCATACACGCATGCACCACCGGTTTTCACGCACAAAAAATTGGTCAGGCTTTCTTTAAGCGCTTTCATTTTAACGTCTTTAAACGAACGGCTGGTACGCGGATCTTTGCTGACGATATCCAGCGTCTGATTAGAGACTCTGCTCAGCATGGGCAGGCCACCAATGCGCTCAAACAAACTCGCCTCTGGTTTGGGTTGTGCGAGGCAACCGCACAAAAACAAGGCAATCGCCAAAACATAAAAACGCATTCCATTCTCCATTCCTTGGGTCGACTATCGCATACTACGCGAGCCAGTAGGGTCATGAAGCGCCAATCAACCCAGCCAATGCGGCTCTTTTTTAGCAATTGTTCTTATCGTGACAATGAAACAATACGATAACCAACTGCCAAAAGATTTTGTATGCGATTACCCATATCACATTTGCCGCGCGTGCTGGCAATACTTACCTTTGCTACCCTGCCGATGATGGCCAATGCGGGCGATCGCCTGTTAGCCACCGGCGGCGTCACACAGATCGAAGGTGCGGCGGGTGGCGGCCTGATGCCGTGGGCGGTCATCAGTGGCTATGGCACCGACAAGCAAATTGGCGGCTCATTGTTTTATACGCATGCTGAAACGCGTGGTGACTTCAAACTTGATACCACCGGTGTTTCACTGGGTTTTTTCAACCGCGTTGAAGTGAGTGCCAGCCAGGCACGTTTTGGCTTAAGTGATACGGTGCCAGGGGAACGGATCCGCTTGAATACGCTAGGCATCAAATTGTGCGTATTGGGCGATGCGGTGTACGAGCAGGATAGCTGGCTACCGCAGGTATCGATCGGCGCCCAGTATAAATATAACGAAGATTTTAACTTTGTGCCCAAACTACTCGGTGCCAGCGACCGCAGTGGGGTTGATTATTATGTCGCCACCAGCAAATTATTTTTAGGCGCGATCAATGGCTATAACTTGCTGCTGAATGCCAACTTGCATGCCACCAAGGCCAACCAGTTTGGCATTCTCGGATTTGGCGGCGACAAGCATGATAGTTACCGCATTTTGCCAGCGGTCTCTGCGGCGGTCATGCTGTCAGATAACTGGCTGATAGGCACAGAGTTTCGCGACAAACCGAATAACTTATCCGTGTATAAAGAACAGAGTGCCTACGATATTTTTATGACCTGGTTTCCACACCGCAATGTGTCGCTCACCGGCGCCTATATCGACCTCGGCCGCATTGCCAACAAAGACAATCAAACCGGGTGGTATCTCTCTGGCCAGATCAATTATTAACAAGCATCGCAGAAAATAAAAAACGGGCGCCTAAGCGCCCGTTCATGTCATTAAGAACAAATTATTTGTTCATAACGTACATAGTTACTTCGAAGCCGAAACGCATTTCGGTAGCAGCTGGTTTAGTCCACATAGTCATTTCTCCATTATCCTGATTTCGTTTTAGCGATTGCTATCAACGTGTGACCATATTAAAACTGCCCGCTGCGCTTGTCGTGATTAAACTACGCAACATGCATTCATGATTTTCATGAGTGTGGCCTGATATAAATCTTAAGCAAAGCGCGATTTGATGTAGCGCAACAGTTTGCGCATGCCTTTACGGCCCACTTTACGTTTGAGTGACACCTTAAAGTCATACACATAAAACGGCCACAAGAACTTCCAACCCAGGCGGCGCCCAGTCATGCCCAGATACATCTGCAAGAACTGCTTGCGGCCATCCCAGTGCAGTTTATGTAATGCACGGGTCAGATCGGCCAAACATTGATTCATTATAGTCGCCGTCGCCGTTGCTTGTAGACGTGCGGTGTCGATCAACACAAAGTGCAAACCATCCTCGTGTCGCTGCACCAGTATATTGCCACCAGAGAAATCACGGAAATAAATCCCTGACCCGTGCATGCGCACACAGAAGCGGGCAAAGGCGTGATATAGGGTATCGACGGTGATGCCTTCAAATTGACTCTCACCATTTTTAAAAGCCAGAAAGGCTTTGGAGATAGCAAAGTCGTGCGGCACAAACGCAGAAAGATAAAAATTGCGCCGCAAGGTCGGGTCATTGGCATGTTCAATATAGGCGAGCGGCATCGCTGTCCCTACGCCTCGGCGCAACAATTCCATCGCACCATTCCAGCTACGCTTAGCTTTGCTCGGTTTATGTTTGTCCAGCCAGGTTTTGTGCCAGTACATGCGCACTGGTTTTTTCACCGTGATCTGTTGCGTAGCATCTCGTGGATCTGGCAACGACCAGATGGCGTTTCTGGCATGGCGCAAGGCTTCTGCTTTAGCGGGTGGCTGCAATGCCTCTGGATGCCAGGCCTGCCACAACTGTTGCGCTTGCTCGGCATTGGCAGCCAGGATCATGCCGCGCCAATCACCCTCTTGAATGGGGAAGTACTGTTGCCCTGCAATGTGTGCGTGAATTACGGCGCCATCCAGCACTGGCCGCGTCGTACGCAATACAATCTGCTCGACCTGTGGCCACACCAGGTATAGCGGTGACTCCGTCAGCATGGTCTGGTCATGCACGCGCTCACCATCGCGGTTAAATAACTGCGCTTGCTGCAAACTGTGCGGCGAGTAAATCTGCGCCAGCAATGCGCATTGGCCATTCACGGTCCAGGCAATATGCACGGCCTGCCCATGTTGTTGCAAGCGGTGAATTTCGAGGCCATTGCCGGTGCTGACTGGCGCAAGATACTGTGCACCATTCAGCCAGTGACTGACCATTTTAAAAGCGGCAAAACTCGGATTCTGCCGATAATCAGCCACCTCGCCATCAGCTGATTTATAGTATGCCACGCGCTCCAACGATGGATACGCAGCATTATTCAGCCCATCGTCAATCAGCCCTTCACGATGACAGATGAAGGCGCCCCAATTGGCATGCCGCAACGCCGCCGCCGCCGCGAGCAGTGTGAAATAACGCGTGACATAATCGGCCTGTTTCTGCGCCCCATCCGGGAAACGACGCTTGATACGATAAATCGCCCAGAATGCCACCGGCGACACCAGCGTAGGCACGCCCAGATCATCACCGATTTTTTGCAGCAACTTGGCTTTTTTAATCAGGTTAAATTTAAAAACGCGCGTCCATTTATGCTTGAGAATACGGAAATCTGCCAACTCAGGCTCGACCACGCGCTCCACGAACAAATTATTACTATGGACATCCGGCAGCCGGCGCTCTGCGCCCAATGTCTTGAGCAGGCTGATGTTATACAAGGGCTCAAAGTCCTGGATGTTTGGGCCAACCACCACCACTTGATATTCTCTGGCCAGATCGTAAGCAATTTGCCAGGCAATCATAAAGCCTGGCATGTCATACCCTGCCCATTTTTTGCGATTGACTGTATTGCCTATTTCCAGCGCCGCAATGCCTGTCGCATAGCTTTGCAGCAGCTCACCAACAAACTGCTTCCAGCTGGCCTGTGCCTCGTTGCTACGCATGTTTTTGGCTGCCTCATAAGGCTGTACCGCATGCAGCGTGACCGAAAAATCCGCTGCCAGCAATCGCCTTAAAAAACGCTCCTGAAACGGTCGCGCATCGTCATCGCTGATATCCAGGCGCACACGCTTCACACCCAATGTCTGTAATTGCGCAAGCACGTAATCATCGGTGACCGGATCTGCATTGCTGGCCACGCAGAGGCCGATAAAGTCATCAGGAATAGCATGGTTAAGCGCAGGCAGATGGCTGTTTTTAAGCCAAAGTCCACCTGCCGCAATGTATCTCAGGCCATCTATCATGACCTGACGCGTGAGCATCGAGGGTTGTGCTTTATTCAAAACGATCCCTATTGTGGCAAGCGATAACGCTGCTCTTTATAGAGCAATGCTGGTAACAAACTGTTGGCTAAGGCACGTTCGGCCAGTGCCGCACCGTCCGCAGGCATGGCTGTATTTTGCAATTGCTTGCTGGCCGGATCGTAATGACCGAAGGCGGCGGGCTTGCCTTCGCGCAGCACCACCACTTCGTTCTCTGCCACCGTTGGCCCCATTTGCTGCATCCAGCCAAAGTTGTAGTTATATTGCATTAAAGCGCGGCCACGGTAGTCAGCACTCACATTCGACAAATCATGCCCGGTCATTGGATGTTGTGCTTCTATCCCCATTAACGACAATACCGTCACCGGCAAATCAATCTGGCTGGCAATGGCATCCACCGTTTTCGCCTGCACGGCACCGCCCAAAATCAGGGCCGGGATATGGAAGTGCTCAATCGGCACCAGCGAATCACCACGCACGCGGATATCGTGGTCAGCCACCACCAGGAATATGGTGTCGTTCCAGTAAGGACTGGCCTTGGCTTTTTTAAAGAATTCGCCTATAGCATAATCGGCGTATTTCACCGCATTGTTATCCGTCGCTTTGGGCTGTTCATAGAGCTCAATACGGCCATCGGGAAACTCAAATGGTGCATGGTTAGAAGAGCTGAATGCCAGCGTAAAGAATGGCTTGCCACTGGCATGATGTGCCATCAGTTGCTCATGGGTTTTATTCAGCAAGTCTTCATCTGATGCGCCCCAGCTGGCAACAAATACCGGATTCTTGAAATCCGGCTGATCAGTAATCTGCTGAAAACCATTGCCCATGAAAAAGCTGCGCATATTGTCAAAATGCGCTTCACCGCCATAAATAAACTCGGTCAAATAACCGCGTGTGGACAGCAAAGAGGCCAGGGTAAAAAAGTTTTTCTGGCTTAAATCCAGTTTCACCGTGCTATCAGATGGTGTCGGCTGAAAACCGGTCACCACCGCTTCAATGCCGCGCACAGAACGCGTACCGGTCGCATATAAATGCGTGAACCAGATGCCATCGTTCTTGAGTTTTTCCAGGTTAGGCGTCACCGGCTTGCCGCCCAGCGACTCGACAAAACCAGCCCCCAGGCTTTCTTGCAGCAAAATCACCAGGTTCAATGGCTTATCGCGTTTGACGCTAGGCACTAGTGTCGTTAGCGTAGGGATATCTGCCTCTTGTGCACCAGTCAGGGCAAAGATTTTTTCACGCGGCAACTTGCCATAAATCGCACTCGATTTGGCTTCGTGCTGCAAACTGTAAGCGGCGTAAAACACCGAATAAGTAGAATTCAGGATCAGGCTGTTCACCATGCTGTCTTGCGTAATGGCAAACAGAGCCGGGTTAGCTGGGCGGTGCGTTAACGTTGAGCGTATCCCCAGCACGGTCAATACCAATACCAATGGCCATACCAGCCACACGGCCGGGCTCGCCCATTTGGCTTCAGCCTGGCGCCAGGGTTTGAGCAATTTGGCAACGGTGGCAACAGCAATCAGCGTCATCACCAGGCCAAATATCAGCTCAGTCTTAAAGCCTTGCCACAACATACCAAACACTTCGTGCGGGTATTTTAGGTACTCGACAAAAATACGGTTAGGGCGCACATCATATTCGAGAATAAAGCCAGGCGTGGCCGCCTCCAGAAACACCAGCAACACCAGTGACAGCAACACCCACCAGTAGGTGAAACCGCGCCAGATATTGAACAGTTTACGCGTCGCTAAAATCGGGGAGAGCAGGACAGGAATGATGGCCAGCAAGCCGAGCTGGATGATATCCACGCGCACGCCTTGCAGCAGGATCTGGCATAACTCGCCCGTGGCTTGTACGCGCTCCCATTTCCAGGCCACCAGGCCCAGGCGAGTGAGGGAAAGCAACACCAGCCCACTGATAAACATGACGATGAGCGGTGCATAAGGGCCAAACCAATGACCAATGGCCCATAATTTTGAAGTGGAACGTGGCTTGCCGAAGTAACTTGATTGCATGGTTGCTTAATCAGATTGATTCAAGCCTGTGATTATAACGGGTTATTCGCGATTGTTAGCGCGGGGCCAAAGCTACTCGGGCAAAACAGACTTTTTGCGCAAGTCTAAATACACCACAGACAGCAAACCTACCGGAATCACAAACCCCACCAGCAACGGCACTAAATCAACCAGCATATCGAGCATACCGGTTTGGCTGCTCAATAAACTCCAGGCTTTGGCCAGTAGCGGAATCACCGTAAACAACAAAGTAGGAATTAAAAACCAGATGGTGCTGGTTGCGCCACGCTTCGCCAGGCGTGCGCAGACATAAGACACCACGGCGACAATCACCGCCGCCCCGGCGCCCCACACGGCACCTGCCACAATCGTGATCCAGGTGCCGACCTGGTAAAGCAACAAACAAATAATCGCGGTGAGGATGAGTTTTCGGTTCAAGGCTAATGACATGTGCTTACTCTTTTTGTTTATTTGAAACAGTCAGACAGCATTTAAAACAAAAAGATCATGCCAGCAAACTGCTTATTGCGTTGTCGCTGGCGGTGCAGCCTCATACTCAGTCGGTTGCACAGGATTACCCTGTGTCGTTCCGGCCTTTTCGTCTTTGTTTCTCAACACTTTGTTTTTGTGCCTTTTCATGGGTCTATCTGCCGAGTCTCTTTCGGTGCGCTGGTTCTGGTCTTTGACCTGAGGACTATTTGCATTGCCCAGGTTGCTAGCATCATTAGGCACGCCTTCCTGACTTCCACTAATTGGCCCTTTGTCTGTGCGGCTTTGCTGCCTGTCGACTTGCGGGCTTTTAGAAGTCCCCAATGTGGCGCCGTCATCCTTGCTTTCAGCAGCGTAAGTAGACGTCATGGAAATCGCGGAAACCAATACTGTCATCAGTAATTTGTTCATGTTTTGTCCTTAAATATAAAATGTAGTGAGGCATTTTTATTTAAAAGGGAATCATGAAGCCTGCTTATCCGTGCCTGGCTTATTTTGCTGTAGGAAGAGCGCGCCTTAGCCACTGCCGCAGTCCTTTTAACAATACCCATACAAGCCCAATCACACTCAGCAGAAACAGAATTGCTGGTAGCGGCAATAACGCCGGCGCTTCTGGCTGGCGTGCCAGCCCCTCTTTTAACTGCTCAGGCAAAGGGTTAGGCGTTACCGGGATGATTTTCCACTGGCTTCTATCGGCCGGGGCTTGTTGCAGGTATTGCGCAAAACGATATACCGGCGCCAGGCCATCGGCCCGGCTGGAGGGGATTTGCGGGATGCGCACAAAATAAATGGCTTCCAGCTGCTCGGGCATGGCTTGCAAGGCGTTTGAGGTCAATGTTGACTGATCACCAGTGTGCGCAATATTAAGTAGGTCGTTGCCTATCGCATCAAATGCCACCGCCGGAAACAGTCTGGTCATTTCAGTATTGAGGTAATCATAAATGGCGCGGCCTTTTTTTAAGCTGCGCTCAGTCGCAGCCACATACCAGTAAGCGGCACTGGCTTTGAGCAGGCTCTCCACTCCGCGCTTGGGCACTTGCCAGCCCAACTGCCGCAAAGTGTCGATGCTGATACCTGCGCAATTCTCCAGCGCGTGGTCATAGACAAAATCATTGCGGTAAAAATGCTGGAACACCCGGTTGCTGAGCGCTTGTACCTGCTGCGGAATCTGCGGCTGGCTAAATACAGCCACCAGCATATACGAAGGGCGATAAAACGATTGTCCGCTATTGAGATCGCCCATGTATTTATCAAACGGCGTCACCCCGGCAATAATGCCCTTCTCGCTATTGCTGGCCAGGTTGTAATAATTATTCACCAGCCACGCATCATAAGCACCATCAGCCCCTACCCTGCCGGTTGCCAAGGCAAAATGCCCGCCATGCGCTTCGTCGTCATCGCCTTGTGCGCCATTCAGCAAAATCCCCAGTGCCGTTTTGCCGGATGATTGCTGCGCCAGACCTGGAGATTTCTCCCATAACAAACGACTCAGATATGGGCTACGGGCGCCGCCATGGGCAAATTGCACCAGCGACTGCAGGCTTTCACCTGCTTGCAAAGGTTGTGTGCTCGCCGTGAGGTCGAGTTTAAATGCTTGCGGCCAGACCGTACGCGCCACCAGCGTTTTCCCCTCCAGTTCGCCACGGATAGCCAATGGGCCCTGGCTGAGATAATGGCTGGTCTCGGCGTTCCAATATGAGCGGTTACTGGCGATCTTTGGCACTAATTTCAGGCCAAATTGATCTCCTTGTAGGCTAGTGACCGTAGTGGCTTCAGCATTCAAATTCAACGCTGGCCAGTGCTGGGTGGCACCGGTCCACACCAAGGCGGGTAATGCGTCCAGATTTAATGCTTGCGTATCGTCAACGCCACGTTTACTGGCGTCAAACTGCGTCACCGATGCAGCACTTTGCGGTAAGGCAAAAGTTTCATTGCGAAAATACCATAAGGCTTGCGGCAAGGCCTGACATGGCTGGCAATCACCATGCATCGTTTGAAACTGGTCTTGCGCATATAAGCCGAGCTGACCGCTACCAGGCTCGCTACAGGCAAACGACGAGATTAAGCCTAATCCTACTCCGACGATGCGACGCATGCTTAGCCTCTCAAACCACGCAGGTAATCACGCACGCTGTGCCAGTATTCCGGCTGGCGGAAACACAGGTAAATCGCCACCAGCACATTGACTGCCGCCGTGATGGCAAACAATTGCGGAATACTCACCCCCATGCCAAACAGCAACACCGAAAATCCGGCCGATAGCACCATAAACAAGGCATTCATAATATTGTTGGCCGCAATCACACGCGACTGGTAGCCAACCTCGGCACGGCTTTGCAGCAATACATATAAAGGCACAATATACAGGCCGCCGCTCACGCCGAGCAAAGCCACATCCAGCAACATGCGCCAATAATCAATGCCACCCAGTGCATGTAGACCGAGTGTTGGTTGGGCAAGTAACTGCTGCTGGATACTGCTGGCAGCATTGGCAAAATCCCAGGCGAACAAAGACATGCCTACTGCCCCCAGCATGACCAGGCCCAACTCCTGTTTGCCTTTGGAGAGCTTTTCACACCAGATAGAGCCCACACCGACGCCGACTGAAAAAATCGACAGCAGGCTGATAAAGTCTCGCTCATTGCCCTGCAACACATTTTTCGCCAGGTTAGGAAACTGTGCCAGCAAGGTCGCACCGAAAAACCAGAACCACGAAATCGCCACAATCGCTACCCACAAGGTTTGCTGTGCCCAGAACATACGCACATTCTTGATCGTTTCGGTGATCGGGTTCCAGTTAATATTGATCTCAGGCACAGGTGCAGGCGACAACGGGATACCGCGGCTCAGGTGATAACCCGAAATCGCTACCAGCAACACACTCAAGCTGGTAAACATCGCATGCTGCTCCAAACTCCCCAGCCAGGCGCCCAGCACCTGCCCTAGTAAAATAGCCACAAAACTGCCCATTTCAACCAGTCCGTTACCCGCGGTCAATTCAGTAGGTTGTAAATGCTGCGGCAAATAAGAGTATTTCACCGGCCCGAACAAGGTAGAATGCACGCCCATTAAAAACAGCGCCAGTGCTAGCATCAACAAACTACGGCTTAAAAAACCAATGCTGGCAAACAGCATGATGCAAATCTCCAGCACCTTCACCAGCCGGATAATCTGTGACTTCTCGTATTTGTCCGCCAATTGCCCGGCCGAAGCCGAAAACAGGAAAAACGGCAAAATAAACAAGCCAGGCAACAAGGTCGCCAATGTCGCCCCATCCAGTGTGGTCAGGCTGGCCGTGTTAAACGCGACTTGTGTGATCAAGGCGGTTTTAAATACATTGTCATTAAACGCACCTAAACCTTGCGTCCAGAAAAAGGGGCCGAAACGTTGCTGGCGTAGTAAATTAAATGGATTGGTCATGTTCGCTCAAAAATATGTCTGGTTTCAAAAACAACAGGGGAGAAACTTTGGCCGTTGATAGTCAGCAACCGCTTCAACGCAAAGTCGTATAACAAGGGATGGTGATTTTTTAAAGTCATGAGAAACGGCTTGTGTGTCTCGCTCAACCAGCCATTTGCAACTAAGGTGTTTAAGTTTGTGAGTGGCATGATGCCAGGTAGCGGATAGTCTGACCCATGTACCAGCCTTGGATGCCAATGCTGCCGCTTGATTAACTCTGGCAAGACCCAGGCATGATTAATCAGTGTTGTGGCTGAAATATCGCCATACAACAGGGCTTGGTAATCGGGCGTATCCATTAAGCGAGTGAATAAATCAAAACTGCGCACACTGCGGTTGCCATGATCCATGTCTTGATCCATGCCATCACTGGCACAATGTGCCAGAATCACTTTTACACCATGATCGAGCGCGCGCCGCATTCGAAGCGGGTTGCCATAGGCCTGGTCACCACCCGGTACTGCACTCTCCTGGCCTGTATGGCTAATAATAGGCATGCCCAGACTTGCCGCCTTGTTGTAGAAAGCATCGCACTTGGCAGAGGCTGGATCTATGCCCATGCCAGAAGGCAACCACTTAATGGCTTTGGCACCATGTGCCCAGGCATGCTCAAGTGCGTCTACGGCATCTGGCCTGAATGGGTGAATACTCGCCACCCATTCATAGCGATCTGGTTGCCGTTGGGCAATCGCCGCTGCATATTGGTTGGAAATATGGAAAATAGAACGTTGCTTGAGAATTTTTCCTTGCGCATCACGATGCCAGTCAAACGCAAATAACATCAGCTTCATGCCTGGTGGTAATGCTTGTGCCAACGCGTCCATTCGACTCACTGATGTCACGTCTATTTGTGCAGGGTCGGCACACGTTGCATTCATATAAAATGACTTTTGCAGCTTGAGCTGAGGATGCAGCCACTCATCCATGGCCGGATTAAACCAGGTCTCATTCGAGGCATCGCCGACACCGACCAGGTGGACATGTGCATCCCACACCTGATCGGGCCGTATGCCTTGCCACAGCACTTCCCAGGTGTCATGGTCGCGCAGTGAAGCAGGAAAAGCCTCACCGCATGGATGTTTCAACCCACTGTCAGGCACATATTTCCAAGCGGCCTCAGTGAGCCCGGCACAGAGCAAGGCACCGCCAGCGATCATAAATTGCCTGCGATTCATGCAGCCGTTTCCGCCATTTGCTTCAAGGTCACATAATCTGTTTTACCTGTGCCTAACACCGGTATCTGCGCGACCACGACTAATTTACGCGCAATCGCGATTTCAGGGGCACCCAGGTTTTTGGCCACAATCTGCAAGTCTTCGCGCTTGAGTTTGGCATCGGTGGTGAATAGCACGATGCTTTCACCGCGGCTGGCATCTGCAACGGTGGTGGCGGCATGTTGCTGCTCTGGCGCGGCGGTGTTGGCAATTTTTTCGACCACTTCTAGCGAGACCATTTCACCAGCCACTTTGGCAAAGCGTTTGACGCGGCCTTTGATATGGATGAACCCTTCGGCATCCACTTCCACCACATCACCGGTGTCATACCAGCCATCTTTGGGCGCGACCAGCACACCAGGGTTGTCGTACAAGTAATAGCCTTGCATGATGTTGTCGCCTTTGACAAACAACAAGCCGCCTTTTTCAATGCCGGGCACTGGGGTTAATTGATGCTCAATGCCCGGGAAAAATTGGCCGACGCTGCCATTACGGTTAGCCATCGGCGTATTCGCTGCCACCACAGGCGCGCACTCGGTCGTGCCATAGCCTTCTAAAATGCGGATACCAAACTTCTCATGGTAAATCTTGCGGACTTCTTCGTTGAGTTTTTCTGCACCGGCAAACACCACGCGCAATTTATAAAAGTCATACGGGTGCGCATATTTGGCGTAATTGCCCAAAAAGGTGCTGGTGGAGAAAAACACCGTGCACCCTTTGTCGTAAATCACTTCCGGGATCAATTTGTATTGCAGCGGGGACGGGAACAGTAACAGCGGGATACCATTGAGCAAAGGTAGCAGCGCACCGGTAAAGCCAAAGGCATGAAACAGCGGCAAGGCCATCATGAATTTATCTGCGGGGCTGAAATCCAGTGTCGCCAGGATCTGGTGCGTATTGGCCAAAATACTTTTATGGCTGTGCACTACGCCCTTGGGTTTGCCCTCTGAACCCGAGGTGAACAGGATCACCGCGGTATCCTCGGCGGCTACCGGCTCCATCGCCGCACGCGGGTAGAGCAAGGCATAGCCCATGAGCCAGGCACGGTCCAGCATGCCAAACTGGCTACGCAGGTCTTCAAGGTAGACAATATTCAAATCGCTCATTTTGGCGACGGTTTCTTCGAGCTTGGCCGCTTCGATAAACTTGCGCGAACTGATCACCGTGCGGATATTGGCAGCGATGCAGGCATTGCGCATGCCATCCGCACCCGCGGTGTAATTAAGCATGGCAGGAATTCTTTTAAAAGCGCTCATGCCCAGCACCAGCGCCATGGTGTTGGTGATATTAGGCATCAATACGCCTACCGCTTCGTCAGGCTGGCTCACTTTGGTAGCAATGCGGCCCAGCGCCAGGCTGCGTTTGAGTACCTCCTGATAGGTGTCTTCCACCTGGTTCATATCCTCAATGATGCGCGTCTTGGCACCGTATTTATCCATGGTGTCGAGAAACGCTTCAAACAGGCTTTTGCTTTGCTGGGTTTTAAACAGCATATGCTGCATGATGCTGCGCATGGATTCACCGGCAATACGGCGACGCTGCTTGGCCGTGAGCGGCGCATGGTGACCATGTTGCTCAATGCGGATTTCAGTCGGTGGCAAAATTTTCAGGGTCACGCGCGGTAACAGCTTGCGTGGATGCACATCAGACAAACGGCCAAAATAGGACTGGGCCGCGCCTTCTACGCGCACCGGCAAAATTTTGACGCCAGTTTTAGCCGCCACAAAACCAGGGCCGTCATACACCTTCATCAAGGCGCCCGTCAGGGTAATACGGCCTTCAGGAAAAATCACCACGTTTTCACCGGCATTGAGGCGCTGCACCACCTTTTTCATGGCCAGCGGGCTGGCAGGGTCTACAGATAAATGCGGTGTCAGCTTTAACCACCAGCGAAAGAAAATATTCTTCAACACGCCGGTATGTACAACAAAGGTCGCACGTTTGGGCAAAAACAGGCCCAATAACAAACCATCCAGAAACGATTCATGGTTGGCAATAATCAACAACCTATCTTCCTGCGGTACGTTCTCCAGCCCGGTGACCCGCACCCGAAACAGCAGACGACACACACCCCTTAATAAACTGACCAACATTGTTTGCTCCCGGTTAAATTATTTTTATATTTCGTTTTTAATATAGTCCAGCACGTTTTGTAGTGCTTGCTGCATGAACGGCTGATTGACCCAAAAATAAACTTCGCGGCCGATTTTTTCACTCTGCAAGGCACCCCCGCGTTCGAGCACTTTTAAATGATGGGTAACGGCGGTGCGGCTGAGCTGCGAACTCTCGACAATTTGCAAAATGGTTAGCCGCTCATTTTTTTCGAACGATAGCAAAATCCGCTGCCGATGGGCATCGCCCAATGCAACGAAGAGCTCGGAAATGGCATTCCAGGGTGCTGGAACTTGGGTCACAGTTTTCATATAACTAAATAATTAGTTATTTAGTTTATTCTGTCAAGTGCTTTTTCTGGAAAATGGGAAAATGACTAATGAAAATGCTGCGTCAGTAATTGCAGCATGGCGACATCGCCAGACTGGTCTGCGCTGAACGCGGTCAACCCAGATTCACGCGCCTGCTCGGCGATGCGCGCATGATTCACAAATAAAGGGGTGGCTTTTAGCCAGCCAGCCTCAGCAGCCAGCGCCAGCAAAAATCGTAACGCTTCGGTGCTGGTGACGACGATGCCGTGTAATTGGCCGTTGGCATAGGCTTGCTGCAATACCTGGGCATTATGTTGCGGATTCACGCGGCGGTAGCATTCACCAAACACCACTTCCGCACCGCGCTGCTTTAAGGTGTCGGCCAGCACCTCTCGCCCACCCACGCCGCGTACAATCAGCACGCGCTGACCTTGCATATCCTGTAACTCAGGCAGCGCCAGCAAAGCCTCGCTGTCAAAGCGCTCGCTCGGCGTCAGTACGGCTTTAATGCCAAAGTCTTGCAGGCTAGCGGCGGTCGTTGGGCCAATCGCGGCAAATTTAAGCGCGGATGAAATACCGGCCTGTTGCAACAAAGGCATGCCATGTTGCACAGCATTGGTACTGATAAAAACGGCCCAATCAAACTGGCTGAGCGGCGTGACCGCCGCATGAAAATTGCCCAGGTCTTCCAGGCCTTTGATATCCAGCAAGGGAAAGGAAATGACCGTACCGCCCGCCTCGGTGATCGCGGCACTCAGTTTGGTGGCTTGCTCAGGTGGCCGCGTCACCGCGATATGCACCCCGGCCAAGGGATTGGCCAAGGACTGAATCATTTCACGCCGTCCAGCGTCGCCAGAATTTTATCGGCACCGCGTGAAACCAGTTGCAGCGCCAATTGCTGGCCCAGTTTCTCTGCGTCAGCCGCCTGGCCAGTCACGGTTTCCTTGAGCATCTGCTTACCATCAACGCTGGCGACAAAGCCCTGCATGGTGATGGTGTCGCCCTGCTTGGTGGCATATGCGCCCAGTGGCACCGTGCAACTACCTGCCAATGCGCGGCTAAAGCCACGCTCGGCCAGCACGCACAACTCAGTGTCTTGATGGTTTAGCGGCGCCAGAATGTCTCTCAAATCAGTGCGTGCAGCATTGATTTCTATGCCTAAGGCACCTTGGCCGACGGCAGGAATACTGTCTGCCGGATCGATAAACCCTTTGATGCGGTCACCTAACTCGAGGCGGATCAACCCGGCCGCAGCCAGAATAATCGCCGCATATTGGCCTTCATCCAGTTTACGCAAGCGTGTTTGCACATTGCCACGCAAAGACTCGATTTTGAGCGTAGGGAAACGCGCCTGTATCTGGCTTTGACGACGCAGGCTGGAGGTTCCCACCACACTGCCGTCAGGCAGTTCTTCGAGGCTGGCATAGTTGTTAGACACAAAGGCATCACGTGGATCTTCGCGCTCACCGGTGGCGGTCAGCACAAAGCCCTCGGGCAAATGCATGGGCACATCTTTCATGCTGTGTACGGCCAAATCGGCGCGACCATCTGCCAGCGCGTTTTCGAGCTCTTTTACAAACAAGCCCTTGCCACCTATGCGTGACAACGGGGAATCCAAAATCTGGTCGCCGGTAGTGGTCATGCCTAAAATTCTGACATCACACTGTGGATATAAGGCCTGTAATCTGGCCTGAATATGCTTGGCCTGCCACATGGCGAGTGCGCTCTCGCGTGAGGCAATCACTAGCTTGGCTGGAGGGTTTAATGTACTCACAACGATATGACCTATGATGGATTTAGCAGGCTATTTTAACACGGCATCGCCACACTTCTGTGCCCGTTACATCACTGATCAGGATGAACCTTTTGTTCGCCAAGGCAGTCGGATTGAGTTATGCTGATGCCTGCATAGCAACCCGAAGTGGCTAGAAAAGTCGCTATTCAATGATAAAAATGGAGGACTATCCATGCAATACCAACTCGAAATTTTTCTCTCTTCTCTCAATCAATTCTGGGTCGAATTGGTCCATTTTGTGCCCAAATTACTCGCTGCCATGGTCATCCTGTTTTTTGGCTGGCTGGTGGCCAAAGCGGTCAGGTTAGGCGTTAAACGCATCCTTGAAATTTCACACTTTGACACTTTTGCACAAAAATCCGGCCTAGAAGCCTTTATGCGCAGTGCCAACTATAAAGTCACCTTGAGTGGCATTATCAGCCAGGTAGTTTATTGGCTGGTGATTCTGCTGTTTGTCATCACCGGCGCCAACTCACTGGGCCTGACAGAAGTCGCTTCATTGCTCAAAGAATTGGCCAGTTACCTGCCACATATTATCGTCGCAATCCTGGTCGTGATTTTCGGCACCTTGTTTGCACGCTTTATCAACCGCCTGGTGTTTGCCTGGCTGCATAGCATCAAGTTTGAGCAAGCGCTGATCATCAGTACTTCTGCTGAATATTGCATCCAGATCTTGGCGATTTTCATTGCGCTGGAACAACTGGGTATCGGCATGCAGTTGATACACTCACTGTTTGTGATTGTCTTTGGTGCCGTCTTCCTGGCATTGGCGATTGCCTTTGGCCTGGGTGGCCGCGATTGGGCTGCCAAGGTCATTGATCAGGCACAGAAGAAAAAATAATCAAAAAAAGTAATGAAAAAAGGCCACCATCAGGTGGCCTTAATCACATGCTGGTGGCGACGACTCACCACCAGCGTCTCTGGAATCCCCTTCACCAGCACCACCCATGCCGATTCCCCGGCATCTTCCCCTTCAGAAATCCGTTGTTTTTCAAATCCGCTAATCGCATTGCGCGCTACCAGCGCATTACGATGAATACGCACAAACTGCGCTGCATAGGTTTGTTCCAGCTGATTGAGCGCGGTTTCAAGCAGATAGCTTTTTTCACGCGTGCGTACCGTGACGTATTTAAGCTCAGCCCGTAAATAAAGCACGTCAGCAATCGGCACCAGCACTACCTTGCCGCGCTCGTGTATGCTCAGGTAATCATGCGTTTGTTGCAATGGCTGCAAAGCCTGTGACTGGGTCGGCTGTAGTGGCCTGGCTTTGGCCAGCGCTGCGGCCAGGCGTTCACCACGAATCGGTTTGAGCAAATAATCAATGGCATTCAACTCAAATGCTTGCACCGCATAGTGATCATAAGCGGTGGTAAAAATCAGCTTGGGCGGTTGTGGCAGGCCGCGCAAATGCTGCGCCAACTCAATGCCATCCATTACAGGCATGCGAATATCGACTAGCACAATATCTACACCATGCGCTTGCATCAGCGCCATGGCCTCCACGCCATTCGCTGCCTCGCCCACGACGTCGTAGCCACCCACATCACCTACCAGATCGCGCAAGCGCTGCCTGGCCAATGGCTCGTCATCGACAATGAGCAAGCGCTGATTAGCCATGGACAACCTCAGACATGGGCCGTGTCGGGATGACAATTTCGACAATGTAACGCTGATCGGCCTCGTATTGGCGCAATTGCGCTTCGAGGTCGTAGTGCAGGCGCAAACGCTCACGGATATTTTTCAGCGCCATTTTATTGCCACCTGACTTATCGCTACGCGGCGGCAGCGGGTTGCTGATACGCAACAGTAAACTCTTACCGCTAGGGTTGATTTCAATCACCACCACCCCGCCCTGTGCCTGCGGCTCTATACCGTGATACACCGCATTTTCCAGCAACGGCTGCAAAATGAGCGGTGGAATCATCATCTCGGCCGGAATATCAGACAGTTGCCAGTCACATTGCAAGCGCTCGTCTAAGCGTAGTTTCTCGATATTCAGGTATTGCTGGCACAAAGCAATTTCTTGCGACAACGGTACCAGCTCGCGGTTATCCGCCATCAGCACACGGAACAGTTCGGCCATGTCCTCAAGTGCGGTCTCCGCGCGTTGCGGCTGGCTACGTATCAAGGACAAAGCAGCATTGAGGCTGTTAAACAAAAAATGAGGACGGATACGCGCCTGCAAAGCTTGCAATCGCGCTTCGGCAATCGCTGGCGAATAGGCACGCTGCAACAAATCGAGGTAATACAAGCACACCAGCACATCGGCCACGCATAACAACATAACTTGCCAATACTGCGCATCCGTCAAAGGCGCAATCCAGCACTGGTAACCATAAGCCGATAAAGCCGTGATGCTGAGGGTAAGCACGAAGATCGCCGCAAGGGCAAACCGATACGGCCAGCGGCTAATCACCGGATAGGCCAAGGTCAAAGCGCCCATCACCAGCAGTAGTGGCGGCAACCACTGGCTGCCTATGCGCGCCAGGTCATTGGCCCATAAAGCCGCATTCCAGCCAGACTGGCCGTCATATACTGTCAGCAGCGCCAACAGACACAGGTGCAGCAACAGTACACGTAAGTGTATGCCCAGATTGCGAAAATTGGGGATGCGGCTACTTTTACGCACGGCGTGATGTTCGTTTATAATGTCGTGCCAGCATCATAAGTATTAAGTGCCACCGGCGCAAGCACACGCTGTGCGCCCTATTTCTGGCAGAAAGAATTTTTGTTTTGACAACGTCCAATTCCAATACACAGTCATCTTTGCACCAAAAAGACCAGGCATGGTCCGGCCGTTTTAACGAGCCGGTGGCCGAGCTGGTCAAACGCTACACGGCCTCTGTCGATTTCGACAAGCGCCTGGCCCTGTTCGATATTCAAGGCTCGATTGCGCATGCCACCATGCTGGGCGCACAAGGCATTATTTCAGCGCAAGATGTCACAGATATCAAACGCGGCCTGGGCGAGATTCTGGCAGAGATTGAAGCCGGTCAATTTGAGTGGCTGCTGGACCTGGAAGATGTGCACCTGAACATTGAAAGACGCCTGACCGAGAAAATCGGCGACGCGGGTAAACGTTTGCACACTGGCCGCTCACGCAACGACCAGGTGGCGACCGATGTGCGCCTGTGGTTGCGCAGTGTGGTCGATGATGCCATTGCCGGCATCCGCGCCCTGCAAACTTCTCTGCTGGATTTGGCCGAACAACACGCCGCCACCATCATGCCTGGCTTTACGCACTTGCAAGTGGCCCAACCCGTGACCTTTGGTCACCACCTGATGGCCTATTTTGAAATGCTCAACCGCGATGCCGAGCGCTTTGCCGATGCGCGCAAGCGTATCAACCGTTTGCCATTAGGAGCGGCCGCACTCGCAGGCACCAGCTACCCAATCAAACGTGAACTGGTGGCCGAGTTACTAGGCTTTGACAGCGTATGCCATAACTCGCTGGATGCGGTGTCTGACCGTGACTTTGCCATTGAATTTAACGCCGCCGCTTCATTGCTCATGATGCACTTGTCGCGCTTTTCTGAAGAATTGATTTTATGGATGAGTCCGCGCTTCGGCTTTATTGATATTGCCGACCGTTTTTGCACCGGTTCGTCCATCATGCCGCAAAAGAAAAACCCTGACGTACCAGAGCTGGTGCGCGGCAAAACTGGCCGCGTGTATGGCCACTTAATCGGCCTGCTGACCTTGATGAAAGGCCAGCCACTGGCCTACAACAAAGACAACCAGGAAGACAAAGAGCCGCTGTTTGACGTCGCTGACACCTTGCTGGTGACCTTGCAGATTTACGCCGACATGCTGCGCGGCATCACCGTCAAAGCCGACAATATGCGCCAGGCCGCACTCGAAGGCTTTGCCACCGCCACCGACCTCGCCGATTACCTGGTGAAAAAAGGCATGCCGTTCCGTGATGCGCACGAAGTGGTTGCCCACGCCGTGAAAGCAGGCGTGGAATCAGGCCGTGACTTGGCAGAATTCAGCCTTGCCGAGTTACAAGCCTTTAGCAACACCATCAGCGACGACGTCTTTGAAGTGCTGACGCTAGAAGGCTCTGTCGCCAGCCGCAACCACACCGGTGGCACCGCGCCAGAACAAGTACGCCGCGCCATCGCCCAAGCCAGGCAACAATTAGGCAGCTGATGACCCATCGCCATCATCAACCGAGTAAGTGCAAATCATACCCGGTGATGATAGGGCTGCTTTTAGCCTTCAGCCTGTTGGCTAACCAACCTGCCCTAGCAGCCCTTGGCATTGCGAATCCCAAACACGAACAAGCCATGCTGTGGCCGCTACTCCCTGGCGAAAGCGTCAACAGCCTGGCTGCGAAGCTTTATCCGCAAAGCCCCGTGCTGCAACAACGGTTCGTGCAGCAATCCATCACCCTGAGTCGTGGACGTGGTATTTTGCTACGCCCGGATGAGCGCAGTGAAAGCGCGCAACTCATCGCAGTGCCCAATGCGCAAACGCTGCATACCCTCACCCACCGCATTAAAAAAGCCGATGAGGTCGATACTGAAGCTTTTGTGACGCCAGGATTGATGATGAGTGTGCAACTCACACAAGCATCGCAGCAAACATCGCCAAGCTGGCACTTGCCTACATTTAGCCTACCAAAAGAGCTCTCGTTAAAAGGTTATTCTTTTTCTATGGGGCATTTAACAGAGCGGATTGCGGCTTTACAGTCGCATTTAGTAGGAACTTATCAGGCCAATGCACGGGCGATTGCAAGGACGCCGGTGAAGAGGCTTTATCAAACACCGCAGTTAGCGGTGATTGTAGCGAGTGCGATTTTATTGCTAGTGTTGAGTTTGGTTTGGGGTGTTTTGGAAGAGCGAAAATCAAAGCAATAGCCGCTTTGATTACAACCTCTGAGGTACTTGTAACATCTATTTCGCCTTGTTGGCGAGTCACTTTCTGATGCTTGCCCCTCAGAAAGTAACCAAAGAGGAGGGCACCCAGCCATCACGGCCTGCGGCTCCCTTGCGTTGCTCAACAAAATAAGCGGTCACGAAACTCGCCCTGACAAGCCACACACTTCGTGGCTTGTTGCGGAGCTCAGACAGTCGCTCCCTCTCCTCTTATTTTGTTTCCGCTACTCAGCGTGATGGAATGGGATTTATCTCGCCAAACTCACATAGTAGAAGTTTGGGCGGTTCAAAAAACCAGATTCTTTTTCTTCAATTCGCGCATGGTTGCAGTCGCATGGTGTTCGGGGTCCCCATCTGCCGCGCCGAGTAGCACAGGCAAAATAAGGTGAAGGGAGCGACTGTTCGAATCCCGCAGTAGCTCACGTTCTGTGTGAGCTACCAGGTTGAGTTTCGTGACCGCTTATTTTGACGAGCAACGCAGGAATCAAGCGGCAGTTGGGGTGCATTTCTTTTGGTTACTTATTCTTTGTGCAAGCAAAGAAAAGTAACTCGCCGAAAGAGCGAAAAGCAACCTTTCAAACGCCTGCTAACGCCAGGAGTTATGGCAAAAACATCCCCAATAACTCATTCAAAAACCGTTGCCCTTTCAATGTCGGCGCAATCACCCCACTCTCCTGCACCAACAAACCCTGCTCCTGTGCCGCCTGCAAAGTGGCCTGAATACTCCTCAACGGCAATCCCGTGCGTTGCTGAAACAACCCAGCCTCCACACCATCCACCAACCGCAGCGCATTCATCATAAATTCAAACGCCAAATCCTCTCGGCCAATCTGCCACTCACTATCCACCATCTGCCCCGTGGCAATAGATTCAAGATATTTCTTAGGATGCTTATGCCGACTCTGGCGAATAATTTTGTCGTGAAAGCTCAGCTTGGAATGCGCGCCCGCACCAATGCCGAGATAATCGCCAAACGTCCAATAATTGAGGTTGTGCTGGCACTGCTGACCAGGCTGGGCAAAGCCCGATGTTTCGTAATGCTGATAGCCATGGCTGGCAAGCACCTTCTCGATTTCTTCCTGCATGGTGGCACTGGTATCGTCATCCGGTAAACTCGGCGGCGTGCGGTGGAATGGCGTATAGGGTTCCAGCGTCAGGTGATAAAACGACAAATGCGCTGGTTTGATCTGGCAAGCCGTTTCAGCGTCTTTTAATGCATCCTCCAGGCTCTGCTCCGGCAAGGCATACATCACATCCAGATTGACCTTATCAAACGTATTTAACGCCAATTCCGCTGCCGCTAATGCCTGCTCACGGTCATGAATGCGCCCCAGTGATTTCAGGTATTGTGGCTGAAAACTCTGGATGCCCAGCGACACCCGGTTCACGCCCGCCTGACGATAGCCCTTGAAATTAGCGATATCCACCGTGCCTGGGTTGGCTTCTAGCGTGACTTCGGCATCATATTCCAACGGCGTCAGCATACGCACATGACTCAGAATCTTATCAATCGCGTCAGCTGAGAAAATGCTGGGAGTACCACCTCCAAAAAATATGCTGCGGATTTTTCTACCCCACACCAGCGGCGTGGCTTGTTCCAAATCTGCAATCAGCGCATCGACATACGCCGCTTCTGGGATCTCTTGGCGTGCCTCATGCGAGTTAAAGTCGCAATAAGGGCACTTGCGTACGCACCAGGGGATATGGATATACAGCGATAGTGGCGGCGGATTGGTGAGGCCGCTGAGGGTGACGTCGCCTTGTAATGGCGCGTCACTTAAACTGTTGGCAGGATAAATCGGGATCATGCGTGTATTTTAACGCGTAACGGTGACGCAGCACGGGCTTATATGCTTTGTAACAACTCTCTGGGCGGCTGGTTAAACTGATTGCGTGCCACCAGCCAGGCAGAGAATGGCACCAGCACAACTGCCGCCAGCAAGGCTTGCACACTTAACCAGGCATTGAATTGGTATTCCATATCGAGCACCAGCGTCGTCAGGTAATAAGCAGCGACATTGGTGAAAATATTGGCGACAACACTGGCGAGTATGCCTATACATAAAAATTCCACCAGCATGGCGAGGATGACCTGTTTTCTTGAAGCACCCAGTACCCGCATCAAGGTACTTTCGCGCACACGTTCTTCACGGGTCGCCATCAACGCCGCATACAACACAGCCAAGCCAGCCAATAGGCTAAAGCCAAAAACAAACTCAATGGCGTAGCTCATTTTGCTCAGCAGGCTCTGGAGTTGCTCCATCACCGCGGCGACATTGATAATGGTTAAGTTGGGAAATTTCCTGACCAGTTGATTCAACCCTTCTTCCTTACCCGCAGGCAGGTGGAAACTGGTCAGGTAATTGGCAGCGTAGTTATCCAGCACTTTCGGCGGTGTCACCGCAAAAAAGTTAACGTGCATGCTGTTCCATTCCACCTTGCGCAAACTGGTGATGGTCAGGTTAAGTTTGGTGCCAGCCACGTCATACGTCAGTTGATCACCCAGCTTTAAGTTAAGCGTTTCTGCCAGGCCCTGCTCTAGTGACAATTGAGGTTTTCCTGCATCTTCCGCACGCCACCACTGCCCTGCTACCAGCTCATTGTCAGCCTGCATCTGCTCAGCCCAAGAGAGGTTGAACTCGCGCTCCACCAGTCGCTTGGCGCGGTCATCTTTGTAATCGTCAGTATTGAGAGGCTTGCCGTTGACCGCCTCCAGTCGTGCTCGCACCATGGGGAAAATATCGGCATGCTGAATCGCATGGGAAGTTAACAACGCATTAATGCCGGGAATCTGCTCTGTCTGGATATTGATCACAAAACGATTAGGTGCATCTGCCGGCAACGAGGTTTGCCAGTTTTTGAGCAAATCATTACGCACCATTGCCAGCAGCAATATCGCCATCAGGCCCATGCTTAAACCAACCACCTGGGCGATGGTTAACATCGGGCGACGCCTTAAGCCCATTAGACCAAGCTTGATAATACCGAAGTTTTGGACGTTGAACGACCGGACAATGCGCATGCCAGCGTAAGCCAAAAAGCCTGCCACCACGACCAATGCCAGCAGTGCCGCTAAGACGATGACAGCCAGCTTGATATCACCAGCATGCCAGAACACCAACCCCGCCAAAACCAGTAATGCCGGTAAAAACACAATGCCATTGGTGCGCACATTGCCTTCCAGGTCCTGGCGCAAAATGCGTAATGCAGGCACGGCGCGCAAACGCATCAATTGTGGCCAGACGACGGTGAGCAAGGTGGCAAATCCGGTGACTAATCCTAGTAAAACCGGCATCCAGCTCGACGCGGGCAACGTCTCTAAAAACAGTCGCCCTGCCAGAATCGCTAAACCGTATTGCGCGGCAAAACCTAGCAAGCAACCAATGACACTACCGACCAAAGCGAGCAGCAAAGTCTGGTATAACAAAATCTGCGTAATCAGTTTTTTGGTCGCGCCAAAACAGCGCATCAAGGCATAGGCATCCAGGCTTTTTTGCACATAGGGGATGCTCGCCAGCAACATCGCCACCATTGCCAGAATCACGCCAACCATAGAGGCAATGCCCAGAAATTGTTGTGCCTTGTTCAACGCATTGCGCATTTCAGGGCGGGCACTGCGGATATCGTCTACACGCTCACCTCTGGCTAACTGCGGTTTTAGCCATTCAGCGTAGTTTTCCATCGCCTGGTTTGCCGCGACGCCATCATTTGCACTCGCCACTAGCAACTGGTATTTCACACGGCTACCAAACTGTACCAACCCAGTGGCCGCGACATCTGTACTATTCATCAACAAACGCGGCGCAATACTGAACATATCGCCACCACGCGATGGCTCTTGCAGCAAAAATGCCGCGATCTTGAACTGAGTCTCACCCACACTGACTTCATCGCCTATCTTCAATGCGAGTTTTTGTGCCAGTCGCTGCTCTATCCAAACTGTTCCACTGGCGAGAATTTCTGCTGAAGTTAACTCACCTTTTGCGGTGGCTGCCCGCTTGCTAATGGTCAAATGACCACGTAGCGGGAAACCGGCTTCTACCGCTTTAATTTCAGCCAGCTCGCTACTGTCGCCCTTCAACACCATGCTGGAAAACTCTAGCGCCTGCGAAGTCTGGTATTGGCGCTTTTGCGCTTCAGCCAGATAAGTTGCCGGAATCACATGGTCAGAATTCACCACCAAATCCGCGCCCAGTAGCACGTTGCCCTGGGTTTGCATGCTGGATTTGATACGGTCAGTAAAGAAGCTCACTGACGTAGTCGCCGTGACCGCCAAAATCAACGCAAACAGCAATACGCGGATTTCACCGACAGACCACAAACTGCGGAACTGGCGCCAGGCAATGGAGAAAGCCAGCATTAATGCACTCCCGAATTGTCAGGGATGGTGATCTCGTTTAGCTGTCCGTGCTGCAAATTCAGCACCCGCTGGCAACGCCGCGCCAGATTCATATCATGCGTCACCAGCACCAGCGTCGTACCGCTTTGCGCATTCAAATCAAACAGCAATTTGATAATCGTTTCGCCAGTCGCCACATCCAGGTTTCCGGTCGGTTCATCAGCAAACAAAATAGAAGGCTTGGCCGCAAACGCCCGCGCAATGGCTACCCGCTGTTGCTCACCGCCCGATAATTGTTTTGGGTAATGCGTCGCACGCGCTGCCAGGCCTACGCTCTCCAGTGCCGATACCGCAACCGCCTGTGCATCGCGACGACCTGCCAACTGCAACGGCAGCATCACATTTTCCAAAGCCGTCAGCGAACCTAGCAATTGAAACGACTGAAACACAAAGCCCATATGCTCGGCGCGCACCGCCGCACGGCCATCTTCATCCATCTGCCCAATATCTTTACCGGCAACCAAGACCTTTCCGCTACTTGCCGTGTCCAACCCCGCTAACAACCCCAGCAAGGTAGACTTACCAGACCCCGAGCTACCAATAATCGCCAGCCGCTCACCCCTGGGTACGGCAAGGTTCAAACCGGTCAAAATAGGGAGTGTTGTATCATTGCTGACAACGGATTTACTTAAAGACAGCGCTTCAACAGCATAAGGGCTTTGCATTAATGATGTTCCGATTTCTAAAGATATTAATCGTGTTACCTGGTTTATTGTTTACCAACTTAGCCATGGCAGACGCGGCACCCAAACAAACAATCCTGATATTTGGAGACAGCCTATCCGCCGCCTATGGCATCCCTAAAGAGCAAGGCTGGGTGAATCTCGTAGCGCAACGTGTGAAAGACAACCAATTACCCTACGAAGTTGCCAATGCCAGCGTGAGCGGTGAAACAACTGCCGGTGGCCTCAGCCGTTTTCCCGCCGCACTCAAGCAGTTTAAACCAAGCATAGTCGTGATAGAACTAGGCGCAAACGATGGCCTGCGCGGCTTACCGCTGGATGCGATGAAAAACAACCTTGAGAAAATGATTCAGGCCAGCAAGCAGATCAATGCGCAGGTTGTTTTACTAGGCATGTTTATTCCACCGAATTATGGCCCGAAATACACCAATGGTTTTAAAGCGGTTTACCTGGATCTATCGGAGAAATACAAAACACCCTTTATCCCGTTTTTCCTGGATGGGATTAGTGGGCATAGTGATCTGGTGCTGGAGGATGGGCTGCATCCGAATGTGAATGCGCAATTAAAAATTCTAGAGAATGTTTGGCCTACTTTGAAGCCGTTACTAAAAAAATAATTATTTAGAATAGTGTTTTCATGAATTTTTCAACACCTGAAATTAACTCATGTACTTCATCACTTGTTGGTTCACGATCTTTACTGTGATCGCACAAATTCCTAATATCTCCTAATCGTTGAATTTGCCTCCATGCAGGGGTATCTATTACATCTGATTGCTTAAGAAGGTCATTATAATCACTTATTGTTAGATTCTTTTTGCGTACAATAATACTGTGATTTTGAACAACTTGGCCTAAGTGCTTCTCTAGGACTACACCAGCCACTGCACCACCAGCTCTAATAAAACCGCTCTTTAATAACTCCAATGCAGCGGCCACCTCTGAATCAAAAAGGTCAGCTTGTACAAGCTGACGAATATCAAACAAACTACTTTCAAACCTAGCAAAAACAGCATTAAGAATTGCTTGTTGTTGACGAAAATGTGGAATTGCCGCATCGGGTCCAACCACCTTATGCTTTTCCCATCCCTTTGTTACATTCAAACCTTGCAAATAGTCTTCGATTCGATAATTCTCATAAGTGATATCCTTTCTTGGCTTTGGTTTTTCATAATGCCTCGTAAAGTCATCAAGTCTATCTGGCAATAACTGCTTAATTAATACTTTTGACTCTGTATACCAAGTTTGATACTCCTCAGAAAACTTTAATAGTTTTTTAATCTCTTCATCGGCTTTTTTACCTAATACTTTTTTAACCTGATCAGGAAAGCACTCATATTGCATCGCTAAATGTAATTGATCACCTTTCTGTTTTAATTTATCCAAATCACTTTTGTATCTTTCTAGATTTTTTTGCAATTTCGGCACCTCGTGATGGTGTAACGATAACTAAAGCATTTCTTAGGACTGGATAATATTTTATAAAACTAAAAAGACTTTGGTTGTGCATGAAATGCACTGGGCTTTAACATATGCTCATGCGCCTTGTTAAATAAGCGAATTTTGGGCATATTGTCCAAAATAGTAAACTCCTCTACAAGCGCAGTAAAGTTGCCTCCATTTTGTGAGACGCAATTGTAAAAAAGCAACAATAGTTCTTGATCCGAAAGTTGTGCACGAACCACCCTCAAGTAAGGGCCATCAGAAAAATCTGATTCTTTAACAAATCTAACTAAGTTGTATAAATATCTGAAATAATGCCCTAATTCATTTTGATGATTTTTCCAAAATAAATAGTATGTGAGCTTAACAACTGCTGCCTCAGAATGCTTTCCTTTGGCTTTGCTTTTGTTTTCGCGATATATTTTGCTTAACCGTGAATAAAAAACGGTGAAGCAATCCCTGCCTCTTGTTACCTTTCCGTCTTCACTGACTAAATCTATCGAATCAATAATTTGGTTGTGGATTGAAAGCATTTGAAAGAAGGTATTCTCAAAATTTTGCTTCTTAAGACTTTCACTTTGCTCTAAAAGAGCATCAGCAGATCTTTTTAACTCAACTCGCGACTCACGCAATTCAGTTTGTTGAATAACGATCGTTATCAATAATCCCATGAATGTGAGAAAAGTTAGTAACGGGTTTAATACACCACCAAAAAAGTCACCCCATTCACCGAATGAACTTTTCCCAATTGAAAATAAATTAACCACGAATACAAAGATTATTGTTGCAATCGCAGCTTTGAAAAGATTGTATAGCGATTTATAAGAACGCTTGCCACTCGGCGCTATGAGAGACAAAAACTGTCTATAGATTTTCTTATTCAGCTTCATAAGCTCTCTATTTGATGTAATAAACGAACTACATTTTGTATGTCTTGAACAATAACCTTCCTCTTTAAAACAGTAAAGAAAGTTCTCGCTATTAAATGCTTTCAAATACCTGCAAAAACTCATCTCCATATTTTTGCAATTTCGCCTGTCCTATCCCACTAATCTGGCCCATTTCATCCAAGGTCTGTGGCTTCCGATTATGAATTTCCAGCAAGGTGCTATCGTGAAAAATCACATACGGTGGCACGCCCTGCTCTCTTGCCAGTTCCAGCCGCTTGGCTTTAAGCGCTTGCCAGAGCGGATCATCATTTGCACCTTCAAATGCTTCTTTGGCGCGGGCGCTGCGTTCGGCTTTGCTCATGCGTTTTTCAGGTTCGGCATCGCGGCGTAGCCAGACTTCTTGCTCGCCTTTTAATACTGGTCGTGCTGCTTCGGTCAGCTTTAAGCCGCCGTAAGCAGCCATATCGGCTTCCAGTAATCCCGCAGCAATCAGTTGGCGATAGACACCGCTCCACTGGTTTTGATTGAGGGTTTTGCCTATGCCAAAAGTGCTGACTTTATCGTGACCGAAGCGCTCGACTTGTGCGGTGACTTTGCCGCTGAGCACATCGATCAGATGGCCGACGCCGAATCTTTGCCCGGTGCGGTATACGCAGGAAAGTGCCATTTGCGCGACCTGGGTGGCTTGCCAGGTTTCTACCGGGTGCAGGCAGTTATCGCATTGGTCGCAGGCGCCGGGATGGCTTTCGCCGAAGTAGCGCAGAATACTTTGGTGGCGGCAGGCGGTGGATTCGCAGTAGCCGAGCAATGCATCCAGCTTTAAGCGTTCTAGCCGTTTGCGCTCTTCGGAGGCTTCGCCGCTATCGAGCATTTGCCGCATGGAGACGACATCACCCATGCCGTAGACCATCCAGGCATTGGCTTGCAGGCCATCGCGCCCGGCGCGGCCGGTCTCCTGGTAGTAGCCTTCCATGCTTTTGGGCAGGTCTAAATGCGCGACAAAGCGCACGTTGGGTTTATCTATGCCCATGCCAAATGCGATGGTGGCCACCATGACGATGCCTTCTTCGCGCAAAAAGCGGCGCTGGTGATGCTCGCGTAATTGCGCGGGTAAGCCAGCATGATAAGGCAATGCAGACCAGCCTTTTTCAACCAGCCAGGCGGCGGTTTCTTCGACTTTTTTACGTGACAGGCAATAGATAATGCCTGCGTCGTTAGCGTGTTCACGCTCTAAAAATGTGAGCAGTTGTTGGCGGGCATTGTTTTTGATGCCGACGTGATAGCGGATATTCGGCCGATCAAAGCTGGAGACAAACTGGGCAGCGTTTTCGAGGTTGAGCTGACTGATGATTTCGGCGCGTGTGGGCGCATCCGCCGTCGCTGTCAGTGCAATGCGCGGTACATCAGGAAAGCGATTGTGTAAGACGGTGAGCTGGCGGTATTCGGGCCGGAAGTCGTGCCCCCATTGCGATACGCAATGCGCTTCGTCAATGGCAAACAAGGCCAGGCCAACATGCTGGTGTACTTCGTCCAGCATGTTTAAAAAGCTGCTAACCATAAGCCGCTCAGGGGCGACGTAGAGCAGCTTGATTTCACCGGCGATGACTTGCCGGGTAATGCGGCTACTCTCTTCAGCGCCGAGGCTGGAATTTAAAAAGGCGGCGTTGACGCCCAATTGCTGCAAGGCTTCAACCTGGTCTTGCATCAGGGCGATTAAGGGGGAGACGACAATGGCCAGGCCTGCGCGTGCGAGGGCGGGAATCTGGTAACACAGTGACTTGCCGCCGCCCGTGGGCATCAGCACCAGCGCATCGCGCCCGTCGATCACGTGCTCAACGATGGCTTGTTGCTGGTGGCGAAACTGGTTGTAACCGAAGACGGTTTGGAGGATGGATTGCGGCGAGAAGCTTGCCATGCTTGAATAGCCCGGCAAACTTAAATTTTGTTGTAGGGATTAACCAGCGTATCGACGAGCGCATGCAGCGCAGCACGCATCTGCTCTTCACTGACTTCCATCAGCAAGCCGTCTTCCATGGCATCCTGGGCGATTTGTTTGAGTTCATCAAAATTTTCGGCCATGACTTTGACCTTTTCGGTGCAAGACACTACCGAACCGTCATCGCGTACCCATTTTGGCCATTCGTTTTTCATACACTTACTCTTTCCAAGGCTTGCAGCAATTTTACCAAAGCCTGACCGCGATGGCTCATGCGGCTTTTCACTTCCAGCGGCAACTCGGCAACCGTTTTACCGGTTTCCAGGTCCATAAATAACGGGTCATAGCCAAACCCCTCAGTGCCGCGGAACTCGCGCAAAATTTCACCGCGCCACAGGCCATCGGCAATAATCGGTTGCGGATCTTGCGGTGAACGCACCAGCACCAGCACGCTGTAAAAATACGCCTGACGCGCGCTGACACGTGACAATACTGTGAGCAGTTTATCGTTGTTTCGTTCATCTTGCGTGAGCAGGCTATTGGCCGGTTGCGGCCCGGCATAGCGTGCTGAAATCACGCCTGGCGCGCCTTGCAAAGCATCGACACACAAGCCGGAATCATCGGCCAGCGCAGGCAAGCCTGTGTGCTGGCTGGCATGGCGTGCCTTGGCCAGGGCATTTTCAATAAAAGTGCCGTAGGGCTCTGGGCATTCCGGCACATTGAATTCAGATTGCGAGACGATTTCGATATTCAGCGGTGCCAGTACATGCGCGATTTCGCGGATTTTGCCTTTGTTGCCTGAGGCGATGACCAGTTTGTTAAATGGCAAGGCCATGCTTATCCTTGTGCCAGCGCCTGTTGTTGCAATTTGGATAATTCAATAATGCCTTTGGCCGCCAGATCCAGCATCTGGTTCATGGTGTCGCGGCTGAAAGGCTCACCTTCGGCCGTACCCTGAATTTCTACAAAACCGCCGTTGCCGGTCATGACCACATTCATGTCGGTATCGCAGTCAGAGTCTTCAATGTAATCCAGGTCCAGCACGGCTGTGCCTTGATACACGCCCACCGAAATCGCACCCACAGAATCCTTGATCGGGGTTTCAGTCAGCAGGCCTTTTTGCAGCAAGGTAGACACGGCATCCACCATGGCGACATAAGCCCCGGTGATGCTGGCAGTACGGGTGCCGCCATCAGCCTGAATGACGTCACAGTCAAAATGGATGGTGCGCTCGCCCAACTTTTGCAGGTCAATCACTGCGCGCAAGCTGCGGCCGATGAGGCGCTGGATTTCTTGTGTACGGCCGCTTTGCTTGCCACGCGCCGCTTCGCGGTCCATACGTGAGCCAGTCGAACGTGGCAACATGCCGTATTCAGCCGTCACCCAGCCCTGGCCTTTGCCCTTTAAAAAGCCAGGCACTTTTTCTTCTACGCTGGCGGTGCAAATCACGTGTGTATCACCAAATTTCACCAGCACGGAGCCTTCGGCGTGCTTGGTGTAATGGCGGATAATTTCGATGGCACGCAATTGGTCGTTCGCGCGCTGGCTTGGTCTGATCATGGTTTACAACTTCCTGTTATTTAATAAGTTGCCGGGTCCTGCCCAGCGCTTCCTGTATTTCGGCAATCGCCTTTTCAATTTCGTCGTCGGTCAGGTCCAGCGCATATTGGCTGGGCGGGGCCGTGGTTTCATTCATCATGGTGGTGGTGACGTCTACCGGTAAATCCAGCGTTGAAATCGTCAACGGGCTGGTCACTCGCTGCCCCCACTGCAGGGCAATGGCGCTCATATTATCGCCGACGGTAATACTGGCCGCATCGGCATCATCCAATAAGCGGTTCACGCCATCGTTAATATCTGCCGCCAGCATATGCTGCGCCATGTTGATATCAGGTACGGTGTTCCACACACCATCCGAGCACAGCATGATGACATCGCCTTCACGCAGCGGAATAGGCGCGGCCAGCTCTGCTTTTGGCGGCCTATCTCCACCCACGCAATTATAAATTTTATTACGGTGCGGGTGATGATCCATCTCATCTACCGTGATTTTTCCCTCTCGCAATAACGATTGCACCACCGAGTGGTCTTCGGTCTGGTGCTCGACCAGGCCGTTGCGATAGAGATACAAACGCGAGTCACCTACATGGGCGCAAAACAGTTTGTTGTGCTGAATCAAGGCAACAACGATGGTGGTGCGTGGGGACTCAAGCAAGCGCTTTTGCAAACGCACATTTTCGATCACATCATGCGCGCGGGCAATTTGCTCACGCAGAAATTGTGCAGGTTGGGTAATTAAAGGCTGCGATTCACGCTGAAAGGCCTCTATCATGGTTTTCACCGCGATTTCAGCGGCGACATCCCCATGCTGGTGCCCGCCCATGCCGTCGGCCAGCACCATAAAAATAGCATGCCTGTGATAAGAATATGCCAGCCTGTCCTGGTTATAAGGCCGTGGCCCCTGGCGGCTACCTTGTGCAATGGTGAATTTCATAGCGGTTTATTCAATACCTTGATGATTTTATCCACCAGCGAACCACGAGGATCTTCTGCCACGCGGATGCCGATCATTTTTTTCTGTAATGAGAACACGCTTTGCGGCCGTAACAGGTAGTCCAGCTGCATGCATTCATCAATAATCGCCAGCAATTTTTCAGAGTATATCTGTTTACCAAGCTCAATCGCAGGCACCAGCGTATCATTTTTCAGTCGCACATTGGCCGATTGGGGCGATGCACGTTGCAAACAGGCGTACATGCTGGCGCCTATGCTGTAAATATCACTCCATGGCCCCAGGTGCTTACGGTCAATATATTGTTCCGGCGGCGCAAAACCCGGCGTGTAAGTCGGCGCCAATGTCACCTCAGACAAGGCCTGGCGCGCCGATCCGAAGTCCAGCAGCATGGGTGAACCATCCAGGCGGATATAAATATTGGCAGGTTTGATATCCAGATGCAGCAATTTGCGCGTGTGTACCTCACGCAAGCCATTGAGCAACTCCACAAACATGCGAATCAGGAAACTCTCGGGCACCGGCTGCGACAACGCCATGATGTAATCTTGCAGCGACTTGCCGCGCTCATACTTCATGACCATGTAAACGGTGTTGTTGGCGCGGAAGAAATTTTTCACACGCACGATATTCTTGTGCTCGATATTCGCCAGCGCCAGGCCTTCTTCAAAAAAGCACTTCATGCCATGTTTGTAGGCGGCTTCATTTTTGCCGTTGGAGCGAATATGGGTATGTTCGTCACGCTCAGCCAGCGTCACCGGCATATATTCTTTAATCGCGACGGTGTTTTTTTGCGGATCTTGCGCCAGATAGACGAAACTAAACCCGCCCAGACTCAGCACCCGTGTAATGGTGTAGTCATGCAGCGCAGTGCCTACCGGCAAGGCAAAATCAAATTTATTAGAGAGCTTCACTAACGCTTTAACGTCACAATCATGGCTTTTTTAAGGGAAACCCTGCATTCAGTGGCGTGCCAGGCACGCACAAAAGCAGGTTTCTTTTATCTGTGTGCTATTTTCGCATATCGATAGCGCATTTGATACAATCGTCCCGTTTGCCCGGAGCGCGATAATGACTGCCAACAAAATCACAGAAAAACAAACCAAAAACACCCAACCTATTTTAAGTATGACCGGCTTTGCCGCAAGTGAAGCCCGTTTTCCTGGCGGCCTGCTGCTGATCGAACTGCGGGCAGTGAATCATCGCTACCTTGAGCTCAATGTCAAAATTGAAGACAGCCTGCGCCAGTTTGAAGCGCAAATTCGCGAGCAACTGCAAACCCGCCTCGGCCGAGGCAAAGTCGAGTGCCGGATGAGCCTCAAGAGCGACGCGGCAGCGACTACACTCGCACTCAACCCGGCGATGGTGACGCAGATTGCACAAACGCTAAAAGAGTTGCAACAGCACTTTCCACAATCACAAGCCATCAACTTGGTGGACGTATTCAAACTACCTGGCGTCTTGCAAACTGAAGCGGCAGATGCCGAGGCCATGGCGCAAAGCGTACAAATCGGGTTGTCGCAAGGCATTGATGAACTGATTGCTGCGCGAGCACGCGAGGGCGAAAAACTCAAACAAGTCTTGCTGGACCGCTTGCAAGGCGTGCGTGAGCAAATCAGCATTGTTAAACCACTACTACCCGCACTGGTGAGCCAATACCAGGAAAAACTGACCGCAAAACTGCAAGAAGCCATGCAGGCAGATGACGATCGCGTGCGCCAGGAAATCGTGCTCTACGCGCAACGCATTGACGTGGACGAAGAGCTGGCCCGCCTGCAATCGCATATCACCGAAATGGACCGCATCCTCAGTGCTGGGGGTGCCATGGGTAAAAAACTGGATTTCCTGATGCAGGAAATGAACCGCGAAGCGAATACCCTGGGTTCAAAATCCGTAGCTATCGAAACCACACAGGTCTCAATGCAGTTAAAAGTACTGATCGAACAAATGCGCGAGCAGATTCAAAATATTGAGTAAGCCGATTCAATATAAAACGACACTGCACCAACATCGTGACCCTAAAACGCACCGCAATGGTGCGTTTTGCTTTTGTAGCAACACCTAAAAAACAATAACAATATGATTTAAAACACTATTTTTTGCTGGCACACGGCTTGCTCTTATTTAATTGAATTTTACAAGTAAGTCAAAGGTCCAGCATCATGACGCAATCGGCCAAACAGTTTTTTGATGAAATGCAGGGCTATGGGGGCAATGTACGCGCGATCTACCAGGCGTACAACCGCTGGTTAAGTGACGTGCCGACGCAACAGCTGGCAGCCAAGCGTGCCGAAGCGGAAGTATTGTTTCGCCGTGTTGGTATTACCTTTAACGTCTATGGTGAAGAAGATGGCGCCGAGCGTTTGATTCCGTTCGACGTGATTCCACGCATGATTTCTGCCAGTGAATGGGCGCATTTGGCCAAGGGTGCGATTCAACGCGTGCGTGCGCTCAATATGTTTTTGCATGATATTTATCATGAGCAGGAAATCATCAAGGCCGGCATCGTACCCAATAGTATTTTAAGCAATTCACAATATCGGCCAGAGATGGTTGGCGTCAATGTGCCCAACCAGGTCTATGCGCACGTGGCCGGTATTGACCTGGTACGTACCAGTGAATCGCAGTTTTATGTACTGGAAGATAACCTGCGTACACCTTCAGGCGTTTCTTACATGCTGGAAGACCGCAAAATGATGATGCGGTTGTTCCCAGATTTATTCAAAAAATACCCGATTGCACCGGTCGAGCATTATCCACATGTGTTACTCAACAATTTGCGCTCAGTGGCACAAACCGGTGTCACCGACCCAACCGTAGTCCTGCTTTCACCAGGTGCTTATAACAGTGCCTATTTTGAACATGCCTTCCTCGCCCAGCAAATGGGCATAGAACTGGTGGAAGGCCAAGATTTGTTTGTCCGCAATAACGCCGTCTACATGCGCACCACGCAAGGCCCGCAAAGGGTGGACGTGATTTACCGCCGCATCGACGACGACTTCCTTGACCCTCTGGTGTTCAAGCCCGACTCCCTGTTGGGCGTGCCAGGTCTGCTCTCCGTCTACCGCAATGGTGGCGTCACGTTAGCCAACGCCGTAGGCACCGGCGTTGCTGATGATAAGGCGACGTATGTGTACGTGCCGGAGATGATTAAGTTCTACCTGGGTGAATCTCCCATCCTGCAGAACGTGCCTACGTATCAACTCAGCAAGGAAGATGATCTGGCCTACGTGCTGGATCATCTGCCCGAGCTGGTCGTGAAAGAAGTACAAGGCTCCGGCGGCTACGGCATGCTGGTCGGCCCGACTGCCAGCAAGCAGGAAATTGAAGAATTCCGTTTACGCATTGTCTCCAAACCGTCCAATTACATTGCGCAACCCACCTTAGCGCTTTCAACCTGCCCGACGCTGGTGGATCAGGGCATTGCGCCCCGCCATGTCGACCTGCGCCCCTTTGTGCTGTCGGGCAAAACCGTCAGTGTGGTGCCCGGTGGCTTGTCACGCGTGGCGCTCAAAGAAGGCTCATTGGTGGTTAATTCCTCGCAAGGCGGCGGCACCAAAGATACCTGGGTGCTGGAACGCGATGACGTCAGTGTAGACACCATGCAGTCGCAAATGGCTGCACAACATGCAACTCAAGAGGCCGTGATATGTTAAGTCGTACCGCAGATCATTTATATTGGATGGCGCGTTATATCGAGCGCACCGAAAACGTTGCACGCGTGCTGGATGTGACTTACAACATGTCGCTGCTGCCCTCGGACAGCAGCAATGAAGAAGAGCTGTGGGATACGGTGCTGGAAATTGCCGGTATCCGCGACATTTATGACAAAACCTATAAAGAGCTCAATGCCGCCAATGTGATTAAACACCTGGTGATGGATAGCAGCAATCCTTCGAGCATCTACAGCTCGCTGCGCAGCGCACGCGAAAATGCACGTGCCGTGCGCGTGGCCATGACCACCGAGACCTGGGAAAACATGAATACGCTGTGGCTGGAATTTGGCCAATATATCAAGCAAGACCTGACTCAGACGGGCTTGAGCGAGTTTTGTGAATGGGTTAAAAGCCGCTCGCATTTGTTTCGTGGCGTGTGCTTTGGCACCATGTTGCGCGATGAAGCCTTCAGTTTTGTGCGCCTGGGCACCTTTATGGAACGCGCTGACAACACCGCACGCCTGCTGGATGTGAAATACGAGTTTTTAATCCCCATGCAGGAGGCCAATGACGGCGCGGTGGATTATTACGAATGGAGCGCGGTATTGCGCTCGGTGTCCGCATTCCAGGCCTACCAAAAAGTTTACCGCGATGCCATTGAGCCAATGAAAGTGTCTGAGTTGCTCATTTTGCGTGAAGACATGCCACGTTCGCTGCACGCCTGCTACGCTGAAATCATGCCGATTTTGCGCCAGGTGGCGGGCAGTCGACAAACGGAAGCCGAACGACTGGCGGGACAAATGCATGCCAAACTACATTACGGCCGCATCCTGGATATTGTCACAGACGGGGTGCATCACTTTTTGGATGAATTTATTCTGGCCAACCGCAAACTGGGTGAAGAAATACAACGCAACTTTTTGAGTGCGACCGCCTGACCTAAAGGCCTCATTTAACAACGATAGATTGCCATGAACCCCCTCATGCGCAGACTGTTCACACAGCGCTGCGCTTTTTCACTTTGGCGCCACACACATGCTGCTCAATATTGAACACCAGACCCACTATGCGTATAGCGAAATGGTGCAATACACCATACAGCAGCTGCGCCTGACGCCGCGCAATGGGCACGGCCAGCAGGTCAACCACTGGCAGATCAAAGTCAACGGGCAACTGACGGCGTTCGAAGATGCCTTTGGCAATCTGTCACATACGCTGGTCATAGATCAGCCGCATGCAGAATTAGTGATCGCCGTATGTGGTGAAGTAGAAACCGGCATTGAAACCACCGCACCTGAGCACACGCTGCCGTTAGATATTTACCTGCGTGATACGCCACTCACCCAGGCTGATGCCGCCATGATTGCGTTTGCACAGCGCTTTGCCGGTGCGCCGCTGTTAGACATGGTGCAGGCCCTACGTGAGCAGATGGAGTATATCCAGGGCGCGACCCAGGTCGACACGCCCGCAGCCACCGCGTTCCGGCTCGGCAAAGGGGTATGCCAGGATCACGCCCATGCTTTTATTGGCTGCTGCCACAGCCTGGGCTTGCCTGCGCGCTATGTCAGCGGCTACTTGTTCACCGAAGACGGCAACCTGATGCAAACTCACGCCTGGGTGGATGTCTGGCAAGCGGATCATTGGCTGGGGCTGGATGTGTCTAACGGCACGCTGGTGAACAACACCCATGTCAGATTGGCCACCGGGCTAGACTACCGCAGTGCCAGCCCGGTCACCGGTTCGCGCATGGGCGGTGGTGGTGAAGGGATGGCGAGCATGGTGCACGTGAATCAGCACACCGGGCTCACGGACAAACAGCGCGCGCAGCATCAACAGCAACTGCGACAACAAGCGCAGGCGGCGCAGCAGCAGTAGCACCCGGCGCATGCTATGATGACTTTTAAACACCCACTTTTACGCCCCTTATTGTTATGACTTATTGTGTCGGTATTTTGCTGCAACAAGGCCTGGTGCTGGCGTCGGATACGCGCACCAATGCCGGTGTCGATCAGGTAGCGATTGCGCCTAAAATGCACGTGTTTGAGGTGACCGGCGAGCGCATGATCGTATTGCTGACCGCAGGCAACCTGGCCATTACACAATCGGTGGTCAACCTGTGCCGCGAACAGCTCAAATCAGCCGAACCACACGCCCATTTGCATAATGTGCAATCGCTGTTTGAAGCCGCCACTGTGGTGGGGGCCGCCATGCGTAGCGTGCATCAGCGCGATGGCAAAACACTGAAAGAGCATGGCATTGACTTCAGTGCGAGTATTCTGGTGGCCGGGCAAATCAAAGGCGAAAAACCGCGCTTGTTTAATGTCTATGCGGCGGGCAACTTCATTGAAGCCACTGCAGATACGCCTTACCTGCAAATCGGCGAGACCAAATATGGCAAACCGATTATCGACCGTGTCATCAAACATCAAACCAACGTCACAGATGCGGTAAAATGCGTGCTGATTTCATTTGATTCCACCATCCGCAGCAATATTTCTGTGGCTTTACCGATTGATTTGATGATATACCGCACTGACACCTTTAGCGCCGATTGCCGGCAACGCCTGACGGAAGATGATCCTTATTACGCCTGTATCCGCAAGGGTTGGGGCGAGGGTTTGAAATCCGTATTTTCTTCACTGCCTAACCCGGAGTGGTGTGCATCATGAGCCATGGTCATTTATATGTGATTTCTGCGGCCTCCGGTGCAGGCAAAACCAGCCTGGTGCGCGCCATGCTGGCGCAAGACCCGATTCTCAAACTGTCGGTGTCGCACACGACGCGCTCACCGCGCCCGGGCGAAGAAGACGGCATCCATTACCACTTTGTCTCAGAGGCCGAGTTTTTAGGTGTGCTGGATAAAGGCGGCTTTCTCGAAAGCGCGCATGTACATAATGCACGTTATGGCACCGCACAAAGCGAGGTGGAGAACGCCCTCGCATCTGGCCGCGATGTGATTCTGGAAATCGACTGGCAAGGCGCACAACAGATACGTAAACTGTTCCCACAAGCCACCTCGATCTTTATTTTGCCGCCCTCGATTGACGCGCTGGCGCACCGCCTGAACAACCGTGGCCAGGACAGTGAAGCCGTGATTACGCAACGCCTGGCCGCTGCACGTGAGGAGATGCGTCACGTGCATGAGTTTGATTATGTTACAATTAATGATAATTTTGACGTGGCCTTGCAGGATCTGATGGCGATTGTTCGCGCCCAGCGCTTGCAGTTAAACCGCCAGGTTGCCTGCCACGCGTCATTGATTCAATCACTTACCTGACCCAGCGCGCATGCACGCTGCATGCAGGCTCACATATTAAGAGGTTTTTATGGCACGTATTACTGTCGATGATTGCTTGGACAACATCTCTAACCGTTTTCAATTGACATTGGTGGCCGCTTACCGCGCCAGACAATTAGCCAATGGCTCAGACCCATTAGTGAGCGGCTATTCACAAAAAGACAAACCAACCGTGATTGCCTTGCGTGAAATCGCTGCCGGTAAAGTCGGCGTTGAAATCTTAGAGAAAAAGGGTCACGCATAAACAGCTATGCCCCATAGCCAAGGCGATTCTGCCCATCGCAAGTCCAGGTCTCCCCTGGAAGAAGTGGACTTGCTCCCAGCTGACCGTGAGGATTCCCCCCTTACCCAGCTGATCCGCAAGTACCTCAACGAAGAAGAAGTGCAACTGGTCTGGCAAGCGTATCGCTATGCCGAGCAGGCGCATGCCGGTCAAACCCGCAAAACCGGCGAACCCTACATCACCCACCCGATTTCCGTGGCCTGCATCCTGGCCAAATTGCACCTCGACTTACCTACCCTGCTGGCGGCTTTGCTGCATGATGTGGTGGAAGATACTGAAGTCGACAGTGCGGCGATTGCCGAACGGTTTGGCAAACAGGTCGCGGACCTGGTCGATGGCCTGACCAAGCTGGACAAGGTTGAACTGCAAACCGCTACCCAGGCGCAAGCCGAAAATTTCCGCAAAATGCTGCTGGCCATGAGCCAGGATGTACGTGTGATCCTGGTCAAACTGGCCGACCGCTTGCACAACATGCAAACGCTGGAGGCGATGCGCCCGGAAAAACAAAAGCGCATTGCGCGTGAAACGCTGGACATTTATGCGCCGATTGCCAACCGGCTAGGCCTGAACCCGATTTACCATGAGCTGGAAGACCTCAGCCTCAAGTACCTGTACCCGAATCGCCACCGCGTGATTGATAAGGCTATTCGCCTGGCGCGCGGTAACCGTAAAGAAGTCATCAGTAAAATTCAGGATGCGATCCAGAACCAGCTGACGCAATACCAGCTTGAATATGACGTACAAGGCCGCGAAAAGCACTTGTATAGTATTTATAAGAAAATGGCTGAAAAATCGATGAAGTTGTCGCAAATTGGCGACATTTATGGTTTTCGCGTCATTGTCAAAGATACGGCAGCCTGCTACCTGGCACTAGGCGCACTGCATGCCTTGTATAAACCGATTCCAGGCCGCTTTAAAGACTATATTGCCATCCCCAAGGCCAATGGTTACCAATCGTTGCACACCACGCTGTTTGGCCCGTTTGGTACCCCCATCGAGGTACAAATCCGCAGCCAGGAGATGCACAACATTGCCGATGCTGGCGTCGCCGCGCACTGGCTGTATAAAACCACTGATGCGCACCTGACCAAACTGCAGCAGCAAACTCACCAGTGGTTGCAACGCCTGGTAGAGATCCAGACTGAAAGTGACGACAGCCACGAGTTCCTGGAGAACTTTAAAGTCGACCTGTTCCCGGACGAGGTCTATGTGTTTACGCCCAAAGGCAACATCATGGCCTTGCCACGTGGGTCGACCGCAGTCGACTTTGCCTATGCCGTGCACTCCGATGTTGGCAACAGTTGCGTGGCGGTAAAAATCAATAATGAACTGGCGCCGCTGCGCACCGAAATGCGCAATGGTGATCATGTCGAAATCATCACCGCGCCGCTGGCCAAGCCTAACCCGGCCTGGCTCAACTATGTCGTCACCGGCAAGGCGCGCTCGCATATCCGCCATTACCTCAAAACTGTGAAGGTGGAAGAGTCTGCGCAACTGGGTGAACGCATGCTGAATGTGGCCTTGCGCGCCATGCATATCGAACCGGCAGATATTAGCGATAAGCAATGGCAAAAAGTCATGAACGACTATGGCACAAAAACCCGCCAGGCCATTTTGACCGATATCGGCCTCGGCAAGCGCAACAGCCTGATGGTCGCGCACCAGTTGCTGGCGCATCCGGCTGATGCCGAAGAGAAGTCCGGCAAAGTACTGGATACCATTACCATCCGCGGCTCAGAAGGCATGGCTGTGCAATTTGCGCCCTGCTGCCGCCCGATTCCAGGCGACCCTATCCTGGGCTTTATTAATAAAGACAAAGGCCTGGTCATTCATACCCACGATTGTCCGGCCATCCGCAAGTTCAGGCTGGATCCGGAAAAATGGCTGGATGTGGAATGGGATGCCGACCCGAAAAAACTGTTCAGCGTCAACTTGCGTATTACGGTGGTCGACGAGCGCGGCATGCTGGCCAAAATTGCCGCGACCATCTCTAATGCAGATGCCAACATTGATAATGTCAGTGTTGAATCCAGTGACGGCAGCCAGTACTCCAATGTGAACTTTACGGTGCAAGTGCATAACCGTGTGCACCTGGCGACCCTGATCCGCAACCTGCGCAAGATTCAGCAAATCGTGCGCATCAACCGGGTTAAAGGTAACCAGCTGGAACAACGTATCCAGTAACTCAGTGGTGATGCCAGCATGCGGCCCTTGAACGAGATTAAAGGTTTCACGCCCGCCGTATGCAGCCAGCTGGCAAAACTGCATATTCACTCAGTGCAGGCCTTGTTGCTGCACCTGCCACTACGCTACCTCGACGAAACGCGTATCACGGCCATCCGCGACCTACATTTAGGTGAGCAGACGCAAATCGAAGGCGTGGTGGTACACAACGAGGTGGCTTACAAACCACGCAAAATGCTCAACGTCAGGCTGCAGGATGACACCGGCATCATCAACCTGCGCTTTTTGCATTTTTACCCGAGCCAGGTGGCTACCATGCAAACCGGCCAGCGTTTGCGCGTGTTTGGTGAAGTACGGCCAGGATTTTTCGGCTATGAGATGGTGCACCCGACCCAACGTAAAGTCGGAGAGGATACCCCGGTCAGCAGTGCGCTGACGCCCGTCTACCCGACTACCGCAGGCTTAAGCCAGTCCACCATACGCAAAGCCGTCAACCGTGTATTGCAAGCAGAGTATTTGCAGGAAACCCTGCCCGGCTGGGTATATCAATCCATGCAGTTGCCTGACTTTGCCAGCAGCTTGCAGTTGCTGCATCAACCGCAGCCCGAGACATCACTGGCAACACTGGAAGACCGCACACATCCGGCCTGGCAACGCCTGGCTTATGACGAACTGCTGGCACAGCAACTGTCCATGCGCCAGCATTACGCGCGCCGCAAGCAATCGCGCGCGCCTGCCATCTCTGCCTCACAGACACTGGTTGCCCGCCTGCTGGCCAGCCTGCCGTTTGCACTCACTGCCGCCCAGCAAAAAGTGGTGGCCGAAATTGGGCATGACCTGAACCAGCCACACCCTATGCAACGCCTTTTACAGGGCGATGTCGGCAGTGGTAAAACCATTGTTGCCTGCCTGGCAGCCTTGCAACTGATAGAGCACGGCTGGCAAGTGGCCATGATGGCGCCGACCGAAATTCTGGCAGAACAGCATTACAAAAAACTCGGTGACTGGCTGCAACCATTGGGCATCACCATCGCCTGGCTCACGGGCAGCCAACCCAAAAAAGAACGTGAGCAATCACTGTCGCGTATTGCCAGTGGAGAGGCCATGCTTGCCGTCGGCACCCATGCCCTGTTTCAGGATGAGGTGCAATTCAAACAATTAGGGTTGGCAATTGTCGATGAACAACACCGCTTTGGTGTCGGGCAACGCCTGGCACTACGCAAAAAAGGCACGGCCAGCCAGAGCCGTGGTCAATTGCTGGAACCACACCAGCTCATGATGTCGGCCACGCCGATTCCGCGTACCTTATCCATGAGCTATTACGCCGATCTCGACGTCTCAGTGATTGATGAACTGCCCCCTGGCCGCACGCCGATAGTGACCAAGCTGGTGGCAGATGACAGGCGCGATGAGATTTTACAGCGTGTGCATGATGCCTGCGCCCAGGGCCATCAAGCCTACTGGGTATGCCCGCTGATTGAAGAGTCGGAAGCACTACAGTTGCAAACCGCCAATGACACTTTTGCCTATATGCAAGAGGCATTCCCCGAACTCAAAGTGGGCCTGGTCCACGGACGTATGAAATCAGCAGAAAAACAGGCGGTGATGCAGGCGTTTTCCGCCAATGAGATTCACCTGCTGGTCGCTACCACCGTGATTGAAGTCGGCGTCGATGTGCCGAATGCGAGTTTAATGGTGATCGAACATGCGGAGCGCATGGGCCTGAGCCAGTTACACCAGCTACGCGGCCGCGTTGGCCGTGGCGCGGCCAAGAGCACCTGCATTTTGCTCTATAGCAAGCAGCAATGTTCGCAAATCGGCCGACAGCGCTTGAAGGTGATTTTTGAAAGTAACGATGGCTTTCAGATTGCCCAAGCCGATTTACATATCCGCGGCCCGGGAGAGTTGTTGGGCACGCGCCAGAGTGGTGTGCCCATGCTAAAAATTGCCGATCTGGAACGCGATATCCAGCTACTAGAAACGGCCAAAATCAAGGCAGACCAACTCTTGCAACGCGAACCAGCGGCCGTCGCCGCGCACCTGCAACGCTGGTTAAGCCAGGGTGAAGAGTGGATCAAGGTTTAGCTGAGCCTGCTACGTAATACTTTACGCTGGCCGCTGGCGGATGACCCCTTGCCGCCGTGCATCGCCGCTTGCAAATTGGCTTCAAACTCGTGCAAAGGCAGCGGGCGGCTAAACAAATAGCCTTGAAAAGCGTGACAGCCCATGTTTTGCAGCATGACCATTTGCTGCTGCATTTCCACCCCTTCAGCAATCACGCTATGGCTGAGGTTTTTGCCCATATTGATGATGGTTTGCACAATAAACGAATCGTAGTTGTTATGGACGATATCCTTGATAAAGCTACGGTCTATTTTTAATTCGTCTAGCGGCAGCCGCTTCAAGACCGACAACGATGACTGGCCTATGCCGAAGTCATCCAGCGAAAAAGTGATGCCCAGCACTTTCAGGGCATTGATCTTTTCAATCACCTCATCGATATTTTTCACAATCAGGCTTTCGGTCAACTCCAGCCGCAAATTGCTGGCGTCGCAACCACTCGCCAGCACGGTGTCTTTCACCATCTGCACAAAATCGGGCTGGCTGAACTGGATGGCACTGACATTGACTGACAATTTAAGCCTGGCGGTATGCACCGACTGTGACCAGTGCTTGAGTTGCTGGCAGGCTTGCGCCAGCACCCATTGCCCAATCGAGACAATCTCGCCGGTTTCTTCGGCAATCGGGATAAACTGGTCTGGCGGAATCATGCCCAGCGTCGGATGTTGCCAACGCAATAATACTTCCGCGCCCGTCGGCTGCTGCAATTCATTGACCTGCACTTGGTAGTACAAAAGCAATTGCTTGCCCTGCAAGGCAAATGCCAGCTCGTTTTCCAGCGTGGCACGCATTTCCACCGCCGGGTGCACGGCCTCGTCATACATTTGGATACTGTTGAGATTATCGGATTTTTTGGCCTGATACATGGCAATATCGGCCCGCCGCAACACTTCCTCCTCTTTCAGCATGTCACCCAAAAACAGGCAAATACCAATACTGGGCGCAGTGCGGTATTTACTGTTTTGCAGCTCGAAGGGTTGCGAAAACACCGCCATCATTTTTTCAGCCGCCGCCTGCGCTGCAGTAATCGCTTCTGCCTTGTCGGCAGATAACTCATCCAACACGGCAATAAATTCATCGCCACCCATGCGGGCAATCGTGTCTTTTTTACGCAGGCATTGTTGCAGCCGGAAAGCGACTTGCTGTAACAACTCATCCCCCGCCTGATGGCCTTTGCTGTCATTCAGGCCCTTGAAATTATTCAGGTCCAGGCACAACACGGCACCATAGCTTTGGTGTCGCACACAGCGCGCAAACGCCTGATTCAATCGGTCTGTCAGTAAACGGCGGTTTGGCAGGCCGGTTAGAAAATCATAATAGGCCAGTTGGTGTACCTTTTTGTTATCCAGGTTGGAGGCGATCCGCAACGAGATATTTTCACGCAAGCTGGTGGCCAGGCTGCGGCCAGCCACCGTCACATAGAACACATACACCATAAACAGCACGGCGAGCGCCAGCGAGACCGAACTGCCATGAATCAAAAAGCGCGGAATCATGAACAACACGATGCCACCGCTAAACAAGTTGGTGCTTAAGGTATCGACGGAGTAAATAATGATGCCAGCCCCAGACACCCCCACCAGCGCGAAAATCAGGAAAGCCTGGTGTGCGGTGTCTGCTTCGGGGAAAAGAAGAATACCGCCCAGGCCCCAGGCCAGGCCGCAAAAACAGGTGCTGGCACGAAACCACTGTAGCCACTGGCGGCTATGTAGATCACGTTGCTGGTCTTTTTCGTACTGGTAAGTGAGGTAAGCACGTATGCCGTAAGCTGCGAGGAAAATGCTGGACCAGACGGTGAGGATGATATGGTCAATGAGGTGCCATTGCACAAGCAAAAGCGCAATCATGACCACGATGGCTGCCATCAATGATCTGCGATTGTTTGAATACAGCATGCCGACAATTTCTGCGTGCAATGCTGATGACTCCGCTGTCGTGTTCAACGCACGTATCCCCCATGTATATTATTGTTAACATCTTAACAACGGTTATTTCAGGCTGATACTTTAAGTTTACATACTTATCATGCGCTCAAAATTGAAAAAAAACACTATCCAACGGCTTGTTTCCAATCGAAAAATGGCAAAAATACCCTAAGAAATGTCAGCGGTGCAACCAATGCCGCATGAGCTTGCTATAGCGCGGCATCACCACATACACCATCAGTGCCACGACCACGCCCGTCACATAGAAGGTATGTAACACGCGGGATTGCGGGAGGCCACTGGCATCCAGCAGTGGAACCACCAGCAGGGGCACCACACTCACCAGCGGGAAAATCGCCGACCAGGTTAGCAAGAACTGCTTCCAGCGCACCGGCGGCTTGGCGGCGGGCAGGTTGCTTTGTGCAAACAGGAAATCCAGCCCACTACTGATCTGGTATTCATCCTGCCCGGCCAGCAAGTGGGCCGCTTTTGCGATTAAGGCTTTACGAGCGGGCGAATCCAGCCATTGTGTCAGATGCTGTTCTGTCTGATAGCGAATCATCACGGAATAGGCATCGGTGTAACCGGCAACGGGCCGGATAATATGCCAATCGAGCAAGCCTTCGGATGCCCTGCATAAGGGGCCAATCTCCTGTAGCCAGATTTCATATTCTGCCTGTAAGGCCGGGCTGACGTGATGGGTAATCACGACGCTGGCACCTTGTAGCGCTGGGGATATTGCCTGTTGAGTCATGCCGTGGCTCCTGCCGGAAAGAAAATTATCATTGCATCCTTAAATCACTACACGCTGAATAAAGGCTTTAATTCAGCCACCGCCAGGTCAATAAAACCACGCAGCTTGGGGGGCATAAAGCGTTGCTTGGGGTAAACCAGGTGCACGGCATCTGCGCGTCCGCGCCATTCGGGCAATACATGTTGCAAGCCGCCCGCTTGCACGGTGGGCTGGCAAATAAAGGTTGGCAGCAACGCCACACCGTGGCCATTTTCGGCCATCGCCCGCACCACGCCTATGCTGTTCACCAGCGTGCGGGCAGCCAGCGGCACACGTATGGCCGTGGTGCCGCGTTGCAAATCCCACTGGTGGCGGCCCATAGGCGTAAATTGCACACATTGATGCTGGCTGAGGTCGCCCGGCGTGGCAATCTGCCCGGCAGATTGCAAATAGTGCGGGCTGGCAAATAAGGCCCATTGGATAGTGCCCAGCGATTTGGCAATCAGGCTAGAGTCGCGCAACTCACCAGTCCTGATCGCCACATCGACGCCTTCTGCGACCAGGTCTACATAGCGCTCGGTGAGCATCAACTCCAGCGACAACGCCGGATAAGTCAATTGTGTCTGCGCCATCACGCCACCTAGCAAGGCATCGCCCAGGTCAGCAGGCGCCGTGACCTTGAGCACGCCTTGCGGTTGCTGACGCGCTTCATCCAGCGCCGCCTCCGCCTCAAGCAAATAGCCCAAGCCGGTAGACGCATGCTCAAAATACAAGGCGCCCGCTTCGGTCAGGTTTAAGCGGCGCGTGGTGCGTTGCAACAGGGTGACGCCCAGCCGCTGCTCCAACCTCGCCACACGCGTACTGATGGTAGACGTAGGCAAACCAAGTTGGCGCGCGGCAGCACTGAAACTGCCCGCCTGCACCACCTTTACAAACACTGCAGCTTCGTTAAAGTCCATGCGAAATGAATGATTGTTCATTTAATTGAAAAGTGATTTCACATTTAACCATCTAGTACCCTAAAAGTCATCTGTTTATAGTGTGAACCATGCAAACACGCAAACATTTCTGAAAGGGAATCATCATGAAAAAACTGGCTTTTATCAAACGTAGCAACGGCAACCACTGGGTGGGTGATGGTTTTCCGGTACAAAGTATTTTTTCTTACCGTGACATCGCCAATGACATTTCACCTTTTCTGCTGATGGATTACGCCGGGCCTGCCAGCTTTGAGCCAACCACACACAGACGCGGCGTCGGCCAACACCCGCATCGTGGCTTTGAAACCGTGACCATTGTCTATGATGGCCAGGTCTCACACCACGACTCCACCAATGCTGGTGGCACCATCGGCCCAGGGGAAGTGCAGTGGATGACCGCGGGCAAAGGCATTATTCACGAGGAATATCACGGCGATGACTATGCACGCAGCGGTGGCCCGTTTGAAATGATCCAGCTGTGGGTCAACCTGCCAGCCAAGGACAAAATGACCGCACCTGGCTATCAGGGGATTACCCGTGAGCAGATCCCAGAGGTCGCGTTGCCAGAAGAGGCAGGTAAAGTGCGCGTGATTGCCGGTGAATATGCAGGCCAAAAAGGCCCAGCCAATACATTTAGCCCGATGAATGTGTGGGATGTGCGCCTGAATGCCGGTACACGCACCACCTTCACGCTACCGGAAGGCCACACCACCGCCATTTTTGTGCTGCATGGCGCGGTGAAAACCGGTGAAGTGCATACCATCCGCCCCGCCGAGCTGGCCGTGATGCAGCGCGAAGGCAATGAACTGGTATTGCAGGCACAGCAAGACACCGTGTTGCTGTTACTCAACGGTGAGCCGCTGAATGAGCCTGTAGTGGGTCATGGCCCGTTTGTCATGAATAGCTGGGAAGAAATTGACCAGGCCATTAATGACTTTAACCAGGGCCGTTTTGTCACCGCATAACGGCTTGTAAAGTAGTCCAACATTTAAAAAAGGAAACACGGTCGCCAGCATTTGCACGCTACGCTGACGACCGTGATTTCCAACCCATTACATCCATTGAGAGGATTTCACCATGAACAACAAACCTTATGTACGCCTTGACCGTGACAATGCCGTCGTTTTACTGGTAGACCACCAGGCTGGCCTGCTATCGCTGGTACGTGACATTGAGCCGGACCGTTTTAAGAACAATGTCTTGGCCTTGGCCGATGCCGCCAAGTTTTTTAACCTGCCGACTATTTTGACCACCAGCTTTGAAACCGGCCCCAATGGCCCATTAATGCCAGAATTAAAAGCACTGTTTCCGGATGCGCCTTATATTGCGCGCCCTGGCCAGATCAACGCCTGGGATAACGAAGACTTTGTGAAGGCCATCAAGGCCACCGGCAAAAAACAGCTGATTATCGCTGGCGTCGTTACCGAAGTGTGCGTGGCCTTCCCTGCCCTCTCTGCCATTGAAGAAGGGTTTGAAGTATTTGTCGTGGGCGATGCTTCGGGCACTTTTAACGAACTGACCAGAGATGCCGCGTGGCGTCGCATGGAAGCGGCTGGCGCACAAATGATGACCTGGTTTGGGGTCGCCTGCGAGCTGCACCGCGATTGGCGCAACGATATCGAAGGCCTGGGCACCCTGTGCGCCAACCATATTCCAGACTACCGCAACTTGATGACTGCATTTAATGCGCAACAAGCCAAGTAAAAAATTGGCAAATTGCAGAACTACACGGAACTTTTTTTGGATACTTTTTGTCTAATAGTTGCATGGCATTTCTTTGCGCCACGCCATAAAGCATTTCCTACACCACAATAGGAACATTGCTTATTAAGTATTCAGGTCAATTAGCGTAATCTGCAATTGTCGCGTTTGAAATGAAGTGTCGAATGCATTTCGAGTTTCATTCATAACAAGACAAATACGGCAGCCTTCACGGCTGCCGTTTGTACTCAACGAATGAAGGAGTATGCACATGCCTAGAGGATCCAACCCGAAGCGCGAGCAAGAATACGAAACCCTCAAACACGAGTTCAAGAAAGACCACCGTTACCCCGGCCGCGAAGAAGAAGTCGCCGCCCGTATCGTCAACAAGCAACGCAAACAAGCTGGTGAAACCAAGGATAACTCATCCTGAATCGCGCGATTTTTAACGCATCAACACAGTGCCATGTTCAACCAATGTTCAATAAAATCCATGCAGGTTTGATGGGGTCATTGCTATAACGCCCCTGCCAGACCTGTTTAAAAAATGGGGGTTGTTATGCAACAAACTGCTGATATTGGAATTTCACCACTCAACTACCAACCAGCCTATGAGGTGCTGGCCGAAAGCGAAACCAAAAGCCGGGAAAACCTGCAATATACGCTGCGCAAAATCTCCGAAATCACGGCCAGGCATGCCGCTTACAGTGCCCGTAGCGTACATGTCAAAAGTCATGGCCTGATCTCTGCCGAAATGGAGATTTACGATAACCTGCCCGCCCCGTTGGCGCAGGGCATGTTTGCCAAAGCGCAAACGTTACCACTGGTCATGCGTTTTTCAACCGTGCCCGGCGATATTTTGCACGACAAAACCTGCACGCCGCGCAGCCTGGCCATCAAGGTACTTGGCGTTGATGGCGACCGGCTGCCGGGCAGCGAAAAAGCCATTACGCAGGATTTTTTATTTGTGAATGGCGCCAGTTTCCTGTCATCCAGCGTACAGGTGTTTCTCTCCAACCTGAAGCACATCGCCTCCACGCCCGAAACCAGCACTGAATTCAGGCATTTTTTATCACAAATCTTCCGCTCTACGGCCAAGCTGGTAGAGTCGCTCAAAAGTGGCCAGCAAACGTTGATCAGAAACCTGCACCAGTCTCAAGAAACCAATATTTTGGGTGAAACCTATTTTAGCCAGGACCCGATTCTATACGGCAACTACATGGCCAAAATCGCCTTTGTACCAATATCCCCCGACCTGCTTACCCTCACCAACAAGCCGATTGATACTCTTGCTTCCGATGGACTCAGGAAATCTATCGTCGATTACTTTATTGCCCACACCGCTGTTTGGGAGTTACGCGTGCAACTCTGCACGGATATCAAGCAAATGCCTATCGAGGACTCGACCGTCATCTGGTCGGCAGATGTGTCGCCCTATATCCCGATTGCCCGCATTACCGCCAAACCACAAATCGCCTGGAGTCCCTATCGTTCGCATGTCGTCGATGAGGGCATGATGTTCTCACCTTGGCATGGCATCCAGTCGCACCGTCCGCTAGGCTCGGTGATGCGGCTGCGAAAAATGAGCTATGAAATGTCCAGAAACCTGAACGCGGCCCCCACAAGCACAGCGGTGTCTGAGCCGACCAGCCTCGATGACTTGTGCTGATGCATAGATCATCACAGGCTCGCGGCCAATCCCCTTAGGCGGGGCGGCGCACACGCCAGCGCGATGCCCACAGATCTGGCAGATAGGTCGCGATCACCATCAATGCCGCCAGGGTGAGGAATAGCCACTTCACCGAATAACTGGTGACAAACCTGGCGGCTGGTGTTTGCGACTGCACAAATTGATAAAATGCCGGTTCATCCAGGCCTTCGATATATTGGCCCTTGATTTCTGTCGCCATTTCTTTCAAATGTTCCACATCCTGGCTGGATAAATAGCGGTCAAATTCGGCATAAGCCACCGGTGGATCAGGATCATCCTTGCTGGCATCACTGTAATTGACACCGCCGCCAGCGCTTTCAGCCGCCGCATCGGTACCCCAATAACCAACAAAATGGTTATTCGCGTTAAAGCGTTTAATGGGTGAAGGCTCTGTACCACCAACGCCCACAAAAATAACGTTTTTGCCTATGCGCACATCGCTGATATCCAGCTTGTTAATGCCATTGGCTTTGGGTGCTTCATCCCCATCGGTAAAAAACAGCATTTGTGCCGGAATATTCAGGTAGTCAAATGTCGCCTCGGCGGCTTTCACACCAAACGTCATGCGGCTATTGCCGCTCCAGGCCATGCGCCACTCCAGGTGGTTAATGCTGTCGGTGATGATGTCAAAGTTAGCGCACACTTCTAGTGGCATAAACAATAAAGCGACATTCTCTGCGGCAAACACGCCCACGCTCACATAAGTGCCACAGGGAGATGTTTTCACCACTTGCCGCATCAAGTGTTGCGTGTAAGCCAAACGGGTAGCTGGCTTGTTATCCACGCGCATATCTTCTGCATTCATGCTCTGTGAAATATCTGCCAGCAACAAATAGTTATGCACTTCTTGCTTCAGTTGAATTTCCGGCTTCACCAGGGCCAGCACCAGGAACACCATGGCGCCCAGCAACAAGCTGGTTTCATAATGTGCCTTAAGCATTGAAAAAAGGCGCTTCATGGCAACCCCTGTGGCAAATTGCTGATTTCCATGCCTGAAGGATCCTGCGGCACGGTTTTAATATGTTTGGGAATCACGCCATGCAATAAACTCAAATTGAATTTGGCCGCCTGGTTGCCTGGGTCGAGCTTGAGTGACTGCTCATACGCTGCCCTCGCCTGCAAATAATCAAACTTGGCTTGCTCCTGGATGGCGCCATCGGCCTCGACCAGGCGCTGCAACCCGGAATGAAACAGGTGATTGCCAATATTAAAATGAATCTGTGACTTTAAGCTTGCGCTGGGTGTAAACACTGCCTCATCGTGCTGCTTGGGTGCTTCCAGTAACTGGCCAAAATTCTGGATGGCGTGTTTATAGTTACCCGTTTTACCTTGCTGATAGGCATCGGCAAATTTCTGGTGAAACGGGAACATATCACTTTCCAGCACTTCACCACCTTGCAGTGCAGTATTGGCCGCGTCAACGTTGTGCACTTGATAACCTTCATACACACTGCCTAGCACGCCCACCGCACACACCAGTGCCAACACCTGGTTTTTGCGTAATAAATGGTTTTTCATTCGTACACCCTCACATTTTTAATCACCAGAATCAACAACACCAGTACCAGCGCAGAGACCATGAATACCTTGGAATAGTCATAACCGGCAATGGTCTCGCGATACTGAATCACCTTTTTTTCGCGTGAATCGATGTCATTGATTGCCGACTGCAGCGTCTCCGGATCATCGGCCTCGTAGGCTTTGTATTTTAGGCCCAAGGACTGGAAATACTTGTGTAGCACGATGGAGTTTGGCGTACGGTCTGCTTCGTATTCATCTTTGGAGAAAATACTCGGCTCGCCTGGTTCACGCAGCATGATCCAGTAGATACTCAGCTTGCGGCTTTTCAGGCGCTCACTGAGCAAATACTTCACGCGCGGACTCAGTTTGCCTGCGCCATCCGAGAGCAGAATCACTGCGCGCGAACCGGAACTCTGGATGTTATCGAACAAGCCCACCGCCTCTGTCAGCCCGGCGCCAATATTGGTCTGGTTGAGCGACGGGCTGGTGGCAGCCACAATCGCCGCATGAATGGCATCGCGGTTGGTGGTAATTTTGATGCCATACAACGCCGAGTTGGTAAAACCGACCACACCCATCATGTCATTGGGTCGCGAATCAATAAACTGCGTAATAATGCGCCGCGCCGCCGCAGATTTGATTTCTGCCACATGCCCGGAAGCATCACCTGCAAACGGGTGATCCATACTCACGCTGCGGTCTATCACCATCACCGTTTGCGCGCCCTTGCCGACACGCGGTATTTGTTCATCTGAACCTCGCGGAGCAGCCAGCGCAATGACGATACTCAGCAACAGCAAAGACATAATCACTTTTACCGCCAGGTTGAGCCGATCCGAAAACAGGTCCTCCGGCATCAGCTCCAGCCAGCTGTAATGCTGGCCCTGATGGCCTTTTAACCAGAAAGGCAGCAGCGCGATGGGCAACAGGGCAAATGCCCAGGGATTTAAAATAATCATGCCACGCCCCGCTCACAATCACGCAGACGCTTGCTGAACTGCACCAGCTGCGCAATCACCTGGCGGCTATCGCGGCTTTTCACGTCATATAAAGATTGATTGGACGCCGCAAAGAATTGCGTAATTTCCTGCTGCATGCCTTTAAAGCCTGGCCGCAAGCGCACAAACTCGTCCACATCGCGGGCGAAAATATTCGCGCCATAATGCTGGTTAAAAGCCTGGTGCAAATAAACCAGCGCTTTTTTCTCTTCTGCCGCCGTTTTTGGTTTGGATGATTTTGCCAGGCGCTTAAGCTGCCGGTGCGCCCGTGCAAACGCGCCGCCCATGAATGGCAGCCACTGACCATCGGCATTGATATAAAGCAAGGCCAGCAGGCTCACAACCGCCATGGTTAAAAACAGGCCCAACCGTTGCCTGTCTCCACGGCTATCAATCAGCGGCGTCTTCACTGCCGGCAGCATATTCTTCTTGGCAGTGGATGCGCCGCCAGTCACCAGGGGCGAAAACCAGAATCCCCACGCCGGCACATCCACAGTGATTGCGCTGGCAGCAGGCTGGCTGAAATTCAATTTCTCAGCGGGCAAATGCATCACACTTGGTGTCGTGCTCACCGCGAATACCTGGTAACGCAATTGCAAGGTGTATTGCGTATGGTCGGCTTGCGATTGGGTGCGTAACGCCACATCCACCAGCTCTATGCCATCATGCTTGCTGCCCTTTTTCGGCAAGGCGCTTTCGGCAAGTTTATAGGTCGCCGGGCTATCGACGATCACGGTCCTGCTGAGTACATCGCCAATATGTACACCATAAGTGGATGCTGGATTAGTGACGCTCAATGTTGGTGCGGTCAGATTCTTTGCCAGACCTGGATGCGCCATGAATAATAGACTGGCGGCGACTATAAGATTTTGTAGCGCCCTGGTTACCGTCCTGTTTGAAATCTGTGTGTGCATGATTGTCTCTTACCGTCACATTGCTTGTTCAAAATAATGCGTCATCAGCTCTGGCCTGTAGTCGCCGTGCATAAACAACGCCGGGCTCTCAAAGCGCAAAAACAAAGCCTCTAACGCATGCCTGCGCGCATTAAATGCATTGATGAATTTGGCTTTCACCTCACTACGGAAAAACAGCGTGCGGTTGCGTCCGGTTTCCAGGTCTATCATGGTGCCAAAGCCAAATTTGGGCAGCTTCTTGTATTCCTCGTCGTCCCACAACACAATCGGCACCACCTTGTGGGCAGACATCGCCAGCAAGGTTTTTTCGATCACATGCATGGGCATATGAAAATCTGAAATCCAGAACACCAGTGCACGCGTCTGACCTAAAAAGTTAGGCATATCCGTGACGCCCTCGACACCGATGCGCAAATGCTGGTAATCGTGCAACAAGGCGATGGTCTGTTTGCTCTGGTGATAATTGCGGCTTAGCGGCAAAGTGAAATCCTCAAGCACCTGCTGGTTATAGCCAATAAAACCAAATAAATCGCCCATGTTATAAGCCGAGTTCGCCACCGCCGTCGCGATTTCTACCGCGGTATCCAGCTTGCGCTGGCGCCCACGAAACTGCATGGAACTGGATAAATCACACACGGCATAAATCGGCGTCGTGCTGTCCTGGTTAAACTGCCGCACTTGCACCTGCTCAAACGGGTCACGGATGGTCTGCCGCAAATCCATACGCCTGGCATCCGGGTAGTCCACCAGGTTGATGGTGCCGCGGTAATCAGAGCCGATACCGCGTTGCGTACCCGGATGATCGCCAAGCTGGATGCTGTCCGACTTCCAGTCAATCACATATTCGAAGGGCCGCGCGTAAGCGGCCTCATCGTTATGCGCCGGGGCTTTCTTGTCCGCTTTTTTAGTGAATGAACGTATCATTAACTTTTCTCTCAAGGCCTTTTTCTTAAGCCGCTTTGCTGAATGTCAGGCTGGGCACAGCCACCGTGCGGATAATGTTGCTGGTCAACTCCCTGGCCAGCGCCGTCCGGCGATTTTCATAGGCCGCGTTAAATACCAGACGATGTGAAATCACTTCATGAAACACGGCATGGATATCTTCCGGATACAAACTGTCGCGGCCATTCAGCCAGGCATTCACACGCGCCGCTTTCATCAGCATGCCCATCCCACGCGGGCTGGCGCCAGTCTGAATCACGCGTCCGACATCCACGCTCTCCATGGTCACACCAAACTTCTCAGGGTGTTGCGTCGCATCCCACAAATCCATGGTGTACTCCTCAAGCACATCGCTGGATTGAATATGGTCTTGCAAGCGGTCAGAAAACGCATTCAACTGGTCGAACTTGAGAATATCGCTGTCCACCTGTTGCGTCAGTTTTTCGGCGTGCTGGAACTTGGTATTGAATACCAGTGATTTTTTCAGCTCGCGGTCAGACGGAATCTCAATCGGGATTTCCATCATGAACCGGTCGCGCGCCGCCGATGGAATCTCAAACGTTTCGTTTTTCTCCACCTGGTTACGGTCGGCAAACACAATCATGTGCGGCATGCGGTATTCTTTTTTAAACGCGCTGATATGGCGCTCTGCCATCACACGCAACATCAAGGCGTGCACCTGTGGCCGGGCCCGGTTGATTTCGTTAAAGAAGAACACGGATAAATTTTCACCCGCACGCAATAACGGGCCTTCATCAATCTGCGGGCGGCCGTCTGGGCCTAAAAAGGTGTGGTAGATCAGGTCATTCGGCATTAAATCTACCGTGCCTTCTATGCGCTCATAAGCACCGCCGATACCACGGGCAATCGATTGCAGTAACGTGGTTTTGCCCACCCCAACGCCACCATCCAGCAACACATGGCCGCGGGCAAAAATCGCAATATTCATCAATCTCACGGCTTTGCTCTGGCCCACAATCACCTGATTTACTTGCTTTTCCAGGTTCAGTGCATGGCTACGCCAATCTGACAGTTGAGACTCTAATGGAGGTGACATGACGCTTTCCTTTACTAACCAGGGTTTAAAAAATGGGCATCGCAGGCATTGCAAATTGAACCAAGCGACCACCTTTAACAAATTGTTTCAAGAATGTAACAGGATGTAACTCAACCACAATCCTCCAGTTTTGAGAACTTTGCTGGTCCAGTGATTTATGAGATATAGTGGCAGTTGAATAATCCAGATTTGTCATAAAAGAAAGGGATTTTTTCCCGACATCAAACATCTGGGGGAGCAACTAAAGGGGGAGATGAAATGCTGCGTTCGTGGAGTCTGAAACTCACAATTACCGAGACATCCGGCCTGCCGGTGTACCTGCAAATTGCCCAGCAAATCATGGAGGAAATCCAGCGTGGCCGCTTAGCGCCTTCCACCGCCATGCCAGGTACACGGGAGCTGGCCGAGAAACTTAATGTGAACCGCAAAACGGTGATTCTTGCTTATGACGAATTGATCGCCCAGGGCTGGCTGGTCTCCGAGCAAAGAAGAGGCTCATTTGTATCGGCCAACCTGCCCAACTTTAATGCGCAACCGCAGACAGCCAAAACCGGCAAACAGCCCGCCCATGTCGTTGAAGGCCCCACGCATCCGTTGCTGAACTACCAATCACCGGTCGCAGGCGTCATTGATTTTAATGACGGCATCCCCGATTCACGGCTGATCCCGTTCAACATTTTGTCGCGCGCATTCCGGCACGCGCTGATCGGCTCCAGCAAAGGCAATCAACTAGGATACGGCGACCCGCGCGGCACACTGGCCCTGCGCCAATCCATCGCAACCATGCTCAATATGGAAAGAGGCCTGAGCGTGGATATCGACCAGATCTGCATTGCGCGTGGCAGCCAGATGGGCATCTTCCTGGCCGCACGCGTATTGACCCGCCCGGGGGACAATATCGTCGTCGAACAACTCAGCTACCCGGCCGCCAAAGAAGCCTTCAGGTCCTGCGGCGCCAACATCCTCACCGTAAAACAAGACAAACACGGCATCGACGTCGTTGCGCTGGAAAAACTCTGCCAGCAGCACCCTATCCGCGCCATTTATGTCACGCCGCACCACCAGTTCCCCACCACCGTCATCATGACCGCCGAGCGGCGGTTAAAACTGCTGATGCTGGCCGAGCAATACGACTTCACCATCGTCGAAGACGACTACGACCACGAGTTCCACTTTTCATATCACCCGGTGTTCCCGCTGGCCAGCACCAACCACGGTGGCCGCGTGATTTATGTCGGCTCGCTCTCCAAAGTGCTCGCGCCCGGCTTACGCGTAGGCTACCTGGTTGCCACGCCCAGCCTCATAGACCGCTGCGCACAAGAAGTAATGCTCATCGACCGCCAAGGTAACTCGATCACCGAACTCGCTGTAGCCGAGCTGATGAACTCGGGCGAAATCAAACGCCATATCCGCAGGACCTTCAAGGTCTATAACGAACGCAGAACCCTGCTGATTGCGCTGATTAAAAAAGAACTCAAAGACTACGTCACCTTCGATGCGCCCGATGGCGGGCTGGCGATCTGGTTACGCTTAAAAGAAGGCATTGATGTTGAAAAAGTGGCCGCACAGGCGTTAAAACATCAGGTGCGCATTTTGCCCGGCACCTTGTTCTCGGAATCACAGGCCAGCGTGCATGCCATTCGCTTAGGCTTTGGCAGCTTAACAACGGCAGAATTAGAAAAAGGCGTATTAGGGTTAAAGGCAGCTTTCTCTAGCCCTTAGCGCAGCACCAATCTACGGATATTTAAGAAAATTCAAATATTACCGAAAACAATTTATTGCAATGCAAGTTAATTTTATTATGGGAAGATACAGATAAGTCAATATTAGAAATATTCCTTCATTTTATGAAAAATATTAAAAATCAGAATATTGAAAGCAATCAATACATTCAGACCTTGATCGATAACTTCCCATTCATGGTCTGGCTCAAAGATGTGAACAGCCGCATCCTGGTGGCGAATACTGCCTACGCCAACATGGTGGGGGTTAGCTCAAGTACCGAACTGATTGGTAAGACTGACTTTGATTTTTTCCCGCCTGATTTAGCGCAAGAGTATGTCGATGGTGATCAAAAAGCCATGCTGAGTAGCGCGCCGAGCGCGGTCACAGTGCCGATCAAAAACGCAGACGGCGAATATTACTGGATAGAGTCTTACAAATCCTCGGTGATTGTAGACGGCAAAGTGGTTGGCTCGCTTGGTTACGCCAGAGATGTGACCGAGAGTATCCAAAAAGAAAACGAATACAAATCGATTGTAGAAAATTCATCCAATTGCATCGCCAAATACAACCGCGATTGCGAGCGCATTTTTCTCAACAAAGCCAACTCCTCATTTTATGAAGTCGACTCCACCAGCCTGATAGGCAAAACGCCGTCGCAATATCCCGGTGGCACCTCCGCCAAAGCCCTTGAAAAAAGCATACAAGAGGTATTTCAAAACGGCGAAAATCAACACGTTGCATTCAAGCTGACCACAAAACATGGCAAGCACAAAATCATGCACACGGTATTAACCCCCGAGTTTAACGCCATCCACGAAGTACAAGCCGTCATCGCCATCGGCCAGGATATGACGCAGTCGTATGAAAACCTCGACCGCATCCATCACCTGGCTTATTTTGACTCTATTACCAAACTGCCCAATCGTATTTCTTTGCTGGAAGTCCTGGAGCAATGCATCAAAAAATCGCACCGCTCAGGTTGTTCATTTGCATTCCTGATGCTGGATTTAGATGGCTTCAAGGCCGTCAATGATTTGCTTGGACACTCCGAAGGTGACTTGCTGCTATACGAAATGGCAAGACGCATTGAACGCTCGGTGAGACCAACCGATACCGTTGCCCGCCTGGGCGGCGACGAATTTGCCATCGTGCTGTCAGACGTCAAAGACCCCAAAAATGCCGGGGGGGTGGCGAAAAAAGTGCTCGAGTCTATCAAGCAACCCATTTTAATCCGTGGCACAGAACTGTTTATTTCCGCCAGCATCGGCATCGTGATTTGCCCCGACCACAGCAGCGATGTCAGCGATATTGTGAAGTATTCAGATATCGCCATGTACAAAGCCAAGAAACAAGGCAGAAATAACTACCAATATTATTCCGCCGATTTATCTCAAACCACGATTGAGCGCATAGACATAGAGCGCTCATTACGCACCGCCCTGCAAAACGACGAGTTCTTGCTGCACTACCAGCCGCAGGTAAATTTAGAGACCGATAAAATAGTCGGCGTAGAAGCGCTACTCAGATGGAACCGTAACCACAGCGAAATGATTCCGCCTAACCGGTTTATCAGCATCGCAGAAGACTCAGGATTCATCGTCGAGATTGGTGAGTGGATCATGCAAACCGCATTTAAAGACGCCGTCCGCTGGAACACTGGCCGCAAAGACCCCATCAGCGTCGCCATCAACTTATCCAGCCGCCAGTTCATCCATAACAACCTGCTCAACTCCATCAAGCACCTGTTAAAGAAAACCCACTGCAACCCGGCATGGATCACCTTGGAGATCACCGAAAGCCTGCTGCTGAATGACAGCCTGCATATCAGAAAAACCCTAAAAAGCCTTGATAACCTCGGCTTTAGAATCTCCCTGGATGACTTTGGCACCGGCTACTCAGCGCTCAGTTATCTAAACAAATTCCCCGTCAGTGAAATCAAAATTGACCAATCATTTGTGCAAGGCATCGCAGACAACAATGATCACCGGCTCATTGTGCAGGCGATTATTTCAATGGCAAAAAGCTTGGGTAAAGAACTGGTGGCAGAAGGCGTGGAGACAGCGGAACAGGCTAAGTTTTTAGAAAGCTGTGATTGCAAAGTAGTGCAAGGCTATTTCTATAGTAAACCCAAGCCATTTGATGAGATTGATATGCAGGCATCGTGGGTGCCTGCTGTTCAAGAAAAGAAAGTTATATAGACGCCAGCTACGCTGAAAGCTCTTGTAACCCCAACCTCAACTCACCCGCGTCAATCTCCCTAACCAAGCGCTTGAGCTCAACGCCATCTTTCATAAAAATCAGCGTAGGCCATAGTTTCACGTGAAACGACCGCCCTAACCTGCGGCCTTTGCCATCCTCAATTTTAATATGGCGGATATTGGGGAAATGCGCCAGTTCAGACGTAATCGCAGATTGCGCGGCCTTGCAGTAGCCGCACCAACTGGCACCAAACTCCAGCATAGTGGCGCCTGTAAGAGTATTTATTTCTTCGCGGGTAGGTTCTGTTTTTTCCATATTGATCACCATATATTTTTCTCTAATTACAAATAACCTGAGATATCTGTGCACGACCTCAACTATGCATTTAAAATCGATATATAAATATCAATAAATCTGTCTAGAGAATAATGAAATTCAACGAAGACTCCCGCGTGAAAATTCCAACCATTCTGCACTTATGCAGGCTAGGTTACTCCTATTTATCACTAAGTCAGGCGCAATGGGACCTCGACACAAATATATTCCCAGAAGTGTTTATCGCTGCTATTTTGAAAATCAACCCACACCTCACCACTGCGGATGCTGAAAGACAGCTAGCAGAGTTAAAACTGACTCTCGACAACGTAGACTTAGGCAGAGTTTTTTATGAAAAAATAACCTCTCGCTCTGGTGTAAAGCTCATAGATTTCGACAACTTCAATAACAACACCTTTCATGTCGTCACCGAACTGCCATGTATCAATGGCGATGAAGAGTTTAGGCCAGACATAACTTTGCTCGTCAACGGCCTGCCGTTGATCTTCATTGAAGTCAAAAAGCCCAATAATAAAGATGGCATGTTGGACGAACGTGCACGGATCAATCGTCGCTTTCAAAACCCAAAATTTATTCGCTTTGCCAACATCACGCAACTAATGGTGTTTTCAAACAATATGGAATATGACGATGAGGCGATTGACCCTGTTGAAGGTGCTTTTTATGCCACCACATCCTATAAGTCCCCCATATTCAACTACTTTAGAGAAGAAGAGACTCTTAACCTTACAGCGCTACTCAAACCATTTTCTGATGAAACTGAGCTCATGGTGCTCAAAGACAATAACTTGGAAGTGATCCGCAACAATCCAGAGTTCATTACCAATAAAGAACCCACGCGTCCTACCAACCGTATCTGCACATCGTTATTCAGCCGCGAGCGGCTCGCATTTTTATTACAGTTTGGCATTACCTATGTGAATGAAAGCCATGGTGTTGAAAAGCACGTCATGCGCTATCCACAAGTGTTTGCCACCAAAGCGATTGAGCAAAAACTTAATGAAGGAGTTAAAAAAGGCATCATTTGGCACACTCAAGGTAGTGGCAAAACGGCACTAGCCTTTTATAACGTGCACCATTTAACAGCATACTTTCAAAAGCAAAACGTAGTACCCAAGTTTTATTTTATTGTGGATAGATTGGATTTGCTGACGCAGTCGCAGCACGAGTTTACAGCACGTGGATTAGTGGTGCATATCATCAACTCAAGAGATGCATTTGCCAAGGATATAAAAACAACGACGGTTATCAACAACAATGCCGGCAAGCCAGAAATCACGGTTGTGAACATTCAAAAATTCTGGGACGACCCAAACGTGGTTTCGAGCAAGGATTACGATACCAACATTCAGCGCGTTTACTTTTTGGATGAAGTTCACAGAAGCTACAACCCTCAAGGCAGCTTTCTAGCCAATCTTGAGCAATCCGACATCAATGCAATCAAAATCGGCTTAACAGGGACGCCGTTATTAGGCGATGACTACAACTCTCGCAAGTTGTTTGGCGATTACATCCACAAATACTATTACAACAAATCGATTGCCGATGGTTATACCCTGCGTCTGATCCGTGAAGAAATATCGACCACTTACAAACTGACTTTGCAGCAAGCGTTGGACCAAGTGAAAGTTCAGCAAGGCAACATTGAAAAAAGTGAGGTCTATGCCCACCCTACTTTTGTTGAGCCGATGCTTGATTACATCGTAAGTGATTTTGAAAGCTCACGGCAAACCTATGGCGATAACTCAATTGGTGCCATGGTGATATGTGACAGTGCGAATCAAGCTAAGCAGATGTTTGAGATTTTTAATAGCAAATATGCCGAGCAAGCTAGTCCAGCAGATATTCAAGCAGCCAATGATGCTATCGTTGGCCAGATGCTTGCCGCACAGGACAGAGCAAGCTACAAAAACAAACTCAAGCAATCCGCCAAAGTCAAAGTGGCCGCGCTGATTTTGCATGATGTGGGTGATAAAGAGTTTCGTAAAGACCTGGTCGAAGACTTTAAAGCAGGCAAAATTGATCTGCTGATTGTCTTTAATATGTTGCTCACTGGCTTTGATGCGAAACGACTCAAAAAGCTATATTTAGGCCGTGTCATCCGCAAACATAACTTGCTGCAGGCACTTACTCGCGTAAACCGTACTTATAAAAATTTCCGCTACGGCTATGTAGTGGACTTCGCAGACATTAGCAAAGAGTTTGCAGCAACAAATGAAGACTATCTGAAAGAGCTACAGTCTGAATTGGGTGATGAGATGGAAAGCTACTCCCACCTGTTTAAAACCCCTGAAGAGATCAAACAAGAGATCGAGCACATTAAAGATGTGCTGTTTATGTTTGACACCCACAATGCTGAAATCTTTTCGCAGCAAATCAACCAGATTCAAGATAAAAAAACTGTACTGGCACTAAAAAAAGCACTCGAAGACGCACGTGCGCTGTACAACATCATCCGCCTACAAGGGGAATATGACTTTTTGGATGATTTGGACTTTCAAAAACTGAATCTGCTTTACCGCGAAACCAGCAACCACTTAAACCTGCTCAATGTAAAAGAACAGCTCGAATCCGCAGAAGATTCCGCCAACTTGCTCAACATCGCCCTAGAGGATGTGATTTTCAAATTCACTAAAATTGGTGAAGAGGAGTTAGTGCTGGCAGACCAACTCAAAAACACACTGCGCCAAACACGCGAAGCACTGGCTTCAAACTTTGATCAGCAAGACCCAAAATTCATCAGCCTCAAGGAAGAACTTGAGCGGCTCTTTAAGAAAAAGAACTTAAGTGAAGTCACCCAACAGGAAATGACGGCCAATATTGCTGCGCTTGAAAAAATCCACTCACGCATCAAAGAACTCAACCGAGAAAACAATCAGCTACGCCAGAAATACCATGGTGACGTAAAATACACCCGCATTCACAAACGCCTGGAAGAAAAAGGCGACATGACCCAACACGAACGCAAGATATTTGAGGCGCTTACAGGCGTTAAACACGATACCGACGCGCAAGTATTGGTCAACACGCAGTTGCTCGAAAACGAAAACTACTTTGCACGACTGGTCATGCCGTCGGTCATCGGGCGTTTCGTCAATGAACAATCCATCCCCCTGAACCCTGCCTCATCCAACTACATCAACCAGTTGGTGGTGGCAGAGTATATGAAAGAGTTTAATAGCGGAGCACGTCAGTGGTAGAAATAGAGTTTCAACAAAAAACAAAAGAGCTGATCGACAGCCTGAAAAGCGTCTGCGCAAACTATGGTTTAGGCAACGATGGCAACGAGTTCAAAATCATTACCCAGGTGTTTTTGTACAAATTCCTCAACGACAAATTTGCCTTTGAGATTAAAAAAATCAGCCAAAAAATTGCTGAGGCTGAGCGCTGGGAAGATGAAATCGCCAAGCTTAGTGAAGATGCATTCACGATGCTTAAGTTACAGTTAGGCGCAGATACTGCTCGACTAAGTACTGCTCACTTCATTAGCAACTTGTTCAATCAGCAAAACAGATCTGATTTTGCGCAATTTTTTGATGACACATTGATGGACATTGCCATCACCAATAGCGATATTTATGCTGTTGTAACTGATAGTGGAGAGAAAATCAGATTATTTGACCGTGTCAGTGAGTTCTTAACTGACATATCAAAGCGTAATGACTTTTGTCGAGCGATCATTAACAAACTTGCTGGTTTTAGCTTTGAGCGCATTTTTACCCAAAAATTTGATTTTTACGCCACCATCTTTGAATACCTGATTAAAGATTACAACAGCAACAGTGGCGGCAAATACGCCGAGTATTACACTCCACACGCCGTAGCGCGTATCATGGCGGCCATTCTAGTCCCCGAAAAGGAACGCGGTCATATAAAAAATGCCAGTTGCTATGACCCAAGTGCGGGGTCGGGTACTTTGCTAATGAACGTCGCCCACGCCATTGGTGAAAACCGTTGCAGTATCTACACGCAAGATATTTCACAAAAATCATCCAACCTACTGCGGTTGAATTTAATCCTCAACAACTTGGTGCACTCTATCCCAAACGTGATTCAGGGCAACACCGTATTGCATCCTGCGCACAAAGATAAAGATCAGTTGCGCAAGTTTGACTTTATCGTCTCAAATCCACCATTCAAGATGGACTTTAGTGACTTTAGAGACCAACTAGATAGCAAAGAAAACAAAGAGCGTTTTTTTGCAGGCATCCCAAATGTGCCGAAACAAGCCAAAGACAAAATGGCGATTTACCAATTGTTTTTGCAGCACATCATTCATTCGCTTAAATCCACAGGCAAAGCCGCCGTGGTGGTGCCCACAGGCTTTATCACAGCACAATCGGGCATCGACAAAGCCATCCGCCAAAAACTGGTGGATGGGAAAATGCTGGCAGGCGTGGTTTCCATGCCTAGCAATATCTTTGCGACTACAGGCACCAACGTCTCTATTTTGTTTATCGACGCCACCAATAAAGGCGATGTGGTGTTGATTGATGCCTCTAACCTTGGCGAGAAAATCAAAGACGGAAAAAACCAAAGAACCGTACTTACCTCAGATGAAGAGCAACGCATCATTGACGTGTTTAATAACAAACAATCGCAAGATGATTTTTCAGTGGTGGTGAATTACGCACAAATTCAGGAAAAAAATTACTCGTTGAGTGCAGGTCAATTTTTTGATGTGAAAATTGAGTATGTGGATATTACGCCAGAGCAGTTTGCTGAGAAGATGAAAAGTTTTACTGAAAACTTGGATGGATTGTTTATCCAATCTCGTGAGTTAGAAGTTGAGATTAAAAAACAGCTAGGTAGCTTGTGGCATGAGTAAAATCAATAAATATCGATTTTCCGACTTATATGAAATCTCATCAGGAATCTCATCTACAAAAGAGCAGGCTGGTAATGGCTCTCCATTTCTTTCGTTTTCATGTGTTTTTAATAACTACTTTATTCCGGATACACTCAGTGAACTGATGAATACTTCATCAAAGGAGCAAGATACCTATTCGATACTTAACGGTGATATTTTTTTGACTCGAACCAGTGAAGTTATCGATGAACTTGGGATGAGTGCAGTTGCTATAAAAAACTATCCCAATGCTACCTTTAGCGGTTTTTTAAAACGCCTTCGCCCAATTAAATCAAAAGTCACTTATCCCAAATACATGGCTTTCTATCTGCGAAGTCCATTGTTCAGAAAAACAATGACTAACAATGCAGTAATGACTCTTAGAGCGAGTTTGAATGAAGCTATATTTTCTTATCTAGAGTTGCTTCTTCCAGAATATGATGAGCAAGTTAAGGTGGGTGATTTACTTTTCTTGTTAAATAAAAAAATCGGACTCAACAACCGCATTAACGCCGAGCTAGAAGCCATGGCGAAAACCTTGTACGACTATTGGTTTGTGCAGTTTGATTTCCCCGATGCCAACGGTAAACCATACAAAACGGCTGGCGGAAAAATGGTTTATAACCCAACCCTAAAACGTGAGATTCCTGAGGAGTGGGTATCAAAAAAACTGGATGATGTAATTTCTAGAAGCGGAACCGGTTTGAATCCCCGTGACAACTTTACGCTTGGTAATGGAGATAATTACTACATCACTATCAAAGACATTGAGCAAGGCAGAATCGTATTTTCAGAGAAATCTGACCGAATTAATGGTGAAGCAATGAATATAATCAATAAGCGCTCGGACTTGAAAGCGGGAGATGTACTCTTTACCAGCATTGAACCTGTTGGTGTTACATATTTATTGCATGAAACTCCAATCAATTGGAATATTAATGAATCAGTCTTTACTCTTCGAGCCAATAAAGACATGGTTACTCCCGAGTTTCTGTTTTTGTTGTTATCAAGCGAGCACTTAAAAGTTTATTGTAAGAACTCATCTACTGGCAGTATACATAAAGGAATTCGTCACGCAGTCTTAAAAGATTTTCCTTTTGGTTATGCAGGATACGAACTTATAGATCAATTTACAAAAATAATTCAACCAGTATTAAAAAAACAAGAACTTGTTAGTAAAGAAAATCTAAAGCTAACTCAGCTTCGCGATTGGCTCCTTCCCATGCTCATGAATGGTCAGGTTACCATCACATGCTAAATCTATTATTTAGACTTCTGCTTACGGTAAATGCAACATCGTTGCTACTGATTGTTTATCTAGTTCAGAATAAACAAACATTAAGCGTTTTCTTTCATGAAATATGTTGGCTTTATAGATTGCCAAACTTTGTTTCGTATATTTTTTACTCGTTAATAACTTTGATCCTAACTTGGATGAGCATTCAACTGAGTTCAAAACTTGGTAAAGACAGCTTTAAACAAGGCGATGTGGATTGCATAGAACATGCAAACAATAGTTTCTTGCCGAGTTATTTAGGATATTTCTTTGTTGCTTTGGGTATCAACAATTGGGAAACGCTTTGGTTTGTTTACATCGTTCTTTTTGTTTTTACTTTCCTATCTCAAGCACTGTACTTTAACCCGTTATTTTTAGTATTCGGCTATGAGTTTTATAACATCAAGACAAGAACAGGCGCTGCTATATTTTTAATTAGCAAACATAAGTATAAAAAACCGGATGATATTGAAATTCCAGTTGCTTACAGAATTAATAATTACACATTTATAGAAAGGGGATAAGTTTGAACAACATATTTGCAAGAGTTAAAGGATTACGCAAGAAGCCTTACTTTAAGCTTATTTCTGACCAGACTCTTTTCGACGAATTAGTAATTAACTTAAACAATTGCATTACATATAACCCCGACCACAATCTTGATGAAGACTCATGGTTTAAGATAGAGTCATTCTCGACTCATGTCTTCTGCCCAGACATTTTCAAAACTGCTTTCGACTCCAAAGATTGGAATGATTTAACCAAAGATCTATTTTCAAAAATTTCATTTATCTTTGCAAACCAAGGCGAAAATTTTTACTTTCAAAATATCTCGCCAGCGCTCTTCATACATAGACAATTTTTAAAGTTTGGAGAGGTCGCTGAAATTGAACAAAGTGATACCAGATTAATAATTAATAAAACTCCAGATGCAGTTTACTATCCAGACTTTGACACATTAGTCTTTCGTGAGCTATCTCATTTGACCAGTATATTCAAAGGCATTGATGAACTTTACAAAGAAGCAACCAAAGAGGAAGTTGAAAGTTTTATACATCAATCATTTATTGATCTCGTAAATGAGTACAATGAAGAAAAAGTTTCAAAACCTAATCGTAAAAGAATTGGTTTAGCTTTAAAGACATTAAACCAAATGACTGAAGCACAAAAAGCAGAAATTCATACGTACATTCAAGGATATTGCGACACAAAACTATCCTTTGATCCCGAAACAAGCAAATTCAAAATTTCTTCTGATGATGAATTGAAACTTCTTTTGTATGGGATTGAACAGCGCTATTACACAACACCTTTTGGTAACGAAAAGAGACTTGCTAACTCGGTTATAACTTTATAAACATCTAAATTATTTTAGTTCAAGGGATGTAAATGGCCTTATATCAGCTCAGTCAGAATGGTTTAGATCTTCTGCAACCGACCTCTTTTCAAGAAGAGAAGATTTGGGAACGCAGAGACTTGCAGCGCCTACTGCGCAACAATATATCGGCAATTGCTAATGATGTAATGATTGTGGCTGAGGAGTTCGGTGATTGGGACGGCAGCGATAGAAGAATTGATCTACTTGCAGTTGATCGGGAAGCTAACTTAGTAGTCATTGAGCTCAAGCGTACTGACGATGGCGGGCATATGGAATTACAGGCTATTCGCTATGCCGCTATGATCTCGAATATGACCTGGGAGCAATTAAAGACTACCTACAGTAAATTTCTCATAAACAACAATCAGCCACATGAGGATATTGAATTACAGCTGTGTACTTTTTTTGGTTGGGATGCTCCTAGAGAAGATGACTTTGCACGCAATGTAAGAATTATCTTGGCCTCTGCAAATTTCTCGAAAGAGATCACTACCTCAGTATTGTGGTTGAATGAAAGAGAACTTGATATTACCTGCATGCGCTTATCTCTGCATAAGCTGAATGAGCAACTCATTTTAAGTGCTGAGCAAATTATTCCTCTTCCTGAAGCTGAGTCGTATCAAATCGAGGTGAAGCAAAAACGAAGGGAAGAGCGCATTTCAAAAGTATCAGAGAAGGATCGTTCGACTTATAGCATCAGCTACAAGGATGAAGTATTTGAGTCTGGTTTTAAAAAGTCCGATGTTGGATTTTTCACTGTTATGCTACTTAAAAAATATGGATTGATTGACTCTGAAGTCTTTAGTTTTTTAAGAGAAGATCTGTCTTGCAGTTTTAGACTGCTTAAAGTGATTGATGAAATGACGGACACAGAAAAGCGATATTCAAAATATCGCCACAACAAAGAACCTGAGCTGATTTATAACAACGCTGATTATTACGTTGCTCGCAACTGGGGTATAACCAATACGCCAGATTTTATAGAAAAGATGCAAAATAGATTCGATGGTCTGAAATATACTCGTTTAACGTAATACTTTTTCCTACCTAATACAGCTTATATATCAGCATTCTGAAGTAACCTACACTCTGCAAACAATTCCGCCACCCACTCAATAAACGCCCGCACTTTTGAGGATAAGTGCCGATTTTGTGGATACAGCGCATTCATAGGCAAACTCCCCGTCGGGTAATCACCCAGCACTTTTTCTAACTTACCGTCAGTTAAATAACCTTGCACCATAAACGTTGGCAGTTGGCAGATACCTATGCCTGCCAGTGCTGCGGCGACAATGGCATCACCATTATTGATGGCCAGTTTACGTATGGCGAGGATTTCTTGCTCTACCCCTTCGTGCTCAAGAACGAAGTTGCGCACTTTGCCAGTTTTGGATGAAAAGAAGTGCACGGCCTGGTGGCGTTGCAGATCGTCATGATGGGTGGGCCTGCCGTGGGTTTGCAGGTATTCAGGTGAGGCGACCAGTATAAATTGCATGGTGCCTACGCGACGGGCGACTAGGGTGGAATCCAGCGGATGACCGATACGGATGACGCAATCGACGCCCTCTTCCAGTAGATCAATTGGCCTGTCATCGCAGCCGATTTCGAGTTGTATCTCGGGGTACTTTTTAAAAAAATCTGGCAGGGCCGGAATAATCACCAAACGCCCTAATGGCGTGGGCACATCTACCCGCAAGCGCCCTTTTGCGCTGGCCGTGGCCTGGTTGAGGGCGGCTTCGGTTTCTTCGAGTTCGTTTAATAGCCTGATCGCGCGTTCGTAATAGGCGGCGCCATCGGTGGTAACGCTGATGCGACGCGTGGTGCGGTGCAGCAATTTCACTCGCAAACGTTTTTCCAGCGCCAGCACCTGTGCCGAGACAGTAGTTTTGGGCAGGTTGAGTGACAGCGCGGCTTTGGTGAAGCTTTCCAGTTCTACCACGCGTGTGAACGCGAGCATGGTATCGAATCTATCCATCGCTACAAACCCTTCAAACTTGTCTTGATTGTCCAATAAATTAACACAGTGAATGCTTATTTAGCTTATTTATCTGTGTTTTTTATTTATTTATAGTGGTCACCAGATTTAAACAACTTCGTTACTTTTTTAATTAGGAGATTTTTATGAGCAAGAAACTTGAAGGTAAAGTCGCAGTAGTCACTGGTGCATCTAAAGGCATAGGTGCTGAAATCGCTAAACGTTTTGCGCGTGATGGTGCAGCAGTGGTGGTGAATTATTTATCCAGCAAGGCTGGCGCAGATAAAGTGGTGGCTGAAATTACCCAGGCCGGTGGCAAAGCGGTGGCGGTGGGCGGCAATGTGAGTGAAGCTGCCGACGCACAAGCGATTATCGATGCGGCCATTAGCAACTTCGGCAAGCTGGATGTGTTGGTGAATAACTCTGGTATTTATGAATTCGGCACCCTCGAAGAAATTTCCCCTGAACATTTCCACAAACAATTCAATATCAACGTGCTGGGCTTGTTGCTCACGACGCAAGCAGCGGCCAAATACCTGCCTGAGGGCGGCAGCATTATCAATATTGGCTCAGTGGTCAGCCGCTTAACGCCTCCTGGTGCGGCGGTATATACCGCGACCAAAGGGGCGGTGGATGCTATCACTGGCTCGTTATCCAAAGAATTGGGCCCGCGCAAGATTCGCGTCAATGCCTTGAACCCTGGCCTGGTGGCAACCGAAGGCACACAAACAGCGGGCGTGATTGGCTCTGAGATGGAGAGCGGCTATGTGGCACAAACCCCATTGGGCCGCACAGGCCAGCCGGATGACATTGCCTCGATTGCGGCTTTTCTGGCTTCGGATGATTCTTACTGGTTAACCGGCGAGCAATTGCTGGCGGGTGGCGGTTTACGTTAATTATTGAAGGCATACAGATGATCAACTTATACACATGGGCAACACCGAATGGTCGAAAAATTTCCATCATGCTGGAAGAGCTGGGACTCGACTATGCGGTGAGCCCGGTTGATCTGGGCAAGCTGGAACAGTTTTCTGAGCATTTCAGTGCAATTTCGCCTAATCACAAAATTCCGGCGATTGTCGACACCGAAGCAGGTGACAGCGAGCCTGTAGTGATTTTTGAGAGCGGCGCGATTTTGACCTACCTGGCGGAAAAAAGCGGCCAATTGTTAGCACCGCATGGGCAGGCACGTTATCACGCGCTGGAGTGGCTGCACTGGCAAACCAGTGCACTGGGGCCCATGCTGGGCCAACTTGGTTTTTTCGCGGTAAGAAGCCAGGAAAAATCGCCTTTGGCCATTGCACGGTTTACTGAAGAAGTGGATAGATTATTCACCGTGATGGAGAAGCAGTTAAGCAGTCATGCTTATCTGGCGGGCGAAGATTATTCTATTGCTGATATCGCCTGTTACCCTTGGGTGCAAGCGGCTGTGGTGTATTTCAAAGACGCATTAAAAGGGTCTTTTGACAATAAACCGGCGTTACAACGCTGGCTGCAAACCATCGCCCACCGCCCTGCGGTAAAGCTGGGCATGGCTGTGCCCAAACTTTAAGCCATGTGGATAACACAATTTACCTATTCAGCCACCGCAACGCCGGTTACTTTGCAGGTATTTGGCAAAGGGGATGCTAAAGGCAAACAACCCGTCCTGATTTATTTTCATGGCGGGTTGTTTAACTGCGGCAGTATTGAAACAGCTTATGACATTGCCAGTGCGTTGTCTGAGCACATGGTGGTGGTGTGTGTGGACTATCCGTTAGCGCCTGCGATGCAGTTTCCTGACACCATAGAAGTTGCCTACCAAGCACTGGCATGGGTGGGCGCGCATGCTAAAAAGTTGGGCGCTGACTCAAAAAAACTGTTTGTAGCCGGGGAACAGGCTGGCGGCAATCTGACGGCAGTGGTCGCTATGTTGTTTCGCGACCGTGGCCTGGATTGCCAGCACACCCTGCAGGGGCAAATATTGATCAACCCCATGCTGGATGCGTTACAAACCTCAAAATCACTGGCGGCAGTGGCAGATAGCCCTTGCCGACGGGCTTGGGCCGACTATACGCAAGTGGCCAGCAATGCCTTGCACCCTTATGTGTCGCCAGTAAACTCTTGCCGCTTGGCTGGGTTGGTGCCTGCCATGGTGATCAGCACGCAGGCCAACCCGTTACGTGATGAAGCCGAAACCTATGCGACCAAGCTATTACAAGCTGGCGTGCCGGTGCAGGTGCAACGGCTGGCAGACAGTAGCGAACGCTTAACGTCTAAAGCGCATCCTGCCTTTGATACCTTATGCCAATTAATCAAGCAGTTTATGCTGGCGTAAACACCAGATTTCCATACTGGCGTTTCAGCATCAAATGTCGTTTTGGCTGTTGAGTTCCTCATCTGTGAGCTGGCCATGTGCCACCTCGGATGCAATTTCTGCTTCTAACGTATCGCTAGATGTATTTGGCTGTGGTTTTACTTTTGCCTTCTCGGACGCGGCACCTGGTGCCTTTGGTATTTGCGTATGAGGAATCTCTTTGGACATAGTCATCTCCTGTGAAAAGCTGACACATCAGCTCTATACCATTCAAGTAAAAGAGAGCTCACTCCAGTCTGATGCATCTTTGGCTGTAACAGGCTCATCAAAGCCATTATGGTGAGAACGCACCACCGCACCTCCACGTGACATTGTTAGTTCAAACTTGCTCACAGCTGGCAACGTGCGAAAAGGACCGGAAGGATCAAATGAGCGGTATTGCAAGCTGAGATAGGTCTCCGGCGCAATGTGCAGGTCAAACCGCTGGGCATATGCAAAGGCCGAGGAAACATCTGTCTGGATGAAACCAAAGGCAATGGCATCGCGGCTGACATTAGTCCAATCTTGTTCGTTACAGGCCAAGTCTATCGAAAAACGTAAGACATCAAAAATCTGTTCTGCAAGTTCTGGGGACACCATGTTTCATTCAACCTAACTATTGGAATTCTTTACCAGTCCGGCTGTATGCATACCAGACGTTGATGCTTGGGAATGGCTGTTAGTGTAGGTTGGATATGTTTAGTTCAATACTGGTGAAACTCTGATTTTATTGTCAGATAAATCCGGCAAAGGCCTGCAAATAACCTTGATGGAATGGGTTGAGGAAAATCATTTTAGTCAGCGTTTGCTAGCCCAGCCGCTTAATAACGAGCCTAAGGTCACCAGGGCCACGCCATGCAAAAAGCCTGTGTCAGGATGGATGCCCAACCACATGCTTGCCAGCAGCACTGATAATAACGGTGTGAAATAAGACAGGGTAGCCAATATGGCCAGGTTGCCATATTGAATACCGTAGTTCCAGCACGAATAGGCGGTCGCCATCAGTGTACCCATGACACATATCTGCAGTAACCCTGCCAGATCAAAGACAAGATGGGTTTCAGCACGCGCAATATGAATTAGCCATAATACCAAGGCGGTCGCCACAAGAAAAAATGGTACCCCATTGAGCCCCTGGCCAAAACGCCAGGTAAATATGGAATACACTGGCCAGATAATCGCCGCGAACAATGCCATACTGTAGCCTGCCGGATTGCGCTGGATATTGTGCCAAAAAGTGATCACTGACCATGCACGATCCCCTTTCATCACCCACACGATACCCAGTAAACAAAGCAGCATCGCGGGCAACAACATCCAGTGACCGCGTTGCTGGCCAACCAGGACTGCAAACAGAATCGTCAGGCTGGGCCACAGGTAATTAATCATCCCCAGCTCAAGGGCTTGCCCTCTGTCAGTGGCGGAACCGATAGAAAGCGCCAGCATGATCTCGTAGAGCACGAACAGGCTGCCGCCTACCCATAGGTATAGCCTGGGGAACGTTTGAAGCTTAGGCGCGCCGATAATCACATTGGCAAATAATCCGGCAACGCTAAAAATCATGGCGGCACCCGCTATCGGGCCAAAAATTTCAGCCACGCTCCTGAACAAGCCGACCGTGACGCTCCACATCAGTACGGCACTTAGGCCTATCAGCGTTGCCTGATTGAATCGCGGGGTTGTCTCTCGCATGTTTTTAGGCTTTAAAAAGTGAGTAATAAAAAAGCGCCCGCAGGCGCTTTTTTAATGCAGATGAAAACAGATTTTGTTATACATCCAATGAGCTAACGCTGAGCGCATTACTTTCGATAAACGCGCGGCGTGGTTCGACGTTATCGCCCATCAGTGTAGTGAAGATTTCATCGGCACCGATGGCATCTTCAATTTGCACTTTGAGCAGGCGGCGCACAGTTGGATCCATGGTGGTTTCCCACAATTGTTCCGGGTTCATCTCGCCCAAGCCTTTGTAACGCTGAATATTCAGGTTATGTTTGGCTTCGCCGAGCAACCAGTCCAGCGCCTGCTTGAATGTGCTGACTTTTTGCTCTTTTTCACCACGCTTGATCAATGCACCCTCACCCAACAGGTTGTTGACCATGCTTGAGGTGCGATTGATCTGGCGGTAATCGCCACTGCTCAGGAACTCAGCATCAATCACGCAGCTTTGCAGGTTACCGTGCACATATTTGTTCACTTCCAAGCGGTAAGCGCTGGTTTCGGTGTCTTGCGCCACGATCACTTCGGAGCCAATTGCACCGAGGATAGGACGCAGTTTTTCAGCGGCGGTATTGGCAGCAGCTTCAGTGCTCAAGTCGAGGTCACCTAAATCCTGAATGGCGCGTAACACGCTTTCATCATACAGGTTGGCAATACGACGGATGACCGCTTCAGTCAGCACCATTTGTTTGGCGATGCTGGTCAAAGTGTCGTCTTTAAGAATATCGCCACCTTCTTTGGTTACGAGTACGGCATCACGCAACGCTGAGTTAAGCAGGTATTCATCCAGCTCGTGCTCATCTTTGAGATAACGCTCGTCACGGCCTTGTTTGACTTTGTACAACGGTGGTTGCGCAATGTAGATATGACCGCGTTCAACCAGCTCAGGCATCTGGCGGTAGAAGAAAGTCAGTAGCAAGGTGCGGATGTGGGCACCATCGACGTCAGCATCGGTCATGATGATGATGCGGTGATAGCGCAATTTTTCGACATTGAAATCCGCTTTGCCGATACTGGTGCCCAAAGCGGTAATCAGCGTGGCGATTTCTTGCGAGCCTAGCAGCTTGTCAAAGCGGGCTTTTTCTACGTTAAGGATCTTACCCTTGAGTGGCAAGATTGCCTGGTTTTTACGATCACGGCCTTGTTTGGCTGAGCCTCCCGCAGAGTCACCCTCGACCAGGTAAAGTTCGCATAATGCTGGATCTTTTTCCTGGCAATCAGCCAGTTTTCCTGGCAAACCCATGGTATCCATCACGCCTTTACGGCGGGTGATTTCACGCGCCTTACGTGCAGCTTCGCGTGCACGCGCCGCTTCTACGATTTTGCCGCAGACGATTTTGGCATCGATCGGGTTTTCTTCCAAGAATTCAGCCAGTTTGGCCGCCACAATCTCAGACACCACTGGCTGCACTTCGCTGGACACCAGTTTGTCTTTGGTTTGTGAGGAGAATTTAGGATCTGGCACTTTGACGGATAACACGCAGGTAATGCCTTCGCGCATGTCGTCACCGGTGGTTTCCACTTTAGCTTTTTTAGCGAATTCGTTTTGTTCGATATATTGATTCAACGTGCGTGTCATTGCCGTACGCAAACCAGTCAAATGCGTGCCGCCATCGCGTTGCGGAATGTTGTTGGTAAAGCACTGTACAGTTTCAGAGTAGCTGTCGTTCCATTGCATGGCGACTTCTACCGTCATATTGTCTTTTTCACTGATGGCATAAAACACTTTTGGATGCAGCACCGTTTTGCTACGGTTCATGTATTCCACAAAGCCTTTGATCCCGCCACTAAAAGCGAAGTTTTCAGACTTGCCTGTGCGTTGGTCGATCAGCTCGATCTTGACGCCATTATTCAGGAAAGACAGTTCGCGAATACGCTTGGCCAGAATTTCAAAGTGATATTCAACCAGGGTAAATGTTTCAACGGACGCCAGAAAGTGGACTTCGGTGCCCTTTTTTTCTGTGGTGCCAGTGACCGCTAACGGCGCTTGTGGCACACCACGATGAAATTCCATCTGGTGCACTTGGCCCTTGCGGTAAATTTTCAGTCTCAGCCAGTCAGACAGAGCATTCACTACAGAAACACCCACACCGTGCAAACCGCCAGACACTTTGTAAGAGTTCTGGTCAAACTTGCCGCCGGCATGCAGCTCAGTCATCACAATTTCAGCCGCTGAGCGTTTAGGCTCGTGCTTGTCGTCGTCTTTGATATCGGTAGGAATACCACGGCCGTTATCAGAAATACTAATGGAATTATCTGAATGGATAATGACTTTAATATCGTCACAGTGGCCTGCCAGTGCCTCGTCAATCGCATTATCGAGCACTTCGAATACCATATGGTGCAAACCAGAACCATCTGACGTGTCACCGATGTACATGCCTGGGCGTTTACGTACTGCGTCCAAACCTTCCAAAATCTTGATACTGTCTGAGTTATATTCTTGTGGCTGTGCCATAACAAAAGTTTCTTTAATTGAGATTTAAAAGTCACTGCTGCGTGTTTCACGTGAAACACGGGTGCAGGCATTATATGCGCATTGGCATCACAACGTATTTATAGTTGGTATCGCTGGCGGCTGTGATCAGGCAACTGCTGTTCGCATCAGCAAACGCAAATTCAATTTGCTCATCACCCAGGTTGTTCAGCACATCAATCAGGTAGGTGACATTAAAGCCAATATCCAGCGCGACTTGGCTGTAATCAATTTCCAGCTCTTCTTCTGCTTCTTCTTGCTCGGTGTTGGTGCTAATCAGCTTAAGCAGGCCTTGTGTAATGACCATGCGAATACTGCGGTATTTTTCATTAGACAAAATCGATGCACGTTGCAAGGCACTCAAGATTGCGGCACGGTTCACCATAAATGTATTTTGGTGGCCAGTTGGAATGACGCGGTTGTAATCCGGGAACTTGCCGTCAATCACTTTGCTGATCAGTTGAATATCACCAAACTCAAAACTCACCTGGCCATTGAGTAAATCAATCACCACGGGGGCTTCTGACTGCTCATCCAGCAACTTGGTCAGTTCCAGCACGGTTTTGCGTGGCAAGATAACTTCAGTTTTTTCAAAACTCTGGTCCAGTGTCGTGTTGGTATAGCTCAAACGATGGCCATCAGTCCCCACCACATGCAACTGGTTACCATTGACTTCAAGCAACAGGCCGTTGAGGTAATAACGGATATCTTGCTGCGCCATGGCAAATTCAACCTGTTTCAGCAAGCGCTTGAGCTCTGATTGCGCCAAGCTAAAACTAATGTTCTGGCCACTGGCTTTACTCATCAAAGGATAATCAGCCGCTGGCAAGGTTTGTAGGTTAAAGCGACTTTTGCCTGCCTTGAGCGTAATGCGGTTGTCCTGGTTATTCATTTCAATAGACGAGCTATCTGGCAATGAACGACAAATATCCAGTAATTTTTTTGCAGAGATAGTGGTACTCAGCTCGCCCTCTACGCCACCATTTACTCTTAGCGAAATCTGCATTTCAAGGTCAGTGGCAGTCAGATGCATTTCTTGCTGCTTGATGTTTACCAGCAGGTTAGAAAGGATAGGCAGTGTATGTCTGCGCTCTACGATGCCAGTGACGCTATTGAGGGGTTTCAGCAGTACCTCACGGTTTATTTTGATTTGCATGACCTGACCTAATTAATAACTTTATTTCAATATATAAAAGATAAGAATAATAGTAATGTAAGACTTTTTTGTGGGTAACTCTAAAAATTAATTTAATTCAAAGACTTACAAACATTTTAGCTTGTGTATAAATTGCGTTTTAAACATGCATTATTTGTGGCTGATATTGTAAACCGATTTTATCCTGTCTATACGCAATATTTAAACACACGTCATTCTCAACTTATCCACAGCTTATGTTGTTAAAATTTTTTTCCTAGTCACGAATCACTTGCGTTAGTAAACCAATGTCTCGCGCTAATGTTTGGTCATTTAACCGTAATTGTTCAATTTCTTCACAGGCATGCATCACCGTTGTGTGATGACGCCCGCCAAACGCTTCACCGATTTCAGGGAAGCTATGGTTGGTGAGTTCACGTGCCAGTGACATCGCGACCTGGCGTGGTCTGGCGACATTACGTGAGCGTTTTTTACTAAACATGTCACTGACTTTAATCTTATAGTAGTCAGCCACGGTTTTCTGGATGTTTTCAATCGTGATCTGGCGCCCACGCACGGCGATCAGGTCGCGTAAGGCATCTTTAGCCAAGTGCACATCAATGGCATGTCCGGTAAAGTTGGCCATGGCAATAATACGGTTGAGTGCGCCTTCAAGTTCACGCACGCTGGAGCGAATCTGCTTCGCCACAAAGAAAGCGACATCTTCATGCAGGTTGATTTTGAGGTTTTCGGCTTTTTTGCGCAAAATCGCGACACGCATTTCCAGTTCTGGCGGTTCAACCGCGACTGTCAGGCCCCAGCTAAACCGTGTGCGCAAGCGCTCATCCATATCTACGATTTCTTTAGGATACGTATCGCAGGTGATGACGATTTGCTTTTTCTCTTCAATTAAAGAGTTAAAAGCGTAGAAAAACTCTTCTTGCGTGCGGGTTTTTTTGGCAAAAAACTGAATATCATCAATCAGTAATAAATCCAGCGAGTGATATTGCTGCTTGAATTCGTCAAATGCCTTGTTTTCGTAAGCTTTTACCACATCAGACACATAACGTTCAGCATGCAGGTAGCGAATGTTAGCTTCAGGCTTGGCTTTTCTCAGCTCATTGCCTATGGCCTGTAACAAATGGGTTTTGCCCAAGCCAACGCCACCATAGATAAACAAGGGGTTATATGCCTGGCCAGGATTACCTGCTACCTGAATAGCGGCAGCACGCGCTAACTGGTTGGCGCGGCCGGTGACATAATTATCAAACGAAAAGCTGTCATTGAGGCCGCTGCTCTTCTCAGCCTTGAGATGTTTGGCCGGTGCACGGTTGCTCACCGGTTTTTTATCAATGACTCTGGCAGTTTGTTGTGTGGCAGCGGCAACCACTGCTTCTACAGGTGATTGTGCTGATGGCGCCGCTTTTACTGGCGCTGGACTAGCCGCCGGTGCTGCTTGTTCGCTGGCATCAACAATGAGTTCAACCACTGCGCTGGGGGATAATTCGGTGGCGATGGTGGCAATGCGCGTGAAAAATTTGCTTTTTACCCACTGCATGACAAATTTATTAGGCGCAACAATCTGCACTGCCTCGCCATTGACGCGTGCTTTCAGGGGTTTAATCCAGGTATTGTATTGTTGTGCCGAGAGTTCTTTTTCGAACTTGAGCAAACAATAGGCCCAAAAATTTTCCATTGCTCCGTTGCTTTTTAAAAGTGTCAGCAAAAAGTCAGCCTGTTCCGTGTTTCAGGCGCTGTTTGCGTTTATTCGTTATAATTGCCGGGAAGAGTGGCAGAAGATATGGTCGTGTGGCGAATGTCACCTTGACCTGTTGCTGACATTCTAAACGTTTTAACCTGAGTTATCCACAGCCACAGTCTATAAAAATATAAAAAAAATCATTGACATAAGGTCTCGATTTGCTGTTTAATTAAGGGTTTTTGAAATCGGCAAATATTCACTGTTAAATCAGCGTTGCCGGATTAGAGTTTAATTGCCTATTTGGCAGGAGTTTAATAATGAAACGTACCTATCAACCATCCAAAACCCGTCGTGCACGTACCCATGGCTTTCTGGTACGCATGAAAACCAAAGGTGGCCGTGCAGTGATTGCTGCTCGTCGCGCTAAAGGTCGTAAACGTCTGGGTCTGTAATCCCTGACGATGCATTGCTTGAAACTCAATGCATGACATTGTACAAGCTAAAAAAAACGGATGAATTTTCATCCGTTTTTAGTTTCAGGAAACGGTTTTATGGTGAGTGGCTGTTTGCCAACATCATGCCTAACCAGCAAGATCATCATCGCTATGGTTTGGTTGTGTCGAAAAAAGTCGCCAAACTGGCGGTGAAGCGCAACTATATGAAGCGTGTCTTGCGCGAGCTGTTACGCGCACAAACATCACCGACAGTCAGTGGTTTTGATGTGGTGCTGCAAGTGCGCAAGGCTTTTAAACATGATGATTTTCCGGCCATACAGCGTGATTTGTCACAATTACTGGCTAGACTGAAAAAAACCGCACCCGTTTCCTAACGACTCTGATGAAAACGATATTGATTACATTGGTAAAATGTTACCAGTGGGGTTTAAGCCCCTGGCTGGGGCGTCAGTGTCGTTTTCACCCAACCTGTTCACACTACGCCATTGAGGCGTTGCAACGCTACGGTGCCTGGCATGGTAGCCTGTTAGCCTTGCGCCGCATTGGTCGCTGTCATCCGTGGCATCCCGGTGGTGTGGATCCCCTTCCCTGACTTGTAAAAACGAAACCTTATGGATACTCGCCGTTTAATTCTGTTCGTGATCTTTTCCTTTTCAATTATGTTGCTATGGGACGCCTGGCAACAGCAGCACGCGCCTGCCCCAGTGGCACAGCAAGCGGCGGCGCAAACCTCCCCTGCTGATAAACCACAGGAAACTGGTTTTAAACTCAGCCAGGGTTCACGTATTGCCGTTAAAACAGACCGTTATGCCGCTGTGATTGATACGGTTGGTGGTGATCTGCGTCAGTTGTCCTTACTGGAACACAAGGCTGATGATAATTCAGGCCCGTATGAGCTCATGAGTGATGCCAGTGCAGATAAACTGTACGTGGCTCAAACCGGCTTAAAAGGCGATGGCTTACCTACACATTACGTGACGTTTACCGCTGCCGAAAGCAATTACAGCCTGCAGGACGGTCAAGACGTTTTGGAAGTGCGTTTAACGGCGCCTGAAACCAATGGTGTGGCTGTGGATAAGGTATATCGCTTTCACCGTGGTCAGTACCTGATCGATGTGCAGTACGAAATCAAGAACAACAGCGATAAAGCGATTTCCCCTTCTGTGTATTACCAGATTATTCATGATAACGAGTCCAACCAGGGCTCTAAAATGATGCCTACCTTTACCGGTGGCGCTTATTTCACTGAAGCGGACAAGTTTAACAAGGTCAAATTTGATGAAATGGCCAAAAAAGATGTTTCGATCAATGCCAAAGATGGTTGGGTTGGCCTGGTGCAACATTATTTTGTCAGTGCCTGGGTGCCGCAATCTACTGCTGAGCGTAAGTTCTATACAACCAAGCTGAGTGAGCATGATTTCTCTATCGGCACTATTTTGCCTGTGGGTGAAATTGCCGCGGGTAGCAGTAAAACGGTAGATGCAAAACTGTTTAGTGGCCCACAATCCCCGGATGACCTTGAGGCCGCTGCGCCTGGCCTGGAATACGTGGTGGATTACGGCATTTTGACCGTGATTGCCAAACCATTAATGTGGTTGTTGACGCATATTCACGAACTGGTGAAAAACTGGGGCATCGCCATTATTGTGCTGACCATTCTGATCAAGGCAGCCTTCTTCAAGCTGTCTGCATCTGGCTACCGCAATATGGCGCATTTGCGTGAAATGGCGCCACGCATGCAAGCGCTCAAAGACAAATTTGGCGATGACAAGCAAAAGCTGCAACAAGCCATGATGGAAATGTACCGCACCGAGAAAATCAACCCAATGGGTGGTTGCTTGCCTATCCTGGTGCAAATTCCAGTGTTTATTTCACTGTATTGGGTGCTGCTGGGCTCGGTCGAATTACGCCATGCGCCGTTTTTTGGCTGGATTCAGGACTTGTCTGCCACTGACCCATACTTTGTATTGCCGGTACTCATGGGTGCCACCATGATTATTCAAACCTTTTTGAATCCTCCACCAACGGATCCGATTCAAGCCAAGGTAATGAAAATCATGCCAGTAGCATTCAGTATTTTCTTCTTCTTCTTCCCGGCTGGCCTGGTGCTGTACTGGTTGGTGAACAACATCCTGTCTATCTGGCAGCAATGGGCCATCAACCGCATGATTCATGCTGAAGCTGTGGCAAAAAAAGGACATGGTAAATAATCAGGTAATCTTACCAACAGACACCATTGCCGCCATTGCCACTGCACCTGGTGCTGGTGGCATTGGTGTGGTCCGGGTGTCTGGGCCGCTTGCGGCAAATATTGCCACCCAGATATTAGGTCACTGCCCTGCCCCGCGGCATGCGGCCTACCTGCCTTTTTTGCAAGCTGATACCACTTTAATCGACCGTGGTATCGCTATCTACTTTCCCAATCCACACTCCTACACCGGCGAAGATGTGCTTGAGCTGCAAGCGCATGGTGGTACAGCGCTGATGCAAATATTGCTGGCACGTTGCATAGAGTGTGGTGCGCGTCATGCGCAAGCAGGTGAGTTTACCCAGCGTGCGTATTTAAATGACAAGCTCGACCTGGCGCAGGCAGAAGCGGTTGCCGACCTGATCAATGCGGCGACGGTGGAAGCCGCCCGCAGTGCTGTGCGTTCTCTTTCTGGCGAGTTTTCACAGGCCATACAGACCTTGTTGCAACAATTGGTCGATTTGCGTATGTATGTTGAAGCCTGCCTGGATTTTCCTGAAGAAGAGATTGATTTCATCACCCAGGGCCGGGTGCTCGAAAAGTTACAGGCGAATCAAGCGGCATTGCAGCATATCTTTCATCAGGCCAAGCAAGGCGTTTTGCTGCGCGAAGGCATCAATGTCGTTTTAATTGGCCAGCCTAATGTAGGTAAGTCCAGTTTGTTGAATGCCCTGTCTGGTGAAGAGGTGGCGATTGTGACGCCAATTGCCGGCACCACGCGCGATACCATCAAGAGTGTCATCCAGATTGAAGGGGTGCCCTTACATGTGATTGATACCGCAGGCTTGCGCGAGACAGAAGATACGGTTGAGCAAGTGGGTATTGCCCGTACCTGGAAAGCAATTGAAACTGCGCATGTCGCTTTGTTGTTGGTAGATAGTCAGCATGGTGTTGGTGCGCAGGAAAAGGCTATTTTGCACAAACTGCCGCCGGAAGTGAAAAAAGTCTGGGTGCATAACAAGATAGATGTTTCACGTGAAACATCGCGGATTGAAAAACTTGAAAATGAGCAGCACGTGTTTTTATCGGCCAAGACAGGCGTTGGTATTGCCAGCCTGCGAAAAACGCTTCTAGAGATTGTAGGTTATCAGCCTGGCGGTGAAGGTGTGTTTATGGCCAGGGCGCGTCATTTGCAAGCGCTTGCAGAAGTTGAGCAGCATTTGAATCAAGCCGTGTTGCAAATGCATGCTGCTGAATTGGTGGCAGAAGAGTTGCGTTGTGCACAAGAAGCGCTAGGATCGATTACTGGTGAATTTACCCCAGATGATTTGCTGGGTGAGATTTTCAGTCGTTTTTGCATAGGTAAATAAAAACCCGCATCAGCGGGTTTTTTTTCGTGGGAATGGTGTATTGCGTTGGTTGAATCGTTCATCAATACTGCACACCCGTTTACAGCCGGTAATCATGGCCCAGATCAGATTGTCGTGATTGATAAAGCTTTCAAAAATCACTCCCAACACATGCACCGCCACCACTATTAGCCATGTCCAGGTCGCATAGTGATGTATTACTTTACTCATCTCATCATCAATCATGCCCCAGCCATTGTTGAACACAATGCAGCCTGAGCCGACGGTGATAATGCCAAGGCCAAGCATGGCATAAATGGCAATGGATCCCGTTGGGTTGTGGCCAATATAGTGTCTGGCGGTGCCTTTGAGTAATTTGAATAAGTGTTTTACAGCCCAGACTGGATTCAGCGGAAAGCTGTGGAAGTTAGCATACCCGGTGGCTAATAAGCCCCAGATAATTCGAGCAACAATCAGTGAGCCAGCGACGTAACCAGCGTATGCGTGATGCAATTGATCCCACATGGAGGCGTGGGTATAAAAAGCATACCCAAACGCCGCCACTAAAGACCAATGGAAGATCCTAATGAAAGGATCCCAGACGTACCGTAGCATTTGCGTTATTTGCTAGGTTTTGTTTCTGTTAACAGATAAGCAATAAAATTGGCTTTTTCTGAAGGTGAGCAATCTGCACCTAAGATGTCGTTGCAGTGTTTGGTGAACTCGTCTTCTACTTTATCAATGTCAGTAAAGCGCTTGGTATTCACGCGTGGTGCCAATGGTGGAATCTCTTTACCTGTCACCATGTTTTTACCTGCATTTGCCGGGTTGTTGGTGTGGCATGATGCACATGCAGCCTCTTTGCCGCTCGGTGTTTTGAATTTGCGGTTAAAGAAAATTTTACCGTCGGTAATAGAAGGCGCTTCATACATAGAGTTGGCAGAGTGCGCAATGTTGGTGTACTTGTAAACCAGTTTTTCGGCGTTGGTGACATCAGCCATTGCGTGTACAGAAAACAAGACCCCGAATGTAGCAATAATTGTTTTGATTTTCATGGTAAGAGCTCCTTGGTTGTTTTGAAAAATTCTATTCTTTTTATGTTAAGTAAATATGGCCTGCTTGTAATTGATTTGTATTAAACCGTAATAATTCTGTATTAAAGCATGGAACAAGTGTATCAAAGCAGTGAATTAAATGACCATTTGATTAGTTTACGCTAAAATCACAATTCTTTTTAAATCAAACAGTTCAAGATTATTTATGATGGACTTTCCTGATCGATTCGATGTCATTGTGGTGGGTGGTGGCCATGCCGGTACTGAGGCTGCGCTGGCGGCTGCCCGTATGGGGCAGAAAACGCTGTTGTTAAGCCACAACATTGAAACATTGGGACAAATGTCCTGTAACCCTTCTATAGGCGGCATAGGCAAGGGCCACCTCGTTAAAGAGGTCGATGCACTTGGCGGCGCCATGGCGGCCGCTACTGACGAGGGCGGCATACAGTTCCGTATCTTGAACTCCAGCAAAGGCCCGGCGGTTCGCGCGACGCGCGCCCAGGCTGATCGTATCCTGTATAAGGCGGCTATTCGGCACCGCCTGGAAAACCAGCCTAACCTGTGGTTGTTCCAGCAAGCCGTGGATGACATTATTCTCGAAGGTGACAAGGCTGCGGGTGTTGTTACGCAAATTGGCCTGCGTTTTTACGCAAAGTCTGTGGTGTTGACGGCCGGTACATTCTTGGGTGGTTTGGTGCATGTGGGTTTGCAAAACTATAGCGCTGGTCGCGCCGGAGATCCGCCAGCTATCTCACTTGCTGCGCGCTTGCGTGAAATTGGCCTCCCAGCCGGGCGACTCAAAACCGGTACCCCGCCCCGTATTGATGGCCGCTCAATTGATTATAGTGTCATGACCGAGCAGCCAGGCGATACGCCCGTGCCGGTGTTTTCATTTTTGGGCAATGCGGCACAACACCCGCAACAATTACCTTGCTGGATTACGCACACCAACCAGCAGACGCATGACATTATCCGTAGTGGCCTAGACCGCTCACCTATGTACACGGGGGTGATTGAGGGCGTGGGACCGCGCTATTGTCCTTCGGTGGAAGACAAGATACATCGCTTCGCTGATAAAGAGTCGCACCAGGTGTTTTTGGAGCCTGAGGGTTTGACCACGCACGAAATTTACCCAAACGGTATTTCTACCAGTTTGCCATTTGATATTCAGTTGGCGTTGGTGCGATCCATTCGTGGTTTGGAGGGTGCGCACATCTTGCGCCCCGGATACGCCATTGAATACGACTATTATGACCCGCGCGGCTTGAAGTCGACTCTTGAAACAAAAACTGTTCGCGGTCTGTTTTTTGCGGGCCAAATCAATGGTACTACTGGTTATGAAGAGGCGGCGGCTCAGGGGTTGTTGGCGGGTGCAAATGCGGCATTGTTTGCGCAAGATAAAGAAGGCTGGTGCCCTTCCCGTGAGCAAGCCTACCTTGGGGTGCTGGTGGATGACTTGATCACCACGGGTGTGAATGAGCCTTACCGTATGTTTACCAGTCGTGCTGAATATCGTTTGCAGTTGCGCGAAGATAATGCGGATATGCGTTTGACGGAAAAAGGTCGCGAGCTCGGTTTGGTGGATGATGTGCGCTGGGAAGCGTTCTGCAAAAAGCAGGAAGCGGTTGCGCGTGAGCAAGCCAGGTTGAAGCGTACCTTTTTGCAGCCAGATAACGGTCAACCCGCTGGTCAAAATAAAATTGTTTCACGTGAAACACAGGTAGCTGTTTTTGGTAAGCCTTTGGAGCATGAGTATTCATTGTTCGAATTATTGCGTCGGCCAGAAATCGCTTATCAGTCGCTGTTGAATTTGGTGCCAGCGCCAGAAGTCTTGGCTGAGGATGTATTGGAGCAAGTTGAAATCGCAGCCAAGTATCAAGGTTATATTGATAGGCAGAATGAAGAGATTGCCCGCCAGAAAAATAGCGAGAATATTAAATTGGGTGAGGCTATAGATTACAATGATGTGCATGGCCTGAGTAATGAGGCGCGTCAAAAATTGTTGGCGCAAAAGCCAGAAACGATTGGACAGGCAGGTCGCATACAAGGCATTACCCCGGCGACAATTTCTTTGTTGCTGGTTTATTTGAAGCGTAAACATAAAAAGCAAAGCCAGTCTGGCGATATTGCAGCTGCATGATGGATGATCTGTTGCCTCAATTAGCTGCCGGTGTGGCGGCGCTTGGTTTACAATCTGTTGTGACGCCGGAAAAGCAGGTGCAGTGCCTGGCTTACCTGGCTTTGCTACAAAAATGGAACAAGGTTTATAACTTGACCGCGGTGCGTGATCCGCAAGATATGCTGGTTTTGCATTTGCTGGATAGTTTGAGTGTGCTGCCCTATATTCAGCCGGGAAATTTGCTGGATGTGGGCAGTGGTGGAGGATTGCCTGGCTTGGTGGTTGCAATCACGCGGCCCGATGTGCAGGTAACCACCATCGATACGGTGCAGAAAAAAGCGATTTTTATGCGCCAGGTAAAAGCTGAGTTGGGTTTGTCTAATGCGCAGGTTGTACATGGTCGGGTGGAGGCTTATCAACCACCCTCGCCTTTTACGCAGATTGTCTCGCGTGCTTTTTCCGATATTGCTTTGTTTAAGCAGTTGACGACGCATTTGATGGCGCCGAATGGTCGCTGGTTGGCGATGAAGGGGGTGGTGCCAACCGATGAGCTGCAACAGGCGGCGGTGTTACCTAAAGAGGTCATCCGTTTGCAGGTGCCAAACCTGCAGGCAGAACGGCATTTAATTGTGTTTGAGAATACATAATGAAAATAATCGCAATCACCAACCAAAAAGGTGGCGTTGGTAAAACGACTACTTGCGTGAATCTTGCTGCCAGCCTGGCGGAACATGGCAAAAAAGTATTGTTGGTTGATTTGGATCCACAAGGCAATGCTAGTACTGGTAGCGGCATCGACAAGACGCATTTAAAAGACAGTATCTACCAGGTGCTGATCGGTAATAAAACCATGCAAGAGGTGGTGATCCACGCGGAGGCTGCCAAATTTGACGTTGCACCGTCTAACCGCGACCTAGCAGGGGCTGAGGTTGAGTTGGTGAATGAGATGGCGCGTGAAACGCGTTTGAAAAATGCCATCCTTAAACTGGGCGATGATGCTTACGACTACGTCTTGCTAGACTGTCCACCCTCGCTGAATTTGGTGACTGTGAATGCCCTGACTGCCGCCCATTCGGTCATGATTCCAATGCAGTGTGAGTACTATGCGCTTGAAGGCTTGTCAGACCTGGTCAATACTGTGAAGAAAGTGCGTGCTCACTTAAACCCTGTGCTTGAGATAGAGGGCTTGTTGCGAACCATGTTTGATAATCGCAATATGCTGGCACAGCAGGTATCGGCACAGTTGGTCAGCCATTTTGGCAAAAAGGTGTATCAAACCATTGTGCCGAGAAACGTGCGGCTGGCAGAGGCGCCAAGTTATGGCATGCCGGTATTGCTGTATGATCGCTCCTCCAAAGGTGCGCAGGCCTATCTGGAGCTGGCGCAGGAAATCATCCAGAAGCAGTAAAGCAGCAAAAATCACAATTTTTACAGACAGATTAAAGGAAGTAGCAGCATGGTGAAGCCCAAAGGACTTGGACGCGGACTCGACGCATTGTTATCAGGCGACACGGAAACAATCAGCCAGTCTGATACTTTGCGCACCCTCCCTGTGGGTCAGTTGCAACCGGGTAAATATCAGCCTCGCTCATACATGAATGAAGAGGCGCTGCAAACACTGGCTGATTCGATCGCGGCACAAGGCATCATGCAACCTATTCTGGTGCGCGAAATTGCGGCGGACAAGTTTGAAATTATCGCCGGTGAACGTCGCTGGCGTGCCTCGCAAAAAGCCGGGCTGACCGAGGTGCCAGTGTTGGTGCGCGAAATTGCGGACGAAGCAGCCCTGGCGATGGCGTTGATTGAAAATATCCAGCGTGAAGACCTCAACCCGTTGGAAGAAGCCATGGGTATCAAGCGTTTGATTGATGAGTTTGATATGACGCATGAAAAAGCCGCTGGGGCTGTGGGCCGCTCGCGTGTCGCGGTTTCTAATTTGCTGCGCCTGCTTACGTTGACGCCGATGGTGCAGGATATGCTGCTGGATAACCAGATTGATATGGGCCATGCTCGCGCGCTGGTTGGCAGTGAGCCCGCACAGCAGATTTTGCTGGCCAATAAAGTGGTACAGGACGGCCTGTCGGTCCGCGAGGTGGAGCGCCTGATTCAGTCAGAGCCGGCAAGTGGCAAAAAAGCCAAGCCAGCGGTGCATCCTGACGTCGCTTCCTTGCAAAATCAGCTTAGCGAGCAATTGGGTGCCGACGTTGCCATTAGTAGTAAAGCCAGTGGTGCTGGTGTGTTAAAGCTGAGTTTTTCAAACCTCGATCAATTGGATGATTGGATAGCGAAACTGACCGATAATCGCCTGAAATCGTAAGTTAAATCGCGTATAAGTGGTCTGAAAGCAGATTTTTCCCAAACATTCAGACAGTTAAGTCCTGTTTGGTGCTTGACTTCGGCGAGTGAATAATTCAAAATCTCGCGTCTTTGTAGTATTTTGCCTTGAATTTTAGCGGTCTAACCCCATGAGTGGTCAACAAAACACTGCGGCTGGCATGTCGCTCTATAGCAATGTGCTGCGCTGGCAGCTCATTGCGACAGCGGCTGTTACGTTGGTAGCCTATGCTGTTGGTGGTTTACCGGCTGCATTATCTGCATTAATGGGTGGTTTTTCTGTTGTCATCGGTGCATGGTTTGCAGCGAGAATTGCAGAAAAAGGTCGTTTAAAAACAGACCCAACGGCAGTGTTGCTCAATTTACTCAAGGCCGAAGCAGTAAAAATATTGATCATCGCGATTATCCTGTTTGTGGTTTTCAAGCTGTATCAGGCATTGGTGCCTTTCGCACTGATTGCTGGCTTGGCGGCAGCGGCGCTTTTTTCTGGCGCTGCACTGGCAAAATCACAAGTGGATGTGTAGACACGTTAATTTAAAAATAGTTTGAAGATATGACAACTGAACACACACAAAACGTAGAACTCACCCCTTCTGAATATATTACGCACCATTTGAGCTTTAATGCTCAGGGCGTAAATGGCAATACTGCGTCTGAAGGCTTCTGGGTGCTGCACTACGACACCTTGTTAACTTCAGTGGTACTGGGTTTGCTGGTGATGGGCTTGATCTGGTGGGTAGCGCGCGGTGCAACCGCTGGTGTGCCAACCAAGCGTCAGGCTTTTGTTGAGTTGGTGTTTGGTTTTGTTGATGATCAAGTCAAAAACATTTTCCACGGCGACCGCCATTCATTTATTGCCCCAACAGCCCTGACCGTATTTATCTGGGTACTGGCGATGAACTCCATGGACTTCCTGCCAGTCGACTGGGTGGCTGGTATCGTGTCATTCTTCGGTGGTGAACACGCAAAATGGCGTATCGTCCCTACTTCTGACATCAACACCACCTTTGCATTGGCATTGGCGGTGTGGTTCCTGATGATTTTCTTCTCCATCAAGGCCAAAGGCCTGGGTGGCTGGATCCACGAACTGTTCTGTGCACCATTCGGCAGCAATCCCCTGGTATGGCCTGCCAACTTCCTGTTCAACCTGATTGAATACGTTTCAAAACCACTTTCTCACTCATTGCGTCTGTTCGGTAACATGTACGCCGGTGAAATCATCTTCTTGCTGTTGGGTATGTGGGCTGCCACAGGCCTGAGCGGAACCGTGTTTGGTGCCATTCTGGGAGCTGGCTGGTCTATCTTCCACATCCTGATTGTGGCATTGCAAGCGTTTATTTTCATGATGCTGACTGTGGTCTACCTGGCCATGGCGCATGAGTCACACTAGTTTTTAACTTTGTAGTTGTTTTTAATTCTTTATAAGAGAGGGTATTAAATGGAAGCATTAGCATTGATTCAAGCCTACACAGGCGTTGGTATCGGTTTGATCATTGGTTTGGGTGCCGCTGGCGCTTGTATCGGTATTGGTATCATGTGTGCAAGTTTCCTGGAAGGCGCTGCTCGTCAACCAGAAATGATCCCAGCCCTGCAAGGTAAAGTGTTCCTGCTGTTGGGTCTGATCGACGCCTCTTTCATTATCGGTGTTGGTTTGGCAATGATGTTTGCATTTGCAAACCCATTGTTGAGCGTTGTTGCCAAGTAATTTTTACTCGGTAAATACCGCCCGGTAGGGTTTAAGTGTGACTTAAACCTTTCAACCAATCAGTATGATGGATCCAAAATGAATATTAATTTCACACTCATCGCGCAAGCTATCGCATTTGCAGTGTTGATCTGGTTCACGGTGAAATTCGTTTGGCCGCCGCTGTTAACAGCGATCGAAGCGCGTCAAAAGGAAATCGCAGATGGTTTGGCTGCTGCCCAGGAAGGCAAAAGTGCCCTGGAAGTGGCTGCCAAAAAATCTGAAACAACGCTGAACGAGGCCAAACAAAAGGCAACTGAGATCATTGGGCAAGCCGAAAAACGCGCCGCTCAAATCATTGATGAAGCTAAGGGTAATGCCAAAGCTGAAGGTGATCGCATTATTGCCGGTGCCAAAGCTGAAATCGATCAGGAAGTGAACCGTGCCAAAGAAGGTCTGCGTGCACAGGTTTCCACATTGGCTGTAGCCGGTGCTGAAAAAATCCTGCGTAAAGAGATTGACGCCAAAGCACACAGCGAAATGTTGACTAAACTCGCTGCGGAACTTTAAGGTAAAAGGGATAAAACATGGCTGAACTCTCAACCATTGCAAGGCCTTATGCCGTTGCTTGCTACAAGCTCGGCAAAGAGAAAAAGGCATTGGCAATATGGTCTGAAATGTTGGCATTGGCCGCGGCAGTCGCAGCAAATGACCAAATGAAAACCCTGATTGATGACCCTAAACTGAATGCTGCTGATGTTGAAGCCGCATTTCTCAAAGTTTGTGGCGACAATCTTAACGAGCATGGTCAAAATTTGATCAAGACCTTGGTTGAATATGGCCGTTTATCCTTATTGCCTGCCATTGCTGAAGCTTTTGAGGCTTTGAAAGCGCAAGATGAAGGCACCTTGGACGCACAAATCATTGCTGCTGCCAAAATCACGGCAACGCAAACTAAAGATTTGGTAAAACGTCTGGAAGCCAAGTTCGGCAAGAAAATTGAAGCAAGCGTTTCCGTAGATCCGGAAATCATCGGCGGCATCAAAATTATTGTTGGTGACACCGTTATCGACGCGTCTGTCCAAGGTCAGTTACAAAATTTAGCCTATACGCTCACAGCATAAGGCATAGGAGAATTAAATGCAGTTATCAACATCAGAGATTAGCGAGCTCATTAAGAGCCGTTTGGAAAACTTCTCTACTTCTGCGGAAGCCCGTACTCAGGGTACCGTGATTTCCGTAACAGACGGCATTGTGCGTATCCATGGCCTGTCTAATGTGATGTCCGGCGAGATGATTGAGTTTCCAGGCAACACTTTTGGTTTGGCATTGAACCTGGAGCGTGACTCCGTTGGTGCCGTGGTTTTGGGTGATTACGAGCACATTACAGAAGGCGATACCTGTAAATGTACAGGCCGTATTCTGGAAGTGCCAGTCGGTCCTGAACTGATTGGCCGCGTGGTGAACGCACTGGGCCAGCCGATTGATGGCAAGGGTCCGGTCAACGCCAAGCTGACAGACAAAATTGAAAAAATTGCGCCAGGCGTGATTGCACGTAAATCTGTATCACAACCAGTGCAAACTGGCCTGAAGTCTATCGACTCTATGGTACCTGTTGGCCGTGGCCAACGTGAATTGATCATTGGTGACCGTCAGACTGGTAAAACAGCTGTTGCCGTTGATGCAATCATCAACCAAAAAGGTCAGAACATGACTTGTATCTACGTTGCGGTTGGCCAAAAGGCTTCAACCATTGCTAACGTGGTACGTAAACTGGAAGAGCACGGCGCGATGGCTTACACCATTATCGTGGCTGCTTCAGCTTCTGACTCTGCTGCCCTGCAATTCCTGGCACCTTATGCCGGTTGTACCATGGGTGAATACTTCCGTGACCGTGGTCAAGATGCTTTGATCGTTTACGATGACTTGTCTAAACAAGCCGTTGCTTACCGTCAGATTTCCCTGTTGCTGCGTCGTCCACCAGGCCGTGAAGCTTACCCAGGTGACGTGTTCTACATCCACTCACGTTTGTTGGAGCGTGCTGCTCGTGTGAACGAAGAGTATGTTGAAAAATTCACTAACGGTGAAGTTAAAGGTAAAACAGGTTCATTGACTGCATTGCCAGTGATTGAAACCCAGGCAGGTGACGTTTCTGCATTCGTTCCAACCAACGTGATTTCGATTACCGATGGTCAGATCTTCCTGGAAACTGACTTGTTTAACGCGGGTGTTCGTCCTGCGATCAACGCCGGTATTTCTGTTTCTCGCGTGGGTGGTGCTGCACAAACCAAAATCATCAAAAAACTGGGCGGTGGTGTACGTCTGGCTTTGGCGCAGTATCGTGAACTGGCTGCGTTTGCGCAGTTTGCTTCTGATCTGGACGAAGCTACCCGTAAACAACTGGACCGTGGTCGCATGTTTACCGAGTTGATGAAACAGGCACAATACGCGCCATTGAACGTGGCAAACATGGGCGTAAGCTTGTTTGCAGCGAACAAAGGTTTCTTTGATGATGTGCCTACCAACAAGGTATTGGCATTTGAAAATGCATTGCATGGTTTCCTGAACTCCAAGTACAAGAACATCATCGATGCTATCGAGTCAAGCAAAGATCTGAGCGGTGACAACGAGAAGGCATTGGAAGCTGCGATTCAAGATTTCAAAGCAACCAACGCTTATTAATCTCTGACACTTCGACTTAGGAACCTAATATGGCAGGTAGTAAAGAGATTAGAACCAAGATCAAGAGTGTAGAAAATACACGCAAGATCACCAAGGCGATGGAGATGGTAGCCGCTTCTAAAATGCGTAAAGCGCAGGACAGAATGCGTGCTTCCCGCCCCTACGCGGATAAAATCCGTAACGTGGCGGCTCACCTCTCCTTTGCACAATCCGAGTATCGTCATCCGTTTTTGATTAAACGTGACGTGGTGAAAAATGTGGGCCTGATTGTGGTCAGCTCAGACAAAGGCCTGTGCGGTGGTTTGAACACTAACGTATTGCGTTTGTCACTGAGCCAGATGAAAGCCTGGGAAGCTGAAGGCAAAGGCATCAGCGTCAGCGCGATCGGTAACAAAGGCTATGGCTTTATGAACCGTATTGGTGCGCAGGTGAAATCCCACATCACGGGTTTGGGCGATACTCCGCATCTGGAAAAGTTGATCGGTACCATTAAGGTCATGCTGGATGCGTACATTGCCGGTGAAATTGATCAGCTTTACATCTGCTATACCAAATTCATCAACACCATGAAGCAAGAGCCGACCATGCAACAACTGTTGCCATTGACCGGTGAGCAACTGGGCAGCCCGAACGGCCATTGGGATTACATCTATGAGCCAGAAGCGAAACCAGTGGTTGATGAATTGATGACACGTTATATCGAGTCACTGATTTATAACGCAGTGGCTGAAAACATGGCGTCCGAGCAATCTGCCCGTATGGTGGCGATGAAGTCTGCTTCTGATAACGCGAAGAGCGTGATTGGCGAGTTGAAGCTGGTATACAACAAAGCCCGTCAGGCAGCGATTACCAAAGAGATTTCAGAAATCGTCGGCGGTGCGGCAGCGGTCTCATCCTAAGGCGCACGTTTTAAAGCACGATCGCTTTAAAACGTAAGTGAAAGAATTCAATTAGATCTGACTCATACAGTTAGGAAAAGAAAATGGCAAAGGCAAATCAAGCAGTAACAGGTAAAGTAGTGCAGTGTATTGGCGCTGTGGTTGACGTGGAATTTCCACGCGATCAAATGCCTAAAGTATTCGATGCATTGATTATTGATGCAAAAGACAGCAATGCAGAAGCCGGTTTGACACTGGAAGTGCAACAGCAATTGGGCGACGGCGTGGTCCGTACCATTGCCATGGGCTCTTCTGACGGTTTGGCACGTGGTACCGCATTCAGAAACACTGGTTCAGCGATCTCTGTACCAGTGGGTGAAGGTACTTTGGGCCGTATTATGGACGTATTGGGTCGCCCAATCGACGAAGTGGGGCCTATCGACTCTACAGAGTTCCGTTCTATCCACCAGAAAGCCCCTGCTTTTGAAGAGCTGTCACCTTCTGTTGACCTGTTAGAAACAGGTATCAAGGTGATTGACCTGGTTTGCCCTTTTGCTAAGGGTGGTAAGGTTGGTCTGTTCGGCGGTGCGGGTGTAGGTAAGACCGTTAACATGCTGGAACTGATTAACAACATCGCTAAACAGCACTCTGGTTTGTCCGTGTTTGCCGGTGTAGGTGAGCGTACCCGTGAAGGTAACGACTTCTACCATGAAATGGCAGATGCTGGCGTGATCAAGCTGGACAACATGAAAGAATCAAAAGTAGCCATGGTGTTCGGTCAGATGAACGAGCCTCCAGGCAACCGTCTGCGCGTAGCTTTGTCTGGTTTGACCATGGCTGAAAAATTCCGTGACGAAGGCCGTGACGTATTGTTCTTCGTGGATAACATCTACCGTTATACATTGGCCGGTACCGAAGTATCTGCGTTGCTGGGCCGTATGCCTTCAGCTGTAGGTTACCAACCTACCCTGGCTGACGAAATGGGTCGCCTGCAAGAGCGTATTACTTCTACTAAAGTGGGTTCTATTACTTCTATCCAAGCCGTATACGTACCTGCGGATGACTTGACTGACCCATCACCAGCAACGACCTTCCAGCATTTGGACTCTACTGTTGTGTTGTCACGTGACATCGCCTCTTTGGGTATCTACCCAGCGGTTGACCCACTGGACTCTACTTCACGTCAGCTGGATCCATTGGTTGTTGGCGAAGAGCACTACTCAGTGGCACGCTCTGTTCAACAAACATTGCAACGTTACAAAGAGTTGCGTGACATTATCGCGATTCTGGGTATGGACGAGCTGTCTCCAGAAGACAAACTGGCAGTAGGCCGTGCACGTAAAATCCAACGTTTCCTGTCACAACCTTTCCACGTGGCTGAAGTGTTTACTGGCGCGCCAGGCAAATACGTGCCACTGAAAGAAACCATCAAAGGCTTTAAAGCGATTGTGGCTGGTGAATACGACCACTTGCCAGAACAAGCGTTCTACATGGTGGGTGGCATCGAAGAAGCCATTGAAAAGGCTAAAACACTGAACTAATGGTTGTTTGTGCGGGCAGGTTTAACTATCTGCCTGCATTACAAATCTTCAGTGATATAGAAAAGAGAACATTATGGCAAATACAGTGCATATCGATGTTGTGAGTGCCGAAGAGTCCATCTTCTCTGGTGAAGCCGAGTTTGTGGTTGCACCAGCTGGCGCAGGTGAAGTGGGTATTTATCCACATCACGCACCGATGATTACCACCATCAAGCCAGGCGCATTGCGTATCAAGCAAACTGCCCAGCAAGAAGAGACTGTGATTTATATTTCTGGCGGTATGCTGGAAGTACAACCAGGACTGGTGACAGTGCTGGCAGACACAGCGATTCGTGGCCAGGATCTTGATGAAGCAAAAGCCATCGCAGCAAAAGAAGCCGCGGAAGAAGCATTGCGTAACCGTTCTTCAGAGATCGATTACGCAGCTGCCCAGGCTGAATTGGCAGAAGCGATCGCACAAATTCAGGCAATCCAGAAATTGCGTAAATCTGTGCACTAGATTCCTGTGGAGTCTGGCAATAAAACAGGCGGCTTTCGAGCCGCCTTTTTTGTTTCTGCGCTAAAATAACAGCATGACTGATTTGAATATCGTAATTCTCGCAGCGGGTAAAGGCACACGCATGCGATCAGACCTGCCAAAAGTGCTACATGCCGTAGGTGGCAAGCCTATTCTGCAGCATGTGATCGCCGCGGCACGCCAGCTAAACCCGCAAACCATTACCGTGGTGTATGGCTTTGGGGGTGAACAAGTACAACAACAGACGCCGGGTGACGACCTGCAATGGGTATTACAGGCCGAACAACTGGGCACCGGCCACGCCGTACAACAAGCCCTGCCTACGCTACCCGATCAAGGTAAAACACTCATTCTGTTAGGCGATGTGCCGCTGGTCGATGTGGCTGCTTGCCGTGACATGTTGACGCAGGCCGATCAGCATCTGGTCGTACAGACTTTTATCAAGGCAGACCCCAGTGGTTATGGCCGTATTGTGCGTAACGACCATAATGAAGTCGTTGCCATTGTTGAGCATAAAGATGCCAGCGACATACAGAGGGCCATACAGGAAGTGAATACCGGCATCATGGCGATGCCGAATGTGCAGCTGAAATCATGGTTGGGCAAAATCACTAACCAGAACGCGCAGCAGGAATATTATTTAACCGATATCATCGCCCTCTCCGTCCATGAACGCCGGGTGGTGCTGCCGCATGTGGTCGCCGATGCCTGGTCAGTGACAGGGATTAATTCCAAACTGGATTTGCAACAGATAGAACGTGAATACCAGCTGCGCCAGGCCACAGCGTTGATGACTGAGGGCGTGACCCTGCTTGATGCGCAGCGCATTGATATCCGCGGCAGCTTAAATTGTGGCCGCGAGGTGTCGATTGATGTGGGCTGCGTGTTTGAAGGTGACGTGACGCTGGAGGATGATGTCCAGATTGGGCCATACTGCGTGATTAAGGATGCAGTCATTGCCAAAGGCACACGTTTGGCAGCGTTTACGCATATTGATGATGCCAAGGTTGGCCCTGGCAGCAAAATCGGCCCGTTTGCACGTTTGCGACCAGGCACGCAATTGGCTGCAGAAACACATGTCGGCAATTTTGTTGAAATCAAGAATGCCACGGTTGGGCTAGGTAGCAAGGTCAATCATTTGAGCTATGTTGGCGATGCCAGCATAGGTGCCAATGTGAATATAGGTGCAGGCACCATCACTTGTAATTATGACGGGGCGAACAAACATAAAACCATTATCGAGGATAATGTGTTTGTCGGCTCGGATACGCAGTTAGTGGCGCCGGTCACCATAGGCCGTGGCGCGACGATTGCAGCAGGTTCAACCATTACCAAAGATGTGCCGGCAGACAGCTTAACGCTGTGCCGCGCGCGTGAACAACGGTCAATTCAAGGATGGAAACGTCCACAAAAGGTGAAAAAATAAACGTATGTGTGGCATTGTCGGTGCGGTCTCCCATAGAAATATCGTTCCACTCTTGATTGAGGGTTTAAGCAGGCTTGAATATCGTGGCTATGACTCAGCCGGGATTGCGGTGCTCAACCAAACCATAGAGCGCGCCCGCGCCGTCGGCCGTGTGGCTGAGTTGCAGCTCAAAGCACAAGGGATGCATAGCCAGGTTGGTATCGGCCATACCCGCTGGGCCACGCATGGCGGGGTCACCGAGCAAAACGCGCATCCTCATGTCTCGCCTACTCAAGACCAGGCGCAAATTGCCGTGGTACATAACGGCATTATCGAAAATCACGACGAGCAACGTGATCGGCTGAAAGCGCTGGGCTACCAGTTTTATTCCCAAACTGATACTGAGGTGATTGCACACCTGGTGCATTACTATTACCAGCAAAGCCAGCATTTGTTCACCGCCGTGAAACAAGCCATCGCAGAGCTGACAGGGGCGTATGCCATCAGCGTCATTGCGCTGGATAATCCACAGCAAATGGTCGTCGCCCGCCTGGGTTGCCCATTGCTGATTGGTCTCGGCGAAGGTGAAAATTTTGTGGCTTCTGACGTTTCAGCGGTACTCTCAGCCACCCGTAAAGTGATTTACCTGGAAGATGGTGATATAGCGACCCTGCAAACCGATGCCGTGGTGATTGTAGATAAGCGTGGCGAAGTGGCTGAACGTAAAGTGCACATGAGTGACGTGTCACTGGCGTCGCTGGAGCTTGGCCCTTACAGCCACTTCATGCAAAAAGAAATCCATGAGCAGCCACGTGCCATCAGTGACACCATTGAGGCCCTGATTGACGATGGCGCGTTCAGGAGCGAGTTGTTTGGCCAATCGGCGGCCAGCGTGTTTTCGCAAATCGATAGTGTATTGATTCTGGCTGCAGGCACCAGTTATTACGCAGGCCTCACCGCCAAATACTGGCTGGAAAGCATTGCAAAAATCCCGACCTCGGTGGAAATTGCCAGTGAATATCGTTACCGTGAATCAGTGCCTAATCCCAAACAGCTGATCGTCACTATCTCGCAATCGGGTGAAACGCTGGATACCATGGAAGCGCTCAAGCATGCGCAGAAATTGGGCCACGAGCACAGCCTGGCAATTTGTAATGTGCAGGAAAGTGCCATTCCGCGTGCTTCTTCGTTGATTTTCTATACCCGTGCCGGGGCCGAAATCGGTGTTGCCAGTACCAAGGCATTTACCACCCAGCTTATTGCGCTGTTTGTATTGGCGGTGACGTTGAGCAAATCGCGTGGTCACTTGAGTGAGGCGCAAGAACAGCAATACTTGTCGGACTTGCGCCAATTGACCGGTGGCGTACAAATAGCCCTCAATCTGGAACCACAGATCCGCGAATGGGCCCATCGTTTTGGTGACAAAGACCATGCTTTGTTCCTGGGGCGTGGCGTGCATTTCCCAATCGCGATGGAAGGGGCGCTTAAACTCAAGGAGATTTCCTATATCCATGCCGAGGCTTATCCGGCCGGAGAGTTGAAACACGGGCCATTGGCGCTGGTCGACAGCAATATGCCGGTGGTGGTGATTGCGCCTAATGACGCCCTGCTGGAGAAAGTAAAATCCAACATGCAGGAAGTCAAAGCGCGCGGGGGCGAGTTGTTTGTGTTTGCCGACGCAGACAGCCACTTTAAAGAATCCGAAGGTGTGCATGTGATTCGTACACCGCGCCATGTGGGTGTGCTCTCGCCTATTTTGCATGCGATTCCGGTACAGTTGCTGGCCTATCATGCGGCTTTGCTCAAAGGCACAGATGTGGATAAACCACGTAACCTGGCCAAGAGCGTAACCGTTGAGTAATAGGCTGCATGTTTAAAAACCGGTGATAAATCAAAATAGAGTTTGGTCATAAGATATAGGGTTTGGTCATAGATAATAGAGTTTGGTCATAAAATGACTAGTATTAAGTGTAACAATAATCTATGATCAATCGCCGTTTTAGCAACTAGTTAACTCTTCGCGCAACCGTGTTTTATGTTTAAAAGGCTGATACACTTTCTACCTCTTTCATTCTAAGGTTGAGGAAAACAGTGACTCAAAATCAGTTTGAAGAAATATTAGTTCGATTTGAAGCAGACACCCTTTCATCAGTAGGTCCTTGCACTGTTCACAGACTTGTAGATTTCATGGAGTCGGATTCGTTAGAGAGTTTGATTCATCTTTTACTGCGAAACCTTGCTGCTGAGACAGGTTTGTTGCCAACAAGCCCAAGAATAGCTTATCCACTCCAGGCTAGATTTCTGCCCAAAAAGGAATACATTCTGGAAGAGCTTATGGCTGGCGTTACAGAAGAAAATAAGCATGAGTGTATCGACTTTGGAAAACCTGTCGGAATAGAGAAGCTATGAAGAGTTGTATGGACGAACAATAAAGTTTGGTCATGAACAACAAACTTACTCATACATTTTTGTTAACAAGATTGGTATATTCACCCATATTCATTGCGAAAACTAAACCGTATTGTAATCATTAGTACAGCTATGGTCTATTGCGCTCTACTATTCGAGGTCTTGATGTATGAGTAATGAAATCGATGAAAAAACAGAAGGTACTTATCTAACACCCTCCACACGCAAACTAATGCAGTTGCGTGAAGGAAAAGGCCCAGGCATGCTTAACGATGAGGAGATTGAGCTTTTACGAATGAGCAGCAAAGAAAATTCTATTGCTAGCAGTATAGCTTTTCAATCTATTCCAAAGAATTCTGATAGACCTAGCTACATTGGTACACTCAGTGATAAAACCAGCTATAAAGCTACTCTTAAAGAAATTGAAAAGGCCATTCAAGATGGATGGGCTAACGGCGATTTGAAAAGGAGATCATAGATATGCTGAATGTTGCAATTTTCCTTAGTGTAATCATTACAATCTCTGTCGTAGGTTTAGCTATCGTTGCGTATAAGTTACACAAGTCGAAAAGGTAGTCCTAGCAAGTATGTAATTAAAATGATGTCTCAACTAAGCGATTATTTACACCAGTACTGGCTCAACAAGTCTGCGTCAAATAGGCATCAGTTAATTCATTACCTCATAATTTTCTGAGTAATAAATGTAGCGGCTGACCCGTCGAGAATCAACCAATTCGGCGTGGCTGAAAATTGTAGAAATTGGCTCTGATTTGGTGATCGCTGTCAGAGGAAACAAGGTGCCATCTTTTAACAAGATGATTGCTCAAAGTGATCATCTCGCTGACCGTCACCTTGATTCAATTGCGCTTGAGTCATCGCCACCTATAGGCAATGAAGAAATCTAATGTAAAGAATAATCACCACTATATATTGGCGATGGCAAGAATCTGTAGCCTCAGCTGAGGTTTGAAAGCGCATTTGTTTGCTTATTTGGAGTCGCTTGGTCTACCCTCACACTTTTCAAATAGCGCTATCGCTTGATCACAATACTCACAGTGACCCTGGCAGCAATCATGCATCAGAAAAGCAACAAGGTCTGAAAGCGTAGTAAAAATGACGCTATAAATGATTGAACGCCCATCACGGCGGCTAACAATCAGCCCGACTTGCTCAAGATGATTAAGATGGAATGAGATACGTGAGGGTGATAAACCTCCTAGCTGCTCCGCGATCGCACCTGCGGGCAGACCTTCAGCGCCAGCAACAACTAAAAGACGGATGATACGCAGCCGGGTTTCTTGCGCAATTGCAGCAAAACTATTTAATGCTTGCTGTTCTTTCATTAAACGCGATGGATTCATGTTGTGCCCTATGAATATAAGCAGCAAAAATACTATTATTTCAATATTTCAACAAGTATTGAAATAATAAATGATCTCATTTACCATTCGCATAAATTTTGAGGAACAATACTATGCAGGCTATTCGAGAGAAACTGGAGAACCATCAAATATCCATTTACTTTATTGCGGTGCTTTTGGCAGGGGCCATTTCGCTGATGTTTAAAGTGGATGGTGGCTTGAGTGACTTGATCAATCCTGCGTTGGCATTCATGCTTTTTGTTACATTCCTGCAAGTGCCACTGTCTGATTTGGGTAGAGCATTTACACGCATAAGATTTCTCAGTGCATTGTTGGTATCTAACTTTGTGGCGATTCCACTGCTGGTTATGTTTCTAACTCAATTTCTGCCAGACTCGCCTATGATCAAACTCGGTGTCTTATTTGTGCTGCTGACTCCATGTATTGATTATGTAGTGACGTTCTCACATTTAGGTAAAGCAGATGCTCGACTATTGCTGGCCTCGACTCCTGCATTGCTCATACTTCAGATGCTTTTGTTGCCGGGTTATCTAAATTTCATGATGGGTGAATCCGCTGCCAGCCTTGTGCAAATAGACCCTTTCATTCATGCATTTATCTGGTTAATTGCTTTGCCATTGGTTTTAGCCGGTGTAGTACAGCTGTGGTCTGCAAAGTCTGCCATTGGCGAGAAAGCTTCAACGGTGCTTGGTCTATGCCCAGTGCCTGCAACTGCGGTTGTATTATTTATAGTGATTGCAGCACTGGTTCCTCAGCTTGAATCAGCGCTAGATGCAACAATTAAAGTGGTGCCAATTTATGTAGCGTTTGCGATCATTGCTCCTGTCATTGGGTGGGTAGTATCGAGCCTATTCAAACTGGAAGCCACGGCCAAAAGAGCGGTGTCATTTAGCTCTGCAACTCGTAATTCACTTGTAGTGTTGCCACTCGCTTTAGCCGTGCCTGGAGCAATTCCTGTAATACCAGCGGTCATCGTCACTCAAACTGTGGTCGAATTAATTAGTGAACTACTTTATATCCGTATCTTTCCAAGAGTGGGATAAAAAATAATTAAGAGTGTTTGCATGACTTTCTATCATTGGTTTTTACGTTTCCTTGCTGCATGGGTAATTTTTACAGGCTCAGTACATGCTCAGGGCCAAGAGGCTGATGCCCCAAAACAACTATGGCAATTATTAGACTATGTAGCCGTAGATTACAGTGGCGCAGTTCAAAATGGCGTTGTCGTCAGCGAAGCCGAATATGCTGAAATGCAGGACTTTGTTGAGAATGCTAACAAGCTATTAACCTTATTACCTACGCACAAAGCTAAGGGTCGAATTGCTGAAGCTATAAACCAATTACGTGTTGCTGTTACCAATAAAGCCTCTGATTCAGAAATTACGCGTTTAGCTCATCAAGCAAACTCAGTCTTATTGTCCGCATATCCAATTCCCATCGCCCCTAAGTCTGTTCCAGACTTGAGCCGAGGGAAATCACTTTACGCGGTGCAATGTGTTTCATGTCACGGTGCGACAGGGAATGGAGATGGGCCACTTGCTGCTACATTAGATCCTGAACCTATCGCATTTACTGATGCTGACCGTGCAAAATCAAGAAGTTTAATGGCGCTTTACCAGGTCATTTCTCAAGGCGTGAATGGTACTTCGATGCCAAGCTTTGCTACGCTGCCAGAAGAGGATCGTTGGGCATTGGCATTCTTTATTGGCACGCTTTCACATAATGAGGATATGCAAAAACAAGGGAAGATACTTTGGGATAACAATGAGGGAAACATCAAGCAACGCTTTACCGGCTTGGATAAACTCAGCACGCTAACTGAAGCCTCGTTAACTGAGACATTGCCGGCAGATACTGTACGCAATGTGGTCGCATATCTGCGAACTCACCCTGACCTAGTTGAAAAAAATCGGGCCAAAGGTCTGGCCTTGTCCAGACTTAAACTTGCGCAAAGCCTGGAAGCTAAGAGATCAGGTGATGTACCGCTTTCAACTCAGTTAGCCCTATCAGCCTACCTTGATGGTTTTGAGCCAATCGAACCCATGCTCAGCGCAAGAAACAAAGAGCTTCTTGTATCCGTTGAAAAAGCCATGCTTGACTACCGGTCAGCTGTGACCAAAGGAACTGTCGAGCAAGCACAAAATGCAGCAGAGAATTTGGAAGCATTGCTCACCAGAGTTGATCTCATCATGCAGGACTCGAAGGCTGATCCAACGGCAACGTTCATTGGCGCAGCCACAATACTTTTACGTGAAGGTGTAGAAGCACTTTTGATTGTGATTGGCATGATCACCTTTTTGAAAAAGACGGAAAGGCCAGACCTGCTTCAGCACGTGCATCGTGGTTGGATCAGTGCTTTGTTGGCCGGACTTCTAACTTGGGTTGTAGCCACCTATTTGATAGGGATTAGCGGCTCAAGCAGAGAAGTGACCGAAGGGATTGGTTCGGTGCTTGCATCCGTGGTTCTGCTAAGTGTCGGTCTTTGGATGCATCAGAAAAGTAGTGCTGGGAAATGGCAGGAATATCTGAAGGGACAATTATCGAAAGCCATTTCAAGCAAGTCTGTCTGGGCATTATTCGCACTCTCATTTGTTGCTGTCTATCGAGAGGTATTTGAAACTGTATTGTTCTACTCTGCGTTGATGGCTGACGGCAATAACACTGCTCTCGCCGGAGGCTTTATAACAGCGGTATTGCTGCTGGCGTTGATTGCTTGGGTAATGCTCTATACAAGCGCACGAATGAACCTGGGCCGTTTCTTTTCATTCACTTCCGTCCTGGTAGTTATCTTAGCCGTTGTACTCATTGGTAAAGGCATGTCTGCCTTGCAAGAAGCTGGATGGATAGGTGTCAATGTACTCACAGCCATACCGCGAATCGAGTGGCTAGGTGTTTATCCAACTACAGAAACGATGACGGCACAAATCTTGGTAGGTCTAATTGCACTAGCTGGGTTTGGGGCTTTTTCCAGGAAGCCACACAAATAAACAGTTGAAGGACTTCCATTCAAAGCCATCTTTAGGCACGCAGTTCCCTCTAAATTTTCTATGCTAATTGCGTAAAGAAAATAGTTGCTATATTTCCATATTAATGGAAATATAGAATATATGGACATCAAATCAGCAGTGACTCAACTCTCATCAATCGCTCAAGAGGCTCGCTTGGAAATATTCCGTTTGCTCGTTCAAGCCGGAACTGAAGGACTCCCAGCAGGGATCATTGGGGAAAAACTCAATATTCCCCCAAGTACGTTGTCGTTTCATCTCAAAGAGTTAAGTCATGCAGGAATGGTTAGCTCACGCCAGGTCAGCAGATTTGTTTACTACACCGCAAATTATGAAGTCATGAATGGTTTGCTTGCCTACCTCACAGAGAATTGCTGTGCGGGAGTGGCTGAATGTTGCCCTGATGTCACAAGCTGCACCCCCGAGAAAGGTAATGAATAATGAATGCAATAACAGCTCAACCAAGCGTAATCAGTAGCTTTGAACGTAATCTGACATGGTGGGTGCTTGGCTGCATTGTAGTCGGCATTGGATTGGGTCAGGTATTCCCTGAGTTCTTTCAAGCTGTAGGTGGTCTCAAGGTGGCTGAAGTGAATCTTCCAGTGGCCGTCCTGATATGGCTAATGATTATCCCAATGCTGCTAAAGATTGACTTCAAGACCATGGGTGATGTATTAGCTCACTGCAAAGGCATAGGCGTGACCTTGTTCATTAACTGGATAGTAAAGCCGTTCTCTATGGCCTTGCTTGCATGGGTATTTATCCGTCACTTATTCGGTGACTTGTTACCAGCAGACCAGATAGACAGCTACATCGCAGGTCTGATTCTGTTAGCAGCTGCTCCATGTACTGCCATGGTGTTTGTTTGGAGCGGCCTCTGTGGCGGTGAGCCTAAGTTTACGCTGTCACAGGTTGCACTCAATGACGCTATTATGCTATTTGCATTTGCGCCGCTGGTAGCGTTGCTATTGGGGCTATCTAGCATTGTCGTACCATGGGATACGCTTCTGACATCTCTGGTGCTATTCATCGTCGTACCAGTGGTGATTAGTCAGTTTGTGCGTGAAGTCGTACTGGCAGGCCGCCAGCAAAAGCTTGGCGCATTGCTTAAGCGCATTCAGCCAGTTTCCCTGTCTGCATTGCTTGCCACTTTGGTATTGCTATTTGGCTTCCAAGGTCAGCAAATCATTGCTCAGCCATTTGTGATTGCCTTGTTAGCTATACCTATCATCATCCAGGTGTATTTCAACTCCATGTTAGCTTACTGGTTGAATAAGAAGCTCAAGGTGGCTCACTGTGTCGCTGCTCCATCTGCCTTGATTGGTGCTTCAAACTTTTTTGAACTGGCTGTAGCAACCGCCATCGCTCTATTTGGATTCAACTCTGGTGCTGCTCTGGCTACCGTTGTAGGTGTACTCATTGAGGTACCTGTCATGTTATCTGTAGTTGCAATCGTTAACCGTACCCGCGATTGGTACGAAACTGCCTAACAATCGAAAGCTATCAATGAACATCCTATTTTTATGTACCGGTAATTCTTGCCGCTCAATTCTTGCTGAGGCCACTTTTAATCATTTGGCACCAGATTACATGCGGGCAATGAGTGCAGGCAGTCACCCTACAGGTGAAGTGCATCCACGCTCCATTGCTTTGCTTGAACGTGAGGGCATAGCTACAGAGGATTATTACAGCAAGTCCTGGGATAACTTGCCTGTGACACCAGACATTGTGATTACAGTATGCAGCAATGCAGCAGGTGAGACTTGTCCAGCTTATCTTGGTAACGTCTTAAGAGCGCATTGGGGAGTGGATGACCCTGCCAAGGCGACGGGTACAGATGCTGAAATAGATGCAGCATTCATCAAAGCCTACTCCATATTGAGAAAACGCATTGAGGCATTTTTGGCATTGCCTCCTGATACCTTAGCTGTCAAAGATCAACTTCAGCACCAATTGAAATTAATTGGAGAGATTGAATAGATGGAAACTAATACCAACTTGCCAAACATTGAGCAGTCGCTATTCGCAAAGACAGACATTTCTTACCTGATAGATTACAAGCCATCCACCCACAAGCCAAGATTCTTGTTGCTGTATGGTTCGTTACGAAAGCAATCATTCAGTAAGCTGTTGGTCTTGGAAGCGAAAAGATTACTGGAAGCGCTTGGTGGTGAAGTTAAGGTGTTTGATCCGCATGAACTACCATTACCAGATGATGCGCCAGAGACACACCCCAAAGTTCAAGAACTGCGCGACTTAACTCTCTGGTGTGAGGGCATGGTGTGGTGTTCTCCTGAGCGTCATGGTGCGATGACTGGCATCATGAAATCACAGATTGATTGGATACCTTTAAGCATGGGAGCTATTCGACCAACACAAGGAAAAACACTTGCGGTGATGCAAGTGTCTGGTGGCTCTCAATCGTTTAATGCTGTGAATCAAATGCGCATACTAGGACGCTGGATGCGGATGATCACTATTCCAAATCAATCATCTGTTGCTAAAGCCTTCCAAGAGTTTGATGAAGATGGCCGCATGAAGCCATCTGCATACTATGATCGAGTGGTTGATGTGATGGAAGAGCTGGTTAAATTCACGTTACTTACCCGTGATATATCCGGCTTGCTGGTTGACAGGTACAGTGAGCGCAAGGAGTCGGCAACCGCACTTGGAGATCGTGTTAAGCTACACGCGATATGAGTGTGGTGTTCACGTCTACCGTGGTGCGATTAAGGACTAATATGGCAAGTTGCTGTGAAGACAAAGGATGTGAAGTTTCTGCTTTAAGGGAGTCTCATAGCCGTGTGCTTTGGGCTGTCCTGATTATCAATGCTGTGATGTTTGTCGTTGAGGCATATTCTGGCTTAGTCGCGCACTCTACGTCATTGCTGGCTGACTCTTTGGATATGCTGGGTGACGCTATTGTCTATGGGTTCAGTCTGTTCGTGTTAGCTAAGTCCTTACGCTGGCAAGCTGTGGCTGCTGTGATTAAAGGCGTATTCATGCTGGCCTTTGGTGTCGGAGTATTGCTGGAAGCTATCTACAAAATATTTAATCCCGTTATACCTAACGCTGAACTCATGGGCCGATAGGTGCGCTTGCCTAATTCTTCAATCTCATTTGTTTTGGATTGCTATACAGACATCGAAGCGACAACTTGAATATGAGTTCGACTTGGCTTTGTTCTCGTAACGACTTGATTGCAAATACAGGAGTCTTGCTTGCTGCGGCTGCTAGTTACTGGTTGACCTCTCGTTGGCCTGATATAGCTGTGGGGACAATTATCGCTGGTCTATTCCTGCATTCCTCAGTGTTTGTCCTGAAGGAAGCACTTGAAGAATTGCGCAAACCAACTTCAGTGCCAGCACGGCAACCTCAATCAGTAGTAGTTGGAATGCCATTCATACGAAATAAAAAATAACATCAGACTAGGTGTGCATAAATTTATTTAGATTATGCGATCAAGGGCTATTCGGTCTTGTATAGGGAGTTCATGCGCTTCAATACTGCAATCACCAGGCTTACATTTATGAATTAGCGGTCAGCACCTTTGGTTCAAGAATCAAAGATTGATGAATGGCTTATTCAATACCATCCAATTTCAGGAGCAACTCCTATAACAATCTCCGAATCAACTACTGGTCTAAAAGAGGTTGAAAGAATTCAAAACGCAATCAATTACAGAGGCGTTGTTTGATTTGGCTTAAAGTGTAATCCCATCGGATTCTTTGCATTAAAGTAAAAATTAATTTACCTTCCCATGGTGGGAAGCTTTAAACTGATTTGCATCTAATACAAATTTAGAATGATGAGCATGTCTAAAATGACTTTAAGTGATGCCACTCAAAATATCTCACTTCCTATCAAAGGGATGACATGTGCCAGCTGCGTGGGTCGTGTTGAAGCCGCCATAAAAAAGGTCTCTGGCGTAGAAAATGTCTCAGTCAACCTGGCAACTGAGCGAGCGACTATTCACGTTACCGAAGAGGTAAATCGCACAGCCTTGATCGAAGCTGTTCATAAAGTGGGTTATGAAGTTCCAACATCCAAGATAGAACTCAATGTTATTGGCATGACCTGTGCGTCATGTGTTGGGCGTGTTGAGAAAGCCCTCAGATCTGTACCAGGGGTTGTTGAAGCAACAGTTAACTTAGCCACTGAACGTGCCTCCATATATGGTTCTGCTGACCCAGCAGAATTGAGTTCCGCGATCGAGCGTATCGGTTACCAAGCTAAGGTCGTTGACTCTCTATCCTCCTTACAGGCTGTAGCAGAAAGTCAAAAAGAGATTGAATTACTCAAATTGAAGCGGGACCTAATTCTGGCAGCAGCACTATCTTTACCAGTGTTTTTAATGGAAATGGGTGCGCATCTGATACCAGGTGTTCATGAATTAATCATGGATACCATTGGTATGAACACTAGTTGGTACATGCAGTTTGTGTTGACGGCTCTGGTACTGGCTTTCCCTGGTAGGCGCTTTTACCAGAAAGGCTTTCCTGCACTGTTTAGGCTTGCTCCAGACATGAACTCGCTCGTAGCAGTAGGTACTGCTGCGGCTTTCGGATATTCAATAGTCGCGACCTTTGCTTCTGGACTGTTACCGGAAGGAACGGTCAATGTCTACTATGAGGCGGCTGCAGTCATTGTCGTTTTGATATTACTTGGCCGATTTCTGGAGGCCCGTGCCAAGGGGCGCACTTCCGAAGCAATCAAGCGCCTGGCAAAAATGCAGGTCAGAGAAGCGCATGTCATGCGCAATCATCGCTTTTTGGATGTGCCTATCAATGAAGTGGTGCTCAATGATGTGCTCGAAGTGCGACCTGGTGAGAGAGTGCCGGTAGACGGTGAAGTCACCCATGGTAAAAGTTTCGTTGATGAATCCATGATCACTGGTGAACCCATCCCTGTCGAGAAAACCCTGGGTACTTCTGTAGTCGGCGGCACCGTTAATCAGAAAGGGATGTTGGAGATGCGTGCGACAGCCGTTGGTAATCAAACCATGCTGGCTCAGATCATACGTATGGTGGAACAGGCACAAGGATCTAAGCTACCAATACAGGCGCTCGTAGATAAAGTGACTATGTGGTTTGTACCTGCTGTTATGGGTGCTGCTTTGCTCACATTTATCAGCTGGATGATCTTTGGTCCATCCCCTGCGTTGACCTTTGCATTAGTGAATGCAGTCTCCGTGTTGATCATTGCGTGCCCATGCGCCATGGGTTTGGCTACGCCGACTTCAATCATGGTTGGAACAGGGCGAGGTGCCGAGCTTGGCGTATTGTTCAGAAAAGGTGAAGCATTACAGTTACTCAAGGATGCCAAAGTTGTCGCGGTGGACAAGACGGGTACGCTCACAGAAGGACGGCCAGTACTGACCGACCTGGAAGTTGCAGAGGGCTTCGAGCGTAATAGTCTTCTTGCAAAAGTCGGGGCGGTTGAATCTAAATCTGAGCATCCAATTGCACGTGCCATTGTGGCCGCTGCCACCGAAAATGGGCAGTCTCTACCAGCGTTAACAGACTTTGAGTCTGTGACAGGTATGGGTGTAAGAGCCCGTGTTGAAGGTGCTCTCGTTGAAGTAGGAGCGGATCGATTCATGCGCCAACTGGGGTTAGATTTGAACGTCTTTGCGCAAACTGCTGAGCAACTGGGGAAAGAGGGTAAGTCACCCTTATATGCCTCTATTGATGGTCAGTTGGCTGGCATTATTGCAGTCGCTGACCCCATAAAAACTTCGACACCTGGTGCAATTTCCGCACTGCATCAGTTAGGTCTGAAAGTGGCCATGATTACTGGGGATAATGCCAAGACCGCACATGCAATCTCCCGCCAGCTTGGCATTGATGAAGTTATTGCTGAGGTCATGCCTGAGGGCAAGGTTGACACGGTACGTCGCTTGAAAGCTACTTACGGGCAGATCGCTTTTGTGGGTGATGGCATCAATGATGCACCCGCGCTGGCAGAAGCAGATGTAGGCCTGGCAATCGGGACCGGTACAGATATCGCTGTAGAATCAGCAGATGTAGTCTTAATGTCCGGCAATCTGCAAGGTGTGCCGAATGCGATTGCTTTATCTAAAGCAACGATAGGGAATATTCATCAAAACCTGTTCTGGGCATTTGCCTATAACACGGCTTTGATTCCGGTAGCGGCTGGTGCGCTTTATCCTGCCTGGGGCTTGCTGCTTTCACCAGTATTTGCTGCCGGCGCAATGGCTTTATCGAGCGTGTTCGTTTTAGGAAATGCTTTGCGCTTACGGACATTCAAACCACCTCTAGTTGAATTCAACAATCCACAAAACCTTTGAATAATAATGCTTGACCTTACCATTATTGGAACCTTTAAGCTTATATTAATACCAATTATTCTTTAAGGAGTTGATGATGGAATTTCATATTGAAAATATGACCTGCGGTGGATGTGCAAGGGGTGTGACAAGTGCCATTAAAGCCATAGACCCAGAAGCAAGCATTACTACGGATCCTCCAACCAGAACGGTCAACGTTGAAAGCAGTATTGCAAAAGACGAGATCGTTTCAGCGCTTATAGATGCTGGTTTTCCACCTGAAACTAAGTAATTTCTATCTGCCTGCTGAGCAATATCAGCAGGCTTTTACTTATCATTTGGACATAAGCGATGAGTCTATTTAACATTGGGCAAGCTGCCAAGGCGTCGGGTATATCGACCAAAATGATTCGGCATTACGAAAGCGTCGGCTTGTTGCCTGCCGCTTCAAGAACTTTTGCTGGATATCGTCAATATTCTGAAAAAGATGTCCATACGCTGAGCTTTATCAGACACTCCCGTGACTTAGGCTTCTCTATCAAGCAAATTGAGGAATTATTAAGCTTATGGCATGACCCGCAAAGACCAAGTAGCAAAGTGAAGCAGTTGGCAACAGCGCATGTGGAAGCTTTAAACCAGAAGATCCAGAGCCTGATTTCTATAAAATCAGAACTGCAAAAACTTGTCCATTGCTGCCAAGGCGACGATAGGCCTGCATGCCCAATTCTTGATGGCTTATCCAATTAAATTAAAATCAATCAGCATGTGAGGCACTGACCAAAGTCACCTGGAACCTAGTGGATTTATCATCTGACGATACTTTAATTTTACCTTGATGTGCTTCAAGAATTGACTTGGTAATCGCTAAACCCAGTCCTGCGCCATCGCTAGATTTCTGGCGTGATGGGTCTACTCGATAAAAGCGATCAAATAGTAAGGGAAGGTGCTCCCCCGAGATTTTTTCCCCACTATTTTGAATCACCAAGATTGTTTCCTTGCTAGCAGCTGGATTACTTTCTATTGTTACATAAACCTCAGAGGCTCTGTATGCATGCCTGATACCATTTGAGAGAAGATTACTCAGTGCTCTTCTCAACATCAGTTTATTGCCGCGCACTGATGCATGCCCCTCCAATACAAGCTTAATCTCTTTCTCATCAGCGACCGCCTCATAATAGGCAAATAGTTCTGATACCTCTTTGGCAAGATCGACTAACTCTATATCTGGCATGATTTGACCATTATCTGCTTTGGCTAATAACAGCATGTCTGAAATCATTCTTGCTAAGCGCTCATACTCCTCTAAGGCCGAGTATAAAATTTCCCTGTAGTCCTCACGTTTTCTCTGTTTGGAAAGGATCACTTGTGTTTGTGTCATGAGGTTACTAATTGGCGTTCTTAATTCATGCGCTAAGTTAGAAGAGAACTCAGAGAGTCGCCTGAAAGAACTCTCCAAACGATCAAGCATCTCATTGAATTCGGTGGCTAACCCTATCAACTCAGGCGGAACAGATCCTCGGGGTATACGAGCGGCCAGGTGACTTGCCGAAACACCCCGCGTTACCCGCGCCATATCTCTCACAGGTGCTAGTCCTCGACGCGCGGCTGTCCAGCCAAGTAGTATGGTCAGCCCTATGCAAGCCGCGATGGCAATCCATAAATTACGATGGAACTCAACCATAAACTCTTGATGGTGTTCTATATCAATAGCAAGTAAAACCAGCAGATTAGGCTGTTCCGGAATATGACTTTTTGCATATGAGATCTTGCCCCTGTAAATTTTTTTATCATGCCGCCATACTTTTAGGTCAGAATGTTTGCTGGTTGTATTCTCCTCAATCCTTTTAAGCACTGCAGTAGTGAAGTTTGTATCTGCGGTCGTAAATATAAGCTGATGACTTTTATTAATGATTGCGACAAACAGGTCATTATGGCCTACGAGCGCATCATTAAGTTTTGCTGGGAGTGCGGTTATGTCAGCATCGCTGCTTACATTCTCTACGGCATGCCGAATCAGTTTAAGTTTACCTGCCAATTCATTTTGATCCATGTGCTCAAAATGCGCTTCCACCAGGGTGTCAACCAACAGGCCTATTAAAAGCAAAACAATCGTAGATGCCGTTGAGAAAAAGAGAGTAAGGCGAAAGGTAATCGACTTAGGGATGATCATTTTTCTGGTATTTCCAATACGTAGCCCATACCACGAATGTTGTGAATCAGTTTTGGTTCAAATTCATCATCCACTTTCATACGTAAGCGTCGCATCGCTACCTCAATCACATTCGTATCACTATCAAAATTCATATCCCAAACCTGAGAAGCAATCAGCGATCTCGGCAGAACCTCGCCCTGGCGACGAAGTAATAGCTCTAACAACGAAAACTCTTTAGATGTGAGGTCAATTCTTTTACCAGCACGTGTCACCCGACGCCTTAAAATATCGAGTTTGAGATCCGCAATTTCTAGCAATTCGGTTTCTTTGGTTTTTCCACGCCGAAGTAGCGTTCTCACTCTTGCAAGTAGCTCCGAAAAATCGAAGGGTTTAATCAGATAATCATCGGCTCCAAGCTCCAAACCCTTAACTCGATCCTCAACTCTGTCACGAGCTGTTAGAAAGAGAACCGGCATCTGCTTCCCAATCTGCCGAACACTTTTCAAAACCTGCCACCCGTCCATACCAGGTAACATGACATCCAAAATCACCAGGTCATATTCCTCGGTCATCAATAAGTGCAGCCCATCAATACCATCACGGGTAATATCAGTAACGAACCCGGCTTCAGACAAACCTTGCTTCAGGTAATCGCCTGTTTTTACTTCATCTTCAACAATCAGAATTCTCATTGGTGGCCTAGAGACATTTAATGTCCTTTTATTGTGCATGAGATTTGGATGCCTTGGCAAAAATTACAAAGATGTAATTCTTTGGTAATCGCTAAGTTATGGTGTTGATATCAAAATAGAACTTGTGCGATACGATCTCATACAAGAGCTGCAAAAGATTAAATTACAAATTTGTAATGTTTTGGTCAGGTTTTAGTAGCGATGCGTAGCACAATTTTGAGTAAATACTTAAGCTAAATACAAGGTTTGTGTTATGGCAATGAGTGTTTACAACTACTTTTCAGAAAGGCTAAATCATGAATGGAATGAATATTAATCGCTTGCTCGCAATCAGTCTGATTTGTATTGCCGGCTTCGCTTCGAGTGCTATTGCAGGTATGGACGAAGCACAGCGTCAACTGATACAACGTGTCACAAAGGCAAAGCAAGTGCAACAGCAAGCACAAGCTGCACAGGGTACTGAGCGTCAGAAGCTTCTCGAAAATCACATGAAAATGATGCATGAGAACATGGATAGCTGTCGCTCCATGAAGCCAAAAGCAGGTTTAACAGATAAAGAGCGTGATGAGTGGTTTGCAGAGCATCAAAAGATGATGGGCGAAATTATGGACCAAATGATGATTGACTATAAGTTGATCGTTGAGTCCAGCGGTGACTCTATGGATTCACATAAGCACTAGTATGAATTGATATCAGCCCTGGAAAGGGCTGATTTTGTTATCTAAATTTTTTACTACTGATTGGTTGAAGTGGAGTATTCATGAGAAAAAATCACTCATGGTTGAAAAGAGTTTTACTTACTGTTAATGGTGTACTAATAATTATGGTACACAATGTCTCTATTGCTGCTGATAATAGTGGATCAGAGGCTGTATACCAATCAGTATTTGAGGATTACAAAAGCGATTCCACACAGGGTGTTTCTAATTGGACAAAAAATACAACTCCATCCAACAGTCACACTGGGCATGATATGCAAAAAATGCAAACGGAGTCGGTTATTTCACCCGTTATTACAGAGTTTAAGTCTCCGATGCAGCTTAACCACATGTTGCATCAACATGACTCAAACATGCAAGGCATGGATATGAAATCTATGAACCACTCTGAAATGATGGATATGGATCATTCCCGAATGGCCCGCATGGAGCACAATAATGATCCTTCTGAGGCGCATGTTGAGAGTAATCACCGTATACACACTCACAAAGAACACATTAACGACGTAGGCTCACCTAGCAGCATGAATGATGATTCGATGCATACACACGAGCATCACCTCATGCCAAGTGCAAACTCAGACACAATCTCTGAAGCCGATAAGAGCATCGATTTACATCACCATCAGGAAAGTGAGGGCAACGACTCTTCAGAAGCACATTCAAAGGCTACCAATCCTGCACACTCATACAAATCCAAGATCATTCCGAATGTTCACCCAGCGATTGTGCATTTTCCAATCGCACTGACTTTTATGTCCCTATTATTTGGTATCGCTGCTGCTTTCAAAAGGCAAACCCAATTGGGCGAATACTTCACTGCATACACTCACTTCACTTTATGGTTGTCAGCTTTCTTTGGACTAATCGCTGTTCTATTCGGATGGCTGGCATTTAATTCAGTAAATCATGATGAAGGTGGTCATTTAGCCATGTTAACGCATCGCTCATGGGCGATTCCAACTGTAGCAGGGTTAATCGGATTCGCTGTTTGGGACATAATTAAAAATGGTTATAAGCGAGCAATATCTATATCTACAATCACTTTGTTATTTGTTTTATCGCTGGGGATTGGCATCACTGCATGGTTGGGTGGTGAGGTGGTATACAGACATGGCATAGGTGTCTTATCTTTACCTACATCTGGTGACCATAACCACGCTGGACATCAACATGGTGAAGTAAGTCAATCAGCAATACCAGCTCAAGACAACCATTCAGGTCATCAACATGAGTCATCATCTGAAGGAGATTCACATGAGCACTAATATTGGAATCTTCAGGGCACGCAGCGTCATTCTTGTTGCCGTAAGCTTGTTATTAGGTGGATGCGCGACCTTCTCAAAAGATGGCGGCATGGATGAGGTACAAAAACAAACTCAACCGCACCTGAAGCAAGAGTATGAATGGGCTAAGACTGAAGCGTCTAAAAAGTCCCTGCAGGACAAGACTCAGGCATTGCTTGCACAACCTTTGGATGTGGAAGGCGCAGTACAGGTGGCGCTTTATAACAACAAAGGTCTACAAGCTGCATTCTATGAGCTGGGTATTTCAGAAGCGGACCTTGTACAGGCAGGCCGTCTGCCCAACCCACGCTTCTCTATGCTATATGCGCGTAATGGTGGTGAGTATAAGATCGAACAGGCATTCACGTTCAACGTTTTCTCATTGATCACCATGCCTAAAGCTGTAGAGATTGAAAAAAGACGTTTCGCCCAGACACAAGCCTCTACCGCTATTGAAGTCCTGAAGCTCGCCTATCAGACACGTATCGCTTATTTTAATGCGGTAGCCGCTACTGAATTGGCCAGATATAGCGCACAAGTGAAAGAGTCTGCAGAAGCTAGTGCTGAGTTGGCTAAACGACTGCATGAAACCGGCAACTGGAATCGACTGGAGCAGTCACGTGAGCAGAGCTTCTATGCCGATGCCGCCCTTGAATATGCTAATGCAAAGAATGCTGAAGTGAGGGCATATGAGGCTTTGGCCAGGCAATTAGGTGTGAAAGCTTCACAACTCACAATCCAATCTCGGTTACCTGATCTGCCTAAGTCTCTTTCAGAGTTACAGGCCTTTGAACAAAATGCCTATGAACAACGATTGGACTTGCTGGTTAAGCGCTCTGAAATGGATGCTTTGGCTAAGCAGCTAGGACTGACCAAAACCACGCGATTCATCAATGTGATCGAGTTAGGCCCGGCAAGAGTATTGGAGGGCAGAAGAAGCGAGCCTTACAAGAAAGGTATTGATATCGCTTTTGAAATTCCGTTGTTTGACTGGGGCCAGGCCAAGGTGCCACGGGCAGAGTCAATTTACATGCAGTCCGTACAGGAAACTGCTCAGTTGGTGACCAATGCGCAATCTGAGATACGAGAACGGTATAACACTTATCGCACCAAACATGATGTCACTCGTCACATTCGCGATGAGATTGTGCCATTACGCAAACGTATATTGTACGAGGATCAACTGCGCTATAACGGCATGCTCACAAGCCCATTTGAATTATTTGGCGATGCCAGGGCGCAAGTACAAAGTGTAAAAGGCTATATCGAATCATTACGTGATTTCTGGTTAGCTGATGCTGAATTACAAGCTACTTTAGTCGCTAGTCCTCGTTTGATGGAAGGTCAATAAGATGACAACTATGGATAGAAGAAACTTTTTTAAATATGCTGGATTAGGCATGGCTGGCGTTGCCGTCAGCGCTGTCAGTAAGGTTGCATTGGCAGCCATCCCAGAAATCATTACCTCCGAAGTAGCCAATACTCAGCAACCTTTGCACCCAAACACTGGACGGCCTTATCAGCCTGTAGTCACCTTGAATGGCTGGAGTTTGCCTTGGAAGATGAATAATGGTGTCAAAGAGTTTCACCTTGTTGCTGAGCCTGTTGTCAGAGAGATTGCACCGGGTATGAAAGCAAATCTCTGGGGCTACAATGGTCAAAGCCCTGGGCCCACAATTGAGGTTGTTGAAGGTGATCGCGTCCGTATCTTTGTGACGAACCGCTTGCCCGAAAAAACCAGTGTTCACTGGCATGGTCAACGTTTGCCCAACGGTATGGATGGAGTTAGTGGTTTGACACAACCTGCCATTGAGCCTGGAAAAACGTTTGTTTATGAATTCGAAGCCAAACGTCCAGGCACGTTTATGTATCACCCTCATGCGGATGAAATGCTACAAATGGCCATGGGCATGATGGGCAGTTGGATCACGCATCCCAAGAACCCTAAGTTCATGCCGGTGGATCGCGATTTTGTATTCTTGCTTAACGCCTATGACATCGAGCCTGGAAGCTTTACCCCTAAAGTGAACACCATGCTGGATTTCAATTTATGGACATGGAATAGCCGAGCCTTCCCAGGTATCGATCCCATTGTGGTTCGTAAGGATGACCGTGTACGCATTCGCGTAGGGAACCTGACTATGACAAATCATCCCATCCATTTACATGGGCATGAGTTTGAAGTCACTGGCACTGATGGTGGATGGGTACCAAAAACCGCACGTTGGCCCGAAGTAACCACTGATGTTGCCGTTGGTCAAATGCGCGCCATTGAGTTTGTTGCAAACGAGCCTGGCGATTGGGCATTTCACTGTCACAAAAGTCATCACACCATGAATGCGATGGGGCACAGTTTCCCCACCATGATAGGTGTGAAACAAGGTGATCTGATGAAGAAAATCACTAACCTCGTACCTGACTACATGCCTATGGGTGAAACGGGCATGTCGGAAATGACAGATATGTCCGAGATGATGGATATGCCATTACCCAAAAATACATTACCAATGATGATGGGCAACGGACAGTTTGGCTCACTTGAGATGGGGGGGATGTTCACGACCGTGAAAGTCCGAGATGGACTCGCTAAAAATGACTATAAAAATCCAGGTGATTATAAAAATCCCAGCGGCACAGTTGCCCATGCCGTTGAGGTAGATACAACTAAGGTTCTGCGTCAAAAGTTTAATGATAAAGACGGGTTTGAGGTAAACGTAAGGAAACCAACTAACCATTCAGGTCATTAACATTTAGTTAAAGATAGTGCATTCAACAGATTAGACTTTTTGCTGTTGGTGTATTTAATTTGATGGGAAGATTGGAATAATCACCGAGAATAACAGATTTTTCCCCGGTGATTATTTACTCTCTATTCATAATTTTTGCAGCTCTTGATACTATTCAGATGAGCTAGGCTCATTCTGTTTCCAAATCTTGAATAAGATTTTTCATCTCTACAATCTCTTTACGCTGAGCTTCAATGATTCCATCCGCAAGTTTTCGAACTCTGGGGTCATTTATGTTTGCTCTCTCACTGGTTAAGATAGCTATCGAGTGATGAGGAATCATAGCTCGCATGTAAGCAACATCTTCTACAGTCGCTTGGCTTCTTACTAACCATAGCGAAACACAGAATACAACACTACTTACAATAAGAACCACTGCATTCAACTTTTTATTGGGGTACATTTTCCACATGAAAATCAGCATAACCATAGCCATGACGGCGCCCATCATGAGCGCCATATAAGATCTAGTCTCACTGAAAAAGAGATGATCTAAAGAAAAAGTATTGAAATACATTAATCCAAACATGATGAAAGTACCGACCATAATCATAAAAGCAAAAGTTGAGTATTTCATGGATGCCATTGCATGGTGTTGATTATCAGAAGTTGAATTTTTCATGAATGTCTCCTTAGAGGTCTAAATAAGAGTGACATTACCTTGAGGCACTGAGTTCAGGTGCAGAATAGAGAGATTAACTGCCTTTATTTAAATTCAGCAACTTAATGCAATTATGTCAATTGACATAAAGCCATGTCATAAATAATTCTTACTGCAAAGTTTTTTAATTATCATCAGTAAATTTTAAGCTTCAAATAGGCATTTTTTAATAAAATCTAATCTTACTTTGAGGAAAGCAAACTAACGCTTTCCTGTGCACCCGTGATATCGCCAAAATAATGAAGCCTCCAATTAAAAAATGGATTTGTATTGCTCAATTTAGTTGGAATGGATGCTCAATATCACAGGAATACACTATTATTTTTTCCTTTTAAGCAGAATATATGCAGCAGGGAGCACAAATAATGATAGCAATGGTGCAGTCAGCATGCCACCCACCATAGGGGCTGCAATACGGCTCATCGCCTCCGAACCTGTTCCAGTGCCAATCAGAATCGGTATCAAACCAGCCAGAATTACTGCAACTGTCATTGCCTTTGGTCGTACACGTAAGACCGCACCTTCAATCAATGCGTCATACAAGTCTGCTTCATTATTTAGTTTGCCAGTGGACCTATATCGTTCAATTGCATCATCTAAGTACACCAACATAATGATGCCAAACTCAGCGGCGAGTCCCGATAGTGCAATCATACCTACTCCACTAGCAATAGAAAAATGATGCCCTAAGAAGTAAAGAAACCAAACTGCCCCAACCAGAGAAAATGGCAAACTACCTAAAATTAACAACGCTGGTGTCATGCGTTTAAATGACAAAAATAAAAGGATAAAGATAATTCCTATGGTCATCGGCACAACATAACTGAGTCGTTTGGCGGCACGTTCAAAATATTCAAACTGTCCCGACCAGGCAAGTGAATAACCTGCTGGTAAACGCAGCTCTTTATCTAACATTGCTTTCGCATCTTTAACAAATCCACCTAAGTCGCGGTCTTGGATATCTACATAAACCCAGACATTAGGCCGAGCATTCTCACTTTTTATCATAGGCGGACCACTCGTCACAGTGATTGCTGCCACGTCGCCAAGGGGGACCGTGGCACCTTGCTCGGTGATGATAGGAAGCGCCTTGAGCTTTTCCACAGAGTCACGTATTTCTCGGGGAAATCTTACATTTATTGGGAAGCGTGCTAAACCTTCAATTTTTTCTCCCACATTGTCACCACCAATCGCAGTAGAAACCAACATCTGTACATCACTGATATTCAAGCCATAGCGTGCAATTTTGAGTCGGTCTATTTTGACATCAATGTAACGTCCACCCGTTACTCTTTCTGAGATGACAGAGGTAGCACCTGGTATCTTTTTCATAAGGCGCTCAACCTCTTCGCCTAGTTTTTCTAAGGTAGTTAGATCAGCGCCACTAATTTTGATACCAACTGGGCTTTTGATACCTGTAGATAACATATCAATCCGATTGCGAATAGGTTGCACCCACACATTAGCCATACCGGGAATTTTTAAACGTGCATCAAGTTCTTTGACTAATTTTTCAGGAGTCATGCCTGCACGCCATTCTTCACGCGGTTTCAACTGAATGGTGGTTTCTAGCATTTCCAAGGGTGCGGGATCAGTGGCAGTTTCGGCTCGACCACTCTTACCGAAGACTGATTTTACCTCGGGCACAGTTTTGATAAGCCTGTCGCTCAATTGCAGTATTTCTGAAGCTTTTGAAGCAGACAGCCCTGGAAGAGCTGTAGGCATGTAAAGTAAGTCACCCTCATTAAGTGGCGGCATGAATTCGCTACCGAGTTTGCCTAGTGGGTAGAGCGTGATCAGCACTAAAATCAATGCAACACATAAAGTGACTTTTGGAAAATGTAGCACTTTGTCTAGTACTGGCTTGTAAATTGCAATCAGCCATCTATTAATAGGATTCTCATGTTCAGCACGAATATGGCCCCGAATAAAGATCGTCATCAATACAGGAATCAATGTGACGGACAATCCTGCGGCAGCTGCCATCGCGTAAGTCTTGGTAAACGCTAATGGCGCAAACAACTTACCTTCCTGAGCCTCTAGAGTAAATACAGGAATAAACGACAAAGTAATAATTAACAAAGAAAAGAACAGTGCTGGTCCTACCTCACAGGCAGCATCAATAATGACGGTCAGGCGTTGAGCATGACTAGGCTCGCCATGTCGGGCCTTAAAGTCTTCAAGTTGCCGATGCGCATTCTCGATCATCACGATTGCAGCATCCACCATTGCTCCAATAGCGATCGCAATGCCGCCCAGCGACATAATGTTGGCATTGACTCCTTGGTAGTACATGACAATAAAACTGACTAGTACACCTATCGGCAATGCAACAATTGCTACTAAAGCTGAACGGAAGTGCCAAAGGAACAGGACGCAAACCAAAGCGACTACAACAAACTCTTCTATCAGTTTATTTGTTAGGTTATCGACGGCACGTTTAATGAGTTGAGATCGGTCATAAGTAGTCACAACCTCTATACCTTCAGGCAGGCTTTTTTTGAGTGTCGCAAGTTTGGCTTTCACTGCATCTATGGTTTCAAGCGCGTTTTGACCAGCGCGCATAACAATCACGCCACCAGTTACTTCTCCTTCACCATTCAATTCTGCGAGTCCACGTCTAAGTTCGGGTCCAATTTGTACGCGAGCGACATCAGATAGAAGTATCGGTGCCCCGGAGTTGCTCACCATCAAGGGGATCTTGCGAAAGTCATCAATCGACTCTAAATAACCATGTGCTCTAACCATGTACTCAGCTTCTGCAATTTCTACGACAGAGCCACCTGTTTCCTGATTTGCAGATTCAATCGCGGACACAACCTTGGATAAAGGTATGCGGTAGTTACGCAATTTATTTGGATCAACTTGAACCTGATACTGTTTGACCATGCCGCCTAGTGTTGCCACTTCAGCGACTCCCGGTATAGTTTTTAACTCAAACTTAAGAAACCAGTCCTGCAATGACCGCAGTTCACTTAAGTCATGTTTGCCACTTTTATCTATAAGCGCATATTCATACACCCAGCCGACGCCAGTTGCATCCGGCCCCAAACTTGGGTTCGCACCTTTTGGCAATTTAGATGAGATTTGGCTTAAGTACTCAAGCACGCGGGAACGTGCCCAATATTGATCCGTGCCATCGTTAAATAGAATATACACAAACGAGTCACCAAAAAACGAGTAACCCCGCACAGTCTTTACGCCTGGCACAGAGAGCATTGTCGTTGTAAGAGGATAGGTCAGCTGGTTTTCAACAATTTGTGGGGCTTGACCAGGCCATGGTGTACGAATGATGACTTGTGTATCAGATAAGTCTGGAATTGCATCGAGTGGTGTTCTTAGCATGGCGAATATCCCCCATGCAATCACCATCAATGTTGCCAGCAATATCAGTAATCGATTGTTTGATGACCAACGTATGAGACGAGCGATCATGGTTTCGCCCCTTTCATACTGTTTTTCATCGGCTCAATCTTTATAATACGATCAATCATGTATTGTGCTGGCATACCTTGCTCAGCGGATGCTTCGGCTTTTAAAACGAATTCAACTTCGTCCCCAGTTCTAAGTTTTGTAAGCTGACTACTATCCTTTACCTTAAATCCCATCGTCATTGAAGGCCAGCCAATTTCTGTGATGGGCTCATGGTTCAGTGTGACATGATTCGATTTTGGATCTACATCTATTACTTTGCCATGCCCCATAGGCATCTTCTCCTTGGGAATGTCAGATTTAGTGTCATTCATCTCGGAAGTATTTCTATGTTGCGATAGCCTTGCCAGGACACCAGAAAGCGATGCTTCTGAGTCGATCAAGAATTGACCTGAAGCAACAATTTGTTCACCTTCGACTAAGCCGGCTAAAACCTCAGTAAACTGATTACGCTCTTGTCCGGTTTCGATTTCGACGGGGCGATAACCATTGTCCTCTTTTACTATGACCACTTTGCGCTGACCTGTAGCAATGATGCTTTCAGTAGGCACAGATAAAGCTTCGTGGGTTTGTCCTGTAAATTCCACATTGGCATACATGCCGGGGCGCAAACGATTGTCTTTGTTTGGTAATTCAATACGCACTTGTATGGTTCGAGTAGCATCGTTCAAGATCGGATATAGATAACCTACCTTCCCTTTAAAAACTTCATTAGGAAGACTTTGCATCCGAACCTCAGCAGCCATGCCAGGTTTCAAACTAACTGCATCGCGCTCTGGAACCTCTGCAATCATCCAGACTTGAGAAAGATTGGAAATTTGAATTAATGAACTGCCGGCCATCAATTGAGCACCCTCTCGAACGCCTAACTCGGTGACTATTCCTGATGCGGGGGCATATACGCCAAATCTTGGGCTTGCTTTACCGGATTTCGAAATAGCGGCCACTTCACTCTCAGTCATGCCAAGTAGTTTCAGTCGATTGAAGGCTGCTTGCTTTAGAGAGTTGTCACTATCAACACTATGAAGTCCCAATAATGCTAGATACTCTTGCTGAGCCGCTAACAAATCTGGTGCATAGACTTCTGCAACTTTCTGGCCTTTGATGACTGGATCACCTACTGCACGGACTGATAAGCGCTCAACAAATCCCGGGATGCGTGTTTGAACTGCATAGATATGTCGCTCGTCTGGTTCGATTCGGCCAATCGCAGAGAGTGATTCACCGAAGTTTTTAAAGGACACTTTCTCTAGTCTGATCCCCAAGTTTTGTGCTGTCTGTGATGAAATTGCGACACCGCTTTCCTCACCATCACTTCCTTCAGTGGCGTATTTAGGTTCGAGCTGCATGTCCATAAAGGGAGACTTCCCTGGTTTGTCAAACTTCTGATCTGGCACCATTGGGTCATACCAGTATTTAACTCTTTTACCGCTGCCATCTTGAACGACTCCATCACTGGATTTAGTCGTCATCAAATCATCGCCTGGTTTATCCTGAGCCATGGGTGATTGCATGGATCTTTGTCCAATAGACCAACCTATTCCTGCTGATAGTAATAATAAAATCAGAACTATCACTAAATGGAGTCGTTTCATTTTATTTCCTTAATGATGTCCAGTTATTCAGCGTATTTAGGTGCAAGCTGCATTTCCATAAATGGAGATAGGCCTGATTTACTGAAATGACGGTCTGGCACCATTGGGTCATGCCAATACAATATTTTTTTACCGCTAGCATCTTGTTCCACATTAGTGCCGCTCATATCGCTAGGGTCAATTTCATTAGGGAGCATTGCGTTAGGCTTGGCTTCTACTGACTTTTCCACTGCTGGCATTTCTGTCATTGTTTCGCTGCTAGAAGCGGCAGGGCTTTCCTGTTTGGAACAAGCAGTGATCGTTACTAAAAATGTAGCAATGACTAAGACGTATGTTGTTTTCATGATTTATTCCTTTTCAATTTGTTTAAATAGACGACTATCGTTTAATAAATAGCCAATTCTGACGGCGGCCCGTTGCTTGTCGGTCAAGATGGCCCAATGATCTAACTCGATTTCTAAAACATCTCTACGAGCATCCCAAACGTCGCTGAGAGGTTGCTTTCCGGATTGATATGCTGCACGCGCGATATTTAATTTAGCTTCAGCATTGGGGATAAGTTTTGAGAGATGCTCATTCTCACGAGCATCAGCAGCCTGTGCATCTGCCATAGCGCTTTCTAATTCGAAAGAAAGCTCACGTCGCCGGTCTTCGGTAAGCTTTCGTGCTTTCTCTACCAAAATCAGCTTTTCTGCAGTACGCCTATCTTGTCGATTCGCACGATCCAATTGCAGATCAATCGATACTTGAACACTCAGCATGTCACTACGGTCTGCAAAACGTTTCCCATAGCCGATTTCCCAGCCCCAATTACGCTCCAAATTAGCTTGCGCATTATCTACATCGAGCTGAGCAACTTTTTCAGATTGAGCAGCGTTGAGTAGTAACGGATGCTTATCTAATTCTGCTTGAAGAGCATTGTGGGGGGAGGTATCGGTGATGCCTGGAAGTTCAGAGGAGATCGAACGTGATGCAGCCTGACCAATCCAGCGAGCCAAAGTAGCGCGAGCTTTGCGTTCATCACGAAGTGCAACAATCCGCTTTTCATTGGTCATGGAAATTTGGGTGTCCATGCGCAGTACATCGCTGGTTTTTATAGCACCAGAACTGACACTGGCAGCCTGCACTTTACGCTCAGCCACCATGTCGTCAGTCATGCGTTGATAGAGGTCAGACTTTCGTTGAGCCTCATATACATCCAACCATGCTAAAGCCACATCGCGTTCAATAGTTCTAGCAGTCGCTATTTGCTCTGTATAGAACTGATCGGCTTCAGCTAGCATGCGATTGGAGGCCGCCTCACGTTTTCTGCGAGGAGTCATATCTTGCGCGAGACCGAGATTGGCCATAGTTTGGTCATCGCGATCAAAACGTAAGCTATCATTTCTGGTCACAGGTAAATTAATGACACCAAACTTAATCTTAGGGTCTGGTAATTGACCTTCGGCGATAGCTGCTTGACGTGATGCCATAGCGGCATCATCAAGTGACTGAAGCAATGGTTGGTTTTGTGTTGCTAATTGTATTGACTCAGCTAATGTCAGCGGTTGTTCTGCTTTTGCAGTACCAACCTCCAAAAATATAGCCAACACTGTCATTATGCAAAAAGACATGCATATGATTCTTGGCGTAACCGCCAAACAGGGGGCATTCATGAGAGCTCTCCTAAACTTAAATGTGCAGATTTAGGGCGTAATTAGGCCCTAGTGCATCACTTCAAGCTGGAGGCTTTAACGGAGGAGATAGATCTGCGGATTTTTCCGAAGGGGTGAAACTAGGAAAGGAAACTGCGGGTAAAGCGGCGAAAACATATTTAGCAGATGATTCAATCGGCGTTACTTGAGTGTACTGACAACCAGCACCTATCGAACAAGGCTTATGGTCATGACTATATTTTTGCTGCTTGTCTTTACTCATTTTACTTTCATGGCAATTTTTCATATGGGCCATGACATCTGACTGCATAGACGAAATTACAGAATGAGAAACACATGAAGTCGCGCAAATAGCTGCCAGCACTGGACTTGTAGCCAGAGCAAATGTCAAAACAACAGCAATTGTACGAAAAAATCTTACCATCAAATTACTATATCACCGTATTTTAGTTTCAACAATTCAATTCATATCAAAGTAATTTTTTCGTCGTTTCATCATCACGATTATGATCAAGTGAAGGGCTCGTGAGGCCGTACTTTAATTTTGTCCTGATGCTTCTATAATTGATTTGGTAATTGCCAATCCAAATAGGCTAGCTACTTCCTTTAATTGCAGTCATCATTTCTTTAAGTTTATCTGTCATTAAAGTGACACCAGCTTCGTAGCGAAGGCTGTTGTCTACAAACTCGTTTCTCTCTAAATCCATGTCTACAGTATTACCATCTACAGAACCTTGTACTAGAGAGCGAAATAGAGCATCTCCAGAGTGCCCTTTCACTTGAGCTGGATCTCCACTCAAATGCTCATTGCTAGTTTGTTTAAGAATGCCTGCTCTTGGAGCTGTTGATGCAGTAGCGTTAGTTTCAGCCTGTTGGATTGCTGATTGCATGGCTGACTTGAAATCAATATCTTTCGCCTTGTATTGCGGCGTATCTGCATTTGCAATGTTAGAGGCAAGTAATTCTTGACGCTGACTCCGTATACGCAGTGCAGTTTGAAGTACATTTAATTCGGCATCCAATTTTTTCAACATAGTTTTTCTCTCGAAATTACATCCTAAGAATTAGCTTGAAATACCCTTATCAACTACAGCTGTAACAGCATCATGATCCAGTGAATTGTGTAAATGTCTTGCAGCCTCCATATATGGCTTACACATGTTGCTGTTGAAGTCATAAGCGACCATCAGCGAACAGAAAACATCATCGTGGCTTAATGCAAGATTTTTATGCTGCCTCAAGTGGCTTTCTGGGAATGCAGACGAATTACCTGTCCATACAATGAGAGGTATTTTGGTTTGCTCTTTTGGCGCAATCACCACCGGTGCTGCATGAAGGTACATTCCATACTCGCCTAATGACTCACCGTGATCGGCGATATACATCATTCCCACATCGTAGTTTTCTTCGTATGGCTTAAGAAATTTGATTACTTCGGATAGAAAATAATCGGTATAAAGAATGGCATTGTCATATGCATTGTCGATCTCTTGCTTGGTGCAATCTTTGAGTTCTTTCGACTTACATACTGGGCTGAATTTCTCAAATACCTTTGGGTAACGTCTGAAATATTCAGGCCCGTGATTCCCCATTTGATGCAATACGATTAGAATATCTTTACCATTTTTTGATTGGATGTGCTTGTCCAGACCATCTAACATACCTACGTCACGGCATTCTGGATCGCATATTGGGTTGAGGTTTGTTGATTGAAAATTTTGATATTTAACTCGAAGTGCAACACCTTTCGAGTCTGAGTTATTGTCGCGCCATAAAACATCAATTCCGTTTCTAGCCAGGACATCAATCACATTCTCCTGCTTCAAAGCCGTCTCTTTGTTATAACCACGTTGCCCCAGGGAAGAGAACATACAGGGTACAGAAACCATGGTGGAGGTGCCGCAAGCACTGACATTACTAAAGCTGACAACGTTTGCAGCTTCCAGATTAGGAGTGGTGGCGCGTTGATATCCGTTTAGTGCAAATCTGTCATATCTTGCTGTTTCACCGACGACAACGATGACAAGCTTCCGTTTGTTATTATTTTGAGTGTTTCTATAGGCATCAGTGGCGATCGTTTTTAAAGGGGCATTCCGTGCTTCAAACACTTTGGCTTCTTGATTTACATATTTATATGCAGAATAAATTGAGAATGTTGGATTCGCATAAAATCTTACGATTTTATGTTCTCTGATAAATGAGGCATATCCTGCAGTAAATGGTGCAACCACCATAATCGCAGTAATAGTTAGGCTCGAAATAGCTTTAAAACGGCTTTTGAACTCTTGAGAAAATTTACGTGGTTTTGGAAAGTTTTTAATTACAAAAAACGCTGGGATTAGACCCAGTAGGATCAATCTAGCCACCAATTCAAATGTGATTAAACCTTGCAACTCTCTCTGATCGGTTTGAGCAACGTTATCCATCATGGTGTGGTCGATCACTACTCCAAAGCTATCCATGAAATATGCGTTCAGCGAAGAAACAATCAGCAGAACAGCTAAAACCCACTTTGCAGATTTACCAATGCAAAGTATTTGAATGATGATTGTTAGTGTGACTAAAAAGAAAACGAATAGTGATGCCAGGAACGGAAGATTATTAAGGCTGAGTGGATACGTCTTCAACAGGTTTTGGCAAAGCGAAATGTTGCCAGTCACCATAATGAACAAGGATGCCATCATGACCCAGGCATTTTGAGTCTTTGGAACAGGCAAGTATTTCGAAATCTTTGATTTTAAGTTTTCTAAAAACATGGGCTCATTTTTCTGATGGCAATCATCAGAAATCAGCAAACCGTATGCCAATTCTTATCACATTGATTATTAATGGAAATATTCAGTCAGGCACGTAAATTCCTGCAAGTTTTGCAGGATCATAATTTTTTATTATGCAAAGTTTGCAGAAGCTGAGAGTCAAAACTTGGTTTTTTTAAGAATGATTCCGAAGATGGATTCTGTACGTTTCGATACATGGAAATTATTGACTAATCAATGAGTTATTGCTAAATTAAAAAAGCATGTTTCAACTAATCCGAAAATTCATGGCATTTCTTGCGCTGGTCTCAGTTCTGAGCTCATCGGCGTGGGCTTTCTCGCCTGAAGTTTTGTTTGATGATGTTGTTTCGTCTCAAGCAGTCATGCAGGATGTTCACCTGATTAACAAATCCCAAGTGAATAGCAATTCTGATATCATAAATGTACCAATCTCAGAACAATTTTGTGATCATGCTTGCCATATCTCTGCTCACATCACAGCCATTGAGACGAGTGGAATTAGTCACATTCTTCCTGATTTAGATTCATCTACCTACAACATTGAATCTAAAGATCAGTTCACCAATCCAGTCCTTAAAAGTCTCTACAGACCTCCTGCGCTTGTTTGATTAAATTTTTAAGATGCTGAGTGATTTCAGCATCTTGGTTATTGATCCAACGAGAGAGGTCTTACCGTGTATGATTCATCGTCTATAAGATGGCTGTTTGTATTAATAGCTTTCTTAATCAGTTCAGTTACCAATGCTGAGCCATTAACGCTGGAGGCAGCCTGGACTATTGCTGCCCAGAACAACCCGGACTTAAAGCGCTTAATCGCCAATCAGAGTATTCCTGCTGGCGAGTTCCAAGATGCTTCCGGCCCGCTCTATTACAACCCGACACTGAACTTGGAAGGTAGAACCCGCCGTATTGCTCAAACCGGCGCATCTGACCCTTACAGAGGTGAATATGGTATCGGTATCTCCCAGACCTTCGAAATTGCCGGGCAGCAACGGTTTCGTAGACAAGCTGCAGAAGAAAGTAAAACTGCAATTTCCCAAGATATTGCTGAAGAATATCGCGCTCTACATGCGCAATTAGAAGAGCAGTTCATCAATGTACTTGCTGTCCAAAAGCGTATTGAAGTTGAACAACGCATTCTAAAACTCATTGAGCAAAATACGCAGTTGTCTCGCAAGAGAGTAAGCGCCGGTGAGGATAGTTTGCTTGATGGGAATTTGGCCATAGTAGATGCGGAGCGTGCGCGTAACCAATTGATCTCCCTTAATGAACAATTGTTGCGTGCAAGAACTCAGCTGGCAGCCACCATGCAGCTTAAGGCAAATGAATTTCCAGAAGTTGTTGGGGAGTTAACTCCAGCCCAAACGCAATACACACTACAAGAACTATTCAACAAGCTTGATACCCGCCCAGGAATTCAATCCCTGACAAGTAAAGAAGCCTCTGCCAGATCGCGTTTAGAGCTGCAAAAAAGTATGCGTTACCCAGACCTAACTGTGTCTCTAATCAATACGACGGAGGCCAGTCTCGCTGGCAGTGACAATATTTCATCCATCGGCGTATCCATGCCATTGCCGATTTTCCGTCGCAATGCGACTGGCATAGGTCGAGCAACAGCAGAGCTCACTCAATCAGAAATCAACCTGACTTCTGAGACACGTAATGCCAAAGCAGTCATTGAAGCCGCCTGGTTGCGTAGAGAGAACATCAAGGATCGAGTCAGACGCTTGAACAGTGAAGTTTATCCCAAGCTAGAGGAAAACCTGACGCTTTCCAAAAAGGCATTCGAAAACGGTGAAATTGGATTGCCGCAATTACTGATTGTGCAACGACAAGTGGTGGATGCTCAACGCGACATCATTGAAACACAAAAAGATCTTCGCCTTGTACAGATTGAGTTGGAATATGTTTCAGGCTGGCTGTCCCCATTAGCTTCAGCTACACAAGAATAGGAAACAAAAATGTTAACTTTCCTCAGAAAATTATATCTATTTGCACTGGTTTTCTCCGCAATTATCTTTTTCATGCTCCTAAGTGGATGCAGCTCAAAAGATGTTCCAGATTCAGAAACCAAGGCCATCTCTTCAGTTCCTGAGGAGAGTGAAGCTAATGAAGATGTGATTAAATTAAGTAATACTGAAGTCCAGCAAAGCCAATTAACAGTTACTCCTGCATCCAAGAGTGCCGTTCAAGACCAGTTAACGTTTACAGCTAACATTCAGGCTAACCAAAATAAACTTGCCCATGTAACTCCTAGAATTGAAGGCAAGCTTTCCAAGGTGATTGCCAATCTTGGAGACCGAGTTAAAACAGGTCAGATATTAGCTGAGATCGATAGTATTCAAATGGGTGAAGCGAGAGCCCAATACAGAAGCTCTAAAACAGACTTGGCGCTGGCTCAGGCCAACTTTGATCGAATTTCAAAACTGTATGAAGACAAGGTTGTTCCTCAGAAACAATTGATCGAGTCACAATCTGCACTAGAGAGAGCTAAATCAGCCCTGTATGCAGACTCAGAGAGATTGCGAATGTATGGCGGTTTGACAGAACAAAATGGTTCAACCTATTTACTCAAAGCGCCATTCGACGGCATTGTGATTGAGAAAAATGTAGTGATCGGTGAGTTAGCTAGTCCTGCAAACACGATTTTCACTATTGCAGACATGTCTTCAGTTTGGATTGATGCAGATGTTCCAGAACGAGACTTGCAATCCCTAGCTGTTGGTAAATCAGCCAGTGTCACAGTCACAGCTTATCCAGATGAGGTTTTCCAGGGTAAGGTCAGTTATTTATCAAGCGTGGTTGATAAGACTACTCGCACAGTAAAAGCCCGGATCGAGCTTCCCAATCCTAACCTCAAGCTACGCATTGATATGTTTGCAAAAGTACTGTTCAGCCATGCCGGGACCAAGGATGTATTTGTTGTTCCAAACTCCGCAGTGGTAATGGTACAAGGCATTCCAAATGTGTATATCAATGAGAAAGGCGGCTTCACTCCAAGGGCAGTTGAATTAGGCTCCAGATATAACGAGGTAGTTGAGATTAAATCTGGCCTCAAAGAAGGTGAACTCGTTGTTCAGACTGGTGTATATGCGCTAAAAGCCAGACAGCTCAAATCTCAAATCAGCGATGAGCACTAGGAGAACAGCATGCTAAATTGGATATTAGATGCTGCGCTAAAATATAAACTTCTGGTCATTCTGGCGTTTATAGTTGCTGCATTTTTTGGAGTCAAAGCATGGCAGGAAGTGCCTTTGGATGCTTTCCCAGATGTAACCCCTGTTCAGGTAAACGTGTATACGGAATCCCCTGGGCTAGCTTCAGAGGATGTTGAAAAACTGATTACGTTTCCCGTTGAAAGCTCTTTAGCCGGTCTCAAAGGTATTGAGGAAATCAGGTCAGTTTCACTGTTTGGATTGTCATATGTCAGCGTGTATTTCAATGACACTACGGACATTCAACAAGCACGCTTTTTGGTGGGTGAAAAACTGGCGGATGCTCGGTCAAGAATGCCAGCGGGTTATGGAGAGCCAACCCTTGGTCCGAACACCTCTGGTTTAGGCCAGGTTCTCTGGTACACGCTCAATTCCGATAAACAATCTACCACTGACCTACGAACCTTGCATGACTGGAGCGTAAGAATGGTAATGCGTACAGTCTCAGGGGTTGATGACATTACATCCTGGGGTGGTAACGAGAAACAATTTCAGGTTCAAATTGACCCTCAGAAGTTGTTTAAGTACGGCCTGACATTCTCTGGAGTGATTGAAAGACTAACCTCGAATAACCATCAAGTTGGAGGCCAGTACATCAATATTGGCCAAGAACAATTCCTGGTTCGCGGCTTGGGTCTGGTTAAGAACAGTCGAGACATTGAACGTATAGTTGTTTCTGAAAAACAAGGCACTCCGGTCTATGTAGAAAACATCGCCAAAGTCATTGAAGGTGCAGGTCCGAGATTCGGTGCAGTCACTCAGGATGGTAAAGAAGTAGTGATGGGCATGGTGCTTGCCAGAATTGGTGAAAATGCTCAGCAAGTGGTAGATGCCGCTAAAAAGAAACTAGAGCTGGTGAAGGCTACGTTACCAAAGGGCGTCACTCTTGAAACGGTTTATGACCGCACAGCCATTATCGACAAAGCGATTAAAATGGCCGATCGTGCAATGGTTGAAGGTGCATTGCTAGTAATCGCTGTGCTCTTCATGCTGTTGGGTGAGGTGCGCTCTGCTCTGGTGGTAGTTGTTGCGATTCCAATGGGGCGTTTGATTGCATTCATATTCATGGAGAAATACGGGATATCGGCAAACCTGATGTCCTTAGGTGGTTTAATCATTGGGCTTGGTATGACAATCGATGGTCCATTGGTGCTTGTAGAAAACTGTTTCCGTCGATTAGCCCACTATGCTGGTCAAAATGTGGATAGAACGAAGATTGTGCTGGATGCTTCCCGTGAAGTTATCAACCCAATTACGTTTGGCGTTCTCATCATTACAGTGGTATTTCTACCTATCTTTTCTTTGACAGGCTTGGAAGGAAAGTTATTTAAGCCACTAGCAATCAACATGACATTCGCCATGATTGGTTCGATGATCCTGACGTTGACACTCATCCCTGTACTTTGTTCTTTGGCTCTGAAACCAAAAGAAGAAAGAGATCCTTGGCTGATTCGCCTTTTGAAACCTCGCTATGTTTCCCTTCTAAAATGGTGTCTTGCGAATAAGAAAATTGTCGTTGGCGCGACAGGTATTGCCTTTGTTGCAGCATTGGCGATGTTCCCATTCTTGGGTAAAGAATTTATGCCTAACCTTCAGGAACAAGACATTCTTTTTAGAGTTACCGGGATTCCATCTACTTCTTTGGAGCAATCCATTTCAGTTTCTGATCGCGTAGCTAAAAGCCTGAAGAAAACACCTGAAGTTAAGAGCAGCATTGCCATGATTGGTCGACCTGAAAAAGGCGAAACCGCAGATGTTAATTCCATGGAGGTATTAGTTCATCTAAATCCAGCAGATACCTGGCCCAAGAAAATCACTTATGGTGACCTGGCAGCGAAACTTCAAGAACAGGCTGAAGAGGATGTGCCTGAAGCGGTCATCTCTGCTTCTCAGCCAATTCAGTCCCGGGTAGAGGAGTTGATTTCTGGGGTCAGGGCTACTTTATCCGCAAAAGTCTACGGCGAAGACCTTGCAACCATTGACCGTATTGCCAATCAGGTAAAAGGAGTTGTTGCTAAAGTTAATGGCGTAGCGGATCTTGCGCTGGAAGCAAACGTAGGTAAGCCTCAACTGATTATTAATGTCGATAGAGAGGCGATTGCTCGTTATGGCATCAATGCAGATGATGTGCTTCAAGTGGTTCAGTCTGGCATTGGCGGTAAACCAGTATCGACTCTGATTGATGGCGTTAAACGCTTTGCCATCCAAGTCTGGCTCCAGCCTGAATATCGAAGTGACATTAGAACCATCAACGATATTCCAATCTCAACCGCTCAAGGTGCTTTGATTCCGCTCTCTCAGGTTGCAAGTGTCAATATCGAAGAAGGTTATTCATTTGTTAGACGTGAGCAATTGCAGCGTTATGCGGTTATTCAAATGGATGTCCAAGGTCGCGATATTGATGGCTTCGTTAAAGAGGCCCAAGCAGCCATTGATCAGAAAGTGAAGTTGCCTAGTGGTTATTGGATTGAATGGGGTGGTGCATTTGAAAACCAGCAACGTGCTATGACCAAACTGGCGATCATCGTGCCTCTTACCATCGGGTTAATTTTCGTCCTTCTGTATACAGCCTTCCATTCATTCAGATACGCAGGGCTGATCATCGCCAACGTACCGTTTGCTGCGATTGGGGGCATCTTTTCACTGGCTATAGCAGGGCAGTATCTCTCAGTTCCTGCTGCAATTGGATTTATTGCCGTGTTCGGCGTAGCAATGTTGAACGGTATTGTCCTTGTCGAATTCATCAATAGCCTGCGAGAAGAAGGCAAAACAATTGATGAAGCGGTATTAGAAGGCACAACCCTTCGTTTGAGGCCGGTTATGATGACGGCAATGGTTGAAATTTTCGGCCTCATCCCATTCCTGCTTGCAACAGGTGTCGGCTCTGAAATCCTCCGACCACTTGCAGTGGTGGTGATTGGTGGCTTACTCACTGCTACCGTGTTGACACTAGTTTTCTTACCCGTTGCCTATGACTGGATGGAAACCAGAAGGGAAGCAAACGAAAAAGGGATGTCTCGCAAAGCTAGTTAATTACCAAACTGGGTCAGGTGGGGCTACTGCCTGACCATTTAGTTAAGTATTCATTAGGAGCAATGTCGTGAATGATTCAAAAGATACCAAAGATGAAGGTAAAAACTGTCAGGGCTGTTGTGGTCAAACATCTGAAAAAGTAACAGCGCAAATCAGTAAAGCATCAGTTGTTGCAGCTCAGGCTGAAATTTCCTCTGATGAAGTATTTGCCAAGTTGCGCATTGAAGAAATGGACTGTGCTGCTGAAGAGGCTGAAATCCGGCGCGCATTGAGCAAAATCGAAACAATCCGAAGCCTCAGATTTAACCTGGGCAAAAGAGAATTAGGCATTGATGCGGATGCTGACAGCGTCTTACAAAGTATAGAAGCAATTCGCAAAGCGGGTTTTACACCAAAGCTGGTAGATGAAGAAACTGATTCTGGGAAGTTTTTAGAGCCCGAAAAAGGTTTTTGGGCGACATGGGGTAAGTTGCTGGGCTCATTAATTCTGGCGATTTTAGCTGAGATCCTAGACTTTGCTTTCACGGATGTTCAGGAAATTAATAACCTTGGCATGGCTTTGGCAGGCGTCGCAATTATTATGGCTGGCCTGGATGTATACGTGAAAGGTTTGAAAGCGCTGACGCAAGGACGATTGAATATCAATGCACTAATGACTGTAGCTGTAACTGGTGCGTTCCTCATAGGTCAGTGGCCAGAAGCTGCCATGGTTATGGCGCTCTATGCAATCGCAGAAGCTATTGAGGCTAAGGCCGTTGATCGCGCCCGAAATGCAATCAAAAGCCTGATGGCACTTACCCCAGAGAATGCTGAGGTTCAGCAGTCTGATGGTTCCTGGAAGCGTGAACTTGTAAAAGACATCCAGATAGATGCGAAAGTACGGGTCAAGCCAGGCGAGCGAATTCCTCTTGACGGGATTGTTACAGCTGGTCAGAGCGCAGTTGATCAGTCACCTGTAACGGGTGAAAGCTTGCCAATCGATAAATCACCGGCAGATGAAATTTATGCTGGGACCATTAACCAGGCAGCAGAATTGGAAATGAGAGTTACTGCGCTCTCAACTAACAGCACCATTTCTAGAATTATTGAGGCTGTTGAACAAGCTCAAGGCTCAAGGGCACCTACTCAACGGTTTGTAGATAGGTTTGCAGCAGTTTATACGCCTGCCGTTTTCGTGTTGGCACTAGCAGTAGCGCTTCTGATGCCTTGGCTAATGGGTTGGACTTGGTTGCAATCCATTTACAAGGCTCTTGTACTGTTAGTGATAGCCTGCCCTTGTGCTTTAGTCATATCCACACCTGTCACGGTAGTCAGTGGTTTAGCTGCAGCAGCGAAGCGTGGCATTCTGATCAAGGGCGGCGTATACCTTGAAGAAGCTCGCAAGATCAAAGCTGTGGCGTTAGATAAAACCGGAACAATCACTGAAGGTAAGCCTAAGTTAGTAGCATCCGTGATGTTAGATGGCGAAGAAAATAAGACCGAAATCGAGGGTATTGCTGTTAGTTTGGCATATAGGTCTGACCACCCTGTTTCCAAAGCAATCTCCGAAAAATCATCTGGTAAATTGAAAAATGTCACTGATTTCAAAGCAGTCGCCGGTAGAGGTGTTCAAGGTGTTATCAAGGGTAAAACTTACTATCTAGCCAATCATAGGTGGATTAAAGAACTTAATCTTAGCACTGAAGCATTGGAAATCCGACTTGGCACATATCTGAATGCTGGCCGAACAGTTTCTTTACTTGCTAATGATGAAAAGGTGCTGGCAATTTTCGCCGTCGCAGATACTATCAAACCATTCTCTACCATAGCTATCGAAGAGCTAAAGAAATTGGGTGTGGCCCCAGTAATGTTGACTGGAGACAATGAGGCAACAGCAAAAATAGTGGGAATGCAGGCTGGTGTTGCTGAAATTAAAGGGAATTTATTACCCGAAGATAAACTTAAGGAAATCGAAGCGCTTCAGAAAAAATATGGCACTACAGCGATGACCGGCGATGGTATTAATGATGCCCCAGCATTAGCAAGAGCAGACATCGGTTTTGCAATGGGTGCAGCTGGAACGCACACAGCCATGGAAGCAGCTGATGTTCTTGTGATGAATGATGACCTACGTCGACTGCCAGAAACTATTCGCCTATCTCAACAAACCCATACGATACTTTGGCAAAACATTGCTATTGCACTTGGTATCAAGTTTATTTTCTTGATACTTGCACTATTTGCGAATGCTTCAATGTGGATGGCTGTATTCGCTGATATGGGCGCTAGTTTGATAGTAGTAATGAATGGTTTAAGGTTAATTCGTTATAACGTCATTCAATAAGAGTCTAGGGGTATTTGATTCCAGCCCTATCATAATAGGCATTGCGACACAAAATTTGTAGAGGTTAATAATAGTTTTGGTTATTAACAGAATCATATGAAAAGAGTATGTTGTGTTTGGCTTCAAAGAAACTGAGACAAAATAAAGCTTTTAAGATTGGTGAATATATCATTCATTTAAATAAGGGGGGGACATGAATAAGTCTGAGCTAATTGCAAAAATGGTTAGTGAAAAAGGCCTAACCAAAAAAGAAGCATCTATCGCTGTTGACGCTGTGATAGAAAGTATTCAGGGTGCTTTAGGTGATGGTGAGAGCGTTGTAATCCCAGGCTTTGGAACTTTCAAAGTAGCTGATCACAAGGAAAGAACAGGCCGAAATCCGCAGACTGGTAAAACCATCAAGATTGCGGCTACAAAAAGAGCATCATTTTCAGCAGGCACGCGCCTAAAAGATGCCGTGAAGAAAAGCGGTATTAAAACGGGTGGCGGTGGTCCTGGTGGAAAGGGATAATCATGCCTAAATTACAGACTTATAGAGATTATCATTTTGATGCGACTAAAAAAGTATCTGAGAATACCCGGACATTAGCATTATCGGCTATTGGAATGTTTGGTTGTACAAGGTCACAAAACCTGAAGGTGGGTTTACTCTACCAGAAGAACTAATCACGCCGCTGTTGTTCGTTGTTTTTGCGCTAGCAGCGGATTTTGCTCAATATTTATATGGAACTATTGCCTGGCATATTATTTTTAGGCTGGAAGAGGTGAAACTGCATAAAGGCCTTATCTCTGAAGACTCTGACCTCGATGGTGTTGAGCCGTGGATTCTTTATGTGCCTTATATTCTGTTTTATGGAAAAACGGTATTAGTCGGCTTTGCTTACTATTATTTATTGACGTATTTTTTAAACGACACAACCATCAGAGCCGTCACTACAAGTGGCTGATTTTTCCTTATTCTCTTTAACCGGGATGAAGTAATCATCATCTTGGGAAATGTCACCAGCGGCTGGTTCAAAACTCATTTTGAACTGGCCGTCATAACCTTCTGTTGGCGCATCTTCCAATACATAAAATGCGATTTGAGCTAGTCTGAGTCCAGGATACAGTTCAATAGGAATTTCACCGAAGTTGGCTAATTCCAGTGTGATAATGCCACGGTAATCTGGATTCACAATCGTTGCAGTTGCAATGTTCAATCCTTCTCTTGCCCAGGATGATCGCGCAGTCACAATACCTTGTAAATCAACTGGCAGATGTACCCACTCCAACGTTGGAACCAACGCTAGAGTACCAGGATGCAATAGGAATGGCTTACCAAAAGGAATATCGACACGCTCATGCTTTTGTTGTTTGTATCTTACGCAGTCGTGGTCTTTCACTTTTTTATACACTGCCGGCTCAACATGAGATTGACCACCGGCTTTAGCAACCATGACGACATTTCCCATACGCAGGTCGATGGATGATGGCCCAATCTGGCGACGATCCAGAATGGGTGAAACTGTTAGTCGTTTGAAATCTGTAGCGCTAAGACGCTCTTCAATCGCCTTTTTTGATAATGCAGACATGGTACGCTCCCTTAAGCACGCTTATTAGTGGTTTTTTTATGCTGCTTTTTTATTGTCTTCAGATTTTTTGGGATTTTCCAGCATCTTTTCAATTGATACTTGCTGCATGATCCCATGTTCGCATAAGCGATTGATATCTGAAAACTTAATCGTTGACCCAGGTTGAGACTGGGCAATCCAGCCTGCAAAGATGATATCTCTGAAATCCACATGTCTATATTGCGGACCTTCAGGCGTGAACTTATAGCCAACTGGCGGGCACCGATCTAAAATTTGATGCACTAAATGATTGATATTTTCCGGGTCAGGTGCCTGATAGAGTGTTTTCGGGAAGCTTGCCAAAAACGCTTGTAATTTATTAACAGTGTTTTTGACAGCTTCTTTCGAGATCACTTTGAACCAAGGATCTGTTTCTTGTTTCTCGTAAACATCCTTCCAAAATGCATCAACAGCTGGTTGGACTGATTGGTCAAATTTCCATTCAGTATAGCCAAGCGATTCTGCTGCCAATAACAAGGTATTTGCTCGGATACCGGTTAGTGGATGCTCTTCATTTACCTGCCTGCCAAGGGGGTCATTGCTGTATAACAAGTGACATACCGCTCCCAGGAAACTTGGGCCAAACATCAGTAATCCGATGAAGTCGCATAAAAACTCTTGCAGCCATGCATCGTAATCTGCATGCGCAAAGAAAAAATCGTCATGGTCAATTGAATGCTCAGTTTTCAAATGATTCAGTCTGGCTTTTACTTCTTGTGGTGCTGCTTCAGAGTATAACCATTGCACAACCGTTGGTTGATCTTTGAATACCGGGCTTGCCTTCACGAAATTTTCTATAAAAATTTCATCAAGTTCATTTTGGATCAGGGGAATGTTGTAGATGGCATGCCCCATTTCATGACCTAGGATAGTATGAAATAAAACATAATGTTTGAGGGTTCGCGGGAATTCAATAATGAATATTCTGCGTTTGCTCAGCTGCTTGTTTGCATCTGAATAAATAGAGTAAGTATGCAGACCACCTTCAGCAATGACATGCACATTTGGAACACGTGTTACAACGCGATCTTTTAAAACTCGTTTTTCAGTACAAAGTGCTTTAGATATTTCCTTGAATTCTTCGACAAACGGCCATGAGTATTCACCTAACGATGATCTCTCAATACGGCAAACAAGTTCAGACAAAAATTCAAGGTTTACGGCTAGTTCACGAACGATATGAGTATTTGTGGGATCAACCAATTCGAGGGATGCCTGAATGTATTCAAGGCGTTGGCCGCATTCCTCATAAAACTCTCGGCTACCCTCTAATCCATAATCATATCGAAGGGTTTGGTCCAATACGGAAAGCAGATTTTCACATTCATTTTTCAGGAAATCTACTGGACGCATTGATGATCACCTTATAAAACCAATGCTTTTTCAAATGTGCTGAAAAAGCTCTTAGCCTGAACCTGTTGTTCTTGTGTTAAAGGTGCATTTTCCGACATTTGATACAAAATGATCTCTACTTCGTAAACCGCGTCTTCTTTTGCTTTATTGGCAAATACTATTTTCATGGTGCTGTCTAATGCCTCTTTGATTGGCAAGTGCCAGCTCTTTGATGACATTTGATGGTGTCGTCTGCCATACGATGCACTACTCATGGCTAATACACCGCTATGTGTTTCATCTTTGAAGGCATCATAACGATACATTTCCATCAGCCTGAATAAGCCCTCAACCGGGATTTGGTTATAGGCAGGTATGGCAGTAGAGTCATCGGCTAAATCAGTTACGATTGCTGCGAAACGTTTATATCTTGCACTACTACTATCTGGACGTGTTGAAGACATGATAGGCATATTTTTCTCCGTTTCTTAAAAATTCAACCCAAAAATACGCAGCCACCTCAAGCTACGCACTTTTGCTACGCAATTTTTAGTCCACTTTCTATATTGGCAGTAATTTCTTCTCTAAGTTTCGACAGTTCAAGGACAAATGCAAACGACATTTGACCAGACTCTAGTAATTCTACTACACCATGGTCTGCAAAATAGATGCTATACCCATCCGTGACCACGTAACGAGTTGTTAAGATGCCTTTACTCTCAATGCCTCGTTGGTTTAAAGCCTTCAGATTTTCCTTCAAACGTAGCGGTGAAATGCCGTTTGCAAGGAGTTTCGCCATGACACGTAGCAATAATATATCCGCAAAACTGTATCTACGTTTGGAGCCGCGACCGCGATGATTACCTGCTGATGGGATCACCATTTCATGGCGACACAGATAATTGACCATATCCATTGTAAGGCCTGAATGCTTAGCTGCATCCTTGGCTTCAAACCAAGTTTTGGCCTTACGCGTTGGCTTCGGAATACTCATATTTAGAGTTTAGCTCTAGACTCTAAATATAGTCAACTGATTTCATTGAATAAAATATCATTTAAAAATTTAGAAACTACACTGTTGTATTCTGTATAGATAAAAAAAACCGGCCAAGTGGCCGGGAGGGGTGCCTGTCATGATCTACTTAAGTTAAATAGACGATGAGCTAGACTGGAATTCATGGTTGGCTTTTCTTACGTGATCTGGTTTCACGGTGAGTTTTAGATTTGAAAGCCATTTTTTGCTGCAATGTGTTCTCTGTGAGTCCTGATAAAAATTCGTTACTAAATTTATAACCCAACACCTTAGCGTTCTCGATAAATCTATCTACATAGCTACGGCTTTGCTCAGGTGTTTTCACCATGGAGCTTGGACGAAAACGAACCTTAGCTGGGTCAATGTTAGAGGATGCCAATACATTTTTCATGTTTTGCTCATCCAGAGCCTTCAAAGCAGCTGCACTATTAGCAGCTGCCATAAATTCTGGGTCCAGGTTCAGAGTTTCACGGGCATAAGTAATGAATTCATCATCTGGGCTGTTCAAGATATGATCAAGGGCTTGATCAAGCAATGCTTCGTCTATTGCTAAATTTCCTTTTTCCTTAGTTTGCATAATTTAGGTCTCTCCTATTTTCATGACAGCACGTTGAAGCCTGCGGTCAGCAGCCCAAAACGATTTGTCATGCATTCCGAGTTTTTCACGGATTTCCGATTTAGATAAGCCATGCTCAAGTAACAGATTAAGGATCGATGTCGCATCCTTATCGTTAACTAACAGCTTACGAAGTTTCTCGATACGCTGTTCTTGTTCATCTGCTTCCTCATTGGCAATGAGAATGTCTTCAGGAGACAGGTCAGTATCTTGCTCTGTGGTACTGACCGAATCCACTTCATCAAACTCTTCATGACCATAAGTTAATTGCGCTCTAGTATGAGTTGCCTTCCTAGTCGCATCAGAAGCAATGCTACGCATGACACCGACGAAATGACCGAAGAAGTCTACTTTCGTCTTATTCCAGTTTCGCTCTCCAAGAACGGAGCTATAGGCTGCCCCAATGAGGTCTTCCTCTGTTGTATGGATTTTTAACTTTGGATGGTGATTCAGAATTGCACGCGCAGCTGCATATATACGCGGGGAGGGATTTCGCGTTTGCGCCTCAACCTCTGCTCGTATTTCAGCATCAGTCGCCAAATCACCCAAAGTCACTGCTAATAGATCAGGTTTGTTCATTTAAATATCCTCCTCACAAGAAGAATGCTTAAGAAAAACGATTTTTGACACGCTAAATGAAAATTTATTTTCTGGATTTTTCACGTCAAAAAAATACCGATTTTCAGCATTACCTTGCAAGAGCAGAACACATTTAGTTCTGTTCAAATTGAAAAGGAAAATTCAGCCATGCAAACAGTTAATACGAATGCTTCAGATCCAAATGTAATCGGACCACGTGACCCTAAGTATATTCTAAATATCGAAGGAGTCGAACATCAGTGGCATAAAGACACTATCACTACCGAGGAGATCGCTAAGCTGGGTGGTTGGGTTGGTGAAGGTGTAATTGAGATTGATGCGAACAATGTGGAACGCACATTGGCACCGGGCGAAGTCATTAAGTTGAAGCCAGGCCAAGGTTTCGCCAAGAAGATTAAGTGGAAACGGGGTGATAGCCTGTTTGACACTCGCCTTACCAATGAAATGCAACACTTGCAGGGCCATTTTAAGACTCAAATCATCCAAGACGGTAGCTGGTTTCTGATCAAAGACTATCCGTTGCCAGTAGGCTGGAGCTTGCGACAAGCGGACATTGCTTTTCGTGCGCAACCAGACTATCCAGGTACACCGCCATATGGGTTCTGGGTACCAACAGGCCTACGCTTCAATGGTGCAATGCCAGGGAATTATCAAGATGCCGTGGCAGATACACCGCCATTTCCCGGTCAGTGGGGCATGTTCTCCTGGGCACCCGACCAATGGAGACCAAGCAGCGATATTGGTGCTGGTTTCAACCTTCTCAACTTTGCACTGAGTTTTGCGGTGCGTCTGGGTGAAGGGGCATAAGCATGGCAGCCGTCATTCATATGGCGGCATCCACTCATGCAGATGTGCTAAGTCACCTTTTCCCTAAAGGTGACAAGCGTGAACAAGGCGGATTTCTATTCTGCCAGTTTGACGAGATGGCACAGGCATTTCAAGTAATTGAGTGGATGCCCCTTAAAGGTTCTGATTATGCCTCGCAGGAGCGGGATTATCTGGAACTGTCTGATGAGACCCGTGCTGGCCTGATTAAAAAGGCTCACGACATGGGCGCATCACTGGTCGAGATTCACTGTCATCCAGGACAAACCAAAGTGGCCTTTTCATTGGCTGACTGGATGGGCTTTCGTGACTTTGTACCGCACATCCGCTGGCGACTTGCCAAGAAACCCTATGGTGCACTTGTTTACGGCTACGACTGCGTAGATGGCTTTGCCTGGGTAGATGACAGCAAGCAACCGATTTCAATTTCCGGGATTCAGATTGGCGATGGATTTCTTCGCACGACTGAAAATTCCATCAAAGCATTCTTGCGAGGTTCCTATGGATCGATTTGACAGAAATGAACGCTTTTTTGGCGTAGACGGACAACGACTACTACGTGAAAGTGTTGTGGCCGTGGTGGGTTGTGGTGGTTTAGGCACGCACGTCATTCAGCAGCTGGCTTATCTCGGTATCCGCAAACTGATTGTCATTGATGACGAAAATCTCAGTCTGACTAACAAAAATCGCTATGTGCTTGCATACGATTCAGATCCGGTCACAGGTTTCTCAAAGGTGGACATGATTAAACGCTCAGTTGCGATGATTGACCCCACCATTGAAGTCGTCATAGTGCATGCGAGTGTCCGCAGTAAGAAAGCATTCGATGCCATGCGTGAAGCACGCACCATCTTTGGCTGTTTAGACAATGACGGTGCCCGGCTGATATTGAATGAATATGCCTTGGCTTACGGTAAAGAGCTGTTTGACCTGGCAACAGACACCCACAAAGATGAAAACAACTTCTACTTTGGTGGTCGTCTGGCCTATGTTGCCCCAGATGAGCCTAATTGCCTGGTATGCATGGATATGATTGACCTGAAAGCTGCGCAAGAAGATCTTGCCAGTGAAAAGTCGAGACAAGACCGGGATAGCATCTATGGTGTGGATCGCAGTGAACTGAATGAAATCGGTCCATCAGTGGTTTCGTTGAATGGGGTCATCGCATCATTGGCTGTGCAGGAATACATGGTACAGATCACCGGTATCAGGAAGGCGGCCAGACAACTGCAATATCGTGGCAACATGGGGATTGTCGCCGTTAGCCGTCCACAGGAGTGCCCGGATTGCTATTTCTGCAAGGTTGTTAAAGACTCCCTGAATGATGCCAATCTGGAGCGATATCTGTAGATGGGTTGGCTCACCGATAATCTTTTAGTGTTATTGCACTCAACACGCACGCAACTGGCGTTAGCCGGGAGCGTGTTGAGTGCATTGATCGTCTTGATATACGGCCAATTCCAGGTAGATGCTTTTGAGTTAACTGGACCACTATCCCCGCTTACCGCAACCCTCAAACCATACTTTATGCATCGCTATGAAGCCTTAGCATTCGTAGTGTTCCTCACATTTTTAAGACTGGCCTTTCGACTATTTTTAGAAGATCGAAGGCGATTTTTGTGAGGACGGCATTTGGCTAGATTTAAATATGCTTTTGATGAAGCGAAAATACAGCGTTACATCAAAGAAAAAAGGGGTAAGGGGGAAGGCGGAAATTACCGCCCTTGGTTAACCATTCAGGATGTACCTTCCAGCGGGAGGGTGCATCGTATTCCATCGACCAAATCAAATCGACTGCATCACGCCTTGTCAGATTTAGAAAAGTATTCATTCCTTTTTTACGACTGGAAAGATGAAGTAATCGACATACGTGAACAGTATCCATTAGACCGAGAAATCACCAGGCGTATCGCGCAGGAATGTGGCATCAAGCACCCACAAGATCCTGATACTGGTTGCGATATTGTCATGACAACAGACTTTCTATTAACCACTGTTGTGAATGGTGAGCAAATACTTGTGGCCCGTGCAGTTAAACCGTCAGATCAATTAACAAATCGCGTGATCGAGAAGCTTGAGCTTGAGCGCAGGTACTGGAAAGAGTTGAAAACGGATTGGGGGATTATTACAGATAATGAGCTACCTACATCCCAAGCCTTAGCATTAGATTGGGCAAGAAATGTGTTTGATTTTAGGGGGCTGGATCAGCCAGATGCTAACTTCTGGCAGGATACTTGTACCCGTATCCTGGAAGGACTGTCCAAGTATCAGACTACTTCTCTTAAAGAGCTATCCGAGATGCTTGCAATGGATACTGGTGTTGTCATTACAGCAGTGAGGCATTTGGTATGGCATAAACATATCTCGCTGGATATGACTCAGCGATTCAGTCTTGAAACAGCGATTCCAGAAATCATTATTAAATTGCCAGAAACTGTTAGGAGGTCTGCCTAATGGTTTTTTCAAATGATGTCATTCGCTACATTGGAACGGGCGAGCGTGTACGTGTGTTATGGCTGCATGATGAGCAGCCCATTGCATTTCTAATCGACATCGATAAAGACGATGCTTTGCCGTATGAATTGCCATTGTCAGAAATTATTGAATCATTAGAAGGCGAATGTAGCAGCGCAGAACTCATCGATGATCCTTTCTTCTCAATCATAGACGAAGACAGACTTTCCGAAGTTGCGAAGCTTAAGCGTGCAGCTGGAATGGAAATCATCAAAGACCTGATAGAGCAAAAGCCTGGAATTTTTTATACCAACCGGCGTTGCCAACTGATGGATAAGTTTCAGACTTTAGGAAGTGGTCATCCACGCGTTTACAGAAAACTCAGGCGTTACTGGCAACGTGGACAGACCCCTAATGCTTTACTGCCCGACTATGGGAATTGCGGTAATCCAGGTCAGCCTAAAGTACAAACTGACACAAAGCTAGGTAGACGTTCCAAATTTGTAGATGAAGGCATTCCTGTTACCGAAAGCGTCATAGAGTATTTCAAAGTCGGCATTTTCAGGTTTTACGCCAAGAACGAAAAATTCAACCTACGCAAAGCCTATGACAAGATGCTGACGGAGTGCTTTTGCGAGAAAGTCACTGATGATGTCACTGGCGCAGTAAAGATAATTCCAAAGCAATTAGTAAATGGGAATGCCTTTCCTACATACAATCAATTTAAATATTGGTTTGATCAGAACACTGATTCACTCGATATCAAACGTAGGCGAGCATCCGCTAAAATTTACGATAAAGACATGCGTGGGTATATCAGCACTTCCAATGCAGAAGTGTGGGGACCAGGTTCCAGATATCAGATCGATGCCACCATACTGGATTTATACATTGTTTCCCGGCATGACCGCAGCAAGATTATTGGGCGGCCAGTGTTGTACGTCATTATCGATGTATTCAGCCGCATGATCGTTGGCATGTATGTTGGTATTGAAGGGCCATCGTGGGTGACTGCTATGATGGCTCTGGAAAATTGTGTTGCAGACAAACAAGCCTACTGTGCCAAATATGGCATCCACATTGAGCCTGAAGATTGGCCTTGTCATCATCTGCCAGCTAAATTGCTGGGTGACCGGGGAGAAATAGCCAGCAAGATCATCGACACTCTTAGCAATAATTTCAGGGTAGAGGTCGAAAATACTGCTCCCTACCGCGCTGACTGGAAAGGGATAGTCGAACAACAATTCAAACTCTTGCCTGCGCATTTCAAACCGTTTGTCGAAGGTTATATTCAATCGGACTTCAGAGCACGTGGCGGTCATGATTATCGCCTGGATGCAGAGCTTGACCTTGATCAAATCACCAAAATTCTGATTCATTGTGTACTCACAAACAACAACAAGCATCAGTTGCTTAACTATGACAAGGATCATGATTTAAGCAAAGCCAACATCCCCGCTGTCCCGCTTGATTTGTGGAACTGGGGTATCAAGCACAAGAGTGGATATTTAAGGACATATCCTGCTGATGAGGTGAAATTCAGTCTATTAGTTACGGGTAATGCGTCCGTGACTAAACAGGGAATTTACTTCAAGAAAGAGTATTACACCTGTCCACTTGCAATGCAGGAAAGATGGTTTGATCAGGCAAGGCAAAACAAGCGCTGGTCAGTTGAAGTCAAGTATGACCCAAGGAACATGGATGCCATCTATTTCAAAAATCCTAATGAAACCAACCTGATTGAAGTGTGTACCAAAACCCCGCGTAGCCGAGCCTATCTTGGACTCTCTGAATGGGAAATCGGACAGGCTCAGCTTGCTAAGCAGCAAGTGGAAGAGGCCCATAAACCTGTTGAACACATGGGAGATTTAAAGCTACAGGTAGAAATTGAAAAAATCGCAGCTGAGGCCAAAGCGCTGAAGCCTAAGGTGATTACTGAAAGCAATCTAGCCAGAACGCGTGGAATACGGGAAAACCGCAAGGTCGATCAAGCCATTATACAAGCCAAGGAAGCCTTTAAATTTGGTCCTGAAGCAGACAATCACGGAAAACCAATTCCCCAAAATATCGTGCCATTCAAGCAATCCGACGAAGACTATTCTGAACCGGATCTTTTAGACATTCTTGGACAGGAAGATAGCAACAATGAATGATCAACATCCAAACACCTTACCTGAATATGCTAAAAATCCTTTCATCTCATGTTTACCCGGCATTCGTTCCAGGCATGAAATAGCTCACGCTCTGGTAAACAGGCCACATTTTGAGGAAAGTGAAAGGCGATATCCCTCTCACATCCGTAAGCACTGTATCGTTAGGCTCATAAAATACTATGAACCACTGGCAAGGCAAATTCAGTTATATGAACGCTTCGATTTAATACTCAAGCTTGGGTACACCGGTCGAGATCCTTCAGAAACGAACTATATTCACCAACTGCAAAATAGCCATGAGCGTAACAAACAGGGTTCATTGGATGCGCCACCCAAGCATATGTTTGAAAACTATGCGCAAAGTTTTGCGCTGCTTGGGACATCAGGCGGCAGTAAGACGCGTACTTTAGAACGTATTCTGCGATGCTATCCACAAATCGTAAGACATGAAACACCTTACCATTTGACTCAAATTGTTTGGATTCGATTGGATTGCCCGTCTAAAAAAGGCACCTCTCAACTTTGCCAAAACTTTTTCTATTCTGTGGATCGTCTACTAGGCACCAACTACGAAGCAAAGTACGCGGGGAAAGGTCAGAATGATTATAAAATGCTAATCAACATGGCTCATGTGGCGAATTTGCATGCAATAGGTTGTTTAGTGATAGATGAGGTGCAATTTTTAATTCTGAATCAGGACAAGGCTGAAGAGACCCTGGCATTCTTAGTCACCCTGGTGAATACCATTGGCATCCCTGTGATTTTGGTAGGTACCAACTCAGCGATTCCACTTATCCAAAAAAACTTCAAGGAAGCTCGTAGAGCAATAGGCCTTGGCAATACTGTCTGGGATGCTTACGAGAACAATGCTGTCTGGCAGAGTTTAGTTGAAAAGCTCTGGAAATATCAGTGGCTGAATACTTATACACCCTTAACCAAAGAACTCTCAGATACGATTTATTACTACACCCAGGGTGTGATCGATATCTTGATTAAGCTTTTTATCCTGATTCAGATACGTTTGATTTCAGTACATGAGCAACGTAAGGGTGAAGAAATCATTACGCCAGGACTGATCCAACAGGTCGCTAATGAAAACCTGAAGTTAGTTGAGCCAATGTTGAATGCGCTTCGTAACAAGGATATGAAAGCGCTTGCACGCTATGATGACTTGTTACCGTTTCAATCTCATTTCGACAAAATTGTTAAAGAAGCCCTCGATAGCCATAGCGTCACTGACTGGGTACCTGCAAAACCTGCTCCGTTACATGATGCGCAAGATGATGTGAATGCCCAGCTGACCCTATCATTGAAATTAATGGGTATCGCAGAGGATGTGATCAAACTAATAGTAGAAAAAGTTCTATCTGAAAACCCGAACGGCGACATGCTCACCTTGATGGCTGCGGTGATCAGTGAGCTGAAAAAGACTAAAACGGGTAAAAAACAGTCTGCAAGCAGACTGAAATTGGTTGCTGCCAATGAAGATATAAACGACCTTCGGTTGATTGTGAAAAGGGAAGGCTCAGAAACTCCTTATCAAAAGCTCTTAGCGGCAGGAATGATTAGATTTCCCGTCGAGGAAAGATTTGCATAATGCTGCCTTACTTTCCAAACATATATCCAGGGGAGCTGCTATACAGCGTGCTTGCACGTTATGTAAAACATACAGCTTTACCACCAGATACCTTAGTGAATAATGAGTTGTTTGGCAAAAGATATGCAATCCCATCTTTTGACCTTCCATTCGGGCTGGCTCAATTAGCGTTGTTGATACCTAACAAGCATTACACAATCGCCAAAAGGTTACTTGAACAGCTCACACTGTTTAAATACCTCATCAGATTTGCACTACCGCATGTCGCTAAGCAAGCTACTCGTTCAGTTCTAAAGGGTGTAGTAACGGACTGGTATTTAAGATTGGGTATGGCGACATTCAAAGTGAATCGTGTCACCCGGTTAAGATTTTGTCCAGCCTGTAACTTAGACATGCTGAAAGCATACGGTGAACTTTACTGGAAGCGTGAATTTCAACTTCCTTCCGTGGTGGTTTGCCGGGAACATCATCAGTCTTTATATCAAAGCACCATTGATATCCGGCTTGGTAGTAGGCACGCATATTATGCGGCTGACCCTGAGTATTGCTTAGTCTCGGCTGAAACAAGGTTGGTTAATGACACTGCCAGTCCTTCAGCGTTAAATAAGCTGGTTGGTTTGGCTAATCGAAGTGCCTTAATAATAGATGACAAGCATGCCTGTAAATCACATGGAGAATGGACTAGCTATTACAGACGTAAGCTTGAAGATACTGGATATGCCATTACAGATAGGCATGTAAAACTAAAGCGCCTTTATCAAGCTGTCCAAGACTACTATGCCGAAGTGTTCATGAATGTTCCAGCGTTTTCTGAAATATCGAAATTGAAATGGCTCTCACCTATGGCAAGAAAGCATCGCCATGCATTTCATCCATTGCACCATCTCCTACTGCAAGAGTTTCTGGATAATCAGCCGCAATATTTACCATTTGGGAACGGACCATGGGTTTGCACAAATCCTCTGGCTGAACATGTAGGAAAGCCTTCCATTCAAAAATACAGTGTCCATGCAAATTTTGACCATCATGTTGCCGTATTCGAGTGTAGTTGTGGTTATGTATTTACTCGCTGGTTTAACCATGACTCTGGTGAGGTAGGCCCCAATCGGTTTCAGCACTATGGCCCATTACTTAAACCTAAACTCATTCAATATATTCTTGAAGGATTATCTCTCAGAAACATTTCACAGCTTTTAAAGTTAGATCCTAAAACTGTTGTGAAACTGGCTAATGACTTGGATATTCGCCATCCATGGCAAATGAAACTACAAATTGGCCGTTATTGCCATCAGGCTAAACGGACTAATATCGAAGTCACTAATGAAGAAAATCTGAAAAACACAATCTCTGCCAAACTTGATTGGGACAAGATCGATAAAGACCTAAAACAAGCTGTTGTAAATGAAGTCAGACGCATTCGTAAAATTGCGCCACCAATCAAAGTCACGCTTGCAGTCATTGAGCGTGGATTGCAAAGACCACATTGGATAGGTAGACGTAAACACAAATTACCCCTGACTACTAAATACCTGAGCGCTGCAATTGAATCTCATGCCGAATTCAGATTCAGAAGAATGGTTTGGGCAATCAAGCAGCTTCAGCAAAACAGGCAAGCGCTGTTCCCCTCCCATGTAACGAGGCTGGCCGGCATCAGACATGATGCATTCAAGTATGCTCAGCCCAAACTGAGTGCATATTTGCATTGAATGGATGACATCTATGAGAGATATCGTCATTCATGATTTCAACATCAATCAGGAAATTCAGGAGCTTTATTGGATCGTGGGTACTGAATTCAATGATGAGTCGGCGTGCTTCATCAGGCCTGTATTGCGCGGTGTGGAGTCTGGTAGTTTCAATATGTGCCGACAACCCATCGGTATGATGCCGATTCTGACCATAGGCCAGTATTACCAGGAAGGCAGATTGCTACATTTATCGCATAGGGGGAAGCCTGAAACCTGCGTGATTTCTGACCTTGCAGATTATGAGGAAATTACTACAGCTGATATACCAACTTCCCTTTATACATTTCACTCTCAGACGACTGGAATACAGCGCCTGTTCAAATATAGAGTCAATGAACTTGAGATATCAATCCCCACCGTGGAATTAATCAGATATTTGTTTGCACATAATAGAACGATGGCAAACGCCATGATGCGCGATAGCGGTCTGTTGACACTGTATAGACCTATTCACCCCGGCTATTATGATGAATTGCAAATCGACTTTGCTGATGAGATGCCACTGAAAGCGATATCCAATCGGTTTGCGGAAGAGTTTTCTTGGATAGCTGTTGACCCTGCCGGTCGAAAATCCTGGGATAGTGTGTATTCCCATAGCTGTGGCAATGATTACTTGTCCTTCATTCCCCCAAGTATTAAAAATTCCAGATGTGAATTCAGAGCTGTCAGAGATGGCAATCAAATATTGGTCTTAGAAATCTATCTGATGAGTGGCAAGGTTCAGCCATGTAAAAGCTTAACGCTCACACATCCATCTTTGAAACAAACAGTGAAATTTGGGAATAGCACTTTCACACCCGGCACCCATGCCAAAATCGATACTGATCCAGATGAAAACAACCAACCTCAAAAATACGAACTTGAGCATAAGCTTGATACCAATGGCTACGGTACAACTGCGAGCAATAATCCTCAGATACTGAGCAATGGTTTAAAACGAGTCAGTTTTGAAAACAAGATTAAGATTAATCGGCAGCCCTATCTTGAACCAAAAGAGCAATCGCCAAAAGAACCATTTAAGAAATTAGAAAGGCCGAAACCACAAGTAGTCAAAAAGGTAGTTCATGTTTCTGCTGGAGATGTTTCAAGCTATGCCAAACTACCTCCAGTTGAATTTATGTTATTAACTCCAGAGACTGAAACAAATAGCGGCGACTTGGCCTGTGTTGCTGACGTTATCCATAATATGGCTGCGCTCGTACCTGACAGAAATTTCTCTTTATCTTATAGTCGGCTCAAATCAGGTAAGTCATTCTCTACGCATGGCCGTGACCCAAGATTGGCAGCCATTGCTATTGTTGAATCTCCAGTCGAACCGCCTATTTGTATTCTTGATGTCGATCATTCAGGCGGGTACGCACTTTCATTGTTAGCAGTTTCTTTCAGAGAGCAGCTGCCCATGATTGAAATGGAGACAGCAATTAAACAGGTGCTTGATGGTTTAGTAGATAACAATGGTCATTGGAGTCATGAGATAGAGGTGGAACTTCAGAATAAGTGTTCTTTCGATAGATTCCCCAAATTAATCAGTCCAAGGGATAATCAGTCTTTTTCAAGTAAATCCATGTTCAGAGCTTATAAGCTGGCTTTGAAACTCAAATTGTTCCAGCAATAACCTTCATATGCAAAAGTAGTGCATATTTTCCTTATTTCTCAGCGTAATGATTTTTATGACCAAACTCTATTATTGAGTTATTAATGTATAAAATCACCGAATGAAAGTTTAGGACCAAACTCTATTTTTTACGCATTGTAAGCGGGCAACGAAGAATCAAAGACTTATATGGAGTTTATGACCAAACTCTATTTTGATTTATCAACCGGGAATCTCCCGGTTTTTTTATTTTAAATAATAGATCCAGGTGGATTTTAATTTGGTTAATGTGTCATCGTTGTCTGCATATAAGGCAAGATTGCCAAATAATTGGGGCTGGATGCTGTAGCCACCGCTGGAGCCATTCGCGGCGATCGTCGTGGTAAAGCCGTGATGTAAATAAGGGTTTACATAAAAATCTATGATGGGTGCGGCGGCTGGCCTGACCGGATTGGCTGGCACGGGGAAAATTTCGCCCGTTAATTGATTAACAACAGTGTATGAGTATCCAGAGACAGGTTTGCCTGTGTCCGTGACGAAAGACGCAGGTACATAGCTGACATCGATGACTTTCTGGCCTATCGTGGGGCTGTCATAGTGCACATCTACAGTCGCTACATTGATTGTATCGCCAGGATGCATCGCCTGCGTGGTGAGTTGATAAGACGTGGCAGGTAATTGATTGTTGCCGTCATAAATTTTGGTGATATTGCCCGAGAAGATAATGTTAACTTCGGGGTGTTCGCTAAATATCAAACCATTGGTGCTTGCGCTGAGGGCGTCACCCATGGATTTGCCGTAATCAATAAAATCATCGCTGGCATTAATGGCATCGCCAAAGAGCTGGCCTTGCCTGTGTTCTGCATAGATTTGCCAATGGCCATGATTGTCTGCCAGCAACGCGTGGTTGTCCGGATTATAAAAATGACCACCGACGTCAATTACCATCGCATGATCACTGCCAGCACTGGATGTGAAATCGCCCGCGAGTACCATGTCTTGCAGTGACGTTGCAGAGAGGGTTGAAGCGCTACCAGAGAGGGTGACATTCTGATCGCCCATCAACACCACATTGCCAGAGGCATTTGCCTGGTACTCCAAATCGAGGCTGGCTTGCGCAGTCACATTTTCAAGCACACTATTCAAAATGGCGGCCTTACCCGTGGTGTGTATATCCAGCAGGCCATGTATAGTGGCATCGGTCACCAAGGTATTACCATTGGCGGTGATGGTGAGGCCATTGTTAAACGCGCCTTGTACATGTGTCGCGGCTGTCGCGTTCAAAACGACGGCACTGTTGAACTCACCTGTAAGCTGGATGTCTTGTGCAGACACCAGTAAAGACGTGGCGGGATCGCGCATGGTGCCCGTGGCCACAATGTTGCCATTTTGGGCAGTGAGTTGTGCGTTGCCTGTGACATCAAAGTGCGTGAGGCTAATGTCATTGGCGTAGGTCACAAGTAGATCGCCCTGTGTGACTAACAGTCCTTGCGGTTGATACAGATTGACACCCGCAGCATTGACCTGGCCGTTTTCGGCCGTCACATTGGCACTGATGGTGGTATTGCCTACGCCATTCATAGGCGCTAACACTGCATCATAGCCAAAATCTGAGCGCAGGATAATGCTACTATTGCCGTGGGCCGACACGTCATGTGTGATGTTCAAGTCATTGCCTGCGTATAACCGTACACTGTCTTTGATGGCATTTGAAGTAATCGAACCACTGGTTTGTAAGTCACCAGCTGTTTTAATGGTCATTGAGTCAGCGTTCAGGGCTGAGAATGCCAAGTCATTGCGATCACTGATCGTCACGGTGCCAGCACTAACGATATTGATTTCTTTAAAATCATTTTGCAGGGTATTCGCGCTGAATGATCTGCTACCGACATTGGCATTGATCACCGTGTTTTTTGCGTCTACCACCCCATTCACTGTAAAGTGATCCACTCCAAAGGTATTCACGTCGACTGTCGGTGCGCTGAGTGTTAAGTTTCCATTTAAAGCAATCAGGCCATCTACATAAAGCTGCTCGCCGCTAAAGTTGAGCGTGGAGCCAGTATTGGTTGAAAGCCTGTAAATCGGATCCAGATTGCCGATGGCGCCATTAATATTAATGCTACCGGTCGTATTAAAAGAGAGTTGATAGTTATTGGCATTCGCGGCATTGATATTGCCATTGATGGTAATCAAACCTGCCGCTGCTGATAGGCTGCCAGTGCCAGCATTGGCATTGATGTCAGTGTTTGAATTGATAAAGAAATCGCTATTGACAGTAATATCGCCACCCATGCCTGCCACCCACGTGCCGGTGGCATTGCCGCCATAGCTTCTGATGGTGGTGCCATTAAACTGTGCGGCCGTGACCACCACATTGCCACCCTGGCCGCCATTGCCGTTGGTTGCGCTGGCGTTACTGCCATTGGCCGCCAGAGAGGCGGCCGTGATGGCGTTGCCTGCATTCAGCGTGATATTGCCGCCATACATGCCGTCGCCATCTGTCACCGTTGCACCCGCAGAGCTGATCGCACTGGTCGTGATCTGGGTGCCCGCATTCAATGTGATTGCGTTTGAATTAGTATTGATAGCACCAGTCGAAATTCGATTAGTTGCAGCCAAATCAATACTCCCTCCAACACCATTGTAGCCATCCAGCGCTTGAGTTGCTGTGGATTTTGCATTGATGGATCCCAGATTCTGAATGTTTACAGCAGACAATTCAATATTACCGCCATTTTTGCCAGTGGTATTTAGCGCCTGGCTACCAAAGTCTAGTGTGCCAGACAACTGGAAGCTAATATCTCCTCCGTTTAATAGGGTTGATCCAACGCCAAATGAACTAAAATTTCCAGCGGATGAAAAACTGAATAATGACTTACTAAAGTTGACGCCTATTACGTTTATGTCACCGCCCTGGCTGTTGACCACATCATTAATATTTATCATTCCGATACCATCCGGACTTATATCAGACACTAAAATATCCGACTGCAAAGATATGTTGCCGCCGCCTGAGGTGAGAATATTGTTCGTAATATTATCGGCAGCTCTTAAGATAATGGTTCCACCCATGCCATTGATTGCGCCAGCTTGTTGAGTCAATGTGCCGTAGGTCGTAATTGATGGCACGGTAATATTTTTGGCTTCTATTAACACATTACCGCCATTCAAGCCTTGCCCGGAGAGGTAAGCACCACCGATGGCATTTATGTTGCCAGTGGTGGCGTTGCCTGAGGACTGGATAGATACGTTGCCACCCGCAGCGTTTTTGCCACCATTGGTGGTGGTTGCGCCAGTGAGGATGACATCGCCAGCGGCGTTTGAAATGGATACATTGCCTGACCTGACCGGTGTGTATTGATTGGAGGTGCCTGTCGCGTTTGCCGTATTCACCGTGGTTAATGAAATCGTGCCTGTACCATGGTTGCTGAGCATTACATCGCCGCCATTTTGTGCAATTGCAGCGAGGCCATTGGCTGCACCCCCCCCTGTTGTGATCGCACCCAGGCTGATGCCATTGACCGCGCTCACGGTGAGTGCGCCGCCTTTGCCAACGGTTGAATTGTCTGATGCGGTATTTGCGCCAGACGTATTGATCGCACCAGTGACTACAAAGCCGGTGGCGCTCATGGTCACGCTGCCACTCTCGCCCGCTTTCACACCGGTGAATGTGGATGAGGAGATGTTTGACTTGGTAGTGACGCTGGCCAGGGTGATATCTTTTGCATAAATCTCTACATTGCCACTGTCGGCAGAGTTACCGGTTGTGGTATCCAGCGTGCCTGTTGTCGTGATGCTGCCCAGGTAATTCACCTGACTGTGCGCCACCATGCTGACGTTGCCACCATTGGTGGTGATATTGCCCGCGTTGCGGATAATATTTTCACCGATTAAATTAATCGATGCATTTTTGTTGGCAATGAGATTGGCTGCCAGAATAATATTGCCTGCGGTAGATTTTAAAGTCGTATCGAAACCTGCATTCAGCGTACGAATATCGCCTGTGACCGACAAGTCGTTGACCGTGGTTGCGCGCAAAAATCCACTCACGTTGGCGGCACTCAGGCTGAGCACATTACTATCGTAGACACTCACACTACCGACATTGGTGAAATTGATGGTATTGAAGTCATTGTTAATGTTGGTGGCAGTAAAATTATTACCCGGATTGGTGACGGTTAATGTGCCTGGAGACGTTACTGTTTTATTAAAACTGATGGCACCACCCTGGTTGGACGCCAACGTCGCATTCCCTGCAAATATCACGTTGTTGCCATAGGTTTGTGATATTTGGGTTTTGATCGCTAATCCGCTCGCGACATAGGTCGTGCCTGTGCTGCCTGTATTCAGCGAATAAAGCTGTGACACATTGCCAACGGCCGAGTTAAGGTATATGCCGCCGCCTACGCTAAAGTTAACCGCTACACAGCAGGCAGTACTATTAGAGTTTAAGGTGCCATTGATAAAAATGTTGCCGTTTGCGGTGGTCCTGAAGGTGGGCCCCACACTCTTGACTGTTAACGCGTCATTATAGGTTTGGTCTTTTAACGTCGTCACAAAATTAACCCCATTGACCTCGGTGCTACCCAGCGCGTCAGTGGTTAAAGAGTTAAGCTGCTTGAGCGCGCCTACATTTTGGGTAAACACGGTTTTGCCATTGGTGTTTAAGCTGAGGTCGCTATAGTTTGTGGATGACGAGTTGAGCACGCCATTAAAGGTGATGGCACCGCCTGTGCCACTGGCGCCAGCGTTACCACTCAGTGCGGTGATTGCACTGCTCAGCCCATCGGCATATGCACTGCCATTAAAGGTCACTGCGCCGCCAGTGCCGCCTGTCCCGGTACCTGACTTGTTACCACCGCTGGTATTAATCGTATTAAACAGGATGCCATTCGTGGCGCTGGCCGTGAGATTCACGGCGCCCCCTGCGCCGCCGTTCGTGTTACCGCTAGCTGCGGCACCGCCTGTGGCAGTGATCTGCGTGGTCGTGATTTCGTTGCCTGCGATGGTGATCGTGCCCGCATTTTTGGGGCCAGCAATATTGACTGCCGATCCTCCGCTAGTATTCAACGTTGCAATGTTGACCGTGCCAGTCGCTGTAACGGAAACATTGCCACCGACGGTGTTGATATTGCCTGACGTATTGATGGCGCTAGCGGTGACATTGCCTGCGGTATTGGTGATTGAAACACTTCCGGCAACGGGTGAGCCCGAAGCAGCGCCGCCATTGGTGCCTGACCTGGCAGTGACAGTACCCAATATCACATTGCCAAACGTACCGTTATTAATCGTTAGCACCCCGGCATTGCCGCCAGCAGAAGGATTAGCTGGAACGCTGGCATTCGCTAAGGCGTTACCGCCTTGCAAATTGATTAATGAGGCGGTGATACCATTGCTGGATGTCAGCGAGATATTGCCTGCTTTCCCTGGCGCAGTACCATAAGCATTGGCACCATTACTATTTAATGAGCCAACTGAAATAATGGAGTAATTGGCCGTCAGGTTAATGTTGCCACCATTGCCGCCCGTCAGCGTCAGGCTGCTATCGTTAGATAATGCGCCATTGCTATTAATGGCAGTCGCTACGATAGACCCTGCATTGATGGTGACGTTGCCACTATTGTTGGCATTCACACTGGTGAGTGTCGTATTAATAGAGCCCGTGCCAAGGCTGAACTGGCCGTTAGCACTGGTGGTAGCATTTAATGCCCCGGTGGTTGCCCCCTGGGCTAGATTAAAACCAGCCTGAATATTGGCATTTGTCGTACTCTTGATATTCGCCCCGTAAAGCGTCACAGCGCCCGCGCCATAACGGATGTTGGCATTGACCAGTAAATCGCCCGCACCGTTGTGCACATTGCCGCTGCTGGTATCTGCCATCAGTGTCAGCGTGCCGCTGGTAGAGGCATTAATGCCGGCGCCAGTATTAATGTTGATATTGTTGCCAGCCACCATTTCAAGATTGACATTGGTTTTACCCGTGGCGGTGTTCACATCAAACAGTGTGTTGACGTTGATATCATTGGTGGCCTGCAGCACGATGTTAGAGCCAGCGGCAACACCGGCAAAACTGCCCCCGGCCGCGACGTTAAAAGTGGAATCCAGGCCAGCGTCGTCGGTATATGCCTCTGTCTGGTCAACACCCGCATTAAACCCGGTCGTGTTTGCGCTAGCACCGCTCACTAAATTGATATTGGTTGGATCCAGTAATAAAGTCCCAGCATCACCATTGGTCGCGCTGACATCAACCTGGCCAGCAAACTTTAGCGTTTGTTTGCCGGAGACTTCGACAAAGCCGCCAGCACCGAGCAACGCGCCACCTTTGGCCAGGATGTTGCCGTAGAATTTTGTGGAGCCGTCAGCCCATACAATCACCTGCCCGCCAGACCCTACCTCACCAGCACTGGCATTGAGCACAACATTCTCCCCCACATAAGTGGTGCGTGCATTCTGTAGATCCGGATTCTTGCCCTGTAACCCACCGCCGATAAAAATATGACCGCCATTGTTTGCCCCTGACACATCAATGCTTGTTCCGTTGAACAGTGCGACCTGCTCGCCAGTCACCGCCACGGTACCGCCATTGTCTCCGCTCGACCGCAACTGGCCAGACACGGCCACCTGCGCATGGTCGCCGCCCTCAAGCACAATCCTGCCCTCGCGCTCCACCAGGCTGTTAGCCTGAATGACGCCCTGCATATTGATGGCCGAGGCACGTGCGCTGGTTGCCAGTTGCACACTACCGCCATCGGCTTGAATCGTGCCTGACTGGTTGACCACCGCTTTCACGGCATCCCCCGTCAACTTTGTCCTGACCAAACCGTTACCAAAAAAATCCAGATAGGCCTCATTGCTAGCCGCCAACGCTACACTGCCGTGATGGGCGATGAGCCGTCCGCTATTGCTGACGTTATTCGCCAGCATGACAATGTATCCTTCATCCGCCGTTTTGATCACACCAAGGTTTTCAACCGCAGCCGTACTGGTGCCGCTAAAGCGATAATTCTCTTTCAGAAAATCAGCGTCTTTGATGTTCAGCGTAGAGGCGACAATACTACCGACATCCACTTGTGCGTTCGGGCCAAAATAAATCCCATTCTGATTGACCAAAAATACACTGCCAGTGGCCGTCAATGACCCCAGTATGCTGGATGCATCCTGACCAATCACGCGATACAGGGCCACGCCTCCCTGCGGCTGGATGATGGATACACGTTCGTTTACATCAATGTTGAAAGAATCCCAATTGACGATGGCCTTGTCAGAGGTTTGCTTCAAGGTGGTGACGCTACCCGACACCGATATTTCTGTATTGCCGTATATAGAATGAAAGCCGCCAGGATTCGCCGCTAATCGTGTGGGGTAAAGCGCAATAACAATCGCGCTCACCATCGCGGTATATTTAAAGAGTGGACGGGTGTGTTTGGGATGCTTCTGCGATAATGGATTGTTTGACGCTTGCGACTTGCAAGCGCCGGCGATGATCTCGGCGACGACCACAAAGGCGTTTAAAGCGGCGCTCCACTTAACCTTGAAGATATGGTTTAACAATCTCATGTTTTCTTTAGCTATTTGTAATAAGATGAATCATCTGCCGCCGTGTTAACGCCTGCGGATCTATAGTTTTAGTTACGAGTTTTGGTCGCGCCTGGGTTTTGCTTGCGTCGGGGCTGCAGGCAGCGCTTTATTTTTAATCACATAAATTTCCAATGTTAAATTTGTGTGAGTTTTATTTAAGATTTCCGTACGATAATGGCTACAAGTCGCAATCAATCGGTGAATGAGTCCGAAGATTGGTGTTTTGTTTTTGCAATTGAATGGCAGCAGGCTTGCCTGAATGTGCCTTGCCAGCTAAAAATCAGATAAAAAGCCGTGAAACCCGGATGTGTGGGTTGTGCAGGGTGAGTGTTAAGATTGCTAAGCAGTAAATCCCGGAAATACCCGGTTATTCGTGGGTTTTTTTCATCTAAGAAGCGCGCGCTTTTCGCTTACACTGCTATTCGGTGCTAATCAGGAATGTAGTCATGACCACGTCGCAACACAGTATTATCGGCCGCCAGCCGATTGTTAACAGTCAACAAGAGATTATTGGCTACGAATTCTTTTTCAGGAATGATAGCCATGGCGGCAATGCGCCGTTTGAAGAAGATATTCAAACCTGCGCCAAAATTCTCTCTACCACCATCGATGAAATGCAGGACAACTGGTTGTTAGGGCAACAGTTGGCTTTTATCAACGTCGATCATGTCATGCTGGGCAGCGTGTTCCTGGAGTTGATGCCCGCAGAAAAAACCGTGCTCGAGATTGTGCATACGGTGGATGTGACCCCTGAAATTATTGCGCGTTGCCGTGAGTTGAAAGCAAGCAAATTCAGCATTGCCCTGGATAATCCGCAACATCACCCGCAGCTGGAAGCGCTGATTCCTTACGCTGATTACATCAAGCTGGATATGCGCGATGTGGATATTGCACAAGCCACGCTGTGGTTAAAAAAATATCAAAGCGCGGGTTGCAAGCTGATTGCCGAAAAGGTCGAGCAAAATGCACAATTCAACAGCCTGTTAGAGGCCGGGTATCAGCAGTTTCAAGGTTACTTTTACGCCAAACCAGAAAATCTCAATAGCAAGGTCATCAACCCCGGTTTTGATGGCGTGCTGCATTTGTTAAACCTGGTGAGCCAGGAGGCAGATAACAAAGCCATAGAAAACGGTTTCAAGCGCGATACAACACTGAGCTACAAATTGCTGCGTTACATCAACTCGGTCGGCTTTGGTCTGTCTTGCGAAGTGCAATCTATTAATCATGCCCTGACGATTTTGGGCCGCAATCAGCTCTACCGCTGGCTGACACTACTCATGGTCACGGCAGGCAATAACAGCAGCTCCCCTGCCTTGATGAAAACCTCGATTACGCGCGGCCGTTTGACCGAGCTATTGGGCGAGCCTTTTTTTGATAAACGCGACCGTGACAATCTGTTTGTGGTGGGTGTGTTTTCATTACTGGATGTGATGCTGAAAGTGCCAATGGACACGGTGCTGGAAAAACTGCAACTACCTGAAACCATTGTTGATGCTTTGACTAAGCGCGCCGGTACTTTTGGGCCGTTCCTCAAACTGACAGAAGCTTGTGAAGACGCCAATAGTGAAGAAATTCTACAACTGGCCGCTTTGCTGCAACTGAATCCAGACAAGGTTAACCAGTGCCATATGGACGCCCTGGCCTGGACGGAGGCGTTGGGCATTTAGTCCGCTGGCTCTTGAAAAAATAAAGCGTATTCCCATATTGAACATACAGATGCTTGCTGTTTGAGGTCTGTTAATCATGTTCATCGCTTTATTTTTACAAGGATCAACTTTATGCGTACTTATGACTTAAGCCCTTTCTACAGAACCGCTATTGGTTTTGACCGTTTGGCTAAAATGCTCAACGAAAACCAGCGTAGCGAAAACGAAATCAGCTATCCGCCTTATAACATCGAACTGGTCGACGAAAATGCCTACAAAATTGTGATGGCCGTCGCCGGGTTTCAGCAGGATGAGCTGGAGATCGAAACCGAACATCAGGCTTTGCGCGTGACTGGCCGCAAAGCAAAACAGGCACAGGACACCACCTTTTTACACCGCGGCATTGCCACGCGTGATTTTGAGCACAGGTTCCAGTTGGCTGACCATGTCAAAGTGACAGGCGCCAACCTTGAAAACGGCTTGCTAACCATTGCCTTGTTGCGTGAAGTGCCCGAGGCATTAAAGCCACGCAAAATTGAAATCGGCACCCAGGCGCAAACCAATCCTGCGTTTATCGAGCAACGCGCCGCAGCCTAAATCCTGCCGCTTAAATCAAGCGAAATAAAAAAGGGCCGTCAGGCCCTTTTTTCATGACTGCATATTTTATGTACAAGCTTATTTTCACTCCCCGTATTAAAATACGCACTTTCAATCACCGTCCCGGAATTTCTCATGGCGCAATATGTGATGTCCATGCTCCGCGTGAGCAAAATCGTGCCGCCAAAACGGCAAATCATTAAAAATATCTCTCTGTCTTTTTTCCCTGGCGCCAAAATCGGTCTGCTGGGTTTAAACGGTTCGGGTAAATCCACGGTGCTGCGCATCATGGCTGGTGCCGATAAAGAATACGAAGGCGAAGTGCAATGGCAGCCTAATTTATCCATCGGTTATTTGCCGCAAGAACCCCAGCTGGATCCGGACAAAACCGTGCGACAGGAAGTCGAAGCTGGCCTGGGTGCAGTCATGGAGGCCAAGCAAAAGCTGGAAGAGATTTACGCCGCCTATGCTGAACCGGATGCCGATTTTGACAAGCTGGCTGAAGAACAGGCCAAGTATGAAAATATCCTTGCGGCCAGTGGTAGCGACGTCGAACAGCAGCTAGAAATTGCTGCCGATGCGCTGCGTTTGCCACCATGGGATGCCGTAATCGGCCCTTTGTCTGGCGGTGAAAAACGCCGGGTGGCTTTGTGTAAGTTGCTGCTGTCCAAGCCGGATATGCTGCTGCTGGATGAACCGACCAACCACCTGGATGCAGAGTCTGTGGAGTGGCTGGAACAGTTCCTGGTGCGCTTCCCCGGCACCGTAGTGGCCGTGACGCATGATCGCTACTTCCTCGATAACGCTGCTGAATGGATACTGGAGCTGGACCGTGGCGAAGGCATTCCGTGGAAAGGCAATTACTCTAACTGGCTGGAGCAAAAAGAAGACCGTTTAGCGCAAGAGCAGAAGCAAGAAGATGCGCACCGCAAAGCCATGAAGCAAGAGCTGGAATGGGTGCGCCAGGGTGCAAAAGCGCGCCAAAGCAAAAGCAAAGCGCGTCTGGCCCGTTACGAAGAAATGTCCAGTGTTGAGTATCAACGCCGCAATGAAACACAAGAGATTTTCATTCCACCAGGCGAGCGTTTGGGTAATCAAGTCATTGAATTTAATAATGTCTCCAAAGGCTTTGGCGACCGCCTGCTGATTGATAACCTGTCGTTCAGCATCCCACCGGGCGCGATTGTCGGTGTGATCGGCCCTAACGGTGCCGGTAAATCTACCCTGTTCCGCATGTTGCAAGGCCAGGAGCAGCCGGATAGTGGTGAAATTATCACTGGGCCGACCGTCAAACTGGCCGCGGTGGATCAATCACGTGAAGGCCTGGATGATGGCAAAACAGTGTTTGACGTGATTTCTGGTGGCCTGGATATGTTGAACGTAGGCAAGTTTGAAATGCCTAGCCGTGCCTACATCGGTCGCTTTAACTTCAAAGGTGGCGATCAGCAGAAAGTCGTCGGTCAATTGTCTGGCGGTGAACGCGGTCGTTTGCATCTGGCCAAAACACTGATTTCTGGCGCCAACGTCTTGCTGCTGGATGAACCGTCAAACGACCTCGACGTGGAAACCTTACGCGCGCTGGAAGACGCCCTGCTGGAGTTTGCCGGTTGCGTACTAGTCACCTCACATGACCGCTGGTTCCTTGACCGGATTGCTACGCATATCCTGGCGGCAGAAGGCGATTCGCAATGGACTTTCTTTAACGGTAACTACCAGGAATACGAAGCCGACAAGAAAAAACGGCTGGGTGAAGAAGGCGCCAAACCCAAGCGTATTCGTTACAAACCAATTACGCGCTAAAACAAAAGCCCATTCTGTTGAATGGGCTTTTTTATGCCGAATGTTAAGGGATGTTGTAATTCATCCACAGCCAGATTTTTTAAAATGGTTTAATAAAGAACGGTTCTTTACAAAAATGAGCAGAAATCGCAAGATGGACTTGGAATGGTTGTCAGAATTTCTTTATTTATTATAGTCAGAGGAGCGAGCGATGGCAGGTTGGTTTGAATTAACAAAAAGTGATGCAAATGGTCAATTCAGTTTTGCATTGAAGGCAGGTAATGGTGAGCAGATTCTTAAAAGTGAGCAATACACCACCAAAGCGGCGGCGCAAAACGGCATTGAATCTGTGCAGAAAAACAGTCCTTTGGATGAGCGTTATCAGAAACTGACGGCCAAAGATGGCCGCCCTTATTTCAATTTGCTGGCAGGCAATAGCCAGGTCATTGGCACTAGCCAGATGTATTCTGCGGAAGCTGGGCGTGATAATGGTATTGCTTCGGTGAAAACCAATGGTTCCACCGAAACGGTTAAAGATTTGACCTGATCTGATTAGTGTCGTGATTAAAGCCTCGCTTTGTGCGGGGCTTTTTTCATGATGCAGTCCCACACGCATGCGGGCAATAAGCGCATCAGGCGTGCCACCACACCCATTTGCCACGGAATAATGGTAAAGCGGCGTTTGGCGGCAATCGCGCGTGCGGCTTTGCCTGCAAATACATCGGCATCCATTAGAAACGGCATGGGATAAGTGTTGATGTCGGTCATCGGCGTGCGGATATACCCCGGGGCAATGGTGGTGACGGCGATGCCGTATAACTGCATTTCTACGCGCAGGCTTTCGAGGTACGTGATAGCCGCAGCCTTGCTGGCGCTATAGGCGCCCGAGCCTGGCAGGCCGCGAATACCGGCGACGCTGGCAATGCCAACCAATTGCGCAGCTTCACCTTGGGCTGCAGCGGTTTTCATGGCCTCGATCAGCGGTTGAAAGGTGTGTACCAGGCCCATGACATTGGTTTCAAACACGGCTTGAAACGCCGGGATGTTTTCAGCAAATTCGGTTAAGGTGCCACGGCTGACACCGGCGTTGCCAACGACGATGTGCGGCGCGCCAAACCGGTGTAAAAAGTCCTCGGCCATGGCTTGCATTTGCGCGGCGACACGCACATCTACGCAATAAATGACACAGGTGGTGTGATAGTGCTGTTTTAACTTATCTGCCAGTGTTTGCAACGCCGCTTCGTTTCTGCCGCACAAAGCCAGCACGAGCTTTTCGCCGTATTGCCCGGCATAGGCCGTTGCCATCGCGGTACCCAGGCCACTGGAGGCACCGGTAATTAAAATACGTGTTGGGAGCGCTGGATTTTGTGACATAAAAACATCGGGGTAAACAAATTTTAATCGGGTAGAATGCCATAAAACAATGCTGGGGGAAACGTAATGAATTTGGAGAAAGTGATTTTTGGCTTTTTTATTATTCTGGCCATGACACTCAATTTTGGTTTTTTTGTCGGCGAAATTGATAATCCGCAACACCATTTGCATTACGAGTTATATGTGGCGATTGTGGTGAACCTGATCGCCACCGTTCTCAAATTTGGTGACCGTACCCAGATTGGCGCGATTCATCTGGCGACCAGCCTGGTGGCTGACATCCAACTGATTGCGGCAGCGATTATCTGGGTGGTGGCCGGAAACAACGGCGCAGAGCCCGAGGTAATTGTGGGCATTGTTTCTTTGTCTGGTGGTGCCTTCCTGGCTAATATCACCTCTGTCATTTTGCTGATTTACGAAACCGTGACCTTGCGCCGCTAAGGTGCAGCAACGGAGACAATCGTGAGTCTCAATCAAATCATCTTCCTGATTTTGCGGCGTATGCGTGCGCCGCTGCTCATGGTCATTATTAGCTATGCCATTGCGCTGATTGGTTTTGTACTCATCCCAGGCGTGGATGACCATGGCCAGCCTTATCGCTACGGTTTTTTTGATGCGTTTTATATCCTGAGCTACACCGCGACCACCATCGGTTTTGGCGAAATCCCCTACCCGTTCACCACGCATCAGCGCTTGTGGATGACTTTTTCAATTTACCTGACGGTGATCTCCTGGTTTTATGCCATCGGTGCGATTATTGCGCTGTTCCAGGAATCCGCCTTAAAACTGGCCTTTAAAAATGCCATGTTTCAGCGCGATGTGCGTAACCTGATGGAGCCGTTTTACCTGATCTGTGGCTATGGTGAGACGGGTGGCGAACTGGTACGGGCGCTGGATAAAAACGAATTGCGCGTGGTGGTGCTGGAAATTTCGCCGGAGCGTATCAATGAACTGGAAATGACCGATTACCAGTTCTATATCCCGCATTTGTGTGCAGACGCCAAATTGTCAGAGGTGTTGCTGTATGCAGGCATTAAAAACCCGATGTGCCGCGGGGTGGCCGCGCTGACCGATGATGACCATGCCAACCTGGCGATTTCGGTGGCTGTGAAGCTGATCAAGCCCGATTTGCCGGTGCTGGCGCGGGTGCAGAATGATGTGATTGCCGCCAACATGGCTTCGTTTGGCACCGACCGGATTATTAATCCTTACAATATTTTTGGCGAACATCTGGCCATGCGCCTGAACGCGCTGGGCACATATTTGTTGCACGAATGGCTAACCAGGGCGCCGGGGGATGCGATTGCCACGCCCGCGCCCGTACCGCAAGGGCACTGGATTGCCTGTGGCTTTGGGCGTTTTGGAAAGTCGGTCGTGAGCAGCCTGCAAAATGGCGAGATGGATGTCACCATTATTGAAGCCGACCCGCAAGGCACGCAATGTGAGGACTGTATTATCGGCAGCGGGGTGGAGTCGCACATCTTGCAGCAGGCCGGGGTAGAGCATGCAGTGGGTATCGTGGCTGGCACAGACAATGATATTAACAACTTGTCGATTGTGATGACGGCACTCGAACTGAATCCCAAGCTGTTCGTGATCATCCGCAAAAACAAACGGCATAACGACCCCCTGTTTCAGCACTTTAATGCCGATATCACCATGCAGCCCAGCGATGTCATTGCGCATACCTGTTTGTCTTATATGGTGTCGCCCATGCTGGCGGAGTTTTTAGTGACAGCGCGGCATCAGGGTAACGCCTGGGCCAATGCTGTCATCGCACAGCTGGTTTCAAAATTAGGCGAGCAAGTGCCGGATACCTGGGATATCACCATTGCGGACGACTTGGCGGTAGCCGTGTGTGCGCTCATGGAGCAAGGCATACAACCGGCGCTCAAGCATTTGATGATGCGCCCGGCTGGGCAGCAGCGACATGAAATGCCGGTGGTGCCATTGATGCTGGTGCGTGGCGAGCAAAAGATGTTGCTGCCAGAGTTGTCTACGCCGCTGCAAGTTGGCGACACGATTTTGTGCTGTGGCCTGGATCAGGCTAAATCGATACAGCGTTTTGTGATGCATGATATTAAGACTCTGCATTACCTGGTGACGGGGACGGAGATGCCGGAAACCTGGATTGGGCGTTGGCTGAAGGCTGGGCGCTAAATTATTTTTGGAATGGCTTGATAAGGTTATTCATTGTTTTCGCCCTTTCGGCGAGTTACTTTTCTTTGGTTGTAGCAGTCTTGGTTTGTGGATAGGTCTATTTCGCCTCTCGGCGACCATTCTTTCTTATGCTTGTCCATAAGAAAGAAGGCAAAGAACAAGACACCCCAACTTCCGCTTCTTCCTTGCGCTACTCGGTTTGCCGGGCGGCCATCGAAACTCGCCCTAGTGGCTTGCACAAAACGCAAGCCACCGCGGAACTCGGACAGCCGATGGCCGAAAACTCCCGTCAACCCTGCGTTGCTCGGCGCGGCAGATGGGGACCCCGAAAACCAGGCGAGCGCCACCACTGATGACTTTAAGAAATGAATCTGGTTTTTGAACCGTCCACCTTGATGCAGTGTGAGTTTGGCGAGAATAATCCCATTCATCACGCTGAGTAGCGGAGACAAAATAAGAGTAGAGGGAGCGACTGTCCGAATCCCGCGGTGGGCTGCGTAGTGTGCAGCCCGCTAGGTTGAGTTTCGTGACCGGCTTATTTTGTTGAGCAACGCAAGGGAGCCGAAGGTCGTGATGGCTGGGTGCCCTCCTCTTTGGTTACTTTCTGAGGGGCAAGCATCAGAAAGTGACTCGCCGAGAGGCGAAATAAAAAGCTGGCGCTCAATAAAAAACGCCTGATAGTGGCATCAGGCGTTTTTTTGCGTGCAGTGACCAGTTTACTTTTTACCAGCGGCTCTGTCTTTACGCACATTCTGGATAATGAAGTCTGCAGTTTGCAATGCGGCTTCATTACCACCAGCCATGGAGCTACCGGTGATGTATTTACCGTCAATAATCAAGGCCGGTACGCCAGTGGCGCCTGAGGCGCGGAACACTTGCATGGCTTTGTTCATTTGCATGTTAACGGCAAACGATTTAAAGGCTTTTTCTACCTTGAGTTTGTCCAGGCCGCCTTGTTTGGTCACCCAGTCAATTGCCGCAGCTTCGTCAGCTTGTGGATTCAAGGCTTTGGTTTTGTGGATGGCGTCAAATAACTGGCTATGCAGTTTTTCAAGCACGCCGAGTTCTTGCATGGCAAAGTAAGTTTTGGCTAACGGTGCCCAGTTGGCATTTGGCAGGGCAGGTATGCGTTTGAAGTAAACATCTGCGGGCAGTTTTTTGACCCAGGCTTGCAGTGGTTGCTCCATGTGGTAACAGTGCGGGCAGCCGTACCAGAACAATTCCATGACTTCAATTTTGGCCGGTTGGTCGGTGGTGATTTGCTGTGCAACTTGATCAAACTGTTCGCCCACTTGTGGGTCTGCCCAGGCGGTGCTTGCCGTGAAGCCAGCCCAAAGCATCAAACTCAACAACATATTTTTCATAAAGTCAGTTTCCTAAAGTTTTGTGGAACGTCATGCATTAACGTGGCAGCTGGACATACGATGACAGCGGCATTAATGGGTTGAAGATTCGATATTGACCTTGATCAGATTGGCCTGGAAGCCATTGGTTTCCAGATCGTGGCTGATTTTGTTGATTTTGGCCAAGTCATTGAGCGGGCCAATGCGTACGCGGTGCATGGTGCCTTTGTTGGGGATTTCTGCCGTTTGTACAAATGCTTCGAAACCGACCAATGCCAGGCGGGTTTTGAGGTTGTTGGCATCGTCCTCTTTGGCAAAGGCGCCGACTTGCACAAAATAGCTTTCCTGCTTGATGGTCGGGTTCTTTTTGACTTGCTGTTCACTGATTTTGCTCTCGGTGTCCGGCAAAATCGTATAGAAATCAAACTTGTTCGGATCCTCGATGGAGGCGCTACCAGGTTTGACTTCTTCTTCCGTGACGGTGCTCTTGATAGGTATTTCTTGCTGGCCGTCGTCTTTTTTAAACGCGCTGGAGAACGGGCTGTGATCACCTTTGATGTAGATGATCAGTGCCACGGTGAGCGCGACGCCCAGAAACAGGCCGACCAGCAGGCCGTTAAAAAAAGTGCTGCCGCTGCTTTTGCTTTTTGCTTTGGCTTGTGAGGGTTTGTAGTCGCGACTCATTGTGATGTTAACCAATCAATTCAGCAGTCATTAAAGGGATGCTTACATTTTTTCCGGCGCGCCAACGCCCAATAACGCCAAGCCATTACGCAATACGGTGCGGGTGGCGGTGATCAGCGCCAAACGGGCCAGTTTGACTTGTGCGTCATCCACCAAAAATTTGGTGTCATTGTAATAACTATGCAAGGCACTGGCTAGCTCCTTGAGGTAGTTGGCTACCATATGCGGTGCCAATGCCTGGCAGGCACTGCTGACGACTTCTGGGTATTGGCCGAGTGCTTGCATCAGGGCTGTTTCTGTCGCGCTTTGCAATGGTGACAGTTCGGCCGCCGTTAAACTGGTCACGTCGCCGTTCCACTGGTTGAGTACGCTGCAGATACGGGCATGCGCATACTGGATGTAATAGACCGGGTTGTCGTTGGTTTGCGCGCGTGCCAGATCAATATCAAACACCAGTTGCGAATCCGGGCTGCGGGCAGCGAGGAAATAACGCGTGGCGTCGCAGCCGACCTCTTCAATCAGGTCGCGCAAGGTAACATAGCTACCGGCGCGTTTGGACAGTTTGACCTCTTCGCCACCGCGCATCACTGTCACCATCTGGTGCAATACGTACTCGGGCCAGCCTTGCGGGATGCCCACATCCAGCGCCTGCAAGCCTGCGCGTACGCGGGTAATGGTGCTGTGGTGGTCTGCACCTTGTTCGTTGATGACGCGTTTAAAACCGCGGTTCCATTTTTCGCGGTGATAAGCGACGTCGGGCACAAAATAGGTAAAACCACCTTCTTTTTTGCGCATGACGCGGTCTTTGTCATCACCAAAGTCGGTGGTGCGCAGCCACAAGGCGTCATCCAACTCGTAGGTGTGGCCGCTGGCGATCAGTGATTGCACGGTGTTTTCTACTTTGCCTTCGCTATATAAAGCGCTTTCTAGTGAAAACACATCAAATTTGATCTGGAAGGCTTGCAAGTCCAGGTCTTGTTCGTGGCGCAAATAAGCCACGGCAAATTTGCGGATAGACTCGGTATCATTCACATCGCCGCTGGCGGTCACTTGCATATCATCAGCGGTGATGGTGGCTTTGGCCAGGTAGGCTTGTGCAATATCAACGATATAGTCGCCACGGTAGCCATCTTCTGGGAAGCCTGCATCGTCAGGGTTGATGCCTTGCACACGTGCCAACACTGACTTGGTCAGGTTGTCGATCTGGGCACCGGCATCGTTGTAATAAAACTCACGCGTCACATCCCAGCCATTGGCATCCAGCAGGCGGCACAAGCAGTCGCCTACTGCGGCGCCACGGCCATGACCAACATGCAAAGGCCCCGTCGGGTTGGCGGAGACAAATTCCACCTGTACTTTTTCAGCCTGACCAGCCTGGTTGCGGCCAAACGCGGTGCCGGTTTGCAACACCTCATGCACAATCGCCTGCTTGCTGTCAGCCGATACAAAAAAGTTGATAAAACCAGCGCCAGCAATATCGACTTTGCTAATCACATTGTTGGCGGGCAAGCCATCAATAATCTGCTGCGCAATCGCACGCGGATTTTGCTTTAAAGGCTTGGCCAGTTGCATGGCAATATTGGTCGCAAAATCACCGTGGTCGGCAGACTTTGGCCGCTCAAGAATGATAGTGAGGCTGGAGGTGTCTTCTACCAGCGGCTTCACCGCTTGCAGAATGAGTTCTGTGATCGTTTGTTTCAAGGTTAAAATGGTGCTGAATAATCAAACCGCCATTTTAACCTAATTAAGCATTTTCACCCATGTGTTCAACTGTCACCGACCTCAAGGCCACAACCCCTGCCAGTATTGTGCGTGTGGTGCTGGACGTGCCACTGGGTCGCCAGTTTGATTATTTAAATCCTGGTCTGGTGATTCGTGTAGGCAATCGCGTCGTGGTGCCTTTTGCCGGACGGCAACTGGTGGGCATCGTCATGGCGTCGTTGAGTGAAACCGATGTGCCATCGCACAAGCTTAAAGCCGTGCTGCAAGTTTTTGACGATGTGCCGTTCGATGCCGCGACTTTGAAGTTGCTGCGGTTTTGCGCCGATTATTATCACTATCCTTTTGGCCAGACCGTGTTGGCGAGTTTGCCGCTACGTTTGCGCCAGATTAAACCGGCTGTGACGCGCAAAATGTGGTTATATCAGCTGGCGCAAACCATTCCGGACGACTTTGTTGGCAAGAGGCAACAGGTGCTGGCCAGGCTGGTTGCGTCCTTGCGGCAGCATGATGAATGCAGTGAAGCCTTATTGGCTGAGGTATCTGCCACCTGGCGTAAAGCCATACAGCCACTGCTGGATGCTGGCTATGTGACCAGACGTGAAGTGATTGCGACGCGCCCTTCCCTGCCTGCATCAGATCAGGCGCCAACGCTCAATGACGAGCAGGCCAATGCGGTCAATGCGATCCTGGCGGACTTAAACCGTTTTCAGCCCTGGTTGTTATTCGGGGTTACTGGTTCAGGTAAAACCGAGGTGTATATTCGATTGTTACAAACCGTGCTCGCCGCGCCACAAGCGCAAGCGCTGATCATGGTGCCTGAAATCAACCTCACGCCGCAGTTGGAAAGTCGTTTTCGTAGTCGCTTGAGCCAGTTTTCACTGGTAACGCTACATAGCCACTTGAGCGAGAGTGAGCGCTTGCAAAACTGGCAGGCGGCGCAGTCAGGTACTGCGCGCATTGTTATCGGCACGCGTTTGAGCGTATTTACGCCGATGCCGCATCTGAAATTGATGATTCTGGATGAAGAGCACGATACCTCTTACAAGCAGCAGGATGGCATGCGCTACCATGCGCGGGATGTGGCGCTGGTGCGTGCCAAGCAATGCAATATACCGGTGGTGCTGGGCAGTGCGACCCCCTCGCTGGAGAGCTGGTACAACGCCATGGGTGATCAGGGGCAAGGCGGCGCGAACGCTAAAAAAGCCAGTTACCGCTTGCTGACATTGACCAAGCGGGCTGCGGCCCAGGCAAAATTGCCGCGCATTTTTTGCATTGATATTACGCACAGCCCGCCGGAAGCAGGCCTGACGCCCCAATTAAAACAGGCCATTGAGCTGCGTTTGCAGCGCGGCGAACAAAGCCTGCTGTTTATTAATCGACGCGGCTATGCGCCGGTGCTGCACTGTTCTGCCTGTCAGTGGCTGGCGGATTGCCGCCGTTGCTCTGCCAAAGCGGTGTTGCATTTGCGCCAGCGCGTATTGCGTTGCCATCACTGTGGTGATGAGCAGCCGATTCCAGTGCAATGCCCGAGTTGCGGCAATCCTGATTTGCGCCCGGTTGGCCAGGCCACGCAGCGGGTTGAGGAAAGTTTGCAGCAGCTATTTCCGCAGGCGCGGGTGGCCAGGGTGGACCGCGATACCATACAGGCCAAGGATGCTTTAACTGAGCTATTGTCCGCGGTACATGCAGGTCAGGTGGATATTTTAATCGGCACGCAAATGCTGGCTAAAGGCCACGATTTTGCCAATTTGACGCTGGTCGGTGTGCTGGACATAGACGGCGCGCTATATAGCCCGGATTATCGCGCCAGCGAACGCCTGTTTGCCCAGTTGATGCAAGTGGCCGGCCGTGCCGGTCGGGGAGACAAGCCAGGCGAGGTGCTGATACAAACCGCTTTTCCGCAGCACGCTTTGTTTGCTGCATTGCGAGAACAAAATTATGCCGCGTTTGCTGACGATTTATTGCAGGAGCGTATGGTCATGCAGTTTCCTCCAGCGACTTATATCGCCGTGATGAAAGCAGAAGCGGCCAACTACAGCCTGGTGAGCCAGTTTTTGACGGACTTTAGCCACGCTGCCAGGGAGTATGTAGAGGCACAAGCCGGAACCCTGTCCGATCAACCGTTGGTGTATGACCCGGTGCGCCCCGGCATTGCCAGGCTTAACCGGATGGAGCGCGGCTATGTCATGTTGCAGTCTGCACATCGCGGCGCCTTGCAGCAGCTACTGCAGGTGGCTGTGGACTGGGTGAGGACACATCCGTTGCAAGCAAAAATCCGCTGGGTGCTGGATGTAGACGCCCTGGAGTATTAGTAAAAGTTACAAATATGCTACTAAATGGCTGTTTTGTTGTAAAAAAACGTTAGTATTTGACTGTTTTTTAAAGTAAATTTTGGCGTTGTTATACTATTAAAAAGATTATAGATTTTATAAAGCTTGTGGGGAGTCACTTTGAAAAAACAATTAAAGCGTATAGGCCTGTTGCAATTATTGGCATTAGGCTATACATCGCAAGTACTGGCCGGGGGCGTATCCTTACCGGACATTCAGCAAAACTTACCTAGACCAACACTGCCTGAGCCAAGACCGATTCTGCAGGTGCCTGCAGAAACTCCGGCACCAGAAAAGAAACAAAAAAAATCCAGCCTCAAGATTGTTGTAAAGGAATTTAAATTTTCCGGTAACAAACAGTTTTCAGATGAGGTGCTGGCGGCGCAACTTGCGCACCTGACTGGCCATGAAATTGGTATGCGTGAATTGAATGAAGCCGTGGGTACGATTCGTAATTACTACCGCCAGCGCGGCTACATGCTGACACAGGTTTATTTGCCGACACAGGATTTGCAGAAAACCTCAGAGACAGACGCTGTGGTTGAGCTTTCTATCTTGGAAGGTACTTTGGGCGAAGTCAAGGCAGAAGCCGGTGAGGGTCTGGATCAGGCTTACTTTCAGTCATTATCCGAGTACGGCCTGAATAAGGGTGATGTGCTCAATGAGCGCAACTTGGTGCGTAACATTATGGTGATGAATGGTTTGCCAGGCATCCAGGTTACTTCTCAGCTAAACCCTGGCGAGGCTGTTGGTAGCTCGGATGTGGCCGTGGCGGTTGAACCACGCACTCCCCGCGTTACTGGTTTTGTCAGCGCAAACACTTATGGCAACCGCTACACCAACCATGAAACCTTAGGGTTTGGTGTAGCCGTGAATAACCTCCGTGGTCGTGGTGACCAGCTGGCGGTGGTCGGTAAAACTTCCAGAGATGAAGGACAACGTTCTATCAGCGGTTTGTACTTTACACCGGTAGGTAGTGCGGGCACGATCATGAATCTGGCCTACAGCTATGTGGATTACAAACTCGGTGGTGACTTCAAGCAATTTGATGCGTCTGGTGATGCCCATTATTTTTACGGCTCGCTTGAGCATCCATTGCTGCGTGAAACCAAAAAAGGGGTTGCATTCAAAGTCGGTGGCAACTACAAAATCTTAGATGATGATGTTGATGCATTTTCTATTAACAACCGTCGCGATATCAGCAGCATAGAGCTGGGCCTGGTCGGTGACTGGATTAATGATATCGGCAGCGTGGCCTACCAATGGAGCTTTTTGGTCACAGGCGGTAACGTCTCTTATAAAGACTCCGCGGCAAAAGCCAATGATAGAAACCTGTTGGATACACAAGGCAGCTTTATCAAATGGAACTGGACGTCTAGCCGCACGCAGGTGTTTGAAAATGGCGTTAACTGGATTGTACGCGCCGATTACCAGGGCGCTGGAAATAACCTGGATATTGCCGAGCGATTCGGCATTGGCGCGATTAACCGTTGGCGCCAATTTTCAGAAATTCCAAGCCAGGCTGATCAAGGCTGGATGGTAGGTACTGATGTGCGCAGAACATTCGCGACCACCGGTGCAGATGTCACGCCTTATATTCAGTCTGTCACGCCATTTGCATTCTATGATGCAGGCCGTGGCAAGTTGAACCATGACCCGATCGGCAGCAGTAATTACGTGAGATCTAACATGGTTGGTGTGGGTACGGATATTCAGTTCCCTGGCCAATGGATTTTAACAACCACCTACACGCAGCAGAAGCGTGATCTGGATGGTGCAGCCAGCAATACAGAGTATCAACTCTGGGGCCAGTTAAGAAAAAATTTCTAGTTTTAAATCTGTAGCAAACAATGACCCAGGCAAAAGCTTGGGCATACAAAATAAATAGCCTGCGCGACTGTGGATTAATCTAATTGGAGTTGGATTAATTTACAGTCGCATTAGTCATAGTGGGCTACATACAAAAATAATTTCCTGAACCAAAATTACACCCATATCAGGAAAAGAGAGAAGTGATAGTAACCCACTGGTCTTGGAGGATCAGTGGCGTTTCTTACTAAAGGAGAAGTGTCATGAAAGCAGCATCCTTAAACCATGTATATCGTCTGGTCTGGAGCAAACTCCAGCAAGCTTGGGTCGCAGTGGCCGAAACTACTCGCGCACATGGTAAATCTAATGTTAATGGGCAAGTGGGCGAAGCGCCAGCGACAAGCAGCATGCTTGATGCATCACTGACTTCTTCTACTAAATGGCGTTTTGTGGTGGCAAGCGCATTTGCCGCTGTAGTCATGCCACTTTCATCATTTGCAGACACCAACGTAGTCGCTGGTGTCATTGCTGGTGATCTCACCGTCAAAGACATCAGTGCAACGCATACGCAATATACGCATACCGCTAATGTCAACATCGTTGATTTTTACAAATTTGGCGTGATGAAAGGGCATCAGTTAGATGTTGTGATGCCTGACGCAGGTAGAGCACTCTATCGCGTGATTGGCAACAGCCGCTCCGAAATTATGGGCACGTTAAACTCTAACGGTAACCTGTTCCTGGTTAACCAAAATGGTATTTTGTTTGGTAAAGGCGCTGAAGTAAACGTCGGTAATATTGTGGCTTCAACCTTGAATATTTCAAATGAAGCCTTCTTGCAAGGTAATTATCAATTCACCGCAGGTAATCTGGTTGGCAATATTGAAAACAGAGGCACCATCAAAGCTCAGAATGAAGGTTATATTGTTCTGCTGGCTAAAACTGTTGATAACAGCGGCACATTAGTCGCAAGCAACGGTAGTGTTGCGCTTGGCTCTGCGCAAGCGGCGACCTTGGACTTTTTTGGCAATGGCTTGGTAAAAGTAAAACTGTCCGGTGATGCGCTGGAAGCTACCATTAAAAATAGCGGTAACATTTACGCCGATGGCGGCTTTGTACAAATGGCGACCAATGCGCGTTCTGCTGCAATCAACATTTCCGGCATCGTTGAAGCCAACCAGTTGGTTGAACGTGAGGGTGTGATCCGCCTTGAGGGTGGTGATAACGCTAAAGTAGAGGTTTCCGGCCAATTGATCGCTAAAGGTCAAGGCACGACAGGCGGCACGATTGAAGTGACTGGTGAGCAAGTTGCACTGATGAACGGTGCTTTACTGGATGCTTCTGGTGATACCGGTGGCGGCAAAGTGCTGGTGGGTGGTGATTATCAAGGTAAAAACGACGCCGTTTATAACGCGAGAACGACTTACGTCGCTAGTGGCGCAACGATCAAAGCTGATGCATTACAGCAGGGTAACGGCGGTAAAGTGGTTGTCTGGGCTAATGATTTGACACGTTATTACGGTAGCATCTCCGCCCAAGGTGGTGCAGCTAGCGGTAACGGTGGTTTTGTCGAAGTATCCGGTAAACAGAACCTGGCCTTTCTTGGTACGGTGAATGTTGCGTCAGCGAATGGCGTTGGCGGTACAGTCTTGCTGGATCCTGAAACGATCAATTTAATCAGTGGCGGCTCAGTGCCGGCCGATAATGCGACAGGTACACCAGACGTGGCTTTTGCCGACAATGCTGGCGGTACAACAAATGTTGATGTCGCAGGTGTTACAGGCTTTAACGAGTTGTTCCTGCAAGCCACAAAAGACATTAACGTGAATGCCGCGGTCACAATGACAAACCTGGCTGGCAATATTCGTTTTGAAGCGGGCAACGATATCAATGTGAATGCGGCATTGACTACTACAGGCAGTGGCAGCATCAACTTGAAAGCAGATGCTGATAATGATGGCGTGGGTAATATCGCGATAGGTGAAACGATTACTGGCCGTGGCGGTGTGATTTTATCTGCCGCGACGATGAGCCACACAAAGGGTGACATTATTGCCTCTGGTGATGACACCGGATCTGGTCATGCAGGTAGTGTGAGCATCAATGTGAAGGGCATCGCTGATTTAGGATCGGCCAATATCGAGGCTAAAGGAAGTCCTTTTGTCCCTAGTACGAGCAATGGCTTTGACGGGGGGAGCGTTATAATTAAGGCGGGTAGCCTGAGTATGACAGGGCATATCGATACCCGCGGCTCTGCTTCAGGAGCGCCGGGTTCTGGTGATGCCGCACCAGCCAGAATATTGGGCACAGGCGGTGCTGGCGGTAACGTGGACATTACTACCACTGGCGATGCAAAAGTCGGCAATATTATGACAGGTGCTGGCAATGCTGGCCGTAATTCAATCGTTTCTAAGGCCTCTGGTGAAGTGAGTGTTAAGAGCACTTCTGGCAATGTGACCGTTGGAGATGTGACGACCAAGGGTGGTTTTAACTCGATTGGTAGTAAAGTGACATTGTCTGCTGCCAACGGTAGCGTGACAGCTGGCAATATTGATACCAGCGCGGGTACAGGTCGTAGCAACACAGATGGCAAGAGTGCGGGTGCGGTGAACATTACTGCGAACACTAGCATTACAACCCAATCTATCGTTGCTTCAGGCGCCGATGGCAATGGTACCAATAAATCTGGCGGTGCCGCAGGTGCTGTGACATTGAAAACGACCACCGGTGACGTAAACTTTGGCGCAATCACTGCGCTGGGTGGTGCCAAGACGGGTACCGGCACTGCTGGTAATGGCGCCAAGATTCTTGTGCAAGCTGGTCAGGATGCACATATGAACGGCAATATTTTGAGCGGTAGCAATGCCGCCGATGCTGTACAAGTGGTTGCAGGCCGTAACTTTATTAATAGCTCCAATTCAAGCATCACGACGGGTGCAACAGGTCGCTGGACTGTTTACAGCAATGATCCAACTGGTGACGTAAAAGGCAGCAATTTGCTGGCGACTTATGACTACAAACAATACGGCACGGCATTCGGTGGTGCATTGTTAGGTACAGGTAACGGTTTTGTACATCAAGTGACGCCAACAGTGACAGCAACCCTGTCTGGCACATCCACCAAAGTGTTTGATGGCACAAATACAGTGACTGATCTGAGTGGCTTGAACCTGACGACTGGCGGCGTGCTGGATAATGATGTGGTGACTTTCTCGCCAGGCGCATTAACCAGCGCATCGTTTGATACGGCAGCAGTGGGTGCAGGTAAGGCCATTACGACCGGCGCGACGACGATTACCAGTGCGGTGACCAATGAAGGTAAAGTTATTTACAATGCCTATACCACGGTAACGAATAACTCTACTGCGACGGGTAGCATCACGGCTGTGCCAGTCACACCGCCAGTGGCTGCGTTTGCATCACCACGTGATGATGCCGGTTTAGGCGGTTTGATCCCTAATAACCCGATATTGAATACGATGTTCATCGTTTCTCTGAACCCTGCTGCGGGTGATGAAGAAGACCTGGATGCCGTGGCTTGCCCAACCAATGAAGACAGCTTGGGCAGTACACCAATCCTGAGTTCTGGCGTTAAGTTGCCAGATGGCGTGAACTCAAATTGTATTTAATCGCAGGTGTTTAACAAAAGCCGGACAGTTGTCCGGCTTTTGTTTTTGTGCTGAATAATGTTTTGTATTCGACGATACACCAAGTAAAATAGCGGTCATTCGTTCGCGGCTGTAGTTCAATGGTAGAACGCCAGCTTCCCAAGCTTGATACGCGGGTTCGATTCCCGTCAGCCGCTCCAAAGGAATTTTCATGGCCAATACTCCTCCCACCGTTTTAACATTTGCAGCGACCGACCCAAGCAGTGGCGCCGGTGTGCAGGCAGATATCATGGCACTTGCCAGTATTGGTTGTTATCCGCTGTCTGTGATTACCGGCATAACGGTACAAGATACCGTAGGTGTGGAAAGCGTGATGCCCCTGGATGCAGACTGGATTAATGACCAGGCACGTGCGATTCTGGAAGATGTGTCTGTCAGTGCTTTTAAATTAGGCTTGTTGGGCAGCGTGGAAAACGTGGCGGTGATTGCAGAAATCGTCGCCGATTATCCGGATGTACCGTTAATCATTGATCCTATTCTTGCTTCTGGCCGTGGCGATGAGCTCTCCAATGAAGAAATGCAGGCCGCCATGTGCGAGTTGCTTTTTCCGCAGGCCACCCTGATCACGCCCAATAGCCTGGAAGCACGTCGCCTGGCCTATTACGACGAAAGTGATGAGGTTAAACACAGCTCGCTCGAAGAATGCGCGTTTCGCTTGCTGGGCATGGGCAGCGAATATGTGATGATCACAGGGACGCATGAGCGTTCTAATGATGTGGTCAATAGCTTGTATGGCGTGCAAAACGAGCTGCCTGGGCTGATTAAAGATTATCACTGGGAGCGTTTGCCTGGCAGTTACCACGGCTCAGGTTGCACTTTGACCAGTGCGATTACTGCTTGCCTGGCGCACGGGCTGACCATGGAAGAGGCCGTGCACGAAGCGCAGGAATTTACCTGGCAGACGTTACGTCATGCGTTCCGTCCTGGCATGGGTCAGTTTATCCCAGACCGTTTCTTCTGGGCGCGCGAATCTGATGTGCAGGAAAAAGCGAGTGAACTCCAGCATTAGCGGTTTATACCTGGTGACACCGGATTGTGATGATACCGCGTTGCTTTGCACGCAAGTGTCACAGGCGTTACAAGGTGGTGTGTCACTGGTGCAATACCGGCACAAAACTGCCAGCGATGCCTTGCGGTTAGAGCAGGCGACAGCCCTGCTGAGTATTTGTCGCCAGGCTCATATTCCCTTGCTGATCAATGACCATGTCGCACTGGCGGCTGAGCTGGATGCCGATGGTGTGCATGTTGGCCAGCATGACAGTGCAGTCACTGCCGCGCGTGCGATGCTGGGCTCGCACAAAATCATCGGCGCTTCTTGTTATAACCGCTTTGAGCTGGCCGAACAGGCACAGGCAGCCGGGGCGGATTATGTCGCGTTCGGTGCTTGTTACCCGTCGTCTACTAAACCAAATGCGCCGCGGGCAACCGCTGTGTTGTTCACACAAGCCAAGCAGTCACTGTCCGTGCCCGTCGTCGGCATTGGTGGCATTACGCTGGATAATGCCCGCCCATTGGTTGAGGCAGGCGCTGACGCACTGGCGGTGATTACAGATATTTTCCAGGCGGCGGATATTGCTGCGCGCTGCCGCCAGTATCAGCCAATATTTACCAAAAATTGAGCGGTAATCGCTACCGCTTTACCAGACGTTGTTTGGTAAAATGCATGCATTCATTGTTCTGGTAAAGTCTATGCATATTCACATCCTTGGTATTTGTGGCACTTTTATGGGTGGCATTGCCGTACTGGCCAAAGCGGCCGGGCACCGTGTCACCGGGTGTGATGCTAATGTTTACCCGCCCATGAGCACGCAACTCGAAGCGCAAGGCATTGAATTGATTGAGGGTTTTGACCCTGCCCAAACCAGCTTGAATCCCGATATTTATGTGATTGGCAACGTGGTGACCCGTGGCAATCCTCTGATGGAAGAAATCCTCAACCAGGGCTTGCCTTATATTTCTGGTCCGCAATGGCTGGCTGAGAATGTGTTGCAAGGTAAATGGGTATTGGCCGTTGCAGGTACACATGGCAAAACCACGACCTCTTCCATGTTGGCCTGGGTGCTGGAGTATGCCGGGCTGGCGCCTGGCTTCCTGATTGGTGGCGTACCAGAAAACTTTGGCGTATCCGCCCGTTTGCCACAAACGCCCAGGCAGGATGCCAAGTCGGTTTCACCGTTTTTTGTCATCGAGGCCGATGAATACGATACGGCTTTCTTCGACAAGCGTTCCAAGTTCGTGCATTACCGCCCACGCACGGCGGTGTTGAATAACCTTGAATTTGATCACGCTGATATTTTTGAAGACCTGCCCGCGATCGAGAAACAGTTTCACCACCTGGTGCGCACTGTGCCGCAACAAGGCCTGGTGGTCGCCAACCAGCAAGAAAGCCTGGACCGCGTGATTGCGCGCGGGTGCTGGAGTGCATTGGAGCGTATAGACAGCGCCAGCGGCTGGCAAGTGCAAAATGTTGATGCACAAGGCCGTTTCGATGTGTATTTAAACGGCGAGCGCCAGGGCAATGTGAGTTGGGATTTGCTCGGTGAGCATAACCGCAGCAATGCGCTGGCTGTGATTGCGGCCGCACGCCATGTTGGCGTTGCACCCTGTATCGCGATTGAAGCCTTGGGTGAATTCAAAAACGTCAAACGCCGCATGGAAGTCAAAGGCGTGGCCAATGAAGTCACCGTCTATGATGATTTTGCCCATCACCCAACGGCGATTGCCACCACCGTGGCTGGCTTGCGTGCCAAAGTAGGCAAGGCCCGCATTTTGGCGGTGCTGGAGCCGCGCTCTAACACCATGAAGCTGGGCGTGATGAAAGACGCCCTGCCCGCCAGCCTGCGTGATGCCGATGCCGTGTTCTGCTATGCCAATAACCTGGGTTGGGATGCGGCAGCGGCGTTAGCGCCCATCCAACAGAAAGCACAAACCTATGATGGCCTGGACCAGTTAGTGGCGGCGGTGACTGCTATGGCACAACCGGGTGATCATGTGCTGGTGATGAGTAATGGCGGCTTTGGTGGCGTACACCAAAAATTGTTGCAGGCCTTGCAGGGATAGTTGGGCAGACGCCGCATGGGGTTGCCAGAGAGTTTCCGCAAACGCTCACCACTGGTGTGGGCGCTGTGGTTTTCGCTATTGGCACATGCGGTAGTGCTCACGCTGCATTTTCAGCCCGAACTCAAAGCCTTTAAAGACCAGATTCCTTCATTAGAAGTGATGCTGGTGAATAGCAAAACGCAAAGTGCGCCTGAGAAAGCCGATGCGCTTGCGCAAGCTAATCTGGATCGCGGCGGCAATACCGATGAAAAGCGGCAGATGAAGAGCCCGTTGCCTAGTGTGCAGCAAATGCAGGCTTCCATGCCGCATGCCGCAGAGGCGACGCTACCGTCAGCCACGACTGCGAGCAGCCCGCACGAAGCTGAGTTGGTGCGTGAAAAACAGCGCGTGGCGCAATTGGAACAAGAAGCGCAAGCGCTGCTCACACAGTTAAAAGCCAGCCAGGCCGTGAGCAGTTTGCAGACGCCGCCGTTGTCACAGCCACATCCGGCCACCAGGCAGCAGCCACCCTCACAACATGTGCCGGTGCAAGCGCAGCCGCAAACAGCCGCCATGCAAGAGATGGCAAAACTGGAGGCACTGATCGCCAAGCAGCAGGAAGAGTACGAAATGCGGCCCAAGCGCCAGTTTGTCGGCGCGCGCACCCGGGAATACCGTTTTGCCAATTATGTTGAGCAATGGCGGCAAAGAATTGAACGCGTCGGTAACCTGAATTATCCGCAGGCCGCGATGACACAAAAGCTCTATGGCAAACTGCAAATGACCGTTTCAGTGAAAGCCGATGGTAGTATAGAAAGTATTCGTATCCACCAGAGCTCCGGGCATCGGCTATTGGATGAATCTGCACGCCGCATCGTCCAGCTGGCTGCCCCGTTTCCGGTTTTTCCGGAAGATATCCGCCAGGATACTGATGTACTGAGCATTACGCGTACCTGGACCTTTACCAGAGATGACCAACTCTCCACCGAATAAACATTGCATTAGGTGCGAGGTTTTACAAGGCAATCGTTATGACCGCAAGTCACTTTCAATACCACGTATTTTTTTGTCTTAACCAGCGTGAAAACGGCGAAGACTGCTGCATGAACAGAGGCGCTGAGTCTGCGTTTGACTACATGAAAAAGAAAGTCAAACAGCAAGGCTTGGCCGGTGCGGGCAAAGTGCGTATCAACCGTGCCGGTTGCCTGGACCGCTGCGGCGAAGGGCCGGTGATGGTGATCTACCCGGATGCGGTGTGGTACACCTTTGTCGATGAAAGCGATATTGATGACATCATTGAAAGCCATCTGCAACAAGGCAAGGTGGTGGAGCGTTTGCTGGTTTAGGTGATGCCACAATGCTGAAAAAATGGTGCCAACGCCTCATTATTAGCCTGTTGATAGCCAGCCTGCTGGTCGTCCTTGGCGCCATGGCCTGGATCTGGCAACCCTATGACAAAACGGCCTGGCGAGTAAAGTTGCCCATAGGCAGTGGCATACAAGTGCGCGTATTGCCCATGCTGATGCTGGCAACCTCCCCTGCAGGCCGCTGGCTGCTGGATAAAAAAGGCTTCAGCCTGCATCACGGTGATATCCGGCTTTATGACGCTAATGGTCTGCGCGTACATTGCCAGCATTGCTGGCTCGAAGCCAAGTCTGTCAGTGATAAACCATTGATGCTAGACACTGTGGAGCTATGGTTAAAGCTCGATGGGCAGCAATTAAACGGTTATTTGCTTGTGGATGCAGCCAACAAGCCATTCAAGATTGATTTTGAAGGCAAAGCGACCATGCGCTCGTTAAAGTTGAACTGGACGTTACCAGCAACGCCTCTGGCCAGTTTGCTGAATCCCTTACGCGCCCATTCAAGCGCCATTTCGCAAGCCACGGTTGCTGGCTTTCTTTCAGCCACCGGCACCTTGCGCTGGCCTAGGCAAAGCTGGAGTGTGCAACCACAGCTGACGCAATTGCAAGTCAGCGGCCTGGATGTAAGCAAGGTCACTACCTCGTCCGTGCAATACGATTGCCCGCTGCTGGATGAGCAAAAGCATCCGGAAAAAGTACATTGGCTCGCTTACGAAAAAATGGGCCGCTGGTTACCGATGGCAACCATTATTGCTGAAGATGCCGAGTTCAGGCACCACCCTGGTTATGCCATCACGCAAATGCAGCAATTGCTAAATAAGGAAAGCACCGACAAGGCCGTGGGTGGCAGCACTATTACCCAGCAAGTGGTGAAGTATATGTTCACCAATGGCGAACGCACCTGGAAGCGGAAAATTGAAGAGTTGCTCTATGCGGTGCAACTGGAAGCCACGCTGGATAAAACCAATATCCTCAACCTGTATTTGAATACAGTCGACTGGGGCCCGAGTTTGTGTGGTGCACATGCAGCGGCAAATTATTACTTTGGCCTCTCCCCAGCGCAGATGAATCCTATCCAGGCCGCCTGGTTGGCAGGCATCATCAAAAATCCGCATCGCGCCTGGAAGCAGCAATTTATGGCCAAAAAACCGGAGTTGGCGCGAGCCGAAAGCATTTTGCGCTATATGCCCGAGAGTGCGCGCAAGCAGCCGGGTAGCCTGAATTTTCGTGCGACAGCAGCCAAATAAATTACAATAGCAACTTATTCATCTTTCATTAGTGAGACGACTGTTTTGTCTACGCTCAAACTCAATAAATCCCCCGCCACCGCTGATCAAAAAAGACAAAAACCGGTCAGACAATTGTCACCGGAGCTGCGTGACCGCACTAAACCCCCTGCTAAAAAAGAGGTGTATGCAGAGGTGCAGCCAGATGCAGGTAAGCAGGCGCCAGCCCCGCGCAAGGACAAAGCATTTAAAGATAAAGACGCGCGTAAACCCGCTGGCAAGCCAGCCTATGCAGGTGGTCGTCCGCCCGCAGCCAGATCAGGCGCAGGCCGCAGCGATAAGCCGCGTGATAAGGATCGACCATTCGTCGCCAGAACCGAGGACCGGCCAGCACGCAAGCCAGCACCAGCTGCGCCAGAGAGTGATTTGCAACCGCGCCTGTCCAAAGTGATGGCAGACCGTGGCCTGTGCTCACGCCGCGAAGCCGATGACTGGATCGCCAATGGCTGGGTCAAGGTCAATGGTGAGATCATTGAAGCATTAGGCACGCGCATCGATCCCGAATCCGAGATTATCATCAGCACCTATGCCAAAGAGCATCAGGCCGAAACGGTGACGATACTGCTACACAAACCTGTTGGTTACGTCAGCGGGCAAGCCGAGGATGGTTATGAGCCTGCGGTTGTGTTGTTTAATCCGGACAATCAATGGTCAGAAGATAGCAGTGGCATCGACTTCAAGCGCGGGCATTTGCGTGGTCTGGCCCCGGCTGGGCGCCTGGATATCGACTCTACCGGCTTGCTGGTACTTACCCAGGATGGCCGCGTTGCACGCAAGCTTATTGGCGATGACTCCAATGTAGAAAAAGAATATCTGGTGCGGGTAGAAGGCCAACTGAGCAATAATGGCCTGGCGTTATTAAATCACGGTCTCAGTCTGGATGGTGTTCAGCTAAGGCCCGCTAAAGTTTCTTGGCAAAATGAGGACCAACTGCGCTTTGTGTTGCGTGAAGGCCGCAAACGGCAGATTCGTCGCATGTGTGAGTTGGTGGGTTTGCATGTGGTCGGCTTGAAGCGTATTCGTATCGGTAGCATTAATTTGGGCAAGTTACCGCCGGGTCAATGGCGATACCTGGCAGCAAATGAGCGTTTCTAATACAAACAAGTGAATAGTGGCCAAGTGCACTGCCTTTGATTTACAATTGACAATAAATGTTATTGTTCGTAAGGCGGGCATGGATGCCTACGCGGGGATTGTAGTTTTTTTGTGGGTTGCTTTTCGCTTTTTCAGCGAGTTACTTTTCTTTGCTTGCACAAAGAACAAGTAACCAAAAGAAATGCACCCCAACTTCCGCTTTTATCCTGTGCTACTCGGTTTGCCGGGCGTCCATCGAAACTCGCCCTGACAAGCCACACAAGACGTGGCTTGTTGCGGAACTCGAACAGCCGATGGCCGAAAACTCCCGTCAACCCTGCGTTGCTCGGCGCGGCAGATGGGGACCCCGAACACCTGCGAGTGCTACCACTAGTGATTTTAAGAAAAGAATCTGGTTTTTGAACCGTCCACATTTATGTTGCGTGAGTTTGGCGAGAATAACCCCATTCCATCACGCTGAGTAGCGGAGACAAAATAAGAGTAGAGGGAGCGACTGTCTGAGCTCCGCAACAAGCCACGAAGTGTGTGGCTTGTCAGGGCGAGTTTCGTGACCGACTTATTTTGTTGAGCAACGGAAGGGAGCCGCAGGCCGTGATGGCTGGGTGCCCTCTTCTTTGGTTACTTTCTGAGTGGCAAGCATCAGAAAGTGACTCGCCGAGAGGCGAAAGAAAAACTTATAAACAATTAACTATTTAGGAGGAGCCATAATGGGATTATTCGATAGCGTCGCCGGTGCCATGATGAATAAAGTCATGGGTGATAAAGGCCCATTGGCGAAACTGGCCATGGAGTTGTTTCAGCAATACGGCGGTTTGCCTGGTATTTTGCAAGCGCTGAAAAATGGCGGTTTGACCGAACAGGTGGATTCCTGGGTGGGGACCGGCGCTAACCAGCATGTAAACGCGCAACAAATTGGTGCTGCATTAGGCAGCTCTGTGTTGGCAGGGCTTGCTGGTAAGCTGAACATGAGCACTGACGAACTGACTGGCAAAATTGCCGAGCATTTGCCGGATGTCGTGAATCAATTGACGCCGAATGGCGCGGTGGAGAATAACCCAGCACTGATTATGTCCCGCTTAATGGGTATGCTCAAATAAATAAAGCGAGCATTTGCTCGCTTTATTTATTCGGCTTTATCTTATCGTATGCAATACTGCGCGCGGTAAGCTTCAATCGCCGGGAAATATTGCGCCAGCTTTTCGTTGCCTTGCAGATAGGCAAACAGGTCTGCCAATTTGGCTATGCTAACCACCGGCATCTGGTTGGATTGTTCTACTTCTTGTACCGCAGATAATTCACCCAGGCCTTTTTCCTGGCGGTCCAGCGCGATGCTCACTGCGCAAGGTGTCGCGCCTGCGTTGCGGATTAGCTCGACTGACTCGCGAATAGACGTACCTGCAGAAATCACATCATCAATAATCAGCACACGGCCTTTGAGGGCTGCACCGACCAGCGTGCCGCCTTCGCCGTGGTCTTTGGCTTCTTTACGGTTATAAGCATAAGGGTAGTTTTTGCCCATGCGTGCAAAAGCGATGCTGATGGCAGTGACTAGTGGAATGCCTTTATAAGCCGGGCCAAATAACATGTCGAATTGCAAGCCAGACTGTAGAATGCTGTTGGCGTAGAATTCGCCCAGTTTGAGCATGCTTTCGCCATCATCAAACAGGCCAGCGTTAAAAAAATAAGGGCTCAAGCGGCCCGCTTTGGTTTTAAATTCGCCAAAACGCAACACCTGTTTCTGGATAGAAAAAGCAATAAAATCGGCACTTAATGTGTGGTCAGTCATTTTTAAAAGCAGAAAGTATTTAAACAATGCGTATTATAACCTTGAACCTCAATGGCATACGGTCGGCTTGCAACAAAGGCTTTTTGCCGTGGCTGGCGAATAGTGGCGGTGATATTGTCTGTTTGCAGGAGCTCAAAGCGCAAGCTGGCGACATGCAACCCGAGATGTTGCAGCCGTCCGGTTACCACGGCTATTTCCACTATGCCGAGAAAAAAGGCTATAGCGGCGTCGGCATTTACAGCAAACAGCCTGCGGATAAAGTCATCATCGGTTTGGGCCATGCGCACATTGACGCTGAGGGCCGCTATCTCGAATGCCAGTATGGCAACCTGAGTGTAGTGTCGTTATACCTGCCCAGCGGCTCCAGCGGCGAAGAGCGCCAGCAGTTCAAGTTCCAGGTCATGGATTTATTTTTGCCGCATCTGGAGCAATTGGTGGCCTCTGGTCGCGATGTGGTGATTTGCGGTGACTGGAATATTGCGCACCAGGAGATAGACCTCAAAAACTTTAAAGGTAACCGTAAAAACTCCGGCTTTTTGCCAGAAGAACGTGCCTGGATGACAGATGTGTTGGGGCGTGTAGGTTGGGTGGATACCTATCGTGGTTTATATCCGGATACCACAGATGAGTGTTACACCTGGTGGAGTAATCGCGGGCAGGCGTGGGCGAAGAATGTGGGGTGGCGCATTGACTACCAGTTGGCCACACCAGCGTTGGGCGCAAAGGTGATTGCGGCCAGTGTATATAAGGCGGAACGGTTTAGTGATCATGCACCGTTGACGGTGGATTATGCGGATTGATTAAAGAGAGTTGTTCTTTGCATTATTTTTGTGATTGAGGCGTTTTGTTTCGCCCTTTCGGCGAGTATTCGTAGGGTGGGCATGGCTGCACACGCGTTTGTGGATGTTTGGTAGGTTTCTTTTCGCCTTTTAGGCGAGTTACTTTTCTTTGCTTGCACAAAGAATAAGTAACCAAAAGAAATGCACCCCAGCTTCCGCTTCTTCCTTGCGCTACTCGGTTTGCCGGGCGGCAATCAAAAACTCGCTCCTACGGAGCTCAAACAGTTGCTTGCCGAAGACTCCCGTCAACCCTGCGTTGCTCGGCGCGGCAGATGGGGGCCCCGAACACCCAATGAGCGCAACGATAGGTGATTTTAAGAAATGAATCTGGTTTTTGAAACGTCCACATTGATGCAGTGTGAGTTTGATGAGATGAATCCCATTCCATCACGCTGAGTAGCGGAAACAAAATAAGAAAAGAGGGAGCGACTGTTTGAGCTCCGCGGCAGCTTGCGGGGTGTGCAAGCTGCTAGGGCGAGTTTCGTGACCGGCTTATTTTGTTGAGCAACGCAAGGAAGCCGCAGGCCGTGATGGCTGGGTGCCCTCCTCTTTGGTTACTTTCTGAGGGGCAAGCATCAGAAAGTGACTCGCCGAGAGGCGAAAAGGAATGCTTGATCAGCAATCAACTACCGTTCCCGCCACGCCGCTACTTTAAATAGCAACAACATCCCCGGAATCGCCAACAACGTACATACATAAAAAAACTGCTCCCACCCCAGGCTCTCCACCATGCCGCCAGTAAGTGCATTGAACACAGAGCGCGGGACGGCCGACAGGCTGGTAAACAATGCAAGTTGTGTCGCGGTATAGGCGGGGTTGGTTTCACGTGCCATGTAGGCGACATAGGCGGCAGTGCCCAGGCCAATACCAAAGGCCTCAACACCAATCACGATGCCTAGCATGCTGCGTTCGACCACACCAATTTCGGTAAATGGGCCGCTGTGGGCGAGCCAGGCAAAGCCGAGTATGGATAAGGCTTGCACCACACCAAATACCCATAAACCACGATTGATACCGAGTTTCAGCATCCATAGGCCGCCAACAAATGCCCCTGCGATTTGCATGACTAGGCCACTGCCTTTCACAATCGCACCGATGTCGGTTTTGCTGTAGCCCATGTCGATATAGAACGGGGTGGCGAGTGCGGTGGCCATGCTGTCGCCGAGTTTGTATAGCAGGATAAATAGTAATACCCACAGCGCGTGCTGCCAGCCGCTGCGCTGCATAAACTCTTTGAACGGCTCGACTACCGAGGCCAGCAAGGTTTTTGGTACGCTGACAATCGCTGGTTCTTTTGACCATAAGGTAAAGCCTATGCCTGGCAGCATGAACAGGCCAACAATCAAGAACACTTGTGACCATGGCAGGTGATCGGCCAGTATCAGCGCCAGTGAGCCGGGCACCAGGCCCGCGATGCGGTAGGCATTGACGTGTATGCTGTTGCCCAGGCCGAGTTCTTCATCATTTAAAATTTCGCGACGGTAGGCGTCAATGACGATGTCTTGGCTGGCGGAAAACAGGGCGACCAGGGTGGCGAGGAGAGCGACTGTGGTGATGTCTTGTTGCGGTTGAAACATGCCCAGGCTGATAATGCTGGCAAGCAAGGCCAGTTGGGTGGCTAATATCCAGCTGCGTCGGCGCCCTAGCGCTTGTAGCAGGCTGTATCTGTCCATCAGCGGCGCCCATAAGAACTTCCAGGTGTAGGGCAGCTGCATAAAGGCAAATGCGGCGATGGTTTTGAGATTAAGACCTTCACTGCGTAACCAGGCTGGCAGCAGTTGTAGTAGCAGGTAAAGCGGCAGGCCGGAGCTGAAGCCTAAGGCCACACACATCAGCATGCGGCGCGTAAACAGGGTTTGTGCGATGGTCATGCCCGCATTGTAAACGCTTTTATGGGACTGCTAATCGCAAGGCAAAAAAAAGCCAACCCTTGCGGGTTGGCCACACTCGGAGATCAATGGTAAAACGTTGGAAATGCAGCGTCAGTGGAAGCACCGTTGCAAGCATGGCAGCCATATTCCAGCACTGCCACTGACGCTTTATTTCACAGGGGAACTACAAACTTAATACCCACTGGACGATGGTTTTAATGTCCTCATCCTTTACTTGCGGGCTGTTAGGCGGCATAGGCATCTCGCCCCATGCACCGCTACCACCAGTTTTAACTTTCTGAATCAACTTGGCTTCTGCGGTTTTGTCGCCTTTGTATTTGGCGGCCACTTCTTTATAAGCGGGGCCAACTACTTTTTTGTCTACGCCGTGGCACAGCAAGCAACCGCTTTTCTGTGCCAGTGCTTCGGCGCCACTGCTGGCGATGGCCGAAGCAGTCATCGCCAGCAATGCTGTGGCCAGCAAGGTTTTGTTGAATAATTGCATCAGATTTCCTTCCTTATAAACTGAATACGTTCATGCCACCGCCACCAGGCGCGGCGTTGTATTTGGTCAGCTCTTTGTAACCACCGGCTGCACCCAAACCATCGGTATCGTTGGTCAGGCCCAGGTTCATGGCCACACCCGCCCAACCACCAATGCCGGACAATACGCCTACGTATTGTTTGCCTTTGTGGCCGTAGGTGATCATGTTGCCGACCACACCGGAACCGACCTGGAATTTCCACAGCTCTTTACCAGTTTTGGCATCCAGTGCTTTGACCCAACGGTCCAATGTGCCGTAGAACACCAGGTCAGAAGCCGTGACCAATGCACCGCCCCATGCAGAGAATTTCTCTTTGTTGTACCACTGGGCTTTGCCTTTGAGGCCATCCCAGGCCATAAAGCCGCCCATCACGCCATCCGGGCCTGCAAACATGGTCAGTGTTGCGCCTACCCATGGTTGACCAGCCACGTATTTGGATTCCACGGGTTCATACGTCATGCACACATGGTTCAAAGGTACGTAGAAGGTTTTGTTTTTTGGTGAGTAAGCCGCTGGCTGCTCATCTTTCACCCCCAACGCAGACGGGCACACGCCTTTGGCGTTGTAATCCTGATGTGTGGAGTACTTAGGATCTTTGACCGGGATGCCGGTTTTCATATCAATTTTGGTCGCCCAGTTAACGAACGGATGCATTTTTTCTGCCACTAACAGCGTGCCGTTGGTGCGGTCAAAGGTGTAGCCAAAACCATTACGGTCAAAGTGTGAGGCCAGTTGCTTGCCGTTGGCTTCCCACAAAATGATTTCGTTCATACCGTCGTAGTCCCACTCGTCGTGCGGCGTCATCTGGTAGCCCCAGCGTGCCATGCCGGTATCGAGGTCACGGGCGAAAATCGTCATCGACCATTTGTTATCGCCTGGGCGTACGTCCGGGTTCCAGGTGCCTGGGTTGCCGGTGCCGTAGTACATCAGGTTCAATTTAGGGTCGTATGAGTACCAGCCCCAGGTTGGGCCGCCACCATTTTGCCAGCCGTCTTTCTGTTGCTGCGGTTTCAACCAGGTGCGCACGCCCAGGTTGGATTCCGGGAATTTCAATTGGGATTTGTCCAGGTTCTTGAATGAACCACCCATTTTGTTACCACCGTTTACATCTTCATATAAGGACAAGGCGCTGTACTGTGGGTTTTCCTTGTTGAAATCTGCGCCTATCATGACTTCACTGTCAGAGCCGGTACTGTAGGCTTTCCAGATCAGGCTGCCATCTTTGAGGCTGTAGGCACTGATATGGCAGCGCACACCAAATTCACCACCTGAACAGCCGGTAATGACTTTGTCTTTAAACACATGCGGTACGTTGGTATTGGCAGCGCCCATTTTCGGGTCGTTTACCTTCACGTCCCACAATTTGGCACCGGTTTTGGCATCCAAAGCCACCAGCACGCCATTATTCTGTTGCAGCAGAATCTTGCCGTCGCCGTAGCCCAAGCCTTTGTTTACGTTATCGCAGCACAATACAGACTGCACATCCGGATCCTGTTTAGGAAAATAGGACCACAGAATTTTCTGGTTGTCGTTCAGGTCCAGCGCATATACGTTGTTCGGGAATGCGGTGTGGATATACATGGTATTGCCAATCACCAGTGGCGCGCCTTCGTGGCCGCGGTTAACGCCGGTGGCAAATGTCCATGCCAGTTTCAATTGTTTGACGTTGCTTTTGTTGATTTGTGACAAGCGGCTGTAACCCTGGTTTGCGTAGTCTTTACGCGCCATCGGCCACTGGTTGTCGTCTTTCATCATGGCGTCCAGTTCGGCATTTGCCAATACGCTGGTGCTCACGCTGGCTAGCATCATTGCAGTGATGGCGAGCTTGATACGTTGTTGCATAAATAACCTCCAAAATGGTTGCGGTGAAGCTGGAATGTGTGGTGTTGCAGGCGGTCAACAAAGGCTTCTTTTGTGACGGCTTGCCATTGTTTGCAACGCGCGTGCCAACTGCATGCCTTATTTGGGAAATTGTAAAAAATGAATTAAAATCAATTGCTTAATCTGGTATGAAAACATTCCTGAAGGTTCGCAGCACGGCGAATACTGTTCACGACTGTGTCATACTGGTACAGTTGTTCAATCTGATGTGACAGGTGTTCAGTTTTAAATGCCCAACAAATATTCCCCGCCCGCTTCTCAAATGCCGCAGCCCGGTATGCGCGACGACCAGCGTGCCATTGCTGACGCGATTGCACGCTCATGGCGACGGTGCATGGTCAAAGGGGTGGACGAACAGGCGCCAGGCGAAGACCAGATTATTACGGCGCAGGAATTGGCGCAGCGACTAGAGAAAAATCGTTTATTGCTGACGCATGCCGAGCCGGAAATGCTCACACTCAGCGAGCAAATTGCCCATACGCGTAGCCTGGTGATTTTGACTGACAGTGAAGGCGTGATTTTGCGCACGCGCGGTGAAGGCGTCGAAGAAAACCAGATTCGTGCTTCATTGTTGCCGGGCGCCTCGTGGAGCGAGGAACATCGCGGCACGAATGCCATCGGTACGGCCCTGGTCGAGCGCTTGCCGATCAGCGTACAAGGCGCCGAGCACTTTATGGCTTACCACCATTCATTAAGCTGCTCAGCCGTGCCTATTTTTGCGGCCAACAACCACCTGGTCGCCACGCTGGATGTTTCTAATGACTTAAATGCCCCGCAGCAACATACGCTTGCCCTGGTCAAAATGGCGGCACAAATGGTGGAAAACCGCTTGTTCCATGCCACGGCCGAGGGTGAGATTGGCGTGCACTTTCATGTGCGGCCAGAATTCATCGGCACCTTGTGGGAAGGTGTGGCCTTGTTTGATGCGCAGGGCCAGTTGCAGGCGATTAACCGCAGCGGCCAGTTCCAGTTTGGCCTGCCGCTGGATCAAGATGTGCTGTCGGCCCGTCGTATCCCGTTTGAAGATATTTTTGATGAGTCCTGGCTGGCGTTCAAACAGCGTGGGTTGTCATCTGATATGTTGTTCCCCTTGCGTTTGCGCAATGGCGCGCGCCTGTTTGCGCGCGCTTCCGGCCAGCAAGCGCCTGGCATTGCCAGCCGGCCGGTGCAGTCTGTGCCCCGCGAATCAGCGGCCAGCCTTGAATTGCTCGACAGCGGCGATCCGCAATTGAAATTAGCCATCAGCCAAGTCAAGCAAGTGCTTAACCGCGATATCCCGGTGTTGATCCTGGGCGAAACCGGCGCCGGTAAAGAATTATTTTCACGGGCGATTCATGATGCCAGTGTGCGCAGGGCGCAGCCCTTTATTGCGGTCAATTGTGCGGCATTGCCGGAAGGGTTGATCGAAGCTGAATTGTTCGGCTATGAAGAAGGGGCGTATACCGGCGCTAAGCGTAAAGGCAATGTCGGCAAAATCCAGCAGGCCGATGGCGGCACCTTGTTCCTGGATGAAATCGGCGATATGCCGTTGTCGTTGCAGGCCAGGTTGCTGCGCGTGTTACAGGAGCGCAGCGTGACGCCTTTAGGTTCCAGCAAATCGATTCCGGTGAATTTTATATTGCTGAGTGCTACCAACCAAAAGCTAAAGGATAAAGTGGCTGCGGGCGAGTTCCGCAGTGATTTATATTACCGTATCAATGGCCTGACCGTGCAGTTGCCTGCGTTACGCCAGCGCCAGGATATGTCGCGCCTGATTCAGATGATTCTGCAAATCGAGCAGGCGCCACAAGTTTCGCTGAGTGATGAGGTGCTGGCCGTGTTTGCCGCGCATCCATGGCCGGGGAATGTGCGCCAATTGCATAATGTGTTGCGCACGGCGGTGGCACTGGCCGATGGCGGCGTGATCGAACGGCAGCACCTGACGCATGATTTTCTAGATGAAATGGCAGTGGAGGCCGAGCGTGAACCCGTGCTGCAACCAGTATTAACCTTGAAGGCGCAGTCTGATGAAGCGATTCGTGTGGCGATGCAGCAACAGGCAGGTAATGTGTCTGCCGTCGCGCGCCAGTTAGGCATGAGTAGGAATACATTGTATCGTCGCTTGAAAGTATTGAATTTGGGTTAGTGTGCCCATCAATAAAAAGCCCCGGCAATACCGGGGCTTTTTTCATGGCTTTATTATGTGGTGATTATTGATTGCGGCGACGTACCATGGCACCCATCACACCCAGGCCCAGCATCATCATGGCATAGCTGTCAGCTTCTGGCACTGAGGACACGGCGGCGACTTGATCCACCTGGAACGCCAGCGCTTGTGAGAAGCCAGCGCTGAAATTTAATGTGTAAGAAGTGATCGGTGTAGAAACGCCGCTCAAATCCCATGAGTAGTAGTAATAGTCATCGACCGTGCCGGTGTTCACGAAGTTGACCAACGTGCCTGCGATTGACTGGCTGCCGCCGTTGTAGCTCAGCGTGATGGTATATGCTTCACCGCCGAATGAGGCATTGAAGTCATTGATGATGCCCTGGAATGCCAGTGCGCTGATGTTGCTTGCAACCGTGTTGTCAGTGAATGTCAGGTTGCCATCACCATATAAGCCAAAACCTGCCGGGTAGTAGCTGCCAGAAACCTGGGTCAGCAATGCGTCGCCGGAACCTGAAACGTTGCCTGCAGTACCTGCGGCCAATTGCGCGGCGGTCAGTGGGTTGGCGGCGCCATTATCATCGACGCGGTTACGGTTCAGCTGGTTCCAGCCGTCAAAAGAGACAGAGTCCGCCACGTCAACAAAACTGCTGTAAGTGGTGTTGGCTTGTGCCAGACCGGTGATTGCGAACAGGCTTGCACCGATGGCGATGCTTAAATATTGAGCTTTCATTTTACTAACTTCCTTTTGAGTAATTATTAATGACTGGCGTCTTTAATCCGCGCCAGAGTCTTTTAACTGGCTGCGTTACTCACAAACGTCTTACCATGCATTCTTATTTAATTGATAATAAGAATGATTATCATTATTGATAAATAATAGATGGAAGTCAATACATCTATTATTTATTCGTGATGGTGTTGGATGGGCGATAACGTGGCGCGTGAGGTGCGCCCTATTGCTGGAGGTGGGCAAACGTCAGCCAGTACGGGCTAACGTATGCAGGGTGATTGTTTGCTGTGGGCGATCAGGCGCCGTGTTTTCTCAAGCGATACATCGCCAGGTTACCCATCAGGTTGGGTAACAGATGTACATCCTGCCCGCCGGTGATGACCTTGCGCTCAATGACCTCGATCTGGTGCTGGACGCAAAAATCGTCAAAATCATTGATGGTGCACAAGTGCACGTTTGGTGTGTCGTACCATTGGTAAGGCAGGCTTTTGGAAACCGGCATGGTACCGAAGGTAATCTGCATGCGGTTACGCCAGTAGCCAAAATTAGGGAAAGTCACAATGACTTCGCGGCCAACGCGCAGCATCTCTTGCACGATGCTTTCGGTGTTGTGCATGGCTTGCAGGGTTTGTGACAAAATAACCGTATCAAACGACTGGTCTTCGAAGCCAGACAAGCCTTCTTCAAGGTTCATTTGAATCACGTCGACACCGTTTTTCAGTGCGGCCAGCCAGTTGGCGTCGTCTTTTTCAATGCCGTAGCCAGTGGTTGCCAGTGTTTCGTGCAAATGTGTCAGCAGCGTGCCATCACCGCAGCCCAGGTCCAGGACTTTCGCTTTGGCATTCACCCAGTTTGTAATTAATGCAAAATCTGGACGAATATTTGTAATATTTACACTCGTCATACTTTAACTTGCTCCAGGTAAGCGCGCATGATGTCGTGGTAATACGGGTCTGGCATCAAAAATGCGTCATGGCCGTGGTCTGAGGTCACCTCGGCATATTTCACTGGCAAGGCATTATCGAGTAGTGCTTTGACAATCTCACGCGAGCGAGCGGGTGAAAAGCGCCAATCGGTGGTGAATGAAATCACTACAAATTTGGCTTGGGCACGGCTCAATGCTTTGCTTAAATCACCGTCGTAATCCAATGCCGGATCGAAGTAATCCAGCGCGCGCGTCATGCGCAAATAGGTGTTGGCATCAAACTCACCAGCAAACTTGTCGCCTTGATAGCGTAAATAAGATTCCATTTCAAATTCGACATCAAAACTGTATTTGACATCGCCATGACGTAATTTGCGGCCGAATTTTTCGCCCATCACATCGTCAGACAAATAAGTGATATGGCCCAGCATGCGGGCAATACGCAAGCCGCGGCGTGGCACCGTACCGTGGTTGTAATAGTCGCCGTCAAAAAACTCCGGGTCGGTAATAATGGCCTGGCGCGCCACTTCGTTAAACGCCATGTTCTGCGCGGTTAAATTAGGCGCAGAGGCAATGACAAAGGCATGACGCACGCGTTCAGGGTAAACAATGTTCCAGTGCAACGCTTGCATACCGCCCAGGCTGCCACCAATCACGGCCGCTAATTGATCAATGCCCAGGTAGTCGAGTAAGCGGGCTTGTGATTCCACCCAGTCTTCGACAGTGACTACCGGGAAGGTGGCGCTATATGGCCTGTCAGTCAGCGGATCAACACTGGATGGCCCGCTACTCCCGTGACAGCCACCCAGATTATTCAGGCCAATGACAAAGAATTTATTGGTGTCCAACGGTTTGCCCGGGCCAATCAGGTTATCCCACCAGCCAGGGTATTTATCGTCTGCTGCATAACGGCCAGCGACGTGATGATTGCCAGACAGGGCGTGACAGATCAGCACGGCATTGTTTTTAGCCGCGTTGAGCTCACCATAGGTTTCATAGGTCAGGTGGTATTGTGGCAACACGGCGCCGCTTTTCAGGGTGAGCGGCTGGGTGAAATGCGCAACCTGCGCTTTGACGATACCAACAGAATTCGATTCAGACATGCTGCAATTATACTATGCAGCATGCCAAACGGCGAGATGGGGCGTGGCTTGCTTTTAGGAGGGCGTCGCCGACAAACATCCCAATAATGCAGGCAGGTCAGACACCGACGGAATCGTGGCATCAGGTTCCACCGCTGACAGGCGGGTATAAGTTTCGCGGTATTTGCCGGTTTTCACCAGTACGCCATGCAAGCCAGCATCTTGTGCGCCGCCGACATCTGCATCAATATCGTCGCCCACCATCACTACTTCATGTGGTTTGAGGCGTAAAGCATCAATGGCCATATTGAAAAAGTGCTGTGAAGGCTTGCCCATTAGCATGGCTTTGGTATTGCTGGCATATTCCAGGCCGGTGACAAACGCGCCTATGTCCATTTGCAGCCCGGTTTCTGTCTGCCAAAAACGGTTTTTGTGAATTGCAATGAGCTGCGCGCCATTCACCAGGCAATGAAACACCTCATTGAGCAGCTCATAAGACCAGCGATCACCGATATCGCCAATCACCACATAGTTGGCCGCTGTTTCCGACTGGTCAAAACAGGCAAAGTCCTTTTTCACGTCGTCGGCCAGTAGCAGTTTGCACACAGGGTTAGGCTGCTTTTTCAGGTATTGAATGGTTGCTTGTGGTGCACTCATGATTTCTTCCGGCACTACATTGAAGCCGAGGCGATTGAGTTTTTCCTGCAAGGCGGTCAAAGATAATGTGCTGGTGTTGGTGACAAAGCGCACGGCGATGCCAGCCTGGCGGATTCTGGTTACCGCCTCAATGGCGCCAGCTATTGGCTGTTGCCCAATGTAGAGCACGCCGTCCAGGTCAAACAGCACCGCTTTGATCGAATTGAAATTAAACATGGTCGCCCTTTCACTACACACAGATAGACTGTGAGCAGCAAAAATCGTGCGCAATATGAAGATGCTATTTTTTAAATGGATACATCAATTGCTTCCAGTAGCCATTGGGCACTGGATGGCCGCCGATGCCATAACCGCTGGGCCATTGATTTTTGGGCATGTAATAAGTGCCAAACAATTTGTCGAACAGCGGGAAGTGAATGGCAAAATTGACATCAATCGCTTCTTTTTCAATGCCGTGATGCCAGTGATGAAAGCGCGGTGTGACGATTAACGGTTTCAGCCATTCCACATTAAAGCGGACATTGGCGTGCACGAAAGTGGCGTTGAGGTACACCAGCAAAATATAGAGATGCAAGGCGCCTTCAGCAAAGCCGAGCACATACATCGGCACCACCGTCATGCTGCGCAAACCGATAATTTCTACAATATGCATGCGCGATCCTGCCAGCCAGTCCATCTTTTTGGCGGAATGATGCACGGCGTGGAAACCCCATAAAAAAGGGATTTGGTGGAAGGCGCGGTGAAACCAGTACTGTACAAAGTCGGTGAGGAACATGATTTCAATCACTTGTAACCACAGCGGCTGGCTGGCGATGACCTGCCGCATACTGGCCCAATCGCCGGTGTAGTGCAAAATGGTCATCGAAGGTGCCAGCGTGAACAAGGTCAGCGTTTGCACAAACACGCTGCTGATCAGGAAGTAAAACAAATCCTCACGCCACTCTTCCCTGAACAGGGGTTGCTGGGTCAGGCGGCCAAACAGTTTCTCCAGCGGAATAAACAAAAAACCGGTGAGTAATATATTCAGCACAAACCAGTCTAGGCTAAGGGCAACACCGCTGCTACGCGCTGCCTGCGCATCTATGGTTTCAGCAATGGTGATGGTGAGCAGCACCAGCAAAATAGCGCTAAACCCCAGCACGCGATTGCGGCGTAACACCAGGTTGCTGCATGCAAGCAAAAAGCTGCTTAATAGCAATGCCTGAATCACCAGGGTGAACTGGGCAAAGGCATAAAGCGGGGACAGTACCTGTGTGGAAAACACGCCTTGCAAGCGTTCACCCAATAACAGGCACAGGCTGGCAATGCCTAGCACCAGTGCGGCCACGCCGCTTAACCAGCCAGAGCCGAAGTGTCTGTTTTCTTCTGGTGCCTCCAGGTCATTGCGGATTGCCAAGCGTAATTTTTGAATCATGAATTGTCCCCTGTTGGTTTTTTATTAATTATTCTTGCTGTGCGTGATACGTGTTTGTTCATTCAGTCGTTAGCCACTGCGCCAGGGTGACTCTAGGGTTGCCGCCCAAATCGTGCAGTGTTTGAATCTGTTGCAACCCTGCCGCATGCAGCAGTTGCTGCACGGCCTCGGCCTGATTGTAGCCGTGTTCCAGCATCAGCCAGCCGCCTGCATGCAAATAATCAGGTGCCTGGGCGATAATTTGCCGGATATCCTGCAAGCCATCCACACCTGATGCCAGTGCGCTCATGGGCTCGAAACGCAAATCGCCTTGTTGCAAATGCGGGTCATTGCTTTCGATATAAGGTGGATTGCTGACGATCAGGTCAAACTTGTTGCCAGGCAATGCGGCAAACCAGTTGCTGGCAAGACATTGCACATTGTTAAGCTGTAAAGCCGCTGCATTTTCCGCCGCCACGGCGAGCGCGCTGGCTGACGCGTCTACCGCAACGACTTCACACGCTGGTGCATGCCTGGCAATGGCCAGTGCGATGGCGCCAGTGCCGGTGCCCAGGTCCAGCACGCGCATGCGGCCATTGATTTTTGCTAAGGCGGCTTCGACCAGGGTTTCGGTATCCGGGCGCGGAATCAGGGTGTCTGGCGTGACTTTGAGCGCCAGCCCAAAAAACTCACGTGCGCCCAGAATATGCGCCACTGGTTCCCCTTGCAAGCGGCGCTGCAATAGTGATTCCACTGTATTGATAGCAATGGCCGCCAGGTTGTCCGTTGCGTGTGCAATCAGCCAGGCGCGGTTCACGTCCAGCACATGCATCAATAAGATTTGCGCTTCAATATTTGCCTCATCGGGCGGGACAAACTGCGCCAGTTGCTGGCGAGCGGTGTGCAACCATTGCTGCACAGAGTATGTGCTGGTGGCTTGCATCACCTGCCTCCGGCGGCTTTGCGCAAGGCAATCGCCGTGGCATGGCCTTGTTTGGCCGGATGGCGAACTGCATGGCGGATCACCCACTTCAGGTCTTTATCCGCATTGGCCAGCCAGCGCTCACATAGTTCGAAAACCAGTGCCGGATGATCTTTGGCAATATCGCCCAAGTGGTTTGCCACGCTGCGGCGCACATATAAACTTGGGTCGTTTTTGAGCGCCTCCAGAATTGGCAAGGTTGGCGTCGGGTCTTTAATCAATTGCGGGATGCGTGCGCCCCATGGCAAACGCGAGCGCGTACCTTCAGAACACAAGCGCCGCACATGCGGGTCAGGATCATCCAGCCATTGCGTTAACTGGTTCAGCGTACGGTCAAAATCATGCATCAAAAACGGGCGAATCGAAAACTCGGCTGTAAAGCGGCGCGTCAATTCATATTGGGCGCGCATGGCCGATGCAAACGGATCCTCGCCACCATTGTGTTGCGCATCACGCCCATATTCGGCAATAAAACGCGTGTGCGGCAGGTAGAAAAACACGCTCAAGCCCAGGCGCTCGGTATGCACGTTGGGCGGCGTCAGTGTATTGAGCAGGATGTCAGTGGCATCCGAGAATTTGGCAGGTAATGTCGCTTTCAACGCTGCGGCAATATGCGCCGAGCGATCCATAAACCCGAGTGGCGCAATGTTGGTAAGTGCTAACTGTTTAAAGGATTCAGCATCAAAGCCGCTGTGCACCAGGCCAATGTTATGTGCCAGGCAATCAATGGCTTCGCTATCCAGCAAAAACTTGATCGGGTTATCTTTCTGGATGCTGCGTGGCGCGGCAGGCAGGCGAAACTGAGTCATTTCAATAGGCCATCTCGTTAAGGGCGTTCCGCATATTGCGGCGCATCATCGTGAAAGTCATGCCATTCGGCCTTGGAGGCGACAAATATATGTGCCGAGACTTGGGCTGGCAGTGGTGTATCCAGTGTGCCAATGCGTAGCCTGAGTGTATCGGGATCGCTTTCCCGATAGCCGATGATGGGTGAGCCGCAATGGCTGCAAAAGCTGCGGCACACGCCCGCTTCACTGCGATAGGTGGCCAGTGCGGTGGCACCCTGCGTGATGTTGAAATCCGCTTTTGCGACGGGTGCAACCGCAATAAAGGCAGAACCTGTGGCTTTGCGGCAACGCTTGCAATGGCAATAGACCAGCGGCCCCAGGTTGCCGGTCACTTCGTAGCGCACGCGCTCACATAAACAGCTGCCTTGATGTACGGGTGTGCGCATGTCTTGGCGAATTGTTTTAAGCGTCTTCGCCCAAGCTGGCCAGCAAGTCCGCCTGATACTCAGTCGCCAGCGCATTAATCAACTCGTCCATATCGCCTTCGGTGATGGCTTCAATTTTATACAGCGTCAGGTTGATGCGATGGTCAGTGATCCGGCCTTGCGGGTAGTTGTAGGTGCGGATGCGTTCTGAGCGGTCACCGGAGCCAATCAGGTTGCGGCGCTCGGAGGCGATTTTGCTTTGTTGCTCATCGACCTGTTTGGCCTTGATGCGCGCGGCCAACACTTGCATGGCTTGCGCCTTGTTGGCGTGCTGGCTGCGGCCATCCTGGCATTCCACTACGATGCCGGTGGGTGCATGGGTAATGCGCACGGCGGAGTCAGTTTTGTTAATGTGCTGACCACCCGCGCCAGAAGCGCGGAAGGTATCAATGCGGATATCGGCCGGGTTGATTTCCACATCACCCACCTCTTCCACCTCAGGCAGAATCGCGACCGTGCAGGCGGAGGTGTGGATACGGCCCTGGGTTTCAGTATCCGGCACACGTTGGACGCGATGACCGCCGGATTCGAATTTGAGTTTTGAGTAAGCGCCGTAACCAATGATTTTGGCGATGACTTCTTTATAGCCGCCTACCTCACCTTCGTTGGCAGACACCACTTCCACTTTCCAGCCCTGGCGGTCGGCAAAGCGTGAATACATGCGGAACAAGTCTCCGGCAAACAGGCCGGATTCGTCACCGCCGGTACCGGCGCGGATTTCAAGGAAAATGTTTTTCTCGTCGCTAGGGTCTTTGGGCAGCAGCAGTTTTTGCAAGGCCAGTTCGACTTCTTCGAGGCGTTTTTTGCCGGTGTCGATTTCTTCCTGCGCGAACTCTTTCATCTCCGGGTCAGCCAGCATGGCATGCGCTTCTTTCAGGTCTGACTCGGTTTGGGTGTAGATATGGTATTGCTCAACAATAGGCGTAATTTCCGTATGTTCTTGCATGATCTTACGGTAGTTATCCATGTTGTCAGTCACGCCTTCGCTACTGAGCAGGCGGTTGAGTTCTTCGAGGCGCTCGCTCAAGTTGGCGAGCTTTTGCAACATACTTGGTTTCATGTGGTTACCTAATCTTCAAAGCGTGCGCGGATGCCAGGCTTGAAACATTATTCTTTGATTTGAAAGAGTTGTTTCACGAGGTGCTCCATATGTGCATGGGCATCGCCGTGAGAGTTGTTTAGCGCATGGCTGGGGCCATGCAAAAATTTATTGGTAAGTGCATTACTCAGGGCTTCGAGCGCTTTTTCTGGCGACTCGCCTTTTTGCAGCAATTTAAGGGCTTTTTCCAGTTCGGCTTTACGCACCGTGTCTACCTGGTCGCGCAGTGCTTTAATGGTCGGCACCGCTTCGCGCTGTTTGAGCCATTGCATAAAGTGCTCTACGCGCGAGTTCACAATCAGTTCGGCATTCACGGCGGCTTCCTGGCGGTTGCCCAAGCCTTCTGTCACCACTTGCGCCAGATCGTCTACCGAGTATAAAAACACATCGTCCAGCGCCGACACTTCGGGTTCGATATCGCGTGGCACGGCGAGGTCGACCATAAACATCGGCCGGTGCTTACGTGCTTTAATCGCGCGCTCTACCATGCCCAGGCCGACAATCGGCAGTTGGCTGGCTGTGCTGGTGATGACGATGTCAAATTCTTGAAAGCGCTCGGGCAAGTCGTTGAGCAAAATGGCTTGTACGTTTAAACCCTGGCCGCGGATTTTTTCTGCCAGTTGTTCGCCGCGCTCCAGCGTGCGGTTGGCGACGGTGATTTTTTTGGGTTTTTGCGCAGCAAAATGGTCAGCGCACAACTCTATCATTTCGCCTGCGCCAATAAACAGCACACTTTGTGAACTCAGGTCACCAAAAATACGCTGCGCCAGTTTAACCGCGGCGGCGGCCATCGAAATTGAGCTACCGCCAATGTCGGTATTGGTACGTACTTCTTTGGCGACTTCAAAGGTGCGCTGGAACAGCTTGTGCAGCATGGTGCCCAGCGTGCCTGAGTCTTGCGCAATTTTGACTGACTGCTTGAATTGCCCGAGGATTTGCGCCTCGCCTAGCACCATGCTGTCCAGACCGCTGGCCACGCGGAACGCATGCTTGACCGCCTCGTGGCTGCTTAAGGTGTAGGTATAGGGCAGGAGTTTGTCGGCTTCCAGGCGGTGGTAGCTCGCCAGCCAGTCAATCACCACTTCGGGGCGGATGGACTGGACGTAGATTTCTGTGCGGTTGCAGGTCGATAAAATCGCCACTTCTGCCACGTTGTGACGTGCCAGATCCGCCAGCGCCTGCGGCAAGGTTTCGTTGTTAAACGCAACGTTCTCGCGGATGGCAATAGGGGCGGTGGTGTGGTTGACACCAATGGTATACAGTTGCATGGCGCTATTTTACCTGCGGGACAGGGTCAAAAGATAAACAAATCGGCGCTTGCAAACAGTTCATGAGCGTTTGGATGGAAATCCATGTCTAATAGTGCCGACATTTTCTTATATTCACGCGTCACAAGCAAGAATCCTGTCAATTTGAAACAAAATGGCGTTAAAATATTGGTTTTACTAAAATTTTTATTAGATTAATTCACGGAACTCAAGAGACGGAACACCAGCATGGATAAAACTTTTCGCATTGCCCCAAGTATTCTTTCTGCCAACTTTGCCAAATTAGGCCAAGAAATCGAAAACGTCATTAAATCCGGCACTGACATCGTTCACTTTGACGTGATGGATAACCATTACGTGCCTAACCTGACCATTGGTCCATTGGTATGTGATGCGATTCGTGATTTGTCACACAATGCAGGCGCATTGATTGACGTGCATTTGATGGTAAAACCAGTGGATCGCATCATTCCTGACTTTGCCAAAGCCGGTGCCGACATCATCACTTTCCACCCGGAAGCGTCTGACCACATCGACCGTAGCCTGGCATTGATCCGTGACAGCGGCTGTAAAGCTGGCCTGGTATTCAACCCAGCGACACCATTGCACTATCTGGACTATGTCATGGACAAAGTCGACATGATTTTGCTGATGTCTGTGAACCCAGGTTTTGGTGGCCAGAAATTCATTCCGGCAACCTTGGATAAACTGAAACAAGCGCGTGCGCGTATTGATGCTTATTACGAGCAGACAGGTCGTCAAATCTGGCTGGAAGTAGACGGCGGCGTGAATGCGAATAACATCGCTGACATTGCAAAAGCCGGTGCCGATACGTTTGTGGCAGGTAGCGCGATTTTTGGCGCACCTAAAGATACCGATCCTAACCGTTATGACACGGTTGTGGCGGCCATGCGTGCATCTTTAGCCACTGTTTAATTTAAAAGTCTGTTGTGATGCGGTTTCAAGTCAAAGTCGTGATGTTCGATCTGGATGGCACCCTGCTTGATACCGCGCCGCAAATTGCCGAGGCCGCCAACCGTATGCTGGTGGCTTTGGGCAAACCCATGTTGCCGCAGGCGCAAATTACCACCTACATTGGCGAGGGTGTGCAAAACCTGATCAAACGTTGTTTGGTTGGCAGCATGCATGGCGAGCCTGACGCACAGGAGTTTGCCCGTGCGCAACCGCTGTATCAGGGGTTTTATGAAGCCAATGCTACAGCCAGCCAGGCCTTTGCTGGCGTGTTGCCCGCGTTGCAACAATTGAAAAAACAAGGCTACCGCCTGGCGTGTGTCACTAATAAGCCAGAAAAATTCACCCTGCCTTTGTTGCAGCATGCCGGATTGGCTGATTTTTTTGAAATTGTCGTCTCCGGCGATAGCTTGCCTAAAAAGAAACCAGACCCGTTGCCACTGTTGCATATTTGCCACAAGCTGGACACGTTGCCAGCCGAGGCACTGCTGGTGGGTGACTCTGAAACCGATATTCAGGCGGCCCATGCTGCGGGGTGCTTTGTCGTGACTGTGCCTTATGGGTATAATCAAGGGCGCGCCATTGATGTGGCAACCGTGGATGCCACGGTGCAGCAACTCACCGAGGTGGTGAACTTGCTCGAGTTACCTGCTCTCTTAAGCAGGGATAACCAGAAATTTGTCCAGATATCATGATGTTTTGTGCTCATCATTCTTCCAGTTGGCCAGTATTAAGCTGGCGTCGTTCGTGGCGGGGCTAGTCCTACTCCCCGGCGCTGGTGCACGCCATTTGCACTGATCTGTCGTGAGGCTTGCCCACGACACACTCGACGATCAACCTGGAAAAAGCATCATGTTAAGCACCTTAAGCAAGACCGAATTCGACGCGCTGGCGGCGCAAGGCTACAACCGTATTCCGCTAGTGATGGAAACCTTTGCCGATTTAGATACGCCGCTGTCGTTGTATCTAAAACTGGCTAATCAACCCTACTCTTACCTACTGGAAAGCGTACAAGGCGGCGAACGCTTTGGCCGCTATTCCATTATTGGCTTGCCAGCCACTACCCGCATTATGGTACGTGATGAGGCACTGCAAGTGATTCAAGGCGACCAGGTCATTGAGTCGCACACAGACCAAAATCCGCTCGACTTTATCAAGGCCTACCAGGCGCGTTTTAAAACGCCACCCTACGATGGCTTGCCGCGTTTTACCGGCGGCCTGGCGGGTTATTTTGGCTATGAGACCATTCAATACATTGAAAAGCGTTTAGGCAAAAAGAAAAAGCCGGATGCGATTGGCACGCCTGACATCCTGCTAATGGTGTCGGAAGAAATTGCGGTGGTCGATAACTTGTCTGCCAAATTGTATTTTATTGTCTACGCCGACCCGATACAGCCAAACGCCTATGAAACGGCTTGTGCCCGCATGCACGCCTTGCTGGCAAAATTGCGCACACAAGTTGATATTCCTGCCGCGCTGCCGACCAGTAAAACGCAGGCGGTGTCAGAGTTTGGCGAAGACAACTTCAAAACGGCAGTGAAAAAAGCGCAGCAATATATTCTTGAAGGCGACATCATGCAGGTGGTACTGAGCCAGCGCATGACGCAAGACTTTGAAGCGTCGCCACTCAGCCTCTACCGTGCCTTGCGCAGCCTCAATCCTTCGCCGTATATGTTTTATTACGATATGGATGACCACCATGTGGTCGGCGCCTCCCCTGAAATCCTGGTGCGCTTGGAAGATACTACGGTCACCTCGCGCCCGATTGCAGGCACGCGTCCTCGCGGCAAAAACCGCGATCATGACCTGGCACTCGAAGCCGAGTTGCTGGCTGACCCGAAAGAGCGTGCCGAGCACGTGCAATTGATGGATCTGGGCCGTAACGATGTTGGCCGTGTGGCGCTGACCGGTACGGTGAAAGTCACTGACAATATGACCATCGAACGCTACTCACATGTGATGCATATCGTCAGCAATGTTGAAGGCCAGCTTAAACCAGGCCTGGATGCGATTGATGTGCTCAAGGCGACATTCACTGCAGGCACGGTTTCCGGCGCCCCTAAAGTGCGGGCCATGGAAATCATTGAAGAGCTGGAACCGTCCAAGCGCGGTATCTATGCAGGTGCCGTGGGGTATTTAGGTTTTAACGGTGATATGGATGTGGCGATTGCGATTCGTACGGCCGTGATTAAAGACAAAAAACTCTATATGCAGGCCGGGGCAGGCATTGTCGCCGACTCTGTGCCGCAAAGCGAATGGGACGAGACGCAGAATAAAGCCAAAGCCGTGATTCGTGCGGCTGAGCTGGTGCAAGCTGGCCTGGACAGCGAAGCCCAATTACAACCAGGAAAGGGAGCCTGAAATGTTGTTGATGATTGATAACTACGACTCTTTTACCTATAACCTCGTGCAGTATTTTGGCGAGTTGGGTCAAGACGTCCATGTGCACAGAAATGATGAAATCACGCTGGAACAAATTAAGGCAATGCAGCCGGAAAAAATCGTGATTTCTCCTGGGCCTTGCACACCGAATGAAGCAGGCATTTCCGTACCGCTGATTCACGAGTTCGCTGGCAAGATTCCTTTGCTTGGTGTTTGCCTGGGTCACCAGAGCATAGGCCAGGCATTTGGCGGTAACATCATCAAGGCCAAAACGCTGATGCATGGTAAAACCTCCTTGATACACCATACCAATACTGGTGTGTTCAGAAACCTGCCTAACCCTTATACCGCCACGCGTTACCACTCACTGGTAATTGAGCGCGAAACCATCCCGGATTGCCTGGAGATCACGGCATGGACCGAAGATGGCGAGATCATGGGCGTTAAGCATAAAACACTGGCCGTTGAGGGCGTGCAGTTTCACCCGGAGTCGATTTTGACCGAATACGGGCATGAGTTGCTGGATAACTTCCTGAAAGGCTATTGATGGCTATCACGCCTAAAATCGCCCTGCAGCGACTGATTGACCACACCGATTTTACGCATGAAGAAATGCTGGAAATCATGCAGCAGATCATGAGCGGCGAATTTACCCAGATCCAGATTGCGGGCTTTTTGTCCGCCTTGCGCGTCAAGGGGGAAACAGTCACTGAAATTGCCGCCGCTGCGCAGGTGATGCGTGAGCTGTCGAGCAAAGTGGTGATTGACGATACGCGTCATTTGATTGACACCTGTGGCACGGGCGGTGCGCCTAACAAGGTATTTAATGTCTCAACGGCGTCAGCCTTTGTTGCCGCAGGGGCGGGTGCAAAAATCGCCAAACATGGTGGCCGTGCAGCCTCTTCAAAAAGCGGCTCTGCCGATGTGCTCGAAGCTTTGGGCGTGAATATCGTATTGACGCCGGAGCAAGTCGTGCGCTGCGTGAACGAAGCGGGCATTGGCTTTATGTTTGCACCTAATCATCATGCAGCCATGAAGTATGCTGCGCCTGTACGCCGCGAGCTGGGTGTGCGTACCATGTTCAACTTGTTAGGCCCGATGACCAACCCGGCGGGGGCCAAGCGCCAGGTGATGGGTGTGTTTCACCGCGACCTGGTGCCATTGCTGGCGCAAACCTTGCAGCAGCTGGGCAGCGAGCATGTGATGGTGGTGCATAGTGCCGATGAAATGGATGAAATCTCTTTCTCTGCCGATACGTATGTGGCGGAGCTTAAAAACGGTCAAGTCAGTGAATACACCTTGAACCCGGCCCAGTTTGGCATGCCATTGCATGACATCAACAGCATCCGTGTTGAAAGTGCGCAGCATTCCAGCGAGATTATTTTTGGTTTGTTATCTGGTGAAAAAGGCCCGGCACGCGATATTGTCTTGCTTAACGCCGGTGCGGCCATTTATGTGTCTGGCCTGGTCAGTGATTTGCCATCTGGCATTGCGCAAGCGGCGCAGTCCATTGATTCAGGCGCGGCCTTGAATAAACTGCAACAACTGAAGGCCTTGAGCCAGGCGGCATGAAACGCTACGCATTGATGGCACTGTTCGGTTTGCTGGCGGCGTGTCAGCAGGCGTCGCAACAGAGTGTCAGCGGTGATGGTGCAAGCAATCGGCCACAGTCCACCGTGGAAGTGAAGTCACAGGTTCAGACGCTGAATCTTCAATCACTTTCTTCCGGGCTGTCATCGGAAGACAATGTAGCAGTCAAGCAGGCGTTTGCGCAAAAGCAAAGCCATGTCTGGCTAGACGGTCATGGTGTAGTGAAGAAACTGTTGCCTGACGATAATAAAGGTGCCCGGCACCAGCGCTTTCTTGTGAGTGTTTCGACTGAGCAAACTTTGTTATTTGCGCATAATATTGACCTGGCACCACGGGTGGAAAATCTGAGTGTGGGTGATGAAGTGACATTTAAAGGGGAATATATTTACAACCCCAAAGGTGGCATCATGCATTGGACGCACCACGATCCGCAAGGGCGCCATAGCGGCTGGATTAAACATCAAGATCATACTTACCAGTAGCGCGCAGGAATACGCGTAAGCCAGTAAGTGAAACGATAAACATGCGAGTACATTATGTCTGATATTTTAAATAAAATTTTAGCCACCAAACGCGAAGAAATCGCCAAGGCGCAAGCGCTCAAGTCGCTGAATGCGATGCGTGAAGAGGCGCTGGATCAGCCGGATTGTCGTGATTTTATTGGCAATATTGTCGATAAAGTCGATGCCGATAAACCTGCGGTGATTGCTGAAATTAAAAAGGCCAGCCCATCCAAAGGCATTATTCGTGCGGATTTCAACCCGGCCGAGATCGCCAAAAGCTACGAAAAAGGCGGTGCAGCCTGCTTGTCCGTACTGACGGATGAACAGTATTTCCAGGGTTCTGCCGCATATTTAAAACAAGCGCGTGCAGCCTGTAAATTGCCGGTGCTGCGCAAAGATTTCATGATCGATCCGTATCAGGTCTATGAGGCGCGTGCCATGGGCGCTGACTGCATTTTGCTGATTGTCGCTGCGCTTGAGCTGGCACAAATGCGCGAGCTGGAACTGGCCGCCCACAACCTAGGCATGGCGGTGTTGGTTGAAGTACATGATGCTGACGAACTGGAACTTGCCCTGCAACTGGAAACGCCTTTATTAGGCATCAATAACCGTAACCTGCGCACCTTCGATGTTACCTTGCAAACCACCCTCGATTTGCTCGAAAAAACGCCAGAAGACCGCTTTGTGGTCACTGAGTCCGGTATTTTCACGCCGGAAGATGTCGCCTTGATGCGCAGCCACAACGTTAACGGCTTTTTGGTTGGTGAAGCGTTTATGCGCCAGGACGATCCGGGTGCCGAATTGGCCAGGGTATTTGGGTAAAGCAAAGGACTCCCATGAGCAATCAATTTCTCGCTATCCGTCCACGTCGCATGCGTAAGGACGACTTTTCTCGTCGCCTGATGCGCGAGAATGTACTCACGGTCAACGATCTGATTTACCCGGTATTTGTGCTGGAAGGCGAAGGACAGATTGAGTCTGTTAGCTCCATGCCAGGCGTGCAGCGTCAAAGCATCGATGTATTACTGAAAACCGCCGAAGAATGCGTCAAGCTAGGTATTCCGGCCATCGCCTTGTTCCCGGTCGTGCCACAGCAATACAAAAGCCTGGATGCCAAAGAAGCCTACAATCCGGATGGCTTGGTACCGCGTACAGTGAGAGCATTGAAACAAGCCTTCCCTGAACTGGGCGTGATTACTGATGTCGCCCTGGATCCATACACCACGCACGGCCAGGATGGCCTGATTGATGACAGCGGCTACGTGCTCAATGACGAAACCGTTGCTGTTCTGGTCAAACAAGCCTTATGCCACGCAGAAGCTGGCGCCGATGTGGTGGCGCCGTCTGACATGATGGATGGCCGTATTGGCGCCATCCGCGATGCGCTGGAAGAAGGCGGCTATATCTATACCCGCATACTCGCCTACTCCGCCAAATATGCCTCAGCTTTCTACGGTCCGTTCCGTGATGCGGTTGGCTCTGCAGGTAACCTGGGCAAAAGCAATAAATACAATTACCAGATGGACCCTGCCAACTCTGACGAAGCGCTGAAAGAAGTCGCGCTGGACCTGGAAGAAGGCGCAGATATGGTGATGGTAAAACCAGGTATGCCGTATCTGGACATCGTCCGTCGCGTTAAAGACGAGTTTGGTGTACCGACGTATGCTTATCATGTCAGTGGTGAATACGCCATGCTCAAGGCCGCCGCACAGAATGGCTGGCTGGATGAGAAGGCTTGTGTGCTCGAAGCGATGCTAGGGTTTAAACGCGCAGGGGCAGATGGCGTGTTAACTTATTATGCGATGGATATTGCTAGGTGGTTGAAGGGCTAGTTTTAACTCAGCGCTTTTTTGTCACTTTCCATAGTGTGTCATTCAGGCGTAGGCCGGAATCCAAGCGTGGTTAGATAGTAATAAAAGGTTGTTCTTTAGATTGGTCGTTGTAGGGTGGGCATGGATGTCCATGCGGTTGTGGTTGTTTGTTAGGTTGTTTTTCGCTTTTACAGCGAGTTACTTTTCTTTGCTTGCACAAAGAACAAGTAACCAAAAGAAATGCACCCCAGCTTCCGCTTGTTTCCTGTGCTACTCGGTTTGCCGGGCGGCAATCAAAAACTCGCTCCTACGGAGCTCAAACAGTTGCTTGCCGACAACTCCCGCCAATCCTGCGTTGCTCGGCGCGGCAGATGGGGGCCCCGAAAACCTTTGAGCGCCACCGTTTGTAGTTTTAATAAACGAATCTGTTTTTCTGACTTTCCAAGTTTCTACGCTGCTATTTAAATGAGATGAATCCCATTCATCACGCTGAGTAGCGGAGACAAAATAAGAAGAGAGGGAGCGACTGTCCGAATCCCGCGGTGGGCTGCGGGGTGTGCAGCCCGCTAGGGTGAGTTTCGTGACCGGCTTATTTTGTTGAGCAACGCAAGGGAGCCGCAGGCCGTGATGGCTGGGTGTCTTCCTCTTTGGTTACTTTCTGGGGGACAAGCATCAGAAAGTGACTCGCCGAGAGGCGAAAAGGGCCGCCAAATAAAACCTAGTTCAGCGCATAGCAAAAAAACTCATGAGTAAATCGTTTACTTAGGTGCAAACGTAAACGCATCACTATAAAACTCTTCTTCAGGCAGCCCACGCTCGACAAACGTCTGTTTGGCAATATCTACCATGCCAGGTGCGCCGCATACATACACCTCAAATCCACTCAAATCCGCATGATCTTCCAGCACTGCCTGATGCACCAGTCCGCGACGGCCATCCCAGGCATCACTATCATTGCCATCTGAAATCACAGGGATATATTGAATATTCGGCATAAACTGCGCCCAGCGCTGGCACAGGTCATCCATATACAAATCATCCACCTGACGCGCGCCGCGATACAGGTAAACCGGTCTTTGGGTCTGGTTGAAAATCATGTGCTCTATCATGCCTTTCACTGGCGCAAAGCCAGTGCCGCCGGCGACCATGATGATAGGTTTGTCATTTTGTTCGCGCAGGAAAAAGCTGCCTAACGGTGCTTCGATACGCAGAATTGTTTTTACCGGCATCTCGTTAAATACTTGTTCGGTGAAATGCCCACCGGTAATTTTGCGGATATGCAGCTCGATAAAACCTTGTTCGTGTGGTGCATTGGCAATGGAGAAGGCGCGGCGGCGACCGTCTTTGAGCAGGAATTCGATATATTGCCCGGCCATAAAGGTCAGTTGCTCGGTGCCTGGTAATTGCAAATGCAGCACCATGACATCCTCACCCAATTGCTCTTTGTGTTGCACACGGACGGGCAGGATGCGTGGTTTAATGCCTTGCACCATGTCGATCTGGCGACATTCAATGACCAGGTCTTCGAGTGGTCTGGCGCAGCAAAATAACGCCATGCCTGCGGCGAGTTCGGCATCCGTCAGGGCGCTGCTCTGATAATCATCATGCATGATTTTGCCAGTGAGTACCTTGCCCTTGCAGGCGCCGCAGGCACCGTTGCGACAGCCGTATGGCAGGTTGATGCCTGCTTCAATGGCGGCTTCGAGCACGGTTTGGCTGGGGCGCACGTCAAACGTATGGCCGCTGTTTTCAATCAGGACACGATTCATAATGCGTTGTTTTCTGTCGGGTTAATCTTTGCGCGGCAAATGCACCACATTGTCAGCCGGCTTGCTGTCATGTACTTCGGTAAACTCGCCCTCAATTACTTCGTCGTTGGCGCTGGCCCGGTATTGTGCGCCATTTTGGTTGCCGGAGGCACCTACGCTTGGATTTTTGCTCGGAATCAGCAGCAGTATCACGGCAAGCACATCGCTGATGACGCCTGGGATCAGTAATAATACGCCGGCAAACATATTCCTGGCGGTTGAAAACATGGCGGCAATTGGATTGCTGCCCGCGCCCATTTGCTGGAACATGCGTGCTGCGATCAGGTCTTTTTCATTGCGGATCAACTTCAGTCCCAGGTAGCCAATCGTGACCAGGTAGACCAATACCCACCAGCCATAGCGCTGGCTGAGTTCGATCAGCACGGCTATCTCCAGGAACGGAAAAGCCAGTAGAATAGCAAAGATGATAAAACGCATGTCAGAATCCTGTCTGTGAGTCAGCGCCCGTGACGCCAAAAGAGGAAATTATAATCGTGTTTACGCATGTGCCGAACAGGGCATGTGCCGAGCACATCGCGCAGACGCTGGTTACAGAGAAGTTGGCGGCATGTGTCAATATTTCAAGTCCGGTGACCTCGATCTATCGCTGGCAGGGGCAGGTTGAGCGAGCGGAAGAGGTTGGATTGACCATCAAAACCACGTGTAAGGCGTATGCGGCTTGTGCGACTAAGTTACGGATGCTGCATCCTTATGAACTTCCGGAGATTGTAGGTATCCATGTGAACGAGGGTTTGCCGGAATATTTGGCGTGGGTGGCAGCCGAGACGGTCGTTGATCAAGTGATAGGGCGGGAGTGAGTCGTTGATAACCATGTGGATAAGAGGCTGGGTCATGCTGGCGATGCTGTTGGTAAGCGTTTTGCCAGCACAGGCAGGCACACAGTTCTCCAAGCTGTTTACTGACAGTGAATCAGAAGAATTCTTGCCCGTCGACCAGGCGTTCAAAGTTGAGGCTGGATTGGTGGATGCCAGCCATGCGCAGCTCAAGTTTGTGGTTGCGCCTGGGCATTATTTGTATCGTGAGCGCATACAGCTGGTGTTGCCCGCCGGAGACACCGCCAAGATCGCGCTGCCTGCGGGAGAAACCAAAAATGACCCTAATTTTGGTGAGCAGCAGGTGTTTCATCATGACACTTTAGCCGAGGTCACATTTACCGGTGCCGCGCCTGCCACTTTACAGGTACGTTATCAGGGCTGTAGCGAAAAAGGCTTGTGCTACCCACCGCAAACCAAATCCTTGTCATTGTCCAATTCGCAATCAGGATCTGCTGCTTCCTCCGGTGCCAGCGCCACTGCTGATGCATCAGTTGTTGCGCCAATGGAAGACGAGTTCTCCGGCAAATTGTTGTCTTCTGGCCGCTGGTGGCAGATTGTTGCTGGCTTTTTCGGGGCTGGTTTGTTGCTGGCATTGACGCCTTGTGTGTTCCCCATGATCCCTATTTTGTCAGGCATTATTGTGGGCAAAAATGCGCATGTGTCGCGTGGCAAAGCGTTCACGTTGTCATTGGCTTACACCTTGGGCATGTGCCTGACCTATACGCTGGCAGGCGTTGCGGCTGGTTTGTCCGGACAGTTATTGAGTAGCGCCTTGCAAACGCCAGCCGCCCTGATCGCTGGCGCGCTGATTTTTGTGGTGCTGTCTTTTTCAATGTTTGGCTTTTATGAGTTGAAATTGCCCAGCGCGGTTGAGAATTACTTTTTTAACTGGAGCAACCGCTTTAAGGGCGGTCATTTGCTCAGTGACTTTCTGATGGGCGCTATTTCCGCATTGATTATCAGCCCTTGTGTGGCCGCACCGCTGGCGGGTGCGCTGCTGTATATCAGCCAGACCCACGATGTCGCGCTGGGTGCGATGGCGTTGTTCTCATTATCCTTGGGTATGGGGGTGCCATTGTTATTGATAGGGGCCTCTGCGGGCACATTGCTGCCTAAAGCCGGTGAGTGGATGAATACAGTTCGGCGTCTGTTTGGTGTGCTGATGCTGGGTGTGGCGATTTGGGTGATCAGCCCGATTCTGCCAGTGGCAGCGCAATTGGTTTTATGGGCGGCGCTCTGCATTGTGCCTGCAATTTATTGGCGGGCAATCGACCCGCTACCGGCGACGGCGACCACCGCGCAGCGAGTGGGCAAAGGGTTTGCCGTCATCTTGCTGCTATATGGGATTGCTTTGCTCGCGGGTGCCTGGTCAGGAGCGCGCTCGCCGCTGCAACCATTACAAAACCTGATGGCAAGTTCGTCCGCCAAAGTACAGCCATTGGCATTTGAGCGCGTGCATAGCGTGCAAGCCCTTGAGCAACGCTTGAAGGCCGCTAATGGCCAGCCGGTGATGCTGGATTTTTATGCCGACTGGTGTGTTTCCTGCAAGGAATACGAGCAGTTTGTCTTTAGCGACTCTGCCGTACGGGCTGAGTTGCAAGGCGTGTTGCTGTTGCAGGCCGATGTGACTGACAATCGCGCTGAAGATGCTGCGTTATTAAAACAATTTGCCTTGTTCGGGCCGCCAGGCATGGTCTTTTTCAATGCGCAGGGCCAGGTCATGCAGCCGGTTATCAAGGGCTACCAGGACGCTGAGCGTTTTGTGCGCACCGTCCGCGCCCTTAAATTAAAGTCAGAATTAAAGCCCATGGAGGCATCGCCGCATGCGTAATGTTGCCCGCGTGGTCATGACGGTTTTATTGATGGTGGTGCTGGGCAGCGGTTTTCGCTGGCTATACCTTAACCGTCACCAGTTTATGGCAACAGAGTCTGCATTACCGAGTGCGGCAGAGATTGCCCCGGTATGGGCCACTACCCTGTTCGATCATGGCGGCAAGGCGTACCCCCTGGCGCAATATCAGGGTAAGCCGGTTATTTTGAACTTCTGGGCGACCTGGTGTGAGCCTTGCCGCGAGGAAATGCCGGAAATTTCTGCACTGGCCAGTGCGCATCCCGAGATTGCCGTATTGGGCCTGGCCATAGATGAAGCCGCCGCTGTGCATGAGTTTACAGAAAGTACCCCGGTCAGCTATCCTCTACTGATTGCCGAGAATGAAGGCATGCCGCTGGCAGAAACATTGGGTAATCATAAAGGGGTGTTGCCTTATACGGTAGTGATCTCCGCGCAAGGCGAAGTGACACAGATTTTCTTTGGTCGCGTGAATCGCCAAATGCTGCAAAACGCACTCAATTTGTAACCGGTCGGCTGCTTTTTTCTGTTGTGCACAGACTGTCAAATCCCGCTTGTTCGCTGCAAAACCACTTCAATTGTCGGCTAAATTAGCGACTTTCAATTTTCTTTAAACTGCGAATTCCTCTGGACAAAATGCAATAACTTCGGCAAACTTCGACGCCATGAAGGTTGTACTTTTCTCCTTGAGAGGCATGTGAAATGGGCACCAAATCCATCCTGGTGATTCACGGACCCAATTTAAATATGCTGGGCACCCGTGAGCCGCAGCATTATGGCAGTCAAACGCTTGCAGATATTAATCAAGGTTTGCAAGGCTTGGCGCGCGCTGATCAAGCGCGTCTGGATACTTTTCAAAGTAATTCGGAAGCCGAGATCATTGAGAAAATACACGCACTTTCCGTGAATCGCGTCGATTATGTCATTATTAATCCGGCAGCATTCACACATACCTCCGTTGCCATTCGTGATGCCCTTTCTGCGGTCAATGTGCCATTTATTGAAGTACATCTGTCGAATGTGCATGCACGCGAGTCATTTCGGCATCATTCTTATTTCAGCGATATTGCAACCGCAGTGATTTGCGGTTTGGGCGCAGAGGGATACTTCGCCGCATATCGCTACATCCAACAACTCTAATAACATTAAAACATTTACATTCGAGGCTTTTATGGATTTACGCAAACTCAAAAAACTGATTGATCTGGTAGAGGAATCTGGGATTTCCGAACTGGAACTGACCGAGGGTGAGGAAAAAGTACGTATTAGTCGCGCCATGGCGCCCAGCGCTGCACCGATCACGCAATATGTCGCTGCGCCAGCGCCCGTTGCGTCACCAGCCGTCGCTGCTGCGCCTGTCGCTGCCCCAGCTGAAGTACTGGATGGCCAGATTGTTAAATCACCGATGGTCGGTACTTTTTACCGCGCTTCATCGCCTGATGCCAAAGCCTTTGTGGATGTTGGCAGCAGCGTCAGCACGGGTGAAACCTTATGTATTATCGAGGCGATGAAGTTACTCAATGAAATTGAGAGCGAATTTTCTGGCACGATTAAAAAGATTTTTGTTGAAAACGGTCAGCCTGTCGAATACGGCGAACCTTTGTTCCTGATTGGTTAATCGCTATGTTTGAGAAGATACTGATTGCCAACCGCGGTGAGATAGCCTTACGCGTGCAGCGCGCCTGCCGTGAGTTGGGGATTAAAACGGTAGCGGTGCACTCTGAGGCCGACCGCGATGCTAAATATGTCAAATTGGCTGATGAATCTGTGTGTATTGGCCCTGCGCCATCCGCTAAAAGTTACCTGAATATCCCGGCGGTCATCAGTGCGGCAGAAGTAACAGATGCACAAGCGATTCATCCGGGCTATGGCTTTTTGTCTGAAAACGCAGACTTTGCCGAGCGTGTGGAGCAAAGTGGTTTTGTGTTTATCGGCCCGCGTGCCGAAACGATCCGTTTGATGGGTGACAAGGTGTCGGCTAAAGATGCCATGAAAAAAGCGGGTGTACCTTGTGTGCCAGGTTCTGAGGGCGCCTTGAATGACGATCCGGCCGAAATCATGAAAACGGCCAAACGCATTGGTTACCCGGTCATTATTAAAGCCGCAGGCGGCGGTGGTGGCCGTGGTATGCGTGTGGTGCATACCGAAGCAGCATTGCTGAATGCAGTGAATATGACTAAAGCCGAAGCGCAAAGCGCCTTTGGCAACCCCATGGTTTACATGGAAAAATTCCTCGAAAATCCGCGCCACATTGAAATCCAGATTCTGGCTGACCAGCATGGTAATGCGGTTTACCTGGGTGACCGTGACTGCTCCATGCAGCGCCGCCATCAAAAAATCATTGAAGAAGCGCCTTCGCCACTGTTAACAGACAGAATCCGCGACAAGATTGGTGAGCGTTGTGCCGAGGCTTGCCGCAAGATTAAATACCGTGGCGCAGGTACGTTTGAGTTTTTGTACGAAAACGGCGAGTTCTATTTCATTGAAATGAATACGCGTTTGCAGGTAGAGCATACCGTGACCGAAATGATCACTGGTATCGACCTGGTGCAACAGCAGATATTTATTGCTGCGGGCGAAAAACTGCCGTTCCGTCAGCGCGATATCGTGTTGAATGGCCACGCCATTGAGTGCCGTATTAACGCTGAAGATCCTTACACTTTCGTGCCTTCGCCTGGCTTTATCAATCGTTTCCATATGCCTGGCGGTCCTGGCGTACGCATGGATACGCATGTGTATGGTGGTTATACCGTGCCACCACATTATGACTCCATGATCGGTAAGCTGATCACGCATGGTGCGACCCGCGAGCAGGCGATTGCCAGAATGCGCGTGGCGTTGTCCGAGATGTATGTCGAAGGTATTAAAACCAATACTGCCCTGCATTCTGACCTGATGGCCGATCTGGCCTTCCAGCAAGGCGGTACCAGCATTCACTATCTGGAGCAGAAGCTGGGTATCAGCTCGAAATAATTTTGCATTGGCTGTTACTTAAAATTCAATCGACCGAGCCACAGGCCGAGTCGCTCAGTGACGTGCTCATGGAGCACGGTGCATTGTCTGTCAGCATTGAGGATGCGCACGCCGACACCATGGCCGAGCAGGCTATTTTCGGTGAGCCTGGCGATCCACCACCCGGTATCTGGGAGCAGAATATCGTCACTGCCATGCTGGATGCCGAGGCCGATGTGCAGGCGTTGCTGGCTAATGTGCAGTCTGACTTGCAACTGGATGGCTTGAAGTACCAAGTGGAGCAGATTGAGGAGCAGGACTGGGTGCGAGCAACACAAGCCCAGTTTGACCCGATCCGCGTGACCGATCAGTTGTGGATTGTGCCTTCATGGCATCAGGCACCCAATGCCGATGCGATTAATATTGTGCTGGACCCAGGTCTGGCATTCGGCACTGGCAGTCATCCAACCACGCATTTATGCCTGAGCTGGCTGGCGCAATTGCCAAAAGCCTTATTGGCCAAGGCGAATGTGCTGGATTACGGCTGTGGCTCAGGGATTTTAGCCATTGCGGCTAAAAAGCTGGGCGCGCAGAGTGCTATTGGTGTCGATATTGACGGGCAAGCGGTGATTGCTAGCCGCGATAATGCGGCCAATAATCAGGTGGATGCTATATTTTATGATTCTGCAGACTACCTGCATGAGCCATTTGATATTGTGGTTGCCAATATTCTATCCAGTGCGCTGATGGTATTGGCGCCAGTGATCGCCAAATCTTGCAAAAGTGGCGGCAAAGTTGCATTATCCGGCATATTGGATAGCCAGCAGGACATCTTGCTGGCACATTACTCAGAGTGGTTTGATATGGATGCCCCCATCCAGCAAGATGGATGGGTCTTGCTGACGGGAACCAGAAAATGTCCTTAATTACGGCCTGCCCGGCCTGCCAAACACAATTCGAAGTCACTGACGAACAATTGCAAGCCTATGCAGGCAAGGTGCGCTGTGGCGAATGTGACCATGTGTTTGATGCGGGTTCGCATTTGCTATCGTCTTTCACCGCCCCTTTGCCGGTGCCTGACACGACGGAAATGGCCAGCGATGCGGCAGTGTATTTTAAAGTCAGTGCCGAAGCGGCCCAGAGCGACAATGCCTCCGCTGTGCCGGACTTTTCGTTGCGACCAGATCTGCCATTAGACGAGGCTGTTTCCACCCCATTGCATGTAGACGGCGCCGATTCAGAGCCGGTGATCCCCGCATTTTTACGTGACATCTCCCTCGCTGACGAGCGGCCAGTGAACGTTGAAAGTCCTGCCAGTCAACGTGTGTTTATCGCTTTGGCAGGCGTCCTGCTGTTACTGCTCGGCTTGCAAGTCACTTATTTCGCGCGCACCAGCCTGGCAGCTACTTATCCGCAAGCCAAACCGCTATTGCTGGCATTGTGCAAGCCCTTGCATTGCGACATTGGTGTGCCGCGTGAGATCGCCCAGTTAACCATTGATGACGCGGATATTCAGGAGCATAAAGAGCGTCAGGGGGTGCTGGTTTTTTCCAGCGTGTTAATGAATCATGGCAGCGTTGCGCAGGCCTACCCTAAAGTCGAACTGACGTTGACCAATACCGCTGATGAGCCGGTATTGCGTAAAACGCTCGCGCCTGCTGATTATTTACCGGCCTCAGCCAAGGTTGCCGAAGGACTGGCGCCGCAGCAGGAGCAGGCAGTCAAAACCTTGCTCGGCGTCGATGAAAAACTGGTCACCGGCTTCCGCGTCGCAATCGCCTACTAGCTACGCTCCATATTGTTTAGCGGCGAGCAAGTTGTGCCTGTGCCGCACCCACGTCTATCATCACCTTCCCCAGCACCTCAATGGCGGCCGTGCGCACAAAGCTTTTGCGCCAGGCTAATGCAATGCGTCGGCTAGGCGCCGGTTTGCTAAACGGGATCACCCGAATCAGCGGGTTTTGATAGCGCGCGACGGTTGCCATGGCCGGTAATACCGTGATGCCCAGGTTAGATGCCACCATATTACGTATGGTCTCCAGTGAGTTGCCCTGCAACACCTCTCCTTTACGGCTCAACTCCGGGCATGCCTGGGTCACCTGGTTACTAAAACAATGGCCGGTATTCAACAACAGCACTTTCTCATGACTTAACTCATCCGCATGAATGGTTTTGCGTGTCGCCCATGGGTGGCTGACCGGCACCACGACATTAAAATCCTCATCGTATAGCGGGATAGTTTCAATGCCAGGCACATCAAACGGCAAGGCAATCACGGCGGCATCAATCACGCCATTTTTCAGCTGTTGCTCCAGCGTTGCCGTGATGTTTTCTTCGACCTCCAGCGGCATATGTGGCGCTGTTTTGATTAATGGCGGAATGATTTCCGGCAGCAGGTAAGGTCCTACTGAGTGAATCATGCCTAGTTTAAACAGGCCGTTGAGCGGGTCGTTACCGTGTTTGGCCATATCTTTGATTTTGGCTGCCTGCTCCAGCACGATATTCGCTTGCGCAATAATCTGCTCGCCGATGTCGGTCGGCGTGACTTCATTGCGGTTACGTTCAAACAATGACACGCCTAGTTCCTCTTCCAGCTTTTTAATGCCCAGGCTCAGGGCTGGCTGCGTGACAAAACACTTTTCAGCTGCACGGCGAAAATTACGTTCTTGCGCGACGGCTAACACAAATTTTAATTCAATCAGGGTCATGGCGATGCTCCCACGGGGTTATTGCTGCACGATGTTTATTTCTCACAGTGTAATTCTATTAATTTTATTAATCAATAATATCAAAACATACAATTATACAAATTAAATTGGGCTGCCTAAAATACGAGTCATGCATTCATTCACACCTAATCGCAAGGAGAAAACATGTTGGCCTGGCTGCACACGGAACCATCAGCCCTGCAAGACCTGCTGGCAGCCTACGCCGCCTGTTACTAAGTGGGATAGCAGGATACGGGTGGTTTGCTTGATGAACTATTATCGCAATAATGAAGAAGTAGTATATTAATCGTCTGGTCACCTATGGGTTATAGGTGGTGGCTGAATGATCACACTCAATAAAGGAGCTTGAAAATGGAGAATAAACAAAACGTGAGTGGCAAGTGTCCTTTTGCCCATGGGGCAGTCACCGCCAGCGGTCAATCTAATACCAACTGGTGGCCCAATGCTTTAAATCTGGATATCTTGCATCAGCACGACCGCAAGACCAATCCGCTAGGAGAGGCTTTTGATTACCGTGAAGCTGTCAAAACGCTGGATGTGGCCGCGGTTAAAAAAGACCTGCATGCTGCCATGACAGCCAGCCAGGCATGGTGGCCAGCCGATTGGGGACATTATGGTGGCTTGATGATCCGTCTGACCTGGCATGCGGCCGGGACTTATCGTGTGGCAGACGGCCGTGGTGGCGCTGGCACTGGCAATCAGCGTTTTGCACCGCTCAATAGCTGGCCGGATAACGTCAACCTCGACAAGGCGCGCCGCCTGCTGTGGCCGGTGAAGAAAAAATATGGCAATAAGTTGTCTTGGGCGGATTTGATTACTTTAGCCGGTACCATCGCGTATGAGTCCATGGGGCTGAAAACCTTTGGTTTCGCTTTTGGCCGTGAGGATATCTGGCATCCTGAAAAAGACATTTACTGGGGTAACGAAAAAGAATGGCTGGCCAAAACCGGTAGTGAAGGCAGCCGTTATTCCGGTCAACGCGATCTCGAAAACCCGCTGGCTGCGGTGATGATGGGCCTGATTTATGTCAATCCGGAAGGTGTCGATGGCAACCCTGACCCATTAAAAACAGCGCACGATATTCGTGAGACCTTTGCCCGTATGGCCATGAATGATGAAGAAACCGTGGCGCTCACCGCAGGTGGCCACACCGTTGGCAAGGCGCATGGTAATGGCCAGGCCAGCAATCTGGGCGCAAATCCGGAAGCGGCTGATGTCCATGAACAAGGCACGGGCTGGAACAACCACATCACACGTGGCGTGGGCCGTGACTCGGTCACCAGCGGTATTGAAGGTGCCTGGACCACACATCCGACGCGCTGGGATAACGGTTACTTTGCCATGTTGTTTAACCACGAATGGGCGCTTAACAAGAGCCCGGCGGGTGCTTGGCAGTGGGAGCCTGTGAGCATCAGGGAAGAAGACAAGCCGGTGGATGTCGAAGATCCTTCCATTCGCTATAACCCGATCATGACCGATGCCGATATGGCCATGATCAAAGATCCGGTTTACCGCCAGATCTCAGAGCGATTCCGTGATGACCAGGCCTATTTCTCAGAAGTATTTGCCCGTGCCTGGTTCAAGTTGACACACCGCGATATGGGGCCAAAAACCCGTTATATCGGCCCAGATGTGCCGCAAGAAGACCTCATCTGGCAAGACCCGGTGCCTGCCGGTCATGCCAAGCTGAGTGATGCTGATATTACTGCCTTGAAAAGCCAAATTCTGGGCAGTGGCCTGAGTACGGCTGAACTGGTTGCCACCGCCTGGGACAGCGCACGCACTTTCCGCGCATCTGATTACCGTGGCGGTGCGAATGGCGCACGCATTCGCCTGGCACCGCAAAAAGACTGGGTAGGCAATGAGCCCGCCAGATTGCAAAAAGTACTCTCAGTGCTAGAAGCGATTCAGCAAGCCTTTGGTAAACCAGTCAGCCTGGCTGACCTGATTGTGCTGGCAGGTACTGCCGCAGTTGAGCAAGCGGCAAAAGCAGCCGGTGTCGCGGTGCAAGTGCCATTCGCTCCCGGCCGTGGCGATGCCACTGCGGCGCAAACAGATGCCGAGTCTTTTGACGTGCTGGAGCCATTGCATGATGGCTACCGTAACTGGTTGAAAGCCGACTATGTGCCGACCGCAGAAGAGATGCTGCTAGACCGCACACAACTCATGGGCCTCACCGCACCAGAAATGACGGTGCTGATAGGCGGTCTGCGTGTACTGGATATCAACCATGGCGGTAGCAAACACGGCGTGTTTACCGATAGGCCAGGCGTGCTCAGTAACGACTTTTTCGTCAACCTGACGGACATGAATTACACCTGGGTGCCGACAGGTAAAAACCTGTATGAAGTGCGTGACCGTAGCACCGGTGCGGTGAAGTGGACGGCGACACGCGTGGACTTGGTGTTTGGCTCTAACTCGATATTGCGCGCTTATGCAGAGGTGTATGCGCAAGATGATGCCAAGCAGAAGTTTGTGCAGGATTTTGTGGCGGCCTGGGCGAAAGTCATGAATGCAGACCGGTTTGACCTGAAATAATCGCTGTTTGATATAAAACGAAAGCGCCTTGAGAAATCGAGGCGCTTTTTTTATTTATGGGAGAAGAGCATGGAATGTTAGTGGAAAATGAATTCTTTGATTTATCTGAGGTGTCGGATGAGTCAAGCTACGTCATTTCGGTGTGTGTGAAATTGCAAAAAAGTAATTCTGATTAGTGAGTTGTAGGGAGGGCATTGATGTTCACGCGGTTGTGGTTGTTTGTAAGGTTGCTTTTCGCCTTTTCGGCGAGTTACTTTTCTTTGCTTGCACAAAGAATAAGTAACCAAAAGAAATGCACCCCAACTTCCGCTTCATCCTTGCGCTACTCGGTTTGCCGGGCGTCCATCGAAACTCGCCCTGACAAGCCACACAGAACGTGGCTTGTTGCGGAACTCGGACAGCCGATGGCCGAAAGCTCCCGTCAATCCTGCGTTGCTCGGCGCGGCAGATGGGGGCCCCGAACACCATGCGACTGCAACCATTCGCGAATTGAAGAAAAGAATCTGTTTTTAGAACCGTCCACATTGATGCAATGTGAGTTTGATGAGATAAATCCCATTCCATCACGCTGAGTAGCGGAGACAAAATAAGAAGAGAGGGAGCGACTGTCCGAATCCCGCAGCAGCTCACGGTTTTTGTGAGCTGCCAGGTTGAGTTTCGTGACCGACTTATTTTGTTGAGCAACGTAAGGGAGCCGCAGGCCGTGATGGCTGGGTGCCCTCTTCTTTGGTTACTTTCTGAGGGGCAAGCATCAGAAAGTGACTCGCCGACAGGCGAAATAGAGTCTGTCCAATAAATAACATCTTTCCTTGCAATAGCGCTCAATGATCTTATATGCCACTCCAATAGACCGCCCAATGCGACATTTATGACCAAATATTTCACGGTATGACTAATCCTGCTAATTTCCCCAACATCCAGCAAGTCCTTTGCAGTGTCTGCTAGAATACAACCATGGATATTTATTTGATGCTGAAGGCCGTGATCATGGGCCTGGTCGAAGGCGCGACCGAGTTTATTCCTGTCAGTAGTACTGGACATCTGATCATTACCGGGGAGTGGCTGGATTTTCTCTCTAAAGATAAACGCGATGTATTTGAAATCATCATCCAGCTGGGCGCGATCTTGGCGGTCTGTGTGGAGTACCGTCAGCGTCTCTGGAATACGGTGCAGCGCATTCAAACGGACACTAACGCGCAGCATTTTGTGCGTAACCTGATCATCGCTTTCTTGCCTGCGGCACTCATCGGCCTGGCATTTCATCATCAAATTAAAGAACATTTATTTTCCTCATTCACCGTTGGTATTGCGCTGGTGGTTGGCGGCATACTGATTTTACTGATTGAAAAATTTGCGCCTGAAGGCCAGACGCGTGAGGTTGACCAGATTTCTGCCAAGCAAGCGTTGCAGATTGGTTTTGCCCAATCGCTGGCGCTGTTTCCTGGCATGTCACGTTCCGGGGCGACTATCCTGGGTGGTATGTGTTTTGGCCTGAGCCGCCAGACGGCGACTGAGTTTTCATTCTTTTTGGCATTGCCTATCATGTTTGCAGCGACCGGGCTGGACTTGTTCCAGGCACGCGATTTGTTGTCTGCGGACGATGCGCTGATCTTCTTGATTGGCTTTGTGGTTTCGTTCCTGTCTGCGCTGGTGGTGATTCGTGCGTTGATTCGTTTTGTGGCGCAGCATTCATTTGCGGTGTTTGCCTGGTACCGCATCGTATTCGGTATCCTGATATTGGCCTTTTTTGCACATTAATCTGTTTAAGGTGTGAGTCATGAATCGTGCACTGTTTAAAAAAATTGCGTTTGGCATTGCCGCTCTGCTGGCAGTGTTGTTATTGGTGGTGGTTTACCTGGCGGTGACCTTTAACCCTAACGATTACAAGCCCACCGTGATTCAATTGGTGAAAGATAAAAAACAGCGCACGCTGGATATCAAAGGCGATATCAAGCTCAGTTTCTGGCCCAAAATCGGTGCTGATTTGGGCGAGATTACCTTGTCTGAGCATCAATCTGACAAACAGTTTGCGGCGATTAAAAGCGCTAAAGTGGCGCTAGCAGTCTTGCCATTGCTCAAAAAGCAAATCGTGGTCGATACCGTTTACCTGGATGGCGCTCAGGTCAATGTGATTCAGCATGCTGATGGCAGTTTTAACTTTGATGATTTGCTGAGCAAGGAAGAGGAAGAGTCCCAGCAGATTAATTTTGATGTGCAAGGCGTCAAAATCACCAATACCCAGGCCAGTTTCAGTAATGAAGGCACGGGTGCCAAATATAGCGTAGACCAGTTTAACCTGACCACCGGCCAGGTGGCGTTGAAAAAACCGTTTGATGTGGCGACAGACTTTCACCTGGTGGCCAACCAGCCTGCGGTGGATGCCAAAGCGGCCATCAAGGCCAACATTATGGCTGACCCTGAAGGCAAGCATTTTGTCGTTAAGGGCCTAGACGCACAATTAAAAGGCGCGCTGCTGGATGGGCAGGACGTGACTGTGACTGCACAAGGCTCGGTGGATGTCGATGCGGCGAAAACAGCACTGGATGTGTCTGGCCTGAAGTTGGCCATGCAAGGTGACTTTAAAGGCACTCAGCGCGACGTCAGCGTGCAGGCGTCTGCCTTGAAAGTGAATCCAACATTGATCAGCAGCGATAAAGTGCTGCTGTCGCTCAAGCAAAAAGACGCTAATGGTGATGTAGATTTGGCCGTGGTGCTGGCTGAGTTAAAAGGCAACCAGCAGGCAGTAGAAAGCAAAGGCATTACCGCAGATGTGAATGTCAATGCGGGTGCACGCAAGGTAGAAGGCCACTTTGCATCGCCGGTGAAGGCGAATTTGGCCGACTTGATTTTTGAAGTACCTGCGCTGGCTGGCAAGTTTGATATTAAAGACCCAGCCTTGCCTATTGGCGCTATGCAGGGCCAGTTTAAACTGGCAGCTAATGCCAATGTGAAGCAAGAGCAGGTTAAAACGACGTTTGATTTGAGCCTGGCAGAAACCAAACTGAATGGCGATGTGAGTGTGGCTGGTTTCAGTACGCCGCATATTGGCTTTAAACTACACGCTGATACATTGAATTTAAACGCGCTGCTGGGTAATGCTGGCGGTAAAAAAGAAGCTGCGGCTGCCAGCACTAAAGCCAGTAGCAAGGCTGATAAACCGGCAGATTTGAGCGCGTTAAAAACCTTATTCCTTGATGGCAGCATTAATATCGGCAAGATTTTGTATAGCCCTTACACCTTGAGTGGCCTCAATGTCGGTATCAAGGCGGATGGGCAAAAACTCGCTTTGCAGGGCCTGGATGTCAAGCTGGATGACACGCGCATTCAAGGCAATGTCGGGGTGAGCCAGTTCAGCAAACCGCTGTATACGTTTGACCTCAATATCGATAAGCTAGACCTGAACCGTTACTTGCCTGCCGCAGAGGCCAAGGCTGGGGACGATAAGCCTGCCGAAAAAACGGCTGATAAGGGTGAGCAACCAATCGATTTATCTGCTTTAAAAGCACTCAATGCACAAGGCAATATCCGTGTGGGCTGGCTGAAATATGGCAAAACAGAAGCGAAAAACCTCAATATTGGTTTAAAAGCGCAAGATGGTCTGGCGAGTCTTGATCCGCTAAATGTGGATGTTTATCAAGGCACTGTGCGCGGCGCTGTGAAGCTGGATGCGCGCGCGACCCCGGCGGTGGCGATTCAGCAAAGCCTGCAGAACATCGCCGTGGGCCCGTTGTTGGTCGACACCATTAATAACGACATGCTCTCAGGCAATGGTAACTTGAATTTAAATGTGACAGCGCAAGGTAATACGGTGACGGCGCTAAAAAAGTCACTGGGCGGCTCGGTTGATTTACGTATGGCTGAAGGCGCCGTGAAAGGCTTTGATCTGGCGGGCGCGATCCGGGACGCCAAGGGAAAGTTGAATGTGCTCAAGGGCCAGTCTAATGCTGATGCAGATAAAGGCAAAAAAACAGACTTTAGTGAGCTGACAGCGACGTTTAATATTAAAAACGGTGTCGCCCATAATGACGACCTCGCCATGAAGGCGCCAGTTTTTCGCCTGACAAAGGGCGAAAGCAAGGGTGATATCGATATCGGCAAAGAGCAGCTTAATTATGTCGCCAAGCCAACGCTGGTCAATTCGCTCAAAGGTCAGGGTGGTAAAGATGCTGAACAACTTGGTAGCGTAGGGATTCCGGTTAAAATCACCGGCACTTTTGCTGCACCTAAATTTGGTATTGATATGGCCGCACTGGGGCAAGCATTGGCGAAATCTGTGGCACTGGATGCACTCACTGAGAAACTTGGTGGCAGTAAGGCAGATGCGTTAAAAGGCTTGCTCAATGGCAAATCATCCAGCGATAGCGCGAGTGGCGACGCTACCAAATCCGAGAGTGGGACGGCAACAGAGCCTGCTAAGCCTGCCGACCAGCTCAAACAAAAGACTTTGAAAAAGCTGTTGAACTTCTAGCTGTGAGTGTGTTTGCCGAAAAATTAATCGCCTGGCAACAGGTGCATGGCCGCCATGATTTGCCGTGGCAACAAACGCGTGACCCTTATGCGGTTTGGGTGTCTGAAATCATGCTGCAGCAAACGCAGGTGTCGGCCGTCATTGGCTACTATGACCGCTTTATGCAACGTTTCCTCACCATTGCTAGCCTGGCAGAAGCAGAGCAAGACGAGGTGATGCGTTATTGGAGTGGCTTGGGCTATTACTCCCGCGCCCGCAACCTGCATCATGCAGCACAAACCATCATGCGTGAGCATCGTGGTATTTTCCCCACAGATTTCGATACTATCCAGACACTCAAGGGCATAGGTCGCTCAACGGCTGCCGCGATTAGTGTGTTTGCTTTTAATCAGCGGCAGACCATACTTGATGGTAATGTAAAACGCGTCTTGGCCAGGCTCTATGCGGTGGATGGCTGGCCAGGCTTGCCCGAGGTGGAAAAGAAACTCTGGCAAATCGCTGAAGATTTGTTGCCTGATGATGGTCTGCCAGCCTATGTACAAGGCTTAATGGATTTTGGTGCGACTTTCTGTACGCGTAGTAAACCGCGGTGCGATGATTGCCCTATGCAGAGTCAGTGCCAGGCCTATCAGCAACAGCGCGTGGCACAATTGCCAGCCTCTAAGCCGCGCAAAGCCTTGCCAGAAAAACAGGTTACCATGCTGATGATTGTGGATGCGGGTGAAATTTTGCTGGAACGGCGGCCGAATCAAGGCATATGGGGCGGCTTATGGAGTCTGCCTGAACTATCGCCTACGCAAATAGCCGTGCCCCATGTGCAGGATAACTTGGGATTGGAAACCGAGACGCTAGAGGTGTTGCCAGTGCTATGGCATACCTTTACGCATTTCAAACTTGAAATTACGCCCCAACCATTACAACTGACCGGGCGGCGACCTGCCCTCCCGCCTCATATGCAGTGGCTTACGTTTTCTGACGCGATTTCAGCGGCGCTGCCAACCCCGGTGCGCACGCTCATTAAAGCGTTCAAGCAGCCTTGAGATTAAGCCTAGATATTGGCGAGTCGAAAAACGTGGCTTGCCAGTTCTGCCTGATTGACCTTAAGGTGTTTTAGTAAAGACGGCGCACTGTCAGGTTTCACCATGGCTTTGGTATAAATCACAGGCAATTCAAAAATAGCGATTTCCCGCTCAACAATATTCAGGTTCGCGTGTGCGGATCCTTGAATCACATCCATCAGCTTGTCATACACATTGTCCGTCACGCGGGTATAAGGGAATAGAATCCAGAAGTCTGTGCCTTCTCTCCCAACCAAATCTGACCGTCTAAACGAGCGCTGCAAATCGTGTGTCAAGGAAGATAGCTGACGTAATGCCTCAGGCGCACCATAAGCCTCACCCAGGCTGTTATCGTCGCCATAGGCGATTCTGACCAAAGCGACGTTAAAGTCATCAGAGTGCCTGATCAGCACTTGGCAAATCCAGTCTAATGTATCTATAAAACGACTACATAACTGAATGTCAGAAATCATGAGAAGGCCCCGGTTAAGAATGTATATATAAGGTGCGGTCAGTAAAAACACTGCAAAACATTACTATGCTAGCAGAAACTTTTAGATAAATTCAGTTTGAACAGCTTTGTAAAACCACTCCTTTTCATAACCTTGCAATTGGGCGCACTAGTCAGACTGTTGCAATTCTGCAACAAATCAAACTTGCGCTAAGCAATTTGACGTATTCACTTGCGCCGAAAGCCCTGCATTTGCAAGAATTGCTCTGACCTTGTTGGAAATGCTTTAAGTGATTCCGCAGGAGTTATCGAGTATGTGCGTTTTTGCGCGCATCTTTAAAAGCAATATCCTTACACAAGTTGTGAAAACAACATTTTTGGAGATTCGTATGAATACAAAATTGAACGTTGCAGTTGCAGCAGCTCTGTTCGCTGCAGCTACTGGCGCACAAGCTGGCATCACTATCCCAGCTGGTGACTGGACTCTGGACATCGGTGGCGTTGTTAACGCTTACTACACTCACACTAGCTTCAGCGGCGACGACGCAGCTGCAGGCGAATTCGGTAACGGTGATAGCGTAAACAACATCACTACCGGTTTGCTGCCAAACTACCTGAGCGTATCTGGTAAAACACGTCAGAACGACCTGGATGTTGGTTTCACAATCAGCATCAACCCAGGCGCTTCTACAACTCAAGCCGGTATTCAAGGTGGCGGTAGTGGTTCTGATTCTACTGCAGGTACTTTTGGTAACCAAGAAAACCGTCAAGCATTCTTGACATTCGGTGATGCTTCATGGGGTTCTATCAAGCTGGGTAAAGATCTGGGTATCTACGCTTCAGACGCTATCTTGAATGACCAAACTCTGTTGGGCGTTGGTTCTGCTGCTGGTTCTTTGGCTGGCAACACAACAACATTGGGTCGTATTGGCCGTGGTTTCATGTATGCTGACTGGAAATCCCAAGTTGCTTACACATCACCAAACTGGAATGGTTTCCAATTCACAGCTGGTGTAACACAAGCTTGGAATGCGTTGGCTGCTGATATTGGTGCAGTTGCATCATCAGGTTCTAACCAACGTGGTGGTTCACAATCTGCTTACGAAGGTAAAGCTTCTTACGAGTGGACTGGTGACCTGGCTGGTAAAGTATGGGTTTCTGCAATCAGCCAAAAAGTTGCTGGCCTGAACAATGGCGTTACAACCTTTGGTGATGACCGTGCAACTGCATGGGATATCGGTACAAGCCTGAAATTTGCTGACTTCGGTCTGGTTGGTTACTACGGCCAAGGTAAAGGTATCGGCCAAACTGTTCAACTGTTGAACGGTTTCGATGCTAACGGCAAACGTCGTGACTCTGACCAATGGTACGTTCAAGGTTCATACACTATTCCTACTGTAGGTACTAAACTGGCTGCTTCTTATGGCCGTTCTACATTAGATGGCAATGGTGGCGAAGACCTGAGCGAGTTGAAAGCTAGCATGTGGACTGTTGGTGCTTACCACCCACTGACCAAGCACTTGAACTTGGTTGCTGAATACTCTGTAGCTAAAGACGATACAAGTTTCCGTACCGCTGCTGACACAGATCTGAAAGCAAAAACCATCTCTCTGGGTGCGATCCTGTTCTTCTAGTTTAATTGCAGTTTAACTGCTTAAATTAAAAGTCAGAAAAACGGCAACTTCGGTTGCCGTTTTTTATTGAGTAAATACATAGAAAGTTGTTAGCTATGAAGCTTTATCCAGTGACAGTGATTTCTGATTTCTATGAGAATCCCGACGAAATCAGAAAATATGCGTTGGCACAAAAATATACCTATTGCCATGAAATGCAGGGAATTGACTACGTATTCCCAGGCAGTAGAACAAAAGATTTAAAAGATCTTAGCCAGTCGCTATATGAGAAAATCTGCAAAAAACTTATCAGCGTATTTCATATCCCAGAGCATGATCTTATGCGCTGGCAAATTAATACTAGCTTTCAAATTGTTGAAGGCGAGTATGGCCATGGATTGATACATCAAGACCAGAATACAGTGTTTGCTGGTGTCCTTTACCTGACCCCGGATGCGCCGTTAAATGCTGGTACATCGTTGTTCAGGAAAAATTCAAGTTATGATGAAGAGCTGTACTGGAAACTGATTAAAGAGAACGATGAGCGTTTTAAGGGTAAAGAGCCAATAGACTTTAGCTATCACAATATGTTTGATGAAGTTGTGCGAGTTAATAACGTCTATAACTCATTAATTTTGTTTGAAGGTGATTTACACCATTGCGCCAATCAGTTCTTTGGTACAACAAAGCAAGACTCCCGATTGGCACAGGTGTTTTTTATCACTAAGATTGATGCCAATAAAGAAAGCTCTTTTCCATTGCTACGTGTGAAAAAGCAACCACTTTAATTAGTCATCAATCCCCAGTTCTTGAATTTTGCGCGTCAACGTATTACGACCCATCCCTAACTGATTGGCTGCCTCGATGCGGCGGCCATCGGTATGGGCAAGGGCGCGCGTGATGAGGATGCGTTCAAACTCCTTGGTTTTTGCATCCAGGATATTGGTTTCACCTCTATTTAGCGCATCGGTGACTTCTTGTGCCAGCGCTTCTTGCCAGGAGCCGCCTGTACTATGTTTGCCGGTGTCTTCTTTCAATTCTGGCGGCAGGTCGTTCACATCGACGTTCTGTCCGGGTGCCATCACGGTGAGCCAATGGCAGACGTTTTCCAGTTGGCGTACGTTGCCGCTCCAATTGACTGACATCAGGTATTTGATGGCCGCTTGGGATAGTTGTTTAGGCTCTACACCCAGCTGCTGAGCGCTGTGGGCGAGAAAATGTTTGGTCAGAAAGGGGATATCCTCCCTGCGCTCGCGCAAGGGCGGCAGGCGTAGACGAATAACATTTAAGCGATGAAATAAGTCTTCACGGAATAGGCCTTGTTTGACGCGCTCCTCCAAATCCTGATGTGTAGCTGCAATGACGCGTACATTGACTTTGATGGGCTGGTGGCCGCCGACCCGGTAAAACTGGCCATCCGATAACACGCGCAATAAGCGCGTTTGCAAATCAGCTGGCATATCGCCGATTTCGTCCAAAAATAAGGTGCCATTGTCTGCCTGCTCAAAGCGCCCTCTTCTGGCCGCTGCTGCGCCGGTAAACGCGCCGCGTTCGTGACCAAACAATTCGGATTCCAGCAAATCTTTAGGAATCGCTGCGGTGTTGATGGCGATAAATGGTTTGTCTGCACGAGGGCTGTGTCTGTGCAATGCGCTCGCAACCAGTTCTTTACCGCTGCCAGACTCACCATTGATGAGTACGGTGGAGTGTGAGCGACTCAAGCGGCCAATGGCGCGGAAAACCTCTTGCATGGCTGGCGCCTGGCCGATAATTTCAGGAGAAGGCCCGGTATCCTCAACGGCTTCAACCGATTGGCGCATGCTCTCTTCAACCGCGCGTTTGATAATTTCAATGGCCTGGTCGACATCAAAAGGTTTGGCCAAATACTCAAAGGCGCCGCCCTGGAACGCTGCTACGGCACTTTCCAGATCGGAGTACGCAGTCATGATAATGACGGGGATGTCAGGAAAGCGTTGTTTTACTTCTGACAGAAAGTCCAGCCCGGAGCCGTTAGGCATGCGGATATCGCTGACAATCACTTGTGGTTGTTCGCGGTTCAGCGCATTCAGTGCTTCTGCAGGGGACGAGAAGGTTTTGAAATCAAAGTCAGTGCGTGCCAGTGCTTTTTCAAACACCCAGCGGATGGATTTGTCGTCGTCTAGGATCCAGATTGGCTTCATAGCTATTTCTCGTCAATTATTATGCTGATGATTTTAATTGCGTGCTCTCAATGGGCAGCAATATATGGAAAATGGTTTTACCAGGCTGCGAATCGCAATCTATCATGCCGTGGTGTTGTGTAATAAAAGTCTGCGCCAGCGCCAGCCCTAAGCCGGTGCCACCTTCGCGGCCAGAGACCAGCGGGTAAAAAATACGTTCTTTAATGCCTGCCGGGATGCCTGGGCCGTTATCGATAATCTCAAGATGAATGCCGACGCGGTAGCGTTTTCTGGCTAGTGTAATTTGGCGTTCTGCACGTGTGCGGAAAGTGATGCTTGCATTTTCGGTCTGGCTTTGTTGCATGGCTTGTGCCGCGTTGCGGGCAATGTTGAGCACGGCCTGAATCAGTTTCTCGCGGTCCCCAATCAACTCCGGCAAGCTGGTGTCGTAATCGCGGATGACGCGGATATGATTGGGTGATTCTGCCAGTAGCAGGCTACGCACACGCTCCAATACTTCGTGGATGTTGGTCGGCTCATATTTAGGCACGCGGTGTGGGGCCAGCAACCTGTCCATCAGGCTATGTAGCCGATCGGCTTCTTTAATAATGACTTGGGTGTATTCTTTTAGGCTGGCTTGTGGCAGCTCGAATTCAAGCAATTGCGCCGCGCCGCGCAAGCCGCCCAACGGGTTGCGGATCTCGTGCGCCAGGTTGCGTAATAATTCTGAGTTGGCCTGCTGTTGAATTAGCATGCGCTCTTCACGCGCAATACGCAATTGCTGGTCCATCTGCACAAACTCCAGAATCAGCATGTCTTCTGGCGTTTGGTTGAACGCAGTTGAAATAGGTGTCACGGTACAAGTCACCGCAGTGGTATGCCCGCGTTGCGTGGTTAGCGTGAACTCGTGTTCGCGGAACGGCCCTTGTGTTTGTATGGCATTGGTCACTGCCATTTGCAGAATCTCGCAATTCACGAAGACATCGTGAATATGCAGGCTATGAATTTGGTTGGCGCTAAACGCGAACAGAATCTCTGCACTCGAGTTTGCATAGGTCACTTCCAACTGGTTATTGAGCAGAATCACTGCCGTAGCAATGTGCTCTAAACCGCTAAACCCGTGGGGAGATTGTTGAACCATATCCTAAGCTTGTTAAAAAGAGTGAATCACGCCCTGTTTTAAAGCAAAAGCCAAGCCAATTCTAACTCACTTGTCAAAAATGGTTTAAAGCATTACCAAAATGGTGCGTTTAAAGGTTGAGTTCTTTGTTGAGCAGCTCGATGTTGCGCTCATGTGCCTGAATTTCGGCCTCAATCAGATGTAGCTTTTCATCGTATTTTGCGACGTTTCTAAAGGTTTTGCCGTTGGCACCTTTGTACACTTCCGGTGTGTTTTGCGCCTCTTCGTATAACTGTTTTGCATTCTCAAGTGCTTGTTTTTCTTGCGCTAATTCACTCATCAGCAGTTCGCGGCGCTTCTGGTCGCGCTGGTTTTGCGTCTGGTTATCCACTTTTGGAAAGTTGGCCGGTGAAGGTGTTTTTGCGCTGGATTTTTTTTCACGCGCAATGGGCGCTGGCTCGGCTGTTTTTGGGCCGCTGATCACCAATTCTGATTTGCTATTGCCCTCTGGTTTGATGTTGGTATAGGTGGTGACGCCATTGCTATCGGTATATTTGTAAATATCGGCCAGGCTGTCTGTAGAACCCATCACAAAAGCAAAAATGTAAAAAAGTCTTTTCATGGCAATAGTTTAGAGTAGATTGTTGAGGTTATCAACGTGTGTTTGCTGCAAAAGGTTGACGCTGCCGGCGGGCATAAAAAAACAGGGCAGCCTAAGCTGCCCTGTTTTGGTGCGACTCTTGCGATTAGCAGGAGTAGTACAAACCAAACTCAACAGGGTGTGGTGTTTGACGCAATTTAGTGACTTCTTCCATTTTCAATGCAATGTAAGAATCAATCCAGTCGTCAGTGAATACACCACCGCGTGTCAAGAATTCGCGGTCTTTGTCCAGGTACTCAAGCGCTTGTTCCAGAGATGAACATACTGTTGGGATCAATGCATCTTCTTCTGGTGGCAGATGGTACAAGTCTTTAGTTGCTGGTTCACCTGGGTGAATCTTGTTCTGAACGCCGTCCAGACCAGCCATCAACAAGGCTGAGAAAGCCAGGTAAGGGTTGGCAATCGGGTCTGGGAAACGCGCTTCAACACGGCGAGCCTTGTCAGAATGCACGAATGGAATACGGATCGCAGCAGAACGGTTTTTAGCAGAGTAAGCCAGTTTTACCGGTGCTTCGTAGTGTGGAACCAGGCGCTTGTATGAGTTAGTACCTGGGTTGGTGATCGCGTTCAGTGCGCGTGCGTGCTTGATGATGCCGCCGATGTAGTACAAGGCGAAATCGCTCAAACCAGCATAGCCGTTACCTGCAAACAGGTTTTTGCCATCTTTCCATACAGATTGGTGTACATGCATACCAGAACCGTTATCGCCAAACATTGGTTTAGGCATAAAGGTCGCTGTTTTGCCGTAAGCGTGTGCAGTGTTGGTCACTACGTACTTCAGGATTTGCGTCCAGTCAGCACGTTGTACCAATGTTGCAAATTTAGTACCGATTTCACATTGACCAGCAGTCGCCACTTCGTGGTGATGCACTTCAACTGGCACGCCCAGCTCTTCCAGGGTCAATACCATGGCAGAACGGATGTCGTGCAATGAATCGACTGGTGGCACTGGGAAGTAGCCGCCTTTAACGCCTGGACGGTGGCCTGTGTTGCCGCCTTCGAATTTTTCACCTGATGACCAGGCCGCTTCTTCGGAGTTGATCTTCACGAAGCTACCACCCATGGTGGCATCCCATTGTACGCTGTCAAAAATGAAGAACTCTGGCTCTGGACCAAAGTAAGCTGTGTCGCCCAGGCCGCTGGATTTCAGGTAGGCTTCTGCGCGTTTTGCCAGGCTACGTGGGTCACGGTCATAACCTTTACCATCTGTAGGGTCAACAACGTCACAGGTCAAAACCAGTGTTGGCTCGTCAAAAAACGGGTCAATGTATGCGGTGCTTGCATCAGGCATCAATTGCATGTCAGACGCTTGAATACCTTTCCATCCTGCGATGGAAGAGCCGTCAAATGCATGGCCTTCAGTAAATTTATCTTCGTCGAAGTGAGAAACTGGCACAGTCACGTGCTGCTCTTTACCTCTGGTGTCGGTAAAACGGAAATCGACAAATTTGATGTCGTTTTCTGCAACCAATTTCATTACGTTTGCAACGGACATTACATTCTCCTCAATGATCAAGGTCTAAATTTTAAGTTGCACACGCAAAAACGGGGCATGTTGCGGATGTCCCGGAACGTGAGCAAGTGCAAAACAATGGATAGATGGGATTCAGCCGGATGACTGTATCCCAGGAAATCTCAATGTGTAATATTAGCAGGAAGCATGCCACGCCAGAATAACCATTTTGCATGCTTAAGGGGTATCTTGGATAAAATTATGAAAACGATGTGCACTATTTGTGTGCGATGCAACAAATTGAGCACCAAAAGTGTGCATTGTGATTTTGATTGTCTTTCGCGGGTATACTCGCCGTTTTAGTCCTTATGTTTAAGAATGAAGGTGTGATTTGGATAGCGTAGAAAATATCTTAACCCAGGCCCAGGCGCGCGCCTCACAAACTGGTTTGACCTATGCCGGTGCAGTGACACCACAAGAGGCCTACGCGCTGATCAGCCAAAATAACGAAGCGGTGTTGGTGGATGTGCGCTCGCGCGCCGAATTGGAACTGGTAGGGCGTGTGCCAATGGCAACGCATGTTGAGTGGGCGTTTTACCCGGGCATGGTGGCAAACGCTGATTTTGCGGCGCAATTGCAAGCGCAAGTGGATAAATCCCGCACAGTGATTTTTATGTGCCGCACTGGCGGGCGCAGCCATAATGCCGCGCTGCTGGCGCAGCAATTGGGTTATAGCAATGCTTACAACATGATTGAAGGCTTTGAAGGCCAGGCCAATGAGCACAAGCAAAGAACGCTCATTAATGGCTGGAAGCATGCTGGCCTGCCTTGGACTAACTAAATCAGACCAGTTATGACTGTTGAAAAATATGCCGTGATTGGTCATCCAATCGAACATAGCAAATCGCCATTCATTCATCAGGTATTTGCCCGGCAATTCAATAAAGCCATTGTTTATGAGAAAGTGCTAGCGCCTCTGGATGGCTTTGCTGCAACCGTTGCGCGCTTGCAAGCCGAAGGTTATCTGGGCGCGAATGTGACGGTGCCATTTAAGTTTGAGGCATTTGATGCCTGTCAGGATTTATCTGCGCGTGCGCAAGCCGCCGGTGCGGTCAATACGCTCAGTTTTCAAGCGCCACAACTTCTTGGTGACAATACCGACGGCTGTGGCCTGGTCAACGACATCCTCAAGCATCAGCACACAGCATTGGCAGGCAAAACCATCTTGTTGCTTGGTGCTGGTGGTGCTGCGCAAGGCGTGATATTGCCTTTGCTTGAGCAGCAGCCAGCGCAACTGACCATTGCTAATCGCAGCCTGGATAAAGCGCAGGCCATGGCCGCAAGATTTGCTGCGGATGCCGCACGGTCGCAGGCCTCATTGCAGGTGCAGACCTTTGCAGAGTTATCGCAAAGCTATGACGTGGTGATTAATGCCACTTCGGTTGGGTTGACTGATAGTGCCTTGCAAATACCGGTGCTGGTATTCCAGTCGCATACCCTGGCCTACGACATGATGTATGGCCGTGATACACCATTTATGCAGCAGGCGCGCTCTGCAGGTGCGCGGGTGGCAGATGGTTTAGGCATGTTGGTTGAGCAGGCCGCTGAAGCATTTTATCTCTGGCATGGCTTGCGTCCGGAAACGGCGTCCGTCATCCAGTCTTTCCGCCAGTCCTAGATTTTTCCCAATGAAGCAAACCATTAAACTGTTTTTTGGCCTCTTGCTGCTATGGATTTGCCTGTACCAGGTGTGGGTGCTATTGCATATTGTCTGGTGGATAGAGCATAACCCAACATCCACCGCCTTTATGGAGGCGCGGCTTGAAGTCATGCAGGAGAGTCACCCTGATGCAAAGTTGCAGCAGCAGTGGGTGCCGTATGCTAAGATCAGCAGCCATTTAAAGCGTGCCGTGATTGCGGCCGAAGACAGCAAGTTTGTCGATCATCAGGGGTTTGACTGGGTGGGCATAGAAACGGCGTTTGAGAAGAATCTGAAAAAAGGCAAAATTGTGGCGGGCGGCTCGACCATTAGCCAACAATTGGCCAAGAACCTGTTTTTATCCGGACACCGTACGCCGTGGCGCAAAGCGCAAGAGGCGGTTATTACCTTTATGCTGGAAAAACTGTTGAGCAAGCGCCGCATTCTGGAGATTTACCTGAATGTCATCGAATGGGGTGATGGGGTGTTTGGTGCCGAAGCCGCTGCACGCCATTATTTTCATGGCAATGCCAAGTCACTGGGCCCAGCGCAGGCTGCCAGGTTGGCGGCCATGATTCCTAATCCACGTTTTTATGATGTACATCGCAGTACGCGCTATTTGAGCCGCCATGCTGGCACTATACAGGCGCGTATGCGATTGGTGAAAATACCCTGATTTTAAGGGCTTGTTTCAGCGATTAAACCCTCATACCGCCACATACAATGTTTTATATAAATATATGTATGTGGCTTTACCACATCCGTATTTGATGCACCCTCATTAATAATCACTGATTAGCAATGACGGCGCATCTTGGGGACAGGTTGCATGTTGACCTAACCCTAAACAGCGAGATGTTTTAATAAGGGTATGAGGTAACGGCCAGTATAACTGGCCGTATTTTTTGCCAGTTCCTCGGGCGCGCCTACGCCAACCACTACACCGCCACCATCACCGCCCTCAGGGCCCATGTCAATCAGCCAGTCTGCGGTTTTAATCACATCCAGGTTGTGCTCGATAATCACGACCGTGTTGCCAGAGTCGCGCAGCCTATGGATCACATCCAGCAATAATTGAATATCAGCAAAGTGCAAGCCGGTGGTTGGTTCATCGAGGATATACAAGGTGCGGCCAGTGTCGCGCTTGCTTAGTTCCAGTGACAGTTTGACCCGTTGTGCTTCACCGCCAGACAAGGTCGTGGCCGATTGCCCCAGCGTGATGTAGCCCAGGCCCACGTCGAGCAAGGTTTTCAGTTTGCGCTCAATGACTGGTTGCGCATTAAAGAACTGATGCGCTTGTTCCACCGTCATTTCTAGCACCTGGTGGATATTCTTGCCTTTGAACTGGATCTCCAGCGTTTCGCGGTTATAGCGTTGGCCTTTGCACACATCACACGGCACATAGACGTCAGGCAAAAAGTGCATTTCTACGCGCAGCACGCCGTCACCCTGGCAAGCCTCGCAGCGGCCGCCTTTGACGTTAAATGAATAACGGCCTGGGCCATAGCCGCGGGCGCGGCTCTCGGGCACGCTGGCGAATAAATCACGAATAGGCGTGAACAAGCCGGTGTAAGTAGCTGGATTGGAGCGCGGTGTGCGGCCAATCGGGCTTTGGTCTACATCGACCACTTTGTCAAAAAATTCCAGGCCGTCAATGCTGTCGTGCGGCGCTGCTTCTGTGGTGCTGCCATACAGATGCGTCGCTACCACACGGTAGAGCGTATCGTTGATCAGCGTAGATTTGCCACTACCGGAGACGCCAGTCACGCAGGTGAGCAGGCCAACCGGGATTTCGACGCTGACATTTTTCAGGTTGTTGCCGGTCGCATTGTTCAGTTTGATCCAACGGGCCGGGTCAGGGCGCGTGCGCGGCAATTTAAAGGTGATCTGTTTTTTACCACTGATATATTGCCCGGTCAGTGAGTTAGGGTCGGCCTCAATTTCGGCCGGCGTGCCAAAAGACACAATATTGCCGCCATGCTCGCCAGCCCCAGGGCCAATATCGACCACAAAATCAGCCAGTTGAATCGCATCTTGATCATGTTCGACCACAATGACGCTATTGCCGATATCGCGCAGGCGTTTGAGGGTTTCCAGCAGTCTATCGTTATCGCGCTGGTGCAAACCAATCGAAGGCTCATCCAGCACATACATCACGCCAGTCAGGCCGCTGCCGATTTGTGATGCCAGGCGGATACGCTGCGCTTCGCCGCCAGATAAGGTTTCTGCCGAGCGCGACAATGACAAATAATCCAGGCCGACATTGGTCAGGAATTTAAGGCGGTTTTCGATCTCTTTGACGATTTTGTCAGCAATGGCCAGTTTTTGGCCGCTGAGTTGCAGCGTTTCAAAGAAGTTTAGTGCCTGCTTTAACGGCACTTCACAAATCTGGTGAATATTGCGATCGCCGACTTTGACGTGGCGCGCTTCTCTGCGCAAACGGGTGCCTGCACAATCAGGGCAACTGGTGGCGTTGATGTATTTGGCCAGTTCGTCGCGTACGGCTGTCGAGTCACTTTCACGATAGCGGCGTTGCAGGTTGTTGATAATGCCTTCAAAGGTGTGCGACTTGCTGAAAAACGTGCCGCGCTCATTGAGGTATTTAAAGGTAATTTGTTCGCGACCAGAACCGAACAGCAAAATTTGCTGGGTTTCTTCCGGCAGGTTTTCAAATGGCGCTTCCAGGTCAAACGCGTAATGCTGGCTCAGGCTGGCCAACATCTGGAAGTAAAACTGGTTGCGTTTGTCCCAGCCTTTAATGGCACCGCTGGCAAGCGACAAATGCGGGAAAGCCACCACGCGTTTCGGGTCAAAAAACGTCACCTGGCCCAGGCCGTCACATTTAGGGCAGGCGCCCATCGGGTTGTTAAAGCTGAATAAACGCGGCTCTAGTTCCACCAGTGAGTAATCACACACCGGGCAAGAGAACTTGGCTGAGAACAAGTGTTCTTTGTCCGTGTCCATTTCCAGGGCAATCGCCTTGCCATCGGCCAGGCGTAGTGCCGTTTCAAATGACTCAGCAATACGCTGCTTCATGTCTTCGCGCACTTTGAGGCGATCCACCACTACATCTACACTGTGTTTGGTGGTTTTTGCCAGCTGCGGCAGGCTGTCCATTTCGTAGACCTTGCCATCAATGCGCAAACGCACAAAGCCTTGTGCTTTAAGGGTATCGAATAAATCAAGCTGCTCGCCTTTACGGTTAGAGACCACCGGCGCCAGAATCATCAGCTTGGTGTCTTCTGGCAACTTGAGGATGCTGTCCACCATCTGGCTGACCGTTTGCGCTTCGAGCTTGATGCCGTGGTCCGGACATTCCGGGTCACCGGCGCGAGCATACAGCAAACGCAAATAGTCATGGATTTCAGTCACGGTGCCCACGGTAGAGCGCGGGTTGTGCGAAGTGGATTTTTGTTCGATGGAGATCGCAGGCGATAAGCCTTCGATCAGGTCGACATCAGGTTTGTCCATGCGTGCCAAAAACTGGCGGGCATAGGCCGACAAACTTTCGACGTAACGGCGCTGTCCTTCTGCGTAGAGGGTATCAAAGGCCAGTGAAGATTTTCCAGAGCCGGAGAGGCCGGTCACCACAACCAGTTGGTTGCGTGGAATATCCAGATTGATGTTCTTCAGATTATGGGTGCGCGCCCCGCGAATTTTGATAAATTCCATGATACTTTCACGAACAGACAGCCAACCTGATAATATACGCAATTATTCAAAATTTAGCCAAGTTTTCTTACAGATTCATGCAGTTCTCCGAAAAAATGACCCGAATAGAAACACGTGCCACTGCGGCCCTGGCTTCTATCTATGGGCTGCGTATGCTGGGCATGTTTTTAATCCTGCCTATTTTTGCGATTTATGCCGAAAAACTGCAAGGCGGTGATAACCATGCCTTGATTGGCCTGGCACTCGGTGCCTACGGGTTTATGCAGGTGATTTTCCAGTTGCCGTTTGGCATGGCATCTGACCGGTTTGGCCGCAAAAAACTGATTTACCTCGGTTTGATCATGTTTGCAGTGGGCAGTGTGTTTGCCGCCACCGCGCAAGATATTTATATGGTGATAGTCGGCCGCGCGATTCAGGGGGCCGGTGCGATTTCTGCCGTGGTCACCGCGCTGGTGGCTGACTCTACGCGCGAAGAGCACCGCACACAGGCCATGGCCATGATAGGCGCCACCATAGGCGTCACGTTCGCCGTGTCATTAGTGGCCGGGCCGATTTTGAATCAATGGATAGGCGTATCGGGTATTTTCTGGTTAACCGCCGTGTTGTCTATTTTGGCCATTGCCGTGGTGAAATTTGCCGTGCCAGAGCCCTTGCATGCGCACTTTCACTCCGATGCGCAGGCCGCCCCGGCCAAGATTCGTGAAGTGTTACGTGACACCCAGTTATTGCGCCTCAATTTTGGCACATTTTGCCTGCATGGCGCCCAAATGGCCATGTTTATGGTGGTGCCATTTGCCATCAAAAATAGCACCGGCATGAACGAAAACACGCACTGGCAAATCTACCTGCCGGTGTTGGTGCTGTCGTTTATCCTCATGGTGCCTGCGATTATTTATGCCGAGAAAAAAGCTAAACTCAAGCCCGTGTTTGTCAGCGCCGTTGGCCTGATGTTACTCACGCAAATTGCCTTTATGTTTAGCCTCAATAGCCTGTGGGGCATTGTCGCAACCTTGTTCTCTTACTTTGTCGCCTTTAATGTGCTCGAGGCTTCATTGCCATCGCTGATCTCAAAAATGGCGCCGGTGGCGGCCAAAGGCACGGCGATGGGCATCCACAATACCGCGCAATCATTTGGCATGTTTTTAGGTGCCGCGCTGGGTGGCTGGCTATCACACAGTTATGGCAGCGCCACCGTATTCGTCTTCTGTGCCGCCTTGATGGTGATCTGGTTTGGCCTGGCGCTTGGCATGCAGGCACCCCCCAGTGTCAAAACAAAAATGTTCCATATACAAGGGTATAATGACGAACAAGCCGCCATTCTGGTGCAGGATATCCGCGCCATGGAAGGCGTGTATGAAGTAGTCGCCATTCCTTCAGAAACCATGCTCATGGTCAAGTTGGAAAATCAGCGCAGCAAAGAATTTCAGGCGGCATTGTCGCAAGCAATCATGAATCGAATAGGGGAGTAGTGACACCATGGCATCAGTCAACAAAGTGATTTTGATGGGTAATCTGGGGCGTGACCCGGAAGTGCGCTATATGCCAAACGGTGAGGCAGTAGCTAACTTCAGCATCGCCACCACCGAAAACTGGAAAGACAAGTCTGGCGTGCGCCAGGAAAAAACCGAATGGCACAACATTGTCATGTATCGCCGTTTAGCAGAAATCGCCGGTGAATACCTGAAAAAAGGCCGCCCGGTCTATGTAGAGGGCCGTTTACAAACCCGCAAGTGGGAAAAAGACGGCGTGACGCGTTACAGCACCGAAATCGTGGCTGACCAGATGCAAATGCTGGGCACAGGCCGTGAAGGTGGCAGCGCGCCTTATGAAGGCGGCGACATGGAGCAGGGTGGTGGTATGGACGACTACAACCAGGCCCCATCGCGCGCGCCAGCCATGGGTGGTGGTAATGCAGGCGGTGGCAACCGTAACGCGTTCCAGCCAGCCCCAGCGAGCAAGCCAGCAGGCAATTTTGACGATTTTGATGACGATATTCCGTTTTGACAGCTACAAAACCAATAATTGTTGATTGAAATTATATAAGGCCCTGTTTTTACAGGGCTTTATTATTTTATGCATCAAGAAAGTGTTTGATCCAGATGTAAAAAATGATGCGGTTATGCTTAATAAAAAACCAGGCTAGTGCATGTGGGAGAGTGAGCAGGCATGATTTGCCTCGCTGACAGCGTCACATCGGAATTAGCCATCTCTTGGATCTTTACAGGTACTCAACGATAAACGCTGGTTGGGGAGCTTCAGTCAAAAACTAACATTGTTTTAGGCAAGAATTTAATAAATTAAGACTTGATTCGACATTTAAATTAATTCATTCTTGAGCTGTTCATGAATTTATTTATTTAAATGAATAATGCGTATGTTCATGTCAGTCACTCGTTGTAATGCGCTTTTCTAGGAAGGACCCCCACTCATGGCAACCCTCAATATCAATGGTACCACCCACCAGGTAGATGCCCCAGGTGATATGCCCCTGCTGTGGGCGATCAGAGATATCATCGGACTGACAGGTACTAAGTTTGGCTGTGGTATCGCGCAATGCGGCGCATGCACGATTCATGTGGATGGTCAGGCGACCCGTTCTTGTGTCTTACCGATTTCAGCCGTGAGTGGTAAAAAAATTACGACCATAGAGGCAGTGGGGGAAACCGCAGCCGGTAAGTCAATTCAAAAAGCCTGGTTAGACCAGGAGGTGATGCAATGTGGTTATTGTCAGTCAGGTCAGATCATGTCAGCTTGTGCTTTGCTTGGCCAACACCCTCAGCCGAATGATGCGCAAATCGATGCTGCCATGTCAGGCAATATTTGCCGCTGTGGTACTTATCCACGCATACGTGCGGCGATCAAGTTAGCTGCCAAGGAAGGAGTCTGATCATGTCACAAGGTCTTATTCAAGCGTTAACCGATCAATACACGGTGGCTAATCCTCCTCGACGTCAGTTTCTTAAAATGGCCGCGTCAGTGAGTGCAACCGCGGCTGGTGGCATGGTGTTAAGCATCAGCTTGCCGGCGTTGAGTCAAAGCAAGCAAACCCAGGCCTACAGTGAGTTGGAGACCGGCAAGGACGTGCTGGCGCCTAATGGATTTATCAAGATTGATAAGACAGGCGAGGTCATCATGATTATGCCCAAGGTCGAAATGGGCCAAGGTGTGTATACCTCTATTCCTATGCTGTTAGCAGAAGAGCTGGAGGTCGATCTCCACACCGTGAAGCTGGAGCATGCCCCGCCCAATGAGAAGCTCTATGCAGATGCGCTGCTGGGCGCGCAGGTGACAGGCGGATCAACCTCCATCCGTGCACTGTGGGAGCCTATGCGCCAGGCAGGTGCCGTGTGTCGATCATTATTGGTGACTGCCGCCGCACAGAAATGGAAAGTGGCTGAGGCTAGCTGTTATGCAAAATCTGGCGTTGTTTACCACGATGCATCGGGGCGAACAATGAGTTACGGCGCGTTGGTGGAGGTTGCCAGTAAGCTGCCGGTACCCAAGAGCGTCGTGCTCAAAGACCCTAAAGACTTCAAACTGATCGGGACTTCTGCCAAGCGTTTGGATACCCCTGACAAAGCAAATGGTCAGGCAAAATTTGGTATTGATGCGCATCCGGACAATGTAAAGTTCGCGGTGATTGCCACCTGCCCCGTGTTTGGTGGCAAGCTCGCCAGTGTGGATGATAGCCGCGCCCTAAAAATGCCGGGCGTGCTGCAAGTCGTCAAAGTAGATAATGCGGTTGCGGTGATTGGCACGAATACATGGGCCGCCAAACGTGGCCTTGGTGCGTTAGATATCACATGGAATGAAGGCAAAAGCGCTGCGGTAAACACCAGTGATTTGATTCAAGACTTGCGTGAGGCAGCCAAAAAACCGGGTGCAGTGGCTAAAAAAACAGGCAATGCTGCAAGTGCATATAAAAAGGCTGATAAAACGCTCAGTGTCGAGTATGAGCAACCATTTCTGGCACATGCCACGATGGAACCGATGAATTGCACGGTAGAAGTCGGCGCTTCAGGCTGCGATATTTGGGTGGGGACGCAAATTCCTACCTTTGCGCAGGGCATGGCAGCCAAAATACTCAACATGCCAGTTGAAAAAGTCAGGTTACATAACTTCCTGATCGGTGGTGGTTTCGGCAGACGGCTAGAGTTTGATGGCGTTGTGCAGGCTGTTAAAGTGGCCAAGCAAGTGAAGGGGCCAGTCAAAGTGATATGGACCCGGGAAGAAGATATCCAGCATGACATGTTCCGCCCTTATTACTTTGATCGCATCTCTGCCGGACTGGATGCTCACGGAAAACCGGTTGCATGGTCACACCGTATTGTCGGCTCCTCCATTATGGCGCGCTTTGCGCCACCATTAGTCAAGAACGGTGTAGACCCGGATGCAGTAGAAGTATCGGCTGAACCGCCGTATGCCTTGCCTAATGTGTATGTCGATTATGTACGAGTAGAGCCGCGGGATGTACCAACCGCGTTTTGGCGCGGCGTTGGCCCGACGCGTGGTACGTTTGTGGTGGAAAGTTTTATTGATGAACTGGCGCACTTGGCCAACATCGATCCAGTGAAATACCGCCTGGATTTGCTCAGTCAAAACCCTAGGCTGAAAAATGCTTTGCAAACTGCGGTGAGCAAGAGTGACTGGGGTAAGCCCCTAGCAAAAGGGCAGGGCCGTGGCGTGTCTGTGATGCATGCGTTTGGCACTTTCTTGGCGATGGTGGTCGATGTCACGGTGAATGATCAGGGTGAGGTGAAAGTTAACCGTGTGGTGTCTGCTGTTGATTGCGGCATGACCGTGAATCCGGATACCGTGATTGCGCAAATTCAAGGAGGCGTGATTTTTGGCCTGACCGCTGTTTTATTCAACGAAATTACGATCGAAGATGGTCGGGTGCAGCAAACTAACTTTAATGATTACCGCATGCTACGGATGAATGAATCACCGGCGATTGACGTGCACCTGATTAAAAGTGCTGAGGCACCAGGCGGCATTGGAGAGCCTGGCACAGCCGCCATTGGCGCTGCGTTAACCAATGCTGTGTTCTCGGCCACGGGCAAACGCATTCGCAAACTGCCGATTGGTCAACAACTGAAAGCATAAGGAGCCGCAATGAATCTGGCATCAGGGTTGATGAAATTAGGTCTTGCAGCCGTCACCTTTACTTACTCTTTGAGCGTGTTTGCCATTAATCCGGCAGATGTCAAAAAAGGGGAGTACCTGGCACGGGTCGGGGATTGTATCTCCTGTCACACGGCACCGCATGGTAAACCCTTCGCTGGCGGCCTGCCCATGCTGACGCCAGTGGGCGCTATTTATACAACCAATATCACGCCTGATGCCGAAACAGGCATAGGTCGATACACAGAATCCGAGTTTGCTAACGCGCTGCGGCGCGGGGTGGCAAAAGACGGCCATCATCTTTACCCGGCCATGCCCTATCCCTCTTATGCCAAAGTCAGTGACGCCGACATTCACTACATTTATTTGTACTTTATGCATGGGGTTAAACCTGTGCGCCAATCAAACAAGGCGAGCGAGATTCCCTGGCCCTTGAATTACAGATTTCCTTTGGCCATTTGGAATAGCATTTTTCTGGATAAGCAGACTTATCAGGCAGATGCCTCAAAAGATGCCAGCTGGAATCGTGGCGCGTACTTGGTACAGGGGCTGGGGCATTGTGGCGCTTGCCACACACCGCGAGGTCTGGCGTTTCAAGAAAAAGGGCTGACGCATGCGTCGGATCGCTTTTTAAGTGGCGAAACGCTGGAAGGATGGTCAGCCACCAACTTACGTGGCGACCACAATACCGGCCTTGGCCGCTGGTCTGAGGCAGATATTCTGGTCTATCTCAAATCTGGGGCGAATCAGCATAGTTCTGCTTTTGGGACCATGACGACCGTGATTAACAACAGCACAGAAGGGATGACAACCCAGGATTTAAGCGGTATTGCGACATATTTAAAAACAATCGGTGGAACAAACGATAAGCATCAAAAACCTTATCAATATCAGCCGAATGCGACCCTGGCTCAATTTAAAACACTGACAAGTTATCCAGGCGCCAGGCTGTATCAACAATATTGCGTTGCCTGTCATGGCCAGGATGGTAAAGGGGTGGCGCCTTATTTATCTCCACTTGCTGGCAATCCAGCTGTCATGGATCCGGATCCATCATCACTGATTAACGTGATTTTGAATGGGTCACCACAGCTCAAACCGCAAGGGGTAGCGGCACCGTTTAATATGCCGAAATTCCGACACATGCTGAATGACACTGAGGTGGCGCAGCTCGTCAGTTTTATGCAGACGGCGTGGAATCATCCGCTGGAAGCGACCAGCGCGCAGGACGTCGTCAAGATTCGCAAACTGCCGCCTTCAGCCCATTAGCCCAAGTTTGTTGGATATTGCGCAGGCTGATTTCATGGGCAATGTTGTGAATAGTGCCCTTTCAAAACGTTGTCTGTATCACTAATATCAATAGCCCGAGTGATTCACTCGGGCTTTTTTGTTTGATGACATCTGAAAGGTGAATGATGCCATTGATACAGCACCGGCAGGGATGCCGCTATGTGTTATTTGTTTGTATCGCCCTGTTGTTGCTTGGTGTGAGTGTAGTCCATGCGCGGCCAGCCACAAAAGCGGCGCATGTGCCGCAGTTAACGACCAAACAGGAAGTGAATGCACATACTGAAGACCTGCGTGCGTTGATGCAGGCGTTATACACCGAATACCCTGCCGAACTGGCTAAGAGCACCCAGGTGGGGCCACGCGAAATGACCGAGTGGGTGTTTGATGGCAAGGCCAGTTGGCGCTTTGAGGGCATTCATCGTTTGCAGGGGCAAGCGGCGTTGACCTTGCTGTTTGATGAAGCATTTGTCGGTGACCATATTCTGGCGCTGGTGGTTGGTGTAGAGACGCTTATGTTTGAGGCCTATGGCAGCCACAACGAATTTGATATTCCGGCTGAGCGTGACCAGCCAAAGCTGGCGATGCTGCTGTGCGAGTTGCAAGCGTTGCCACTGCGTTTGCAGGCTAACACGCAGACAAATGATGTGTTGCGCCTGCCTGTTGCGCAGCAGCATATCTCTGCAACGTTGCAAACATTAATTGTGCGCCTGCAAGCACATGGGCAGGTGGCTGTGGCATGCCATTGATTTTACAAGATTTTCTCAGTCTGCAACCAGGCCAAGCTGATGCCCCAATTTGTGTTTTTTGGTCGCCAGGTACTGTGCATTGTGTGGATTGCTTTCGATTTCTAGCGAGACCACAGACGCGACTGCCAAACCCCACGCGCTGAGAGCGGCCGACTTGTCGGGATTATTGCTCAATAGCTGTATTGAGCCAACCTGCAAATGCTGCAACATACCAGCAGCAATATCGTAATCACGCTGGTCTACGGGCAGGTTTAAGGCGAGATTGGCTTCTACTGTATCCAGGCCTTGTTCTTGCAGCGCATAGGCGCGGATTTTATTGGCGAGCCCGATGCCGCGGCCTTCGTGCCCGCGCAAATACACAATGACGCCACTGCCTTGCTGCTGTATTAGTCGTTGCGCTTGTTTAAATTGCTCGCCGCAGTCGCAGCGTTGCGAGCCAAAAATATCGCCGGTCAGGCATTCGGAATGCACGCGTGTGAGTACGCTGGTGTGACCTACCACGTCACCCAACACCAGCGCGATATGTTCAATGCCGGTGCGGCTATCTTCAAAGGCATGCAAGCGGTAGGTGCCATATTCGGTGGGCAGGTTGGCGCTGGCTTTGGGTATGATCAGGGTCTGCAAAGCAGGGGTGGCAGGTTTGAGGGCCAGGTTACTTGAGTGCATTGATTGCTCCCATTTTGATCAGCTTGGCGCGCAATACATTGCGGCTTAAGCCTAGCAGCTTGGCCGTTTGTACCTGGTTATGGTGGCAGTGGTGATAGGCAGCGCGTACCAGTGCATCTTCAAAATAATCGTAGAGCTGGGCTTTGCCGGATTCAAATAATTGCTGCAAGGCTTCTTCCAGCAGCTCCGGTGACTGGTGCCCTGTTTGCTGAATGTGCTCCTGCTTGGGCCTGTGCAATGTAATAGACGATAAGTGCAAGTCCTCACTACGCACCAGGTTATTGCGGCAAATCAGCAGCGAGTGGTGGATGACGTTTTCCAGTTCGCGGATATTGCCTGGCCAGCTGTGTTGCAATAGCTTTTGTTTGGCGGAGTCGTCGAGCCGAATATCGGCGTAACCCAGGCGCCGTGTGTATTCGCCAACAAAGTATTCGGCCAGCGGCAAAATGTCGCCTGGGCGGTTTCTTAAGGTGGGTAACTCCAGGTGGGCGACGCGCAGGCGGTAGAACAAGTCTTCACGGAAATTGCCTGCCTGCACGGCTTCTTCAAGCCGCACGTTGGTGGCGGCGACCAGGCGCACGTCAATCGGGGTTGATTTCCGCGCGCCCAGGCGCACGACTTCGCGCTCTTGCAGCACGCGCAGCAGTTTGACCTGAATGCTCAAGGGCAAGTCGCCGATCTCGTCCAGAAATAGCGTGCCACCATTGGCGGCTTCAAACCAGCCGGCCTTGGCGACAAATGCGCCGGTAAACGCGCCTTTTTCGTGGCCAAATAATTCACTTTCTACTAATGTGTCAGAAAACGCGCCGCAGTTCACGGCGACAAACGGCTTGGTTTTGCGGTTGCTTAAGGCATGCACATGGCGCGCAATCAGCTCTTTGCCGGTGCCGGTTTCACCGATGATCAGTACGTTGGCATCACTGGGTGCAATCTGCTGGATGCGGCTGAGCAAGGCGATGGATTTGGGATCCTCAAACACTTGGGCAGTGGCGCGGATAGACGTGGTGAGCGCGCGGGAATTGGGCAGCGTGAGCAGTTTCTTTTCCTGCTCGTGATAGTCCGCGTCATGTGCCTGCTCCAGATTCTCGATAAATTTGTCCATAATATTCATGAGTAAAATGTAGGGTTAGGGAAGCTGCCAGTCAGCGCCCATTCACCCAGCTCCTTAATTTTGTAATCTATAGGATCGTGCAGCGTGTGCGTTCTCAGGTTGCGCCAGTGCCGGTCTAGCCTGAGCCCGGCATGGGTGGCGCGTGAGCCTGCCACTTCAAACATGCGGCTGGTCAGGTCTAGCCCGGTGCGGGTGGCCAATACTTTGGCGGCACTGATACTGGTGGCCAGCAGGCCACGATCTTCTTCTGTTAAGGCTAGGCCTTTGGCCCAGGCAGCATCCAGCTTTTCTGCGGCCTGGTTGGTCAGCGCACGCGTCGCCTCCAGCCCGACCCAGAACTCGCCGTAATGGGCGAGAATATAAGGGTCCTGGCTAGTGATATCCACATTGGCATTCTTCCACGGCCTGGCTTCACGCAAGGTGTAATGCTGCGCATCGTTAAATGCCCCTTCGGCAATGCCCAAATAAATATTGGTCAGGATCAGTTGCGCGATCAATGGCCGCAGGCAGGCAAACGGGTTACTCAGCGGCCCCGGCTCGGTGAGCAACTCGTTTTCTTCTACGCGGACTTTTTCAAAGTTCACCGTGCCGCTGTCCGTCTGGCGTTGGCCGATATTGTCCCAGTCATCGAGGATGGTAATGCCGGTGCGCAAGGTCGGGATGGCGGCAATCACCAGTTGCCCGTCGGTCTTTTTAATCGCTGAGGCAATCAGCATTTCCGAATCCAGCGCGCCCGAGCAAAAACTCTTTTTGCCGGAGAACTCATGCCAATGGTCGTGGCTTTTGCACAGCGTGCGCTCGTCCAGCGGGTTGAGCGCGTTACCCCAAAACCAGTTCGATTGCGCGGTTTGCTCATACCAGCGTTCCCACTGGTCGGGCCGGGAGAATAGCCGCACGGTGGCCAGCATCAGGTGCTGAAAGCCATACACATGCGCAATCGAGCTATCCACTTTGGCAAACTCGCGTACCACCTGGAGTGTTTCCTGCCAGTTGGCGCCATAGCCACCGTATTGGCGGGGGATGATTAAAGACAATAAACCGCTATGGCGAATCGCATCGCGTTCCAGCTTCGGCGTGCCGCCCAGGTGATCGCGCTCGACGGCGGTCAGTGAAAAAGATTCCGCCAGTTGCCTGGCCACAGTCAGCGCATGCTGGCCTTCATTCAGTCGGGCCGTGGGCGGGATAGCAAAGGTATTTATATTCAAAAGTAATATCCATCTGGTTACATATGCTTAATAGTTCAGCATGTTTTGTGCCAACTCTGGTTTGGCCCAGCACTCGCTGTTTTTAGCGTAGATGCAGCAAGATATTTTTATAAATAATTCTTATAAATCATAGGTTTGTGTAGCGCTTAGCTTATTTTTCCGTTACGCCTATACGTTGCCGACAATAAGCTGAGTTCCCCCTGTTGCTGAATAACCAGCACATATGCTGCTGATACAGCAGCACCCGCAAAAAAGATGCTGATTATTCAGCAGCCGTCATTGGATTTTTTGTAAGTGCATGAATTTAATGATGTTTATTTGTGGCATGCTCTTTGCACTAAGGGTTTCATGTATGCAGCATGAATAGAAGGAACAATACATCATGGAAATTTTCTGGTTTTTACCCACGCACGGTGACCAGCGTTACCTTGGCACCAGCAAAGGTGCCAGACCGGCCACTCTTTCTTATTTAAAGCAAATCGCACAAGCGGCAGATCGCCTGGGCTATGGCGGGGTGCTGGTGCCTTCGGGTCGCTCTTGCGAAGACGCCTGGGTGATTTCGTCGGCCTTGATTAATGAAACCAAGCAGCTCAAGTTTCTGGTGGCGACGCGGCCTGGCTTTATTTCGCCTGTGGTCTCGGCCCGCATGGCGTCTACGCTGGACCGCATTTCTGGCGGCCGCCTGCTGATTAATGTGGTTGCCGGGGGGGATCCTGCCGAGCAGCAGGCCGAAGGCAGCTTTTTAGCGCACGACGCACGCTATGCGGAGGCAGAAGAATTCCTGTCTATCTGGCGCGCAGTATTGGCTGAAGACGTGGTGGATTACGACGGTGAATATCTGCGTGTGAAAGGCGCCAGCTTGCCCACCGGCAGTTTGCAGAAACCTTATCCGCCACTCTTTATTGGTGGCGCATCAGAAGCGGCGATCCAGCTTAGCAGCAAGCATATTGATGTGCATTTAACCTGGGGTGAGCCGCCCGCCGCCGTGGCAGAAAAAATCCGTGTGATTCGCGAGGCAGCCGCCAAACAGGGGCGCAGTATCCGCTTTGGTATCCGCCTGCATGTGATTGTGCGCGAAACCAGTGAACAGGCGTGGCAAGCGGCTGACGAACTGATTTCGCATGTGACGGATGAAACCATTGCTGCCGCGCAGGCTGCAGTTGCCAATTTTGACTCGGTGGCGCAAAAGCGTATGACGGCCTTGCATCATGGCCGCCGCGACCAACTGGAGGTCTCGCCTAATTTATGGGCCGGGGTGGGCCTGGTGCGTGGCGGGGCTGGCACTGCGCTGGTGGGCAATCCGCAAGAGGTAGCTGAGCGTATTAAGGAATACCAGGCGCTGGGCATTGATTACTTTATTTTCTCCGGTTATCCGCACCTGGAGGAGTCGTATCGCGTGGCTGAATTGTTGTTCCCGCTACTGCCAGTGAATCAGCAGGCCGATGCAGACGTCAGCATCAATACCAATATGACGGGTCCGTTTGGCGCAGCCAAGCCGGTCAAGCATGCGGCATAGGAGGGATGATGACAGTAGCACTGAATTTACGCCAGGCCGACGTTGAGGCCACGCATGGCGTTGCCTTTAGCGGCTCTACGCAAGAGATCACAAAGCAATTGTGCGATTACCTGGCACAGACGGCAGTTGAACGCGATGCCGCAGGCGGCACGCCTTACGAACAGCGACAGGCGGTGCGTGATAGCGGTTTGCTCAAACTGCTGATTGCAAAAAACGATGGCGGCTTGGGCGGCAGCTGGCAGGAAATCTACAGCATCGTCCGCCAGATTGCGCGTGTGGATAGCTCGATTGCGCAGGTATTCGCTTTCCAGTTCCTGATGCTGACATCTATCCGGCTCTATGGCAGCGAGTCGCAATGGCAGCAGTATTTTCGCCTGACGGCCGCGCAGAATATCTGGTGGGGCAATGCCTTGAACCCGTTGGATAACCGCACCATTGCACGCAAAGTGGCGGGTGGTTATGTGTTTAGCGGGCAAAAAAGCTTTTGCTCCGGCTCCATGGATTCCGACTACCTGATTGTGTCGGCGATTGAAGAAGGCACTGGCAAGTTTCTGGTGGCCGCCGTGCCGACCAATCGCAGTGGCATACACCTTAATGGTGATTGGGACAATATTGGCCAGCGCCAGACCGATAGCGGCAGCGCCGAGTTTAGCCAACTGTGGGTAGATGACCACGAGTTGCTGATGAACCCTGGCCCGTTGAGCTCGCCATTTGCCAGCTTGCGCTCCCTGGTGGCACAGCTGATTTTCACCAATATCTACCTCGGCATTGCTGAAGGCGCGTTGGCTGAAGGCGCGAAATACACGCGAGGTAGTAGCCGGGTGTGGTCGGGCTCATTGGCCAACACCATCCAAGAAGACCCGTTTACTTTGCTGCATTACGGTGAGTTCTGGGCCAGTTTGCATGCCTCGGCCGTGCTGGCTGACCACGCCGCCAGCTTGCTCGATCATGCCTGGCAGCAAACGCTGGGCCTGGACGAGCAAACCCGTGGTGAACTGGCGTTGGCGGTTTTTTCGGCCAAGGTCAATGCCACCCGTGCCGGGCTGGATGTGACCACCCGTATTTTTGAAGTGGCTGGCGCACGCGCCACCACTGCCAAACTACGCATGGATAGATTCTGGCGCAATTTGCGCGTGTACACGCTGCATGACCCGGTGGATTACAAACTGAAAGATTTAGGCGATTGGGCGCTGAATGGACAGTATCCAACCCCCAGCTTCTACGCATAATACAGAGTAAGAAAGTATATGAAACAAAGAATTATTGATCTACGCAACCGTCCTGCTTTCCTGCATGACTTTTTTGGCGCGACGCCGGATACACCAGCTTATGACACGGCCAAATGGCTCAATCAGCGTGTTGGTTCGCTGGAGACTGAGCATTTTCGCCGTTCTTATACGATAGAAGGTTACTTGAATGAGATCGACGCCGCGGGCATTGATTTTGCCGTGGTGGTTGGCCGCGAAACGCCTGATTTGACCATAGATGACCAGCAGATTGCTGACCTGGTGAAACATAGCCCCAAGCTGGTAGGTTTAGGCTCGGTGGATATCGAAAGCCGGGGGGTAGAAAGCGCGCTGGCAGCGATTGAAAAAGCCATTAAGCATTATGGCTTCAAGGCGATTAATATCGAACCAGGCTTTGGCAAGCCTGCACGCCAGGTAGATGATCCGATTTTTGACCCAGTGTATGAGGCCTGCCAGCAATATCAGGTGCCGGTATGCGTGATGTCCGGCCCGACCACGCCGGATCTCGACTATGCGCACCCGAATGCGGTCGCCAGAGTGGCAAGAAAATATCCCAACCTCAACATTATTTGTTTTCACGGCTATTACCCGTTTGTGAACGAAATTGTTGGCGCGGCCTTGCGTTACCCCAATCTGTATTTAGTGCCGGATATGTATATTTTCCAGCCTGGCGCCGAGCTCTATGTGCAAGCGGCTAACCAGTTTTTGGGCGATCAGTTATTGTTCGGCACCTCGTATCCGTTCCGGCCAATGCAGCAAACCATCAATGACTTCGCCGCACTCGGCTTTAAAGATGCAGTGTTAGACAAAGTGTTTTATCAAAACGCCGCACGGTTATTAAACCTCAGCGTTTAGGATTTAAAGGAAAGCAGCATGTTACAAAAAACAGAACAATTCGATCAGGTATCCACGGCTATCGACGCCATCGCCAATGGCGAGTTTGTCATTGTGGTGGATGATACCGAGCGTGAAAACGAAGGTGATTTAATTATCGCTGCCGAAAAAATCACCACCGAAAAGATGGCTTTTTTAGTCAAACACAGTAGCGGCCTGGTGTGTGTGGCCATGCAAGAGCCACGTTTAAACGCGTTGGATTTGCCACAAATGGTGACACATAACGCAGATCCGTTCCGCACCGCGTTTACCGTGAGCGTCGATTATAAATATGGCACCACCAGCGGTATTTCTGCCGCTGACCGCGCTTTGACGCTACGTGCGCTGGCCGACCCTGCCAGTGAAGCCAGTGATTTTCACCGGCCCGGGCATATTTTCCCGTTACGCGCCCGCGTCGGCGGCGTGCTGGAACGGCCAGGTCATACCGAAGCAGCGCATGATCTAGCGGCATTGGCGGGGCTACAGCCCGTCGGCGTGCTCTGCGAAATCGTTAATGACGACGGCAGCATGGCCAGGCGCCCGGATTTATTTAAATTCGCCAGACAACATGGTTTAACCATCATCACTATTGCCGATATGATCATTTATCGCGAGCGCCAACTCAGCGATACATTGCCGCGTATGCATAGCGTCCATAAACAGAGCAAGCTATTGGATGCTGCCATGGTCTATAGTGGCTAAATCTAATCGTCGCTTAAAATAACAAAGCCCTCATTTGAGGGCTTTGTTATTGAGGTGAATGCTTTAAATCCAAGGATGGCGCGGCGGCTTCACCTGGTTCAGGCTGTAATTGCCCACGGCATGGTATTTCCAGCGCACCGGGTCATGCAGCGTATGCGTACGCGCATTACGCCAATGGCGGTCCAGGTTGTATTCACCCAGGGTCGAGCGCGTGCCTGCCAGTTCAAACAGTTTGCTACCCGCCAGCAGGGCGGTTTCGGTGCTCAGCACTTTGGCTTCGGCGACGGCGATAGACGCTTCTGCCACCGTGTCTTCATTCGGGTTGCGTTGCGCTTCGTCTATGTATTCACCCGCACGAGCCAACAAAGCTTCAGTCGCGTGGATGCGAATCTGCAAATCGCCGATATCTTTAAGCGTGTGCGGATCTTCATAGCCGTGTTCCAGGTCGGTGTCTATCCACGGCCGGGTGTAGTTGCGTACAAAGTGCAGCGTATCCTTGAAAGCGGCGCGTGCAATGCCAGTATCGACGGCGGCCTGGATAATCTGTGCTACCGGGCCCATGGCCGTCGGGCGGTCAAATGCCAAATGGTGTGGCAAGACATATTCGCTAGGCACAAAAATATTTTCCAAAATGGTGGTGCCGCTGGCGGTGGTGCGTTGGCCAAAGCTGGACCAGTCATCAATGATGGTCAGGCCTTCTGCGCCTGCAGGCACAAAAGCGACCACGGTATTGTCATGCTCATCTTTGGCCACCACGGGCACCCAGTCAGCCAGCAAGGCGCCAGAAGAGTAGAATTTTTTGCCGTTTAAAAAGTAGCCGCTGTTGGTTGGGGTGAGCTTGGTTTTCACATCATTGACGCTCCTGGTGCCAATCTCGGAAAACGCATTACCAAAACGCACGCCTTGCAGCACCAGCTCATAAAAATATTTTTTCTGGAACTCGGTGCCGTCCAGGCGCAGGCCTTCCACCATATACAAGTGGTTTTGCGGAATCTGGCCGATGCTGGGGTCGGCTTCGGCCACCGTCGCGATCACTTCGGCCAGTGTTTTGTTGGAGACGAATGCGCCGCCATAGGCCTTAGGCACGGTAATGCCCCACAAGCCGCTGCTGGAAAATAAATCCAGCTCCTTGCGCGGCAAACGTCTTTCTTTATCACGCGTGGCCGCGTCCTTGGCGATTTCACTCGCCACCTGTTTGGCAACACTGATGGCTTCGGCATCGCTGGTGATGATGTGCGCGGGTTGTCGCGGTGCGTGCTCGGGCAAATGCGCAATCTTGCTTGCATGTGCAGTCATATTAAATCCTTGTGTAAGTAAAGGTTGGGAATAAAGGCGCAGTGTTTGCTTAAAAAAGCGGCTGCGTGTTACTTGCTGATATTGCATTTAATATGCCAAGTGATAAGTCATTGAATTAAAAGATTAACCTTTTAAGTGACTTGACCCTCCCGCCTCTATAGAAACAGTTTCTTGCTGAATGCCTGCTGATTAATCAGCAACCTGGCACCAACTAAACGCCATTAGCGGTACAGCGGCCTGCTGAATTTTGAGGAAAGTTGCTGATATAGCAGCAGTGCATCAGCAAAACTAGCCTGAATTCAACAGGATTAAAAACGTAAAAAACAATATAAGTGATTGAAAAATATCAATAAATTAGTTTGGCATGGATGCTGCTATGTATATCAGTGAGCTGGCCTGCCTGCGATTGAACATGCAAAGCGGCAGCAGCAACCTTAATTAGGAGTCATGATGAGCCGTCCATTCAAAGTCACTGCCGTTTCCGGCAGCTATAAATTGCCTTCCAGAACCGCTGCGCTGGTGGAAGCAATCACCCAAACCCTGGGGCAGCAATTGCCGATTGATCTGCACGTGATCGAGTTAAGCGAAATAGGCAGCAGCCTGGTCGCTTCTTACGACCCAAAAGCGTTACCGGTGAAAGTGCAAAAAGATATCGAAGCCATTGAAACCGCCGACCTGCTGGTGGTGGCGACGCCGGTCTACCGTGCGTCCTACTCCGGCCTGTTCAAGCACCTGTTTGACCTGGTGAATTACGAGGCACTGGTTGATGTACCGGTGTTACTGGCAGCGACCGGTGGCAGTGAGCGCCATGCCCTGATCATTGATCACGAACTGCGTCCGCTGTTCAGCTTCTTCCAAGCCTTGACCTTGCCGATTGGGGTGTATGCCACCGAAGCAGATTTTGAAAACTACCAGGTGAAAAGCGAGGCGGTGACTGCGCGGATTGCGCTGGCCGTGGAACGCGCACTGCCACTGCTGAAACATCGGGAGTTTGTGAATAAAGACCGTTTGCTAGCCGTGTAAGCGCCACCATTATTGAGGAGAATCAGATGAGTACAGAAAACATTAAATTTGCCTATTGGGTGCCTAATGTCAGTGGCGGCCTGGTGGTGAGTGACATTGAGCAGCGCACTAGCTGGGATATCGACTACAACCGCAAACTGGCGCAAATTGCAGAGAAGGCCGGGTTTGAATACGCCTTGAGCCAGATCCGTTTTACGGCGGGCTATGGCGCCGAGTTCCAGCATGAGTCGGTGTCTTTTTCGCACGCGTTATTGGCGGCGACCACTAAATTAAAAGTGATTGCAGCGATTTTGCCCGGGCCGTGGAATCCGGTGCTGGCTGCCAAGCAACTGGCAACCATTGATTTGCTGACCGAAGGCCGTGTCGCGGTCAATATCGTCTCCGGCTGGTTCCGTGGCGAGTTCACTGCGATTGGTGAACATTGGCTGGACCATGATGAGCGCTATCGCCGTTCCAAAGAGTTTATCGAGGCGCTTAAAGGCATATGGACGCAGGATAATTTCACCTATCGTGGCGATTTCTACCGTTTTAGCAACTACACGCTGAAACCAAAACCATTGCAGCAGCCACACCCGGAAATCTTCCAGGGTGGCAGTTCGCGTGCGGCACGTGATAATGCGGCTAGCGTCTCTGACTGGTATTTCACTAACGGCAATACGGTCGAAGGCATCAAGGCACAAGTGGATGATATCCGTGCCAAGGCGGCGGCCAACAACCATAACGTCAAAATTGGCGTTAATGCTTTCGTCATTGCACGTGATACCGAAGAAGAAGCCAAGGCGGTGCTGGCTGAGATTATTGCCAAAGCCAATCCGGAAGCGGTGAATGCGTTTGGCCATGAGGTGAAAAATGCAGGCGCTGCCAGCCCTGAGCGTGAAGGTAACTGGGCCAAGTCAACATTTGAAGACCTGGTGCAATATAACGATGGTTTCAAAACCAACCTCATCGGTACGCCGCAGCAGATTGCTGAACGTATCGTTGAATTAAAAGCTGTTGGCGTTGATCTGATCTTGTCAGGGTTCTTGCACTTCCAGGAAGAGGTCGCTTACTTTGGCGATAAGGTGTTGCCACTGGTGCGTGAACTCGAAGCCAAAAAACTGGCAAAAGCGGCTTAATACGTTTGGCAGAGAAATTCGTTTATGGCCGCTGAGACATTACCCTTCTGGTTGGCATTACAGGCGCAGCAACGCCCTGCCAGGGTGGCAATTCGCCACAAACAACTTGGCATCTTGCAGCAAAGCCACTGGCAATCCGCGCATCAGGCCGTGTTGCGGGCTGCCCGCTTTTTGCAGCAACAGGGCTTTGACCAGGGCGATACACTGCTCCTGCTCAGTGAGCCCAGGCCCGAGGCTTTACTGCTCTCGCTGGCGGCACATTGGCTGGGCGGCGTCTCTGCGCCGCTGGATCCTGCTTATGCGCAACCGCAGCTGCTGGATTTGCTGCATACGCTGCGACCAAAATTTGTGTTTGCTGAAGCACAGGCGCAGGTCGACCAGGTGTTGGCAGCCAAACCTGATGTGCCATTGGTGATTTATGCGGATGCCCGTGGCCTGGCGGATTATCGCCATCCGGCCATACACGCCTATAGCCAGATTATCGCGCGTACTGTTGACGAGGCATTGACCAGTGTCGCTGAAGGTAATGACGTCGCTTTCCGTTTCTATCGCTTAAGTGCGCTGTACCAGCTGGAGTATCGCGAACTGACGCATGCCGAGCTGTTGAATAATGGCCGTCAGCTGGTCGAGCAGGAAGCACTGACCGATCAAGAGCAAGCATTGGCCGCGCGGGCTTTTGCTGCCAGCGGTCATGCCCGGTATTTGCTGTCGCCGTGGTTGCTGGCAGGCTTTACGCTAAATTTCCCCGAAAACCTGGCTACCAGGGATACCGACAGGCGCGAACTGGGTCCGACGCTGGTGGCAGGCACGGCGGCGACGTACCAACGTTTATATGCCCTGACACAATCACGTTGGCCGCTGCCAGGTAGCTGGCAATATGCTTTGGTGGCATGGGCCTTGCGCGCCTCTCAAACACAGCTGCCGGTGCTTGCCACGGTGGCACACTGGCTGGTGGTTTTACCGCTGCAGGATGTGCTTGGCCTGCGCCGCACGCGCGTGCCTTTGCTTGTCGGCGAGCCTTTGTCTGCTGAGGCCGAACAGTTTTTTAATGCCATTGGTATCCAGGTGCGCGCCTGGCCGGAAGAGTCAGCTTGGCGGACCAGTCAGTTGCAAGTGATCCCGCGCCAGTCACAAGACCTTGGCAACTATTTTGGCTTGAAAGCCTTGAGGTCAGCCGTATGACAGCCGCACAACCCTTGCTTGCGCTCGACAGTATTTCGCTGTCATTCAAGGGCGTGAAAGCCATCACCAATATCAGTTTTGCCGTCAATAAAGGCGAAATCTGCGCGCTGATCGGCCCTAATGGCGCCGGTAAAAGCTCATTACTCAATGTGATAAACGGTGTTTACCAGGCCGATGAAGGGCGCATCACTTACCAGGGCATCTCGCGCACCACCATGCATCCGCAATGGGCGGCCAAACGTGGTGTTGCGCGCACCTTTCAAAACATTGCCTTGTTCAAGGGCATGTCGGTGCTGGATAACGTGCTCACCGGCACCAACCTCAAAGTCAAAAGTAGCTGGCTGGAGCAAGTGTTCAATCTCGGTCGCGCGCCGGCAGATGCACTTAGCCAGCGCCAGAAGGCCGAACGGGTGATTGCCTTTCTTAAACTGCAACCTTGGCGTAACAGCATTGTCGGCGGCTTGCCCTATGGTTTGCAAAAACGCGTGGAATTGGCCAGAGCGCTGGCGGCCGAGCCGGAATTGCTATTGCTCGATGAGCCGATGGCAGGCATGAATGCCGATGAAAAAGCCGAGATGAGCCGCTTTATTGTCGAGACGCGCAGAGAGTTTGGCACCACCATCGTCCTCATTGAACACGATATTGGCGTCGTGATGTCCTTGTCTGACCATGTGGTGGTGCTTGATTACGGCAAGAAAATCGGTGACGGTTCGCCTGATGAAGTGCGTGCCAACCCAGAGGTGATTGCCGCTTATCTGGGCACCAAGCATGGCGAAACGGCCTAAGGATAACAAATGAATTTCTTTCTCGAGGTGCTCACCGGCGGTTTGCTGGCCGGTGTCATGTATTCGCTTGTGGCGATCGGGTTTGTGCTGATCTACAAAGCCTCAGGCGTGTTCAATTTTGCCCAGGGCTCTATGGTGCTCTTTGCCGCGCTGACCTTTGTTAGCCTGCTGGAACGCGGTGTGCCGTTCTGGGGCGCGTTTGTGATCACGCTGATCACCATGGCGGTGTTGGCCTGGCTGATTGAGTTACTGGTATTGCGCAAACTGGTTAATCGCTCGCCGATTACCTTATTTATGGCGACGCTGGGGTTGAGCTATATCGTTGAGGGCCTGGCGCAAGCCGTCTGGGGCGCACAAGTGCATGCGCTGGATATCGGTATCGACGATGAGCCTTTTGAAGTGTTTGGCATTTTACTGTCGCAGTTTGATCTGTTTGCCGCAGCGATTGCTGGTGGGCTGGTGCTATTGCTGGGCTTTTTATTCAATAAAACCCGCGTCGGCATTTCCTTGCGTGCCGTGGCTGACGACCAGTTGGCTGCGCTGGCAGTGGGTATCCATTTGCAGCGCCTGTGGCTGATCGTGTGGGCGGTGGCTGGCTTTGTCGGCCTGGTCGCTGGCATGTTGTGGGGCGCCCGTGTCGGTGTGCAATTTTCGCTGTCACTCATCGTGCTTAAAGCCTTGCCCGTGTTGATTATTGGTGGCTTCACTTCGATTGAAGGTGCGATTGTCGGCGGCCTGATTGTGGGTGCCAGCGAAAAACTGGCAGAAGTGTTTATCGGCCCGTTGATTGGTGGCGGTATCGAAAACTGGTTCCCTTATGTGCTGGCCATGCTGTTTCTGCTGGTCAGGCCGTATGGGTTGTTTGGCGACAAAGCCATAGAGCGCGTGTAAACAGGCTTGGAAATTAATCCCATGTTGTATAAAGAAACTGGACAATTCATCACCGATTACCGGCTGGATAAACGTTTTTTCAGGCTCAAGCAGGAGCGCTGGGCGTTTGCCGCATTGCTGGCGTTTGCGTTCCTGGTGGTGCCTGCCATCGGCAACGATTACTGGTTTAGCGCCATCCTTATTCCCTTCCTGGTGCTGTCGCTGGCTGGGCTGGGCCTGAACCTGCTCACGGGCTACGCAGGACAATTGTCACTGGGTTCGGCGGCTTTTATGGCGGTGGGCGCATTTGCAACCTATAACTTTCATCTACGCGTTGAAGGTTTGCCACTGGTTGCCAGCCTGATACTGGGCGGGCTGACAGCAGGCGGTGTCGGTTTGCTGTTTGGCTTGCCCAGTTTACGTATCAAAGGCTTTTACCTGATTGTGTCTACGCTGGCAGCACAGTTTTTTGTGTTGTGGGTATTCACTAATTTTCCCTGGTTTTCCAATCACTCTTCGTCCGGTGTGATTACCGCACCGCCACTACAGATATTGGGCACCGACCTGAGCTCCCCTGTTGGCCGTTATTTGCTCACCTTGTCAGTCGTGCTGGCGTTGGGTGTGCTGGCCAAAACTATTGTTAGTGGTGAGTTGGGCAGAAAGTGGATGGCGGTACGTGACATGGATACCGCTGCCGCCGTCATCGGTATTTCTGTGCCTAAAACCAAACTGCTGGCGTTCGCCATCAGCTCGTTTTACCTGGGTATTGCTGGTGCGTTGTGGGCATTCACTTACCTGGGCACGGTTGAACCACATGGCTTTGATCTTTCTCGTTCGTTTCAAATCCTGTTCATTATTATCATCGGCGGCATGGGCAGTATCCTCGGCAATTTCCTCGGCGCCGCATTTCTCGTGTTGTTTCCCATCCTGCTATCCAACCTGTCATCAGGCCTGCTTGCTGGCGTGATAGATCCGGGTCAGCTGGAAAATTTTCAGAAGATGATTTTCGGTGCGCTGATTATCTTTTTTCTGATCAAAGAGCCCAATGGCTTGGCCAAAGTCTGGCAAACCATCAAGCAACGGTTGCGGGTCTGGCCGCTGCGTTTCTAGGCCGTTCATTCTATTTAAGGAGACTTTTATGTGTTGAACGTGCCCATTAGACACTTTTATATAACTAAAAACGATTAGTAGCTATTTTCATATTTTCAATAAGGAGTTTTAGAATGAAATTTCTCGGTAAACATCGCTGGCTGTGGCTGGCATTAGGGTTGGCAGTCAGCAGTGTGAGCACGCAAGTGCAGGCGGCCAATGAGCAATATTTTCCGCTACAAAGTTACCGCATCGGCCCTTATGCGGCAGGTGGTTCTGGCTTCTTTGGCGGTTTTATTGACTACCTGCAATACGTCAATGCCAAAGACGGTGGCGTCAACGGCGTGAAATTCACCTGGAGTGAGTGCGAAACTGAATACGTGGTGGAAAAAGGCGTCGAGTGCTATGAACGCCTGAAAAAAGGACTGAATGGCGCGCCAGCGGCGGCAACTAACCCGTTGTCTGTGGGTATTGCTTATGCGACGCTTGAGCGTTCAACTGCGGATAAATTACCGTTGATCACCATCAACCACGGCCGCACTGATTCGACCGACGGTAGTGTGTTCCCATACGCGTTCCCGCTGCAGTTGAATCCATACAGTGAAGTGTCGGCGATTGTGAACTATATCGCCCAGCAATCCGGCGGCCTGGATAAGCTCAAAGGCAAGAAGATCGTCACGCTGTATCACGGCTCGCCTTACGGCAAGGAAACTAGTCCGATTTTAGAGCTATTGGCGAAAAAATATGGCTTTGAACTGACCTTGATCGAAGTGCCACATCCGGGTAACGAGCAGCAGTCACAGTGGCTGAGCATCCGCCGCATCAAACCGGACTGGGTGATTTTGCGTGGCTGGGGTGTGATGAACCCGGTCGCTTTGAAAACCGCACAGAAAACTGGTTTCCCGGCCGACCATATCATCGGCAATATCTGGAGTAACTCCGAGGATGACGCGGCGCCAGCGGGCAATGCAGCCAAAGGCTTTATTTCAATCACCACGCATCCTTCCGGCACCAGCTTCCCGGTGTTGCAAGGCATTAACCAATATGTGGTGAAAGCCGGTAAAGGCAATCTGCAAGACCCTAAACGCTTCGGCAATGTGTATTACAACCTGGGCGTGGTCAACGGTATCCTCAACGTCGAAGCCGTGCGCGTGGCACAAGCCAAATTTGGCAAACGTCCGCTCACTGGTGAAGAAGTGCGTTGGGGCTTTGAAAACATCAAGCTGGATGATGCCCGCCTGAAAGAACTAGGCGCGCTGGGCCTGGTGCAGCCACTGAAGCTCAGTTGCGCTGACCACGAAGGCGGTGGCGCGGTACGCTTCCAGCAATGGGATGGCAGCAAGTGGAAGGTGATTTCAGAGTGGGTGCAGGCTGACCGCCAGTTGTTGCGCCCGATTATTGAAAAATCTTCGCACGAATATGCCAAGGAAAAAGGCATCACGCCACGTGATTGCAGCAAGGAAGAAGTCGCTGCCAAATAAATTAGGTAGTGATAGATATCAATGCACACCGCAACGCGCGGTGTGCATGGGTAATATAGGTGCAGTTTGATGCCGTGGGCAGTGTATGCATATGCCGACGTGATCAAATTGAGGAGGTAGTGATGTCACAGTCACAACAAATAGATTCAATACAGCACAATCTGGCCAGCGAACCGCTGTTGCAACTGGACGATATTGAGGTGATCTATGAAAAGGTCATTTTTGCCATCAAACATATCTCTTTGCAAGTCGGGCCGCAGTCTATCGTGGCGCTGCTAGGCGCCAATGGTGCAGGCAAAAGCACGATTTTAAAAGCGATTTCTGGCCTGGCCCCGGCGCAGCGCGGTGACATCGTGCAAGGCAAGATACGCTATGGCGGCAAGGATATTACACGGGCGACGCCAAACCAGTTGGTGGCGCAAGGGCTGGTACAGGTACTGGAAGGCAGGCATTGTTTCGGGCATTTAACCGTGGAAGAAAACCTGCTGACCGGCGCATTCATCCGCCGTCCTTCCAGCAAGGCTTTGGCGCAAGACCTGGAGAAAGTGTATGCCTTTTTCCCGCGGCTTAAATTGCTACGCAAAAGTTATGCAGGCTACACCTCGGGCGGCGAGCAGCAAATGGTGGCCATCGGCCGCGCCTTGATGGCGAATCCCAGACTGATCCTGCTCGATGAACCCTCCATGGGCCTGGCGCCGCAGATTGTTGAAGAAATTTTTGAAATTGTGCACCAATTACAGCAAAGCCAGGGCCTGAGCTTTTTGCTGGCAGAGCAAAATGCCACGGTGGCTTTGCGCTATGCCAACTATGCTTATGTGCTCGAAAGCGGGCAGATTACCCACCATGGCGATGCGCAAACCATTACCAGCAGCCAGGTCTTGAGTGACGCTTATCTGGGTAGTCGCTAATGCATGACCCATTCAGGTGGTTACAATTTAGCAATAAATTGTGTAACATATTTGTTGCAATTATATAAAACTAACTGTAAACACTTTGGGAGCTTTCGATGCTAAAACAACTTGCTGGTGCTTTTTCATTTATTGCAATCACGTCCTTCATGACGCCGGTGGCCATGGCTTATGATTTTGATGGTACCGCATTGAGTAGTCCAGACTCTGTAGACTATTCATTTAATGCGGCTGCGACGGCTGCAACCGTTTCATTTGACCTGTTTGGTTACAACACGCTGGATGGGTTTCCAGATAATAATTATGAAGATTACTTCACACTGTCAGTGAATGGCAGCGCCGTGTTTTCTGCCAGCTTTAATTTGGGTGGTGATGGTGGCGCGATTACTGTGACACAAGGTGATTCGAGTTACGTTTCAAATTATGTGTATAACGGCTTTAATAATGGCGGCTCGCTGACCATTACCTTGCCGGTGACATTGGTATTAGGTAGCAATAACCTGACTTTCAGCTACGCCAGTGCCATTCCACAAGGTTTGGGTGATGAGGGCTGGGGTGTTAAAAACCTGTCCGTGACCACTGTACCTGAGCCAGAGTCATATGGTTTGTTGATGGCTGGTTTGGGCCTGGTTGGATTTGCCGCCAGAAGAAAAGCCAGCAAATAAGCTAGATTTATCCGCAATAAAAAACGGCCTGTGTGGCCGTTTTTTTATTGCTACATCACCTTAGAAAAAGTGTGCGACATGGAAAATCGCTTTAATGCCGTCAATATCAGGCAAGTTGTTGCGATTTTCTCTAAAGTAGAACACATCGATACGTTTGTTGCTGTCGCCGTCGATTAAATAGCCGACGCCAACATCAATGCGCTTGCGATCCAGGCCGGTGGTGTCGTTATTGAATTCCTGGTAAATCACTTTTGGCTGGAATTTACCAATGCCCACTTTTTCAGCAAAAGTATAGCTGCCGTTGACGAAAAAGCCCTTGGCTTCCGGCAATACCGTGTCGCCGGTGTTGTCATTGTCATAGTTGTAGTAAGACGCTTCCGCACCGAGTACCGCGCCGTTGCTCAACGGTTTTTCCAGGCGCGCATCCAGGTTCCAGTATTTGGAATCCCCTTTATTCACAATCGTGCCTGTGCCGTCTTTCTGGTAGCGATAAGAGCCGCCGACAGACAGGATGGACTTTTTGCCATCGTAGCTGGATAGGTTGTAAAAGCCTGGCTCAGTATCCCAGAAGTTATATTGCAAACGCGTTGCGTAAGACAGATTGTCAGCCTGGTTAGAGCCGCCCTGGCGGCCATTGGTGGCGGACAAATAATATTTAAAGGCACTGCTGCTATCTGCGCCAAAGAGTACGGCGCCATTGTCACGGCCTGCAAACTGGTAAGAGCCTTGTTCGGCAATCGGGAAGTCAAACGTGGTCGAATACATAGGTGCGACTGCAGAGGCGCGGCTGGCAGCTGGCAAGAAGCGGCCAATCCAGATATTGGCGTAGTTGTTGAACTCCAGCCCCAGGTGACCATCCAGCAACTCTATTTTGTCGTCGGCGGTATTGCGGGCAAAGTTAAATTCAAATGAGACATTTTCGTGTAGTTTGCCGTTGGTGTACAAACGCGCCTCTTCGACTTCAAAGTCGTTAGAACGGTCTTTGCCATTTGGCGCAGCGTCTTTGATTGAGCTAAAGCTCACGCGTGAGGCAATGCCGATATTAATAAACTGGTTGTCATTGCGCTGTATGGTGGCTTCGGCAAATGCCTGGCTGCTGAGCAGGGCCAGGCTGGTTAATAAAGAAATACGGTGCAGGCTGTGAGAGGTAGGGTTGTTTTTCATGTGTTCACTCTGTGATTAGTCATTCGGTTATCAATGGATATCAATCGTCCTCATCACGCGTAAGCATGATGAGGTCACGTTCCAGAATGTCTTATTGCAGAATGTGTGCCACAAAATTAAATTATATAAATCAATGGCTTGGGTTGTTTTGTTTGAATGGCGGATGCTGACTTATCCGCAGGGTGCTGTTAGCCTGCCTTGCAATCAGCATGTGCACTGCTCGACTTGGCGGTGATGTTTTTATTAACATAGATTGACATTAAATTTGCTGAGCCCCTATAATCTGCCGGTTTGTTAATAAATATTATCTAAATTTATCTAGTGTAATCGCCGTCGCTGGCGTCTATCGTCATGGCCAATCAGCCTTTATTCCGTCACGCTGCGCTCAACGCACAAAAAAACCATTGGCTGGGTACCATCCTGCTGGTGCGCCCAGTCAGTTACCTGTTACTCACGGGTATGGCCATCATCTTTGCGTTGATTGTGGTGGCGTTTATGGCGTGTGCCACTTATACCAAGCGTAGTACGGTCATGGGGCAGTTAGTGCCTGAAACAGGCTTGCTGAAAGTGTATGCGCCGCAATTGGGGCTGGTAGTGGAAAAGAAGGTGCAGGAAGGGCAACTGGTGAAACAGGGCGATATCCTGTTTGTGCTTTCCAGTGAGCGTTATTCTGATGTGCAGGGTTCTGTGCAGGCCTCCATCAGTGCGCAACATACGCAACAACGGCAATCCCTGCGCGACGAAATCGTTAAGACCAGGCTGCAACAGCATGATGAACAACAGGCATTGCAGTCACGCCTGCTGGGTACCCAGGAAGAACTGACCCGGCTGGAAACGCAATACAAAGCGCAACAGACGCGCGTGAAACTGAGCGAAGAGGCGTATCAACGCTATCAGGGCCTGCTGGAAAAAAACTATATTTCACGCGAGCAAACGCAGCAAAAACAAGAGGACTGGATAGAGCAGTCTTCGCGGCTAGAGTCCATGGCGCGCGAACAGGTACGCATGCAGCGTGATGTGCTTGCCCGTCAGGACGAGTTGTCCAGTGTGCGCGCCAAACATCAAAACCAGATTGCGCAACTGGAGCGCAGCGTGTCCAGTGTGAATCAACAACTGACTGAAAGCGAAGCTAAGCGACGCCTGGTGATCCGTGCGCCGGAGTCCGGCACGGCTACGGCCGTCGTTACAAATGTCGGCATGGCGGTCGAAAGCAGTCGGCCGTTGCTGAGTATTGTGCCGCGCGGCGCCAGGCTGGAAGCGCATTTGTTTGCACCCAGTCGCGCCGTGGGGTTCGTCCGCCCCGGTGTGCCGGTGCGCTTGCGTTACCAGGCGTATCCCTACCAGAAGTTTGGCCAGGCGACTGGCCGGGTGGTGTCAGTGTCAAAGACAGCATTGCCAGCCAGCGAGATTTTTACCATGGGCAATCCTGCTGGCAATAACCAAAGCAGCGAGCCTTATTACCGTATTTCAGTCGTGCTAGACCAGCAAACCATCGCCGCTTATGGCATCCAGCAGCCTTTGCAGACGGGCATGCTGCTGGATGCTGACATCATGCTGGAACGTAGGCGCTTGTATGAGTGGGTGCTGGAACCGCTGATCAGTCTGACGGGCAAGCTGTAGCCATGGAAGTGAAAGTGCATCATGTCGTTTCTTAATCAACTGTCGTTCGGCCTAGGGCGCACGCTCCCCATCGCCCTGCAAACCGAAGCCAGCGAGTGCGGCTTGGCCTGCTTGGTCATGGTGTCAAATTACCATGGTTTCCGCACCGACCTGGCGACCATGCGTCGATTATTCCTCATTTCAATCAAGGGCACGACGCTTAGTCACCTGATGGGCATGGCGCAAACGGTGGGCTTTACCACGCGCCCGGTCAAACTAGAGCTGGAAGACTTAAAAGATTTGCGTCGCCCGTGTATTTTGCACTGGAATTTCAACCACTTTGTGGTGTTGAAAGAAGTGGGCGCGCGTCATGTGGTGATTCATGATCCGGCCATGGGTATACGCAAGCTGACCTTTGAGGAGGTGTCGGCCGCCTTTACGGGGGTTGCGCTCGAGTTGTGGCCTAACCCAGGCTTTAAGCAGGTGACCTTTAAACAAAGCGTGAAATTGCGTGACATGATGGGGCACGTCACCGGCCTTTATCGTTCGCTTGGGCAGGTGTTGCTGCTGGCACTGTCGCTGGAAGTGTTTGCGCTGGTGTCGCCATTTTATATGCAATGGGTGGTCGATCATGTGCTGGTGTCGGCGGACAAGGATTTGTTAACCACGCTGGCGCTCGGCTTTGGCATGCTGGTGTTCATGCAACAAGCCATTAGTACGGTACGCGCCTGGGTCATCATGCATATGTCTACCACGCTCAATGTGCAATGGCGGGCCAATTTATTTGCCCATTTGATCCGCTTGCCGGTCGATTTTTTTGAGAAGCGGCATCTGGGCGATGTGGTGTCCAGGTTCGGCGCCATAGACCAGATCCAGCACACGCTGACCAGTACTTTTGTGGAGGCGATTCTGGATGGCGTACTGACAGTCGCCACCTTGGCCATGATGTTTTTGTATAGCCCGGCCATGGCCTGGATTGCCATTGGTGCCATGCTGTTATATGGCTTGGGGCGCTGGGCCTGGTTCCGGCCCTTGCGTAATGCCACTGAAGAGCAAATTGTACATGCCGCCAAACAGCAAACCCATTTTATTGAAACCGTACGCGGTGTGCGCGCCCTTAAGTTATTTCAACGATTAGACGAGCGCCGGAATAGCTGGCTGGGCTTGTTTGTCGAGCAAGTGAATGCTGACTTACGCACGCAAAAGTTGCAGGTGATGTACCGCTTGCTGAATGGCCTGTTGTTCGGCGTGGAGCGTATTCTTATTGTCTGGCTAGGTGCCACACTGGTGATGGATGGTGCATTCACCATAGGCGTATTGCTGGCGTTTATTGCCTATAAAGACCAGTTTGTCACGCGTGTCAGCGGCTTGATTGATCGACTGGTTGAAATGCGCATGCTGCATTTGCAAGGGGAACGCCTGGCGGATATTGCCCTGGCCGAACAAGAGCCTGAGGTCGTGGATACCATGAGCAAGCAGGAGATTGAGAACTTGCCTGCCAATATCGTCATTCAAGGCCTGCGTTACCGCTATGCGGACGGTGAGCCGTGGGTACTGGATGGCGTCGACCTCGAGATTGCTGAAGGGGAGTCGGTGGCCATTGTCGGTCCTTCCGGTTGTGGGAAGTCCACCTTGATGAATGTCATGCTCGGCTTGCGTCCTTTTAAAGAAGGGCAGGTGTTGGTGGGCGGGCAGCCATTGTCCAAACTGGGCTTGTCGCATCTGCGCAATATGGTGGGCACGGTCATGCAGGACGATGCGCTCTTTGCCGGCTCCATTGCAGACAATATTGCCTTTTTTGATCAGCAGGTCGATATGGCGTGGGTGGAGGAGTGCGCGCGCAAAGCCGCGGTGCATGAAGAAATTGCCGCCATGCCTATGGGCTTTAATACACTGATTGGCGATATGGGGGCAGCGCTATCCGGTGGGCAAAAGCAACGAATCTTGTTGGCGCGCGCTATATATAAAAAGCCCAAAATCCTGTTCCTGGACGAAGCCACCAGCCACCTCGATGTCGCGCGCGAGGCCATGGTTAATCAGGCGATACAGTCGCTCGACATGACGCGCGTGATTATTGCGCATCGGCCTGAAACCATCGCTTCGGCCAAGCGCGTGATTGTGATGGTGGCGGGTAAAGTGCATATGACGGCGCTGGCGGGCGCATGAGTGTGACCCGGCGCCAGGCTATGCCATTCTGCTGGGCGTTGGCTGTCGTGTTACCTGTCAGCGCCATGGCCTTGCAGTTGACTGACTTTACAGAATTTCAAGGTCGTGTTGCCGGCAGCCCAGCCAAGGAAATGCTGGCGCCACAACCTGAGTCCGAATTGGCACCCTGTGCTGCCGGTTTGCCGCCGCGGCCACTGACACTACTTGATGTGGTTGAGCAGGCTTTATGCAACAGTCCGCGTAGCGCAGAGGCGTGGTCCATCGCCAAAGTGCAGGCCGCGCAAGTCGCTGTGCAAAAATCCAATTATTTGCCGCGCGTGAATGTTTCAGCAGGGGCGTCCAAGGTGCGGAATCACGTTGAAAACTCATTGTTTTCTTCGCTGGACCAGGACAATAACATTACTAACCGCACGGCCAGCCTGCGCTTGAGCTGGTTGCTGGCTGACCTCGGGCAGCGTTCGGCCAAACTGGGGCAGGCACAAGCCTTATTAAACGCCGCAAATGCGGCGCACGATGCCACTTTGCAAGAGGTGTTTATCACCGCGGCCCAGGCCTATTTCGACAACCTGACCACACAGGCTACCTTGACGGCTTTTGAGGACGCCGAGTCGTTGGCCAAGGAGAGCCTGGCGGCGGCGATGGCTAAATTTAAAGCAGGTGTTGGTTTGCTCACCGATCAATTGCAGGCGCAAACGGCTTACGCACAAGCGAGGCTGGATAGAATCAAAGCCGAAGGTGACCTGAAAAATGCCCATGGCACCTTGTCCGCTGCCATGGGCTTGATGGCTAACACCCCATTTCAGCTATTAAAACGCAGCCTTGCAGGGGAGCAAGCCGATTTTGTTAACCGGGTGGATGTGCTGATTCAGCAGGCCACGGAGTCGCATCCGGCCATTCTTGCCGCGAAAGCAAAAGTGCTGGCGGCCGAAGAGAATATTAAAGCGGTGCGTGCAGAAGGCTTGCCAACGCTCAACCTGAATACTGAGTTAAGCCGCTCGGATCAGATGGGGTATCAGCAACTGGCAAATTTTCCGGCCAGTAATGTGTATTCGACGTCGGCAACGATAGGCTTGCAACTGAATATGCCGCTGTTTGAAGGGTTTTCGCGCAGCTATCAGGTGCAGTCTGCCGAAGCCGAACGTCAAACGCGCGTGGCCGAGCTTAATAGAACCTTGCAGCAAGTGTCGCTAGAGGTCTGGAAAAGTTATCACGCCTTGATGTCTGAGCGCGAGAATTTGCGTGCAACCGAGGAGCTGATACGTCACGCGCAAGAGGCGTTTAATGTCGCGCAAGGGCGTTATCAGGCCGGGGTAGGCAATATGATTGAGTTGTTGGGGGCGCAGAATGCCTTATCCGGCGCCAGGCAGCAGCATATCAAGTCACTGGCGGCTTTGCGTGCGGCCAGGCTGAAGCTGGCAGCTAATATGGGCAATGTCGGCTTGTGGGCGATTGTCGAGCCTTGAAAAAATTCACTCTTAACTTGTTTACGTAATTGTTAATTTTAGTTAATATTGTGTTGCTGTGATGTTGCGCTTACTTGGTAGTATCACAGCATGAATGATCTTGTATCAAGGTCATGATGGGCACTTCAGACTGGTGTGATCGTCAAGGATTGCATGGTTTGGAATGTGCGCATTAACAATCCAAATGAGGAGAAGTAAATGGCAATTCAAGGCTTGAAAAACGTTGAAATTGAAGCAGTTTCTGGTGGTGCAGGATTTGATCTGTCCGGTTTGCTGGGTGGTGTTCCTTTATTAGGTGGCTTGCTGGGCAGTGCGACGGGTGCCACCGGCGGTACAGGGACTACTGGCGGTACAGTGAATAGTCTGGTCAGCACGGTATCAGCCATTCCATTGGTTGGTCCAATTTTAGGCTCTGTACTGGGCTTGTTTGGCGGCTTGGTCAGCATTTAACAGACCACGGTTTTCCCCTCCGATGTATTTTTGCCCTGCTGTGCAGGGCTTTTTTTCGAGCGCGACTTACTTTTTAGTCTCGGCAGGTTTGCAGTTTTTAAGGTGCAAATGATCGCTGTCATCCAGCGTGGTTTGCTCGCCGTTCAGGCGCAAATCCATGGTGCCATAATGATAAAGCTGCTTATCGCTCGCATCTCTTGCCAGGCCAATTTCATGGTCAGGCAGCATGACCCAGGCTTCGTCGCCGTTCGCGGATAGTTTCAGGCCAAAAGATTGATAGTTATCACATTGGTAATGGATGGCTTCTTTACCGTAGCGCGGCACTTCCTTGGTGCCTTTGTCAAACATGCTGGGAAACTCAAAGCTGGCGCAGCCAAGCAGCAAGGTGGAGACAGCAGCAATCATCAAATATTGATAGGTGTTTTTCATTGTGTGTATCTTGTTCTAATAAGAGGCGATAAATAAATATGCACCATATTGTGCCAGTCATGCCTCATAGACTCAATCGTTTTGGTCTTGTGGCTGGTAGGCCGCACGTTGCAAGCGGTCGCGTAATGCATCCCATTCTGGCGTGGCGGGGGGAGATTCAATGAGTATGACCTCCGCCTGAGCGGCGTCCAATGTATGTAATGCGGCATAGAGTTGTTCTGCCGCCAGCGTCGGGTCATTTGGCAGGTAAACATCTTTATCTGTCACACGTGTGGCATCGCCAAACAACAGCGCAGCGGCGGCTGGCCTGGTTTGGGCATAGGGCAACATGGCGGATGTTGACGCAAATAACAGGCAGGGCGTGCGTGGTGAATAGTGCAGCAAATGCTGCCCAGGGGCCTTCGGCGTTGGCGTCATTTGCCGCGTTGCCGGTTTACCTGCAATCGCGGCGATCGCCGCAGCCTCTATCATGCCCGGGCGCAGCAATTGCCATTCATCGCCGTGTACGCTGACAATCGTTGACTCTATGCCCACCTGGCAGGCGCCGCCTTCCAGTACAGGAATGTCATTGCCTAGGCTGAGCTCCACATGTTCTGCTGTGGTGGGGCTTAGTTGCGTATATTTATTGGCAGAAGGTGCCGCGAGCCCCAGGCCGCTGTCGTTCAGCAGGGCAAGCGCCACAGGGTGCGCAGGCACGCGTAAAGCCACCGTCGGTTCGCCAGCACGTACGGTTTGCGATACCTCAGCGCGGGCTGGCAATACCAATGTCAGCGGCCCAGGCCAGAAAGCTTGCGCCAGTTGCTGTGCCAATGGCGGAAACTCACTTGCCCACTCCGTCACTTGCGCCGCGCTGGCAATATGCACAATCAGCGGATTATTGGCCGGGCGCTGTTTCGTCGCATATATTTTGGCGATGGCCAATTCGTTGCGTGCATCAGCCGCCAGTCCATATACCGTTTCTGTCGGGATGGCGACCACCTCGCCACGCCGCAACAGTTCAATCGCCTTCGCTGGGCTGATACGCATCATGCACTCTAGTTTTGTAAAGATTCTATTTTACTATTGAAAAGCATACGTACTAAAGCATGGCTTCCTATAAAATGCGCGCTTCAGTATAAGGAGCAGCAAGATGCAAATTCAAGTTCAACACAATCCTGCCGAAACACAATTAAAGGCACTCGATGTTGCCAAGTGGCCTACATGGCAAAAAGAAGTGTCTGTGTTTGACTGGACATTCCATGAACAAGAGCAGGCATATATATTAGAAGGCGAATGTATCGTGACGCCGACGAATGGTGCGCCTGTACGTTTCGGTAAAGGGGACTTTGTGGTGTTTCCTGCAGGCCTCAAAGTCAGCTGGGAAGTGAAGCAGCCTTTGCATAAGCATTACCGCTTGGATGGCAATGTTTTTACGCAAACCTGGTTGCGCATTAAAGCAGCTTTCAAGAAATAATCACCAATTTGTAACAAAAGTGTAATGGTTGGGATTAGGGCTTGACCGCAAAGCTCATCGCTGTAAAATGCGCGGCTCTCTTCAACAAAACGACAAGTTGAGTTGAAGAGTGGAAGTAAAAAAGCGACATTTTAAAGAGGTCTGTTGATAACGAAATAAAAGTTGTTGACGAAGTAAAAAACCTCTGTATAATGCGCCCTTCGCTTGAAACGAAACGTTCTGCGAAAAGCCTTCGAGGCACTGTTCTTTAAAAATTAGGATGACTGATAAGTGTGGGTGTTTGTAGTTGAGTGAAGCGCATTTAATGCGTAGAAACTCAGAAAATACAAATGCTTTACACTTAGATTTATGACAAGTATGTACAGT